>OLJD01000086.1_pt1 | contig 32612 bp, 46 predicted proteins | sample 1601441 | NCBI WGS metagenome assembly OLJD01 (sample SAMN04436853, study PRJEB24849) | human gut metagenome | biome: human gut; feature: NICU; material: stool | host: Homo sapiens | place: USA: Saint Louis, MO | collected 2011-10-01 | reverse complement strand
TATATCATCTATTCTAATAAATCTATCATGTGATAATTTATCTAAAAATACATCAATTTTTTCTTGATCTCCTTGGACATTTAATTCAACATCTCCATCATATAAATTACAAACATCTCCAGTTAGACCCATTTCATTTGCAATCATATAAGATTTATATCTAAATCCAACTCCTTGGACTCTTCCCTTAAAAATCATATTATATCTTTTCATTTTTATCTCCTTAATTATTTTTTACCCGAAATTTTTAATTTTCTTTACAAAAAAAATTTTTATAATATAATAAAAACATACACCCCCATAGGGTGTTAGTAAGGAGGTAAAATGAAAGAACGTTTTAACGTTACTGGTATGACTTGTGCATCTTGTCAGGCTAATGTTCAAAAAGCTGTAGAAAAGCTTGGTGTCGAAAATGTAAATGTAAATCTTGTTAGTGAAACTATGAATGTTTCTTATGATGAGAATAAAATTTCAAATTCCGATATTATAAATGCAGTTGAAAAAATCGGTTATGGTGCAAGCCCTGTTAGTGAAAAAAAATCTAAAAGTAAAAACTCAGAGCTTAGCAATGAAGAAAAAAATGTAAAAAACAGATTAATTATTTCTTTTTTATTTATGATCCCATTGATGTATGTTTCTATGGGACATATGATTAATCTTCCACTTCCTCATTTTTTACATGGTAATTCTGGAAGCGTAAATTTTGCTTTTTTACAATTTTTATTAACCCTACCAGTAATATTTGTAAATAGAATTTTTTATATTTCTGGATTTAAAGGACTAATTAACAAAGCTCCTAATATGGATACTCTTGTTGGTCTAGGTTCTTTTGCAGCACTTTTCTATGGAATTTTTGCAATTTTTAGAATGGCATATGGTCTTGGTTTTGGTAAATTAGAAATTGTAGAAATGTATAGAACTAATTTATATTTTGAATCAGCCGCAATGATTTTAACACTAATTACTCTTGGTAAATATTTTGAAAAAAGATCTAAGGGACAAACAAAAAAATCATTGGAAGCTTTGATGGATTTAGCTCCAAAAAAAGCAAGAATTTTAGTCGATGGTAATGAGAAAGAAATTCCTGTAGAGGATTTAAAAAAAGGAGACCTAATTTTAGTAAGACCAGGCGAATCTATTGCGGTTGATGGAATTATTAAAGAAGGTTCTTCCCTTGTTGATGAATCTGCAATTACAGGTGAATCTATTCCTGTAAATAAAAATGTTGGAGATGAAGTTATATCTGCAACTATTAATAAACAAGGTTCATTTGTTTTTGAAGCTTTAAAAGTTGGAGAAGATACAACACTTTCAAAAATTATTGAACTTGTAAATGAAGCAAATGAAAGTAAAGCACCTATTTCAAAACTTGCTGATAAAATATCTGCAATTTTTGTACCTGCTGTAATTATTATTTCTATAATAACTTTCATTATTTGGATGATGTTGGGATATGGATTTGAATTTTCTTTAAATCTTGCAATTTCTGTTCTTGTAATCTCTTGTCCATGCGCCTTGGGACTTGCAACTCCTATGGCAATTATGGTTGCAACAGGAAAAAGTGCAGAATATGGTTTATTATTTAAAAATGCAGAGAGTTTAGAAAATCTACACAAGGTAGATACAATTTTACTTGATAAAACTGGAACTATAACTGAAGGAAAACCGCAAGTTACTGATATTCTTACAGATTTAGATGAAAAAGAATTTATAAAACTTGCAAGCTCTATGGAAATTAAAAGTGAGCATCCCCTTTCAAATGCAATAAATGAATTTGCAAAAGAAAAAAATATACAAAATATTGAAGTTTTAGATTTTGAATCAATCAGTGGTAAAGGAATAAAAGCAAAATATAATAATGAAATATATTATGGCGGAAATATTTCTTTGATGAAAGAAAAAAATATAAATTTAAATTCTTACCAAGAAAAATCAGATAAACTTTCAAACGAAGGAAAAACTTCCATGTATTTTGCAAACGAAAAAGAAGTTATCGGAATAATTACAGTGCAAGATCGTCCAAAATCTTTATCAAAAATTGCTATTGATGAGATGAAAAAAATGGGCTATGAAATTAGGATGATTACTGGAGATAACGAAAAAACTGCTGAAGCCATTAGAAAATCCCTAAATATTGACTATAAATATGCAGAAGTTTTACCTGAAGATAAGGAAAAAGAAGTTAAAAAACTTAAAAATGAGGGTAAGAAAGTATTAATGGTCGGTGATGGAATAAATGATGCACCAGCACTTGCAAGAAGTGATGTAGCAATGGCGATTGGAAATGGAACAGATGTTGCAATAGAATCTGCAGATGTAATTTTAATTAAAAATAATATCTTGGATATTGTTTCAGCTATAAAACTTTCAAAAGCGACCATAAAAACAATAAAAGAAAATTTATTTTGGGCATTTTTCTATAACGTAATAGGAATTCCTCTTGCAGCAGGCCTCTTATATCCAATTTTTGGAATAAAACTTTCACCAATGTTTGGAGCCTTTGCAATGAGTTTATCATCAGTATTTGTTTGTCTAAATTCACTAAGACTTAGAAATTTTAAAGCAAACTTTGAAAATGATAAAAAAATAAAAGAAATTATAGAAAATGACAAGAAAAAAATAAAAAAGGAGAATAAAATGAAAGAATTAAACAAAATGATAGTAAAAGTTAACAATATGAGCTGCAATCACTGCAAAAATCGTGTAGAAGAAACACTAAAATCAATTGCAGGAATTGAAAATGCTGAAGTAAATTTAGATGAAAAGCTTGCAAATGTTGAATATTTTGGATCTATTGATGAAAAAGAAATAGAAGAAAAAATAAATGATGCTGGATATGAATTTGTTGGTATTGAGTATAAATAATGAAGGCTGATAAGGATAAAACTTTAAGAAAACTAAAGACTGTCAAAGGACAAATTGATGGCCTTATAAAAATGGTAGAAAATGACAGATATTGTATAGACATATCAAATCAATTGATGGCATCTATTTCTATTTTAAAAAATGTGAACACAGACGTCCTCTCTTCCCACTTAGAACATTGCGTATATCATGCAGTTGAAAATGGAAATAAAGATGATGGAATAGAAAAAATTGAAGAAATTGAACAAATAATAAAAAAATTATCTAAATAATTTATGTTTGTTTAAAAATATTTGGGGTAATAATATAAAGTCAAAGAGATAAATAAAATTTAAAGGAGAAAATTATGGATAAAATTGAAAACAAAGATGTTGAAGCTCAATACGCTAATGAAGTAAGTGAATATAAAATCAACGATAACGTAATTGCAAAAATTGCAAAAAAAGTTTTGGTAAAAACTGATGGTGTATTAGAATTGAAAAAAAATGTATTTTCATCAATAGCTGATAATTTCTCAGACGGAGAAAATACTTCAGGAATTTCAATTGATGTTGACGACGCTAAAAATGCAGTAGTAAATACAAAGATTATTCTTGAATATGGTAAAAAAGCTCAAGAAGTATTTACTTCATTAGATAGAAATATCAAAAAAGAAGTAAACAACCTTACAGGAATCAAAGTTCAAGCTGTAAAAGCTGAAATTGTTGATGTACTAACAAAAGAAGAATTTAAAGAAAAAAATTCTAAAGATGAAGAAGAAAAATAAGTAAATTTAAAAAGAGTGCTTAATTGCACTCTTTTTTTTACTTTAAAAATTTTTAATTATATTCATAAAGCCAGTATTTCTTTCAAGAATTTTAAAAATAATAAAACCAATCACAGATACTACTATAAATTCAGAAATCATAAATTGAACTAGCATTATTATAAATGCAGTTGATGAATCTAATAGTAAATATGTACCAATAGCTGGTATAAACATAAATAAAACCGGAAATAATGATGCTATAAATAAATTTTTTTGCCTAATAATTAAGGAAAATGCCAAAAATGAAGCAAACGTTCCAAAAATTACATCAAATACTGCAATATCTGATGCGAAATTAGCTAAAAAACATCCCAATAAAAGTCCTGGTATAAATCTTCTATTATAAAATACCAATAAAACCATAATTTCACTTAACCTTAACTGGATTGGACCATAGGCTAGTGATGGGAGCATCAATGTAATTACTGCGTATAAAGCTGCAACTACAGCCGACTTAACTAAAAAATTCGTATCTTTAAAATTATATCTTTGATTAGACATATATACCTCCTTGATTTTTTTCGGATGGGTCCCAAGTAAACATCCTTTTGCTATTATAGCATAAATAAGCCATTTATCAAAAATTTTTAATTATAAAAACGCACAGGAAAACATAAAAAAACATATAATTTTTGACGGATTTTTGACGCAAATGTATTTATCAACTTTAAAAGTCACTAATTTGATTTTTTAGAAAATTTAAAATAAAAAACAACAAAGTATGCTATAAAATAATATAGAAAAAAGAGATAGATTTTATTTTCTATCTCTTTTTATTTTGTTTTCTAATTATTTACTACAACGATTACAATATTTTCTATTATTACCTATATAAACCTTGCAAACAAGCTATTTCTTTATAATTTAGCTTATAAGCCAATTAAATAATTAAGTATACTAATAGTATTCCTTATGAAATAACTTTAGAATTTTATATACAAAAAAAGCTACCCAATTATTAGGTAGCTTAATGGTATTGCCTTTATAATTATTCTATACTAATTCTAACTCTTTTTCAAGTGCATACGTTAAAACTCTTGAAAAGTTAAGTCCTTTTTTTTCTCCTGCCTTAGCTAAACTCTCTGGTATTGTGCAATTTTTTTTAACCTTAGAACCATCTTCTAATCTAAAGTAACGGCCTAAATCACATACTACATAATTTTTAATATCGTATGAATCTTCAGTTCCAGCATCTTCTTCCGGTTCTATTATTTTTTCTCCATTACAAAACGCATCATAAGCCATTAATTCTATAGCATCCTTAGCCATATATAAAGCCTCTTCTAAATCCTCACCTTGTGTTGCTATAGGTATACTATCATTCCATACAGCGTAAATCCCATTTATTTTTTTTAGGTAAATCGGATATGCCTTAACATCGTGTGCCATTGTCATTTCCTCCCTTTATATATTGCCTTGCCCATAGGGGGCAACAGTTAGAGTTTTATATCTAACTGTTTGAATATTTTCTTTGCGGTAAATTCATTTATTTCTCTATGTCTTGGTACCTGAGTTTTTTTAGTACCTTCAGCATTACTATAGATATCATGGTCAGATCCATGTCTTACAAACTTACCGCCTTGACTTATTATTACTCTTATTAAGTCTCTTTTTTTCAAAGGCAATACCTCCTTTCATTTATAAGTATACGCCTTTTTATGTGTATTGTCAAATATTTTTATAAAAATACCCACAAAAAAAGACCACTAGCAAATGCCAGTGGCCAATGTAGAAATTTTTGATAAACACAATACATAGTCTACCTATCAATTATATTATACTATTTAATACGTTCTACTATTACCTTTCCATTTTCATCTAAAGCTACATTTTCTACTTTTTTGTAAACATCCATATATATTTCTCCCCTATCTCCATTGTAGGTAAATTCATAATAATACGCCCCTTTTACTGGTGTACTCATCAAACATTTACTGTTTTGTAAAGTTTTACAACTCCAAACAGAAAATACATCATCTGCATCTATTTCTTCTTTAATGTTAACTCTTTTATTTTCATATTCAGCAACTTTCCTCTGACATAATCTTAAAAATTCTTCATGTTTTATCATATTTTATCCTCCTAAAATCTTATCCAAGGTCTAGTATCTCCAGAAAGTTTTCTAAAAGCTACATATCTTCTTTTTCCACTTCCACCAATATAGGATATCCAACGATAACCATCACATTCGTACACGCTGTCATAGTGGATACTTTGACTCACTCCATAAGTAGCAACAATCTCTGCCCTTGTATTAGGAGCAGATCTAACATTGCATACAGCTTGTGTAACACCTGTCCAGTTTTCATACTTAATAAATTTGGGACTTGCATTATTAGAACTTGTACTCACCTTTTTAATTTCTGGATAAACTTGATTTCCATTTTTATTATAAACTTTATAATTATATTTCTTTGCCAAGCTCTTTGCACTTTCTAAATTTTTAAAAGCTCCCTTTTGACTTTTTGTATCTGCCCAAGATTTTCTAACTCTATATAGATCACTTACAGCTTTTGCTGTATAATTTCCACCCTTTAATCTTTTGTTTACTTCGCTCGCAATGTAGGAAAACTTACTTCCTAAGTATGGACCAGGACAGGTAGTTTGAGCATACCACTCATGTTTTTGCAATACTCCATCTCTCCCACCTGTATAGGTACAAGGATAAATATTATTTCTTTTACAAATATCCGTTACCAAATCAATTAGTCTATTTAATACAAAATCTGATACTGGCCAATTGCCTCCGTATTGAGAATTTGATGTTTCTATGGTTACTGCACGGTTATCGCACCATGGGGATGAAGTTGTCCATGCCCTGTTACATTCATCAACCACCAAAACAATCTTTCCGTCTGATCCAACTCCATAGTTGCAAGATGCTTGTCTATTTCTAGATTTAAATACACTGCCTATTCTTTGAGCTGTCAAAACTCCTGCAGTGTGGTGGATTGCAATTTTTGTAATTTTCTCATTTCTTAAGCCACTATGGTTTGGGCTGTAATCTGTTATATTTACTAAGCCTGAATTACTCATTTTTTCTCTCCTTTTTGATTAGTTACTTCGTCTTCTATCGTTTGATTTATATAAGAGTTAAAATCTCCATAAGCTTTTTCTAAAATTCCCCTAGATTCTTCATCTAATATTTTATTAATCTTATTTTTTGTTTTGTTCCAGGCTTCTTCTTGTTGGTCTTTATCAAATTTCCCTTCTTTTTTAAGATCTCCAACAAATTCTTGATTGGTTGCAGATACACATTTTGTAATTATATCTAATAGCTTGTCGCTTGCTTCTCTTACTTTTATATTCTCTATTTTCGCTATTTTCTCTTTGCTCAAATTACTTAAATATACAAATACATTTGTTAAAACTAATATTCCTACGCTTACTAAGATTTTTATTAAAATATCATTCATTTTTTACTCCTTGTGAAGTTCCTTGTGAAATTGTATTGGCTATATTCCAATACTTTATCCACATTGTGTTATTTACGTGTTTATTAGTGTGTACTAAAAAAGGACTAGATTTTACCTAGTCCTAAGCACTTTTATCTATATCATCTGCTATATCATCTATTTTCCCGTTTAAAATCGTAACGTCTTTTTGTATTTGGTTTACCCCTTGCTTAATCTCAGCAAGGGAAGCCACAGAGGAAGAATTATGCACCTCTAATTTTTCACCTAAACATCTTACTTCGCCTTTGTTGGTTTCGATAGATTGCGTTACTTTTTCGGTTAAATTTAGGATCTTATCGTTATTTTCTTTCTGTAGTTTTCTATCCTCTTTTCGCTCAACTCTTTTAATTGTAGTATCTTCTATATATACTTTTAAAAAAATTGCCGCTATTACTACCAGAGGACCATTTTTAATTAAAGCACTTGCTATCATAGTCCATTCCATACCATCACCTACTTTTCTTCAATTCTTGGTGTCATTTTTATCATCATTATTTGTTGGTCTGTTAGCATATTCATTTTTTTAGCCATATCTAAATAAGCTTCGTCAATTTTTCTTTCTGCCCAACAAAACATACAGTATTTAAAAAACCATGTATTATCCATAATCATTCCTCCTTCCTTTAAAATTTTTAATATATTTAAAACTAAGAAATCATTAGAACTAATATCCAAATCATTCTCAGGATATAGCATATTAATCATTAGATCATTCTTATTAACTCCTTCTATCCATTTTTTGCCATCAAACTTAGCTTTCATAAGATTTTTATCTGGAGGAGTTATTGTAAATTTAAAATCTTGTTTTTCATCTATATTTAGATAAGTTGTTCCAATAAAAAAGCCTTCATCATCCAAGATAAAGACTTCTTTATAATCTATTTTATTTTCTTCTACCATGAGCTATCACCTGCCCTATAACAATAATCAAACTGGAAAGAATCTCCAACAGATGGATTATAGGAGTTTGACAAATCCCCAATCCAAATTATTACACCATCTTTAGTTATAGCTAAACCTTCTAAAACCCTACTTCCGTTTGTACTTGGAAAAGGAGACATCACTTTAGGTCCCCAACTTTTAGGTATTTTACCCCAAACATTCCATCTTTTTGTAGGATAAGTACCTGTTAATTTTACAGACCCCCATAAATGTACAATTCCCAAAGGATCTTTAGTGCATTTAATATAACCATCCATATCATTTTTATTTACTTCATAGGGATTTACATCATTATAAGGTTTTATATCTCCGTTTAATTTTAATGCATTTGAGATTCTAATATCTGTTTTGCTATCGTCTCCAATAGTTAAACCTTGTCCAAAATTTCCAATCCAACCAACTTGTTTACCACCATTTGTTAACATTACCAGAGTTCCAGCATTTGATAAACTGTCTATATATAAAGCATTTCTTGTATCTGAATTAATCTTTACAACTCCATCAACTTCTAATCCCTTATCAATAGTTGGCACTTTTCCTATTCCTACAACTGGTTTATTTGCCCCTATAACTAAAGACTGACTAGTTGCAGAAATAGTTGATAAAGCTTGGTGTCTTTTAAATTTATCGGCTATGGATAACCTTACATCATAGGCCTTAAAATCATCAAAACCTCCACCAAGGGAAATCGTGTCATTAAATTTACCATTACCTACTGTTGCAGAATATACATTTTTCCAAGAATTAGAATCTTTTTCTGCCACGTCTACCTTTACATCTAGTGGATTTTTATTATCTATAACTGTAGAGGTTAGAGATATTCTTGCACTAGCATATTTTGTATTAGATTGGTTTCTGTAGGCATTAAAAAAAGATATGTTAGGCAAATTATAAGGATTTAAATTAATAGTCCTTGTAGTACTTGCACTCATATCTCTTGTATCTTTTACAGTAACTTTTACAGTTTGACTGTCTTTAAGATTTATCCCTTTTAAAACAATATCAGAACCAGATAAAACATAAGAACCAATATTTACACTTACATTTTTAATACTAGCTCCATATTTTCCACTAGCACTTGTTTTCACTCTTAAATCTGTTAAGTGTTGGTAAAAGGGACTAGATCCTATTATATTTATTTTATTTTGGTTAGCTTCTGTTACATTAACGCTATTAATAGTTGGACTTGCAGAACTTGGTACATTTAAAGTTAGTCTTTTAACTACATATCCTATACTTGTATTTCCATCATAAGTATTTACCACAAAATCTATAGGCGTACTTCTCAAATTCTGCATGTAGTTTTCCATAATTTTGTTAGAATTTGAATAATATATTGTAGATGATGAGGTTTTGCTTATTAAGGTTTCTTCTTTGCCTAAATATTTAATACTTAAAGTATGGGTAAATGAGCTAACTTTTTTATTAATATTAATATATACCTTATCTCCAGCATAAAAACTACTTATGGTACTTCCGCTTTCATTTTTTACTGTAAAGTCTGATTTCCTTGGTATTTTCGTTAAAGAAAAATTTCCAGAAATACTTCCAGAAAAATTACTTGCCCAAATACTTGCAGAAAACGAAAAGGTCTTAGATCCATCTTCATTATGTTTTACTGTAGTATTCCCAGAAGCTAATTGCTGACTTCCTCCACGACTTACATTAAAATCTCTTCCTGTTTGGTTGTGTACTGTAGAACCATTAATTACTACACTTGTCTTTCCTGTATGGTAATTATTGTAAAAATATGCATTGTTTCTACTTTTTAAATATAATTTATAAGAAACCGTTGAGGTGTTATTTGAAATACTTTGTCCCGTTTGTTTTAATTCCAGAACTAGAGTACCCCAACCGTTATTTATTATCTTACTATATGTTGCCATCTTACCTCCTAAATATTAGGACTTATCACAGTAAATTTATTGTCGTTTAAATCTACTTTATTTGCTACATGGTAACCAAATTCAAAGGCTCCCGTTACTTTTAAGTTTGGAGTTTCTGTTTGGTTATTTGCAAATCTTGCAACAACCTTAGATCCATCTGTAATCTCCAAGGCATTATTTATAAGTCTTAACCTTACTTGTTCTCCCTCTTTACCAATCAAAACTCCTTCTTCTCCAAAATGTAGATAGGTGTTAATAGCTTCTAAAGATAATTTCCCAGCTCCTACATTTGCTTCTATAATATCTAATCTATCTTCCAAAGATAAGGCATTAGAATCTATGGCAGTTTTTAATTGGTCAAGGTAGGCTTGTTGTTTCATAAGATCTATTTTGTTTTGATTTAACTCCTCTGCCGTTGGATACATGGCAAAATGTACTTGCAAGTCTTGTAGACTTTCTTCGCTTGCTTTTTCAGATATAGCATCATCTGTATCTGCGTAACAAGGGGACCACTCTATGGCTGGAATATCTCCTCTTGTTAAAGTTGCCCATTCTATGCTTACTTCGTTTTGGTTTTTATTGTCTCCATTTCCGTTGGATTGTGTATATAATCTTAAAGTTGGTGGGTTTGTTTGTTCATATGTTTTACCGTTATATTCATATTTGTCTTTCCAATTAAATGTAGATGAGTAAATTACATAATCTTGGGATTTAGATACATCAGTCCACCAATCTAGCGTAATCATTCCGCCAGAGTTGTAAACCATTACTTTATCATCTTTCTCTAGTTTTATCTTAGCAGTAAAGGTCATGGTTTCCCCAGTTTCTGGAGTCTCACACAAAGTCCATTCATTTGTGTTGTAATCTTTATTAGATATTGGTACGTTTGAATTCCTTAAAAGATTCTGACCGATTTTACCAGTTTTGCCGTCAACTCCATTTTTACCATCAGCACCTTTAGGACCTGTAGGACCTGTATCTCCTTTATTTCCTTTAACTAGGTTCCAGGTGTATTTCTTAGGATCAGTAGAATCTTCCTTGGTAAAATCTGTATAAGTTCCAATATATAACTTTTCTCCAGCCTGACTAACAGAAAAATCTTTACTCCCATCAGCCGAGTTTGACCAAGCTGTGTGAAAATATGGAGTTTTACCATCAGCTCCTGCCTTACCTGGTAGACCATTTACTCCGTCTTTTCCAGGCTTGCCATCATCTCCAACATATTTTGACCACTCATATTTATTAGGATCTTTGGAATCCTCTTTTGTAAAATCTGTATAAAAACCAATATATTTTTTGCCAGTAGTTGCAGTTAAAGTAAATCCAACCACACCATCTTCACTATCTGAATAAGCAAAGTGCATATAAGAAGTTTTACCATCTTCTCCCTTTGGACCAGGCATTCCATCTTTCCCATCTTGACCTGGAGGGCCAGGAGTTAATTCTAAAAGTTCTAGATCTCTTTTGGTAACAGTATCTTCCCACCTGTCTCCCTTCCAGATTCTTTTAAACTTTATATCTCCTTCTTCCCATTGCCATACATCTCCCCACATTAAAAGCTTTCTATCAGGCTCTTCTTTTTGCTTATAAATTCCTATAGCTAAATTTTTAATGGTATAAGATGCAGTAGCAACAGCATATTCGTCCAGAATTGCAGAACATACAAAAGTTGCTTCTAATTCTATATCAGACCTAGTTAATTCTATAAAATGTTCATTAAGTTCCTTATGATTTTCATTCCATTCTTCATCCTTAACTACTAGCTTATCAGGATATTTAGAAACTCTCTCCCAAATAAAACCATCTACATTTGCCGACTGGTCTATTCCTGCTTTGGTGAGTTTTGCAATTAAATGTGTATCTACAATATCATCTTTAAATACATTTCCAGACGTTGATTCCAGACTCATTACATAAGGTTGATTTTCAAAGGAATATTTAAATTCTTGCACATTTTCTTGTAAATTTATAAGACTTTGGGCTATCCCACTTGATTTAGGTACAAAATTAGCAAAAACAGCCCTGTCTATATAATCATTTGTTGAGGATGTAGTTACATCAACAAGTCTTGCCTCCAAATAAAGAGCTGGTGAATAATCATGATCAATTATCCTAATCTTATCTCCTATATCAATATCTTTTGGGATTTTATCAGGATTTACATCATAAGAAATTTCAGGCTCATTATTTTTCTTTAATTGGTTTAAACATTCATCAAATAAATTTTTTTGACTTGTAGCTTCTGATTTATAAACTCTTGATAAGTACCTGCCCTTTGTGTTTGGCTTTGCCCAAATGGCATTAGCTTCCCTATCACAGACCCTACCTTCCTTATCTACAAAATATCTCCCATCATCATATTTGTAGCCTTTTAAATTAGTGTCCTTATCAACTTCTTTACTTTGAGTAACAGTCTGTAATACTTGTTTTGTTTTGGTTTTTGATGGTTGAGCGGCCTTAGTATATCTTTGAGAGCCCTTCATTATGTTAGCTATTTTATTATGCCAATTAGGGTCTGTTGCGTATTGGTGTACACCATTATTATTTCTCATTTTGTATAAGGTTGTTTGCTTATATGAGGAATTATAATAATTTTTTGCTATCCATTTAGCACCATTTATAATTCCAGATGCAAGTCCAGAATTAGAAAAGTTTTTAGCATTATTTGGATCATTATCAAATGCTCCGATTCCAAAATAATTATTATATCTTTTAGCAATATTAGACCTGCCCCAAGCAGATTCTAGGGCAGCGTGAGCTAAAATATATCTTGCGTCAAGACCTGATTGTTTTTGTGCTTCCATAAATACATTACCTTGCCCATTAAAAGGACTACCAGGAGCACTTGCCCTTATCCAGTTATTAAGTTGTCCTGCATTTAATCCATTTAAAGTCCAGCCTAAATCATGGTAAGCAATGTTGTTATTTGTCCAGTATTTAGCATTACTTACGCTAACAGTACCAGCTCCAGAATTTCTCCATCTAAAAAATCTTACAGGAGGTCCACCAGTATATCCATTAATTGGAGTTATAGCTATACCGTTTGAACCATAATTACAATGGATTATCCTATTTTTATCTAAAACAGCTCCAGTATGACCACCAGCTCCACCAGATGCACCTTGTCTTCCTGCAACAAAAATATCTCCATATCTTATATCACTTCTTGATATCTCATCAAGATATTTTCCTTTCATTGCAAATAGTGTTTCTGTAGAGCCTATATAATGATTTGATGGCAAAAGTCCTGCGTGTTTTGCTGCAAAATGCACAGCAGATGAACAGTCATAGGACCTTGGTCCCATACGACTATACATAGAATAAGTTACTCTTCCTTTTCTAGCCTGAAACCAATTAATAAAAGGATCTAGCTTACCATTGGTATGTTTAGTAGAATTTGGTTTTTCTTCTACCTTAATTGTCTTTTTAACAGTTTTTGTTGTCTTTATAGTTTCCTTGTGTGGTTTACCTATTCCAAGTACTGCTGTCCTTAAATTTGTTATAGATACATTTCTTTTAACATCTTTTAGCTCTTTTCCAACTTCAAGACGTCTTGCAGTATCTTTTCCTCTTTCCTTAACAAAATTAATTCTTTTTTCCTTAATTTCATTACCATCAAACTTAAAATCATAGGAAATTTCAGCACCAAATCTTCCTGCAATTTGGACTATTCTTTTTGTTTGATTTGATATGCCAGTATATTCCAAAGTTAAGTTTTTAGAATTACCTATTTCATCAAGACCAATCACCCAATCAGAATCATCACCGATAGTCGCTAAGATATGTTCTCTTAAAGTTCCCTTCATCTTATGATCACCAACATCAGAGTTTAATAATTCAAGACCTGCATCTTCAGCAATTATTTTTTTATATGACCTTGACTCTTCTACTTCCATAACTTCAAGGGGAATTATTTTATTTTTAAAATTTGGGACAAAAACAAAAGAACCTGCCTCAACTTTTTCTGCACTAATATCATTTTTTGCAATCTTACCTGTATAAATTGCAGTTCCCGTTTTTATAGTTTGATTTAATTCATCATCTAAAAGTTTAAGGCCTTTTTCAGTATCTGCACTAGCAACAGCAAGTGTTTCATACAACCTATTTGTAAAAAATATCATTTAAATCTCTCCCTATAAAAAACATCAATGTCTGGCACAACATCAGTAGATACGTCTAGTATAACTTCATTTTCTCCTGGTTTTAGCCTAACAGTATCTGAGCCAAAGGCAATAGGACTTAGTGTTTCAATTCCATTAACATAAGCCTTATTAGTTTCCATTTCTAGCCTTATTACATCTCCTGCATTAAAGGTATATCTTGGGTCTGGTACGTTCATTACTTCCTTTACCATTTCTGTTTTTGGTTTTATATAAACCTTAGCATCTAGTGCAACAAATTTAAGACTTACAAGAGATAACTCACTAGGGCCGTGATTATTACCATATTTACCAGCCCATATGATAATGTGAGTAGGTTTTAAATCATTATTTTTTATATGATAAGTTTTACTAAATGTTTTTTTACGCAAATCATTTTTTACCGTAAAAGACATTTTATCACCTTTTCTCCTCATGGTTATCTTGCCCCAAAAATAAGATGCTGATGCTTTGTTATTTCCTCCAGAGTTTACACCCTTATTATTTGCATCAAAATATATTAAGGTTGATCTGTTGTTTTTATGAGTAGATATACTAGTTCCCATTATAACCTCATCCCCACTCATTACAGCTACATAATACGCTCCATATTGATTATTGTTTCCTATCCAATAATTTAAAAATGTAGACATTTCAAAGTCGTTGCACTCCACATCAATGTCAAATTTTTTACAAGGTCCATGCCAATGATAACCTTGATTGGTAGCCCAAGATGCAATTAAATCTACAGGATTACCATTATTAAATTTTGTACTGGCAGTGCTACTATCTCCATCTATATCTTGTTCTAAAAGCCAACCTATATAAACGCCTCGATTTTTTAATAAATAAGCCTTAGCAGATTTAGATTGTCTAACGTTTTTTGTTTGGGCAACAACAAAAGTTTTTCCTTTTACCCAACTAGCCATTCTTTCTCCAGTTTGCCAATGTGTTGCCCATTTTCCTATTTTTATTTTTCCATTTGTTGGAACAGGCATAGATTTTTTTCTTTCTATAAATGTTCCTGCAGTTCTCCAATTTGGATTTATCTTACTAACATCATAGGAGGAAGCCGTCAAATCTCTAATTCTTTTATTTATACAAGTATAAGATCTTATAGCTTCATAACCATCTGTGATTTTTTCTTTAGTTACTGTTATTTCTTTTAAAGGACTTGCCTCAATCGGCTCTCCGAATTGGAAAATCCTATCTTTACTTACAGCAGAAACCATATAAGTATCTTCTTTTAATTTAAAATCAAAGGTCGGATATGCATAATCCGACCCATTGTTTTCTAATATTAAGCTTGTCCTACCAGAAAAAGAAAGCTCTTTAGGATCTACAGCATGAGAAACCCCATCTGGTATTTCTATATCAATATCTATATTTGTAATCTCAAAAGAACTTGGAACTTTAATATCTTCTTTTACTTTTCCCTTCCAGTATCTGTCTGGTTGGTCAGTAAAAATAAATTCCTGCATCTCTCCAGTCAAAAGTTTATTTAAAACATCAACAGTTGCAAGGATATCATGGAGGATATAGGCGTGTATAGTTACTGTTCTTCCTTTTACAAAAGGACCCATAGTCCTATTAACATCAGTTATAAATATCAAATCTTTTAAAGATTCACCATCAACAATAACTTCATACATCTATATAACCACCCCCATTCTTCTATTTTCGTAAAGATCCTTTTTCTTTTTGTACTCATCAATTTTTCTTCCAAGCATAACAGAAACTTTTTCTCCATCAATATAAACATCATCATCCTTTTCACTTAGGATTTTTAATAAAGATAAAATATCTAAAAGCATACTTTCAAGCTTAGAATCTCTGTTAGCCTTGTATTCGCTATAAGCGTTAAAATCTAACTTAGAATTAATTTTCTTATCCAAAATATTTTTATCTAAACTAGAAATATCTGGACTTAAATTTATAGGTTTTACCTTAATATCAAAGCCATCATAAATTTCCCTGGCCATTTTTAAAACATTAGATTTAACATCCCTAAAACTTTGGATCATAGATGTATTTAATCCCCCGATAATAGCATTACCAGCAGGAATTAAAAGTTTTCTATCGTAAGATATAGGACCTTTGTGGGATTTTATCCAGTCCGCTATTCCTCCAACAAAATCTTTTACAGCACCAAAAGCATGTTTTAAACCTCTTAGAAAACCATCAATTATTGCTTTTCCTGCACTAAATAGATTTATATTCCCTAGGGAATTAAAAATCCCTTTAATTCTATCTATAATTCCAGAAATTCTTGCCTTGGCACCAGAAATAGCACTTACAATTCCATTCCATGCACCTCTTAAAGCACCTAATAAAATATTCGCAGCTGATTTAAGTGTATTATAAATTGCAACAATTGTCTTTACAACTCCGACAATAATACCAGCTGCAATCTTTATTGCTGTTTTAATAGCAGACCATACAGCTAATAAAATAGATTTTAAAACTCCACTATGATTACCAAGAAAAGTAAATACACTTCCAATTGCTTTTATAGCACTGGCTATAAATCCTTTTGCTACAGTAATTGCTTGCATAATTCCTTGCCAAACAATATCCATAATTGATTTAAGAGTATTACCATCAACACCCATTGAATTAAACCAATTTTTAATATCTCCAATGATTACTCCGATAACTTCCCATACAACAGACATTAAAGATTGGATAGCAGTCCACACTACATTAAATGTTTGACCTAAGGCTTCCGTAATTGTTTTATTATCCATCAGATTTGTAGTAAACTCAGTAATTTTAAATATTATAGGCTCAACAAAGCCTAAAATTTTATTAAATACCTCTCCTAAAAAATTAAATAAAGGAGTTAAAACTTGAATTATTAAACCCAATACATTAAATTTATTAGCTAATATTGTTATTCCTTCCGATAAGACTTTTCCAATTACTAAGGCTACACCTTCTAATATTGGCTTTAAAACATTACCAACAGCATCAATAAAAGGTTGCATTTTTTCAACAAGTCCATCAAAAGCAGTTTTAAATTTCTCCATAGCAGGACTTAATAATTCACCCAATTTTTTAAAGATAGTGAATTTTTCAGCAAGTAAATTAAAACCTTCACTTGCTACATTAGGCATTTGTTTAAAAATATTTCCAATCATTGGAAGCAGATTGCCCATAAGAAAAGTATTAGTTGTTGAAACCAAATTGCTTAAACTTGGACCAATATTTTCACCTAAGGCAAGATTACCTAAAAAATCTTGTGCAGATGCTTTCATAGAAGAAAAAGAACCACTTAAAGTCTGTTCCGCTTCTTTAGCAGTTGTTCCAGTTATGTTTAGTTTTCCTTGAATAGCATGTATTGCTTGATATACATCTGATAAATTATTAATATCATATTTTACACCAGTTATCTTTTCGGCATCAGCCAAAAGACGTTCCATTTCACTCTTTGTACCAGAGTAGCCCAACTTGCATTTGTTAATCTACAATTTTATATTTAAGTTATATTTGTAGTTCAGACTGTCGCTTATCCTATTTTTAGCAAACAATAAGCACTTTATGCTATAATAAAATAAAAGGAGATTTATCATGTTTATAAAAATAAAAGATTACCCTAATTATTCTATTAATGAAAAAGGTCAGTGTAAAAGTGTTTATGTTTCGAAATTGTTAAAACCTCGTAATGCTGGTAAAGGATACTTATGTTATCAACTACGAAATGAAAATGGTAAAAAAAATAAATATATTCATAGATTAGTAGCTGAAACTTTTATCCCAAACCCGCACAATTTACCGATTGTTGACCATATTGATGGTGATAAAAAAAATAATTGTGTTAGTAACTTACGCTGGGTTACTAATTATCAAAATTTAAAATATTATGGTTTTGATAAGCTCGCTAATTTTTCTATTAATTCAGTAGGTGTTGGTGTAATTGCAGTAAAAGATAATGTTAAATTAAAATTTAAAACAAAAACTGAATTATTGTATCACTTTGGTTATAAAAATAACCGTACTAGAGTTAAAATTGGCGAGCCTTATATATTTGGCAAATTAAAAGGTTATACAATTTATTATTTATAGGACCTCTATCGCTCAGTCGTTCACGGTGTATTTAAACTTCCGCCCTGTCGTCCTCTTCAGGATTTCCAAGTCAATTAGATAGAGTTCGCACATTGCTATTTATTTATGCAGCAAGTGCCCCCATTTTATTAAGGTTATCGAGCATTGTGTAATTAGAACGGCTAAATCCTTGATATGCGTTTTGTATATCCTGCATTGAAGTGCCCATCTTATTCGAGTTATCAGCCATATCCACCATAGCCATATTGGCAATATCAGCAGCCTTTTTTGTATCTCCACCAAGCGAAGATATTAATGATGCTGAAAAACTTGTTACATTTTCCATGTATGAATTAGCAGATAAACCAGTTGTCTTAAAAGATTCTTGGGCATATTTTTTTACAATATCAGCACCTTTTGAAAACTTTGTATCAAATAATGTTTCAATACCACCAATAGATTGCTCTAGTTTTCCACCTTCCAATACTGAGGATTTTATCCCACTTGCCAAGGCTTGTCCGACTTTTGCACCTATTGCAAGTTTTGTAAAAGTTCCTAAGAGATTACTCCCAAAACTAGATCCTGAATCCTGCCCAGCACTTGTAGATTCTGGTTTTAATATTTTGGATATACTTCCCTTTATTCCTCTAGCAGAGGGTATAATTTGCACATAAGCCTTACCTATTTCAGTTGGCATTTTTTCCCTCCTTCATAATTCTTTCTCTTTCTTTCATAAAGTCCTCACCAGATGAAAAGCCATTGATTTTATTTTCTAAATTATCCAAAATTAACTTAGGATAATTTATTCCCTTTTCAGCATCTTTGGTCTTAGAATAAACAAGAAGAGAAAGTCTGTCTTGAATACCAGCCAAAAGAAACTGATTAGGACTTAATATATTTTCACTCATTTTTAATTTGATTCTTGAATCATCTCTAAGACCACAAGCTAAAATAGCTAGCTTATTTAAAGCTAGCTTTTTGTAATCAAAGATATTATATGTTTCTGCCAAATCACAAATGAGAGCATCTTCATCAAGCCTTATCATCTTGGCAAGGACTATAAGTTTTTTAATTTAGGATTGGATAGCATATCCTCAACTTCTTTTATTACATTTTTTACAGGAACTCTTTTTGTCTTTTTATCCCTAACAAAATTAATTAAGGCTTTTTTTTGCTTTTCTCCAAGTAAAATAATTAGAGCCTTAGATAAACCAGCTCCATTATCCATAACTTTTTCTAAATTTTCTATAAATTCAAAATCTGTTATTACATTTTCATCTATGCTATATCTAAAGCCACTTTTAGTTTTTCCTTTAATCATTCTGAAGCACCTTTCTTAAGTATATATTCATAGTGATTGTTACCTTCTGTATCTGGTAAGCAAGAAACTGTAACAGCATATCCAACAGCATCTTCGTCTGTGTATTCAATATCATCCATTTCTTGGATAATTGCATTAGGAGCTACTATTCTTTTCATAACTCCACCTTGATAAACCATATCTATTACCAAAGTATGAGCCTTTGTTTGCTTAGAATTTGCCTTTAAGGTTATACCAGTTTCCAAAGTTCCTGAAACATTTTCTTCTCCATATACATATTTAAGTACATCAACGTTCATAACTTCAATTAGTTTAAATTGTAAAGTGTCTTCTTTTCCTTTAGATATAACTAAAACAGTATCTCCACCCCAAGCCTTAATCTTATCTGAATCTGAAGAGTTAGAATTTGTTAATCCATCATCTGACACATAACCTAATTCTTTAAATCCTGTTAATTCACTTTTGGCATCTTTTGGAGCAGCTACACCATCATATCCTACAAAAATCGCCCCACCTATTTTAGGTTTTCCTGTACTTGTATTATTAGTATTTGCCATAAAATATCCTTTCTCAATATATTAGTTCTAAAATTGCTTGATATCTGTATTTTTTTGTGCTAATATCAGTAAAATTATAATTAGAATTTAACTTAACATTAGCATCTTCAAATATCATCATATAATCTAGTAACTTGTTATTTAATTTCAAAGCTTCTGTCAGAGTTTTCCCATAAGACTGAAAAGCATAGGTCGAATGATTTATTGTATTTTTAATATAACCACCAGTTTTTTCTAAAATTATAAAACTATCAGGTTCTTCTTCCCTATGCTCAACCCATACTGGAACTCCTAAAGCTTTTTCTAAATATTTTTTAATCTTTTTTTCTATCATCCCAAAGCCTTTATAAGAGTATTAGTTTTTAAATTTCTATAAAAAGTGTCCTTATCATTAGTAACAACTTTTACATTTGCTCTAACACTACCAACTCCACTTTTGGTCTCCCAAATTCCGTCAGCTCTATTAGCAACTTCTTGTCCGTGTTTTTTTAATTCTTCTTGGATTCCTGGACTTTTTAAAAGATCTTTTACTCCATCAGAATTTAATTCAAATTTAAAATCACTCATAACTTTCTACATACACTTTCTTATTCCAATCCAAAGGGATAAGATCATCAATCCCTTGCATTTCTTTTCCAAAAACTCTCCATCTTTGACCGAAAAATCTAACTTCTTGACCTTCCCATTTGTTTTTATCTCCTTTAGGAATAGCCAAAGTATAAACAGCCTTTTTCCCATAAAGATTGGTGGTAGATAAAATATCATCAGAATTTGTAGGAGCAACAAGAACATTTTCAACTACAATCTCTCTGTCTTCATAAATAAGACTTCCAAGTTCATCCTCAATAGGATCACTCTTCGATATCAAAATCACAGGGATTCCCTTTATTCGTGTCATAAAAATCTATCACCCCATATCTTTGTGTCTTTAGACCAAGTTTTGCAAGTTCAGAATCTTTTATAAAAAGACCTCCACCAGGTACTAAAAAAGTACCTGACCAAGAATACCCCAATGCTGATTCACTTGTTTGAGTCATTGGTTCTTGATTTGTAGAAGTCATAAGTGTTCTTGAAACTACATCAATAACTACTGATTTTAAAACATTAAAAAAAGTAGGTGACTCGGACATTTTATCCAAATCCTTACCTACTCTTTGAGCTTTTAGTTTTAAATTATCAATAATTATTGGAATTAAATTTTCTACACGATCAATTTCTTCTTGACTTAAAGGTCTCCAAAGCTTAATCACATCATTACTTGTTATCTTTTCCATTCTTAGCCTCTTTTCTTATAGGCTTCTTTTTTACTTCTTCTATATCTTCGCCTTTTAATTCATTGGTGCTATATATTATAGCACCAGTTCTTTTATTCTTATAGGTTTTCATATATTAAATTAACCTTCAGCTTTTTCTATAATTGCAAAATGGTTTGGTTCAAGAATTGACCAACCTAAATAAGTTTCACTTCTTAAATAGATTTGGTTGTGTCCTTTTAAGTCTTGACCTGAATTGTCTGGATCACCGTATTTGATTATTTCAAATGGAATTTGTTTTGCATAACCCCATTTAAATCCATTTTCAAAATCTCCAACTATAGCTTTAATTTTAGACCCATTACCAACTGTAGAATGTATATCAACAGGAATTCCATTAATAGAGCTTGGTTTAGCACCCCATCTTAATTCTGGGAATAATCTATCACCAGCATCATTATTATTTTTTTGTTTTGCTAAACATGATGAAAAAGAAGGATCCATAGCAAGACCTGTAACATCACCTTCAGCTGCAATTACAAGTTGAATAGCTTCTTCCATATTTGTATCAGGGTCTTTCTCATTAAAGGTTGTTTTTTGAGTAACCTTATGAGCTATATCGTTATTATTTATAATATTAGAAACTTCACCAGTTCTTGGATTAATTCCATGTATACCCATCAAATCAATACCTTTAGCTAGTTTTTTAGCATAACCATCAGTAAAAGCACCTAATATATTAATTTTTTCTTCTTCTGTTGCATATAAAAACTCATCAGTAATTCTTGCACCATATTCAACTTTTATTGGAACAATAACTCTAGTTGAAAGGGATAGACCACCTTCACTTTTCTTTCCACCTTCAGCAACAATATCAATTTCTTTATCCATTGAAAAAACAAATTCCTTATTACCATTAAAAGCTATAGGAACTTGTTTGGATAATTTTGTTAAAGTTGAATATCCTTTAACTTTGCTAATTAAATTATTTACAAGTTTTGGTTCAAATAAATTATTTCTAGTTGTTGTCATTTTATTCTCCTTCTAAATCTAAACTATTTAATAATGATCTTAAACCACTATCATCATCTTTTGTTTCATTAACATTTTTAAGAGGTACTACACTAGGATTTGAATTTTTTATAAAATTTGATAAACTTTCTGCATCCTTTCTCATACTCTCTTCATCTTCGCCTTGAATTCTGTTTGAAAGATTAAAAGGTAAACCACAATCCACAGCTATTTTTCTTTTTAAATCTTCTCTCTTATAAGATTCTATTGTTTTATTAAGACCTGTAATTTGTTCATCTTTTTCTTTCATACTTTCAAGACTTTTCTTGTACTGACCAACTTCACTTTTAAGGCTAGAATTTTCATCATTAAGACTTTTTAAAGAACTTTCATATTCTTCCTTTGATTCCTCTTTTGCTTTTTTGATTGCTCTTTCTACCCTTGGTTTAATTATCGCGTCAAGTTCTTCTTGACTTTCAATTACTTTAAATTCGCTCATTTTCTACTCCATTTCCCCGTGTCCGGTAATTTTATATTAAAAAAGTGACTGTAAACTTTTAGTTGACACCCACTTCTAATATCAATAATAAATTTTTTGTTTTATTTTTTTCTTATTTTCCTTACAAACCCAATGGGCAAGCAAGCATGAATCCATCAAACTAATATCCATATCATCAAATTGGCTTTTATAACCAAACCCACCAGATGAACCAATATTTCTCTTTTCACAGTTTGTTACAACTTGTTTTAAGGATTCTTGATCATTATGTAGGATACTTTCTTCAAAAATCGCCCTCTCCCACATAGCGTTTGCTTTTATAACTTCTTTTACCGTTGGTAATATAGGTTCTTTTAATTTTAAATCTTTCATTTCACTAGCTAAAATATTTTGACCACTAGCACCATCAACTACTACCTTTTCAATATCAGCCGACTTTAAAAAATCTAAAATCCACCTATCTCCATTTCTTACACTTTGGCAATCCAAAGACTCTATAAATATTTTTCCTTCATCAGTCTTGACTGCTATAGATAAAGCTACATTATTTCCATCTTGACCGTATTTTATTCCAACATACAAACCACCATCTAACTCAGGTAATTCATTAATTTTTAATCTATCCCAGTCAGTTAGAGATATGGCAGATTTTTGGTTATAAGATATCCAAAGACCTAATCTTTGTATGTTAAAATCTAAATCATCAGTACCAATTTCATCTTCAACGATTCTTTCAGTAAAAATTGTTCCTAAAGATGGGTTAGTTTGATACCAAGCTTCAACATCATGAGGATTAGTATTTTCATCAACACTCCATTCTGCCCAATAAAAATTCTTACTATCTCCAGATAAAACTTTCTTTCTAAAATTAACAAAAACCATACCTGAAGATATGGGAGTTGGAGGAGTTCCACACATTATGGTTTGTGGGTTTTTGGATGAAGATACAACATATTTTAAGGCTGTTTCTTGATCATCAGTATATTCTTGAGCTTCGTCTATTACCAATAAATCAAAACCTTCTCCAAGTCCACCAGTAGAAGACCTAGTTCGAAACTCTACTCTTCCACCTGTTTCAGGAATTTCAACTCTTTCTTGACCCTTGGCTTTTAACGACCTATGATCAACTCCGCTTTCATCCAAAACCCTACAAAGCCTCTCCCAAGCACTGTGGGATGTTGATACTCTATGGGCTGTATGATTTATTTCTTCTCCCATAAAAAGACCATATAACTCACGCATAACAATTATTTCATTTTTTCCATTACGTCTTGGTAATGAATACCCACATTTGGTGTGTGTCCACAAATTATCCTTACCATAAGCTAATATATCTTTTAATAAGATTTTTTGCCATTTTTGAGCTTTACGTCCACTCTTTTCATAAAAATCAACAGCCTTTTTATAGTCGCTCTTTTTGTAAGGTAGAACAACTTTTTTAGTAGGCTCTTGATTACCTAATCTTTTTTTCATCCTACCCCCTAAATAAAAGCTAGCAGTTTAACGACATACTCAGGTCAAAATCTCCACTAAAAAAGCACCTCTAAAATCTTACACCTGTAAGTTTAGTTGTGCTTTATTCAAATACAATATTTAATTTATTATCTTTTATTTCTGGAATAACCCATACACAGTAGTCATCCCAACCTGATAAATCTTTTTCTTTTTCAAATTTCACTTTAAATTTATCTACTATTTCTTCAGGTATTAACCAACCAAATAAAGAATCTACTTCCATGTCCATAAAATCTATATCTTCACATTCTCCAAAATCCAAAAAGAAAACTTTATTTACTTTACTAGCTTCATCTTGAACCAATTTGAAAAATTTAATAAATTTATTGTTTTCCTGCGTTCTTAATCCTAGCATTATCAATACCTCCTTTCAAAATAGTTATAAATTCGTTATTTTTGTCAACCAATACTACATCTTTACCTTTAGCATAAGCTATAACAGTATTTGTTTGACCTCTCCAATTTATGTTTCTAATAACACTATCATGGTTTTCTACAATATCATTAATAATACTAACAAACTTTTTTCTATCTGATTTTGAACTAACATCTAGTCCATAATCTTTCATATGTTTATTAGATTTCTTACCAAACTGTTTGGAATTAATTGAGAAGTTTTTCTTATTTGATAATTCTATTCTTTTTTCTTTCGTTTCTTCATCTACCGGTTTATGGGTATGAACGTTTGTTCTTTTCGAGCCATTTTTAGGGTCATATATTACCAAACAATCACAATATCTATGTCTTCTAAAAACTTCATTACCAGTATTTTTTACATCTTCATAATTATATATACCCGCTAATTTATCACACCAATCACAGCATTTACCATTTGTGTATCTTTCTATCTTAGGACTTAATCCAGACTTTGCATGTAAATCGGCATTTTTCTTTATTGTATCGTCCACTATAGACTGCGTGAAATTTTTAATAGGTTCATCTAGCAACCACTTGCCTTTTTCAAAGGAATCATACTCACTAATTTTATCTACTAGCTTATCAATCCTATCTTGATTTAAGTCAGCTTTTTGTGCTTGAATTGATATATTAGCTTGTTTATTTAATAAGCTTTGAACTTCCCTAGAATATTCAGAAACTAAATCGTGATTTCTTACCATGTTTGGTTCGATTAATCTTTTAGCGATATTATAATACATCTTCCCATCTGGCAAATCTCCAGTTTTTATTTTATCCTGGAAAGTATCAGCAAGAATTTTCCCAACTTCAACAGCAAATTCATTGGCATCTTTGTAGTCTGCTTTTTTATTTTTTAAAACTTTAAGTTTGTCCTTGATTGTTTTAGATTTTTTAGCTTTAAATTTGAAAGTTTTGTCAATTTCATCAAATATACCAGGAACAATATCCTTACCTTTATCTATCATTTAAACACCTTCACTAATTCCCAATTTATTCCAGAAAGCTTATATTTTCTTTGATAATCTATATTCGCTTTAAATACACGGTTTAAGTTCATCAAATCTCTTGGTCTCGCCCTTATTAAAATATTGGTTTTGCATTGACTAAGATTAGTATCCATAAGTAAAAATTTTTTATTAAATTTTTTAAATGCTCTCATTTCATCTTTAGTAGGAAAGCAAGTTATATGACATACCTCATCATATTTCTTTAATAAATTTAATGTTAAATTTATTTGATTTATTTTAGATGAAAAAGCTGGCATATAATCTAAATCAGTAACATAATCAAATTTTTTATTTGCATAGGTTGTTTTACCTGAACCAATAAACCCACACAGCAAAATTATAGTCTTATTATAATCCATTTTCATCATCCACTTCTTTTGGCGGTTCTTTGCTTGCATCAAAACCAGTTAACTCTGATAAGTTATCACTTCCAAAATAACCTGGTACTGATTGATTTATTTTAATAGTTGCATCTCCAATTCCAGATAGAGCAGCAACATCCGGTTCAAATACTGGATACCACTTAGGATGTACTTCTGAGATCATATCCCTTGTATAATGATATTTATCAATTAAGCACCTTGCCACATATCCAACATTTAAAAATCCAGACCCAAAACACCTTTGAGCCTTTCTTGCAGTAATTCTCAAAGTCTCATGACTTGCCTTTATGGCCTCGGCAGAAGATGGATTATCTGTAACAAACCCTAAATCATCAAGTGTTAATCCAGTTTCTCCAGCAAATGCAGATGCTAAGGTTTTTAATTGCTCCGTAAAAGGACTCATTGATGTTTGAGGGAATTGTCCAAGTTTTGGACTCTCATGGTCTTGATCTTTAGAAAACTGAAGTATAGATGCTATAGTTGCTTTATATTGGTCTAAGGGTTCAGCCTCTGGATCTAAACCAACAATATACTTTTGAGGAAAAGAATAAAATTCAGCTGTAACATCAGCTCTTTCTAAAGTTCTTTTAGCGTGAGCTTGTAAATATCTTGTAGGTCTTGTAATTCTTGACTTACCGAAAGGTCTTACAGCGTCAGGGCGATAAATAATAGGAACCAATAATGGAATACCAGCAGGATTTTTCACACTAGAAACAACCTTACCATCAGCAAAATATATCGTTTCGTTAGGTTTAAAGTATGCTTCAAGCTTAGGTGTATCAAAACCTATTTTATTATCACCACTTCTTTCAAGCACAGCATAACCTTCTGTCAAAAGTCCAGTTATAGGATCAATATTACCTGTTGCATTGCTAGCTTCAATTATTTGAAGTCTTGGCTTTTCATTCATTCCTTGGCTAATATATACAAAACAACAACCACCTATTAAAGCAGAAAGAATAGCGGAATCAAAAAATATATCTGGATTATTTAAATTATAAATTTCATTAAAAGAAAACAAATCATTCTCAAATTCCTTGAAAACTAACCTATCGGCTAAGGCATCTACAGCCTTGGTACACCAACCTAAATTTGATATATATTGAGATTTAATTTCTGTTGGAATCACAAATCCACGATCAATTTCATTTTTTTTACAATCATAATATTTATATTTATTAAGCACGTGCATTCTGTGTAAATCAAGTTTTTTTCTTAAATTTTCTACATTATAATTATTCATTTAAATTAATAATCACCTCTTTCGTGTGTATATTTGTACAGTGATGGGGGAACTCCGGAATAATTATCCAAAAGGGGAGGTATGCCCCCATAAATGTTGTAATTTCAACGTTCTATTTTTTTCTTTTGTATTTCTTCCAATTAAAACTCAAAGGCAAGTTTCTATTCGTTGGAATTTCAACATTTTTACTTTCTTTATATAATTTATCTGACTTTGCTCTGTTACAAGTCCAATGAGCAAGCTGTAAGTTAGATATATCAGACGGATGACCTCCTTTTGATACAGGAATTATATGATCAATGCAGGGACTCAATGGGTCTGGAGGTTTAGCATTCATATCTACAGGCTTACCACATATACCACAAAGTCTTTCTGTTTTTAATATTCGTTTTTTATTTTTTTCAAACATAGCTCTGTGAGGTCCAGACCTATCAGTCCTATCAATAGCCATATTATAATCCTTTCGCATATGTATAATAACTCCATCAACTAGGCTGCCAAAATTTATGAAAAGAAAAATCAACACGTCATTCTAATAATAATCTTCGGAGATACATTTGGCAGCTTAGTTCATAAATTTATATAAAAAAAAGACGAACCCAATCGTTCGCCTTTAAAATGTATACACTTTTAATCTTATAAATTATTTTATCATAAAAGCTTTTTTGTCGCAAGCTTTTATAAATTTTCTCTTCTCATTCTAATCCATTCCTCAACTTCAAGCAAATCTTCCTCATTTGCCCAGTCCCTAATATAAGCCTTGCAGCCTGATTTATTTCTAGACTTCTTCTTAACATCAGGATTTTTAGCATCCCATTTTCTACTAGCTCTAAGCTGAGCATCACTTGTTTTCTTCTCAGTCATACTACCTCCTATAAAAACTTTTTAAATAAGATAATAATCAAGATAAAAAGTCCCCAACCAATAATCCCTTGTATTTTTTCTTTTCTTGTAGTTTTCTTACATTCAAAATTGATTTTCATAAAAATTATAATATAATGATTATACCAACCAAGAGCTAAGAGCTCTTAGTTAGTTTAATTTTTATTTTGAAGATTACAATGTTGAGGTCGATTTCAATTTCTGTAATCTTCAATTTTTTTATGCTTTTAATCATTATATTATTTCCTCCTTTCATACTTATATTATACTACCGACTTATATTATTGTCAACACATTTTTGAAAAATTTCAAATAAAAAAGAGTGGAGAACCACCCTAATTTCAATAATTATAAAGACTTTTGTAAATACTCAACAAAGCAGCATCACTCTTTCTCCAAACCATATCCTTTGATAAATCATACTTTCTAGCAATCCCTCTTATAGTATCGTGCTTATCACTATACTTATCATAAACCCAAAGCCTAAAAACAATAGATTTCAACATTTTATCATTAAGCTTAGCAATAGAATTAGAGATTTCCTCATCACCATATCGAATTTCTTTTATCTCATCTTCTAAAAATTTAATTTCATCAAGAATATAAGTTATTTTTTCCTCTTGGTTTGTCCCACCACCATTAATAGGATCAGAGTCTGACCACCCACAACGGAGCATATCAAGTCTGTCTCTTTTTTCCCTAACTTCAGACTTAATTTCATCAATCAATTTAATATTTTTACCATAATTTGAAAGCCTAATTTTTATGATCTCAATATTTTCCCTACGCTTTCTATTTTCCCTAACCTTTCTATAATTCATCATTTCTCCTCTAATTTAATAAATATCTATTTTTTATCTAAAATCCCCTTAAAAGAAATCCCCGTTTCACTCTCCAAAGTATCCGCAATTTCTTTAAGAGTAACACTATCATCATCTAGACAGTCCATAGTAAACTTAAAATAATCAATAAAGTTTTCAAGTCTTTTTGTTCCATAACCTTCCTTATCACGAAGAAATAACATAGGAATTAAAATTAACTTCTGTAAAGCAATATCCAATCCCAAATTTTTACCTTCTAGAAATTCAGTTTTTCTAATAATATCTACATCTTTTTTTGTGTAAATATTTTTTCTAATTCTCATAACTACCTACCAGAAGATCCAAAACCCTTGACACCTCTATCAGTACTACAATCAATCTCCAAAACTTTCTCCAAATCAACCATACTTTCATTCCTGAAAACCAGTTGGCCAATCCTATCGCCTTTTCTAATCTCATAATCATTACTAGTTAAATTAGTCATAGAAGCCTTAATCTCTCCCCTATAAGAAGTATCAATAAGACCAAGATTACAAATTAACCCCCTACTTGAATTACCAGACCTTGCCCTTAAATCAGCATAAAAACCATCATCTAACTCCAAGAAAACACCAGTAGAAATAGTAGCCGTTTCCATTGGCTCTAATATTCTGTCTTCAATCGCTCTTACATCATATCCAATATCTCCATCTTTCTTACTTAATATGTAAGGTGCCTTGTACTTAATCATTAAAAACCTCCTCAAAATTATCATCAATTTTCATTTCGATTTCAGAAATAAACTTATCAATATCCATGTCAGAAAAATCAAACTTATTTTTCAAAACATAAATAACAATCTCCAAAAATAAAGAACAATCATTAATATTTAAAAACTTACTCATACTTATAATCCAAAAATCTGACCCCTTGCCTAAAAATAACCTCATATCGGGATAGATCATCAGCCTTAACATACTTTCTACCAAATATTTCTTTCATATTTGCCCAAATATTCCAAGGGATAAAAAAATACCTGTCCTTAATACCAACACAAACACCAGCAAGACCACCTAGCTTACTTTTAATCTCCAAAACCTCAGCTTGCTTATCCGAAACTACACTTTGTTTCATTCTGTCTGTTCTAGTGTACTTTGCCTCAAAACAAATAGACCTGCCACCATCAAGAGTCCCCTCAAAGTCCGGATTAGCATTCTTAGTAAACTGCCCTTCAAATCGACCAGCCTTTTTAAGCCTAATAACCCTGAAAGATTCATCAATCTTAGAAATATCAGCCTTGCCCTCAGCTCTATAATACTTACAAGCCAAATCAATCAACTTCTCAAAATTTTTACCAAAACCATTGGCCTGCAAAGACCTAAAACTTTGGAGATTAGTCATCACTCCAACCTCTCTCACAAATTAATTCCCATACATCAATACTTAAATCCTCTAATTTATTATAAATTTCCTCAATATTTTGATCTAAATCATAATCTTCATATTCCCCTATATCCTCAACACCTTTTATAGCATTTTCAAAAACATCAAACATATCAAACAACTTTTCCTTATCACTTTTCATTAATCAAATTCTCCAAAATCTCTAAACTCATAATTCTTCAATTTCCTTAATTGCTCTTTCTTTAATTTTTAAAATAGCTTCCTTCTCTCTTTGATCATAGTTTTTAAACCATTTCTCTTTAAATTCTTTTAAAGTTTTTCTATATTTTTCTTCTCCATAATCAGCCGACAACCACCATTCCAAATCATGAGTTAGTTTGGCAAAATCTTTTACAAACTCATTCATAATTTCATCTTGCATTTCCCCAATTAAATTATTTTCAATGCTGTAGCAAATATAACTTAAAGAACCTCCACTCATTCTTCCACCTTCACAAATCTTAAATATTTAATTTCAGACATTGATACATAACCAACTAAGCTACCTCTATCTTCTTCATCAACGAAATCTAAACGACAAAATCCATCTTCTTCAAAATCAAAACCATTTGCATCAAACACCCACTCCGTATTATCTTTAAATACAATTTTAATATTTGTTTTCATTCTTCCACCTCAATCATTTCAAAATCAGCTAAATCAGTATTAAACTTTTCTTTGATTTCGTCAACTTCTTTAAGGGTAAATTGCGTTTTTACATCTTCTGATTCATTCTTATAATCTAGCCAATATTCTTCATTTCCTATCCAATAATTTAAATAATTTTTAATGAGTGGACTTGGTTTAAACCACCTATGTCTCAAATAAAACTTCTTCTCTTCTTCCCTTTCATCTACTGGTGTTTTTGCATATTCAACAATAAGGTCAAAGAGTTTGTCTCCATTATTCCACGAATTTTTTATAATTTGATGAAAAGTTATAGAATACATCACATTTATATAAACTACAACCGCTACAAATTCATCACGGATAATTTGTATATAATCATTACGCAATTTGATGTCATATCCCAACTCTTCAACTCTTTTAATAAATTCATTAGTTTTCATTCTTCCACCTCTTCTAATAACTCCGAGTTTTCGTATATATTTCCTATTACTTCAAATACACTATGTTTTGCAAAATCCCTTAAAAACTCTATATCAAAATTACCTTCTATCATCCAGGTACAATATTTGTCGCTCCACTTGACTTCGCAATATTCAGCAATATCTCCATAATAGTAAGCACATATATCACCTTCGTATATCTCATTACCATTTTTGTCTTTCAAACCTGTGGATTGCATTAAACTTATATCATTTGTAAGAAATATAGTTTCTAAATTTCCATCTCCATTAAAATCAACTAAAATGGTGTTTTCATTCACAACTCCAATGCTATAAATCATTCTTTTGTATTTATTAAAATATGCTCTAAATTTAGGTATCATTCTTCCACCTCACTATATCCCCAATCAAAGAAACTCATTACATATTCGTATAATTCTTCATTAACTTCTTCTTCAGTTAAATCATTGTCTAACTCTAAAACATCTTCCGTAAAATCTAAATGTGCTGTTACTTTATATTTCATATTTTTTTCTCCCATTCTATAATCGGATATTCTGTCATAATCATTCCATTGATTGCAAGACTTGTAACAATATCTAAAGCTGTCCTTGTATCGCTATATCTACAATTCGGTCTTTTGTGTATTCTTGGGTCGCTATCAGACCAATCTATAATATCAATCATTTCTTTACTCAGAAAAATCATTTTGCAGCCTTTAGCTACACATAAATAATAACAACCATTCCTACCGTAACTACCCTTACATTTTTTAAATCCGTACTTTTCATACTCTTTAACATCTTTAGTTGGTTTTAGCGTCATTCTTCCACCTCAATCATTTCAAAATCAGCTAAATCAGTATTAAACTTTTCTTTGATTTCTTCTATTTCTTTTTTGGTAAATTGATTTTTATATCTAACCAATGGGATCATCTGCTCTACATCTGCGGTGCCAGTGACTATATTAATCCTAAGCCCTTTTGGAAAACCACCCAGAGTTGTCATCCACCTATGCCTCAAATAAAACTTCTTTTCTTCCTCTCTATCCTCAACCGGTGTTTTTGCATATT
>OLJD01000085.1_pt1 | contig 32654 bp, 30 predicted proteins | sample 1601441 | NCBI WGS metagenome assembly OLJD01 (sample SAMN04436853, study PRJEB24849) | human gut metagenome | biome: human gut; feature: NICU; material: stool | host: Homo sapiens | place: USA: Saint Louis, MO | collected 2011-10-01 | reverse complement strand
GTCTCTTCTGATATATCTATTTCATAACCAATAAAAATAGAAAAAGCATCGTCTATGTGCAATTTTTTCTCATTTTTAGATGGATATATTATAAATTCTAATATAGCCTTATCCTCATCACTCAACTCAAAATTATCAATATTTGATGATATTAAATCTTTTTCATAATTTATACCACTTTTATTTTCTCCACTAGTATTTATCTCATTAATAAAATCATTTATAGATTTAAATGCTTCATATAAAGCATCTGATATATTTTTATATAACTTAGATTCCCCAAATATAAGTTTATATGTTCCGTCACAATTACTCAAAAGATGCACTCCATCTGATCCATTGACATACATTTTGTTAGATGTTTTCATCTCCATTTTTGTTAAAATTTTAGGGGCATTTAAATGACCCTCTAAAAAACAATATAAAAGCAATTCACCTAATTCACCTGTATTATTCAAGTATTCTTTAAACTTTTTACGTGCAATTTGTGATAATCTTCCAGGCTTATTTTGATATTTTGTTATATTTTTCTTGGATATAGCATAATCAATTACAGAATCTACTAATACTAAGGAAATTTGATTATAATCAAATTTCCTAGCATTTATTGGACACATAAAAATATTTAAATTCCCGTCATCTAAATTTGTACTTATAGGTATATCTTTTATATTTTGAAATATCTTAATTACATCTTTTGAATTTTGACTTACTATCAAATTATCACCTCCCCTTGAAACACCTCTTGTTTATATCCATAGCAACCAACTCCTGCTGATGAAAATAAAGAAATATAGGTAAGAGTATTATTTATCATTTATCTTAACTCCATTTTTATATTCAATAATATCTCCAATATCACATTGAAAATACTCACAAATCTTTCCTAATGTTTCCAAACTTACATTTTCATCTCTTCCCATCTTGGCTATTGTCTTAGGAGTTGTTGCTATTGCACATTGTAAGTCTGTTTTTTTCATATTTTTATCTATTAATAACTTCCATAATTTATTATATGAAAATCCCATATCATTCTCCAATTCTATATTTTACCTTTCTATATGTATAGATTAACTACCTAATTATAGCATATAACACAGATTCCTTTCAATTGTACGGTTCACTGCGTTAAATCAAATAAAAAATAAAGACAGTCCGAAGGCTGCCGATATTTACCACTCTTCACCTTTGCTATGGTCTATCTTACTTGACTTAGCTTTATCATCCGTCTTAAAGCTTTTTATTTGCCCTAATATGGACTTTTTATCTTTTCTTGACTTTTTTTACTTGTTCTTTTGCTTTTAAGAGCTTAGAAGACAAAATATGAACATTCCTATGTATTTATAAGGTTCTCAATTATTGTTTTACTTTTCCCAAAATTTCACAGTATCTCCTTGTTTTAAATATTCTAAATCTTTTCTCCTATCTATAATTTGCCAGACAGTGTCTGTTAAATTACATCTCGTTAATTCTATTTGATAAAATTATAACTACATCAACAACTTTATCAAACTTCAGATCTCCAATGTACTTATTTTCACTAAGATATACTTCCCACAAGGATCTTAGGTATGAATCTTCTTTTATGTCCTCGATTATTTCCTCATAGTCTTTCATTATCTCCTGACTTCCTCTTTTCTTTTAGGCTCTTTCTATTGCTTTTTTTAAAGTTTCATAGTTTATCTCATCTTTTTTTAGTTTGTAGAGGGTGTATAGGGCGTAAAAGTCTCTCATTCGTGTCGTTGCTATATTTCTTCTACAACTTCATATTATATTAGCCAATATCCCATCATTGATTTCCTGAAATCAAAAAAGCACCTATCATTTTGTAAAATAGGTGCCAAAATTTATTTTTTAACTTTTAACTTCTTAATAACCAATAATCCAATTACAACCGTTAACCAATAACAAACCTCACATAGAAATAATATTAATAATATTTCTTTTGTATGAGTCTTATTTATATCATATTTCAAAAAATAAGAAACACCAAAAATAAAAAGCCCAAATATGTTATACAGAAAGGCTTTTAAGAACGTATTTTTCTTCTCTGCCAGACTTCTTATCTTGCCCTTTATACTCTCGATATTAATCACGATAATACCTCCATGTATTTTCTAATTTCATTTTCTATTTTAAATAATTTACTGTATTTTATGAGTCGTCTTAGATTTTTATTTTCTGATTTAAAGTATCTTTTTATGGCTTCTGTAAAAATTTGCTTATCTATTTTTTCTCTGTCGATTATGATATCGCAAATTGTTCGATCTATATCGTAAACTGGAATAAGGTTGCCTTGCGGTGATTTTATTTCTGTCTTTCCTAGTTCGTATAAGTCTTTTTTTACATAGTGAACTTGTAGATCCTCATATCTTTTTTTGATATGGCTTGCATTATAGCCTTGGGGCACAGATATATGAAATACATTTGGAGTTCTATCTGATAGGTCGTGGAGATAGAGGGCTGTTTGATGTGAAAATATAATTCGATTACTATTTGATGATATTAAAACAAAATCGTCTATTACTTTTCCTTTTAATTGATATAGACCTGGTCTTAATCTTTCTAATTGTCCGATTTTTGTTAATTCTGATAGATTATGCCTAGTATATCCAAGTTCTTCTGCTTCTTTGTTGGTGATTACTAAATTTTCTTGGATATATTCTTTAAGTGTATTCATAGTCCGCCTCCTCTCGTTTACGCTTTTATTATATGTTATAAAAGCGAATATGTAAAGTTACTTATGAGTTTTCCATTTTTTGAAAAAGGATGTAACGAATCCTTACTCCCTTTCTAAAATTATTCTTTCTTAACTCAATATTACTAATATTATTATAGTTACTCTCCGATTTTCGGATTTCTAGAAATCTGTTATTCGGAGTTCTTAAATTCCGATTTTCGGAAGTCTGGACTTCTGATTTCAGAGATCAGATTTTGTATTATTAGTTATATTTAAAATTTATATACACTCACTTCTTAGAAAAAAAGAGCAGCCTTTTAAGCTACTCTTGTAGAAAGTATAAAATGGGTTTTATCTTATTATATTTTTCTTTGTGTCTCCTCATACCAGTTGCAAAACTACTCTTACGTCCATGTAGTTTTTTTGGGTCTTTTTGACGTATCCTTCTTCATCTTTATCGAAGACAAAATGCTTATAAAACTGCTTAAAATGCAGGATTTCTAAGTTTACATCTTTTGTATCAACGCTATAGTTTCAACTTGTTCATCATTGTCCAAACTTATATTCAAGTCGTCGTCTATAATTGGGAGCTTGAAAGTAATTGATTTTAGCCATTGTCCGTTAGGTTGTTTTTCTTCATAAACTTGAATTTCAGAAATCAAAGCTGTAATTAACTGCCTACGCTCTACATCATTCATGACTTTATAGAGTTTATCAAAATAGATCAGAACCTTATATATGTTATCTCCTGTGAGTTTTTCAGCTTCAATAGTCTGTTTCTTTGCTTTCGCATCAATTAGTGATGATTCTAATTCATCTATTTTGTCATACATGCGATAAAGTCTATCGTCTAAATCCTGTTTTCTTCTCTTATAATGCTTATCTTCAACATCTAAATTATCTATTTCCTCAATTAGCTTAAACTTTGTAGAATGACTCTTCCTCAATTCCTTTTGGTAATTATCTATTTCTTTTTCTATTTCAGAGGTATCCACCTTCATGTTGATTTTTTCTTGCATCATAGAAGCAAATTTCGGATTACTTACTATCTTTACAATCACCTCTGCAACAGCATCATCTAACAATTCTTCTCTAATTTGCTTACGGAAAGTACACTTATGACCTCTTATCATCTGCCTATGTTTACAACCATAGTAATAAAAATCTTTATATTTTGTGCCATCTTTCTTTTTCTTGGTACACTTGTTTCCAAACATTCCCACTCCACATATCGGGCATTTTACAATTCCAGAAAGCAAGTGTGTGCGTGTATCTTTTCCTTTATTCACATGCTCATATTTCTTTGCTTGAGATTTTAGCTTAACCTGAGCAGCTTGCCAAACTTCATCGGAAACTATAGCTTCATGTATCCCTTCAGATATTAGATACTCATCTTGTTCAACCTGCTTATATTCATTTCTTGTACCATGAACTTTTTCTAAAGTTCTTCTTCCAAATGCTATTTTCCCATTATATACAGGATTCTTTAATATCTTTCTTATAAGACCTGCATCAAACAAAGGATTCTTACCATTCTGTCTTGAGATTTTTCTAATTCCATGATTCTCTAAGTATTTAGATAGCCCATTGGCGCCTATCGTAGTATTTACATACTGGTCGAAGATCGTTCTTATTGCAACTGCCTCTTCTTCATTTATAAACAGCTTGCCATCTTCAAGTTTATATCCATACGGAGCAAAGCCACCATTCCATTTTCCTTCCCTTGCTTTTTGAATGCGACCTTCCATTGTTTGAATACGGATGTTTTCTCTTTCTATTTCAGCCACAGCTGATAAAACAGAAATCATTAGTTTCCCAGCATCTTTAGATGAATCAATGCCATCTTCAACGCAGATAAGATTAACTCCATAATCCTGCATTATCTGAAGTGTAGAAAGAACATCAGCGGCATTTCTTGCAAATCTTGATAACTTAAACACAAGAACAAAAGATACTCCATCTTTTCCAGATTTTATATCTTCCATCATTCGATTGAACTGTATTCTACCTTCAATAGACTTGCCAGACTTTCCGGCATCTTCATACTCTCCAACAATTTCATAATCGTTGTAAATAGCAAAAGCTTTCATTCGTGATTTTTGTGCCTCTAACGAATACCCTTCTATCTGTATTGACGTAGATACTCGTGTATAGAGGTATACTTTTATTTTTTCTTTTGACATAGCATTAACCTCAATATAACTTTTCTATATCATATATAAACTTTGATTTTTTAATTTAAGTTTGGACTATCATTTCAAGTATATTATAACACTTTTATTAGTCCGTCTCAATTTGTGTTTTTGCCTTGTCAAAACTATTTTTCATCTCTTGATTTTTTGCTGGCGTTGGATCGGGCAGATTATCTAAATCTAAAGCACCAGCATATTTTGCAATCAGATTTGCTATTAAATCAGCCAATCCATTCCAGTCATTGTCCAATATATACCTCCTCTCTCTAAAGTTTTATATCTAATAATTATTTGTTTAATTAAGTTTTACGACATTGACAAGTGCTTTGGATTAGCAACATAGGAATCTCACCTCCGCCTCTATTCCGGATGAGCCGGCTTCAACCTTAGAAGTATCATTATCCTCATTTTCTTCATAGCGGATAGGGTATCCCTCCCTATATTCAAACTCTTACTTATCGCTCTCTTTCTTCTCCCCTTGCTTTTAGCTTAGCAGTACTTATTATGCCGAATTATTCAGCAGAAAGATCTTGACGGATAGGTTATTACGCTCCAAAAATAATTAACGTCTTGTCTTGGTCTATTCAATTGTTAAGGTTCAAAATTTATCGAGAGCTATTAATCTTTTTAAAATTTGATCCTCAGAAAATATTTATCTTGACGAAACAAGATTCTATAAATTACTCTCTTATACTTAACAGTGAAAAGAAGTATTTCTTGGTAACCAATTTTGAAATAGAATTTGCTTATGTAAAAAGGTCCAATTCCCACTGCATGAGTAGCAGTGAAAATTAGACCCTCTTGGTAACTGTCATCTAAAAGTCTTCTAGCATTTCTTTAATTTTCTAATCGCCTTTTAAGTATCATATTTATATTTTTTTATCTCTGGCATACTTTTATACCTTTTTAGACTTAAAGTCTTTAATAATGCCTTTCCACCTCTTTTTACCTATAAAGATTCTCCTACATCATAGTTCATTTTTTTATTTCCTCCTTGATGTCTTAATTTATCTTTATCTTCTTTATACCATTTTATATTTAGAAATAAAAAATAGATGAGATTTTTTGGATTCTGTTATGAAAAATCTAAAACGAACCTAAATTTTATTATTCAGGTTCGTTTTGTTTTCTATATTGGCTAGGACTAAGTCCTGTGAAATCTTTGAATGCTCTGTTGAAGTTAGATGGATTCTGAAAGTTTAGATCATTGCTTATTTCTAGTATGGATTTATCTGTGTTTATAAGCAAATCTTCTGAATATATTAGTTTTAACCTTTGGATATACTTCATCGGTGTGTATTGGAAGGATCTTGTGAACTTTGTGTTTAGAGTAGATTTTGATATTTTAAATTTTTTCGCTAGATGATCTAAGTTTAGATTTTTATCCAGGTTTTCTTTCATATATTTCTCTACTTCTTCCATTAGTTTATCCCCTCCGGGCGTGAAATAATTGGTCTTACTTGGATTTATGCCAACTTTTCCTATTCTATATATGAGTTCCAAGGATTTTAATTTTATAAATAGCATATCCCTTTCTTTAAGTGCTTGAATTAATTCATTTGCAAGTTTTACCAAATCTTCGTTTTTAATGGCACATCCCATGTCTTTTACATTTTTAAATTTATATATAAATTCTCCAATGTATGGAAAGTAGGGGGAATTTTTATCCAAGATTTTATCTGCTATTACTATGTTAAATGCCGTGGTTCGATGACTTGTTGTGGAAGAAAATTTTGAATTTGGTATTGATCTTCCTACGAATATTTCATTTGTAGTTATGAGAACTTTGCTATTGTTTATGTAAGTGAAATGATTGCCTTCATAGCAGTATCCTATCCTATAGCCTCTATTTCCCTCCGTAGAAGAGTTATGGGCGTTGTATTTCTTCTTTAGACTGATGTAGAGTACAAAGACCCCCGGAAATATTTCGTAAGAGGTCATCTTATTTTCAGGGCTTTCTAAGCCTATATAATTTATAATTCTAGGATCCTCTGTGGGAAATTCTTCGAACCCCCAAGATTTAAGTCTATTCTCTTTCATACAAACTCCACTATATTTTCTTTCGAATTTTTTATAAATTCATAGTCATGGCTTATGACGATTATTGTCTTTCCTTCATCTTTCATCCCTTTTAATATTCCAATTAGTCTTTTCATATTTTCAAAACACAGTCCAGATGTAGGTTCGTCAAGCACCACGATTTCCTTTGGACTTGCCATTGCTAGTCCCAGAGCGAGTCTTTGTTTTTCTCCTCCAGATAACTTCTGTGGGTGGCTTTCTCTCCTATCCCAGAGCTCTAGTTTCTTTAATATTTCTTCAATCTTTTTTTCGTCATCTGTTACTATTTTCATCTCCGTTAAAACGGATTCTGTAAATAGCTGATAATTGACATCCTGCATCACTAGAGAAATATAGTCTCCATGGTTTTTTATTCTTCTATTTTTGTAAAATACTTCGCCCTTTTGCTTCTTATTAAGACCGCAAAGATTTCTTATAAATGAAGATTTACCAATTCCATTTGCTCCTATTATGAAATATATTCCCGGATCAAAGCTCATTGAAAAATCAAATAGCTTGGGATTTTTTTCATATTGGCAGGAAAAATCTCTACATACAAGTGATTTTTCTTCATCGAAACTGTGGTCGAATAGGTTCTTCACTTCGTAGCTTTTACTTATAAGTTCTTCTTTTTCTATGTCTTTAAGGGTTCTAAGTCTGTGCTTTTCAAGTATTTCTTCTGAGATTCTATCTTTACTATAGGATAAAATTTTCCGATTTTCAATTACAAGTAGTCTGTCCATTATTTCTTTTAAATAGTAGAGTCTATGCTCAGCGATGATTATTATCTTGCCCAAGGATTTTAAAACCTCTAGGCAGTGGGTCAATTTTTCTATGGATTCTCTGTCTAAGGATGCGGATGGTTCGTCGAAAATATATATTTCATTGTCCATAACCGCCACAGAATTTATGGCTATTAGCTGTTTCTGCCCTCCTGATAGTTTGAATAAATCATTGCCTAAAAGATCCTGACTATTTAGTAGTTTTGAAAAATATTCTATCTTTTCATAAATTTTATCCCTAGAAACATTCCTGTTTTCTAGGGCAAATGCGATTTCATCTAGGGAATTAATGGCGTAGAATTGATTTTTTGGATTTTGAAAGACTGTTGAGATGAATTTTGATCTGTCGGTTATATCCAACTTCAAAATACTTTCTCCATCAAATAAAAGATCCCCTTCCATCTTTGCCATATCAACTTCTGGTATAATTCCATTTATAGTCTTGATTAGAGATGATTTACCACATCCAGATCTGCCTGTGATGACATTTATAGATCCCTTTTCAAATTTTAAATTTATATCTTCAAGTATTCTATTTTCTCCCTCATCTTCTTTGAATGAAAGAGAAAAATTCTTAAATTCTAGCATATTTTTATCCTTATAAATAATATTATTATATAAATTCCGAAACTAAGTAGGACATAGTCCGCCGTTTTAAGCCTTGCACATGATATGGAAGACCTCTCTTTATTCATTTTCATGCCTCTTGTCATGGCAGATATCGCAACATTGTCCGCTGTTTGAGATACAATCATAAGTAATGGCACAAATCTATATTCCAGTATCTTCGCCGGATTTTTAAAGAAGTTTTTCATCGTAAGTCCATGCATGTACATAGCTTCTCCGATGATTTTGTAATCTTCTTTTATAGAATAGAAAAATCTAAACATTACAGAAATTGGTATGATTATATAGTCTGGAAATTTGATTTTCTTTAGTGAATAGACGAGATCGCTCATCTTAGTAGTTGTCACAGTGTAGTAACCCATCATCACTCCGGGAAGTATTTTAAGTATTATTCCGCAGTAGAGATTAAAAACCATCCCTAAATAAGAATTTGGATACTTGGATGCTACTATCTGTCCTACTACCGCTATCCCAGTATAAAAAAGTCCCTTACCAATAAGGGACCATTTTTTATCTAGGATTGCAAGTAGGTATGGAAATATAGCTAACAAAATTCCAAGGTATTTATAATTCATACCGATGGAGCCTTCTGTGGCAGATAATCCTATGATGATTGTCAAAAATAATTTTGTCCTAAAATCAATTTTCATTAAGCCATTCCCGCTTTTTTAAAATGTTTATTTAAGATTTTAATTCCAATGGTACATCCTATATATCCACCTAACATACCAAGTAGGACTATAGGTATAAAGGACCAGTTTGGCATAACAGATAGTAATTTTTCTGCATATTCAGCCCCATAATTTCTGTCGATTAAGGATTGTAAATAGGCATCTCTAGCAAAATAAATTGGTATTAAATTTACAGCTGCAAACATCATAAAGACTGTATAGGTTAGTCTTGCAGTTTTTATTGATTTATAGCCTCCCTTTTTTAATATCATCTCACAAATTAAGGATAAGGCAACTATTCCAGGAAAAACTATCGTTCCATGACCTGACATTGAAAATGTAAGTCCAAATACTATTCCCATGATTAAGACCATTCCAAATTTATCTATCTTTGTTGAATAAAGCATAAATACTGGTCCTGAAACTAAACCGCAAGCAAATGGAACTAGTGGCATAAGGACAGGTATAAAACCTATCATACCTCCACACCAGGTTGTCATTACAATTAATAGTGAAAATACTCCTGCATTTATTAAATCTCGAATTCCAAATTTATTCATTTTTTCCTCCTTAATATATAAATTCTTCAGATTTTTTAGATGATTCAATCATCTTTTGGTAGGTTTTGCTACTTTTTAAAAGTTCATCATGTTTTCCAAAATCTTCTATCTTTCCATCTTTCATAACTATGATTTGATCTACATTTCTTATTGATTTCATCCTATGGGAAACTATCATCACCGTCTTATTTTTAATTAATTTATTTAGAGATTCTTGGATATATTTTTCATTTTCCACATCAAGTGATGCCGCAATTTCATCTAGTAGGATTATTTCTGCATCCTTTAAAAAGGCTCTTGCTATGGATATTCTCTGTCTCTCTCCTCCAGATAAGTTAGATCCATTTTCGCCTATCTCCGTATCGTATCCATTCTCAAGTTTCTTTACAAATTCGTCACAGCTAGCGAGCTTTGCAGCTTCTAGCACTTCTTTATCACTTGCAGTAGGTCTACCGAGCCTTATATTTTCCATTACAGAACCGTTAAATAGAATTACATCTTGGAACACCATGGAAATATGTTTAAATAAATCTTCTGTCCTCGCCTTATTTATCTCTTTTTCATCTATTGAGATTTCTCCTCTGTCATAATCATAGAGCCTTGCCACCAATTTTATTAGAGTGGACTTCCCGCAACCAGATGGACCAACAAGAGCAGTAGTTTTTCCCTGCAAAGCCTTGAATGAAATATTATCTATGACTTTTTTGTCATCGAGATAAGAAAATTCTACATTTTTTCCTTCTATATCAAATGATTTAAATTCTGTTTCTCTTCCCGGTTGGATTTCTTCTGATCTAAGTGCCTTTATCTTTTCTATTGGAGAATCCATGTACATTAACTCTCCATAAAATTGGTTAAAGGCAGCAACTCCATCAATTAATCTTGCTGAAGCAAATAGGTAGCCTGCAAAATACAAGATATTTATTTCTCCATTTATCAAGCTATTTAATCCAACATATATTGCAAGGGCTAGGGATAAGTTTGCCACAACTGTTGCAGAAACAATGGGGATAACTTGTCCCAGTTCTGACTTAATGTGTTTCTTTTCTAAGGACCTAACAAAGTCAATGCCACTTTTTTCCTTTTCTTCAGTCAAATTGTAGGATTTGATTTCAGTGGATAGATCTATTAGTTCTTGGAACATCTTCGAAGACTTTCTCTGTTCTTTGTAGTAGGTCGCCGTCGCCTTCTTTTGGATTTTGGTGGAAGTCAAATTCAAAATAGCAGAAATATAAATTGGAGCTATAACTGCAAGACCAAGCTTTACATTTCCAATTAGCAACAAAATGGAAATAATAACTAGGTTTATTATAAAGCCATAAAAACCTGAAACTGCATGAGAAAGACCATGCTCCATTGCCTCTACATCCTTCATAATCGTTTGAGAAAAATCAGTTAAATCTCTTTTTGAATAGAAACTAAGGGGAAGATCTTTTATTATTTCAGAAAGTTCAATCCTTAAATTTGCAGATTCTTTATAGGTTTCATTATAGGTTGTAATGTAATCTTTATTTATTACGAAAATCATTATAAGAGCAATTACTATATATAAAACCACCGAAATCTTGAGATTAAACTTGCCTAGACCCAAGAGACCTTGCATGACATACATAAGAAGAAACATAGGAAGCATGTAGGACAGATTCTTTAAGGTAGAATATTTAATCGCAACGATGGTTCCTTCTGCACCTTTGTCCGTAAGTGCAAATCTATCTTTTAAATAGTTTTTCATAGATCAACCCTCCATTCATTTGCTTCATTGTACATTTCGATAAACTTCTTATACCTGCTGTCTTCCTTCATAAGTTCATCGTGGCTTCCTCTCTCTAGAATTTTTCCATCTTCAACCAGTAGAATTTCGTCCACTCCACGAATCGAAGAAAGCCTATGAGCAATCATAATTGTCGTCCTATCTTTTATGAGTTCCTTAAAGGCAATCTGTAATTCATATTCATTTTCTGGATCTGCAGCAGCAGAAGCTTCATCAAGGATAATTATCTTTGGATCTTTCAAAAATATTCTCGCAATGGAGATTCTCTGTTTCTCGCCACCAGATAGATTTATCCCTTCAGCACCTATTATAGCATCGTACTTGTCTTTGAACTTATCTATAAAGTCATCACAGCGGGCAAGCTTTAAGGCTTTGTAGACCTCTTCATCATCTGCATCTTTATTTGCGAGTTTTACATTTTCAAAAATCGAAATTCCTTGGAATAGTTTAGGATTTTGAAAAACTATACCGATATTTTTCATCAAGCTTTCTCCATCGTAGGAAGAAATATTTCTGTCGCCGATTAAAATTTCTCCAGAATCCACAGGATATAGTCCAGAGATTAACTTAGCAATGGTAGACTTACCAGATCCAGAGCTACCTACAAGAGCATATACTTTGTTCTCGTCAAGATTTAAAGAAAAATTATGTAAAATCTTATTCTTGTCATCGTATGAAAAATCAACATTTTTAAAGATTATATTCTTCTTTTGTAAATCTTTTTGTGTACCAAAAACTATTTCTTTTTCTTTCATCTCTGTGAACAGATTTTCAAGATTATCTACAGCAGAGTTAGCTTGAAAAACATACATGGAAACATACATAATCTTCATTAGATCTACGAAAAATAATCCCATAAATAAAGTGAAAAATAGAATTTTTGCTGACCAGATATTAGGATCTTGTCCTTTTGAAACCATAAATATCGCTAGAAAGACTGGCGTGATTATAAAAATATTTAAAAGCCATTGGAAAAGGACATAGGGAATCCTGCAGGACATCGAATATTTGTAGACCATGTCCTTATAGACCATGATTGAGTCGTAAAGTTTTGTAAAACCGATTAGTGGCGTGTTAAAAATCTTCACAACCGGCATTCCTCTTACATATTCCACAGCCCCAGCATTCATTTCATCTAGCTTCTCCATGTACTTCTTCATAAATGATTGGTCTCCTATCATTTTGTAGAGTAAGTACATACTGAGTAGAATGATGATTACAAAAAATATTCCAAGATAGATGTCAATTGCAAAGGTCAAGGCTATCATGAGTATAGGAGTTAAAGCTGCCATAGTTTGATCTGTTATGAGGTGGGCGACAATCATGTGTGTTTGTTCCACATTGTTGTCGATTATCTTTCTTACCTCACCAGAGTTATGGGTGTCAAAAAAAGTATTTGAAGCTCTAAGTAGGTGCCTAAGTCCTTTTTCACGAAGCCTAGTTTCAAGTCTAAATCCAGCTAAGTGACTCATCCATGTTCCACCAAAGTAGAAGATACTACAGCTGGCAAAGAGGACTAGAATTTTTATAGAGAAAATCTTAAGGTTTATTAAATCTTCTCCACAAAATACATCTCTAAGCAAAATCCAAATTAAATAATAAGCATAGAACTGTAGCAAATTCCCAACTACAGCTAGCATCGCCGCAAGTATTCCATGGATTTTTCTTTCAGGCATATAGGAAAATAATTTCTTATAAAGTTTCATATTAACCTTCTTTCTATGTGCTATTTGATAATCAATATCAATATATCATCTTTTTTTTTTATCGTCTAGTCGAAAAAAATTATTCTGTCATAAATTTTAAATAAAATATGATGGTCTTTAAATTTTTGTAAGAGACTGTGTAAAATGCCTTTCCCCTAGGGGAAAGAGATATGTGATCAATTTTTTACTATATGTGGACCACTTTCCGATAATAACTGTGGACCATTTTGGGGTTGACATTTACATCTAAAAGTCTTCTGGCTTTTCTTTAATTTTCTAATCGCCTTTAAAGTGTCATATTTATATTTTTTTATCTCTGGCATACTTTGATACCTTTTAGACTTAAAGTCTTTAATAGTACCTTTCCACCTCTTTTTTATCTATAAAGATTCTCCTACATCATAGTTCATTTTTTTATTTAAACCTTTCTGTGTTAGTTTATCTTTATCTCCTTCATACCAATTTAAGATTGTTGCATAGTGGTTTTGATAGGTCTTTCCACTGCTTTTCATGTATCTTGATAGTTTATTTATCATTATTTCTGTGTGTGAGTTTAGTTTTTCTTTTAGATTTTTATATTCTTCTTTGCTTAGCCTTACATTTTTGAATTCTCCATAAAAGATGGGGGTGGACTTTTTATCTGTTTCTATCTCTCCCTCTCTCTCTTTATCTATCTCTATATCTTTCTCTATCTCTATCTCTTGTCGGACATGTGTTGGACTCATTAAGGACAATGTCCTCTGTTTATTTTGTCTGTATCTTCTTTTTTTCTCTGCCCATGCTGTTTCTGATCCGATTAAGTTTGGTATTTCTGTTAAATAGTATTCATCATTTTCTGTTACAACTTCTAGTAAGCCTTGATTGATTAAATAATTAACTGTAACCATTACATCATCGTCTGTTTCATCTATGGTTAGTGCTAACTCTTTTATAAAATCACTTTCTACTCCATCATAATAGAGTTTGCCCTCATCTTTTAGACTTAGTAATAAAAGTTTTAGATAGATTATCGTGTAGGTATCTCCTCCCGATATTCTTCTTAATCTTTTTATCCTTTTGTCTGTGAAAAATTCTTCTTTTAATTTTATCCAATAATATCTTTTGTTTATTGCCATTCTAATCCTCCTTGCAATAAAAAAAGAAGCAGATTTTTTCTCTACTTCTCCTTAAAATTTATTTTTCATTATTCACAAATTTTTTTATAATTTTCTAGCTAAAAATACTAGATGATCTTCCTCGTCCAGATGGTATTCGCATTTAAATCCTATCTTATTCAATGTTTCTGTGAGATATTCGGGAGAATAAACTTCAAAATCTAGCATATCCGCCCATTTTTTTATATTTTTATGTTCTCTATATGCTCCTTCGTTGCATATTAGAAACTGACCGTCCTTAATTAGTACACGATGAATTTCCCTAAAAGATACTTCTATATTCTTCCAAAAATAAATGGTTTCAAAGGCAGTTACTATATCTATGGATTCATCTTCAAAAGGTAACTTAGCCACGTCTGCTTCAATAATTTTACACCTGCCATCTCTTATAGCTTCGCTATTTACTGAACTTGCTATATCTACACTTGTTTTAGAGTAGTCCATTCCATATACTTTTTTAGCCTTTGTTAAGAAGTATTGAACATTACGTCCACCACCACATCCTAGATCTAAAACTACATCCGAGGTTTTAATATGCAGAAAGGATCTGCCCCATTTCGCCAATTTTTCGTGGCCAACGTTCATTCCTTTCACCATGAAACGACCACCGAAATTATTTTTAGGATTTTTTACATTTTCAAAAAATTTTTTTAACATTTTCATCTCCTGTTGATAACAATTATCAGTGTCATTTTATCATAAATTTTACATTTATTCAATTTTATATCCTATCTACATTGATGTATTCAAGAATTTCGATAATCGAAATTCTTGATTTCCGATTTTCGGAATTCTGGACTTCTGCTTTTCAGAAGTCTTGTTATTTTGGGTATCTAAGGGTGTAACTTTTCGTTACTCCCTTAGATTTCTCTGGTCATATCTTTTTTGTTTGGTTTTACTTTTTCTTTTACTTTCCTTTTGACTTTTTCTTTTGTCTTATCCTTGTTCTTGGATAGGTCTTTGTATTTCGTTATTTGTTTTAGGATACTTTCTTTTTCTTTTTTATTTTCTTTGGCTATGACTTGCTTAAAAGCATATTCCATTACTTTTATGTCTTTGGCTTGGAAGAATATTTCATAGTTTTTAGTTTCTTTGTTTTTCATTACTGAAAAGTTTACTCCAAGTTTGTTTAGTTCTTTTTTTAAGTCTTTGAGGTCGCTTTGATCTATGCTTATATTTTCTAGTTGTCCTTTTTTGTAGAGGTCTTTTATTTTCATTTCATCGCCCATAAGACTTTTTAGGTTTCCATTTGCTTTTTCTAAAGTTTCATTCATCTTTTTTCTTATTTCTTTGTCTAAGTTGATTGATACTTTTGCTGCCTTTATTGTGTATGTTATTATGGTTTGTGCTGCTTGACCTGCTTCTTTGCTTATTTCTTCGTTTATCATGCTTTATCTCCTTTGTTTGAATTAAAAAAAGGGAAGTATAGGCTTTAATTTTTCTATACTTCCCTTTGATTGTTTTTATTTTATTGTTGTTGGTGGTGGAATGCTTATTTTTGATGTTTTTATAGCTTACTTAGGTCTTTGTACCTTTTCTTGTTTTTCTGCTCTTATTTTGCTTTTCCACCTTTAGTAGTTTATGTGTGTTCTTTTGTCTGATAGATAGTTTTTCATGTTGGAATATATAATCTGTATTTCCTCATTGTTCATTGATTTTATTTCTTCTGTGCTTTTATATGTTTTGTATGTTCCATCTTGATCTGCTTTTATGAGTTCATCTATTAGCTCTTGCCTTTTATTCATTTCTATTACCTCCTAGATCTGCCTTTATTTTCTTGGTCATATTATAGCTTGGATAAGATATTTTTACCAGGTCTTATCTCTCTTGATTTTTGTAATAGTCTTTAGTCATTTGTCTTTTTTTATTAAACTTATCACTGTCTTGCTTATATTCTTTTATCTTTTCTATGATACTTTCTTTTTCTCCTCTCTTGATTGCCTTGTCAATTTCTATTGATAGGTCAATACCATATTCTTCATTTACTACTTCTACTGCATATTTAATATGATTTATTTCCTTGTATCTTTCCCTTATCTTTTCTGACTCTGTATTTAATTTACTGATTTCATCTTCTAAGCTTTTAATTTCTCCTAACCATTCTTTTTCTCTTAAATTTTTCTTTCCACTGATTTTTTCAATTAAGGTTCTTGCTCTTATATGTTGGTCTATTTCCTTTTGATTATTCTTGTAGAAGTTTTCTTTGAATATTTTCTTGCTTTCATATTCTTGGTAGGTTGCTTTTGTTTTTCTTACAGTCTTTGCATAGGCTAAGCACTTATTAAGGTCTTCTATCTTTTGACTATTTTCTTTTATGGTCTTATATATTTCAGTGTTTTTACTTCTTAGGTTATTTATATGCCCTTGTAGGTCTGATATGGTTTTTATTTTATTTTCTCTTAGATAATTTATTCCACTTGCATATCTTTTTAGATCATAGATTGCCTTGTTTCTTTTCCCATAAAATGATAATTCAGCTCTATTATTTTCTTGCATTTCTTGATAGAAGCTTAAATATTCATAAAGGTTAAAGAGTCCTGATTCATTTTCGATTTGCTTTTTACTTTGGTCTTTATATTCCTTGTATGATTCTTTTAGCTTATCTTTAAAACCTGCTAGCCATGATGTTATTTTCTTTATTTCATTGCCTATGTTTTTTAATAGTTCATTCTGTTTTTTTATTTCACGATTTATATCTCCTTTTTCAGTTCTTATTCCTTTTCTTTCCATTGCACTAGCACTTGCTCCTAGATGTATTGTAGGTATTTGTTTTATACCTTGTCTTTTAAAACTCCTATGGTCTACTCTTTTTTCTGCTCCTGCTCTTTCTAAATATTTGTTACAAAGATTAGAAAAATTTTCTCTCCATTTTTCTACATTGCCCTTATCGTTCCAGGTTGTTAGTTCTACTTTTCTTGTCTTAGGTTTTCCATTTTTGTTTAATACTTTTTCTCCTTTTTCATCTAGGATATATTCTTTTTTACTTTTTTGCCCCCATGTTCCATCTTCATTTATTGGTCTTACTATGGTCATTATATGAGCGTGAATGTTTTGATTTCCATCTCTACTTTCATCATGAATTGCTAGGTCTACTATCATTCCCTCTTTTACAAAATTGTTTTGAATATATTCTTCTATCATCTTTTTATTTTCTTCTATGCTTAATTCTTTTGGTAAAGATATGATAAAGTTTCTTGCAAGTTGGGCATTAGAGTTTTTCTCAAATAGTTCTACCGAGTTCCACAAGGTTTTTCGGTCTTTATATTCTTTTGGTGCGTGATCTGGCAAAAATATTTCTTTGCTAATTACTCCTTGTTTTTTTGTATAGTCATGGGTTACTCCGTCCCATTCATTTTTTATTTTTTCTCCACTTATATATGCTGCACTTGCTACTGCACTTTTTCCTTTTCCTCTTGATATTATGTTTACTGAAAAATGAAAACTGTCTGCCATTTTTTATCACTTCCTTTCTTTTTTTGTTGTTTTAGGTGGAGGCTTAATAGATTTTTATATCCTCTTTGTGAATGAGCGTTTTGAAATGATAGAATTAAAAAAGCCGACTACTGAATTAATTTTTGTTGTTTCAGTATGTCGGCTTAATTGTTTTGTTCATTTCAAATTTTAAAAGTCAAGGGCGAGCCTTAGCGAGTTTATTTACCCTAGACTTTTAAAAAGCGAATGGTTGTTGGTCGCTGCAAGGGTTTGGCTCCGCAGGACGCAAGCACCCTTTAGGGTGTATAATTGCGCCCTTAGAAATCTAAGGGAGATTTGGTTATTTTATTTTTCTTAATTTTCTCTCATTATTTTTAGTGTTTCTTTAAATTCTTTTGTATTTGTTGCTTCTTCTAATAAGATTTTTATTTCTTCATCTGTTAGTTCTTCTGCATTTTCTATAAGGCTTTCTAATATTGCTCCTCTTGTTATTAGCCTATGAGTTCTTTCTTTTCTTTTTTTCACTATGTCTTGTTTTAATATCTTCTTTTCTTGATTTTTTAGTTGCCTTAATCTTTCTTCTGTATGATCAATTTTATCTTTTATTTCTTTTGACTCTTGTCTTATTTGTTCTAATTTTTTCATACTAATTTCCTTTCTTGTAATAAAAAAGACGACTAGATTTTTACTTTTCTAATCGTCTTTTTTCTAAATATTGTAAATTTCTATTTAAACCAGAATGGTCAGTAAATATGCCAAAATTAGACTCATGAAAAAGAATATTATAACTTTTGTAATCTGACTTTTCGCATTAAACCCAAAATTATCATATCCCTTGGCACCAATCGTCTGTGGATAAACTTTAGTCGGTAATTTTAACTTGGTAAGCATGAGGTAATCAAAAAATATAATATCAAAAAGCTTATATCCTTCAAATAATATTAAAAATCTAACAAAGGCTTGCTGAAAAGTTAAACTAAATTTTACTGTATCAACAATTGCCCAGACTAGAACGGCTATAATGGCTAGCAATCCAAGTATCATGATAAGTCCGCCGATTATATTGACCCAAATCGGTTTATCTGGCAACTTACTCATCATAACTTTGATATCATCAGGTGCGCCGAAATGCTTCGAGCCAAATTTCGGTATAATAAGTATTAAATTTACCATCATAATTGATGCTGTTAAGCAGATAATGACTAACATAATAAGTGTTTTCATCAATTTAGTTTACCTCCTCTCTCAACGTATAGGTCATTACACAAATGGAAAAATATTGTCTTAGTTGTGTCAACTAAGTTGGTGCAAATCTTCTTAGTATAATTCTACTTGATAATCAATACTCGATGCAAGTTCTTTCTTTTCTTCTTTTCTCCATGTCTTGTTTCAATATCTTCTTTTCTTGATTTTTTAGTTGCCTTAACCTTTCTTCTGTATGGTCAATTTTATCTTTTATTTCTTTTGATTCTTATCTTATTTGCTATAATTTTTTCATACTTATCTCCTTTCTTTAAAATTAAAAAGACGACAGAATTATTTCTTTCTATCGTCTTGTATCTTTGGTATTCAGTTTTATTTAGCTCGACAAACTGGTATTTGTTAATTTGTAAATCTTAACAAATACCCATTGGGATCTTGAATTAAAAACTCTATTTGCATTTCTTCTATTTCATTAACTTGATATATGTTTCTGGTTAGTTCTCTGTATAATTCTATATTCAAATCATTCACTAATTGATACAGTTCTTCAATATCATCGACAGCTATTGAAAAATTTATTCCTCTTCCTAAAGGATATACTAGCTCACCTATATTCCAACCATCATCATGAATTTGTTCGAACATAAACTGACTTTCTTGAAAAGACATGAAAACGAATTTATCTTCAACACGTTCATATTCAATTTTAAATCCTAATTCACTATAAAATTTTTTAGTCAGATTAATATCAAAAACTGATAATTCAGGAATCATCCTACTAAAATCCATATTCCCTCCTTGACAAATACTAATTTATCCAAACCGCTTTAATTTTATCATTTATCAATTCAATAAACGCTATCACAGTTACTCCTACTATCGGAAGTCCGTAAGGACTAAATAGGAAACCAATAACCACGCCAAAAATACCTATTCCGACTTCTCCTTGAATAAAAGAAGCTAACGCCCAAAATAAGCAGAACACCATAATGATATACAACAACGCCGTTCCAATACCAAGTAGGAATGTCATAAATGCAGAAAGCCATATGCTGTCATTCTTTTCTATTCAATCATTTTGAAGTGTCTCAAGGCATCCATGATAGCTTCTTCTTTTTCAGGTGTACACTGTGGAATAATTTGTTTCTCCTTTTTAGACTTGTTGTAATGTTCTCGTAATTCTATTCCACATTTCCTTTTTATCTGTGCAATATATAATGTCGAAACTTTTAATTCAAATTTATTCCAAACATATTCTTTGATTTGAGCATATGTTGCCTTACTTTCAGCACTTGTCAAATCAAGCTCATCCAGCTCAATTTCAATATTTATATGCTTATCGACATCAAGTTTGGACAAAAGTGCTACCGTCTCCACATGCCTTGACCTAGGAAATTGATCAAATGTTTGGTATTTTTCTACTTTGTATCCTTTTTCCATAAATATTTCTATATCTCTTACTTGAGTTTTTGGGTTACATGAAATGTAGACGAATTCTTTTGGATTTATGTCCATTATTTTTTTGATTGCTTTTGGATTTATTCCTTCTCTTGGTGGATCTAGAACCACTATATCGTATTTCCCTTTTACTAGATCAATTTTTTCTAAAACATCTCCAGCTATAAAGTCTATATTTTCTATCTGGTTTTCTTTTGCATTGTCGAAGGCTTTTTCTACGGCTTCTTCTACTATTTCTATTCCCATCGCCTTATTTGCTGATTTTGCAAATAATTGAGTTATGGTTCCTGTTCCTGAGTATAGGTCTAGGACGTTTTTGTTTTTATCTACATTTGCTAATTCTATTGCTTTTTGATAGATTTTTTCTGCTGTATATACATTTGGTTGGAAAAATGAAAATGGGGAAATTTGAAATTTTAAATCATTCATTTTTTCTTCTATATATTTTTTCCCAAATAAAAGTTCCATTGAATCTACTTTTACAGCATCTGCTAGGCTATCATTTATTACATGATAAATTGAAACAATTCTGCCCTTTGTTTTTGCATTTAAAAGATTGTGAGCAAAAAGGTCTCTTCTCATTGGATCAAAAGATTTGTCAGAGCTTGTTACAAGTATTACCATTAATTCTCCTGTATGCATGCCTTTTCTTATTATTAAATTACGCAAAAGTCCTGTGTGAGCTTTTTTGTGGTAAAAACTTGTATTTTTTTCTCTAAAATAATTTTGTACATGTTTTCTTATCGATTCAAAATCACTATCTACAATATTACAACCTTCTGTATCTACAATTTCATAAAATCTATTTTGCCTATGAAGACCCAAAACTAAGGGACCGTCCTTATAAGAATCTCCAAAAGTATATTCCATTTTGTTTCTATATCCTTTTATTTTTGGACTTCTTACTATAGAAAGTTCTTTTACATCTATATGATGATTTTTTAAAAGTTTTTGCATCATATTATGCTTAAGTAAAAGTTCGGTTTCATATCCCATTTTTTGGTAAGAACAACCCCCACAAATTCCAGCATTAGGGCAAAATTCTTTGGCATTTTCTATTTTGGATTCTTCCAAAACTTCCATAAATTTTCCTTTTTTATTATTTCCCCTGTTTTTGGTTATTTTCACCCTTACTTTTTGTCCTAGAACTCCCCCCTTAAATTGGACATTTTTTTCTTCATTTATTTTTCCAATAGATATATTTGGATAGGACATATCTATTATTTCTACATCTTTTATTGCTTTTTGTCTCATTTATTCTCCTCATTCCAAAATTTTTCAACCAAATTTTTTAATTCTTTTTTATTTTTAACTTCTATCAGATTTGACCAATGTCTTGGATACAATCTCCTATACTTATCCCACAAAAACCTATCATCAATCAAATAAATTATTCCCTTATCTTTTTCTCCCCTAATTAGCCTTCCTGCAGCTTGGAAAATTTTATTTAAACCTGGATAGGTATAAGAATAATCAAATCCATTGTGAGAAATTTGGTCAAAATGGGTTTTTATTAGATTTCTCTCATCACTTACACCAGGCATTCCTACAGAAATAACCATAGATCCAATGAGTCTGTCCCCTTTTAGGTCTACTCCTTCAGAAAAAATTCCTCCTAAGACTAAAAAAGCTGTTTTTTTGCTTTCATATGTAAAATTTTGTAAAAATTTGTGTCTTTCTATAGGAGACATAGACCTCTCTTGAACCAAGATATCATCATTGTAATTTTCTTTATAATATTCATAAACATCTGTAAGATATGAAAATGAAGGGAAAAATATAAAATAATTACCTTTTTTTGCATTAATAAATTCATGAATTAAATCAGCTATATCCATCAAATTATTGTTTCTGTCCTTATATCGTGTAGAAATTGGACTTGCCAAAAGGGCAAAATTTTTCTTGTCAAAGGGTAGATCCAAGTGAACTTTTAAGGTGTCCTCTGCCCCCAACATTTTTATATAAAAATTCATTGGAGAAAGAGTCGCAGAAAAAAATACAGTCGACCTTGCAAGTTTATACTTTTCACTCAAAACCTGAGATGGATCAATACACTTAATTTCATATATTTTTTCCATGGAATTTTCATCATAGGTCAAGGTTTGATAAAACCCCTCCCTAAAATTATCAGATATTTTAAGGTGGTGGTTTATTTCAAAAAACATATCTTCTATTTTATCATAATCATCTCTTTTTTTATCCTTTATCAAAACTTTTTCTAATTTTTTTGAAAGGCCCATTAGTTTTTTGTCAAAATCATCATTATTATCAGTAGTATAATAGAATAATTTTTTGCCATAGTTTTTGTACATCTTTTCAAATTCATCCAAGATAGAATCAATTGATTTTATGATTTTCAAATCCTTTTTGATATCCATGCCCTCTCTTAACTTTTTAAAACTTGTATCCACAAATTCATGGGAGAACATTTTTCTTGATCTTTCCAAAATATTGTGGGCCTCATCAATTAAAAAGATATATTCATCCACACTCTCATCAAAAAATCTTCTCAAATAAACATTTGGATCAAAAACATAATTATAATCACAAATTATAAGATCAGAATAAAGTGAAAGATCAAGCTCAAATTCAAGAGGACAAAGTCTATGCTTTTCTGAATAGGAAGTTATTATATCATAGTCCATTATATCTTCATTTTCCAAGATATCTTTTAAACCCTCATTTACCCTATCAAAGTGACCTCTAGCAAAAGGACAATCATCAGGATTACATGAAATTTCATCATTAAGGCAAATTTTTTCTTTGCTTGTTAAAGAAACTGCTTTAATTGATAAATTTTTTTCCTTTAAAAGATATAAAGATTTTAAGGCTTCTTTTGCAGTAGTATTTTTGGCAGTTAAATAAAAAATTTTATCAGAAAGACCTTCCCCCAAGGATTTTACAGCAGGAAAAATAGTAGAAATTGTCTTTCCAGTTCCAGTTGGAGCATCAACAAATAATTTTTTCTTATCCAAAATCGCCCTGTAGACCGCAACTGACATCTTTCTTTGTCCCTTTCTATAGCCACTATAAGGAAAGGTCAATTCTTTTGCACTTTTATTTCTTTTTTCGAGATTTAGAGATAAAATTTTTGAGAAATTAATATATTCTTTAAGTAAATTTATATAAAAATCATAAAGCTCGTCAAGGCTTTTTTCTTTTTCAAAAGTTTTTGTCTTATAATCATCAAGTGAAACATAGGTTAGTCTTATAGTAATTTTTTTTAGATCTTTTTTTACACCATAAAAATACCCATAGCAAAAAGCTTGAGCCCAGTGTAATTTATTTGAATCATCTAATTTTTCTAGATTTCTTGTAGTTGATTTGATCTCATCTATTATTATTTGACCCTTTTTTTTCAAAAGACCATCAGCTCTACCCTCAACATGAAATTCCATATCATCAATTTTAGTAATATTTGTTAAGTAGTACTCAGCCTTATAATTTTTATCATAAGATTTTTGAATTTTTTGATGAGCCTTGATTCCTTGAACCATCCTATTATTGTCCCTAAAAGAATTATCAATATCCCCACTTCTCATAACAAATTCTATAAGTTTTCTAACAGAAGTTTTTATATACATAAAATCACCTTTTTTTATTATATCATTTAATTAATGATAATTTTATTGTCTAAAAATAATTAACAAAAAAGGACCTAAAAAGGTCCAATTTTTATTAAATTCCACGACTAGCTCCGCCGCCACCGGATGATCCTCCGCCACCGGAAAAACCTCCTCCAGAAAATCCGCCGGATGATCCACCAGAAAATCCACCAAAGGATCCGCCTCCGAATCCTCCAAATCCTCCAGAAAATCCACCGCCGCCTCTATAATTACCACGGCCTGCAAAAATTCTAGAGAAAATTATAAATATTATAAATATAAATATTAAGGTTCTTATATCTATTTCTTCGCCTTGGTCTTCTTTTAGTCTTTCAGAATATTTGTCATAATCTCCATTTAATTCTACTTGATATTCTTCTGCTATTTCTGAAACTATAGCATTAAAGCCTTCCCTAATTCCTTTTGAAAAGTCTCCTTGTCTCATATAATCAAGCATAAATTCATCAATTATTCTTCCAACCTTACCATCATTTAATCTTCCCTCAATTCCATAGCCTGTTATAATTGAAATATCTTTTTTATCTTGGCCCTTTCTTTGAGAAATCAAAATCAAAACTCCATTATTTTTTTCCTTATCACCAATTTTCCATTTGTTTAAAAGATCCGTTCCAACTTGCATTGGTTGATCTTCTATATCTTTAAGAGAAACATAAATTACTTGAGATCCAGTTTTTTGTTCAAGTTCTTTGTTTACTTTTGTCAAATGGTCTTTAGTTTCTTGGTCAATTAAATTAAGTTCATCATAATAGTAAGTTCTCGGTGATTCTGGTAAATTTTCTGCAAAAGACTTATTAGGTAGAAAAAGAAGAATAAAGGCAAATAAAATAGTTACTATTATATTCTTCCTTTTTCTCATAAATTACCTAACTTCCAAAATTTACTTTTGGTGCATCTTGGGCTGATGCATCAGCTTCAAAATATTCTGCCTTATCAAATCCCATCATTGATGCAAAAATACTTGTTGGGAAAGATTTAACTTTTGTATTATAAGCCTTAACTTCACCGTTATAATTTTTTCTTTCAACAGAAATTCTATTTTCTGTTCCAGCAAGTTCATCCATAAGTTGAGTAAATTGCTTGTCAGCTTTTAATTCTGGATAAGCTTCTGCGACTACGTTTATATTTCTAATTGCTTGGGACATTTGTTCGTTAGCTTCAGCTAATTCTTTTGGTCCTTTGGCATCTTTTATTCCTGCCCTTGCCTCAGTAACTTCTGTCAAAGTATCTTTTTCGTGTTTTGAATATCCTTTTACAGTGCTAACAAGATTTGGAATTAAGTCTGCCCTTCTTTGTACAACATTTTGAACCTGAGCATATGATTCATCAAGCTGTTCTTTTTGTTTTACAAGTCCATTATAAGAAGGTATTAAAACAATTATAGCAAGAGCAATAATTGCAATTATAGCTATAGCAATTCCTCCTACCCCTCTTCTTTTTTTATTAATTTCCATATATATCCTCCTAATTTTATTTCTATTTTAATTATACCCATCTAGAAGGATTACTTTTTCATTTTCTAAAGATTTTTGTATATCAATTGTTCTTTGGTTTGATGATCCCTTAAATTTCAACCTTAAATCTTTAAGTTCTTCTACAAAAAGCCCATCAACCAAGACATCACACATTGATAAAAGTTTTTTTGCATTTTCAATATTTACCAAAACTTCATACAAAAATCCAGAAAAAATCCAAATTGATTTATCTGATTCTTCTCTAATTTTTTTTACAATTTTAATCAAATCTTCTGTAGATTCAAAAGGCTCTCCCCCAAGTATTGTAAGCCCTTCTATTTCATCTTTTTTTAAATAAGAAATTATTTCTTGAGTTTGTTTTTCTGTCCACAAATCTCCAAAATTTGGATTCATATATTCCTTGTTAAAACAATTTTTGCAATTTGCATGACAGCCTGTGACAAAAAACGAAGTTCTAATCCCAGGTCCATTTGCTACATCATATTTTCTTATTTGCCCATATCTCATAAATCCTCCATAAAAAAAGTCTACTAATGTAGACTCAGGCGTAGACAAAGTAAGTTTAAAAATTTATTGATAATTTAATAATTAAATTATGCTTCTACCCATCTCGAGCGTAGTCGAGAGATCTCATGAGATCTCTCCGTGCAGTCGCTTTGCTCACACTAAAACACGTTTGCTTTGCAAACTTCTTCATACTTTCGCATTTAGTTTTAGGGATAATTGTGCCAAATCAAGGCACAATTATCTAGTCGAGATGGTACTAAACGAGATTTTGTTTCAAAATAAAATATTATTTAAATTCATACTTTATCTACAATCTGAGGATACAAATGCAGACTTATGCTTTTGATAAGTATACAAACCTTCAAGCTAAGAATATCATACGGAAAAAATTGATTTTATTTCAAATTTAAAAATTCGTCAAAAATCGCACTGTTCGAGCGTTAGCGAGTTTGCGATTTTAGAATTTTAAAATTTAGAAATCAACAATTTTTGAAGTCAGATATTCCTGCTTGACGGTTTGTTTACGCTATGTGTTTATTTATGCCTTTATTAACGTAGATTATTTTAAATATGCAATACTCTTGCTTTTATTTCTTTGGTTCTTCCTTCATTCCAGAAATTTTCTCCCAAATATCCACAGGTTCTTCTTACAACTGTTAGTTTTGATCTGTCTTTATTTCCACATTGTGGACAATACCAATCATTATTATCATCTAAAAACATTTCACCATCATAACCACACTCTGCACAATAATCAGATTTAGTGTTAAATTCTGCGTATTGGATATGATCATAAATATATTCCACAATTGTTCCAAGAGCCTTTAAATTATTTGCCATATTTGGAATTTCTACATAGGAAATACAACCACCTGATGACATGTCTTGGAATTTTGATTCAAAATCAAATTTTTCAAAGGCAGAAATTTCTTCTCTTACGTCAACATGGAAAGAGTTTGTGTAATAACCCTTGTCAGTAACATCTTCAATATTTCCAAATCTTTTTCTATCAATTGATGCGAACCTATTTGTTAGATTTTCTGCTGGTGTTCCATAAACTGCAAATTGAAGGCCAGTTTCTTCTATCCATTCTTTCTTTTTACTATTTAAAAAATCCATTATTTTTATAGCAAATTTTTCCCCATCTTTATTTGTATGACTAATTCCTTTTACGAGTTTACAAGCTTCATAAATTCCAATGTAGCCAATTGTTACTGTTGCATATCCATTTTTTAGAAGTGGATTAATTTTTTCGTGAGGTTTAAGTCTTGCTATTGCTCCATGTTGAAAATGAATTGGTGATGAATCGCTAGTAACGTCTTTTAAGTGTTCATATCTTAAAATTCCTACTCTTTTTACAAGTTCCATTCTTTTATTTAAAATTTCAAAGAATTTTTCTTCGTCATGACCTGCTAGGATTCCAATTTGAGGGAGATTTATTGTACAAACTCCTATATTAAATCTTCCGTCAAATTTATATGCTCCATTTTCATCCTTATATGGTGGCAAAAATGCCCTGCATCCCATTGGAGAAAATACATTTCCTTCATAATTTTCTCTCATTTTTTTAGCAGATATATAATCAGGATACATTCTTTTTGCCGTACATTTTATGGATAATTGAGTTAGGTAGTGATATTTGCTTCCCTCTTTTACATTATTTTCATCCAAAACATAAATTAATTTTGGAAAGGCTGGTGTTACATAAACTCCAGCTTCATTTTTTATTCCCTGGATTCTTTGTTTTAGAATTTCTTCTATAATTTTTACAGTTTGGTCAAGGTAAGGATCATTTTCGTCTGTATGCATAAATAAGGTTACAAAAGGTGCTTGACCATTTGATGTCATAAGAGTATTTATTTGGTATTGAATAGTTTGAATACCTGATTCCAAATCTCTTTGGGTCAATTTTTGTGCCATTTTTTTTATTTCATCTTCATTTGATAAAATTTCTTTAGCTAATTTATAATTTTTATTGTAGGAAACTTCCAAATATTTTGAAAGGCATGAAATATTTATAGATTGACCACCATATTGGTTTGATGCAATTTGGGCAATAATTTGGGTCATTACATTACAAGCTACTTGAAAAGATTTGGGCGTTTCGATTGTCTTTCCATTTATAACTGTTCCATTATCGAGCATATCTTTCATATTTACCAAGCAACAATTAAAAATTGGTTGTATTAAATAATCTAAATCGTGAATATGTATAGCTCCATTTTCGTGAGCTTCTACAAGGTCTGCATCAATTAATTTTCTTTTCGCCAAATCTTTTGACACCTCTCCTGCTATCAAATCTCTTTGGGTTGAAGCAATCAATGGATTTTTGTTGGAATTTTCATCCATTACATCAATGTTTGTCCTTTCAAGTAGACCAATTATGTCATCATCAGTTGTATTTGCTTCTCTTTTATAGGATTGAACCGACCTATAAGCTTCATATGATTTCGCTGTTGCAGGATTTTTCTTATCAATTAATTTGTAATAAACCATATGTTCAATTTGATAAATTGAAATTTCTCTTTTATTTACAACACTTTTTTCAATTTCATTTGCAATTTCTTCTGCTTGCTTTTCTATGTAAACACCATTTGGTGAATTCATAGCCTTTTCTATAGCTATTTTTATTTTTTCTTTGTCAAAATCTACTTTTTGACCATTTCTTTTTACAACTTTAGGCATTTTTTCAACTCCTTTATTAATACTATTATAGTATACCATATATAGATATAATAAAACAAGGAGCACTATATATTGTGTTTTTTTAGTTTTTTTGTATGTATATTTCTTTCCGATTTCCGGGATTTTTTCTAGGTCTTTGTATAAATATAATTCTAAAAATAATTTTTAAAAATAAATTTCTCCCATTTTTTAGGAAAAAGAAAAAGAGAAAATCTCTAAAAGAAATTTTCTCTTTTTATATTTATTCTTTAATTTTTAACTTGATATGCCAATTCATTATTTTTATCTAAATCTATTATGACATGATCGCCTTCCATTATATTACCTTCAATAATTTTTCTTCCTAAGTTTGTTTCAATATTTGCTTGTAAGAATCTCTTGATTGGTCTTGCACCGTATTCTACATCGTAAGATTTTTCTAAGATATATTCGTGAGCAGGCTTGCTAAGTTCAATTGTAATATCGCGGTCTTCAAGTCTTTTTGATATATCTTCAATTTGAAGGTCAATAATTTTATATATTTGATCGCTTGTAAGTGGTTTAAACATAACTATGTCATCAATTCTATTTAAAAATTCTGGTTTAAAAGATGCTCTTAATGAAGAATCTACAAGTTTTCTATTTTCTTCGTCAATTGTTCCATCTTCTTTTAATCCATCTATCAAATAAGATGATCCAATATTTGAAGTCATAATTATAATTGTATTTTTAAAGTTTACAGTCCTTCCTTGACTATCTGTTAGTCTTCCATCATCTAGAACTTGTAGTAAAATATTGAACACATCTGGGTGAGCTTTTTCAATTTCGTCAAATAAAATTACTGAATAAGGATTACTTCTTACAGCTTCTGTTAATTGTCCGCCTTCTTCGTAGCCAACATATCCTGGGGCTGCACCGATTAGTCTTGATACAGAATATTTTTCCATATATTCTGACATATCAATCCTAATCATATTTTTTTCACTATCAAACATAGCTTCTGCAAGTGATTTTGCAAGTTCTGTTTTACCAACTCCTGTTGGTCCTAAGAAAATAAATGATCCAATTGGTTTATTTATATCTTTAAGTCCAGATCTTGCCCTAATTATAGCATCTGAAACTTTATTAACTGCCTCATCTTGTCCAATAACTCTTTCGTGTAATTTATCAGAAAGTCCTAAAATTTTATTTCTTTCACTTTCTACAAGTTTATTTACAGGAATATTTGTCCAATTTGAAACCACATCTGCAATGTCTTCATCAGTAACTTCTTCTTTAATTGATGAATTATTTTCTTGGTCTTCTTCTTTTTCTTTTAATTTCTTTTCAAGCTCATTTAATTTTCCATATTTTAATTCTGATAATTTTTCAAAATCGTAATTTCTTTGAGCTTTATTAATTTCTACTTTAACTTTGTCAATTTCTTCTTTTATATCTTTTACAGAATTTATAGAATCTTTTTGGCTTTTCCATTTATTAAAATCAGCTTCATATCTTTCATTAGCATCTGCTAATTCTTTTTCTAATATTTCTAATCTTTTTTTACTCTTTTCATCATCTTCTTTTTTTAAAGCTTCAATTTCTATTTGAACTTGTAAAATTCTTCTTTTTTCTTCATCCAAATATTCTGGCATTGTATCAATTTCAGTTCTTACGGTTGCGCAAGCCTCATCCATCAAATCAATTGCCTTATCTGGTAAAAATCTATCAGTAATATAACGGTTTGAAAGCTCTGCTGCAGCTATAACTGCTTGGTCTTGAATTCTTATCCCATGATAAATTTCATATTTATCCTTAATTCCCCTTAAAATTGAAATTGTATCTTCAACACTTGGCTCATCAACCAAAACTTTTTGGAATCTTCTTTCAAGAGCTCCATCTTTTTCAATATTTTCTCTATATTCATTTAAAGTTGTTGCACCAATTACTTTAATTTCCCCACGGGCAAGCATAGGTTTCATTATATTTGAAGCATCCATTGAACCTTCAGTTTTACCAGCTCCAACAATTGTATGAAGCTCATCGATAAACATAATTATCTGTCCTTCAGATTTTTTAACTTCATCAATAACTGATTTTAACCTTTCTTCAAATTGACCCCTGTATTTTGCACCTGCAACTAAGCTTGCCATATCAAGGGCAAAAATTGTTCTTCCTTGAAGTGGTTCTGGCACATCTTTATTTACAATTCTTTGGGCAAGGCCTTCGACAATTGCTGTTTTACCAACACCAGGTTTACCAATTAAAACCGGATTATTTTTCTTTCTTCTTGAAAGAATTCTTTGGCAATTTCTTATTTCAATATCACGCCCAATAACTGGATCAATTTTTCCTTCTCTAGCTTCTTTTGTTAAATTTCTACCATATTTTTCCAATGGATTATTAGTTTCTTCTGGATTATCGCTGGTAACTTTTTGACCATTTCTGACCTTTTTGAGTTCATTTGAGAAATTTTTAGAGTTTAAACCAATTTCCTTAAAATAATCACTTAATTCAGTATTTTCATTTAAAATAGTTAAGAAAATATGTTCAGTTGAGATAAAAGAATCTCCCATTTTCTTTGCGCAGTCTTCACTTTTTAGTAAAATTCTTTGAAAAATTGTATTTGGATAAATATTTGCTGAACCTGATTGGCTTGGCAAATTTTCCATTTTTTCTTGCATTTTATTAAGCACTTTTTTATACAAGCCCATATTAGCTAAAACTTGGCTTACAAAAGAATTAGAATCTTCTACCAAAGCATAAGCTAGGTGGATGATGCCAACTTCTGGGTTGGCATTTTTGATTGCTAATTGGTTTGCTTCGTTAATTACTTCTGTTGATTTTTGAGTAAATTTGTTAAAATCCATAATCATATCCCCCTAATTCAATTCCTTTAATTTTTTATATAGGTCAATTTGATCTTTACTTAAATCTTTTGGATTATCAATAAGAATTTCTATATAAAGATCTCCAACTTTTCCTTTTAAATCTTTATATCCCTTACCTTTAATCCTAATTTTATTTCCAGCTTCAATTTTTTCTGGAATATTTATTTTAAACTTTCCATTCGGACTATCGACTGTGATTTTTTCTCCAAAATAAGCATCCCAAGGACTAACTCTTTCTTTTTTTATAATATCTAGACCATCAAGTCTATATATTGAATCTTCCTTGATTTGAACTTTTACATAAATATCTGCATTTAAATTATATTTTGAACCATCAATTTTTAAATTTTTCCCACTTGTCATTCCACTTGGAATATTTATATTAATTTCTTTTATAGAATTTGTTTCTTTATCTTTTATTTTTAGCGTTCTAGATACGCCACTCATTGCTTCATCTAGTGATATATTAACTTTTGTTTTAATTTTAGATTTTTTAGTTTTTTTAAATCCATTTTTAAAACTTGATCCGAATCCTCCAAAATTTGTGGATGAAGTTCTTGAAGATGATCTTCCTCCTCCAAACAAGGTTTCAAAAAAATCTGAAAATCCAGAGGATCCTCCTGTACTACTTGTGTAGGAATAAGATCCGTTTCCAGCGCCAAAATTTGAAAATAAATCTGAGAAACCATATTGAGATGGGTCGAAATTTTGACCTTGACTGAAGTTTCCACTTTTTCCAAACATATCGTATTGTTTTCTCTTATTTTCATCAGATAATACTTCATAAGCTTCATTTATTTTTGCAAATTTTTCGCTGGCTTCCTTATCATCAGGATGAAGGTCAGGGTGGTATTTTTTCGCAAGCTTCCTATAAGCTTTTTTTATTTCACTATCATTTGCTTTTTTATCTACACCTAAAATTTCATAATAATCTTGATATTTCATAAAACCTCCATCATTTTCTGACCATCTTTGACCTTAATTTAACTATACTAAGTTTATATATACTTTCAAGTTTTTTCATAATTTATAATAAGTTTTATTATGTTATAATAAATATAATACTTTAATTAATTTAAGGAGTTAAATTTGCAAGATAAAATTAAAATACTACATGTATTAGGTGATTTAAATGTTGGTGGAATAGAGAGTCTCTTAATTTCAATATTTAATAATATAGATAGAAGAAAATTCGAATTTGATTTTTTAGTTCATAAGATT
>OLJD01000035.1_pt1 | contig 62196 bp, 83 predicted proteins | sample 1601441 | NCBI WGS metagenome assembly OLJD01 (sample SAMN04436853, study PRJEB24849) | human gut metagenome | biome: human gut; feature: NICU; material: stool | host: Homo sapiens | place: USA: Saint Louis, MO | collected 2011-10-01 | reverse complement strand
AAATGTTGATGAGAGTTGTAATTTGATTAATAAAGTAATACAATTTAAGGCTATAGTGTACTTAATAAATCATAACTTTTTATGTATCAATCATTTGTGAAATATTTAAAATTTAACTAGGAGTACTAACAATGAACAAATTTATAAAATATTTTTTAATATTATTATCTTTTGGTCTCCTCGTTGTTCCAATTATTTTTGCTACTCAATTATATCAAAGTTCAGAATCGGCATTTGAGTCATCTCAAAACACTAAAGATTCTCAACGAAAGTCTACTTTAAGAGATTCAAAAGTTGATCCTGAAAAACAACCTATATCAATTTTATTCTTAGGTATAGACGATAATGAAGGTAGAGAAAAAAACGGGCAAAGTGTAGAACATTCTAGGTCAGATGCTATGATATTATCTACTTTTAATCAGAAAAAGCATCAAATAAGAATGCTTAGCATACCTAGAGATACTATCAGTTATATACCTAAAGTTGGCTATTACGATAAAATAACACATGCGCATGCATATGGTGGACCTCTTGCTGCTATGGACTCAGTTGAAGCAACAATGAATGTACCGGTAGATTATTATGTGCGTATTAATATGAAAGCCTTTGTTGAAGCAGTTGATGAATTAGGTGGTATATATTATGACGTACCATATAACTTAAATGAACCTAACAGTGATGATACTGGTAGAATTAAAATAAAAAAAGGATACCAAAAGCTAAACGGCGACCAAGCATTAGCTGTAGCTCGAACTAGACACCATGATTCAGACCTTAAACGTGGTCAAAGACAAATGGAACTTATTAAAATATTGTTCCAAAAAGCTCAAAATTTAAAATCTATAGATAAACTTGACAATGTTATTAGTATTGTAGGGAAAAATGCTAAACATAATTTAACTCAAAAAGAAATTAAGTCTCTAGCCAAAATGTATCTTGGTGGTAGTACTGAAATTAAAACATCACAACTTAAAGGTAAGGATGACTACTTAAATGATATATACTATTACCACCCAAGCGTAAAAAGTATTATGGAATATTCAAATCTTTTACGTAATGATTTAGATTTATCTAAAATAACAAACAAAAACGATTTCTTAGATCAAAGAGTCATTAAACGATATGGTTCACTCGTACCCTTAACAGAATTAGATGAAGACTTATTGCGTAAGAACCAAAAGGAATCGACTGATAGTCAGAAAGAGTCTGATTCTTCATCACAAAATAATGATGAAGAAGATCAAACTAACGAACAAACAGACCAAAATAGCTTAAACGGAAACGAACAGTACCCAAATCAACAAGACAACAATCAAACCAATGGTGAAAATGGTATGATAAATAATGACAATTATCCTTACGCACAATAAAAGCTATATAAACTTATGTAGTAAATATACTTAAAAGGAGCGCAAATATGAGTCGTAAAACATATGAAAAAATTGCTAATATTAATGGTATGTTCAACGTACTTGAACAACAAATCATTCATAGTAAAGATATGGCATTATTTAGGAATGAATTTTTCTATGTAAACCATGAACACAGAGAAAATTATGAAGCGCTTTTGATCTACTACAAGGATAGTTTAGATAATCCCGTTGTAGATGGCGCATGTTACATTCTTGCATTACCTGAAATATTTAATAAGGTTGATGTGTTTGAGTCTGATTTACCTTTTACCTGGGTTTATGATGAAAATGGACTTTCTGATACAATGAAAAGTATCAGTGTGCCCCTTCAATATCTTATTGCAGCCGCTTTGGAAGTGACTGATGTAAATATATTTAAGCCTTCGGGTTTTACTATGGGCATGAACAATTGGAATATTGCCCAATTACGTATTTTTTGGCAATACTGCGCTATCGTCAGAAAAGAGGCTTTATAATACTATCAATTAGTAATAAACGTATCGTTTCTTAATTCTTTGGTTTATAAATTATATATTTTTCTAATTATCAGAGTGAGGTTAGGATATAATTCCTAGCAAAATAGCCAGTAAATGAGTTTTTTATAAATTCATTTACTGGCTTCTTTATTTATAATACTTCGTATTGTTTTCTCGCTTTCTTAGGGGACAGCTTCAGCCTGTAGTCTTCAGCTTGACCTGTTCCCTCAAGAGTCTCGCCAAAATACTTTATGTTTATATGTAATTTCACATTGAAATACTTTAAAAAATAAGGCCCTTTCGTAAAATTTAATAAATATCACTAAAATAAATTAACGAAGTTCCTTATGTATAAAGATTATAATAAGACTCAACTTACTTTATCAATAGAAACTTCAGTTCTTATCCCCACAAATGATATTCACGACATGTACCTGACTCATTCTTTTTTTGGTGATGAACTAATTATGAATTTATAATGAACCTGCTTTATTCCATTTTTTATAAATTTTCATTTTCAATATGGTTAAAATAATTTTTTAAGGAAAAACCAGTGAAAATGGAGGTGATACTGTGTTTCAAATAGCAAAAAACCAAACGATGCTAGATGATTGCTTTGAAATAAGAAAGTGTGTTTTCGTCGAAGAACAAGGCGTACCACTCGAAAATGAATTTGATCAATATGAAGATTACTCATTCCATATAGTGGGATATATAAATGGTGTTCCTATGGCAACTGCTAGAATTAGACCTTTAAATACTCATATTTGTAAAATTGAACGTGTAGCAATCATCAAGTGGTATCGTGGTCTTGGGTACGGTAAAAATTTAATACATGCTATTGAAACAATTGCAAAAAAACACCAATACAATGAACTCACTATGAATGCTCAATTACAAGCTCGAGACTTTTACTTAAAACTAGGTTACTCACCTTTTGGTAAAGTATTCTTAGAAGAAAATATAAATCATATTAGTATGAATAAGTTTTTATAAATTGATTTACATTCTATATACAAACTTAGCAATTTTAAAAATTGTAATAATCTTTATGTAGCTTACAAGCTTATAATAAACGTAAATAGTGATTTGACAATGTTCCCAGCATAAAAAAACAATATTTCTATTTGAGGCACAGGTTAAAATTACATTACAAATATGTTAAAAGCCATACAGTGTTAAGCCTTAAAGATTATAATTGAAACAAATCATATTAATGCGAGGAGTAAGAAATAAATGGCGAAAAAATTCAATTACAAATTACCGTCTATGGTTGCTTTAACGTTATTTGGCACAGCTTTTACTGCACATCAAGCAAATGCTGCTGAACAACCACAGAATCAGTCTAATCATAAAAATGTATTAGATGATCAAACTGCCCTCAAACAAGCAGAAAAAGCTAAAAGCGAAGTTACACAATCAACTACAAATGTATCTGGTACACAAACATATCAAGACCCTACCCAAGTTCAACCTAAACAAGACACACAAAGTACTACATATGATGCATCATTAGATGAAATGAGTACTTATAATGAAATTTCATCAAATCAAAAGCAACAATCTTTATCAACAGATGATGCGAATCAAAATCAAACGAATTCTGTTACAAAAAATCAACAAGAAGAAACAAATGATTTGACACAAGAAGATAAAACATCCACTGATACAAATCAATTACAGGAGACACAATCTGTAGCAAAAGAAAATGAGAAAGATTTAGGAGCTAACGCAAATAATGAACAACAAGACAAGAAGATGACTGCAAGTCAACCTTCCGAAAATCAAGCAATTGAAACTCAAACTGCTTCTAATGATAATGAAAGCCAACAAAAAAGTCAGCAAGTAACTTCTGAACAAAATGAAACTGCTACACCTAAAGTATCAAATACAAACGCATCTGGTTATAATTTTGATTACGATGATGAAGACGATGATAGCTCAACAGACCATTTAGAGCCTATCTCATTAAACAATGTGAATGCTACATCTAAACAAACTACTTCATATAAATATAAAGAACCAGCTCAACGTGTAACAACTAATACTGTAAAAAAAGAAACGGCATCTAATCAAGCGACTATAGATACAAAGCAATTCACCCCATTTAGTGCAACTGCTCAACCGAGAACAGTTTATTCTGTATCTAGTCAAAAAACATCATCATTACCGAAATATACACCAAAGGTTAATTCTTCAATAAATAACTATATTCGTAAAAAGAATATGAAAGCACCAAGAATTGAAGAAGATTATACGTCATATTTCCCTAAATATGGCTATAGAAACGGTGTGGGACGTCCTGAAGGTATCGTTGTTCATGATACTGCAAATGATAACTCAACAATCGATGGCGAGATTGCTTTCATGAAACGTAATTACACAAATGCATTCGTACACGCATTTGTTGATGGCAATAGAATTATAGAAACAGCTCCGACAGATTACTTATCTTGGGGTGCAGGTCCATATGGAAATCAACGTTTTATCAATGTTGAAATCGTCCATACACATGATTATGATTCATTTGCACGTTCAATGAACAACTACGCTGATTATGCTGCAACGCAATTGCAATATTATAATTTAAAACCTGATAGCGCTGAAAACGATGGAAGAGGAACAGTTTGGACACATGCTGCTATCTCTAACTTCTTAGGAGGTACTGATCACGCTGACCCTCACCAATATTTAAGAAGTCACAATTATAGCTATGCAGAATTATATGACTTAATTTATGAAAAATATTTAATTAAAACGAAGCAAGTAGCACCTTGGGGCACAACATCTACAAAACCGTCACAACCTTCTAAACCATCAGGAGGAACTAATAATAAGTTAACTGTGTCTGCTAATCGTGGTGTTGCTCAAATTAAACCAACAAATAATGGCTTATATACAACTGTTTATGACAGTAAAGGTCATAAGACTGATCAAGTACAAAAAACTCTATCCGTTACTAAAACTGCAACATTAGGAAATAACAAATTCTATTTAGTTGAAGACTACAATAGCGGTAAAAAATACGGTTGGGTTAAACAAGGTGATGTTGTTTATAACACTGCTAAGGCACCAGTAAAAGTGAATCAAACATATAATGTTAAAGCAGGGTCAACACTTTACACAGTTCCTTGGGGTACACCAAAACAAGTTGCTAGCAAAGTATCTGGTACTGGAAATCAAACATTTAAAGCAACTAAACAGCAACAAATTGATAAAGCAACGTATCTTTATGGTACAGTGAATGGTAAATCTGGTTGGATTAGTAAATATTACTTAACTACAGCATCTAAACCTAGCAATCCAACTAAACCTTCAACAAACAACCAATTAACAGTGACTAACAATAGTGGTGTTGCTCAAATCAATGCAAAAAATAGTGGCTTATATACTACAGTTTATGACACTAAAGGAAAGACAACAAATCAAATCCAACGTACATTGTCAGTGACGAAAGCTGCCACACTTGGTGATAAAAAATTCTATCTTGTTGGTGATTATAATACTGGTACAAATTATGGTTGGGTAAAACAAGATGAGGTCATTTACAACACAGCTAAATCACCTGTAAAAATCAATCAAACATACAACGTCAAACCTGGTGTTAAATTACACACAGTACCTTGGGGCACATATAATCAAGTGGCTGGAACAGTTTCAGGTAAAGGCGATCAAACTTTTAAAGCAACTAAACAACAACAAATTGATAAAGCAACATATCTTTATGGTACAGTGAACGGTAAATCTGGTTGGATTAGTAAATACTATTTAACTGCACCATCAAAAGTTCAAGCTTTGTCTACTCAATCAACACCAGCACCTAAACAAGTAAAACCATCTACACAAACTGTAAATCAAATTGCTCAAGTGAAAGCTAATAATTCTGGAATAAGAGCATCTGTATATGATAAAACAGCCAAAAGTGGTACGAAATACGCTAACCGTACATTCCTTATCAATAAACAACGTACTCAAGGTAATAACACGTATGTACTACTTCAAGATGGAACAAGTAATACTCCATTAGGATGGGTAAACATTAATGATGTGACAACTCAAAATATCGGAAAACAAACTCAGTCTATAGGTAAATATTCAGTAAAACCTACAAATAATGGTCTATATTCTATTGCTTGGGGTACTAAAAACCAACAATTACTAGCACCTAATACGCTAGCTAATCAAGCATTTAATGCTTCCAAAGCTGTTTACGTTGGTAAAGATTTATATCTATACGGTACAGTCAATAACAGAACAGGATGGATTGCTGCTAAGGATTTAATCCAAAACAGTACTGACGCTCAATCAACACCATATAACTATACTTTTGTTATCAATAATAGTAAAAGTTATTTCTATATGGATCCAACAAAAGCAAACCGATATTCTTTAAAACCATATTATGAACAAACTTTCACAGTCATTAAGCAAAAAAATATTAATGGCGTTAAATGGTACTATGGTCAACTTTTAGACGGTAAATATGTTTGGATAAAATCAACTGACTTAGTTAAGGAAAAAATTAAATATGCATATACTGGAATGACTTTAAATAACGCGATAAATATCCAATCTCGTCTTAAATATAAACCACAAGTACAAAATGAGCCTTTGAAATGGTCAAATGCTAATTATAGTCAAATTAAAAATGCTATGGATACAAAGCGTTTAGCTAATGATTCATCCTTAAAATATCAATTCTTACGTTTAGATCAACCACAATACTTGTCAGCACAAGCTCTCAATAAATTATTAAAAGGCAAAGGTGTACTTGAAAACCAAGGCGCTGCATTTAGCCAAGCTGCACGTAAGTATGGTCTAAATGAAATTTATCTTATCTCACATGCTTTAGTAGAAACAGGTAATGGAACTTCACAACTTGCTAAAGGTGGAGATGTTTCAAAAGGTAAATTCACAACTAAAACAGGTCACAAATACCATAATGTCTTTGGAATTGGTGCATTTGACAATAATGCACTTGTAGATGGTATCAAATACGCTAAAAATGCTGGATGGACTTCTGTCTCTAAAGCAATTATTGGTGGCGCTAAATTCATTGGAAATTCATACGTGAAAGCAGGACAAAATACGCTATATAAAATGCGTTGGAATCCTGCAAACCCTGGTACGCATCAATATGCAACTGATATTAATTGGGCAAATGTCAACGCACAAGTATTAAAACAATTTTATGATAAAATTGGTGAAGTCGGTAAGTACTTCGAAATTCCAACATACAAATAAATATGAAGTAAGGCAGCTCTCATAGTTCATGAAAGTAGAGCTGCCTACTTTTTTGATGATTATTTATCCTGTCACTGCTTCGAATATGACATATGCTAAATATTAAACTTTTTCAAATATAAAAAAGCTAAGCACACTTATATGTAATTTAATATTACAATTCAGTTGCTTAGCTTTATATGTTTATATATAATTGAATGTATTTTACACTTAACATCATAATTAAAAACCGATATATATCAGATGAAAATGTGTCTACTATTAAGTTTGTTTAATAATTGATTTAAACTTGCAATTTCGTCTGAAGATAGACATTGACATCTCGCTTCAATTAACTCGCATCTCGCCGTGTTGATTTGCTGAATTAAAGCCCTTGCTTCTTCAGTTAATATCAGTTCTTTACATCGTAAATCTTCATGAGATTGTTGACTCATGATATAACCTTTTTGGACTAACTTTTTAATCCATCTTGATACAATTGATTGTTCCCTACTAATCTTCATAGTTAAATCGTATTGAGATAAACGATCATAATTATATAAAATACGTAGTAACTCTAATTGTTCAGAAGTAATGTCAGTTCGTTGACCAAAGCGTCTATTAACTAAATTCAAATCATTATTTGTCAGTGTGATAAGTTTTTCAAGTTGTTTATACATGTTGTTCTACTCCACTATATTAAGTTAATAATATTATATGCCTTATTTATAAATTATACAATACAAATATACACATTGCACAAATTCGTTGCATCATTACCTATTTTTATACTACATTAGAGTATGTCTAAATTGTAAAAAAGGAGAGCGTTTATGACAGCCATCAAAGATAGGGATTATTTTTTCGATAATGCTCGAGCAATATTGATATTTCTAGTCGTATTAGGACATTTATTACAGCCTTATACATCTGAAGATAAATTTTTACAAGCTTTATATTTATTAATATATAGCTTTCATATGCCTACCTTTCTGTTTATCTCAGGCTATTTTGCTAAGAATTTAGATAAACCTAACTATTTAGAAAAAATTGCAAAAAAATTACTTCTTCCTTATGTAATATTTTTTGCGTTTTTCTCACTTTATTACTATTTCACTGGTAAAGAAGATGCAATTCAATTAGACCCATTTAATCCGGTTTTTGCATTGTGGTTTTTACTCACCCTTTTTTTCTTTCACGTTGTTTTAGTTATAGTGAGAAGGTATAATCCGTATATTGTATTATTCATATCCATACTTGTTTCTGTATTAGCTGGTTTCTCTGGCAATATCGATAGTTATATGAGTATATCAAGAACCATTGTGTTCTTCCCTATCTTCTTTATAGGACATTTGGTTACACAATCACATACGGAAAAACTTAGAAATAAAAAATGGATCCCCATTTCAATAATCATTCTGATTACCTTCTTTATAGGATACACAATCCATCCTATTAATGGAGATTGGTTATTAGGAAGTACACCTTATACTTCTTTAGAAAGTAACGGGGAGGATGTTTATAGTCCTCTAAAACGCTTATTACTCTATATCATTATACTTTTAACTATGTGTGCATTTCTAAATCTAATGCCACAAACTAAGCGTATTTATACATATATAGGACAGCGCACAATGTTTGTTTATTTATTACACGGTATCGTTATAGGAGTCATTCGCGGGTTTGATTTATATCCATTTAAGGATCAGATTTCTATCTTTACCTATCTTTATTTATTTATCAGTGCGAGTGTGATTGTATTAATATTATCTTCAAAATGGGTTTGCAAATGGACGAATCCGTTCATTAATTTAAAAAGGCCCTCTCAATTTAAAAATTAAAATTTCATAAAACAATTCAGTAAATCACCAAAATGTAGAGATTAAAATATGTTATGATAGTAATAATTTGAAAGAATTATGAGACTATTTAAACAATTTAAATACTACATTTTGGTATTTTTATATAGAGAGGTTTTAGCAAATGAAATTATCATTAAATTCAAGTTCAAAATTTTTAAGAGCCCCTAGTATTCGTCAATTTTCTAATAGAATTAAAGCGATTGACGATTGTGTTAATTTAACAATTGGACAACCCGATTTTCCTATGCCAGATGTGGTCAAAAATGCTTATATCAAAGCAATCAAAAACGATAAAACAAGTTATTCTCATAACAAAGGTTTATTTGAAACACGCGAAGCTATTAGCCAATATTTTAAACGAAAATATAATTTCCTTTATAGTGAGGAAGAAATCATCGTTACTAATGGTGCGAGTGAAGCATTAGATACATCGTTAAGAAGCATTATTGAGCCTGGCGATGATATACTTATTCCAGGACCGATATACGCTGGTTATATCCCATTAGTTGAAACTCTAGGTGGAAATCCAGTATATATAGATACCACACAATCAGATTTTAAAGTAACACCTGAACTGATTGAGTCGCATCTAACGCATAAAACTAAAGCTATACTTCTAAATTACCCTACCAACCCAACAGGTGTAATACTCGAACGCTCTGAAGTCAAAAATATAGTAGACACACTTGTAAACAAACACATTTTTATAATCAGTGATGAGATTTATGCTGAAAATACGTTTAAAGGACAACATACATCTTTTGCTGAATTTCCAGAAATTCGAGATCAATTATTACTTATAGGTGGTTTGAGTAAGTCCCATTCTGCAACAGGTATTCGAATCGGCTTTTTACTTGGTCCTGAATATTTAATTGAAAAATTAACCTTTATGCACGCTTACAATTGTATTTGTGCAAATGTACCAGCTCAAATTGCTTGTACTACCGCTTTAAATGAAGGGATAAATGCCCCTCTATACATGAATCGTGATTATATCGAACGTCGTAATTACCTGAAAGAAAAATTAGAATCATTAGGCTTCGAATTAACTGCTCAACCTGAAGGCGCATTTTACATCTTCCCTAGTATTAAAAGATTTACGGAAAACGATTTTGAATTTTGTGTTGATGTGTTGGAGAAAGCACACTTAGCTATGGTTCCTGGTTCTTCCTTCACCGATATTGGCAAAGGGTATATTCGAATTTCATATGCTTATAATATGGAAACATTAAAAAAAGGAATGCATCGATTAGAAAATTATTTACAGCAACATTATCCAGAGCAAATGACCACTCCAACTAAATAAATCGTCTGGCAAACGTTTATTCCTGAATTGAAATTTATGAGTGTACCAAGCCCACACAACAATAAGTTTAAATGTATCAAGTGTGTGTGCTTATCTGAGATTTACACTCGCAAATCGTGAGCATCCACTTTAAATAGTACATTTTCATTTTTTACATTGGTGATTACTTATATCTCCCAATTTTGCTAATAGTTACTGATACTTATTAATTCCAATGAAATAATAAAATCGCCTAAGACATAATTCGTGTCTTAGGCGATTTTAAATAATTGCTATTCAGTAACTAGATTGGAATTGTAATTATAATATGCATTTCAAAACCAGTCTATTATTCAACATATTGCTTATGGGAATTTAGGGAATTGGTCAAAATCAGGATTACGTTTTTCTTTAAACGCGTCACGTCCTTCTTTCGCTTCATCAGTAGTATAGTAAAGTAAAGTCGCATCTCCAGCCATTTGTTGTAAACCAGCTAAACCATCAGTATCAGCATTCATTGCTGCTTTTAAGAAACGTAAAGCAGTTGGTGAGTGTTGCATGATGTCTTTACACCATTTAACTGTTTCGTCTTCAACTTGTTCTAATGGAACTACAGTATTCACTAAGCCCATATCCAAAGCTTCCTGTGCATTATATTGACGGCATAAGTACCAGATTTCTCTTGCTTTTTTATGGCCAACTATACGAGCTAGGTAGCCAGAACCGTACCCAGCATCAAATGAGCCTACTTTTGGTCCAGTTTGTCCAAAAATAGCATTGTCTGCAGCGATAGTTAAATCACAAACAACATTAAGTACATTTCCTCCACCAATTGCATAGCCTCTAACCATTGCTATTATTGGTTTAGGAATCACACGAATTAAACGTTGTAAATCTAATACATTTAAACGAGGAATATCATCTTCACCTACATAACCACCGTGTCCACGTTTTTTTTGATCTCCACCTGAACAAAACGCTTTGTCCCCTTCACCAGTTAATACAATTACTGATACATTTTGATCATCACGCGCACGTGAAAATGCATCAATCATTTCAGCAACTGTTTTAGGAGTAAATGCATTTCTTACTTCTGGACGATTAATCGTTACTTTGGCAATCCCTTCGAAAAATTCATATTTAATTTCATCATATTCTCTAAGTGTTTCCCACTGTCTAGTCATTTTGCTCCTCCTTTAAAAAACCTAATATTATTGTATCAAATTCCGTACTATCTTCCACATGAATTGTATGTCCGACATTAGAAATTTGAACTTTATGACTATCTTGTAAGTGATTCTCTAATTGTTGTCCTATCTGAACAAACTTTTTATCTTTTTCCCCTACTAAAATTAAAGTAGGAATGCGTATCAATGATAGATGTGGCCATAAATTAGGCATATGACCAGTACCATAATCACGAAGTGCTTTGGCCAATTTATTAGCATCTTGATTCAAGCGATTATTGCGAATACTTTGGCGTATCTCAGGTGCTAGATTATACTGCGAACGAAAAAGTGGTAACTTTTCCCAATCATTCACAAAAATATCTAAACCAGCAATTTCAAGTACTTTTGCACGTGCAGCATCCACTTGGGCACGTTCTACTTTATCCGTCTCATTTTGAATACCTGCTGAAGTACTCTCTAAGAGCAACCCTGATAGCGTTTCATTACCATGTATAGCATAATAAAGTGCTACCCGGCCACCCATAGAGTAACCTAGAAGAAACACATCATATGTTTGATATTGTATTAAAACTTCATCAAGTTGACGTGTAATAAACGGGAAATCCCACACTTCGTCCATAGATGAAGTATCTAAGCCATGGCCAGGCAAGTCAATTGTGAGCACGTTTGTATGTTCTACGAGGCGTTCTATATGTGAATGATAAGTAGTAGCATCACTTATAAAACCATGCAACATCACCAATAATTGCTTACTTTGGTTCTTAGATTCATAAAAATTATAATGTAACATTAACAATCTCACTCAATTTCTGATATAAATTTTGGTGTTGATGCAAATTTTCGTCTCTATTGGTTATAACTTCATACATGTGAGAACCCATTTTAGATAATTCAGCATATTTAAAGTCAGTCAAATTATCAAAGCGCTTAAATGTAAAATCATATAACAGTGCAGTATATTCAAAGTTTAAGCCTGTTGGTGTTCCAAATAATCGCTCAAAATATTTTGTAGCCGATCGTTTTTGAGGTAAATATGAAAAGATACCTCCTCCGTTGTTATTAACTAATACAATGTTAATATGAAGTTCATTTAATTTGGCCATTAATAAACCGTTCATGTCATGATAAAAAGATAAATCACCAATAAGCAATGTCACATTCTTATGTGCCGCCATACCTAGCGCAGTTGAAACTACTCCGTCTATTCCATTGGCACCCCGATTAGCGTATACAGATGCCTCACTATCAAACAGTAAATTATCGACATCTCTAATTGGCATACTATTTCCAACAAATAATGTATCTTCTTTTGTAAGTTTTTGAATTAAACTCCCTACATATGCCGCTTCATCTGTCGCATGCTTTAAGTAATCACTTATTTCAATGCGTGCTTGTTGTTCAAGTGATTGCCATTGCTGTAACCATTTTTTTCGTTCAACAAGTGGTTCTTCCATTAATGAACGGAAAAAATCATTTGCTGAAATCTCATAAGATATATGAGGTGGTGTCGGAAATACATCAATTTGATCATTATTCTGCACAATAATTTGATACGCATCGGTTTTCTTCAACCATTGATTTAATTTTTTAGAAATAACTGGCTTACCTACACGTATGACATAGTCTACTTCTAAATTTAATCCTGCTCGATACAATAAATCATAAGTGGTTATAACATTAGGATGTTTCTCTTTACGAAGCTGACTAAGGGGATCTGCTAAGATTGGCAGATCATATATAGTTGAATACGTTAATATTTGATCAACAGCTTGGTGTTGCATATCTCCGACAATGATGAGACCATTTTTTTCTTGTAATATGTCTTTTATATCATCTACCGAAATCGATTTCTGATAATGAGGTAACGTTTTAGTTACAGATGTTAATAAATCGACACGATCTAAATCTGGTGTTAGTGGTTCTCTAAATGGTAAATTAAAATGAATCGGTCCTCGGTGTGGTCCATATAAATATTGACTTGCAATTTGCATTTGATAATTAATTGTATCAATTGTATGTTCACTTCCATCAGCAATCGGCAAATCAAATTGAAAGTTCACATAATTACTAAACATATTTACCTGATTGATTGCTTGAGGTGCACCCACACTGCGCAGTTCATGCGGTCTGTCGCTCGTTAAAACAACGAGAGGCAAACGACTAATTTGACTTTCAGCTATAGCGGGTGTGTAGTTCGCAGCGGCTGTTCCAGATGTACAAAGAATTGCTACAGGTTTTTCGCTACCTTTAATAAGACCTAAAGCAAAAAATGCAGCACTTCGCTCATCAGGGTGAATCCATGTTTTAATATTTGGATGTGCTTCGAAAGCAAGTGCTAATGGTGTTGAACGTGAACCTGGACTAATTACTACTTCTCTTACACCATAAGCATAAAGCTCTGAAGCAAATGAAAATACTTGTTCAGTTAAAGCTTCACTATGATTCATCATTATTATCTACTCCTAAGGCGTTCATCATTGGTGAGAATTTAACTGCAGTTTCAGCAACTTCACTATCAGGATCCGAATTTTTAACAATGCCGCATCCAGCGTATAAAGTCGCTTGTTGCTCTTTAATTAGCATAGAACGTATAGCAACAATGAATTCACAATCATCATAAACATCAATATAGCCTACCGGCGCGCCATATAAACCTCGAGTACCAAACTCTTTATTCTCAATAAAATCAAGCGCTTCTTCTTTAGGGTAGCCACCTAACGCAGGTGTAGGATGTAAACGATCGATTAAACCAATGTATGATTTGTCATTTAAATTAGCTTTGATTTCCGTATATAAATGATACATATGATCATTTTTTAAAATATTAGGCGTTTCATTGTACTCTACATCCTGTACAAAAGGCTCAATATCATTTAAGATGCTCTCAACAACAAAACGATGTTCTCCTAAATTTTTCTTATCTTTAAGAAATGCCTCTATATTCTTATTATCTATTTGCTCATTATGTGTACGTTTAATGGTACCTGCTACAGCTTTTGTAGATAAAACACCATCTTCAACTTTGATTAATTGCTCAGGCGTTTGAGAAAAGAATATTGACTGATTAGCTTCTAATAAAAATATATAACTATTTTTTTCATTTTCAAGAGCCCGGTTTAAAACATATGGAATATTGATTTTTTTATCAAATTTGACTAAACGACGACGTGCGAGAACGATTTTTTTATTGTCGTCAATCGTATCAATCGCTTCTTTTACGAGATCACGCCAATCATCCTTATAAATATCTTCCATACGCGTCACATCTCCAAGTGCTTCCTCAGGGTTATCCATGGTTGTTTGTTCAAAATGTGCCACTAAAGTTTTAAATGCTTGTAAATCAAAATCTTGTCGCTTTGTTGTATAAGTTAGATAAGTACGCGTACCTTCATTAGAAATTAATACTTTAGGTAAAACAAAATGGTTTAAACCATATTCTCTCCATTCATCATCTGATTTGTGACTCGAAAATTGAAAACCGCCACACAATCTAAGATGATGATATTTATTATGTGGATGAATAAGTTCAATATTATTTTTTAATTTTTCCCAGTCCTTAAAAATGGATTGCTTATTCTCAAAGTCGTTTTTAAACCTATGAATAGCATGATATCCAAAATACGAAGAATAATTATCATTTAAGCGCATGTAAAAACGGTCCCCAGCATCTTTTTCAGTTAAATGAAACAACACACTAGGTTTCATAGTTTTATTTAATTCAACTTCAACTGAAACCCAATCTTTTGTACTTTCATATAACTTATCGACGATTGCCTGTTCGTCTACATTCACATCCATTTTTTTCACTTCTTTCTCCTCCGAATTTTACTCATTATTATATTGTATCATTTTTAATCTTTTATGTAGTTATTAATGCTTAAACTAAACATGCAATTTTTCACGTTGATTGACCTTTACTGGTGTTTCATTTAAAATGTTGATGATAAATCTATATAAATAAGAGGTTGTGCATATCATGTCAGATCAATATCAACAATATTCCACTGTTAAGAAGTACTGGCAATTGATGAGACCTCATACTTTAACAGCCGCTGTTGTCCCTGTACTCGTTGGTACTGCAGCAGCTAAAATATATTTACTCGGTAGCGAAGACCATCTGAAATTCAGTCTTTTCTTAGCTATGTTGCTTGCATGTTTGTTAATTCAAGCTGCAACAAACATGTTTAATGAATACTATGACTTTAAAAAAGGTCTTGATGATCATACCTCTGTGGGTATTGGTGGCGCTATTGTACGTAATGGTATGAGTCCTAAACAAGTAATGAATTTAGCAATTGCTTTTTACATCATTGCAGCACTTTTAGGTATCTTTTTAGCAATACAAAGCTCATTCTGGATTATTCCAGTAGGCATAGTTTGTATGGCAATTGGCTATCTATATACCGGTGGCCCTATTCCAATTTCATGGACACCTTTTGGTGAACTATTTTCAGGATTATTTATGGGTATGATTATCATACTACTTTCATTTTTCATACAAACCGGTAATGTTCAAGGATATGCCGTATGGTTAAGTATTCCAATAGTCATCACAATTGGTTTAATCAATATGGGTAACAATATTCGTGACCGTGTTAAAGACAAGGCTAGCGGTAGAAAAACTTTGCCTATACTTTTAGGTAAACGTGCTTCAGTTATTTTTATGGCAATAATGTATGCCATCGCATACATCATTGTCATCATTACAGCCTTTTTTAAACCTGCGGGATCACTATTTTACTTGTTAGTTTTATTATCATTCCCAATGCCTATTAAAGCAGTGAGACGTTTTAATAAAAATGATACACCTGAAACAATGATGCCTGCGATGGCTGCGACAGGTAAAACGAATACATTCTTTGGTTTATTGTATGCATTAGGAATCTATATTAGTGCACTTTTAGGTGCAATCTAAACTTTCACACGAATGAGTCTGGGACAATAATAATGCCCCAGGCTTTTTTATTGCAAAGACAGACAACAATTAAATTTAAAAACATACTTCTATCAAGTTATTTCAACAATTGTCTAAACCCAGAATTTCAAACAGAAATTCTACAGACAAAGCAAGTTGGGGTTCGGGGCCCCAACATAGAGAATTTCAAACAAAAATTCTACAGACAAGGCAAGTTGGGGTTCGGAGTATGTTTAGACAACGCGCTTATAACTTATGCCCCACTGAAACCATTTATAAAAATTCAATCTGTAAACAAAATTAATGTTTATTCATTTATATACATCACACACCTTTCATTATGATGTGATGTTACTTATTATTCAATGTCATATGAAAATATTGATGGCCATATAAACGAATTGTCGCATCCTCTTTAAACCCTAATTTGTGATATAGGTGGCGTGCTTTATTATTATCATAATCACAATTCAATCCCCATTTTTCATGTGCATGAGTGGAAATTACATACTTTAAAAGTTGTGTTGCAATACCTTGTCCTCGATATTTTGGAGTCGTTACTACTGCTTCTATATATATTTCATCATCGTATGATTCTTTTTCAGGTAATGGTGTACCTAACTGAAGGATATCTTCTTCAAGTGGTAACTTAAGCCATTGTTGTTCAAAATCCATTTCCTCTTTCCCAGGATACGCAATTACACATCCAGCAACAACCCCGTCTTTCTCATATACCCAAATATGCTCATAAAACGACCGATATCTCACATTCACAATACTTAATTCTATCGCTTCAATAATACGATCTTTAGTTATTTCCTTGGTAATATCTAATTCCATATCTCTCCAAATAAGGTAACATAACTCTGCAATCTGTCGATTATCACTCGTTTTCGCTTTTCTAATCACATTTGACTCCCCTTTTAGATATTGATAGCTAAAGTTTATACTCAATTTCTAAATAAAAAATAAATACGACATAATGTTGACATCTTAAAATTAAACAATCACTATAAATTGAAACCTTCACTTTATATCATAACATCTTCTTTAATACTTTTACTTTGATAAACTAAATAATTATCTGTAAAAATAAAGATAAGACTAAAAACTAAAATAACCATACGGAGGTAGACATAATGAAAGTTAACAAAACAATTTATATTATAGTTGCATTGATTTTAGGTGGTCTGGGCGTGCATAAATTTTATGCCGACCAAGTTGGACAAGGTATTCTACATCTCGTCTTTTTCTGGACTGGCATTCCAAGTGTTGTCGCAATCATTCATGCTATCATTGTTATTTTTACTAAAAAAGCAGATGAATACGGCTACATAACTTTTGATAAAAAATAACATCTAAAAATATTTCTTCATATTTTCCAAAAAAACAAATTTTACTTTTAGCTCCTACAAAAACTGGGTATAAAATATCAAACAAAATATAAGGGGAGTTAACATGCAGAATATTATTAAGAGAGTTATTAGAATTTTAGTTTCCGGTTATATTGTCAAAATGATACGAAACCTTATTTCCAAAAATTCTAACGATAGCAATAAAAACAATCACAAATAGAAATATAAAAAACGGAATTGATTAGCAATTCCGTTTTTTATATTGTCCGTTGCCAAAAATATTCTTTTTGTATTGTTATGCACATGCCAATTGCTCAACTTATCGAACTACATCTTTGGTACGTTTCTCTTATTTTCCTCATTCTTAATTTACTAAAATATTAAATATTGATTTAAACTTTTATTATTAACTTTAGTATTCAATATTAGTTTAGGATTATCAAAATTACTTTTTAGGTCTAAACGACCATCTATTTCCAAAAGAGATTTATAGTTATATAGTTTATGACTTTCTCAGTTTTTTCGACAGTACTAGCTAGTTTTTAAAAAACTTACTCTCCCCATTTTTTTCTAGTTTATTTATTAAAACAGATTTCCTTTTGCTCATAATATTTTCATCAAGATTTAAATCTTGATGAAAATATCGCAGTGTGGAGAAACCTTCAGTATTATCGTTAATACTTTTACGTGGTGATAATAATAAACATACACATTTGTTTGTAGAATTTGAGGAGTTCGACAGAGCAAATGAAGAAAAACACGCAAAAGTTGAATATCATAGTTCTAAAAATAAAACAGATACATTATAACACGTAAAGCACTGCCCTATTTTGAACAGTGCTTTACGTGTTATGTACATCCATCAGTTTGCCTTCGCTCTAACTTAAAATTCCAACAATATTTTTTAATATAATTAATCCTACAATAATAACAATAACGCTAGAAACTTTATTTAAAATAACGATATACTTACCACTTTTATCAATTTTTCCTGTAATTCTTCCTAAAATAGCTAAAAAGACAAACCAAATCCAAGATACAGAAATTGTAGCCAATGAAAAAACAACTTTGTCATAACCATCATAAACTGAAGCACTCGTTCCGATAACACCAACAGTATCCATTATTGCATGAGGATTTAATAAAGAAACAGATAAAGCAAATAAAATCTGCTTTTTAGCTGACATAGGTTCTATTTCTTCGATATTTGAAGGCTTTTCCGTCCATAAAGACCATGCCATATACATCAAAAACAAAAACCCGATGATGTAAATAAAAAGTTGTAAAGTTGGCATAGATATTAGTATTAAAGATACTCCTAAAATAGCTATTACAATTAAAAAAGTATCACACAGTCCAGCTGTTATAATTACAGGTAATGCTTTACTAATTTTTTTTGGTTAGCTCCTTGATTAAATACAAACACATTTTGAGCCCCTAAAGGTAAAATTAAACCTAAAGCTAATAATAGTCCATGTATCAAAGGTTGCAACATATTCTAACTCTCTTTCCTTTCATAGTTCGGTGTAAAAATATCTTTAACTACACTATAAAAGCCAGGCAATGTAGTTTTAAAAAATCCAGTACAATGATGAGCATTTCGATATGCTGTATAACTAGTAAATACTGGAAATGCAACAAATAAACAAGTTATCCATTTATTCCAAAACTTATTTGTAAATAAAGATCGATGACAAGCTTCATGCATTAAATTATCAAATGCTCTCATTCTACTACCAATTAATATAATAGCTACAAGATAGATCAAAATGTTATTAAAAGTTACAGAAATTAAAATACTACTAAAAATAACAAACCAATCAAATAATAACGCAATCACGTTATTATAAATGTTCTTTTTTATTTATCGTAATATTAACAAAATTCAGAATTTTAATCAACTATATGTGCATGTTATAAATGCATACCTTTATCCGTTTTTGATTCTTTTGTTCTTGTATTTGTTCTAGCTCTGAATAGAATTCTGGGTTCATTTGTTTATCTAAGTGTACTGCTGACCCATTTAGTTATGATTCATCTTCTGTTAACTTATTAACTCTTTCCGCAAATGTGTTTCTTCATTAGCTCTTTTAGTAAAATTTTTAAAAGCTTTAAAGCTATTTCTACATTCTCTTTAAATGGCTTTGCCATTTCGTAAAGTCGATTGAAATTATCGTATGTATTTTCAATACGCCCAACTGCTTTATTTAATAAATCATCTTTCTCTCGTATTTCCTTCTCTTTATCTTCTAAGGCGCTAACAGATTTTATACATTCGTAATCCTCCATAATTCTTTGTGCTATTTTTATTACTCTTGAAACTGATTAAATTCATCTTTGTTTATAACAACATTAGCAGTCTCTTGTAATTCTTTATCAAACAAAAACCGCCTACTTTTTCTGTTTCAACCTTATATAGAACGTTTAAAGGCTTTCTAAGCGTTTCTAGTAATTTTAGGTATGTTATTGTATCAATTCTTCGTTATTTTGTTTTATATGGGCTGAATTTTATACCTACGTTCATATTCTTTCTTATGATATTCTGTTTTTTGTTTATAACTATTAACTTGATCGTGTTGTCTATTTGTTAATTCTCTTGAAGTTCCTTGTTCTAATTCATAACCACGTTCATTTACATACTCATTAAATTTATCTTGAAAGCTTGCTAATGTTTTTTTATTACCTACAACATCTTTAGCACTTAATCGTCCATCTTCTGTAATTGGTACAATTTCAAAGTGCACGTGAGGCGTTTGTCCATATGAAGCTTTGCGTATAACAAATTATCTTTCCCGTATTCTTGTTCTAAAAATTCTTTAGCCTGTTCAAAAAAATTTTGTATTTACTGGTGTCTGATTACTAAAAAATTCATTATCTGATGTAATCATTCCGTCTATATGTTTTACTGCGTCTTTTCTAATTTTTCTTTTGCCTGTATAGTTCCGCTCAATTTTTTCATCAATCAAATCATTAAAATTTTGTTTTCCGTCATTTATCAAATCATAATTTAGATGTTTTTTTGAATGGTCTATATCTTCATTTTCATAATTAATATTTTCTCTTTGAACATGATTTTTGAATACCTATTGTGTTTGTTCCAGTTTTTAATTTTTCTACTCTGATAATCGAATAAGACATATTAAAATCACTCCTCTACATAAAGGTTTTGCGTGTATTTTATAATTAAAGTCTAACAGACAAGACTTATTTTCAATAAGTCATTAATACATATGCTCTGCCGAGAGCAAAAAATATCGCTTATAATGGATTTAAACCATTATAAGCGTCATTACAGAAAAGACTAGGTCATGCAAATATTGAAATTACTTGGCGTGTTTATAGTCATTTATTAAAAGTATTAAAAAGTGAAGAAGTTGCAATGCCGGATAATATAATATATTTTTAAGTGCTCAACGAACCAGACAACTTGTCTTTAATTTAATCAATATTGACTACGCATTAATCAAAATAATTAAAACAGACTTTTACAGATTTTCAACAAAATAAAAAAGAACGCTGATATATCAAGGTTCTAGCGTAATTTAGTTAATCAGAATTAAACTGATTTTTATTAATGAACGGAAACGTAATTTAATATTGCGGGTGGCGTTTTTATCAATTTAACAATATAGAGGAACGTTTAGTTTAACTTACGAGGTTTAACGATAGATAACAAGATATAACAAAACCCCGTCAAATCAACGTTTTGTTTTACGGGATTTAACGAGGTATAAACAAATAACGGAAACGGAGGGATAAAAATAAATTTCTAAATAAAACTAAATAGCCATAAGTACAGTGTTTTCAAAGATTTATTTTCTAAATAGAACTAAAAGATTATAACTATTTTGACACGTATTTGACACGTGTACACAAAAAACCACGCTCATAAGAACGTGGTTTAGAATATAGTATTAGTTTGAAATTAGGGACAAAGATTATTATACAATAAAAAATAGGGTAGCCATAGCGACTACCCTTGTATAATGACGTGGTAATTTAATCATATCATTTCCATTCTATTTTACCCCAGTAACTTTCGTTTTTAATCTTTTGTTGTTCATCAGTGATTTTACATACTGCACAATAGAAATGTTTGTTACTAGATCCCGGCGCTTGGTATTTAAATCTAATAAACCAGTAACCGTCTTTCTTGATAACTTGATCGAATTTAACCCAGTCGTCTTTAGTATATAACCATGATCCTGTATCAACGATTGTTCCATTAAGACCGGGCGAACGTCTAACTCTGACACCTTCTTTGGGCGCGTTAGGGTAGAAAGTACCTCCCCAGTTCCAAGTTATCTTTTTGCTAGAAGGTTTACTTTTTGGCGCGTTTATTTGTCTGCCATTAATAGCTTCGGCAATTCTTTTAGTGAAACTATTTAAATTCTTCTTGATATAGTTCATGTCTTTTTTATTAGTGATAAATCCTAACTCAACCAATCTGTAATTGAGATTGAGTTGTCCTGTTACGTTAGCATTTAATAGATCGTTTCTAGGTGTCACACCTCTTATTTTGCCAACCGTCTTACCTAATACACTGGATAACGCTTTGTCGATATCATCAGCAGGGTATCTATCGCTAACAATAACGTGCCCTCCACTTGCTTGAGGACTTGCAGCGTCTAAATGGAATTCTACAATGACATCAGGCTTAACATTCTTTTTAACCCAATATAAACCATAGTCAGAATAATTACCTACACGTTGTCCATATAGCGTATCTTGATATAAATCTTGGTTCATTGATTTACCACCATATAACACAACTGTATTTCCTACACTTTCAAGATATTTCTTTATTCTAGGTATGATTTCTTTTCTATTGAAGTCACGTTCATTATATCCGTTTGCTACGGCACCTGGATCATTTGAATAAGCGCCTTTACCATGACCTGCAACAAGTAAGATTTTCTTACCTTTTTTAGCTTTCGCTTTCTTAACAGGTTTAGTTTTGCTTTTAACTTTGTTCTTAGTCGTTTCTTTAGCGTAGAACGGTCTAATAAACCACATAGGAAAGTCATAACCATGTGTACGTCTTGTAGTAACTTCAGGAGGTGTCCAATAAGCACCCCCAAGCCAATTTTGCTCAAGTATCGTTATAGAATTAGAAGTAGCAGAAATGACGATACCAACATGACCGTAACCCTCACCATAATTTCTATTGAATATCACGACGTCTCCAGGCTTAGCTAAAAATGATAGTGTATTCTCATAAACAGTAGCTTCTCCTGTAAAATTGTTCCATGTCGGAATGTCTGCAGCACCCACACCTTTTAAAGTATGACCGAATAAATAAAGCCAATATTGGTTAGCTACGTCGAAACATTGAAAACCATAAGCACCGTCAGGGTTTAATGCTTTGCCCTCTAAACTTTTTAAATATGCAATTGATTGTTTATATGTTCTAACAGATACCATTAGAAATCATCTCCGTTCGTTTGAGGCGCACCACCTGTAGAATTTGTTCCAGCTTTAACTTCATGTAATTTTTGTTGCCCTTTTTGTGCTGCGTGAGAGAAGTTGTTATTTTTCCACCAAGTCCATAAAGACACTGCGCCAGTGATGATAGAGCTGATAGTCACTTCATCTACTGGAATAGGCGAAATGTGTTTAGTAGCTAAAAATTGGTTAACCCAAGCTAAGATAAATACTATTGTTCTTACGATTGAACCTACATCTGTTTTCATACTAATATCTCCTTTAAGATAATATAAAAAGCCAACGCATTGCGTTGACTTAAATTACTTGTTCTCTTTTATTAATTTCTTTTCTTCTATAGGGTGGTCATTGTAAATATATTTCACTTCAATTGAACCTTTAGAAGATTCATCTAACATACCTATTACATCAACATTAGTAGTCATATTGTCTATTTCCTGTAAGTAAATAGGCTCATCTAAACTATCAAATTTTACAGTAGCGTTGACTTTGAACTGTTTGGGTAAATCTATTTTTATGCTATAGCAATCATTTATAAAACTTTGTAAATTAAAAAGTTTTTTGTTTTGTAAATTAAATACATAGCTTTTAAATGCCCATTCTAAGTTACTTTTTAACGTTTCATCAACTTCATTGCCATCGGTAAATATAGCAACTTGTATAGGCTCGACTACGCCCTCTGTATATTGTAATAACCAATAGTCAATTGTTTTCTTATTAGATAACCAATCATCTTTCATTATCTTAACTACTTCTTCGGCGATAGGTTTAGCCATCAGTTCAATCCATTGCCCTTTTTCTTTGTCGAAAATTTTAGGAATAGCTTTCATTATTCATTACCTCCAGTAGTATCAATCCAAATTTTAGTTGTGTCATTAGGGGCGTTCTCTCCAATGACAAAATTTTCTTCGTTTTCAGTTTGATTCTTAATCAATCCGTTTTTTACACCGTATTCAATCATCTCTTGCCACAAATCATGGTTTTGTGTATTGATTAATTGTCTACCAATCGCACTTTCAGTTACTTCGATTTTCGTTTTCTTATCAGACGGGAATACATACTTGTTATCAACCCATATTTCTAGTGTGTATATGTTAGCAGGGATAATTTGATTGATAACTACATCACACACATAGGAATTGTCATATTGCCTAACTGTAGTGTCGTAGATATATTTAACACCCGTTTCATCTGTCAAAAATACTTTTGCAGGTAATCCATCTAAATTTAAATCATCTTTGTTAGTATCTGTTAAGATATAACGCATATGTGATAAATCACCTTGTTTAATGCGATTACCATCTTGAGAGTCATTTAAGTTAAGTACATTTATTAGCATGTTTTACCTCCAATAAAAAACCGGACTAAAAAGTCCGGCGAATTAGTTATACATGTGCATTTTCCAAATCATATTCAATACCCGTTAATTCTAAATATTCTTCGGGAGTTACAAATCCTCTTTTAACAAATAAAGCAAATTGTTCTTCATTGTATAAACCCATTTTATAGTATCTGATACCTATGTTACGCATTAATATCACTCTCCAAAACTTGTAATGTTAAATTCGCTATATCATTTTGTAGATTTGCTACTGTATCTTGTGTTTTCATTAATTGTAAAGTTAAATCCGATATTAAAACATCTTTATCATCGGGAATTTCTTCTGTTTCAACTTTAGGTTGTTTTTTTAACCATTCTTCATGTGATGTTCCTATCCATTTTTCTCCGTCAAAATGACAAGGGGTGAATATCCCTTCCGGAGGTTCTATCTCTGTCCATTTTCCTTTCGGGAATTCCATGTCTCCTCTTTTGTTTTCTATAACCAAATATGGAGTTCCATCATAGAAATAAATTTGTTTTGTTTTCATATTTTACCTCCTATAAAACAATTGTTCCTTCAATGTAGTACATGTCATACGACTTCACTTCATACTTAGGATCAAATGTAATTTTTAAATCGCCACCTTGAGCGATGGTGATATTATAGATAATCGCTTGACTCGTATTAATACTCGATTTCGTGTATTGTTTATAATCTTTTATCATATCCCCAATGTTTTTAGGGAATTTCGCAAAAGCCATTTCTTTCATACTTACGCCACTTATTGCACCTTTAATGAATATTACGTTAACATTATTAATTGAAACCAGTCTATAAGAAGGTTTGTTATATATGCCGGCTTGTGCAACTCCATTAACAAGTGGAAGTGATTGCCAATCTGTGTCCGTCCAGTTAGGTTTTAACAACTCTAACTGCTCTTGAGTGAAATCACTATATGTGAATGGTTTCCCATCTTCACCAGGAATACCTTGTACGCCCTGCTCTCCTTTCAAATTAGCGAGTTGCTCTGGCGTGAAATCTTCGTATCGGAAAGGCTCTCCTTTAGGTCCTTGTAGACCAATTGCGCCTTGAGCGCCCTGTTCTCCTTTGAATGTATCAGCATTTTCCTCCATATATACTTTTAAATCGTTTTCTAACTTATCTTTAAAATCATCATCTAATAATCCTATAGCATTCTCTTTCATAACATTTTTTACTAAATCTTGTAACGAATCTACATGAATTTCTTTACCAATCGGTCCAGTCATTCCACTGTCTGTGATAGTGAAATAAAAGTTAGCGACATGCACACTATCTTTACTATTAGCTAAAAATAACTTTGCATCCATTCTACCTGCATGTTTAATAACATTGTCTGATACCTTATATTGGATAACCCCTCCTTCTGGAACAAGGATGTCTAAAGGTTCATTTGTAAATATAGAACCATCTGAACTAAATAAATCTAATCGAGGTGTCATATCCGTGTTGTTGAAGTTAAGGGCCTCGTTGTTATCTTTAATAGCAATGCGAATATATGAAGATCCGTCGTCTTCTGTATAGAAATTAGCTCCTATAAAGCCATTTTCTACAGTACTAACATTAATATTTGTTTCTACATCTTGTAATTTTTGTACCATAAATGCACCTCTTATTGATTATTAAAGGCTACCCACTGACAGTGAATAGCCTTGTTATCTATATTTATCTCGAATGTAGTACATACCCTTTAATCCTACTTTTTTATATAAGCTACTAATAGTTGTAGCTTGGAAGTTACACCATTCAATCGCAGTAGCGTATTGCATGTAACCAGGGTTTTTAGGGTTCCAACGCATTCTGTATAATGTGTTTTTACCTTTATTAAAATATTGTTTTCTAACAAACTTAGCGCCACCTATAATACCGTTACGTGGACTAGTCCAACCTTGACGTCTAGCGTATGCAATTGAAGCATCTGGGTTGTTATCATATGCAGAAATACCAAAATAGTTATAAATGCCATATCGTCCACTAGCGTAGTTACTACGGCCATATCCACTTTCTAAGAAAGCGTGAGCGATTAGGTAAATTTCATTTACATTGTACTTCTTACAACCGTCTGCAAAAGCTTTGCCTTGTCCGGATAAAGTACCTTTGCCTTTAAGTATCTTGTTCAACTTACTTACGGATATACCTTGATACTTGCCTAAATCCAGCATTTGATAGCGTTGGGTTGAACTATTCCATATAGTAGTTGGGTTCATATATTTACTTGTTTGAGACCTAGAGGCGTTACCCCAACCCCAACTATAAGATTTTTGAGGCATACCATGAGCCATTTGTGCATTAAGCGCTTGTTGGAATGTATATTTACTTTTCTCTACAACTACTCTAGGTTTAGTAGGTGTTTTGCTTACAGATTTACCGTCTTTAGATGTTGTATTGTTTTGTGTAGGATTGTCTACAGACGTTTTACCTTTTACTTTTATTTTCATCTTTGTAGTGGTAGTTGTGATTGTTTCTGTTTGTAATTTATCTCGATTCAGGTATAAACCGATGATTTTCTTTTCAACTTCTTTGTACTTACTTTCATCAGGAATACCATTTTTAATCAAGTCATAATTAATCAAATCTTTCATAGAACGCCAAATGTTAGGATCTGCTTTAATTGATGATTCAGAAAGTTTTATCTTACTCCAACTTAGTAACCAAACACCATAGATTAACGCCCTGATTTGGTTAAGCATAAATTGACGTTTACTTTCTGTTTGACCGCCACATACTTCCATGACAAGCCAACCTGGATGTTCTGGTGCTTCTTCAGAATCAGGTCGAGGCGTCCATACACGCTCACGGTCTATATAAACATGTGGATATTCATCTTCGTTAACATATTTATTACGTTGTAAGTACAATTCCTCAACAGAACGCATATGTGTACTTTCTTTGATGTAAATACCTTTTACTTTCCCTATGCTTTTTTGTCCTTCTACCATGTAATGATAAATGTATTCTAATTTGTCATCTAAATCGTAAGCAAAAGAAGTATAAGAAACTTTGGTTACTTCTTTGATGATAGGTTTTGTTTGTTCTTTTGTATTCTTAGGAGTATTGTCAGAAGATGGTTTAGACGGTGTACTACTTGCTTTTGATGGTTTCTTTGTTTCGGCGTGGTAAGGAGGTCTGACAAACCCGCTTATACCATTATAACTATGCTTGATTTTGGCACCAGGCGAGCCTGTATAACTATTTGCACCGATCCAATTTTGATCCACACTAGTGAAGTAACTTTTAGTAGATGGACCAATTACAACAGCTGTGTGACCAACACCGTTATTAAAGGAACCCTTTCCCCAAACTGCCATGTCACCAGGTTTCGGAACAAAGTTTCTAGTATTCCTATAGAATTTGAAACCTTTAGGATATCTATACCATGCCATAGCAATAGCGTTTCCTGTTGTTCTAAAACGCCAATACCTATTAAAAATGTAGTTAGGTAGATCCCAACATTGTGCTCCGTAGTAACCGTCCACATCAACCCTTCTACCAATCATACTTCTTGCCCATGCTGCAACTTCAGAAGCAGTAGGCTTTCTTTTTTTAGGACTAGGTAATCCCATATATGCACCTCATTTCTGGCATAATAAAAAGCCGATACAATATGTACCGACTTAATTTCCAAATAACAACGGAGCAATTACTTTACTTAATGTTTCAAGTAAAGCGAAAGCACCTACAATCAAAGCACCTAATGTTTTGTTAGACAGCTTTTTTTCTTCTAATATAAATTGTTTATCTTCAATTTTGCTATCTAGTGTTTTTCTAATATCTCTAACTTCTCCGTTGACTTCTTCAAAACGTCTATTTGTATTAGAGTTTGATTGTCTTAACTCCTTTACAAGCCCTTCAATACTATTTGCCATTCTATCTGTGTTCTTTTCAGTGTTAGCGGATGTTCCTTTTAATTCTGTAATGGCTTGTATAGTTTCTGTGTATCTGTCATCATGCTTTTCATCCACTTTGTATAACTTTTCTGATGTCTTTTCTATATTAGTTTCAGCTTTATCCATGCGTTTTTCTAAGCTAGTAATTCTTTGTTCTTCTATTGTTTTTTGCATAAAATTAAAACCCCAATTGCCACTAAGATAAATTGTATGATGCCAATGCTTAAATTGATGTAATAAGTAGTGAACATTTCTGCGCCACTCACAGACAATAAACCGAAAAGCACATGAATAAAACCGCTTAAACTATTACCCAAAATGACAAAAATAGCGTATATTTTACCGTCGGAAAACATTGCTGCAATTAAAAGGAAAGAACCGATTAGCATAAACCACCCCATAGTTTGTATATCAAAATAAAGGCTTATTTTTGTATACAAAGGGGATATTTCTTCTAATTCATCTACAGTTTTATCAATCCATTCAAAACTTCTAATACCACCTGTAACAGCAAGTAATAAAAGCAAAAGATTAGACATTAAATCTGTTGTATTTATTTTTCTCATGGTTAATCCACCAACTTTGCTCAAAAATGAAACCACAAGTTATTTAACCTGTGGTTCGTAATCTTTACCTGTTGTTTCTTTAAACTGTTCTGGCGTAATCCATCTAACTCTAACAAACTTTTTAAAAGTTTCGTCAGTGTATAAACCTTTTTTATATAAATCGATTACTACTTTATCCATATTAAGATTCCCCCAATTTTTGGTTTGCTTGTTCTTCTGTCAAACGAGCAATAGTTTGTTTTAAATCGTTCACTTCTTCTTGTAAATCAACTACTAGATTTGTTAGTTCGGCTATAGCTATATCTTTATTATCGACAGGAGTTTCTATTTTAGGCAGTGACTTCGCTAATTCTTCTTCAGTTTGACCTACCCATTGCTTGCCGTCGTAATAGCAAGGCAAGATAATACCTTGTGGAGGCTTGTTATCTGTCCATTTTTCATTCGGATAAACATATTCATCTTCTTCATTTTTATAGACGATAACAGCTTGTCCGTTTTTCCATAAATAAACTACTTTCATTTCATCACTCCGTCCATTCGTATTGACCATAGATATAATCTGTATCAGTCCATGCGCTAGGATCTACAGTAGCATCAAAGTTCACCGTTCCTGACGTGTTCAACGAAATACGTCCATTATTTTTATTTCTAGGTGCACTAATTGAGAAAAATACTAAGTTTCTAACAAACTCTTTTGGTAACATCGCAATAGTTTGACCGTGTTTGATAGTTGTTGCATTAATGCGTATCATTTTTCTAGTAATACCATTTTGAGTAATTGTTCTATACGCACTAGTGAAACCACCTTTAGAAACTAAATCATTATGAGGGGATGCACTATTTACTAGTTGCAAATCAATCCAACCAGTATCTACAACATCTGAACCAACACGCTCCCAACCACTCCACGTTTTGTAAAATCTTTTTTGGTATATAACGGTTGAATTGTAAGGTTGATAACGTATTAGTATTGCGTCATCACCTCTTTTTAACTTCGTTAACCAACCATTGTTGTTAGTTTCAGGAGGGTTGTTTAGTGTTAAAGCAACATATCGTGTGCCAATAGGTAAAGCAGTTAATTGTTCATTATTATCGAAATCTATTTGTAAGCTAGAGTCATAAAAGTTAGTGCCATCATCATTTGTTAATTTAAATTTTTGCCAATTCTTTTCTGTAAACTTATTTTCTACATATTCAGGGGTAGTAAAACCATCTCTTTCAAGAGTTTCGTTGAATGTTTGTAGTTTTTCGTCAATTGTTGTGTTAGCCTGATTAACATTTGTATTAAAAGCGTCTACATTGCTATCATAAGTTTTTTTGAACGTATCAGAAGCCAAATCATAATCTGTCTTGATAGCGTCACGTTTAGCATCTATTTGTCTTAAAGCTTCTTCTCTTTCTAAATCGATACTTTGATTAGAAGTAAGTAACGCGTCTGTAATGGCAATAAGAGCGTCTGCTTGAGCCTTGTTTATTTTAACGAGATATTCTTCAGCTGTTTGCTTAATAGATTCAATCAGCGTTTGTGTATCGCCTATATCTTGTTTGAGTTGTTGCACTTTCTTTTCTAATTCTGTGCGTAAGTCATCAAACATACGAATGTAAGATACTTTGATATCACTTTCTATTTGATTAATAAGACTATCACGTACTGTAAATTTAAAAGTACCTAATACAACAGTGTCGTCATTTCCTACATTGTTTACATCATTGAGTGATAAGTAAATTTCACCCAACACTTCAGAATCGACAACGTTTTTTAAAAACCATTGAGGCACCGTAACACCTATCAATCCTTTCATCGGATCAATGAATTCTACGTCTAATACACCTGATGTACTAGGTCGTTTTTCTTCTGTTCCGTTTGTAGCTTTAAAGAAAGCATAACCCTTAACGTTTTTGTCACTGATTAACAAAGGTTTGTTATCTTTTTGTACTACAAATTGAAATTTAGCGGTGTTTTTATCGAGATTATAAAAACCGATACCTCTATTAGATATCAGTTGTAAATATGGTTCTTCATTTAAATCGAGTTTACCTACTTTTTCTAATTCCATTATTTAGCACCCCACAATACTAATGCTATTGCACAGCCACGTTCTTCAGTGTATTCAGAAGTTATCTTCATGACTCTACCTTTACCATTTACATTATCTTTGTAACCCACACCTGCTCTACCATTGATATAGTCACCTGGTATAACGTCTTTTTCAATGTTTGTGTAGATTTGGCCTAATAATCCGACTACATTCCATTCAGGTCTTTCTGAACGAGATTCGTAACTAATGCTATCGTCATAATCAGGGTTTTCTACTGGTACATCACGCCATTCGAATGAAACGTTGCCCTCATCGTCTACAAACTCAACTTGTTTTCTGTTTGTAATTGTTACACCGTATTCGTTCTTTAAGAATCTGTCTTTATGGTGGAATGTTTTTTCATTAGCGACTAATGCAGCAGTGCCAGAAATAACACCAATAGGCTCGTCGCTAGGTTGTGCTTTTCTTATTTTATCTCCGTCTAAAGTAACGATAGTTCCTAAATCAATTGCTAATCCATTTTGTGACTCAAATAACTCTGCGATATCGGCACTATCTTGTTTAAGTTGACCTGCTAAAGTAAGGTTTCCAGAGTATGTGCTTAAATCAAACTTGATATTTGAAGTTGAAGGACCACCTTTTGAGCCATAACCACCAACAACGTGATAGTTTCCTGGAGATTTAACCCTGTTACTATTAAGGATTAGTTGCGTATGTCCTGACTTATCTGTTTCGGAATTAAGTGCGTTGATAATACCACTACGAGATCCATAAGCTTTAGATTTAGCACCTGAACCTAAGACAAAACTACGACTACTATATGCTTTTGAACCACCTGTTGACGCAATAACTGCGCTTGTATTCGCTACACCTGCACTACCAGTGGTTGCAATACTTGCACCACCTTTTCCAACTGTAGGAGCAGTGTCGTATTTTTCACCTGCTATCCAAGCTGGTGTGGAGTAATTGTCTGATGTAACACCATTGACTATTGCATGGTTGTTAGTTAATCGTAATCCGATACCCGAACCATTACCATGTAAGTTGCAGTTAGTAATTTTGGTATTATTAATACTTCCGCCTACGCCAATACCGATGTTATTTGATGAATTCCAAATATTGATATTGTTAAGTGATACTCTTGACGGTCTATTACTTCCACCGAACAATCTAATATCAACGTCTGCATTTTTAAAGTTACGAACATTGATGTTGTTGAACGAGATGTTTTCTGCCATGAATTGAACAGCAATAGCAGGTTGTTTTTTGTCTAGTTTTCCATCTTCTAATATGCCAAAATCACTAGTACCTATAGCTGTGAAGTTGTTTACAGATACATTTCTATATGCACTGATTACTAATGCTCTTGGAGTAGACCCTGGATAAACGCCATTGAATTTAGGGTTAAGCGCTAAACAGTTATTAAGCGAAACATCATATGCAGTTAAACTTTTAGAATCTGTTTTAGCATTATGATGTCCGATATGTCTAATGTTGTACGCTCTTGTATCTTCGATTGATACATGGCCGTTAACAAACACACCACTTGCTGCACTTGCGTTACTATGCGCTTTAATTTCTAACCCACCAAAGTTGCCTTTAGTTCGGTTATTCGATAAGAAAACATATTGCGAGCCGTCGTCAATTTCTATACCGTTATTATTGCTCCCTCCAGTTGGAGTGTGCGCATAGGAATTAGAAATTGTGATGTAACGAGAATGGTGGGTAGTAATACCGTCATCTCCACAACCATACGCCTCACAATTATCAATGAATATATGTTTACTTTCTAACGAGTAAGGTACGCGATTGCCGTCACCCTCGTAATAATAATTGTCGTTTGCATATGTTACGTCGATACAGTGAAGTAAAGCGTCATACGACTTAACGTTGTAAATGTAACCGTTAGTTACACCTGCAAATCTAATGTTAGATGAGCGAGAACCACCGGATGCTTTTAATGTTTTGTTTTGTCTAAACTTATTTCCGTTAAAAGAAAAACTTTCTAATGAGATATTCTCTGCACTACCACTCATTTTTAAATTAGTAATACCAATGTTTTCTGCAGGTGTTTCGTCCATAAATTTAATTGTAGTAATGTCTTTACCTTGTCCAACTAAACGAGAGTTGTTAGGCATTTTAATACCTGTTGTAAGGTAAGTACCACCACTCATGGTTACTTGTACGTTACCGTTGCCTAATGCATCTTGGAAAGCTTTTGTACTGTCCTTTTGACCTGTGGGATCTCCACCAAAGTCGTCAACATTAACAATACGTTGTATTTTTTTAGTTAAGTCTGCTCTTAGTTCTTCTCTAGCATTACTTTCTCTTAAAAAGTCGTGATATAGACGTTGATGTAAAGAATCGAAACTTTGAGCGTCCATTGATGTGTGACTTGCTTTTAATTCATTGTTACCGTCGCCATTATGACCTAACACAAGATGTTCAATAAGTTCGTCTTGAAAGTTCTCATGATTGGATAAGACAACATCTTGACCTTTTGTAGTTTTGTGTTTGATTTGTTCAGTTGTATGTGCATTTTTTTGAGTGGTTAAATGCTCGTTAAAGCTATCATCACTTTTATTAGTCCAGTATTTTATTTGTTCGAAGTTGTTTTCAAGTTGACTTACAAACTTTTGACTAAAGTACGAGTGAAGTTTCGTAATTAAATTGTCTAATTTCAAAGTTTTTGACCTCCTTAGCCATAAAAACCGTAAAAGTTTTTAACTAGTTCATACATAATGACTTCGTGCCCTTTTTCGTTAGGGTGTACACCGTCAGGCATGCTCGATTTTCTGTATGAAGGTATATTGGGTTTGAATTGTGTTGAGTGATAAGCGTCATACACAGGTATATCTAACTCATTACAAGCGTCTATTTGAACGTCTACATAGTCAGCTAACGTGTAACCTAAATCGTTCTTAGTGGTGTCTTTTCGGACAACCTTACCGTCTTTTATATAACACTGTTTTGTAGGTGTCATGACGATTATTTTTGATTTAGGGTTATTACTCTTAATTTTAGAAATGGCACTATAAAAGGCACCGTAAAACGTTTTAATGTCCGTTTTATCAGTGCCTATCTTAATATCATTTGTCCAATCATCATCTGTACCTTGAACAATGATTAAATCACCTTTAATTTTAGTTGCTTGTTCATAAATGCTATTATCTTTGTTTGTGCTTATTGTCGCACCACTAACAGCTAAGTTTGTTGATTTAGCTTTTATCTTCTTAGCTAACATTTGCGTAAAGTTAGTTTTAGCACCAGTACCTTTAGCTACTGAATCTCCAATAGTACCTATTGTTTTAACTTTCCTAATTTTAGACTTAGGTGTAAAGTCGTGAACAATCGTACCATTTGCAGTTGTAACACTTTTAGCATGTGCGCTTTCTAATCTCTTTTTAATGTCATCGGTTTTCTTTTGTAAATCTTGTGTTGTTTTAGTGTTAGCTTGTGTTTGTGCTTGCATTGACCGTAAATCTTTCGCAGGATCAGATTTGTTAGATTTAATAGCTTTAACATAATTTGCAGCAGTATTTACTGCTTTCATATATCTATCTTGTAATCTAAATTCTCCAATTACTACGTCTTGCTTGATAATTTTATTGTAAATATCTCTATGAGTAGTAATTTCGATAATTCTAACAAATTCATTTAACCCTATTAAATCGTCAACTACATTCACAATATCTCCAACTCTAGGTACTGCTTCTTTAAAATGTTTTTGCAAAGAAATGAAATCTAGTGTTACAGACGTTTTTAAACTTTCTTGTATAACTAACTCCATAGCTTTTTTCAGTGTATCCCCTTTAGTTATGCGTCCATCTATAACAGGTGGTGCATGGCGTTTGCCTATTAAGTCAGCTAAGGGGTGTGTATACTCATATTGCAAGCTAGCTTCGTTGAAAGTTTGTTGCTCATCAAAGCCACCATACCCTCTAATGTATGTGTAACATTTAGAAGCATCTTCTTGAACTTTTACATTATTAGCATTGACACCTGCTTTAATGTAATAGTTAGCTTTTCTTTGAACAATATCATATAAATGAAACGTCTTTGTTTTGGCGTTATATTCATATTCTAAGTTATATCTTTCCAAACCTTTTTTGAATAATTCTAAATTAGTGTCGTGGTTACCTAGATTTTCAAACCTAGAAGATGAAACCTTAGCGTGTAATTCGTACTTATATCCAGTATCTTTAAAAACTAAATCAAAGTAGCTTTTTCCTGTAAAACTACCATTATATACTTCGTACACCCTTAAATTGTTTAGGTCGTCTAATTCAACAGGACGCGCTTTGATTGTTAACTTTTCCTTTTGACCTACAGTTGTTTTGTCTAACATAACGATACGGTATTCGTTTAGGTCATCAGCACCACCAACGCCTGTAATCGTCCACATTTTAGTAATAGCCCCTATAGCGTCAAATGTAGCTTTGTTTTCTACCATTTCTATTTCTAAGGAGCCATCTTCATTTAATTTCTCGTTTAATTTTGTTTCTACAGGTAGGGATTGCCCAATGCCCTGTAACGTTTTTAATAATATTGGCAATTAAGCAACCTCCTTACAAGTAATATCTTTTGTGTTTAAACGTGATTTTTTGAAGTTTCTTAGTAGTATGGAAAGTATTCCAACCAGGCATTAACACAGGTTGTTGTTTCGTCTTATTGTAATCATCAATGCGTAAGTTATTACGATATACATGGATGCCGTCAAATTTGATAACATCACCGGCTCTCAATTCTAATCCACTTATTTTCATAATGTCACTATGTGTCATATAGAAGTTAAAACCATCGCTATCATTTTTACTGACATTTTCTCCAAGTGTCATTTCTACAACACTATCTTGGTTGAATTGGTTAATTTCAGCTGTACCACCGTAATATACATCGCCCACTTTAGTGTCATAGAATGTGTATCTACGTTCTTTATGAGATGTGTTGAACGGGTTTTTGTCTGGAATACCCCATTTATTCAAATTACCACTCTCTTTTTCTAAATCTGTACTATACCCAATACTCTCAAAGTATGGTAATTCAATCGTTTCGAAATCTAGTGTGAATTCACCTGACGTTTTAGTAGTATCGAATGACACTTCGTTAACTAAGCCAACAAGTATCTGCCTGCCGTCAACATATTCTAGTTCAAAAGATTGTTCCTTAGGTTCGAATATATTCTCGAATTTAATTTCACTTTCAGACGCTGCTAATTCTCTAAGATAAAAATGACCTCTTAGCATAGCTTGTATATTCGCTTTTAAATGAGAAGCATAAGCTATCTTTTCTACATCGTACCTAACCGTCATAGATATACTTTTCTTTTCTTCTTTAGTAGCATTATGAAATCTACCGTTAACACGATCGATTTCATCAAACTTTCGGTCATAGCCTGCACCTTTAACATCGTAAGAAACAACTCTCAACGCAGTACCAGTAAAGCGATTGTTACTAATACGCAAACGTTCTTTATTTTTGTAAACTTCAACATCATGTAATATCAATTAACAATCACTCCTTTAAAATAATCCGAAACTTGCGTCTTTTGAGTTGGAATCTTCAATGTAAGATTTAATAGCTGGTATATCCGACTCATTGCGAACAGTCACATTAACGATAGGTTTATTGTTCTCTTGCATGCTATGACGTACATCTTTGCTCATATGAGCATCGAAAGAGTTTCCTAAACCAGCCAATCCTTCTTCTAAAAAGTCCGGTTTTAAGTCTGCGTTGAAGGCATCCATAACTTTTAACGCCGCTAATTTACTTTCTCTTGCAGCTTTTCCTGCATATTCAGAGATACCCATACCTAATCCAGTCATACTATCATTACCTAGTTGTATGAATTTACGAGAAGGAGAATGACTATCCAAAGCACTTTTTGCAGCGTTCAATGCACCTTTTGCAGCGTTCCATGCAGCTGCTGCTAAATCTTTAGCTTTTTGAACGATACCTCTAATCATTCCAGCTATCATATCAACACCTGCTTGAAAGAAACCTCCAATAAAACTTCGAGCTCGATTTAATGCAGTTCTCATGCCATTTCCTACAGCGCCAACCACTCTGAAGAAACCACTAACTACTGCTTGTAAAAATCTACTCATTGCAGAAATGATACTTGAAACCCATTGTGCACCACCAGAAATGATACGACTGAGTGCTTGCATCATTTTTTGAGCAACGGTTGAAACTACACGTGAAAACCAACTTGACACCGTGTTCCAAATTCTAGTAACTGCGCCTGAAATTACAGACCAAATTTGATTCCAACTTGTGATATTAGTACCAAGTATTCTGTTTAAAACGTTGAATATGAAGTTAGAAATTTGGTTCCAAATTGACAATATGGTATTCCAAATCGTAGTCATTACATTAGAAATCGTAGTTTGTAATGTTTGCCAAGCGCCAGAAAAATCTCCAGTAAGGAGCTGTATTAATGCAGTAAACAAACCGAAAATTAATTGCGTAGCAGCTTGTAGTATTCCACCTATCGCAGTGAATACTACTGAAACCACAGTCCAAAGAAATTGGAAAGCAGTTACTAAACCATTGATAAGGCTGATGAATAAGAAACCAAGAACTTGGTTAGCTACTTGTCCTAACATTTGTAAGATAGGCATAATTGGTTGTAGCGTTTGTTCGATAGACGCTCTGAACTGATTAAACCAGTTAATCACTGTTTTTACAGCGTTCATTATCGTATCTTTAATTGTGTTCCAAGCTTCAACACAAGTTTTTCTGAAATTCTCATTTGTTTTCCACAACCAAACAATAATACCTATTAAAGCGACGATAACGCCTATGATAGCCAATACAGGCCATGAAATCGCGCCTATAGCTACACCCAATGTTTGGAAAGCACCACTTAACATAGGTAAGATACGCATAATTGTACTAATTGGGCTCATAAGGAGCCTGAAAGCTATTTTTACTAAGTTTAATGCACTTCTAAGTATTTGAGTGTTTCTAGCAAAAGCTAACATTTTACCGATAGCTTGGATTAAACCTACACCGAACACATTAGATAGCATTGTACTTACTGCGATGATTGGTGCTAGTAAAGCCCACAACATACCACCGAGTATCATACCTATACCAACCATTCGAGCTATAGCTGGGTGTGTTTCAAACAACTTAGCTATGAAACCAGCTAATGCTGTTACTACTTTTAATATCGCACTTGCTATTGGAGCCATTGCAGTGCCGAATGCAACCAATACTCTTACAATATTACCGATTAGATCCATAATGACTGGACCATTCTCTTGTACATATTGAACAAACTTTTTAAACCCTTCAGATTTACCAACTTGTTCAGACCATTCTCTAAACTTAGCAGTCATTTTAACTAGCCAATCAAAGATATTAGAGCTGTTTTGAGCAAATGCTTTCATCAAGTTACCAATACCCATGAATACATTGCCAAATATTTGACCTATTTTAGGTAAATTAGTTTTAGTGTATTCAATAAACGACTTAATAGCGTTCTGACCTGCTACACTGTTAGCCCAGTTTTGGAACTTTTTACCTAGATTATCTAAGCCTTTAGCAGTCCATAAGAATAGTGGACCTAATTGAGTGAATACATTAATAAGTCCGTCACCAAAGCGTCCTGCAGCACTTAATAATGTGTTGAATGTCTTAACACCTGTTGTATTCATCATGTTAAAGAACTTACTCGCAGTTTGACTGTTTTGAGCCCATTTTAAGACGCTCTGTGACGCTTGTTCCATTCCTTTAGAAATACCTGCTAAGAATGGTTTCATACGCCCTAAAGCTACGTTAACAGTGTCTAAAGCGTTAGATAACGTATTGAATATTCGAGCTTGGTTTTGTTTTATAATACCTTCCCAAGTTGACTTAACTTGTTCTAAAGATGCTTGATATCTTCTTGTTTGTGCAGTGGCTTGTAATGTTCCGTCATTCAACATTGTAATTGCACTTACCGCCATAGCACCAAATGCAAACGCACCACTTGCAGCAATACCAAATGCACCAGCTACACCTAATGCACCACCAGCAACTACGCCTAATGCGTTAGCTACTGCCATGATGGCGGGTACTAAACCAGCTATAATAGGAATAAGACCTTGAAAACTAGCGATTAGCACACCTTTGATTTGTTGTCCAAACACAGTACCAAATGTACGAATACGAGTAGCTAATCTATCCATTTTGTCGCCGTATTCATCTAAAGACTGACTTAAAGCTCTAGTTAATACTTGAGCTCTTGTCATTCCCCTTGTATCAAAGTTAACTTTTACCGTTTTATCATGTAAGGTTGCCAACATAGCCTTAGCACCTAATACTGAACGTTTTAAGGGATTGTTATTCCCTTTTATGTCTACTTCTTTATCTCTTAATTGCTGTAATTTCTCTTTAACTACTGCAATTGCTCGTTTGATAGGGTTATTGTTACCGTCTATTTCAACGGTGTGTCCACGCCAACGTTGAGCCATTGCTTTTGCAGTGTTTAAGGCTCGTTTAAACTTACTGATATTCGCATCGACTTGTGTTTCGATTTCATCGGGTATTTCAGTTTTTGCCATACGTTGAGCTTTTCTGATGTTCCGTTGGAAATCTGTAATGATCGCCGATATACGAGCCATAAAGTTTTTATTCATGGCTAACCTCCTTTTTGACTAGTATTGCGTAATGAATTCATAAAGCGTCGTGTACCTTGTTTCTGAACATTTCTAATGCGTTTGTTATGTGCTAACTTACGTTCTTTCATACGTTCGTATTCTTCTGACTGTCCACGTACTTCGTATCTTGCACGCTCTAACTGCTTCTGTAATCGTTTAAGTGATTTACCAGCTTGCACAAGACCGTTAGCTTGAGCACCAAACAATAAATTTTCTTGTTCATCAAGTAACGCCAATCTACGACCTACAACCCAGTCTTTCCATTCATTAGGCGTCAAACTCATTAATTCATCATAAGGAAGATAGCCTATGTATTGACTGGTTATCTGCCGTATTTCTGAATAATCTAGTAAGGTAGCTCGCCCATGATTTCTTTGTAATTGTTCTTCATGAACTCGATACCGTTCTTCGTAGACTCTTTCTCTTCTTCTTTGACCATAGATGGAGCCGAGTTCATTTGTGTCCAGAATAGACGTGATTTCTGCTTGAAAAAACCACTATGATTTAAAACTTGCAATGCACCTTGTAACAATTCGATAGAGTCTTGTTTTTCATCGATAATTTCCATTAGTGTTTGTTCGATATCTTCACGTTTAGGTGCATTTTTACCTAAATAAGCCGTTGCACATTCCCAAAAGTCTGCAATTGCGATTGGATCACGTTCTAAAATACCGTTATAAATAGCATTAAAACCAGATACTTTAGTAGTTTTACCATTTTCATCTTGCTCGTCTTTAGCGAATTTCTTGGCCGCTTTATCAAATAAGAAAGTAGCTTTTGCTTCTACTTCTTCTCCGTTGATTTCTAATTCAGTAATAGGGTTGATTGTATTTTCAGTCATTCTTTAACCTCTTTCTGTTATTTTTACAAAAAAATAGAGGGCTTAATGCCCTCGTAAAGTTATGCACCAGCACTAGGTGTACGATTTTCATATGAGTCTGTATAAGCTCCCATATCTTCCCATTCAACTGTAGGAGCAGCAGCACTAGGGTTGAGCCATTCTGGTGGTAATGAATCAACAGAACCGTCTGCACTGTTAAATTTAACTTTTGCAGTGATTTCGATTTTGTCATCCTCATCATCAAATGACCATTCGTGCTCTTCTACAATTACATAAGCGAAAGTACCGTGATGTTTACCGTCACGTTTCTTAACTTCCCAAATCCATAAACGTAACTGCTTGAAGTTTTTAACTGACTCTTTTAAAGCTTCTTGACCTTTGTCGCCAGGAACACGGTCAACAGTTAACTTGATTTCTTCTTCTACAGAGTTACGACCGTAGTCTTTTTTGCCACCTGTAATCATTTCAGCTAAGTCATTACTGATTGTGTGTCCACCTTCAGCTAAACTAGCTAACAGAATAGCATCTTCTTCTTTCAGCTTGCTTGCTAAATCTTTGTCAGCGATTTGTAACGCTGCAATGTATTTATTCTGCACTATTCGTTACACTCCTTTGTAAAGTATTGTGTCTGTATTTAAAAACAAGCCGGATGATACCGTGTTTCGTGTACTGATCTATGTCAGTTATCACTTCTTGTGTATCAATCCGACTTTTAATGAATGAGTAATGTTCGATTTCAAATTCAGTATTAAGTACATGACCTAAAAACTGAATAATTTGCGCTGCTTCATCACGATTTCTCGCTTGACTATACACGTGTAAGGTTACGCCAACATCTTCAAACATACTCGTTGTCGTTTCTTTATTAGTGACGTTTGTTTCACCCACAACGATATATGGGTAAACAGCGTCTTTTTGAACGCAATCAAAAACCCTACCGCCTAGTTGTTTACTGACGATAGGGTTGCTCTTTAATTTGTTATATATCTTGTTAAACAGATACCGTTCTACTGATACCCACATATCTTAACCACCTTATGAAAAATACTTGTTGAAAAACGCTCTACCTTCATCAATTGCTGGTTCCCAAAAGGGTTGTGCATGTTGCCCTTTAGTTGTGTGCCAATGTCCGTCTGCGTCTTTGTAACGCCACGGGATATTCTTTGCACGACTACCACCCGGACCGACTGCGTATATCCCTGTACCGTAGTTGACGTAAACTGCGTACTCACTGCCGATATTAATAACGCCTGTTAATCCGCCCTTCTTAAAGTCCATAGAAACACTTTCTCTAAGATAACCGGTGTCAACAGGCATGTTACTAACTATTGAATTGTGAATAATAGTTGTTGTCTTGGCTATACCTTTTTTAGCCCATCTAATCGTTTCTTTTTCGAACTCCTCAAGCTCCTTAACTAAATCCCAATTTCCGTATTTAACCTTAGCCAATAGGACATTCTCTCAATCTTGTTAAGTTGATTTCTTGTTGCCCGCCTTGGTCGACAGGTTCTCCTACTACTTCGTAAGTTTTACCGTTGTATTTAAATAAGTTTGTGTTAGTTATTGGCAGGCTGTACGGCGTATATAGGTTTCTGTCGTATGATTGGTTCATTTGATGAAACTTGAGTTGTTCAGATGAAGTAGGCGTATCCATAAATCCTTGTATTGTTTTTTCGCTCTTAAAGCGCTCTTGTTCACGTGGATACTCTCCTACAACCTCTCTTGAGCCTAATTCGATTGTATGAGGAAACTCATTTAATGGATTAAACATGATAACCAGTCCAACGTAAGCGTCTAAATGGTTTAAGGCAACCGTATGTTTCCTTAGGTAGATCAGTAACGAAAGTGTAGCTCACAGTACCCATAGTACGTGAAGAAATATTGCTAGTCGTACCTTGTTTAATACAGTTAGCAATGAATTTCTCTACATTACTAGGTAATGACTTCCTATTGAATGTTTGATTACAATATTCTTCAGCTACATTCAGATACTTTTCAATAAGTAATTCGATTGTTTCGTCATTTGAAGTATCATCGAGCGAGAGATTGTTTAATAATTTAACGTCTTGTGCGTTCATTACTCAACACTTCCTAATGCTTCAATGAGTTCATCTTTTTTCATACTAGAAAAGCCCTCTATTTCACGTTCTTTAGCGAGTTCTCTTAATTCTGATACTTTCATACTTTTTAAGTCTTTATCGCTCTCTACACGTTCAATAAGAGGCTTATTCTGACGGTTTTCTTTTGTGGATAGTTCAGTTAATCGCTCATCACTTACATTTAAACCTTTACGAGGGAACGTTTTTCCTACGTTATACTCGTAGTTGTCATCTTGTAAGTCTTCGAAATATTCGATTACTTTATACATACGTCACTACCTCCTTTTATGCACCTGAGTCTGTAGTTCCTGCGCCTTTAGTTACCTTAACTGCTTTAGATTCGTCATATAAGTATGCTACATAGTGTTTATCACTGTATAGAGCAGTTGTTTTAGTTGAAGGATCACGGTCAGTTTCTAGGAAGAAATCACGTTTAGTGATAAGTTTAACTGCACCACGTTTAGCTAAAATAGCTTCGCCCTCATCTAATTTCTTAGAACGTACAATAACAGCTCCTAAAGCTTCGCCAAATGCACCTTTAACGATAATGTTGTCGCCTAATTCGGTTGCACGAGTGAAGTTTGCAGAAGCACTAGAGCGTAACTTACCAGCGTCTTTAGGGTTAATGAATAATACCATTGGTTCTAAATCTTCGTCATCGAATGTATCGATAGCAGCTTCTAAACCTGCTAATGTGCCAATATCTGCACTTACAGTTAATTTAGTACCTCGTAAAGCTTCTAATACGTCATTATCTACTTTGTTAGCAATAGCTAATCCATGTTGACGTACTGCTTCGCCTTGAGGATCACCATAACCAGACAATAAAGCTTCGTCAGTAATATCAGTACCTTTACCGATTTTATGGATTTTAGCTTCACGTCTGTTAGTTTCAATTTTGTCTACAGGAATTTTTTGTCCTTCAGGTACTACTGTAGCGTCACCACTGTAAACAAATGCAGGGAAAGTTAAAGTGTCGCCTGGTTGTCCTACTAATGTACTGTCAATGTCTGCAAATTGTGCAAATCTCAATTTCTTATCTAATTCTGCTTGCATCATAGGTTTTAATACTTCTGGAACGATTTGTGTACTTTTAGTTGTTGTTCCTTGTGCCATATGTTATTACCTCTTTTCTAATTGTTTATTAGAGTGTCGTAAGTTTTTCTATCGTTAACGAATAGATTAGTTCTCTCTGCGACACTCATATTGTTAAATTCTTCTTGTGTAATCCCACCATTTACGTTTTTACCGTCATCTGGTGTGCGTCCACTTGGTTTAGATTGTTCAAACAAATGCTCATTCTCTTTTTTGAACTCACTCATGTAATCGTCTAATCCTTTGACATTTCCATTGTCATCAACTTCTAAATTATCTTTATCGATTAGTTTGATTACTTGTTCAGGTTTAATTGCTTTCTCTTTAGCTAAAGATACTTCGATAGCTTTGTTCAACTGAACATCTTTGAGTTTTTGATCGTAGTTGGCGTTTTGTTCTTTATATTTCTCTAACTCTTGTTTAAGTTCATCGTTATCGCCAACATTGTTTTTGAGTTCTTCGATTTGATTATCACGATTTTTAATTTCTTCGTTAGCAGTTTCCAACTGTTCTTTTAGTGAGTCAACTTTCTCTACTTTTTCTTTATAAGATTGCAAACCTTCATGATGTTCGTCGATAATCTTTTGAATAGCATCTTCTTCGACACCTAAACCACGTAAAAATTCTCTTTTCATTATTACTACTCCTCACATTTTTTATTACGGTGGTCTTTTCCACCATGAGTTTGCACCTTTTAACGCCTTGAGCATGATTTGGGCATAAAAAATAGCCAACACAATTAAGTGTTAGCTAGAATAAGTTAAAGTTTGCATTTTCAACATTTTTCTCATTGATATAACTTCTAATTTGTTCTACATCGGCTTCATTGCTTATTCCTACTTTTACAACTGGTCTATCATTCTTTAATTGATTAATTTCTTCGTATAGTTTTTTGATACGCTCTAATTTCTCAATTGCTTCATCAGCATCAACATTAACCTTCACATTAAATTCCATAATCAAACACCACCTTTCCGTTTATCTTTCTCCCATTCACGATATGTAGTAAATGGAATAGCGCCATCTTCTTTAGTTCTCATCGTTGTTGGTAATTCATCTTCGTCTATGTAATAAAGAAGCTTACAACGACAATTGATGTTCTCTTTTGCACTAGCTACACCTACAAACAACTTAGGTGCAGGACCTACACAACCACTAGAATGAAAGTTATCTTCAATATCGACTGAAGTACCATCTAAGTGTCTGTGTGTATCACGTGTGCGTGTATCTTTAGTAGCATACCAACGTTTTTTCATATCAAGTCCGTTATCTTTAGCTACCATTGCGCTATCTAATCCAGCTTGTGACAATGCACGTCCTGTTTCTGTACGTGCTACTCTTACTGATTGTGCCTTTGCCATTCCTAAGTCATCTCTTAACGCTTTAGCTATCTTAGAATAGCCCTCGCCACTCATAATGCCTTGTGTGATATGCATACGAATACGCTTCAATGTATCGTCACGATGTTTCTGTAGTGTAGGCACTAACTTAATAAACTCAATAGGTTGTTCTATAGCTGTCTGTATCGTTTGTGTGGTTGGTATATCAAAGTTCATAGGTGTTTGACTTGCTACTTCATACAAAAATAAGCTCATCATGTACTTTTCGATATAGATGTTCTGTTGCGACTGTTTGATAGCCTTAGCGACTTCTCTGTAGTCTTGTGACAACATTTGGCCTATACGATTAAGTTCTTTGTTGAGCCTGTTGTATTTATTGAATTCAGTCCACGTCACTTGTGGTTCATCTCTATCATATTTTTCATACATATTTGCAATAATCTGTTTGATTTCTTTCAAACGTTTAGCGAATAGAGTTTCTATTTCTTTATCAGCTTGATTAATCAGTTTGTCGATGTAATTGTCGATGTCATTCTGGTTGGTTATTTTCGGATTGTCTTTGTTGCTCGTCATTCAATCCCTCCTCAATGTTAGGGAGTTGTTGGTTGAGTTCTATGTTTTCTTGTTCTATTCTTTCCATTTCAGCTACAGGATCTTCAACCCAAGCATGATTAGAAAGAACAGTCTCTTTAGATAATAACCCTGTAGAATTCATAGCAATTTGAGAGTTTTCTAACTCATTAACCATTACATTGAAGTTGAACGTAATCTCGATGTCTTGCACTTTCACATCTAATCTGTAGAAATCGATAATGTACTGCAATAATTCTTGTAACGCAGTAAGTGTTTTGTTCTTCAATTTATTAGCTTTTAAGTCTAAGTTACTGTACATAAACTTAAGTGCAATACCACTAGGGCTATTACCAAACTTATCTTGTTGGAAGTCTACGCCTTGCCCAAACTCTATAATGTAATCACGTAACATCTTCGTGTATTCCTTAACAGAGTCGATAGGTACTTCAACTTTGATAGTATCTACACCTGAACCACTTTCCCCTGCAACACTAATTGCTTTGTAGTATTTAAGGTTATGCATGAAGTCTTTCATATCTTCACCTTCATAACCTTTTAAGATATAGATTAGCTCTACTGATTCGTCAAAAGTGTTTTGTGTATCAGATAATCGCTTATCTAACGCATCTATGATTGTTTTGTACATGAATAGGTCAGATACTTCTTGTGGGTTGTTCTTGAACGGAATAAAAGGAACACGTCCCCAACTCATCAATTTATTACCTTGATAATAATGAGGTTGTATATGATCATCACTACGATAGAAATCAGGAATAAGTTGCCCTTCTTTCAATTCATAGAACGTTACATCATCTTCAGTCCAATATTCAACACGTTCTGCTCCGTCTAATTCATACACACGGATAAATGCTTGTAGTTCATCTCTTTCTTTATTAGTCCAAATAGGAATAGCTTGTTCTGCAGGCACACGAAACGTTTTAAATTCTCCCTCTTCATCTACATAAGGTTGAACCCATTCGATACCTTTGTTACTTGCAGCAGTTAATATATCTACTAACTTGTCATCCCACTTGTGATTAAGTGTATGTTGTATTTGTTTTAACGCTTTGTCGTTATCTACACCAAATGTCACTGGATTAGCTACTGCATAAGCTACTTTCTGGTCTACTAAGTTTTGATGATAGTTTGTGTACATGCGCCAGTCTGGTTTAGTTTCATCATAGTCACCGTTCACATCTCTTTTGGGAGGAGCGTCTAGTATATCTGGATGATGATTATAATATCTTTCGCCCATTGTGATATTGTCTATGTTCTCTTTATGCTCTCTAACTAAGCGCAATATCATTTCTTCTTGCGTTTCATACTTCGGTTTAATCTGTTCTACCACTTGTTCGTGATATGGTTTATCCCATGGCCAGTTAATGCTAATCACCTCGTTTACGTAAGTATGCTAAGTTTATTCTGCCTCATGTCACGCTCTAGGGCGTATCTAGTGGCGTCTATCGTATGGTTGTCTTTATCTTCTAATCTCGGTTTAACGTTACCGTCTTTATCAGTTTCATAGTCGATATTCTCAAATTCTCTTGCTATGTTAGGCGTTCTGTTAGGATCTATCACAATAGCAGTTAAATCATCTAGCCATTGTTCCCCGTGTTCTACACTGTCTGGTCCTTTCTTAACACCTTTAACACGCTTAATACCATGTTCTTGTTTTAGTTCTGCGATTGATTTCGGTTCAGCGCTATCTGCGTATATCTCATCAGATTGATAACCTCTACGTTTTAACCAGTTAGCAAACTCTCTATTGCTTATTTGTACACCATAGTGTTCATCAACTGCGTAGATAATACGTTTCTTCTTATCATAGTGCCAACGTACAAAAGCTAACGGATCAGTAGCATAACCAAAGTCAACTGCATTACGTATATTATCGAAGCTCTTATACAACTCGTCAGGTATCTTCTCTATTTGCAAGTTATTAAACGGTACGACACCACTACCAATCGCTTCACCCATATATTCCCAACGATAACGTTGTTCGTTACGTTCTCTCGCACTCTCTGCCTCTTGTATAAACTGTTTAGATATAAAAGGGTTGTTTAAGTACGTTGAATGATGTACGAACGTGTTATTCGGTTGGAATGAGGTTTCATATTTTTTATTCACCCACGACTGTTTTCGTTTAGGTGGGTTATAACTAAAGAAAAACTTGTAGAATAATCCGTCATCTAATTCACCACGTAACATAGAGTTAGTGATTGTAGTGACTTCATCTTCTGTTTTAAATTCTGCTAATTCCTCTATCCACATGATAGAAAAAGGGAACCGACTATCTTTTAACGACTTTAACCGTTCAGGGTTCTGCGCCCCTCTAAAGATAATTCGATTCCCTCTAGGAACATACGTGATTTCCATTGGCGACACTTTAACTTTGAACAGGTGCGACACCTTTTGTTCTTCTATCGCCCACTTAATTTGCTCAAATACTGATGTAGCTAATGTATTGTCTGTCTTACGTACTACAACTGCATTCATAGGATAACGCATGATTAACTGTGTAATGATGATAGATATGTCAGACGACTTACCACTACCACGTCCGCCTTTAGCTACTATGTTCAGCTTCTCTCTATCTTTAGTCGCTTTCCACAAGCTATGAAAGTGTTTAGGTAACAGTTCGGATAGATTAATCGATATCGTCATTGAACTGTACCGTCGCAGTTGTTTCGATTTGTTGCTTGTCTGTCCACATCATATATCGTTTACCTAATAATTCTGCAGCTTTCGTTCTAGCGTTAGTATCTGATCGTTTTTCCAAAGACTCTACTTCCATTTCTCCTCTACCAATTCCAATCGGTATGAGTTCTTGGTCTGTTATTTCCCCACGTAATACAGAAGTGAGATATTGAAGTATTTCGTCTTGGTCTGCAATTGCATCTTTTTTCAGTTTTTCCATTCGTTTGTCTATCTCTGCTTTTATTCCAACATTTTCCAACAATTTATGACTACTTGATTTTGCGTATTTCTCACTATAACCAGCCTTGATTGCCGATTGATAAGCAGTACCTGTCTTAATGTACTCATCAACAAATGTTTGTTGTTTAAGGTTCAGTTTCGTCATCGTATATTACCACCTACTCTCACGGTTAAACACCTTTGTTTGACGTATAAAAAAGACACTGCGTAAACAGTGCCTAATGATTATGTTTTGTTATTTATTTGAGTTTATGTACTCATGTCACACCTCTATGTCACATCAATACATAAAAATAAGTTACCCGTGTGTTCTCACGGATAACTATGTAAAGGGGAGGAAAATTAAATGTCAAGTATTCATACCAACTTATCGGAAGCCGTGTTGTAAGATTCAATAAAACTACCCGCCACTCCGACGGATAGTTAAGCAATCGGATGCGCAACGTCTAATTAAAGACGATAAACACTTATCCAATCACTTCGATATTGAATACCTCACCATAGTGCGAAAGGATAAGCACTATGTCTTGTGAGGTAATTCTTACACACTCATTATATAAAATTTATATATCCTTTGAAAAATACTGTCATTTCGGTCATTTTCGTCATTATTGTCATTGCAATAAATAAATCTTTTCTGCTAACTCATCTTTGCGTGCTAAAAAATTATTTCTATTCAATTTAGCATTAGGCATCTTTTCTATTATCTTATCTCTACGTCTGCCTTTCTTGAGGTGTTCTAGAAAACAAAAATCAACATGCCCTAATTTTTGTTGAGATTGATTGATGAACTCAACTTCTTTTAACATTTGTGCGTATCTTTTATTTGTTCTTTCTAATCTAATTACTACATCTTCAACTTTACTGCCGTTTTCTCCTTGTGGTTTAGGTAACGTAGCTTGTATCCCATATTGCGCTATAGAATTACTGTCGCATTCAGGAACTACATCTTCTAGGATATTACAATTCATTTTATATCCATCAATCATGTTTAATATAGATGCTTTTGAATACACTAAATATTACCCTCCATTCTCCAACTTATCTTTAAGTCTTTTAACCTCATACTCTTTCACTTCTAACTGATGTTTTAGATCATTCTGTTCAAGTATAGAGCCAAATAGTAGTAAAACTAATATAATGATTGCTATTACGCCCCACATTGTTTGACCACCTCTAAATTAGGTTTGTGTTCTAGTACACGTCCGTTAAAACTACATGCATCTTCTTTAGCTGAATATAAATCGTCGTAAGATAAAGCTTCAAATACATTGTCAGTGATTATGCATGTGTTTCCATAACTACCTATATATTTTTTCACTAAATATACTCCTTTTTTTAACTCAACCACGTATTTGCCTATGTTGTTTTTATTATCCTTATTTTTCAACCAAGATACCTCTCTTTCTAAATGTAACTTATCTAATTGCAATCCATGTTTATCTTCCTGTAACTCATTAACTCTTTTCTCTGCTTTAATCCACTTATATATAGCAAAAATACACAGTACTAACACAATTATTACCGATGAAAAACTTATCCAAATCACATTAATAACCTCCTAAAATCCCAAAATATAAAAAGTGTGAAAATAGCAAGATAGAAAGTAAAAACATGGTAACGGAAAACCCAATCGTTACATATTCCTTGTATTTAATTCCTTCAACAAAAAGATATATTATAAATATCTCCATTAAAACAAAGACTATAGACAATGTTATAATTGTAATCATATATATAATTTCACCCAATATTTAATAACCTCCGTATATGCCATTTAAATGAGCGTGGTCGTGTTCGTCGAAGTCCTTAGGCACTTCCACCTCATCGTTTGCAGTTAACTTATAATACAACTCTCTACCAATCCATTTACCTAACTCATACATAGCGATAGTGAACCAAATTTTTAATATTCGTTTAATCATCTTATCCTCCTCATATATCCTCATCGCCTTTTCTTTACTCTCTGCATTAACCACAGTTGCCGTCTGATTATCCTTAAGCTTTGCTACATGTTTGTGTTGTATACCTGATGAATCAGTGAATGTTGTGATTAGGTATTGTGTCACTTCCCCAACACCTCTTTCACTTTTTCTAATATGTCCTTAGTATCCTGTTGATCCAAACCCGTCTGTCCCTCTCTCTGACACATAACTAAACTCCTCTACTTCTTTTAACTCTGGTGTCCAAATAGGTACGATGACCAGTTGAGCTAGTTTGTCGCCTTTGTTGATTTTATAAGCGCCCAAATCAAAACGTACATCTGAGTAATTAATATCTCCTTTAATATCTTTGTAATAATTATCTTCTTTGTGATAATATTGGCAATCATTCTTAATATTAATCCCTAGATTACCCTGAAAGCCTGCATCAATTTTGCCAGTCTCAATCACTAAATGTGTCTTGCTACTTACACCACTTCTTGACGTTAATAGCCCTACATACCCCTCTGGAATATTTACTGCTACATCTGTTTTAATTACTGCTTTCTCCTGTGGCTCAAGTATTATTGTTTCTGCTGAATATATATCGTACCCAGCATCTAATCTATCTCTCTTCGGCATAGTCGCGTTTTCTGATAATAATTTAATTTCTAATTTCTTACTCATTTACATGCCCTCCATTTTTAACTAAACTTTTCGAATTACTTTCCACAATCCTGTCGTACAACTCTGCTTTGCGATACACCTCGTTAAGCTCTTTGATTAACAAACACCCATCATGCCCTGTAAAAGCTGTAGATGATACTATGCAGCGTTGGATAAACTCTCTATTGTCCATTGCAAGCCTCCAAATCACTTAATAAATCATGTTTATAATCTTTATCCCTCATAGTCGACCTCCTTATATTTATCGATGACTTGAGATATATAAACTGCAAAATCTTCCGCCCAACAATCTTCCTCTGTTATCTCCAATATCTCATCAAACGCCTCTGCTTTCTTTTTAGCATCTTGCCATTGTTCAAAATAAGTATCTGCTTGTAATCTCAATGCTTTTATATCTTTTAACAATTCATCATAACTTTCTTGTGATAACTTAACTTCTGCCATTCCTTATCCCTCATTCCATTTAGAATTCTCTTTCAATAGCCCTGCATTTCTTAACTCATCATTCAAACTACGTTTCCCGTCCTCGTACCACACATTAGCGAGATACCTACCGAACACATCGCTCTTGTAGGTCTGAACGTATATATCTTTATTTTCTACACATGATCTAGTTAATGCTGTTGCTTCTTTATAATTCTCTTGTCCTCTCTCTGGCGTATCGACACCTAGCAAACGTACGCGACGTTTAGCATAGGTATCAAAGCCACAGTCCAGTAAGATATCCAAAGTATCCCCGTCAACTACATTGGTGCATGTTGCTTTGTAGGTGTATAAGTTGTTGATGTCCAATTAGTTATCCTCCAATAACTCTGGTTTTTCATAGATGTTGCCGATGATTTGTAAATCTTTATCAATTTCCCACAATTGTTCTGACACACCGTTATAACTCACACGAAATTGACCTTCGTCATACTCAACTACACCTAATTCTTCACTATCAATATTTCTAACAATATCTTTTTCATAAAACTCGATACCATCATTATCTTTCAAGCCTGTTGATTGCATAGCGTCATAGAAAAATATAGGATGTGCAAATTGTCCTGTTGGTTCAAATATAGTTATTTCATCTTCGCCACGTTCTTTTGTAAAATCTAATTCTTCCCACTCGAGCATTTCTTTATTAGTTTTATCCCAAACTCTAAATTTAGGTATCATCTCAAACACTCCCTGTTCTTTTTAATATCGTTCTCACTAACTTTCATCGTCACTCTGTTTCCTGCTACCTTAACCACAAAGCCTTTAACACCTATCTGTCGTAACTCCTGCTGTATCTCTGTAGGTGTCTTACCTTGTGTGTTGTATCTATATCTTTGGTTGATTGTGTCGGATAGTATCATGCGTTCATCTTCTCGTATTCGTCTGCCCACATATACATCAATCCGTCACTTACATGTTTACGGTTGCACTTTCTAGCAATGTTTCGTCTGTCTATGAATAATACTTTTCCAGCTTCTACTGTACTTGCAAATTCTTCTACAATTTTGTTGTCGCTATCTACTAGATATACTGGTTTAGATACGCCTTTATTTCTGCGATACACTCTATATTTTTGCAATGTAGATTGGAATAAGTTATCTGCCGTAAGGTTGTTATATCTACTGTCTTTAGGATATGCATGTAATCCATTTCTCAAATTACCGATAAATGTTTCATATACAATATCTGCTGCACGATACTTCTTGTTTTTATAAATAACTGTGGAAATACCGTTACATCCATTCGCAAACTTGTATCTTCCATCAGGTCTTTTCATTCTGCCTAAGTTACTTACGTATAGATCGTACTTCTCGCTGTACTTCCAAATTTCATCTTTTGTTACAACTCTTTCGTTAAACTCCTGTTTCTTATTCACTCTAGGCATTGTGTCGGTAAAGAAACACTTTAGCTTATCGTTATATGTGCCACGTTCTTTTTGGTACCACAGTGTGTTGAGTGGAATACCTGTAATGTTGTGCAAATGAGTTAAGTCTGTCTTAGTCACTGTGTGGCTAAATGGTTCGTACATATATACCATAATTAACCCTCCCACTTCTCAAATGCTCTGTTTAGATACCAACGTGCTTTGTCTAAATCTTCTTTTCCGTTCTTACGATTAGCTCGACTTATATACTTGATTGCGTTACCAATAGCAAATGATAATTCTGGTTTGTAATCTTTAGTGACCTGTTCTATGAAATTTATTACTTCTATTTTTCCATACGTGTAATGCGACGGGTGGTTAACCTTGTCATCTAATGTCTTTTTAGTTTCTTCATTTTCATCAGGTAATGAGTAAAAATCGTAACTATCATCAATAGTCCAAGTTCTCCCGTCAATTGCTTCTACATCAGCAAGCCATTTATCTATAGCAAGATTTGACCCAGTTTTTGGCTCAGTTTTTGACCCAGTTAAACGATATACACCTTCTATTTGCACTGTAATTTCATCACCATTAACTTCTTGCATTCTGATTCTATCGCCTCTATTCAAATCTTTAATACTCATGATCCAACCACCTTTCTAGGGAATATGTCGTTCTCCATAAGGTACTTACACCATTCGCTGCGAGAATGTTTTTGAGGCACTTCGAACAAGTGAGGTTTCTTACGTCTTAGATTAAGTTCTTTTTGTCGTTCTAATCTAACTAACCTCATTCTGTCCTCATGTTCTAATTGAGATAGTCGTTTTCTCTCTTTTGCTTCTGTATCTTGTTCGTTATAATCTTCGAATAAAGCTTCTTCAGGACTGTAACCAGAATACTTAATACGTCTTACAATAAGTTTCCATGGTGTTCCTGTATATTCAGCTTCGTGTACATCTTCAACTGGCAATAAGTGTTTCTGTTCTTCAGTTTTTACAACGTAATATAATCTATTATTTTTAAATTCAATCGTTCTATTCTTTGCTAATTCCATTTACTCCACCTCTATTAATTCAACTAGTTCAAAATCTTCGTTCATCAACTCTTTGTCAGGGTTGTTACTGATTAAATCTAAAATGCGTTCCTTTTCATCACTTGCAGTAATTTGATTGTTTACCCAAACTGGATACTTACATCTAACTTTCATTGTTGCTTCGACTGTGATTGTTTCTTCTCTGTTAACCATTCACTCATCACCTACCAATTCGCCATCTTTCCAGATGAGTGTCATTGTGTCTCCGTCTTTTAACCAGAATTCTCTACTAAAGTCATCTTTTACTTGTTCAATAGAATCCCCGAACCATTGCGTTCCATTATTATCTTGAAATATCTCAAGCATTTCTGAGATTTTTGTACCTTCTGTAAGCTCTTCTTCAACTTCCACTGTGAAAGTTTCATCTTTGCCAATTGAATGCTCTACAGAAACTGTTTGTACCATGTCAAAATACACAGAACCTCCGTCAATATTGCTATAAAATGCTTTTTCTTTAACTCCATTCTTCCAAGCCCAATCAATCAATTCTAATAAGTTCATTTTCTTCTCAACTTTAACCTTTGCCATTCTTCATCTTCTCCTTTTTACGCTTTCTGCGTACCTTAATTAGTTCGTCATACGTTATCCACTCTTGACCTGTGTATTTAGGCGCTTTACATATCCATGTGAGTGGTACTTCTCTGTTTTGATATCTGAATATCTTCGCTTTCAACTTTGCTACTTCTGTTGGCATTCCTTTGACGTCTATCACTTCAAGCAGCTTGTTATTTTTCCATAATGCAAAGTCGGCTATATATTCTGTTTTACGTTGTTTATCAAACTTAGGTATCAACTCATATCTAGGTTGTAATTCGATATGATCATATTCATTGCCCAAGTTACGTTCTAAATATTGGTAGTAGTCGCATTCAATTTTGCTATCGAACACAAAACCTTTATATTCAACTTTTTTAGAATTGTATTTACTCAAAACTCCACCTCAAAATAATAATTCGTTAATTGTCATCTGTTGTTGCAATTCTTCTTTTCTGAAAAGCTTATGTTTGCGTTTCAGTTTTTCTAGTTCATCTTTCGTTACTGTTCCTGAGAATGTGTTTCTAAAGTGTATGCCTGCATAGTTACCTAGTTTGAATGTATCTTCTCCTAACGGCGTTACACTGCACATCTTCCAACCGTCAATCTGATATAACGTGTATTGGTTTTTAAGTCCGTCGATAAGTCCCATCTGGTTGCCTCCACTTCGTTTCATTCATGATTAACTCTTTCACTTCTTCATAATCGTCAAAGGGTTTAATGGTTCTAGTATCAAGCAGCCTTTTAACTGCCCACCCAGACTCAATTAATATTTTGGCTATGGTCGGATCTTCTTTATAATCCTCTCGATACATAAAACCTAAAAGTTGCTGATACTCATAAACTTTCATCCATAAAACCTCTGCGTTTTCTTGTAGAAATCAAGGTGTGCCACCCCTGTTTCTCCGTCTTTATTTTTAGAAATAATGAATTCAATTTCCGACTTGCCTGTAATGTTGTCTTGTTGGTCTTGGTCGTAATAATCGTCACGGTATAAGAAGAAAATCATATTCGCGTCTTGCTCAATTCCTCCTGCTTCTCTTAAATCAGACATCATCGGACGCTTATCACTACGACTTTCTACACCTCTACTTAATTGAGATAGTGCGATAATGATACAACCTGTTTCTTTAGCTATAATTTTTAAATCACGAGAAATCTTTTCAACTTCTAACCGTCTATCACGTTGAGGTACATCTGATTGCATGAGTGTAAGATAATCAATAAATATAACGTGAGGTTTATCTGTTTTCTGCGAAGCAACTTCTCGAACATCTTGCGGTGTCATTTGTGCTTGGTCCTCAATCTTTAAAGAATTACATTTTTTAATTTGATCTATAGCAGACATTACCGATGAAACTTCATCATCATTTAATCCATTGCCTTGCTTAATTTTAGATAGTGGAATATTTGTTATTGTTGCAACTAATCTCTCAACGATATTGTTACCTCCAGTTTCTAAACTAAAGAACGTTGTAGGGTACCCACGCTGCGCGATATTCCACATCATCGTTAATGCAAGAGAAGTTTTACCTAACGAAGGTCTTGCACCTAATACATTCAACTGACCTGGTTCAAAACCAATGATTTTGTTATCTATAGAAGCAATACCAGTTTTAACAAATTGTTTTGGTTCATCAGATAAAATATTTTCTACAACTTCAGCTAGAAAACTATCAGTAGCGTCTGCTTTTTTTATTGTCATACCTTTTAATTTCTCTAATTCCTCTACCAGATAATTAAAATTTTCTTTACTCGGCATTGATTGATACTCTGTGAGCTTCTCACGAGCTTGTGACAAAACATATTCTTGTAATAGGTTCAATTGGTCGTCCATAAAAAATGCCTTGTCAGTGCCATCTGAGTTGTATAAACGACCTAATCGGTCAGTAGATATAAATTCATTATCATCACGACTTTTAAAGTAGATTTGGTTTACATCGACCTTCCCTTGCTCTAGTGCATACTCAATGAACACTCTTAATTTTTCATCAGTAAACATTTCAGGTTTCAATCTGAATTTACTTAGTAACTCTGGGTTACGCATAAGGTTAGATATAATAGATTCTTCGGTACTCAACACATCAATACTCATCATCTAACCCCCAATCCTCTTTCATCTTTTGCCATTGTTTTCTTAATTGTTGCCTTCTCTCTCTAAACTCTTTATCGTGCTGCATTCTATATTTATCAGTCTGTTCTTCTGGTATCACTGCGCTTTTCATTTCTGGTGGTTTGCGATCAATAATTTGTGCAATCGTAGGTTTATAACGACTTTCTCTAACATATTTCTTTGTTTTGTGTAGTGTTCTGTCGAAATCCCCATATTGTGTGAGTTGTTCTACCCAAAGGTTGTACTTAATTTTATTGAATTTCATATCGTAGACATTATTTATTAACTCTAATATTTCAATTGCCTCCAGTTCAGTCATTGACATAATGTCTAACCTCCTAATAGTTCCTGTTTCTTCTTAGCTAGGTAATCATCTTCTTTATTGTTTCTAGGTTTAATCTTAGATATTGCTTTTTCTTTAGTATTGACACCGTCTTTATTCCAGTTTTCTAATACTTTGATAAGGTAGTTAACACCTTTGCTATTTTCTCTGCAGTAATCAGTAGCTACAGTAACGATCTCTAGTTTGTTATCTTTAAAATCCTTTATAGCTTCTTCTAGTTGTTGTGCTTTTAATGGATTTTGTATGATTTCTAAGTTATTACTAATATATTGGAATAATTTTGATGTCTCGTCTGTCACATTATTAGTGTTTTTATTATTAGTTAAATCATTATTAGTACTATTATTATTAGTAGTTTGCCCTTTTCGGTTTTCCGTTTTTCCGTTTGCCGATAATCCGTTTGCCGAAAATGGCATTTCGGTTGGCTTTTCATAAACTAAGTATTCGTACCCATTAAAAATGCCATTGTCAGTCCTTTTTTGTATTCTATGAACATACTTACTTTTTATTAACTCTTGTATGCCACTGTTTATAGATTTCTGACCGTCGTTCATATGCTTAACTACTTCCGATGTGTATATTTGCCAATTATCAGGTCTACTTAAGAAGTAAAGTAGTATCCCTTTTGCTTTGGCACTCAACTTATTATCAAAAACAAAAGCTTTATGGACTGTTACGAAATCCCCGCTTTCTTTTATCGTTCTAAAGATCGCCATCTTTTTCACTCCCCGTACAATAGCCATTCAGGTGTTGTTTTGAATATGAATGCTATCAATTTTATTTTTTCAAGATTAGGAATTCTTTTGCCTTCTTCCCATTGTTTTATAGAGAAAGGAGATACATACAAGATTGCACCGAATTCGTTTATATCAAAATTTCTTTGTAATCTTATTTGTTTGATTCTATTAGCAATTTCTTTCTTATTTTCTTTAGTTATTACTCTCGAATTCATTTTTAGCTCCTTTCAGCATTTTGTTTAGTCGTTCATCCACATCCACCCAACTGTCTGTTAGGTGATATTTGTTATTGAATGTGTCCATTCCTATTTGGTGCTGTTCGTTGTGATGAGATCTACATAGAGCTAACACTTGATTTCCGAAATGATTAATCTTCGTTCTATCTCTGCCACGTCCTACCGCAAATCTATGTGCTAAGTCGGAATGTGGTTTACCACAGATAACACAGTTACGATTGACTGTTGACCAGTAAAGGAACGCTTTATCATTTTTGAGTAAGTCACTCGTCTTATAATTAAGTGGTATATTGTTGTGAAACACCCAGTCGAGAATAACTTCTATAACTTGTTTAGCTTGTTCTCTAGTGCAGTCGCTCAATGAGAGGCGTTTTTCATAGCCGTAGAGGACTTCTACATAATCCATGAATAAATACCTCATATAGTCACGGGGCTGGCCTGTATATGCTTCTATGTCGTTACAGAGAGCAAACACTTTTCTGCGTTGCTTATCTGTAATCTTGAATGGATCAATTACCCTTACATCCACTTCAACTTCGTAACCATTGTCTAAAAGTAAAGATGTTTTGTTATCTAGTTCTACTCCCTTGATGACTACAGTTGTTGTGCCATCATCTTCTGTAATGTAGTTTTTTATTACTACCATCTAATCAGTCCAATCAGAACGGTAATTCTGAATTATCTATGTCTGTGCCGTTAGCAAACGGGTTATTGCCTGCTGGTGCTTGTCTTCTTTGTTGTTGAAATTGACTATTTTGTTGATTACTACCTTTGCTATCTAAAAATTCAATTCTGTTAGCAATTACTCGTACTACTGAACGATTGTGTCCTTCTTTATCTTGGAAACGGTCTTGCTTCAAGTTGCCTTCGATTAAAACTTTGCTTCCCTTACCGCAATAGTCGTTTAATAGTTGTGCAGTTTTGCCAAACGCTACGATGTCAAAGAATGATGTGTCATCTTTTTTGGATGGATTGTCCACTGCCATAGAGAAGTTAGTTACTTGTGTTTGTCCTGCTTGTTTAAGTTCTAAATCTTTAGTGATACGTCCTGTCAAAATTGTTAAGTTAGTCATTATTTCGCCTCCGTATATTTTTTAGCCATTGTTTGAATTTTGTTGATTGTATTGATTGCTTGTTGTTCTGACATTGACGAATAGTTTTGTATGCCAAAAGTTTGTTCTGCTTGTTGTTGAGATACTTCTTTTCCTAACGATTTCATCAAGTCGACAAATTTAAGTATTTCTTCTTTTAGAACGCCGACTGTTTGACTACTTACTTTGTTGTACTTTTCTTGCTTTTGTTTTGCGTCTGCGTCATCTTCATCAGTTGGGATATTGAAGAATTTCATTAAGAAATAACGTTCTGCGTACGTTAATGCCGTACCATGTGCTTTCGATACATCATCTTGTTGACCTACAGAATAAAAGTTCACTTCAAGTTGTTCTTCTGGTTTATCTGCATTGATCCATAAATAAGTTAATTTCATCTCAACAACAAACTCTGATGTTGTAACTTCTCGAGACGCTTTTTTGTTAAATCTAGTAACCTCGATTTGCTTGTAGTTTTCATCTGATGTTTTTGGTACGAGTAATAGATTATGTTCAATCATCTTGTTTCTAATTCTGTGTAATACTTGAGATCCACTTACGTAACTGTAGTTGTAGCCTTTAGTGTCTTTCGTAAACCCTTCGATATTAGCTTTAACGTCAGCTATTTTTTGGTATAAATTAAGTTCTTCAGTCATACTCAACCTCCTCAAATTTAGTTGTTTCAGTTACCGTCTTTTTAATTGCTATGTGTTTTGTCATGTCAATAACAGTTTTATCTAAACCGTCAAAATCTTTAGCATCTCCACTACTTGTTGAATATTTGATTGTAGGAAAGTTCGCACTAGGTTTATTAGTGATATACAAGTCAAAAGGAGCGTCTTTCAGTTTAATTAGATATGTCACTGTTTCTTTCAATCCCAATCACTCCTTTACGCAATATATCTATTGTTCTATCCATGACTTTGATTGTTTCGTTTTGTGTTTCGCATGATTCTATAGCTTTTCTGAAATCTTTTCTAAGTTCAAAATATCTATCGCACATATCTTCGTAACGTTTGTTTAAATAATCGTAATCGCTTTGCAAGAAATCTAAATCTGTTTGGCTCTTGATTAGTTGAGAGTATTCTTCTCTAGTCATCTTGACTGTGATTAACTCTTGCATTTTCTCTCCTCCACTTGTATATTTAAGTTGTATATTTTAGTTAGTGTTTGACTGTTACTTGTTGGCGCAAGTTTCAGTCTTTTTTGTTATCTCAAGCCACTTCTCCCAGAAGAAACTGCTGAAAATAAGGGTTAACATTGAAAATGCTATTACCGTAAAGAAACCACCTCCTAAAAGTAATGTGATAATCATTGCGATAAACATCGTCATGTAGCTTAATAGATATTTCATTTATCATCCTCTCCTTTCATTTCTAAAAGTTTTTCGATATATCCTCTTTCTTCGGTAAACCTCCTCTAAAGTGCCGTTTCTGGCACCATTAAATTTTGTTCTATAAAGTCAATTGCCGGTCTAATCTTGATGTAGCGTTTATGATTCTTGCCAAATCTGTACATACATTTCTCTTGGAACTCTTTATTGCTATAAACGTGCTTTTCTAAATCGTTTTTAGAAATTCCACTTATTTTCACAAACTCGATAGCGTCCGCAAATCCAATGTATTCCATTGCTATCACTCCTTATACTTCGTTTTCAAAGTCCATTTCTAATTGTTTGATGACATACATTGTTGATTGAGATGGAAACCAATTTGTGATCATATTCATTACGTCATCGAAATGTTTTTGTTTTAATTGTGTTCTTGTTTTAATACCAGCCATCGTATTTACGTTACTGTTAATATCTCTATATAAAGGTTTGTTAACTTCTTTATTATTAGGTAGTCCGTGAATTTGTCTGATATAAGCAACGCGTTGATGAACTGTTTTTGTTATCAATCCGTATTCTCCTGCATCTAGCTTTTGATTTTCTTTGATATCAATAACATCTGCTTTCACTGTTGCAATTTCTTCTTTAGTTTGTTCCGTTGCTTCAAACATCAGTTTTAATGCTTGCATTGGATCATTAGGTATTTGATAAGTTCCAGTTTTTCTTAATGTAGGTAAAACTTCTGATGTTACCCAGCGTTTGAAACGTTTAGCTGATTCTAATTTTGATGAGAATATTAAGCTGTATAATCCTGATTCGTTGATAATAGTTTGACTTTGTTTACCACCAAGGGTGTCGAGTTTCACGACGTCCTTATCTTCACCGTCAACGTGTCTATATAATGCGTCTCTCGTGTTTGAGTAGCCCAAGATTTCCGCTACATCTTTACCGACGAAAAATGGTTCCTCATTTACTGTTAACGTCCTTACTGGTAATTCTTCAAAATTGAAAATTTGTAAATCTTGCATTTGAATTCCTCCTTTAATTTGTTTGTCGTTCTTTTTCTTTTTCAAAAAGATATTCAATGTCATACTCTGGAAAATATTCATTTTTAATAAGTAATGCCTCTCCAAATTTAAAATCAGAAACACCATTTATCTTATCTGCTACCGTTTGGTATCTGACTTCTAATAAGTCTGCTAAATCAACCAGAGATACTTTTTTCTCTTTTCTAATATCGTTGAAATTCTTCAACATAGTACCCCTCCTAATACGAATTTTCGTATTCCAAATTATAATTTTTAGCAACCTTTCCGATTGCTTAACTAAAGTGTATACGAATTTTCGTACTGAGTCAACACTAAAATTCGCATTTTTTATTTTTATTTTTACTTGATATACGATTTTTCGCATGGTATTATATAGGTACAAATTAGAAATGAGGTAAACGAAAATGACTAAAGAAAAAGATTTAAAACGACTTATGGAATTGAAATCTGGGAGTATAAAAGCTTTTTCAAAAGAAATTGGTTTAGCTTATACAACTGTTAGATCTATTTTAGAAAGAGGAGTATTTAATGCTAAGGTAGAAAATGTCATCAAAATTTGTAAAGGGTTAAATATTAAACCAGAGGAAATTATGGATATCGAGCAACCTCAACTAGAAACCCTACCAGTCAAAAAGATTCCAGTTGTTTCAAAAATATCTGCAGGCTTAC
>OLJD01000002.1_pt1 | contig 305928 bp, 282 predicted proteins | sample 1601441 | NCBI WGS metagenome assembly OLJD01 (sample SAMN04436853, study PRJEB24849) | human gut metagenome | biome: human gut; feature: NICU; material: stool | host: Homo sapiens | place: USA: Saint Louis, MO | collected 2011-10-01 | reverse complement strand
TCCATGTCACTTTGAGTGCCCACACAGATTGTCTGATAAATTGTTAAAGAGCAGTGCCGCTTCGTTTTCGCTGCGGCGCGGGGTGTGCATATTACGCTTTCCCGCTTCAGAGTCAAGCGTTTATTTTGCTTTTCTCTGCTGACCCGGCGGCTTGCGTGCCGTTGTTCCGTGTCAGTGGAGGCGCATTATAGGGAGTTCTTCTGAAGTGACAAGAGGAAATTTAAAAAAAGTTTCTGACCGTGTTTTTTTTCACCAAAAGCGATGAGATCCAGCTACAAATTGTTCTATTTGATGTATCTGCAACCACAATCACACCTGAGATGGCATAATTAGCCGCATCAATATCTAAGGAATAAAAGCGATGCCATTAAGCGCACAACAGCTGGCAGCTCAAAAAAACCTGTCCTATGTGCTGGCAGAGAAACTGGCGCAGCTGATCTTAGCGGGTAAATATGCTCCAGGTAGCATCCTGCCCAGCGAGATGGAGCTGGGAGATCAGTTTGGCGTTAGCCGTACCGCCGTTCGCGAAGCGGTAAAAACATTAACGGCGAAAGGGATGGTGCTTCCACGCCCGCGCATTGGCACCCGCGTTATGCCTCAGGGAAACTGGAACTTTCTCGATCAGGAGTTGCTCACCTGGTGGATGACCGAAGATAACTTTAATCAGGTCGTCGATCACTTTCTGGTTATGCGCAGCAGTCTTGAGCCTCAGGCCTGCCTGCTTGCCGCCACGCTCGGCACAGCAGAGCAAAAAGCGCAGCTCAATACTTTGATGGAAGAGATGGTGGATTTGAAAAAGCACTTTAACCGCGAGCGCTGGATAGCGGTCGATATGGCCTGGCATGAACATATCTATAATATGAGCGGAAATCCTTTCCTGACCTCCTTTGCTTCTTTATTCCATTCTGTGTACCACACTTACTTTACCTCTATCACACAGGATGAGGTGGTGAAGCTGGATCTGCATCAGGCGATAGTCGATGCCATTCAGGAGAGCGACGGGCAGCGAGCCCTGAGTGCGTGCCAGGCGTTGCTGGCCGCGCCAACCCACCAGCAGGTAAATAAATGACAGAGAAAAAAGCACGCAGTATGGCCGGACTGCCGTGGATTGCAGCCATGGCGTTCTTTATGCAGGCACTGGATGCCACTATCCTCAATACCGCCCTTCCCGCCATCGCCCAAAGCCTTAACCGCTCCCCGCTGGCGATGCAATCCGCCATCATCAGTTATACCCTGACGGTGGCGATGCTTATTCCGGTCAGCGGCTGGCTGGCCGATCGTTTCGGCACACGCAAAGTGTTCATGCTGGCGGTGACGCTGTTCACGCTCGGTTCTCTGGCTTGCGCCCTCTCCACCTCTCTGACGGAACTGGTTATCTTCCGCGTTCTACAGGGGATAGGCGGCGCGATGATGATGCCCGTCGCACGTCTGGGGTTATTACGCGCCTATCCGCGCAGCGAACTGCTTCCGGTGCTCAACTTTGTGACTATGCCGGGGCTGGTCGGTCCGATACTTGGCCCGGTTCTCGGCGGCGTACTGGTGACCTGGGCAAGCTGGCACTGGATCTTCCTGATTAATATTCCGATTGGTGTGGCAGGGCTGATTTATGCCCGCAAATATATGCCGAACTTCACCACGCCAAGACGCAGCTTCGATATGGGCGGCTTCTTCCTGTTTGGCCTGAGCCTGGTCCTGTTCTCCAGCGGGATGGAGCTGTTTGGCGAGAAAATCGTAGCGACGTGGCTGGCGCTGGCCGTCATCCTCAGCGGTATTCTGCTGTTCCTTCTATATATACGTCATGCGCGTCGCCATCCGACACCGCTTATCTCTTTATCTCTGTTTAACACCCGAACGTTCTCCGTCGGGATCGCGGGCAATATTGCTTCGCGTCTGGGCACGGGCTGCGTACCGTTCCTGATGCCGCTGATGCTCCAGGTCGGTTTCGGCTATCCGGCCCTGATTGCTGGCTGCATGATGGCGCCCACAGCGATGGGCTCCATTCTGGCAAAATCGACGGTCACGCAGGTGCTGCGCTGGTTTGGCTATCGTAAGACGCTGGTTGGCGTGACGATCTTTATCGGATTGATGATTGCGCAGTTCTCCCTGCAATCTGCGGCGTTACCAATCTGGATGCTGATCCTGCCGCTGTTTGTGCTGGGTATGGCCATGTCGACGCAGTTTACGTCGATGAACACCATCACCCTTGCGGATCTCACCGACGAGAACGCCAGCAGCGGCAACAGCGTACTGGCGGTCACTCAACAGCTGTCGATCAGCCTCGGGGTTGCCGTGAGCGCGGCGGTACTGCGGTTTTATGAAGGGTTTGACGGTACGAATACCGTTGAGCAGTTCCACTATACCTTTATCACTATGGGCGCACTTACCGTGGTATCGGCGGTGGTCTTTATGTTGTTAAAACCAAAAGACGGCCGGAACCTGATTAAAGAGCGTCACAAAGAGAAGGCTAAACCGAACCGCGTTCCATCAGAACAGGAGTAAGCTGCAAACGTTGCTGTTGCAGCGTGGGCTGGGCCATGCGGTGGATCAACACATCGATGGCCAGCTCGCCCAGTTCATCTTTCGGCTGATGGATGGTGGTCAGCGGCGGCGTCATGTAGCGCGCCAGTTCGATATCATCGTAACCGACGATCGCCATGTCGTCCGGAACACGTAATCCCGCCTGATACAGCGCCTGATAAGCTCCGAATGCCATCGCATCGTTACCGATAAACACCGCCTGCGGACGCGGCTCTTGCGCCAGCAGTTTCTGCATTGCTTCAAATCCACCGTTAAATTCGAAATCGCCGGTGATGCGATAGCCATCAGGAATGGCAAGCCCCGCCCGTGCCATGGCCGAAAGATAGCCTTCCAGACGCAGGCGCGCCGGGGTTTTATCCAGCGGGCCGGTAATACAGGCAATGCGGGTATGACCTTTATCGATCAGATGCTGAGTCGCCATATCGCCGCCCAGCAGCGAGTTATCCTGGATCAGATCGCTGGTGCCGTCGAACGGCGCCCAGTCCATCATCACCGTGGGAATAGAAGGGTAGCGCTGGATGATCTCTTTCGAGGGTTGATGCGTTTCGGTACAGAGCAGCAGCAGCCCGTCGACGCGTTTTTGCATCAGCGTCTCCAGGTTTCGGTTCATGCGCTGCTCATCACCTTCGGTATTACATAGCACTAGGCTGTAGCCGCGTTCGAAACAGCTGCGCTCCACGCCGCGCACCAGTTCAGAATAAAAAGGGTTGGTACTGGCCGTGATCAGCATGCCGATGGTGCGCGTCTGGTTGAGCTTCAGGCTGCGGGCCAGCGCAGACGGCGCATAGTTGAGTTCTTTAATTGCAGCGTCAACTTTCTCCCGAATCGCCTCGCTGACGAAGCGATCGTTATTGATTACGTGGGAAACAGTCGAGGTAGAAACGCCCGCCATACGGGCGACATCTTTCATTGTGGCCAAGCGTTACCCCTGCTGACTTAAGAATTCATCAATCTCTTTACGCCATGGAACAGAAGGCTGAGCGCCTTTACGCGTCACCGCAATCGCAGCGGCGGCATGCGCGAAGCGGATCGCGTCATCCATTGCTTTTCCTTCCAGCAGCGCCGTTACCAGCGCACCGTTGAAGGTGTCTCCTGCGGCGATGGTATCAATGGCTTTGACCTTAAAGCCCGGTACGCGACGGCCTTCGCCATTGACGCTAGTCCACACCCCACGGCTGCCGAGGGTGATGATCACGGTGCCGATGCCTTTATCATGCAGCGCAAGCGCGGCACGCGCTGCATCGTCATCATTTTCGACACGGATACCCGTCAGCTTTTCCGCTTCGGTTTCGTTCGGGGTGATGATATCCACCAGCGCCAGCAGCTCGTCTGATAATACACGGGCAGGCGCAGGGTTAAGTACGACAGACGTATGATTTTCATGCGCAATTTTCGCGGCGGCCAGCACGCTTTCAACCGGTGACTCCAGCTGCATCAGCAGGGCTTCCGCTCCGGCGATGATTCCACGCTGCGCTTCGACGCATTCAGTCGTTAACGCGGCATTAGCCCCCGCATGAATACCGATGACATTCTCACCTTCCGCATTGACGAAAATCAGCGCCACGCCGGTAGATTCTCCTGCAACCACGCTGACGGGTGCAATGTCGATGTTGTCACTTGCCAGCTGTTTGCGTACGCGCTCGCCGGTATCGTCATCACCCGTACAGGCGATAAACGCGATATTCGCCCCGCTGCGTCCGGCGGCAACCGCCTGGTTTGCGCCCTTACCGCCGAACGCCACCTGATACTGATTGCCAGTGACGGTTTCGCCCGGAGTGGGGAACGTTTCAAGGTTAAGAATGTGATCGGCATTGATACTGCCAAGGACGACGAGGTTGCCTGCGGTTTTCATGTATTGAGGTGTCCATCTGAGAGCGCCACCGGTATTACCCGGTGGCGTATGCCACACTTTTCTTTTATTTGGTGTCCCTCAGGCAGCCAGCGACTGCCTGAATCGCCTTTACTGCTTAATGACCAGTTTCAGGTCAACAGGATATTTGGCCTGAACTTTTTCGCCCTTCAGCACTTTATCGGCAGTTTGCACGCCAGTCGCGCCAATCTGCTCAGGCAGCTGAGCGATGGTCGCAGCCAGTTTGCCATCATTTACTGCTTTTTCACCATCCGGCGTGCCGTCAAATCCGACAACCATCACATCTGATTTACCCGCAGTCTGGAGCGCACGCAGCGCACCGAGCGCCATTTCGTCGTTCTGTGCGAATACCGCCTGCACATCAGGATGCGCGGTCAGCAGGTTCTGCATGACGTTCAGGCCCTTTGTACGGTCAAAGTCTGCCGGCTGGCTCGCCAGCACGTTGAATTTGTGCGCCGCTACAGCCTGCTGGAAGCCTTCACCACGTTCACGGGCTGCGGAAGTCCCGGCGATACCCTGCAACTCGATCACTTTCGCGCCTTCACCTGCTTTCTTCGCGATGTAGTCACCGGCGATTTTACCACCCAGGACGTTATCAGACGCAATGTGGCTGACCACATCCCCTTTCGTTGCCTGACGGTCCAGGGTGATGACCGGGATCTTCGCCTGGTTTGCCATCTTCACGGCGTTACCGACCGCGTCGGAATCGGTTGGGTTGATCAGCAGGATTTTGGTACCACGAACGGTTAAGTCCTGAACGTTAGCCAGCTCTTTCGCCGGGTTGTTCTGAGAATCCAGCACCACCAGGTTGTAGCCCAGTTTATCGGCTTCTTTCTGCGCGCCATCCTTCAGGGAGACGAAGAAAGGGTTGTTCAGGGTAGAGACAACCAGCGCGATGGTGTCCTTCGCCATGGCGTTAGCACTTACGGTTGCGCTCAGCGCGACAGCAGAAACCAGGGTAGCCAGTTTTTTCATGTTCATATCTAAGATGTCCTGTAGTGTCGTCAGTTACTGTTTTTTGTTGTCTACCAGTACCGCCAGCAAAATCACCACTGCCTTAACGATCATCTGGTAATAGGAGGAAACACCTAACAAATTCAAACCATTATTCAGGAAACCGAGGATCAGTGCGCCGATCAATGTCCCAACAATGCGACCTTTACCGCCCGCAAGACTCGTACCGCCCAGAACCACTGCCGCGATGGCATCCAGCTCATAGCCCGTACCCGCCGTTGGCTGTGCGGAAGAGAGGCGCGCCACTTCGATGATGCCCGCCAGCGACGCCAGCAGGCCGCACAGGGAGTAAACCATAATTTTGACTTTATTAACGCTGATACCGGACAGGCGCGTTGCCGCTTCGTTACCGCCCAGCGCATAGATATAACGACCCAGACGGGTATGGTGCAGCATGTACCACGCCGCCAGGAAAACGATAGCCATGATCCAGACCGGGGTCGGGACACCCAGCGGGCGTCCGATACCGAACCAGCCAAACAGATCGGCGTTATCGGTAAAGCCGGTATTAATCGGGCTGCCGTTGGTGTACACCATGGTCACACCGCGCAGCAGCAGCATCATCACCAGCGTGGCGATGAACGCCTGAACGCGACCTTTCGCCACAATCACGCCGGTTACGGCGCCAATTGCCGCACCTGCCGCCAGCGCAGCGGCAACGGCCACCAGCGCGTTGACCTCAATACCAACAATCGACGCGGCGATCGCGCCGGTGAGGGCCAGCAGGGAACCGACGGACAGATCGATACCCGAGGTCAAAATCACCAGCGTCATCCCCACCGCCATAATGGCGTTGACGGAGGTCTGCTGAAGAATGTTGAACAGGTTATTGACGGTAAAAAAGTTCGGGCTCATGGTCGACACAATCGCGATCAGCACCAGCAGGGCAATCAGCGATTTTTGTTCCATCAGCCATGCCTTTGTGAAATAGCGGCGACCAGAAACAGCCTGGGTAGTCATCTTCTTACTCCTGATTCACGCGATTAAGCTTGCCCACAGCGGCAGCCATCAGAACTTCCTGGGTGGCCTGCTCGCGAGTGAATTCACCGCCGAGATGCCCTTCATGCATGACGATAATGCGATCGCTCATGCCTAATACTTCTGGCATCTCGGAAGAGACCAGAATGATGCTCAGACCGTCGGCCTTGAACTGGTTAATCAGCTGATAGATCTCTTTCTTCGCGCCCACGTCCACGCCGCGGGTAGGCTCATCGAGGATCAGCACTTTCGGGCGCGTCATCAGCCCGCGGGCAATCGCCACTTTCTGCTGATTCCCGCCGGACAACAGGCCAATCGCCTGCTCCATCGATGGGGTTTTAACGTTAAAGAGACGGATAAAATCGCTGACCGCCTGCTGCTCATCTTTGTGTTTCAGGCTGCCGCCGCTGCGGCTGAAATAGCCTAGCGCCGTCAGGGACATGTTCTCTTTCACCGACATGCCCAGCACTAAGCCGTCGCGCTTACGGTCTTCGGAAATATAGACAATGCCGTTCGCCAGGCCATCCTGAGGCGAGCGGGTGACCACCTCATGGCCGTCAAGGGTAACGTAGCCGCTGGTGCGCGGCAGTGCGCCATAGAGCACTTTCATCAGTTCGGTACGTCCCGCTCCCATCAGGCCCGCGACGCCAAGGATCTCGCCCTTGCGCAGAGTAAAGGAGACGTCATTCACGCCCGGCCCGCAGAGGTTATCCACCTTCAGGCGGATCTCTCCCGGCGCTTTCTCCAGATGCGGATACTGATCTTCGAGCTTACGTCCCACCATCATTTCGATCAGCGAATCTTCGGTCAGGGTTGCTACTTCGCGCTCGGCAATAAACTGTCCGTCGCGAAAGACGGTGACGTCGTCGCAGATTTCGAAGATCTCTTTCATGCGGTGAGAGATATAGACAATGCCGCGGCCCTGGGATTTCAGCTCACGGATCACGCGGAACAGGGATTCGGTTTCGGTATCGGTCAGGGCGTCGGTCGGTTCATCCATAATGATGACCTTCGACTCGAAGCTCAGCACCTTCGCGATTTCCACCATCTGCTGATCGCCGATGGAAAGGTCGCCCACCAGTCGATCGCTCTTAAAGCGCAGATTCAGCTTCGCCAGCAGTTTGTCCGCTTCGGCATACATGGTTTTCCAGTCGATTTTTCCAAACCGGTTCACAAACTCACGGCCGAGGAAGATGTTCTCCGCAATGGTGAGCTGCGGGATCAGGTTCAGCTCCTGGTGGATGATGCCGATGCCCGCTTCCTGAGAGGATTTCGGGCCGTTGAAGGTGGTCTCTTTACCCAGCCACAGCAGCGAACCGGCATCGCGTTGGTAGATACCGGTCAGCACTTTCATCATGGTGGATTTGCCGGCGCCGTTTTCGCCCACCAGCGCCATGACGCGCCCGGAATAGACGTTCAGCGCCGCGCCGGAGAGGGCTTTTACGCCCGGGAACGACTTATCGATCCCTTTGAGTTGCAGTAATGCGTCCATGATGGCCTCAGAAGGTGACGCCAGCACAGAGAATGATATTCGCATACGGGGAACACTCCCCGCTGCGAATCACCGCCTGACTGTCTGCGGTTTGTTGTTTGAACTGCTCGTGCGTTGTGTAACGAATTTCTATGGTGTTTCCCTGGTGCTGTTGCAGTTGCTCAATGTGGCTGAGCAACGTTTCGTGGAGTTGCGGATTATGTTGTTTGATTTCCGCCGCGAGGATGGCCGCCTCAACCTGCATCTCCGCGGTGACCACGTCCAGTACCTGCATGAACGAGGGTACGCCCTGCGTTAACGCCATATCGATACGGGTTGTGCTGCGCGGAACCGGTAAGCCTGCATCGCAAACCACCAGCATATCGGTATGCCCAAGACGGGAAATCACCGATGAGATTTCTGAGTTGAGTACTGTGCCTTTCTTCATTTTTTGCTCCACTAGCGAAACGTTTCGCTAAAAACAGTGTAGCCGCAGAAGTGTTCAGAAAACCATCATGACGTAACGGATTTGTGATCAACGTCGAAACGTTTCGCTAAGTGAAATGCAACAGAGGAAAATTGCCCGGCGGCGCTACGCTTGCGCGGGCCTACGGGTCTGGTAGGCCGGGTAAGCGCAGCGCCACCCGGCATATTCAGAAGGGTTAAATCTCGACCTGCGTCCCCAGCTCAATCACGCGATTAGGCGGGATCTCAAACTGGTCAGGCGCACGCAGGGCGTTACGTTGCAAAATGAGATACAGCTTGCCGCGCAGGCGCAGATACCATGGGCGCTTGCCGATGATTAGCGACTCGTGGGACATAAAGAATGACGTCTCCATCATGCGGCAGCTCAGGCCTTCCAGACCGCAGCGGTGGAACACCTCTTCCACGTTCGGCGTTTCGCGCCAGCCGTAGCTTGCCACCACGCGCCAGAAGGTTGGCGATAGCTGCTCAATCTGTACGCGACGCACGTTGTGAACATACGGCGCATCTTCGGTACGCAGCGTCAGCAGGATCACGCGCTCGTGCAGCACTTTGTTGTGCTTGAGGTTATGCATCAGCGCAAACGGGATCACGTTCAGCGCGCGAGACATATACACCGCCGTGCCCGGCACGCGCACCGGTGGGGATTTCTCCAGCGAGGCGATCATCGCCTCCAGAGAGTTACCGTGCTCATGCATACGACGCAGCAGGCGGAAACGTTCGCTCTTCCACGTCGTCATCACAATAAACATCACCAGACCCAGCGTCAGCGGCAGCCAGCCACCGGAGACAATCTTGTCGAGGTTCGCAGAGAACAGCGGCACGTCGATGCAGAGGAAGCCAACCAGGATCAGCCCCACGAGGAACTTATTCCAGTGCCAGTTACGGTACGCCACGGTGGTGGAGAGAATAGAGGTCAACACCATCGTTCCGGTTACCGCGATACCGTACGCCGCCGCCAGATTACTGGAGTGCTCAAAGCTGACGATAACAATTACCACCGCGAAGTAGAGCAGCCAGTTGACGAACGGAATGTAAATCTGGCCAGACTCCATCTCCGAGGTATGGATAATGCGCATTGGGGAGAGATACCCCAGACGCACGGCCTGACGCGTCAGGGAGAATACGCCGGAAATGACAGCCTGAGAGGCAATGACCGTCGCCAGCGTCGCCAGGATCAGCATCGGAACCAGCGCCCAGTCCGGTGCCAGCAGGAAGAACGGGTTTTTAATCGCTTCAGGGTGTGCAAGCAGCAGCGCGCCCTGACCGAAGTAATTCAGCACCAGTGAAGGCAAGACCACGCTAAACCAGGCGACGCGAATAGGGAGTTTCCCGAAGTGGCCCATATCCGCATACAGCGCTTCAACACCGGTAATGGACAGCACCACCGCGCCCAGCGCCACAAACGACACCACTTTATATTCAAGGAAGAAATGCACCGCCCACATTGGGTTCAGCGCGTGCAGGACATCCGGGTTGGCAATAATACTGCGTAAGCCCAGCGCCGCCAGGATCAGGAACCAGGCCAGCATAATAGGCGCGAACAGTTTACCCACCAGCCCGGTACCGTGTTTTTGTATGGCAAACAGCAACGTCAGCACGATAATGGCAAGTGGCACCACCCACGTATCAAGCTGTGGCGCGATAATCTCCAGCCCCTCTATGGCCGACATTACCGAAATCGCTGGTGTAATCACGACTTCTCCATAGAAGAAGCTGCCGCCAATCAGGCCGATGATGACCAGCACGGAGGTCATCCTTGCAGACGTATTGCGCCCGGCAAGGGACATCAGGGTCAGAATACCGCCCTCGCCCGCGTTATCAGCCCGCATAACGAAAGAGAGATACTTAAGGGAGACCACCAGGATCAGCAGCCAGAAGATGAGCGAGAGGAAACCAAATACGGCGTCACGCTCTACACCAAAACCAAACTGACCGGACAGACATTCACGAAGCGTATAAAGCGGGCTGGTGCCGATATCACCGTAGACAACCCCGATCGCCGCAAGCGTGACTGCGGGTAATGATTGCTTATTATCAGTGCTCATAGACTAGTCTTTTCGTTTGAATAACAAATGTGTGCTTAGTCCCTTGGCCCACAAAAAGCGCACAGTATGCACGATTCAATGCAAAATCGTACCCCTAAATGCAGCCGCATTAATGTAGCGCAAAGAAAATAGCGCCGCACTTCAGCCTATTACCAGGCCAGACCGAAACGTCTATACTCGCTTCAATTGGCCGCCACGACGGCGAAAGGATGCAAAACTATTATGGCTCACTCACATTTATTAGCAGAAAGAATTTCCCGCCTCAGCAGTGCGCTGGAGAAAGGCCTTTACGAGCGTAGCCACGCCATTCGCCTCTGTTTACTGGCGGCGCTGAGCGGGGAAAGCGTGTTTCTGCTGGGCCCGCCGGGCATTGCCAAAAGTCTGATCGCACGCCGCCTCAAATTCGCTTTCCAGAACGCGCGCGCATTCGAGTATTTGATGACGCGCTTCTCCACGCCGGAAGAAGTTTTCGGCCCACTCTCCATTCAGGCGCTAAAAGATGAGGGACGCTATGAACGTCTGACGGCGGGCTATCTCCCGGAAGCGGAAATCGTCTTTCTTGATGAGATCTGGAAAGCCGGCCCGGCCATTCTGAATACCCTGCTGACGGCAATTAACGAACGCCGCTTCCGTAACGGCGCCAGCGAAGAGAAGATCCCCATGCGCCTGCTGGTGGCCGCGTCAAACGAACTGCCCGAAGCCGACAGCAGCCTGGAAGCGCTGTATGACCGTATGCTGATCCGCTTGTGGCTGGATAAAGTCCAGGATAAATCAAACTTCCGTTCTATGCTGGTGAGCCAGCAGGATGAAAACGAAAACCCGGTGGCAGCGTCATTGCAGGTCACGGACGAGGAATACCACCAGTGGCAGGAGGAGATCGGCAAGATAAAACTGCCCGATCCCGTTTTTGAGCTGATCTTCATGCTGCGCCAGCAGCTTGATTTACTGCCCTCCGCACCGTACGTCTCCGATCGTCGCTGGAAGAAAGCCATTCGCCTGCTCCAGGCAAGCGCGCTGTTTAGCGGCCGCGATGCTGTCGCCCCAATCGATCTGATCCTGCTGAAAGACTGCCTGTGGCACGACGCAGAAGGGATGAATCTGATGCAACAGCAGCTGGACGTTTTGATGACCGGACACGCGTGGGGTCAGCAATCCATGCTTAATCAACTGGGCGCGATTGCCCAACGTCGCCTTCAGCTCCAGCAGCAGCAAAGTGACAAAACCGCGCTGAAGGTGAACCGTCTTGGCGGGATGTTTGCACGTAAACCGCACTACGAACTGCCCGCCGGGCTGACTGACGCCTCGCTCACGCTTCTTCTTCAGCAGCCGCTGAAGCTGCATGATATGCAGGTTGTGCACGTGACAATCGAACGCGTTGCGCTGGTTCAGTGGCTGGATAAAGGCGGTGAGATCCGCGGTAAACTCAACGGTATCGGCTTTGCACAGCCGCTGTCGATGGAAATCGACAGCAGCCAGCACCTTGTGATCCGCGACGTCAGCCTTCAGGGATCGCGCCTGGCGCTGCCGGGCACGGCCTCCGATACTGTTCCGGAGGAGATCAAACAGCAGCTCGACGCGCTGGATAACGAATGGCATCAGCAGCACACGCGCTTCAGCGAGCAACAGAAATGCCTCTTTATCCATAGCGACTGGTTAGGTCGCATTGAAGCCAGCTTGCAGGATGTCAGCGCGCAGATCAAACAGGCGCGTCAATGCTAACGCTGGACACGCTTAACGTCATGCTGGCGGTTAGCGAGGAAGGGTTGATCGAAGAGGTCGTCATTACCCTGCTCGCTTCACCGCAGCTGGCAGCCTTTTTTGAAAAATTCCCGAAGCTCCGAAAAGCAATGACGGACGATCTTCCCCGCTGGCGCGATAACCTGCGCCAGCGGTTTAAGGAGACGGAAGTCCCGCCGGAACTGACAGAGGAAGTGGCTGGTTACCAGCAGTGCCAGCGGCTTTCAACGCCGCAGTTTATTGCCCAGCTACAGCAAACCCTGACGCTGCTTGATAACGTTCACTCCCCGTTTGCCAGCCAGGCCAGAGCGCTGGTTACGGATAACCCCAGCTTTACTCCCGCCCTGCATACGCTGTTTTTACAGCGCTGGCGACTGAGCCTTGTGGTCCAGGCCACGGCCCTTAATCAGCAGTTGCTGGACGAAGAGCGCGAACAGTTGCTCAGTGAAGTCCAGGAGCGAATGACCCTGAGCGGCCAGTTAGAACAGGTGCTGGTGGAGAATGAAAACGCCGCCGGTCGACTCTGGGATATGAGTGCCGGCCAGTTAAAGCGGGGCGATTATCAGCTGATCGTGAAGTACGGCGATTTTCTGGCGCAACAGCCGGAGCTGATGAAGCTCGCAGAACAGCTCGGCCGCTCCCGGGAGGCCCGGTCGGTCCCAAAGAAAGATGCGCCGATGGAGACCTTTCGTACGCTGGTACGTGAACCCTCCACCGTACCGGAGCAGGTGGACGGGCTACAGCAAAGCGATGACATCCTGCGCCTGCTGCCTACGGAACTCAGCACGCTGGGAATGACCGAACTGGAGTATGAGTTTTATCGTCGGCTGGTGGAAAAACAGCTCATTACCTATCGACTGCATGGCGAAGCCTGGCGCGAGAAGATCAGCCAGCGTCCGGTGGTGCACCAGGATTTTGATGAGCAACCGCGCGGCCCATTCATTGTATGCGTCGATACGTCCGGATCGATGGGGGGCTTTAATGAACAGTGCGCAAAAGCGTTCTGCCTGGCCCTGATGCGCGTGGCGCTCGCCGATCGTCGTCGCTGCTACATCATGCTCTTTTCCAGCGAAGTGGTAGGGTATGAACTGACCAGCCCACAGGGGCTGGAGCAGGCGATCCGCTTTTTAAGCCAGCGCTTTCGCGGCGGCACCGATCTGGCCAGCTGTTTTCGCAGCATCATTGAGCGCATGCAGGGCGGTGACTGGTACGACGCGGATGCGGTGGTGATTTCCGATTTTATTGCCCAGCGGCTGCCGGACGATGTCGTGAATAAAGTGAAGGAGATGCAGCGCGTGCACCAGCACCGTTTTCATGCCGTGGCGATGTCTGCACATGGAAAACCCGGCATCATGCGCATCTTCGATCATATCTGGCGCTTTGATACCGGGTTGCGTAGCCGCCTGCTCAGACGCTGGCGACGTTAATTAAAGAAGAGAACCGACGCTCTCACGTACCTGCTGCGGCCAGACCCCACACTGTACCTGACCAATGTGAGACAGTTGCAGCAGCAGCATGGTCAGACGAGACTGGCCAATCCCACCGCCGATGGTCTGCGGCATTTCACCGCGCAGCAGCGCCTGGTGCCACTCCAGTTGCAGACGATCTTCATCACCGGTCACGCCCAGCTGACGCTTCAGTGCTTCAGCATCCACGCGGATCCCCATCGAAGAGAGTTCAAACGCATCTTCCAGAACCGGGTTCCAGACCAGAATATCGCCGTTCAGACCGGCATATTCGCTTTCGCCCACGGTGCTCCAGTCATCGTAATCCGGCGCCCGGACGTCGTGACGTTTACCATCAGACAATTTCCCGCCAATGCCGATCAGGAATACCGCGCCCAGCTCTTTGGCAATCGCGCGTTCACGGCCTTTGGCATCCAGATCCGGGAAACGGCTCAGCAATTCCTGACTGTGGACAAAGTGGATCGTTTCCGGCAGGAACGGTGCCAGACCAAACTCTTTGCTCACGGCCGCTTCGGTTGCTTTGATCCCGGCGTAGATCGCCTCAACGGTGGATTTCAGCGTACCGACGTGACGCTCGCCATCTCCCATTACGCGCTCCCAGTCCCACTGGTCAACGTAGACAGAGTGAATCGGGGAAAGGCGGTCTTCATCGGGGCGAAGGGCTTTCATGTGCGTGTAAAGCCCTTCGCCCGCGCTGAAGTCGTGTTGTCCCAGGGTTTGACGCTTCCACTTCGCCAGGGAATGAACCACTTCGAACTGGGCGTCTGGCAGTGTTTTCACTTTTACCTGTACCGCTTTTTCGCAACCAGACAAGTTATCCTGCGTCCCGTCACCCACGCGGCTCAGAATCGGCGCCTGAACTTCAATAAGGCCAAGCTTCTCTTCCAGCTGGCGGGAAAAATGGGATTTAACGAAACTGATCTGGCGTTGTTTTGCGATGTAAGCGGTTTTCATTATTTATACTCCTGCGTCCTGTTGATACTGATTAAGCAACAGAGCAGGCGCTTAATTCAATAACCCATCAACAAAAAGCCGCCTTCACTTTTGATTCGTTAAAATAAGACGCTAGAATAGAAGGAATCATTAATCTTCATAAGAAAAACCTATGGAAAATTATCAGATCGACAATCTGGACCGCGGCATTCTGGAAGCGCTAATGGCCAACGCACGCACCGCGTATGCCGAACTGGCGAAACAATTTGGCGTCAGCCCGGGGACCATTCACGTTCGCGTCGAGAAAATGAAGCAGGCCGGGATCATCACCGGCGCACGTATAGATGTCAGTCCGAAGCAGCTCGGCTACGACGTCTGCTGCTTCATTGGCATTATTCTGAAAAGCGCCAAAGATTACCCCTCCGCGCTGGAGAAACTGAACGCGCTGGATGAAGTTACCGAGGCGTACTACACCACCGGGCACTACAGCATCTTTATAAAGGTCATGTGCCGATCCATCGACGCCCTCCAGCAGGTACTTATCAACAAGATCCAAACAATCGATGAAATTCAGTCCACTGAAACCCTGATCTCCCTGCAAAACCCGATCATGCGTACTATCCGCCCGTGATCGGGCAATTTCATTCCCACATTTTCCACAGGTAGATCCCAGCTCGTTCACAGCGTACAATGGCCGCCTCTTTATCTGAGCGAGCGATCAATGGCGGACATTACTCTTATCAGCGGCAGCACCCTGGGCGGTGCGGAATATGTAGCGGAACATCTGGCTGAGAAGCTGGAAGATGCGGGCTTTTCTACACAAACGCTGCACGGACCGCTGCTGGAAGATCTCCCGACTGATGGGGTCTGGCTGCTGATCACCTCCACGCACGGCGCGGGCGATCTGCCGGATAACCTGCAACCTTTATATGACGAACTGCTGGAACAACAGCCCGATCTGTCAAACGTCCGGTTTGGCGCTGTGGGGATCGGCAGCCGTGAATATGACACTTTCTGTGGCGCTATAGAGAAAGTAGAAGCTGCGGTGACCGCCTGCGGAGCAAAACAGCTGGGTGAAACGCTGAAGATCAACATCCTCGATCATGACATTCCCGAAGATCCAGCCGAGATCTGGCTCGCGGAATGGAAAAATTTACTCAAAAACGATTAAAGATCGTGCGATCAGATGTGGATAACTCTGGTTAAAAGCTCGTATTAAGCCGTAGTTATCCAAAGAACAACGTTGGTTTAGTTTTTGACCTGTGCATAAAGTGGCGATCTGATCCCAGCTTATACGGTCCAGGATCACCGATCATTCACAGCAAACGATCCTTCCTAACTGCATGATCTTATTTATGGGATCGGACTTATCCACAAAGGTCTGCGATCCTAATAAGAGATCACAATAGAACAGATCTCTAAATAAAAAGATCTTCTTTTTAATAGCCCAGGATCCCAATGCTTTCTCGAAAGACTAAAGTTGAGTAGAATCCACGGCCCGGGCTTCAATCCATTTTCATACCGCTTTACGCGAGGCAGACCACCATGTTTTATCAGGATCCTTTTGACGTCATCATCATTGGCGGGGGTCACGCAGGCACTGAGGCCGCAATGGCCGCAGCGCGAATGGGTCAGCAGACCCTGCTTTTGACACACAATATCGACACGCTGGGACAAATGTCCTGTAATCCGGCGATTGGCGGCATTGGGAAAGGACACCTGGTAAAAGAAGTGGATGCACTTGGCGGCCTGATGGCGAAAGCGATCGATCATGCAGGCATCCAGTTTAGGATACTAAACGCGAGTAAAGGTCCGGCTGTTCGCGCCACCCGTGCACAGGCAGACCGCGTGCTTTACCGTCAGGCTGTGCGCACCGCGCTGGAAAACCAACCGAACCTGATGATCTTCCAGCAGGCGGTAGAAGATCTTATCGTGGAGAACGATCGTGTTGTTGGCGCCGTGACCCAGATGGGTCTCAAGTTCCGCGCAAAAGCGGTGGTGCTGACGGTCGGGACATTCCTGGACGGTAAAATCCATATTGGTCTGGACAACTACAGCGGTGGCCGTGCTGGCGATCCGCCGTCGATTCCGTTATCTCGTCGTCTGCGTGAACTGCCGCTGCGCGTAAGCCGCCTGAAAACCGGTACGCCGCCGCGTATTGATGCGCGCACCATTGATTTCAGCGTGCTCGCACAGCAGCACGGCGATAACCCGATGCCGGTGTTCTCGTTCATGGGCAATGCGGCGCAACATCCGCAGCAGGTGCCGTGCTACATCACGCACACCAATGAAAAAACCCATGACGTGATCCGCAATAATCTCGATCGCAGCCCAATGTACGCCGGTGTGATCGAAGGGATCGGCCCACGTTATTGCCCGTCGATCGAAGACAAAGTGATGCGCTTTGCCGATCGTAATCAGCACCAGATCTTCCTCGAGCCGGAAGGGCTGACCTCTAACGAAATTTACCCGAACGGCATCTCCACCAGCCTGCCGTTCGACGTGCAGATGCAGATTGTGCGTTCGATGCAGGGCATGGAAAACGCGAAGATCGTTCGCCCTGGCTACGCTATTGAGTACGATTTCTTCGATCCGCGTGACCTGAAGCCGACGCTGGAAAGCAAATTCATCCAGGGTCTGTTCTTCGCAGGCCAGATTAACGGCACCACCGGGTACGAAGAAGCTGCCGCGCAAGGGCTGCTGGCCGGTCTGAACGCTGCTCGCTTCTCTGCCGAGAAAGAGGGCTGGGCACCGGCGCGTTCTCAGGCTTACCTGGGCGTTCTGGTCGACGATCTCTGCACGCTGGGGACCAAAGAACCGTACCGCATGTTTACTTCTCGTGCGGAATATCGCCTGATGCTGCGCGAAGACAATGCCGATCTGCGTCTGACCGAGGTAGGCCGCGAATTGGGACTGGTGGATGACGAACGCTGGGCGCGCTTCAACGAGAAGCTGGAGCGTATAGAACAGGAACGTCAGCGCCTGAAAACCACCTGGGTGAATCCGCAGGCGGAAACCGCTGCCGAAGTAAACGCTCACTTAACAGCACCGCTGTCGCGCGAAGCCAGCGGGGAAGATCTGCTGCGCCGTCCTGAAGTCACCTACGAGAATCTGGTCAAACTGACCGCGTTCGCACCGGGCCTTGAAGACGCTGAAGCGGCTGAACAGGTCGAGATCCAGGTGAAATACGAAGGTTACATCGCGCGTCAGCAGGATGAGATCGAAAAACAGCAGCGCAACGAAAACACGCTGCTGCCGGAAATGCTGGACTATCGTCAGGTGACGGGGCTTTCCAACGAAGTGATCGCTAAGCTGAACGATCACAAACCTGTGTCGATTGGCCAGGCCTCACGTATCTCCGGCGTCACACCTGCCGCGATTTCGATTCTGCTGGTGTGGCTGAAAAAGCAGGGTATGCTGCGCCGCAGCGCGTAATTGACATTGCTTTTGGCGGGTGGCGCTTCGCTGACCCGCCCTACTTATTCGTAGGCCCGGTAAGCGGCAGCGCCACCGGGCAAAAAAACTCTCAACAGGTATCCACCGTGCTCAATAAACTCTCTCGTCTGCTGGAACAGGCAGGTATTTCGCTCACCGATCACCAGAAAAATCAGCTGGTGGCCTATGTCGATATGCTGAACAAATGGAATAAAGCATACAACCTCACCTCCGTACGCGATCCCAACGAGATGCTGATTCGCCATATCCTCGATAGCATCGTCGTGGCGCCTTACCTGAACGGTGAACGTTTTATCGACGTGGGCACCGGTCCGGGCTTGCCGGGCGTTCCGTTGTCTATTGTTCGACCGGAAAGCCATTTCACGCTGCTGGACAGCCTGGGTAAGCGCGTACGCTTTTTACGCCAGGTCCAGCATGAGCTGAAGCTGGAAAACATCACGCCCGTGCAGAGCAGGGTAGAGGAGTTCCCAGCTGAGCCACCGTTTGACGGCGTTATCAGCCGCGCATTTGCGTCACTCAATGACATGGTGAGCTGGTGCAAACACCTGCCGGCGGAGAAGGGGCGTTTTTATGCGCTGAAAGGGCAACTTCCGGGGGACGAAATCGAGCAGCTTCCGGACGGTTTTGCTGTCGAATCCATTGAGAAACTTCAGATCCCTCAGCTCGAAGGTGAGCGTCATCTGGTGATAATTAAGCCAAACACTTTTTAAAAATTAATAAAAAATGTGGAATTTGTGCTGTTCTGATCGTGTTAAAAAGCAGCACATCCCGTCTGTTTTGGCCGTTGTTAATTTAACCTTGTTATTACCATGGGTTTTCTTATGGTTAACCTGAAGTGAGTTGTTCACTCTGAGGATAATCAACCATGAAAATATCAGCCTGCTAAAAGTGGGTAAAGGCAACAAGAATGGAATGTTAAATATTTATTAAGAATGTCAATAAAAGGTTTTTGTTGTATACGGCTCTGTTTTAAAAATAGTTGCGATTTTTTTGCTTTAATTTCATACAGATGAAATAAATCGTTTTACGTCTTTGATAAATACCACTTTATCGCAAATGTGTATTTTGTGATCTCGTGCACGCTTTATCACCAACGTTTCCGCGCTGTTTGCAGTTTTGCCTGAAGGTCGGCACTTAGGTCAAAAGTTGAAAAATAGGACTGGGGAAAAATATTTAAACATTTATTCACCTTTTCGCTACTTAATGTTTGAAATCACGGGTACGCACCGTATAATTTGACCGCTTTTTGATGCTTGACTCTGAGCCTTAAAGGACGTTTTATACGACACGCGGCATACCTCGAAGGGAGCAGGAGTAAAAACGTGATGTCTGTGTCGCTCTTGAGTAGAAACGTTGCTCGTAAGCTTCTGTTCATTCAGTTTCTGGCTGTGATAGCAAGTGGACTGCTGTTTAGCCTCAAAGACCCCTTCTGGGGCATCTCCGCCGCGTGCGGAGGTTTGGCGGTGGTTCTGCCAAACGTGTTGTTTATGATTTTTGCCTGGCGTCATCAGGCGCATACACCCGCCAAAGGCCGCGTGGCCTGGTCCTTCGCTCTCGGCGAAGTGTGTAAGGTGTTGCTGACCTTTGCTCTACTGGTGATGGCGCTGGCGGTTTTGAAAGTGGTATTCATGCCGCTGATAGCAACGTGGGTTTTGGTGCTGGTGGTACAAGTTCTGGCTCCAGCTGTAATCAATAACAAAGGGTAAAAGGCATCATGGCTTCAGAAAATATGACGCCGCAGGATTACATAGGTCACCATCTGAATAACCTTCAGCTGGACCTGCGTACATTCTCGCTGGTGGATCCACATAACCCCCCGGCCACCTTCTGGACGATCAACATCGACTCCATGTTCTTCTCGGTGGTTTTGGGTCTTCTGTTCCTGGCCATGTTCCGCAGCGTTGCTAAAAAGGCGACCAGCGGTGTTCCAGGGAAATTCCAGACGTTCATCGAGATGATCATCGGCTTCGTCCATGGCAGCGTGAAAGACATGTACCATGGTAAGAGCAAACTGATTGCTCCGCTGGCCCTGACCGTGTTCGTTTGGGTCTTCCTGATGAACCTGATGGACCTCCTGCCTATCGATTTCTTACCTTGGATCGGTGAGCACGTACTCGGCCTGCCTGCACTGCGCGTGGTTCCGTCTGCCGACGTGAACATCACCCTGTCGATGGCGCTGGGCGTATTTATCCTCATTCTGTTCTACAGCATCAAAATGAAAGGCGTAAGCGGCTTTGTGAAAGAGCTTACCTTGCAGCCGTTCAACCACTGGGCGTTTATTCCGGTCAACCTGATCCTGGAAGGCGTTAGCCTGCTGTCCAAACCTGTTTCACTGGGTCTGCGACTGTTCGGCAACATGTATGCGGGTGAGCTGATTTTCATTCTGATCGCGGGTCTTCTGCCGTGGTGGTCACAGTGGATTCTGAATGTGCCATGGGCCATTTTCCACATCCTGATCATTACGCTGCAAGCCTTTATCTTCATGGTTCTGACGATCGTCTATCTGTCGATGGCGTCTGAAGAGCACTGATTTTTTACCAACACTACTACGTTTTAATTGAAACAAACTGGAGACTGTCATGGAAAACCTGAATATGGATCTGCTGTACATGGCTGCCGCTGTGATGATGGGTCTGGCGGCTATCGGTGCTGCGATCGGTATCGGCATCCTCGGGGGCAAATTCCTGGAAGGCGCAGCGCGTCAACCTGATCTGATTCCTCTGCTGCGTACTCAGTTCTTTATCGTTATGGGTCTGGTGGATGCAATCCCAATGATCGCTGTAGGTCTGGGTCTGTACGTGATGTTTGCTGTCGCGTAGTAGTTGTTTTAAAACCCCAAGCCACAGAAATTTAAGAGGTATTGTGCTGTGAACATGAACGCAACAATCCTCGGCCAGGCCATCGCGTTTATTCTCTTTGTCTGGTTCTGCATGAAGTATGTATGGCCGCCTTTAATGGCTGCCATCGAAAAACGTCAGAAAGAAATTGCTGACGGTCTGGCTTCCGCAGAACGCGCTAAGAAAGATTTGGACCTTGCACAGGCCAACGCGACAGACCAGCTGAAAAAAGCGAAAGCTGAAGCTCAGGTAATCATTGAACAGGCTAACAAACGCCGTTCTCAGATCCTGGACGAAGCCAAAGCTGAAGCAGAACAGGAACGTACTAAGATCGTGACACAGGCTCAGGCTGAAATTGAAGCTGAGCGTAAACGTGCTCGTGAAGAACTGCGTAAGCAGGTTGCGATTCTGGCTGTTGCTGGCGCCGAGAAGATCATCGAACGTTCCGTGGATGAAGCTGCTAACAGCGACATCGTGGACAAACTTGTCGCTGAACTGTAAGGAGGGAGGGGCTGATGTCTGAATTTGTTACGGTAGCTCGCCCCTACGCCAAAGCAGCTTTTGACTTTGCTGTCGAACACCAAAATGTCGATCGCTGGCAGAATATGCTGGCGTTTGCCGCTGAGGTGACGAAAAACGAACAAATGGCCGAGTTGCTTTCTGGTGCGTTAGCGCCTGAAACCCTCGCCGCGTCGTTTATCGCCGTGTGCGGAGAGCAACTGGATGCCAACGGCCAGAACCTGATTAAGGTGATGGCGGAAAATGGTCGTCTCCGTGTGCTCCCGGATGTTCTCGAGCAGTTTGAGCACTTACGTGCCCTTAGTGAAGCTACCGCAGAAGTTGAAGTAACTTCCGCGACTGAACTGAGTGACGAACAGCTTGCGAAAATCACCGCCGCGATGGAAAAACGTCTGTCACGCAAAGTTAAGCTGAATTGCAAAATCGATAAGTCTGTAATGGCAGGCGTAATCATCCGCTCGGGTGATATGGTCATTGATGGCAGCGTACGCGGCCGTCTTGAGCGCCTTGCAGACGTCTTGCAGTCTTAAGGGGACTGGAGCATGCAACTGAATTCCACCGAAATCAGCGAACTGATCAAGCAGCGCATTGCTCAGTTCAATGTTGTGAGTGAAGCTCACAACGAAGGTACTATTGTTTCTGTAAGTGACGGTGTTATCCGCATCCACGGCCTGGCCGATTGTATGCAGGGTGAGATGATTTCCCTGCCGGGTAACCGTTACGCTATCGCACTGAACCTGGAGCGCGACTCCGTAGGTGCCGTTGTGATGGGTCCATACGCTGACCTCGCCGAAGGCATGAAGGTTAAGTGTACTGGCCGTATTCTGGAAGTACCGGTTGGCCGTGGCCTGCTGGGTCGCGTTGTTAACACCCTGGGTGCGCCAATCGACGGTAAAGGTCCGGTTGAGCACGATGGCTTCTCCCCAATCGAAGTTATCGCACCAGGCGTTATCGACCGTCAGTCCGTTGATCAGCCAGTGCAGACGGGTTATAAGTCCGTTGACGCCATGATCCCAATCGGTCGTGGTCAGCGTGAACTGATCATCGGTGACCGTCAGACCGGTAAAACCGCGATGGCTATCGACGCCATCATCAACCAGCGTGATTCCGGCATCAAATGTGTGTACGTGGCTATCGGCCAGAAAGCGTCCACCATTTCCAACGTGGTTCGTAAACTGGAAGAGCACGGCGCACTGTCTAACACCATCGTTGTGGTAGCAACCGCGTCTGAATCTGCTGCACTGCAATACCTGGCGCCATACGCCGGTTGCGCAATGGGCGAATACTTCCGTGACCGCGGTGAAGATGCGCTGATCGTATACGATGACCTGTCTAAACAGGCCGTTGCTTATCGTCAGGTTTCCCTGCTGCTCCGTCGTCCACCAGGACGTGAAGCATTCCCGGGCGACGTATTCTACCTCCACTCTCGTCTGCTGGAGCGTGCTTCCCGCGTTAACGCGGAATACGTCGAGAACTTCACCAAAGGTGAAGTGAAGGGTAAAACAGGTTCTCTGACCGCTCTGCCGATCATTGAAACCCAGGCGGGTGACGTTTCTGCGTTCGTTCCGACCAACGTAATCTCCATTACCGATGGTCAGATCTTCCTGGAAACCAACCTGTTTAACTCCGGTATTCGTCCGGCGGTTAACCCGGGTATCTCCGTATCCCGTGTGGGTGGTGCTGCTCAGACCAAGATCATCAAGAAACTGTCCGGTGGTATCCGTACCGCGCTGGCACAGTATCGTGAACTGGCTGCGTTCTCTCAGTTCGCATCCGATCTGGACGAAGCAACCCGTAAACAGCTGAGCCACGGTCAGAAAGTGACCGAACTGCTGAAGCAGAAACAGTACGCGCCAATGTCTGTTGCTCAGCAGGGCCTGGTACTGTTCGCGGCTGAACGCGGTTACCTCGAAGATGTGGAACTGGCGAAAATCGGTAGCTTCGAAGCCGCTCTGCTGGCTTACGTCGACCGTGATCACGCTCCGCTGATGCAAGAGATCAACCAGACCGGTGGCTATAACGACGAAATCGAAGGCAAGCTGAAAGCTATCCTCGATTCCTTCAAAGCAACCCAATCCTGGTAATCGTCCGGCGGCTTGTCTCAGGACAAGCCGTCTGGCATTGAGGAGAAGCTCATGGCCGGCGCAAAAGAGATACGTAGTAAGATCGCAAGCGTCCAGAACACGCAAAAGATCACTAAAGCGATGGAGATGGTCGCCGCTTCCAAAATGCGTAAATCGCAGGATCGCATGGCGGCCAGCCGTCCTTATGCAGAGACCATGCGCAAAGTGATTGGTCACCTTGCAAACGGTAATCTGGAATATAAGCACCCTTACCTGGAAGAACGCGACGTTAAGCGCGTGGGCTACCTGGTGGTGTCGACTGACCGTGGTCTGTGTGGCGGCTTGAACATTAACCTGTTCAAAAAACTGCTGGCGGATATGAAAGGCTGGTCCGATAAAGGCGTTCAGTGCGATCTGGCACTGATTGGCTCTAAAGGCGTCTCTTTCTTTAACTCCGTTGGCGGCAACATTGTCGCTCAGGTGACCGGTATGGGTGATAACCCGTCCCTGTCCGAACTGATCGGCCCGGTTAAAGTGATGTTGCAGGCCTACGATGAAGGCCGTCTGGACAGACTGTACGTTGTCAGCAACAAATTTATTAACACCATGTCTCAGGTGCCTACGCTCACTCAGATGCTGCCGTTACCGGCATCAGAAGATGACGAGCTGAAACAGAAAGCCTGGGATTACCTGTATGAACCCGATCCGAAACCGCTGCTGGATACCCTGCTGCGTCGTTACGTTGAATCTCAGGTTTATCAGGGCGTTGTAGAAAACCTGGCCAGCGAGCAGGCCGCACGAATGGTGGCGATGAAAGCCGCGACCGATAATGGCGGCAGCCTGATTAAAGAGCTGCAGTTGGTTTACAACAAAGCTCGTCAGGCCAGCATTACTCAGGAACTCACCGAGATCGTCTCGGGGGCCGCCGCGGTTTAACCAGGTTTACGAATTACGTAGAGGATTCAAGATGGCTACTGGAAAGATTGTCCAGGTAATCGGCGCCGTGGTGGACGTCGAGTTCCCTCAGGACGCCGTACCACGCGTGTACGACGCGCTTGAGGTACAGAATGGTAACGAGAGCCTGGTGCTGGAAGTTCAGCAGCAGCTCGGCGGCGGTATCGTGCGTACCATCGCCATGGGTTCTTCCGACGGTCTGCGTCGTGGTCTGGAAGTAAAAGACCTTGAGCACCCGATCGAAGTCCCGGTAGGTAAAGCAACACTGGGTCGTATCATGAACGTATTGGGTCAACCAATCGACATGAAAGGCGACATCGGTGAAGAAGAGCGTTGGGCTATCCACCGCGCGGCACCTTCCTACGAAGAGCTGTCCAGCTCTCAGGAACTGCTGGAAACCGGCATCAAAGTTATCGACCTGATGTGTCCGTTCGCGAAGGGCGGTAAAGTCGGTCTGTTCGGTGGTGCGGGTGTAGGTAAAACCGTAAACATGATGGAGCTGATCCGTAACATCGCGATCGAGCACTCCGGTTACTCCGTGTTTGCGGGCGTAGGTGAACGTACTCGTGAGGGTAACGACTTCTACCACGAAATGACCGACTCCAACGTTCTGGATAAAGTATCCCTGGTTTACGGCCAGATGAACGAGCCACCAGGAAACCGTCTGCGCGTTGCGCTGACTGGCCTGACGATGGCTGAGAAGTTCCGTGACGAAGGCCGTGACGTTCTGCTGTTCGTTGATAACATCTACCGTTACACCCTGGCCGGTACGGAAGTATCTGCACTGCTGGGTCGTATGCCTTCAGCGGTAGGTTATCAGCCTACGCTTGCGGAAGAGATGGGTGTTCTTCAGGAACGTATCACCTCTACCAAAACCGGTTCTATCACCTCCGTTCAGGCGGTATACGTACCTGCGGATGACTTGACTGACCCATCCCCAGCCACCACCTTTGCTCACTTAGATGCAACCGTGGTACTGAGCCGTCAGATCGCGTCTCTGGGTATCTACCCGGCCGTTGACCCGCTGGACTCCACCAGCCGTCAGCTGGATCCACTGGTTGTTGGCCAGGAGCACTACGACACCGCGCGTGGCGTACAGTCCCTGCTGCAACGTTATCAGGAACTGAAAGACATCATCGCCATCCTGGGTATGGATGAACTGTCTGAAGAAGACAAACTGGTGGTAGCACGTGCGCGTAAGATCCAGCGCTTCCTGTCCCAGCCGTTCTTCGTTGCGGAAGTATTCACCGGTTCTCCAGGTAAATACGTTTCCCTGAAAGACACCATCCGTGGCTTTAAAGGCATCATGGAAGGCGAATACGATCACCTGCCAGAGCAGGCGTTCTACATGGTTGGTTCCATCGAAGAAGCCGTGGAAAAAGCCAAAAAACTTTAACGCCTTAATCGGAGGGTGATATGGCAATGACTTACCACCTGGACGTCGTCAGCGCAGAGCAACAAATGTTCTCTGGTCTGGTCGAGAAAATCCAGGTAACGGGTAGTGAAGGTGAACTGGGTATTTTCCCGGGTCACGCACCGCTGCTCACCGCCATTAAGCCTGGTATGATCCGCATCGTTAAACAGTTCGGTCATGAAGAGTTTATCTATCTGTCCGGCGGCATTCTTGAAGTGCAGCCAGGCAGTGTGACCGTTCTGGCCGATACCGCTATTCGTGGCCAGGATCTCGACGAAGCGCGAGCCCTGGAATCGAAGCGTAAGGCTGAAGAGCACATTAACAGCTCTCATGGTGACGTGGATTACGCTCAGGCGTCTGCGGAGCTGGCCAAAGCGATCGCGAAACTGCGCGTTATCGAGTTGACCAAAAAAGCGATGTAACACCGGCTTGAAAAGCACAAAAGCCAGTCTGGATCCCAGGCTGGCTTTTTTTTTCGGCCTTAATTCATGATGAAAAAGATGTAGAATTTTAAGCATCAAACGTTTTTACTTCTCACACAAACTACCGTCAGGATGCGTATGTTAAACAGTGCGATGAGCGTGGTGATCCTTGCCGCAGGCAAAGGTACCCGCATGTATTCCGATCTGCCTAAAGTGCTCCACACGCTGGCAGGAAAGCCAATGGTGCAGCATGTTATTGATGCAGCTAATGAATTAGGCGCCAGCCAGGTACATCTGGTTTATGGACACGGCGGCGATCTGCTGAAAAAAACGCTGCGTGACGACAATCTCAACTGGGTGCTACAGGCAGAACAGCTGGGTACAGGTCATGCAATGCAGCAGGCTGCACCCTTCTTCGCTGATGATGAAGATATCCTGATGCTCTACGGCGACGTCCCGCTGATCTCCGTTGAAACCCTCACTCGCCTGCGTGAAGCCAAACCGCAGGGCGGCATCGGTTTGTTGACCGTCGTGCTGGACGATCCAACCGGCTATGGCCGCATTACGCGTGAAAACGGCAACGTGACGGGGATTGTTGAGCATAAAGATGCCACTGACGAACAGCGCCAGATTCAGGAGATCAACACCGGCATCCTGATTGCGAACGGTGCGGATATGAAGCGCTGGCTGTCTAAGCTTAATAACAACAACGCGCAGGGTGAGTACTACATCACCGATATTATTGCGATGGCGTACCACGAAGGGCGTGAAATTGCCGCCGTTCATCCGGCGCGCATCAGCGAAACGGACGGCGTGAACAATCGCCTCCAGCTTTCCCGTCTTGAGCGTATTTATCAGTCCGAGCAGGCCGAAAAGCTGCTGCTCGCGGGCGTGATGCTGCGCGATCCGGCGCGTTTCGATCTGCGTGGCACGCTGACCCACGGACGTGACGTTGAAATAGATACTAACGTTATCCTGGAAGGTAACGTCACGCTGGGCAACCGCGTCAAAATCGGCACCGGCTGTGTGATTAAAAACAGCGTGATCGGTGACGACTGCGAAATCAGCCCGTACAGCGTGGTGGAAGATGCCCATCTTAAGGCGGCATGTACCATTGGCCCGTTTGCGCGTCTGCGCCCGGGCGCTGAGCTGCTGGAAGGCGCTCACGTAGGTAACTTCGTGGAAATGAAAAAAGCGCGTCTGGGTAAGGGCTCGAAAGCCGGTCATCTGACCTATCTGGGCGATGCGGAAATTGGCGACAACGTAAACATCGGTGCTGGAACCATCACCTGTAACTATGACGGCGCCAATAAGTTTAAAACCATCATCGGTGATGACGTGTTTGTAGGCTCCGATACCCAGCTGGTGGCGCCTGTCACCGTGGGCAAAGGCGTGACCATTGCTGCCGGAACAACCGTTACGCGCGATGTGGCCGAGAACGAGCTGGTGTTAAGCCGCGTTCCGCAGGTCAGCAAGCAGGGCTGGAAACGCCCGGTGAAGCAGAAGTAACAACAAGGCGGGTGGCCCTATGCTTACCCGCCCTACGATTGAGTAGGCCTGATAAGGCGTAGCCGACATCAGGCAAACCCGGGAGAGGAGATAAATATATATCTCCCCCCATAAGCAGTACCCATAAAAATAACCCCACTCTCTACAAGGCTCGGGGCGCCCGGAAAGGGCAAATACAGGTCAGCGACAACGCATGGCATAACGCCATAATCAGGAAATCTAACTATGTGTGGAATTGTTGGCGCAGTTGCGCAGCGTGATATTGCTGAAATCCTTCTCGAAGGTTTACGTCGTCTGGAATACCGTGGTTACGACTCTGCCGGTCTGGCTGTCGTTGATGCAGAAGGTCATATGACCCGTCTGCGCCGTCTCGGTAAAGTGCAGATGCTGGCCCAGGCTGCGGAAGAACATCCGCTGCACGGTGGCACCGGTATTGCGCATACCCGCTGGGCGACCCACGGTGAGCCATCTGAAGGCAACGCACACCCGCATGTGTCTGAACACATCGTGGTGGTGCATAACGGCATTATCGAAAACCACGAACCGCTGCGTGAAGAACTGAAAGCGCGCGGCTATACCTTCGTCTCTGAAACCGACACCGAAGTGATTGCTCACCTGGTGCACTGGGAGCTGGCACAGGGCGGTACACTGCGTGATGCGGTGCTGCGCGCTATTCCTCAGCTGCGTGGTGCTTACGGTACGGTGATCATGGATTCCCGCGACCCGTCCACGCTGCTGGCCGCGCGTTCCGGTAGCCCGATGGTGATTGGTCTGGGCATGGGTGAAAACTTTATCGCTTCCGACCAGCTGGCGCTGCTGCCGGTTACCCGTCGCTTTATCTTCCTGGAAGAGGGAGACATTGCCGAGGTGACACGTCGCAGCGTGACCGTATTCGACACCAAAGGCGAGCAGGTTAAGCGTCAGGAAATCGAATCAAACCTGCAATACGACGCGGGCGACAAAGGCGCTTACCGTCACTACATGCAGAAAGAGATCTACGAACAGCCAAACGCCATTAAAAACACCCTGACCGGTCGCATCAGCCATGGTGAAGTGGATCTGAGCGAGCTGGGCGCCAATGCCAACGAACTGCTGAGCAAAGTCGAGCACATTCAGATCGTGGCCTGCGGTACCTCTTATAACTCCGGTATGGTCTCGCGCTACTGGTTTGAATCCCTGGCGGGCGTGCCGTGTGATGTGGAAATCGCGTCTGAGTTCCGCTATCGCAAATCTGCGGTGCGTCGTAACAGCCTGATGATCACCCTTTCTCAGTCTGGCGAAACGGCTGATACCCTGGCGGCGCTGCGTCTGTCTAAAGAGTTGGGTTACCTGGGCTCGCTGGCCATCTGTAACGTGCCGGGCTCTTCGCTGGTACGTGAATCCGATCTGGCACTGATGACCAAAGCCGGTACTGAAATTGGCGTGGCTTCCACCAAGGCGTTCACCACTCAGCTGACCGTTCTGCTGATGCTGGTGGCGAAACTGGCGCGTCTGAAAGGTCTGGATGCCTCCGTTGAACACGACATCGTGCATGGCCTTCAGGCGCTGCCGAGCCGTATCGAGCAGATGCTGTCTCAGGACAAACGCATTGAGGCGCTGGCTGAAGACTTCTCTGACAAACATCACTCCCTGTTCCTGGGGCGTGGCGATCAGTATCCGATTGCGCTGGAAGGCGCGCTGAAACTGAAAGAGATCTCTTACATTCATGCTGAAGCTTACGCGGCAGGTGAACTGAAACATGGCCCGCTGGCGCTGATCGACGCGGATATGCCGGTTATCGTGGTGGCACCGAACAACGAACTGCTGGAAAAACTGAAATCTAACATCGAAGAAGTGCGCGCCCGTGGTGGTGTTCTGTACGTCTTTGCGGATAAAGATGCCGGTTTCGCCAGCAGCGACAACATGCACATCATCGAGATGCCGCATGTGGAAGAGGTGATTGCGCCGATCTTCTACACCGTACCGCTGCAACTGCTGGCTTATCACGTCGCGCTGATCAAAGGCACCGACGTTGACCAGCCGCGAAATCTGGCGAAGTCTGTTACCGTAGAATAACTCCTTCAGACTCCACCTTCGGGTGGAGTTTTTTTTATGACAACCTGTCATTTTCAGCTATTTTTTCAGTGTCACATAAAGAAAATATTACTGAAATCCTGCCGTCACGTTCCCATTTAAGTGGATGATAATTAAAGATATTTTTGGTTTTCTTTAAGTGAAACTTTCTTTGTCATAAAACTGTCATATTTCGTACATTTATCTGTCACCTGTTTGTCCTATTTTGCTCATCGTAGCCACTTAAACAATGATTTACGAAATCCTTGCAGGAGACATTATGAAAGTTATGCGTACCACTGTCGCAACTGTTGTCGCCGCGACCTTATCAATGAGCGCTTTCTCTGCCTTTGCAGCAGCAAGCCTGACTGGCGCTGGTGCAACCTTCCCTGCGCCGGTGTATGCCAAATGGGCGGATACCTACCAGAAAGAGACCGGTAACAAGGTCAACTATCAGGGTATCGGCTCCTCCGGTGGCGTAAAACAAATTACCGCGAATACCGTTGATTTCGGCGCATCCGACGCTCCGCTGTCTGATGAGAAACTGAATCAGGAAGGCCTGTTCCAGTTCCCGACCGTGATCGGCGGCGTTGTGCTGGCTGTTAACATCCCTGGCCTGAAATCAGGCGAGCTGGTGCTGGACGGCAAAACCCTGGGTGACATCTACCTGGGCAAAATCAAAAAATGGGATGACGAAGCCATCACTAAGCTGAACCCGGGCGTTAAGCTGCCTTCGCAGAATATCGCGGTGGTTCGTCGTGCTGACGGCTCTGGTACCTCTTTCGTGTTCACCAGCTACCTGGCGAAAGTGAACGAAGAGTGGAAATCTAAAGTCGGTTCCGGCTCTACCGTTAACTGGCCAACCGGTCTGGGCGGTAAAGGCAACGACGGTATCGCAGCCTTCGTACAGCGTCTGCCTGGCTCTATCGGCTACGTAGAGTACGCCTACGCTAAGCAGAACAACCTGGCTTACACCAAACTGGTTTCTGCCGACGGCAAACCGGTTAGCCCGACCGAAGAGAACTTCGCCAACGCCGCGAAAGGCGCTGACTGGAGCAAATCCTTCGCGCAGGACCTGACCAACCAGAAAGGCGACGATGCATGGCCTATCACGTCTACCACCTTCATTCTGGTCCACAAAGAGCAGAAGAAGCCTGAGCAGGGTGCTGAAGTGCTGAAGTTCTTCGACTGGGCATACAAAAATGGCGGCAAACAGGCTAACGATCTGGATTACGCCAGCCTGCCAGACAGCGTGGTTGAGCAGATCCGTGCTGCATGGAAAACCAACGTGAAAGACAGCAGCGGTAAAGCACTGTACTAACAGGATATATTTAACGAAGATGGCGGGTGGCGCGCAGCGATCCCGCCCTACGGTTTACTCTGTAGGCCCGGTAAGCGTCAGCGCCACCGGGCATATTCGTAAAAACGTCTCAAACAGAAGAGTAATTTATGGCTGCAACCAAGCCTGCATTTAACCCTCCGGGTAAAAAAGGTGACATGATTTTCAGCGCGCTGGTGAAACTGGCTGCGCTGATTGTGCTATTGCTGCTGGGCGGCATTATCGTGTCCCTGATTTTCTCCTCCTGGCCGAGCATTCAAAAATTTGGTTTCGCCTTCCTGTGGACCAAAGAGTGGGATGCGCCGAACGATATTTACGGTGCGCTGGTGCCGATTTACGGCACGCTGGTGACCTCTTTTATCGCCCTGCTGATTGCGGTTCCGGTGAGCTTTGGTATTGCCCTGTTCCTGACGGAACTGGCGCCAGGCTGGCTGCGACGTCCGCTGGGTATCGCCATTGAACTGCTGGCGGCCATCCCAAGTATCGTTTACGGCATGTGGGGCCTGTTTATCTTCGCGCCGCTGTTTGCGACGTACTTCCAGGAGCCGGTCGGTAACGTTCTCTCTGCCATTCCGTTTGTGGGGGCGCTGTTCTCCGGCCCGGCATTCGGTATCGGTATTCTGGCGGCAGGTGTGATCCTCGCCATCATGATCATTCCGTACATTGCGGCGGTTATGCGCGATGTCTTCGAACAAACCCCGGTGATGATGAAAGAGTCCGCCTACGGCATCGGCTGCACCACCTGGGAAGTTATCTGGCGCATCGTCCTTCCGTTCACCAAAAATGGGGTGATTGGCGGCATTATGCTGGGCTTAGGCCGCGCGCTGGGTGAAACCATGGCGGTCACCTTTATCATCGGCAACACCTACCAGCTCGACAGCGCCTCGCTTTATATGCCGGGGAACAGTATTACCTCTGCGCTGGCGAACGAATTTGCCGAAGCGGAATCCGGGCTGCACGTCGCGGCGCTGATGGAACTGGGCCTGATCCTGTTTGTTATCACCTTTATTGTGCTGGCTATCTCCAAGCTGATGATTATGCGTCTGGCTAAAAACGAGGGGGCACGCTAATGGCGACTCTCGACATGCAAAACACCGCTCAGCTTGCGGAATCCCGTCGCAAAATGCAGTCAAAGCGCCGGATTAAAAACCGCATTGCGCTGACGCTTTCCATGGCGACGATGGCGTTCGGCCTGTTCTGGCTGATCTGGATCCTGATGTCCACCATCACCCGGGGTATTGATGGAATGTCCCTGGCGCTGTTCACCGAGATGACGCCGCCGCCGAACACGGCGGGTGGTGGTCTGGCAAACGCCCTGGCGGGCAGCGGCCTGCTGATCCTGTGGGCGACCGTTTTCGGTACGCCGTTGGGCATCATGGCGGGTATCTATCTGGCGGAGTATGGCCGCAAGTCCTGTATCGCTGAAGTCATCCGCTTTATTAACGACATTCTGCTTTCTGCCCCGTCGATTGTGGTAGGTCTGTTTGTTTACACCATCGTGGTGGCGCAAATGGAACACTTCTCCGGCTGGGCGGGTGTGATTGCGCTGGCGCTGTTGCAGGTGCCTATCGTTATTCGTACCACTGAAAACATGCTGAAACTGGTACCGGACAGCCTGCGTGAAGCGGCTTACGCGCTGGGCACGCCAAAATGGAAGATGATTTCGGCGATCACCCTGAAAGCGTCCGTCTCGGGGATCATGACCGGTATCCTGCTGGCTATCGCCCGTATCGCCGGTGAAACCGCACCGCTGCTGTTTACCGCCCTCTCCAACCAGTTCTGGAGCACGGACATGATGCAGCCGATCGCCAACCTGCCGGTGACGATCTTTAAATTTGCGATGAGCCCATTCGCGGAATGGCAGCAGCTGGCCTGGGCCGGGGTGCTGATCATCACCCTTTGCGTACTGTTGCTGAACATTCTGGCGCGCGTCATTTTCGCGAAGAAGAAACACGGTTAAATTTTTACGGCGCGGCAGCTCGCGGCGCCGAATGAGGAAATGAGTCAATGAGTATGGTTGATACTGCCCCGGGTAAGATTCAGGTTCGTGATTTGAACTTCTACTACGGCAAATTCCATGCCCTGAAGAATATCAACCTGGATATCGCAAAGAACCAGGTAACGGCATTTATCGGTCCGTCCGGCTGTGGCAAATCCACGCTGCTGCGCACCTTTAACAAAATGTATTCGCTCTATCCGGAGCAGCGCGCAGAAGGTGAAATTCTGCTGGACGGTGACAACATCCTGACCAATACCCAGGATATCGCCCTGCTGCGCGCGAAGGTGGGGATGGTGTTCCAGAAACCCACGCCGTTCCCGATGTCGATCTATGACAACATCGCCTTTGGTGTGCGTCTGTTTGAGAAGCTCTCCCGTGCGGATATGGACGAGCGCGTGCAGTGGGCATTGACCAAGGCCGCATTATGGAACGAAACCAAAGATAAACTTCACCAGAGCGGGTACTCTCTCTCCGGTGGTCAGCAGCAGCGTCTATGCATTGCGCGCGGTATCGCCATTCGCCCGGAAGTCTTGCTGCTGGATGAGCCGTGCTCAGCCCTGGACCCGATCTCAACCGGGCGTATCGAAGAGCTGATCACCGAGCTGAAGCAGGATTACACCGTGGTGATCGTGACCCACAACATGCAGCAGGCTGCACGTTGTTCTGACCACACGGCGTTTATGTACCTGGGCGAGTTGATTGAGTTCAGCGATACGGACGCGCTGTTCACCCGTCCGGCGAAGAAACAAACTGAAGATTATATTACTGGCCGCTACGGTTGATTTGCCTTAGTGCATGTGGAGAAACCATGGACAACCTCAATCTTAATAAACATATTTCCGGCCAGTTTAACGCAGAGCTGGAAAGCATTCGCACCCAGGTGATGACCATGGGCGGCATGGTCGAGCAGCAGCTTTCTGATGCGATTACGGCGATGCACAACCAGGACAGCGAGCTGGCGAAGCGCGTTATTGAAGGCGACCACAACGTCAATATGATGGAAGTCGCCATCGACGAAGCCTGCGTGCGCATCATTGCGAAGCGTCAGCCGACGGCGAGCGACCTGCGTCTGGTGATGGCGATCATCAAAACCATCGCCGAGCTGGAGCGTATCGGCGACGTGGCGGATAAAATCTGCCGTACCGCGCTGGAGAAATTCTCCCAGCAGCACCAGCCGCTGCTGGTGAGCCTGGAGTCTCTCGGTCGCCACACCGTGCAGATGCTGCACGACGTGCTTGACGCTTTCGCGCGCATGGATCTGGACGAAGCGGTCCGTATCTACCGTGAAGACAAGAAAGTTGACCAGGAATACGAAGGCATTGTGCGTCAGCTGATGACCTACATGATGGAAGATTCTCGTACCATTCCAAGCGTACTGACCGCGCTGTTCTGTGCGCGCTCCATCGAGCGTATCGGTGACCGTTGCCAGAACATTTGCGAATACATCTTCTACTTCGTGAAGGGGCAGGATTTCCGACACGTGGGCGGCGACGAACTGGACAAGCTGCTGGCAGGCAAAGATCCGAAAGAGTGATGTGTGTGGCGGGTGGCGCTAACGCTTACCCGCCCTACGTTAATTCAACGCGTAATATCCCACCCGCGCGCCTTCCACAACGCTGGCAGTTGCGCCAGATCGGTAAAGGTTGTCACTTTTGGATGGTCGATCGGCTTGTTGTGCGGATCGGCGCAGAAGTAAAACACCTCCATCCCCGCATCAATCCCTGACTGCGCGCCGGCAGATGAGTCATCCACCAGAATGCAGTTCTCCACGTTGACGTTCATCGCCTTCGCCGCGTGGAACATCAGCGCCGGATCGGGCTTCCAGCGCTGGATATCGTAGCCGCTGAACAGTTTTTCCGGGAAGTGGTGCAACATCTCCAGCTTGCCGAGCGAGTGCTGCATTTTGCTGACCGGGCCGTTAGAGACCACGCAGATCGGCACCGTCATCGCATCCAGCAGCGCGTTAGCGCCGGCGATAACTTCCAGCTCGGCGTCGAAGAGGCGTGCGACCTCGGCGCGGTACACCGGTTCCAGATCCGCTTTCGCCAGATCCACCCCGTGCTCTTCGTTAATGATGTCGATGATCTCGTACAGCTTCACGCCCTTAAAGCGTTTAAACACCTCTTCGAGATCGAGCGTAATACCAAATTCCTGGAACATGGCGACATACGCGCGGGAACAAATGACCTCACTGTCGACCAGCGTACCGTCACAGTCGAAAAATACCGCTTCAATTCCGGACATGCCTTTCCCTTTTAACAAGTTTAACGTTTTCGTACGGCAGTTCACCGGGACGCAATCGTTGCCGTATAAGCAAAATCAATGAAAAAAGTATCCCGTAACCGCCACTATTGTCGCATTTTGGTATAGGATAGCGACGAATTTTCCCTCCTTGTTCGGAAATTGATGATGAGTCAACAACACACTACCCAGACGTCTGGTCAGGGGCTGCTTGAGCGCGTGTTCAAACTGCGCGAGCACGGCACAACGGCACGCACCGAAGTGATCGCCGGTTTTACTACCTTCCTGACGATGGTCTATATCGTTTTCGTTAACCCGCAAATTCTGGGCGTGGCTGGCATGGACACCAGCGCCGTCTTTGTAACCACCTGTCTGATCGCGGCCCTTGGCAGCATCCTGATGGGCGTTTTCGCTAATCTGCCCGTGGCGCTGGCCCCGGCAATGGGTCTGAATGCGTTCTTTGCGTTCGTGGTGGTTCAGGCGATGGGCCTGCCGTGGCAGGTTGGGATGGGCGCTATTTTCTGGGGCGCGGTCGGCCTCCTGCTGCTGACCATCTTCCGCGTGCGCTACTGGATGATTGCAAACATTCCCGTGAGCCTGCGCGTGGGCATCACCAGCGGTATCGGTCTGTTTATCGGCATGATGGGGCTGAAAAACGCTGGCGTTATCGTGGCGAACCCGGAAACGCTGGTGAGCATTGGTAACCTGACCTCTCACAGCGTGCTGCTGGGCGTGCTGGGCTTCTTTATCATCGCGATCCTGGCATCGCGCAACATCCATGCTGCGGTGCTGGTCTCTATCATTGTGACCACGCTGCTGGGCTGGATGCTGGGTGACGTACATTACAACGGTATCGTCTCTGCGCCACCGAGCGTCTCTACCGTGATTGGCCACGTTGATCTGGCGGGCTCGCTGAACCTGGGACTGGCCGGGGTGATTTTCTCCTTCATGCTGGTCAACCTGTTTGACTCCTCCGGTACGCTGATTGGCGTGACCGACAAAGCGGGTCTGGCGGATGAAAAAGGCAAATTCCCGCGCATGAAGCAGGCGCTGTATGTGGATAGTATCTCGTCCGTCGCTGGCTCTTTCATCGGCACCTCGTCTGTTACCGCTTACATTGAATCCTCTTCCGGTGTGTCCGTGGGCGGTCGTACCGGCCTGACGGCGGTAGTTGTGGGTCTGCTGTTCCTGCTGGTGATCTTCCTCTCTCCGCTGGCGGGGATGGTGCCACCATACGCGGCAGCCGGCGCGCTGATTTACGTCGGCGTGCTGATGACCTCAAGCCTGGCGCGCGTGAAGTGGGAAGATCTGACGGAAGCCGTTCCGGCATTTATTACCGCGGTGATGATGCCGTTCAGCTTCTCGATCACCGAAGGTATCGCGCTGGGCTTTATCTCTTACTGCGTGATGAAAATCGGTACTGGCCGCTTCCGCGAACTCAGCCCGTGCGTGATTATTGTGGCGCTGCTGTTTGTGCTGAAGATTGTGTTTATTGATGCACACTAAGATGCTGGTGGTGTCAGGTGGCGCTTCGCTTACCTGACCTACGGGCTAAGTTCCCTCTCCCCGTGGGAGAGGGTTAGGGTGAGGGCTTACGCCTTCACCCGCTTAATATAATCCCCAAACGCGGTCAGCTGGCCAGAGAGATGGTCACGCGTACTCTGATCCACCACTTCACCCGTCTGCGGGTCGACCTTGTTCTGAATCACGCCGCCCATAAATTCCGGCTTGTTCATCACCATCGCATCCAGGAACACCAGGATCTGACGCAGGTGATACTGGCAGCGCGCGCCGCCGATGGCGCCCATTGAGCTGGTCTGGATCAGCACAGGTTTACCAGACAGCGGCTGCTCCGGTAAACGGGACAGCCAGTCAATGGCGTTCTTCAGACCACCCGGCACCGAGTAGTTATACTCAGGCGTCACAATCACCACGCCGTCAGCCTGACGGATTTGCTCGGCTATCGCTTCCACGCTCTGCGGGAACCCTTCTTCCTGCTGAACGTCAGCATCATAAAGCGGGATGTCGCCAATGGACGGCAGGGCACTGATCTCCATTCCCGCAGGCGCCAGCTGCGGCAGCGTACGGGCAACCATCCCGTTAAAAGAACCTTTGCGCAGGCTTCCCAGTAACGTAACAACTTTCAACGTATCAGACATGATTACTCCTGTTTCATCATGATGATCCTGGACGGATCAGCTATGGGTGTATGCTTTTTCTGCCGGTAAACTGGTTAATCGCATCAGGCGCGCGGCGGGCTCGTTGGCGCGCTCAGGTACATCCGGAAGACTACGCCAACCGCGAGTGCTGTCAAACTCCCAGATTTTCAGCCGTTCGATGGCGGGTGTCACCGCAACGGACCAGATTAGCACGTCCTCAGCGTCGCTGAGCGCCTCTACCAGCGAGGCTTTTGTCGCGCGCAGGCGTCCGGAGCCGGGGAGCAGCTGCAACAGGCTGGCGTCGTCTGACGCCGCGCCGCTCAGTTTGCGGATGCTCTGGCGAAGGGTGATGAGCTGCGCTCTGGCTTCAACGGGGTCGTTCTGGTTACGTATCCACAGCTTTTCATTGCTTGAGAGCGGGTATTCATCGAGCGCGTTAGCACCATGGAAGCTGCGCGTGACGCGTTGTAGCTCCATATCCAGGCCGCAATCACCTTCCGTCGTCAGCGCGACGCCAACAATGTTGCCGGTGTACGCAATGGAAAAATGGGGGAGTGCCGGGTCCGCAAAAACCGGGCGACCTTCTGGCTGGGTGAGTATGTCCGGTAATTCGCTGGTGCCGTACAGCATAAAAAGCAGTTCTGCGAGGAGCGCTCTGGAAGCTAAAAACCGCGTCCTGCGGTGTTCAGGTAGTTTGAGCGCCTCACTGTGACAGGCTGAAGATATTCTGGCCGATACGAGATGCCCTTCCGTTAATGTTCCTCGTGCAAAATGCGTAGCCATTTTTCGCTCCTTGATAATGGTCGTAGTCGGTTAAACGGTTACATGATTATCGCTTAACTCAGCTTCTGTTTTAATCAGTAAATGGAAATAAGAGAAGCCTGAGCACCGAACTTTACATTATCTTAGGCAAAAACCTGACCTGGTGCGGTATACAGCGCTTTAATCGTCTCACGCAGCCAGAGGATTTTCGGATTATGGCTGTTCCGTTTATGCCAGATCAGCGTGAAGGGGACGGTGAGCTTTTCTGCCTGCGCCTCATCGATGGGAATGGGAAGACAGACCAGATTACGCTGGTGGAGTTGATTGTAGTGATGGCAGTAGTGCGGCGCAGTGGCAATGTAGTTGTGATCCGGCTGGGCCGCCATAAACATCGACTGTTCAAAACCGGGCAAACTCATGGCGATGTTACGCTCCCGGCCCATCTCCCTTAGCACCTCATCGAGCGCCCAGGTGTCGCTGCGTTCCCAGAAGATGCTGATATGCGGGTAGCGCAGAAACGTCTCCAGATCCCACGCTTCCTGGAGCGCGGGATGATCCTCGCGCAAATACACGCACGGACGGTCACTGAACAGGATTTCGTAGTCGATAAACCACGGCATCAGCTTTAGCAGTTCGCGCGAGCGAGGGTGCGTTTCACGCCCGGTGAAGCCCAGATCCACTTCTCCGCGCGTAATGGCGTCCAGCGAATCGTAATCCCATTGGCGCAGCTTCACCGTCGCCTGTGGATAACGCTGATTCACCTGCTCCAGCAGGGTATTAAAGCGGATCAGCATCAGCGGTGTTTCGGCGGCGAGCACAAACTTAAGCCCGCCAGGAGAGCTATGGTGGAATTTATCGAGGATCTGGTTGCCAATCTGCATCCAGTCGGCCAAATCCTGTTCCAGACTCACCGTCAGCGGCGTGGGCAGTAGCCCTAAAGGCGTTTTAACAAACAGCGGATCGTCGAACCAGTCGCGCAACTTCGCCAGCGATTTACTCACCGCGGACGGCGTCACGTTCATCCGCTTCGCGGCTTTGGTGACGCTGCGCTCCTGCAACAAAAGTTGCAGGCAAAGTAAAAGATTAAGATCGAGACTGCTGATGGGCTTCTTCATAGTGCGCCGCGGGCTGGATGACCATAAGTAAGGTAATGCAGAGTATGCTACAGCCAATCAGAACCCCGATCAGCATATTCAGCGCGTTAAGGCCGATCACCGCCGCCAGCCAAATCCACAGTGACGAACCGCAGACCTGCGCAATGCCCAGCACCGAGCTTGCCACGCCAGCCCGCAGCGAAAACGGGCCAAGCGCCTGACTCATCGCCACACCAAAGCCGACGGAGAATCCGGCGCAGATCAGAGTAATGCCCACCAGCATTACAGCATGTGAGGTGGCAGTCGCGAGGATCACGCCTGCGGCGAGAAACAACGTCTGTGAGGCGAGCATCAGCGTGCGCTGGCGGAAGATGTTGAGCGCAAAGGGCGTGGAGAATGAGACCGCCATGCTGACCATCGCGGTTAGCGCCATCACCGTCGAATACTCACCGCGATCGAAGCCCATCGTCTCCATCAACAACACCGGGGAAACGTTTACATAGGTAAGGATCACCGCCACGCTAAGCGTGGTGATTGTCAGCCGACTCAGGAAAAAGCGATTCATCAGCTTTTCAGCCGGATGGAGGGTTGCGGTGTGATATGGCTGTTGCGAACCGGGATGGGTCTCTTTCAGCACTAACACGGACAGGATAAAGACGATGGCGCCCATTGCGGCCATGGTCCAGAAAAGGCTCTGCCACGGAAATTTAAGCATAATCAGGTAGCCAACAACCGGTGCCAGCACCGGGATGATGCAGGTAATGCCGTTCAGCATCGACAGCACTTTAGCGCGGCGCTGGGCGCTCAAGGTATCGCGCAGAATGGCAAAGGCCACCACGTAACAGCCGCCTGCGCCAATGCCCTGGATAAAACGTCCTGACAGGAACATTGTGCTTTCCTGCGCCACTGAACAGAGTACTGATGCCAGCGCAAAGATAACTGCACCCGTAATCGCGACGGGCTGGCGGCCTGCTTTATCCGCGATTTTCCCGGCAAATACCATCGACGACGCCATTCCCGCGAGGTAGGCCGAAAACGCGATGTGTAGTTGCGCCTCGCTGGCACCCAGATCGCGGGCAATATGCGGTAGCCCCACCAGATACATATCAATGCCGGACGGATACAGCAGAACCAGCGCAAAACTACAAAACAGAAAACGAGCCATAAATCCCCCATAGATGCAGGCAAGCAGGATAGGGGGCATGGGGGGATTAAGCGAGTTGCCATTTGGATAATGGTGATTTCCTGGCAGGACATCACCATAACGGAGGCTGAATAAGTGAGCTACTGTATTCGATGATCTGTCTTCTGAACGCGGCTATGGGTTGCTAAACAAGGAGGCTTGCAACTACCCCCAGACTCTCGCCATTCCCTCACTTTCCGGCCGGACTAATTCAAAACCGAACTTTGCGTAGAGTGCCGGTACATCAGCCACCAGAGAGACATAAGCGCCTTTGTAAGCATGACGGTCCAGCCAGTGAATAATGCTTTCCATAATGAGCCGGCCAAGGCCACGCCCCTGATGAGCGGGATCGACGGCAATATCGACTATCTCGAAGTTTAATGCTCCGTCGCCAACAATACGTCCCATACCGACAGGCACTCCCTGCCAGAGAATGTGTACGCCATAACAGCTTCGTGGCAAACCCACTTTGGCTGCTTCTGGCGGTCGTGCTGACAAGCCCGATATGCTACGTAAGCGACAAAAATCTTCGACTGAAGGAACAGATTCAACGACGGTGTATTCGGCAGTCATGATTATTACCATTAACAAAAAATTAACTTTTAGCAGTCTGGGGGGGTAATGGCAATGCCTGAAACGACTCGGGTGTCGGCCAGAGAATGATAAGAGGATAATAAAAACCTGCATTAACAGGAAGTTAATGCAGGTTAGTGGGCGTTTATGAACCCGGCGTCATTTACCAATACAGAAGCTCGAGAATATCCGGCCCAGCAGATCGTCCGACGTAAACTCCCCGGTGATCTCGCTCAAATTCTGCTGCGCCAGACGCAGCTCTTCCGCCAGCAGTTCACCGGCCCACGCGCCGATCAGCTGGGCTTTACCCTGCTCAAGGTGGCGAGCCGCCTCTTCCAGCGCCTGCAAGTGACGACGACGCGCCAGGAAGCCCCCCTCCATGCTGGTGTCGAAGCCCATGCTCTGTTTGAGATGGCTACGCAGGGCTTCCACGCCTTCCCCGGTACGGGCCGACAGGCGAATAAGTGAGTGACCATTCACATCGCTGATGCCCAGCGTTTCGCCGGTAACGTCGGCCTTGTTGCGCACCACGGTGATCGGTAGTTTAGCCGGGAGACGGGCGATAAAGTCTGGCCAGATTTCAGCCGGGTCAACGGCGTCGGTTGTGGTGCCGTCCACCATAAACAGCACGCGATCGGCCTGCTCGATCTCCTGCCAGGCGCGTTCGATACCGATACGCTCGACTTCATCGCTCGCATCGCGCAGGCCAGCGGTGTCGATGATGTGCAGCGGCATGCCGTCTATATGGATATGCTCGCGCAGGACATCGCGGGTGGTGCCGGCTATGTCGGTCACGATCGCCGCTTCACGGCCCGCCAGGGCGTTCAGCAGGCTCGATTTCCCGGCATTGGGGCGACCAGCAATCACCACCTTCATTCCTTCACGCAGCAGGCTGCCCTGGCGCGCTTCGGCGCGAACGGCATCAAGATCGTTCATCACCTGGTTGAGCTGAGCTTCAATTTTACCGTCTGAGAGGAAGTCGATCTCTTCGTCCGGGAAGTCGATAGCCGCTTCGACATAGATTCGCAGGTGAGTAAGTGCTTCCACAAGGTGATTCACGCGTGCGGAAAATGCCCCCTGCAACGAGTTCAGCGCGGAGCGGGCTGCCTGTTCGGAACTGGCGTCGATCAGGTCGGCAATCGCCTCGGCCTGCGCCAGGTCGAGCTTATCGTTGAGGAAAGCACGCTCGGAGAACTCACCCGGCTTTGCAATGCGCAGGCCTGGCAGGGTCAGAATACGTTTTAACAGCAGGTCGAGGATCACCGGGCCGCCGTGACCCTGAAGCTCCAGCACGTCTTCGCCGGTAAAGGAGTTTGGGCCGGGGAACCACAGCGCGATGCCCTGGTCCAGCGGCGTGCCGTCGACATCCTTAAACGGCAGATAATCAGCGTAGCGCGGCTTTGGCAGTTTACCCAGCACCGCTTCGGCCACCTCGCGCGCCTTCAGGCCGGAGATGCGCAGAATGCCTACACCACCGCGTCCCGGTGGGGTTGCCTGGGCGACGATAGTGTCGTTATGGCTCATGGTTGCTCTCGTTCAAATAAAAAAGGCGGTCAATCGACCGCCCTTATTTTAGCGTTAACTTACCGAATCAGGACTTTTTCTTTTCGCGGCTATGCAGGCCACGTTTTTCCAGACCACGGTAAATCAGCTGCTGCTGGATGATGGTCACCAGGTTGCTGACGATATAGTACAGCACCAGACCTGACGGGAACCACAGGAAGAACACGGTGAAGATGACCGGCATAAAGGTCATGATCTTCTGCTGCATCGGGTCGGTCACGGTGGTCGGCGACATCTTCTGAATGAAGAACATCGTCACGCCCATCAGGATCGGCAGGATGTAGTACGGGTCCTGTGCGGACAGGTCATGGATCCACAGGGCGAACGGCGCGTGGCGCAGCTCAACGGAACCCATCAGCATGTAGTACAGCGCAAGGAAGATTGGCATCTGAATCAGCAGCGGGAAGCAACCACCCAGTGGGTTTACTTTCTCTGCTTTATACAGGGCCATCATCTCCTGGCTCTGACGCTGTTTGTCATCGCCCAGACGCTCACGCATAGCCTGAATCTTCGGCTGTAGCATACGCATCTTCGCCATGGAGGTGTACTGCGCTTTAGTCAGCGGGTACATGATGCCACGAACGATAAAGGTGATAACGATGATGGAGAAGCCCCAGTTACCCAGGAAGCTGTGGATGAACTTCAGCAGCTTAAACAGCGGCTGAGAGATGAACCACAACCAACCGTAATCGACGGTCAGATCCAGGTGCGGCGCAACGGCAGCCATTTTGTCCTGGATTTCCGGGCCGACCCACAGGGTGCTTGCCAGCTTACCGGTTTGACCCGGCTGCACCAGAACCGGCTGAGATTTGTAGCCGATGGCTGCAATACCGTTGCCGAGGTTCGCGGTGTAGAAGTTGTTCGTACCGTCGTTATTCGGTACCCACGCCGTCGCGAAATACTGTTGCAGCATTGCGACCCAACCGCCTTTAGAGCTGACGTTCAGGTTTTCGTTATCGGCAATGGTGTCGAATTTGTATTTCTCGTACTTGGTATCTGGCGTGGAGTAAGCCGCGCCACGGAAGGTATGCAGCGCAAAGTTGCTGCTTCCGGTGTCACGGTGAGACGGCAGATTGATGGACTGCTTCAGCTGACCAAAGGTAGAGATTTCCAGCGGTTTCGCACCGGCGTTCTGTACGCTGTAGCCCACGTTCACCGCATACTCACCGCGTTTCAGGGTGAAGGTTTTGGTGAAGGTGTTGCCTGCCGCGTCGGTGTAGGTCATCGGGATAACCAGTTCGTTCTGACCATCAGCCAGTACAAACGTGTCATTCTCGACGTTATACAGTGGACGCGCACCGTTAGCCGGGTTATCCGGGCCATCACGACCGGTCAGGCCGCTCTGCGCCTGGTAGATAAATTCAGGCGTGGTTTCCAGTAACTGGAACGGTTCGGTAGACTTCAGCTCTTTCGGGTAGGTCAACAGCAGCGCCTGCTCAACATCACCACCACGGGTGTTGATAGTCAGCTCAAGCACATCGGTCTTAACCGTAATCTGTTTCCCCTGGCCACTGGCCGGTACGCCCTGGTCGGCGGCGCTACCCGCTGCGGTGGTCGTGGTCTGCGTGGTCTGCTGCTGGGGTTGAGGATTTTTATCCTGCTCCCATGCCTGCCAGATCATGAAAGACACGAACAACAAAGCGATGATAAGAAGATTGCGTTGCGAATCCATCGTTAGTGTTCTCTGGTATCAAAAGGTCCTGGAGGGACGGGGTCGTCTCCACCTGGGTGTAAAGGGTGGCATTTTAATACGCGTTTCACCGTCAACCAACTGCCTTTTATCACTCCAAACCTGCGCAATGCCTCAATTCCGTAGCTTGAGCATGTTGGCGTGAAACGGCAGTGTGGCCCGAGTAGCGGACTAATCAGGCGTTGATAAACCCGAATGAGGGCTATCAGGACCCGCGAGCCAGGCGACAGTGGCGGCGCCATAATTTTTCCAACGCTTCCGAGAGAGCACGGTTATCGAGGTCGGCAACCCCTTTTTTAGCCACCACCACGAAATCCATTGAAGGCAGTTCGTGCTGACGTAAACGGAAGCTTTCACGCGTCAGACGTTTAATCCGGTTGCGTTCATGCGCACGCTTAACGTTTTTCTTGGCGACTGTGAGACCGATGCGGGGATGCCCCAGCGAATTTTGGCGGCCGAGGATGGTGATTTGCGGCGTGCCAGCCCGTTGTGGCTGCTGGAAGACGAAAGTGAAATGAGTGGGAGTTAACAAACGTAACTCCCTGGGAAATGCGAGCTTAACCACTCAGGGGTTAGCTTTATTACTTGGAAACGGTCAGACGAGCGCGGCCTTTAGCACGACGACGTGCCAGAACCTGACGACCATTTTTAGTAGCCATACGAGCACGGAAGCCGTGAGAACGGTTGCGCTTCAGTACAGACGGTTGAAAAGTGCGTTTCATGGCGATTTCTACCTAAACTTGAAAAAATTCATGACTTTTGCGGATGCCCGACCGAGTTTCGAATGACGGACGCCGAAGCCGTGGGTGATTAAAGAGGCCGGATTGTAATAATTGTACACTCCGGAGTCAATTCTCTTTCCTTAAATCCCTGTGTATTTCCGCACGATTTCGCGTGGAAAATGAGCAACGGACGACGCAGGAAGATGAGCATCACGCGCCGGGTCGAGGATTATACGGGCTCGCCAACAAAGCGCAAGGATCGTCCCGGATCTTCGTTAGATCATTTAAGCCAAAAATTGTCTGTACTCATTAAATTTTCCAATATGCGGCCTAAATCGCGAGGCACTCGCGTCAGGATCGTTTACACTTACCCGATTCCGGATCTTCCTGTGGATAAATCGGGAAGAATCTGTGAGAAACAGAAGATCTCTGGCTCAGTTTAGGCTATGATCCGCGGTCCCGATCGGGATCCAGCGATCCAGGCCGGGTATAACCGCAGATAGCGGTTCGCACATCACCCTTTTGCACAGGGTCATGTCGATGTGCGCCAACAATCATGAATATTCAATAGTTTTCTTTTATTGTTCGAGTGGAGTCCGCCGTGTCACTTTCGCTTTGGCAGCAGTGTCTTGCCCGATTGCAGGATGAGTTACCAGCCACAGAATTCAGTATGTGGATCCGCCCGTTGCAGGCGGAACTGAGCGATAACACGCTGGCTTTGTATGCGCCAAACCGTTTCGTGCTCGATTGGGTAAGGGATAAATACCTTAATAACATCAATGGACTGCTGAACGATTTCTGCGGGTCAGATGCCCCACAGCTGCGTTTTGAAGTGGGCACAAAGCCGGTCACCCAAACCGTTCGTGAAGTTGTCAATGTGGCAGCCCCTGCACAGGCGGCGCCCGCGCCAGCGCCTCGCGTTGCACCGGCTCGTCAGGGCTGGGATAACGTTCCGGCCCCCGCTGAGCCTACCTACCGCTCTAACGTTAACGTGAAACACACGTTCGATAACTTCGTTGAAGGTAAGTCGAACCAGCTGGCGCGCGCGGCGGCTCGCCAGGTTGCCGATAACCCCGGCGGCGCTTACAACCCGCTGTTTCTGTATGGCGGCACGGGTCTCGGTAAAACGCACCTGCTGCATGCGGTGGGCAACGGCATTATGGCGCGTAAGCCCAATGCCAAAGTGGTGTATATGCACTCCGAACGCTTCGTTCAGGACATGGTAAAAGCCCTGCAAAACAATGCGATCGAAGAGTTTAAACGCTACTACCGTTCCGTTGATGCGCTGCTGATCGATGACATTCAGTTCTTTGCCAATAAAGAACGATCGCAGGAAGAGTTTTTCCATACCTTTAACGCCCTGCTGGAAGGCAATCAGCAGATCATTCTGACCTCGGATCGTTATCCTAAAGAGATCAACGGCGTTGAAGATCGTCTCAAATCCCGCTTCGGCTGGGGCCTGACCGTGGCGATCGAGCCGCCGGAGTTGGAAACCCGCGTCGCGATCCTGATGAAGAAAGCCGACGAGAACGACATTCGCCTGCCGGGTGAAGTGGCGTTCTTCATTGCCAAGCGTCTGCGTTCCAACGTGCGTGAACTGGAAGGGGCGCTGAATCGCGTTATCGCCAACGCCAACTTCACCGGTCGTGCGATCACCATCGATTTTGTGCGTGAAGCGCTGCGCGATTTATTGGCTTTGCAGGAAAAACTGGTCACTATCGACAATATTCAGAAGACGGTGGCTGAGTACTACAAGATCAAAGTGGCAGATTTACTGTCTAAACGTCGTTCCCGCTCGGTGGCGCGTCCGCGTCAGATGGCGATGGCGCTGGCAAAAGAGCTAACCAACCACAGTCTGCCGGAAATCGGTGATGCGTTTGGTGGCCGTGACCATACGACCGTGCTGCACGCTTGTCGCAAGATCGAGCAGTTACGCGAAGAAAGCCACGACATAAAAGAAGATTTTTCCAATTTAATCAGAACATTATCATCGTGACGCTATGAAATTTACCGTTGAACGTGAACATTTATTAAAACCGCTGCAACAGGTGAGTGGCCCATTAGGCGGCCGCCCTACGCTGCCTATTCTTGGAAACCTGCTGCTTCAGGTCGCGGACGGTACGCTGTCGCTGACCGGCACAGATCTGGAAATGGAAATGATCGCGCGCGTTACGCTGACTCAGCCGCACGACGCGGGCGCGACCACGGTTCCGGCACGTAAATTCTTTGATATTTGCCGTGGGCTGCCGGAAGGCGCTGAAATCGCCGTGCAGCTGGAGGGCGACCGCATGCTGGTGCGCTCTGGCCGCAGCCGTTTCTCCCTCTCCACGTTGCCCGCTGCGGACTTCCCGAACCTGGATGACTGGCAGAGCGAAGTTGAATTTACTCTGCCGCAGGCGACGATGAAGCGTCTGATCGAAGCCACGCAGTTCTCCATGGCGCATCAGGACGTTCGTTACTACTTAAACGGCATGCTGTTCGAAACCGAAGGTGAAGAGCTGCGTACCGTGGCGACCGACGGTCACCGTCTGGCGGTCTGTTCTATGCCGATTGGTGATTCACTGCCGAACCATTCGGTGATCGTGCCGCGTAAAGGCGTGATTGAACTGATGCGTATGCTCGACGGCGGCGACACGCCGCTGCGCGTGCAAATTGGCAGCAACAATATTCGTGCCCATGTGGGCGATTTTGTCTTCACATCGAAGCTGGTAGACGGTCGTTTCCCGGATTATCGCCGCGTATTGCCGAAGAACCCGGATAAAACGCTGGAGGCGGGTTGCGACATCCTCAAGCAGGCGTTCGCGCGTGCCGCTATTCTCTCCAACGAGAAATTCCGCGGCGTACGTCTGTACGTGAGTGAAAACCAGATCAAAATCACCGCCAACAACCCGGAGCAGGAAGAGGCAGAAGAGATTCTGGACGTCACCTACGCCGGGGCTGAGATGGAAATCGGCTTCAACGTCAGCTATGTGCTGGATGTGCTGAATGCACTGAAATGCGAGAACGTTCGCATCCTGCTGACTGACTCCGTTTCGAGCGTACAGATTGAAGATGCCGCATCACAGTCGGCTGCCTATGTTGTCATGCCAATGAGACTGTAATGTCGCTCACCCGTCTGTTGATCCGCGACTTTCGCAATATCGAAAGCGCGGATCTCGCTTTATCCCCTGGCTTTAACTTCCTGGTTGGCGCGAACGGCAGCGGCAAAACCAGCGTGCTGGAAGCCATCTATACGCTCGGCCACGGCCGGGCGTTTCGCAGTTTGCAGATTGGTCGCGTGATTCGCCACGAGCAGGACTCTTTTGTTCTGCACGGGCGTTTGCAGGGCGCAGAGCGGGAAACCGCCATCGGCCTGACCAAAGACAAGCAGGGCGACAGCAAGGTGCGCATCGACGGCACCGATGGCCACAAGGTGGCGGAGCTGGCGCTGCTGATGCCGATGCAGCTGATTACGCCCGAGGGGTTTACTTTACTCAACGGCGGCCCCAAATACAGAAGAGCGTTCCTCGACTGGGGATGCTTTCACAATGAAGCCGGTTTCTTTAACGCCTGGAGCAACCTGAAGCGTCTGCTTAAACAGCGTAACGCCGCATTGCGCCAGGTCACGCGCTACGCCCAGCTGCGTCCGTGGGACATGGAACTCATTCCTCTTGCGGAACAAATCAGCCACTGGCGTGCCGAATACAGTGCAGGTATCGCCGAAGACATGGCCGACACCTGCAAACAGTTTTTACCCGAGTTCTCTCTCACCTTCTCTTTCCAGCGTGGCTGGGAAAAAGAGACGGAATATGCCGAGGTGTTAGAGAGAAGCTTCGAGCGCGAGCGCATGTTGACCTACACCGCGCACGGCCCGCACAAGGCGGATTTCCGCATTCGTGCCGACGGTGCGCCGGTGGAAGACACGCTGTCGCGCGGGCAGCTGAAGCTCCTGATGTGCGCGCTGCGCCTGGCGCAGGGGGAATTCCTCACCCGCGAAAGTGGGCGACGCTGCCTGTACCTGATAGATGATTTTGCCTCGGAACTTGACGACGCGCGGCGCGGGCTGCTTGCCAGTCGCTTAAAAGCCACGCAGTCGCAGGTTTTCGTCAGCGCCATTAGCGCTGAACACGTTATGGACATGTCGGACGAAAATTCGAAGATGTTTACCGTGGAAAAGGGTAAAATAACGGATTAACCCAAGTTGAAATGAGCGAGAAACGTTGATGTCGAATTCTTATGACTCCTCCAGTATCAAAGTCCTGAAAGGGCTGGATGCGGTGCGTAAGCGCCCGGGTATGTATATCGGCGACACGGATGACGGCACCGGTCTGCACCACATGGTATTCGAGGTGGTAGATAACGCTATCGACGAAGCGCTCGCGGGTCACTGTAAAGACATCGTGGTCACGATCCATGCGGACAACTCCGTGTCCGTTACCGATGACGGTCGTGGCATCCCAACCGGTATTCACCCGGAAGAGGGCGTATCTGCTGCGGAAGTGATCATGACCGTTCTGCACGCAGGCGGTAAGTTCGATGATAACTCCTATAAAGTTTCCGGCGGTCTGCACGGCGTAGGCGTATCCGTAGTAAACGCCCTGTCGCAGAAGCTGGAGCTGGTTATCCAGCGCGAAGGCAAAATTCACCGTCAGATCTACCAGCATGGCGTGCCAGAAGCGCCGCTGGCCGTCACGGGCGATACCGAGAAAACCGGTACCATGGTGCGTTTCTGGCCGAGCCTTGAAACCTTCACCAACGTCACCGAATTCGAGTACGACATTCTGGCGAAACGCCTGCGTGAACTGTCGTTCCTGAACTCCGGCGTGTCGATTCGTCTGCGCGACAAACGTGACAACAAAGAAGACCACTTCCACTACGAAGGCGGTATCAAGGCGTTCGTTGAGTATCTGAACAAGAATAAAACGCCGATTCACCCGAATATCTTCTACTTCTCTACTGAAAAAGACGGTATCGGCGTGGAAGTGGCCTTGCAGTGGAACGACGGTTTCCAGGAAAACATCTACTGCTTCACCAACAACATTCCACAGCGCGACGGCGGTACGCACCTTGCGGGCTTCCGCGCGGCGATGACCCGTACCCTGAACGCCTACATGGACAAAGAAGGCTACAGCAAAAAAGCGAAAGTCAGCGCCACCGGCGACGATGCCCGTGAAGGCCTGATTGCCGTGGTCTCCGTGAAGGTGCCGGATCCGAAGTTCTCCTCACAGACCAAAGACAAGCTGGTCTCTTCTGAGGTGAAATCGGCGGTTGAACAGCAGATGAACGAACTGCTGAGCGAATACCTGCTGGAAAACCCGTCCGACGCGAAAATCGTGGTGGGTAAAATTATCGATGCGGCGCGTGCCCGTGAAGCGGCGCGTAAAGCGCGTGAAATGACCCGTCGTAAAGGCGCGCTGGACCTGGCAGGCCTGCCGGGCAAACTGGCTGACTGTCAGGAACGCGACCCGGCGCTGTCTGAACTGTACCTTGTGGAAGGGGACTCCGCGGGCGGTTCTGCGAAGCAGGGCCGTAACCGCAAGAACCAGGCGATTCTGCCGCTGAAGGGTAAAATCCTTAACGTTGAGAAAGCGCGCTTTGACAAGATGCTCTCTTCTCAGGAAGTGGCGACGCTTATCACCGCGCTGGGCTGCGGCATTGGTCGCGACGAGTACAACCCGGACAAACTGCGCTATCACAGCATCATCATCATGACCGATGCGGACGTCGACGGCTCGCACATTCGTACGCTGCTGTTGACCTTCTTCTATCGTCAGATGCCGGAAATCGTTGAGCGCGGCCACGTCTACATTGCCCAGCCGCCGCTGTACAAAGTGAAGAAAGGCAAGCAGGAACAGTACATTAAAGATGACGACGCGATGGATCAGTACCAAATCGCGATCGCCCTTGATGGTGCGACCCTGCACGCAAACTCCAGCGCGCCAGCGCTGGCCGGTGAGCCGCTGGAGCGTCTGGTCTCTGAGTTCAACGCCACGCAGAAAATGATTGGCCGTATGGAGCGTCGCTATCCGAAAGCGCTGCTGAAAGAGCTGATTTACCAGCCGACCCTGACCGAAGCCGATCTGAGCAACGAGCAGACCGTCACCCGCTGGGTGAACACCCTGGTGAGCGAGCTGAACGAGAAAGAGCAGCATGGCAGCCAGTGGAAGTTCGACGTCCAGCAGAACGCTGAGCAGCAGTTCGAGCCGATCGTCCGCGTGCGTACCCACGGCGTCGATACCGACTACCCGCTGGAGCACGAATTTGTGACCGGTCCGGAATACCGTCGTATCTGCACCCTTGGCGAGAAGCTGCGCGGCCTGATCGAAGACGACGCGTTCATCGAACGTGGCGAACGTCGTCAGCCGGTAGCCAGCTTCGAACAGGCGCTGGAGTGGCTGGTGAAAGAGTCCCGTCGTGGTCTCTCTATTCAGCGTTATAAAGGCCTGGGCGAAATGAACCCGGATCAGCTGTGGGAAACCACCATGGATCCGGAAAGCCGTCGCATGCTGCGCGTCACCGTTAAAGACGCAATCGCAGCGGATCAGCTGTTCACGACCCTGATGGGCGATGCGGTTGAACCACGTCGCGCCTTCATCGAAGAGAACGCCCTGAAAGCGGCGAATATCGATATTTAATCGTCGCTTTACGACAGCATAACTGGCCGCGCTTCAGCGCGGCTTTTTTATGGACGCAGGAAACTCCAGCGACATCACTGCCGGTAAACGTTTGACCAGCATATCTATGGCAATTCTTACCCTTAGCGGCAGGTGTGGCGTCTGCTGCCAGACGGCATGAACGTCGAAGCGTACATCCGGGGCCTGCTTTAAGAGCGGGGCAAGGTTTCCCTGATGAATTTCTTTGATGACCATCCAGCAGGGTAGCCATGCAAGGCCGTGGCCGGCCAGCGCCGCGTCGCAGATCGCCTGCAAATCATCCATATTGAGCGATGAGCGGGGAATAAACGTGCGCGACGTGCCATCGTAATCCATCAGCTGCCAGGGTAGGACTCTGCCCGCACGCGTGTAGTTAATGGCCGTATGCTGGCGTAGATCATCAACGGTTTGCGGCTGGCCATTCTTAAACAGGTAATCCGGCGCGGCGCACAGCACCATCCGGTGCTCACCCAGCCTTCTGGCGACCAGCACGCTGCTGTCAGCCAGAGCGCCATTGCGCACCGCCATATCAAACCCTTCTTCCACGAGATCCACGACGCGGTCGCTGAAGGACATTTCAAGCTCAAGCCCGGGATGCTCCTGCGCCAGCTCTATTAGCAGCGGGGCGATACACTGGCGACCAAACAGCACCGGCACGGCAACACGTAGCCGACCATTGACCTGATGTTTTCCGGTTTCAAGCTGCGATTCAGCGCCACGGATCTCCTCCAGCGCGCGCAGGCAGCGTTCATAAAAAAGCGCGCCGTTATCGGTCAGCCTCTGACTGCGGGTGGTCCGATGAAACAGACGAACCCCCAGCCTCTCTTCAAGACGAGCAATGCTTTTTCCTACCGCCGAGCGCGACAAATGCAGTCGGACGGCGGCCTGGGCAAAACTTCCTGCCTCAACGGAGGCAACGAAAACGGGAATATCTTTCAGCGTATCGGTCATGGACGGATTGTGTCAATTTGGTCATCAATGAAGGGAAAACTTATCGCCACTGGCGACGCTGAGTCAACGGTAGACTGTCAGAACTGAAAATCATCTGATGACAGGAGAAAAAAATGACTGAAACAATGCAACGCTGGTCAATGGATGCCCTTGGTCGTGAAAGCCTCAGGCTCGTTCAGGAGCCTGTTCCACAGCCAGGCCCGGGGGAGGTTCGCGTAAGGGTTAAAGCCGTTGCGCTCAACTACCGGGATAAAATGGTGATTGAAGGCACGATGCCGATTCCGCTTTCCTTCCCGTTTACTCCAGCATCTGACATGGCAGGCGTGGTGGACAGCATCGGCGAAGGCGTTACGCGTTTCAAGCCCGGCGCACGCGTCATCTCAACCTTCTTCCCGGAATGGATCGACGGCAAGCCGCAGGCAGACGCGCGCGATTTGCCCTATAAAACGTCCGGTGGATACTTCCAGGGCATGCTGGCCGAATATGTGATTGTGAGTGAAAATGCGCTGGTGGCGTCCCCGGAAAGCCTGGATGACGCTGAGGCCAGCACGCTTCCTTGCGCGGGGCTCACCGCCTGGTTTGCGCTGGTGGAACGTGGTCAGCTGCGCGCCGGGCAATCGGTGCTGGTACAAGGGACGGGCGGTGTGGCGCTATTCGCTTTGCAGATAGCAAAAGCGCACGGCGCAGAAGTTATTGTTACGTCGGGGAGTGATGAAAAACTGGCGCGGGCCAAAAAGCTGGGGGCCAGCCAGGGCATCAACCGGCTGAAAGGCGACTGGGCAGAAGATACGCTGGCGCTCACGCAGGATCGCGGCATCGACCATATTATTGAAACCGTGGGTGGGGAGAACCTGAGACATTCCCTGCGCGCCGTTGCCGTTCATGGGCGGATATCGGTCATTGGCGTGCTGGCCGGGACAGAAATTTCTCTGCCTGCAAGCGAGCTGTTGCTGAAATCTCCCGTCATTCAGGGGATTGGGGTTGGACACCGCCGGGCGCTGGAAGATTTTGTCCGTGCTGTTGATGTCACGGAGTTAAAACCGGTGATTGAGCATCGCTACCGCTTTGACGAGCTGGAACAGGCGCTTGAACATCTGGATCGCGGTGCGTTTGGCAAAATCGTTCTCACCCGCGAGTGAGTTCCCGTTCCCGGGATAAACGTAAAAGGGGCTTTTTGTTGCGCAAGGTAGCTCTATTTTTGTGTGCTTAATCGCGTTAGCATGAGGTAGCACTCATTTATCCCGGGGACCTCATGGCTATCAAACTCATTGCAATCGATATGGACGGCACGCTGCTGCTGCCGGACCACACTATCTCTCCTGCCGTTAAAAATGCGATCGCCGCCGCACGCGAAAAAGGCGTGAACGTGGTGCTCACCACCGGACGCCCGTATGCCGGGGTGCACAGTTACCTGAAAGAGCTGCACATGAACCAGCCTGGCGATTACTGCATCACCTATAACGGCGCGCTGGTGCAAAAGGCAGCCGATGGCAGCACGGTGGCGCAAACTGCACTGAGCTATGATGATTACCGGTTCCTGGAAAAACTCTCCCGCGACGTGGGCTCTCACTTCCACGCGCTCGATCGCAATACGCTTTACACCGCCAACCGCGATATCAGCTACTACACGGTGCACGAGTCCTACGTAGCAACCATTCCACTGGTGTTCTGCGAAGCGGAGAAAATGGACCCGGCGACCCAGTTTCTGAAAGTGATGATGATTGATGAACCTGCGGTTCTCGACAAAGCCATCTCACGCATTCCGGCTGAGGTAAAAGAGAAATACACCGTGCTGAAAAGTGCACCGTACTTCCTCGAAATCCTCGATAAACGCGTCAATAAAGGCACGGGCGTCAAATCGCTTGCCGATGCGCTGGGCATCAAGCCTGAGGAGATTATGGCGCTGGGCGACCAGGAAAACGATATTGCGATGATCGAATATGCGGGCATGGGCGTGGCGATGGATAACGCCATCCCGTCGGTAAAAGAAGTGGCGAACTTCGTGACCAAATCTAACCTGGAAGATGGCGTTGCCTGGGCGATCGAGAAATTCGTTCTGTCGTAACAAGTGCTTTGAAAGATTAGCCCTGGTTATTAACCGGGGCTTTTTTTGGCCCTGAATTTATCGAATTGTTCTTTTTGTGATCTGGATTGTAGTACAACATTAATTGATTGTACTACATTATCACCACAGCAAAGGCGGAAGGCCTCACGTTTGTACTGCAAAAGTGAGGCGAAATTCAGCGGTCGCGGTAAAGTAGTGATGGACTTACAGAGCACAAGGACTCTCCATGACACTCAATAAAACCGATCGCATTGTCATCACGCTGGGCACCCAGATTGTGGGTGGCAAATACGTTCCCGGTTCGCCGCTACCAGCAGAGGCGGAACTGTGCGAGGAGTTTGAAACCTCGCGCAACATCATCCGGGAAGTGTTCCGCTCGCTGATGGCGAAGCGGCTGATTGAAATGAAGCGCTATCGCGGCGCGTTTGTGGCGCCGCGTAACCAGTGGAACTACCTCGATACTGACGTTCTGCAATGGGTACTGGAAAACGACTACGACCCACGGCTCATCGGCGCGATGAGCGAAGTCCGAAATCTGGTGGAACCGGCCATCGCCCGCTGGGCGGCAGAGCGCGCAACGTCAGGCGACCTGGCACAGATTGAGTCGGCTTTAAACGACATGATCGCCAATAACCAGAATCGGGAGGCGTTCAACGAAGCGGATATTCGCTACCACGAAGCGGTATTGCAGTCGGTGCATAACCCGGTTTTACAGCAGCTTAGCGTGGCGATCAGCTCGCTACAGCGAGCAGTATTTGAACGTACCTGGATGGGCGATGAGGCCAACATGCCGAAAACGCTTCAGGAACATAAAGCGCTGTTCGATGCGATACGGCATCAGGACGGCGATGCGGCAGAGCAGGCGGCGCTGACCATGATCGCCAGCTCGACACGAAGGTTGAAGGAAATCACATGACATCACGCTACATCGCAATTGACTGGGGATCGACCAATCTGCGCGCCTGGCTCTACCAGGATGAGCAGTGCCTGGAAAGCAGGCAATCAGAAGCAGGTGTGACGCGCCTGAACGGTAAATCCCCCGCAGCGGTGTTAGCAGAGGTGACACAAAACTGGCGCGACGGTACAACGCCAGTGGTGATGGCCGGAATGGTCGGCAGTAACGTGGGCTGGAAGGTCGCGCCTTACCTGTCAGTTCCGGTGCATTTCACCGCCGTTGGCGAGCAGTTAACGTCCGTTGGCGACAATGTCTGGATTATTCCCGGTTTATGCGTCTCTCGCGACGATAACCATAACGTGATGCGCGGCGAAGAGACGCAGCTGCTCGGGGCGCGCACCCTTTCTCCTTCTTCTGTCTACGTCATGCCCGGGACGCACTGCAAATGGGTCCAGGCGGATGCTGAGCAAATTCATGATTTCCGCACCGTGATGACCGGCGAACTGCACCACTTGCTGCTTAAGCATTCGCTGGTGGGGGCCGGTTTGCCGGAGCAGACCCCTTCGCCGGAAGCGTTTGCCGCCGGGCTTGAGCGCGGGATCGCCTCCCCTGTCGTTTTGCCGCAACTTTTTGAGGTTCGCGCCTCGCACGTGCTGGGAAATCTTCCGCGCGAACAGGTCAGCGAATTTCTGTCCGGCCTGCTGATTGGCGCAGAAGTCGCCACCCTGAGCGACGCGTTCGCCGGGCAGCAGGCCATCACGCTCGTCGCGGGTTCATCGCTGACGTCTCGTTACCGCCAGGCGTTCCACGCTATCGGACGGGATGTTGCTGCGGTGGAAGGCGACACGGCATTTCAGGCAGGCATAAGGAGCATCGCTCATGCAGTGGCAAACTGAACTTCCCCTGATCGCGATTTTGCGCGGTATCACGCCCGGTGAGGCCTTAGCGCACGTTGGCGCGGTGATCGACGCCGGGTTCGACGCGGTGGAAATCCCGCTCAACTCCCCGGAGTGGGAAAAAAGCATTCCGGCAGTTGTGAAGGCGTTTGGTGATAAGGCGCTGATTGGCGCTGGCACCGTATTACAGCCGGAGCAAGTGGATGAACTGGCGAAAATGGGCTGCAAGCTTATCGTCACACCGAATATCAACCCCGAGGTGATCCGCCGGGCGGTGGATTACGGCATGACCGTCTGCCCGGGTTGCGCCACGGCCACAGAAGCCTTTGCCGCCCTCGATGCGGGCGCACAGTCTCTCAAAATTTTCCCGTCGTCGGCCTTTGGTCCGGATTACATCAAAGCGCTGAAAGCGGTCTTACCCGCCAGCGTGCCGGTCTTTGCCGTGGGTGGCGTCACGCCGGAAAACCTGGTGCAGTGGATAAAAGCGGGCTGTGTGGGCGCCGGGCTGGGCAGCGATCTCTATCGTGCAGGTCAGCCCGTTGAGCGTACCTCACAGCAGGCGGCAGCATTTGTGAAAGCGTATCGAGAGGCAGTGCAATGAAAATAACCAAACTCACCACGTACCGTTTACCCCCGCGTTGGATGTTCCTGAAAATCGAAACCGACGAAGGCGTGGTTGGCTGGGGCGAGCCGGTGATTGAAGGCCGTGCGCGCACCGTTGAAGCCGCGGTTCACGAGCTGGGCGAATACCTGATTGGCCAGGATCCGGCGCGCATCAACGACCTGTGGCAGGTCATGTACCGGGCGGGATTTTACCGTGGCGGTCCGATCCTGATGAGCGCCATCGCCGGTATTGATCAGGCGCTGTGGGATATCAAAGGCAAAGTGCTGAATGCCCCGGTCTGGCAATTAATGGGCGGCCTGGTGCGCGACAAAATCAAAGCCTACAGCTGGGTGGGCGGTGACCGCCCTGCGGAAGTGATCGACGGTATCCGGCAACTGCGCAACATCGGTTTTGACACCTTCAAACTCAACGGCTGCGAAGAGATGGGCGTTATAGACAACTCGCGCGCGGTAGACCGGGCGGTGAACACCGTGGCGCAAATCCGCGAGGCTTTCGGCAACGAGATTGAGTTTGGTCTGGATTTCCACGGCCGCGTCAGCGCGCCAATGGCCAAAGTGCTGATTAAAGAGCTGGAGCCGTATCGCCCGCTGTTTATCGAAGAGCCGGTGCTGGCCGAGCAGGCGGAATACTATCCGAAACTGGCTGAACAGACGCACATTCCCATCGCGGCGGGGGAACGCATGTTCTCGCGCTTCGAGTTTAAACGCGTGCTGGAGGCGGGCGGCATTGCGATCCTGCAACCGGACCTCTCCCACGCGGGCGGCATCACCGAATGCTACAAAATTGCCGGAATGGCAGAAGCCTGGGATGTGGCGCTGGCGCCGCACTGTCCGCTTGGACCGATTGCGCTGGCGGCCTGCCTGCACGTCGACTTCGTCTCCCGCAATGCGGTGTTCCAGGAACAAAGCATGGGCATTCACTATAACAAGGGCGCGGAGCTGCTCGACTTTGTGAAAAACAAAGAAGACTTCAGCATGGAAGGCGGTTTCTTTAAACCGTTAACGAAGCCGGGCCTTGGCGTGGAGATCGATGAAGCCAAAGTCATTGAGCTGAGTAAAAGTGCGCCGGACTGGCGTAACCCACTGTGGCGTCATGAAGACGGTTCCGTAGCCGAGTGGTAAATCGCCGGATGGCGCTACGCTTATCCGGCCTACTTTCTCGTAGGCCCGGTAAGCGAAGCGCCACCGGGCAAAAAAAACGTACATAGAAAAAATATAACCCTCTGTAAATTACAGGGCATGGTGAGCGGCTTCGCTATGCCCAAAATCTGGAGACAGATTGCGATGGATATTCCAGTTACTGCTGCAAAAACCGGGCGTCGTCGTTACCTGACGCTGATCATGATCTTTATTACCGTGGTCATCTGTTATGTCGACCGCGCCAACCTTGCCGTGGCATCGGCTCATATTCAGGAAGAGTTTGGCATCACCAAAGCGGAAATGGGCTACGTCTTCTCGGCGTTTGCCTGGCTGTATACGCTCTGCCAGATCCCGGGCGGCTGGTTCCTTGACCGCGTGGGTTCACGTCTGACCTACTTTATCGCTATTTTCGGCTGGTCCGTGGCGACCCTGTTCCAGGGCTTCGCCACCGGGCTGATGTCGCTGATTGGCCTGCGCGCCATCACCGGGGTGTTTGAAGCGCCCGCGTTTCCGACCAACAACCGCATGGTGACCAGCTGGTTCCCGGAACATGAGCGAGCCTCTGCCGTCGGCTTTTACACCTCCGGGCAGTTTGTTGGTCTGGCGTTTCTGACGCCGCTGTTAATCTGGATCCAGGAGCTGCTGAGCTGGCACTGGGTGTTTATCGTCACCGGCGGGATCGGCATTATCTGGTCGTTAATCTGGTTTAAGGTGTATCAGCCGCCGCGCCTGACCAAAAGCATCTCCAAAGCCGAACTGGACTACATCCGCGACGGCGGTGGCCTGGTGGACGGCGATGCGCCCGTGAAAAAAGAGGCGCGCCAGCCGCTGACCAGAGCGGACTGGAAGCTGGTCTTCCACCGTAAGCTGGTGGGCGTGTATCTGGGACAGTTCGCGGTGACCTCCACGCTGTGGTTCTTCCTCACCTGGTTCCCGAACTATCTGACCCAGGAAAAAGGTATTACCGCGCTGAAGGCAGGCTTTATGACCACCGTACCCTTCCTTGCGGCGTTTTTCGGCGTCCTGCTCTCGGGCTGGCTGGCGGATAAGCTGGTGAAAAAAGGTTTCTCGCTGGGCGTTGCGCGTAAAACGCCGATTATCTGCGGACTGCTGATCTCTACCTGCATCATGGGAGCGAACTACACCAACGATCCGGTGTGGATCATGACCCTGATGGCGGTAGCGTTCTTCGGAAACGGTTTTGCCTCTATCACCTGGTCGCTGGTGTCGTCGCTGGCGCCGATGCGTCTGATCGGCCTGACCGGTGGCGTGTTTAACTTCGTTGGCGGCCTGGGCGGGATCACCGTACCGCTGGTCATCGGTTACCTGGCGCAGGACTACGGCTTTGGTCCGGCGCTGGTGTATATCTCTGCCGTGGCGCTGATCGGCGCGCTCTCCTACATCCTGCTGGTCGGCGACGTTAAACGAGTAGGCTAATCCCTTCGGATGTTTTACCCTGATGCGATAACCGCGCATCAGGGTATTTCCATGAAACAAATCACCTTCGCTTCCCGCAACCACCAGCTCACCAACATCAACGTCTGGACGCCAGACAGCCAGTGGCTTGTCTATGATGTCCGCCCGTCAGGCGCGTCGTTTACCGGTGAAACCATTGAGCGGGTCAATGTCAGTACGGGCGAGGTTGAGGCGATCTACCGTGCGACTGACGGCGCGCATGTCGGCGTGGTGACCGTTCATCCGGCGCAGGACAAATATGTTTTTATCCACGGCCCGAAAAACCCGGATGCAGACTGGCACTACGATTTTCATCATCGCCAGGGGGTGATTGCGCACAATGGTCAGGTGAGCAATCTTGATGCGATGGATATCACCGCGCCTTACACCGCAGGCGCGCTGCGTGGCGGCAGCCACGTCCACGTTTTTAGCCCGAACGGGCAGTTCGTCAGCTTTACCTACAACGACCATGTGCTGCACGCGCGCGATCCGCAGCTGGATTTGCGTAACGTCGGGGTGGCGGCGCCTTTTGGTCCGGTAAACCCACAGGGGAACCATCCGCGGGAATATGCCGGAACCTTCTGGAGCGTACTGGTAAGCCGTACAACGCCGAACCCGAAACCGGGCAGCGATGAGATCAACCGCGCCTACGAAGAGGGCTGGGTGGGCAACGACAGGCTAGCGTTTATCGGCGATACGGTGTCTGCGAAAGGCGAGAAAGTGCCCGAACTGTTTATTGTCGATCTCCCCAAAGACGAGCAGGGCTGGAAACGGGCGGGTGATGCGCCGTTGCAGGGGACGCCGGATACAATGCCCGCGCCGCCTGCGGGCGTCATGCAACGCCGCCTTACCTTCACCCACCAGAAGGCGTATCCGGGGCTGGTGAACGTGCCGCGCCACTGGGTGCGCAGCAATCCACAGGGAACGCAGATTGCGTTTTTAATGCGGGACGATAACGGCGTTGTGCAGCTGTGGCTTATCTCCCCTGAGGGCGGCGAGCCGCGCCAGCTGACCCACGCTGAGCGTGATATTCAGTCAGCCTTTAACTGGCATCCTTCCGGCAACGGGCTGGGATTTGTGCTTGCAGGCCGCATTGCCTGCTGCGATGCGCAGACCGGAGAGGTGACGTTTGTGACGTCCGATCACGGCAATCCGCCGTCTGCTGACGCTGTGGTGTTTTCCCCGGACGGACGATTTATTGCATGGATGGAAGAGAAGGACGGTTTCCGCCAGCTGTGGCTAACGGAAACCGCACAGAATTAGCGTGGAGGCATCGCTGCGGGCGGGATGACGGAATTGGTCGCCAGCTTTTCCTGCTCGCTTTTCTCAACGCGCGAACGCACTGAGCTGTCGGTGCGGAACATATCCCACGGCAGCAAAAGCGTATCGGCAACCGCCGTAAACGGCATATCAAGAATCGCCAGAGATTTGGTACCCCAGTTTGTCTCATCATCAGAGATCATTGCGGCACTGGCGCGCGTCCCCGGATATGTTCCTTCTTTACCGCCGGTGTGCGACATCACGCTCGAACACCCGCAAAGTAAAACAACCCCGCTGAACGTCGCCAGCTTAATCAGAACATTTCTCATCATCACTCAGTCATCATTAGTAGCACGGCATTAACCTGCAACTCAGGGTTATAGCGAGGCGCGTCCAAAATGGATAGCTCAAAACTCCCGCACTGTGGTCGCCATCGCAATTTAACCCTTTGTGCTGTGCCCCTGAGTCTATGCGACAACCAGCAAAGTGCAAAAAAATCTCACATCAACAGTCTTGAAAAGGCCGTATCCAGACCCATTTTAAGAATGTAACCCGATAACGGACACGCCTGATGGGTGTTCGGGGAAGCAGAAGCCTGTCCATGGTGGAAGGCTACATTTTCTCGCTGATTTCAGGAGCATTTATCTATGCGTAATTTCGATCTCTCTCCGCTATACCGTTCTGCCATTGGTTTTGATCGTCTGTTCAACCACTTAGAAAACAACCAGAGCCAGAGCAACGGCTATCCTCCTTACAACGTTGAACTGGTTGACGAAAACCACTATCGCATTGCGATTGCTGTTGCCGGTTTCGCAGAGAGCGAACTGGAGATCACCGCGCAGGACAATCTGCTGGTGGTGAAAGGCTCCCATACGGGCGAACAGAAAGAACGAACCTACCTCTACCAGGGTATCGCAGAGCGCAACTTTGAACGCAAGTTCCAGCTGGCTGAGAACATCCACGTCAAGGGCGCGAACCTGGTGAACGGCCTGCTGTTTATCGAACTGGAACGTGTGATTCCGGAAGAGAAAAAACCGCGTCGTATCGAAATCAACTAATTAAGCGGGTCGCGGCTGCGGCCCATCTGAAATTGCTTGCCGTAACGGGAGCATATGCGAATCCGCAAGGGTTTGCAGGTACAACTGTGCACAAAATTAAACTGTGCCGAACTCGCTTCTCAGAAGGAGATTTAGTATGCGTAACTATGATTTTTCTCCCCTGCTGCGTCAGTGGATCGGTTTTGACAAACTGGCTAACGCGCTGCAAAGCGCAACCGAACAGCAGACCTTTCCGCCGTACAACATCGAAAAAAGCGATGATAACCACTACCGCATCACGCTTGCGCTGGCCGGATTCCGCCAGGATGATCTCGACATCCAGCTTGAGGGTACGCGCCTGACCGTGAAAGGGTCACCGGAAAAACCAGACACCGAGACCAAATGGCTGCATCAGGGGCTTGTCACTCAGCCGTTTAGCCTGAGCTTTACTCTGGCAGACCATATGGAAGTTTCTGGCGCGACGTTCACTAACGGGCTGCTGAACATTGACCTCACCCGTAACGTGCCGGAAGCCATTGCGCCTCAGCGCATCGCCATTAGCGAACGCCCGGCGTTGAACAGCTAAACCACGTTTTTGCCGCGAGGCAAACCTGCCGATCCTGTAGGTCGGGTAAGGCTCAGCCGCCACCCGACTCGCTCACAGATGCCATGAAGCCCTGCCCCGGCAGGGCTTTTTTGTGCGCCATCGCCCATACAACCGCCGTCAGCTCTGAGAGAATCCTTAGCATAACTATGGTTATACACAGGATGTGGATCATGAGTGATATCGCGTTAACCGTTAGCGTGTTGGCCCTTGTCGCGGTAGTGGGGCTATGGCTGGGGAATATCAAAATCCGCGGCGTCGGATTTGGCATCGGCGGGGTGCTGTTCGGCGGGATTTTTGTCGGCCATTTTGCCGACCAGCTTGGGTGGGTACTCAGCGCCGATATGCTGCATTTCATCCAGGAGTTCGGCCTGATCCTCTTTGTGTATACCATCGGTATTCAGGTGGGGCCGGGCTTCTTCGCTTCCCTGCGCGTCTCCGGTTTACGCCTTAATCTCTTTGCCTTCGGCATCGTCGTGATGGGTGGGCTGGTTACCGCCATTCTGCATAAACTCTTCGCGATTCCGCTGCCCGTTGTGCTGGGCATCTTCTCCGGCGCCGTCACGAATACGCCCGCGCTCGGGGCGGGCCAGCAAATTCTGCGCGATCTGGGTATCCCTGCTGATGTCGTCGATCAGATGGGGATGAGCTACGCCATGGCCTATCCGTTTGGCATTTGCGGTATTTTGCTCTCGATGTGGCTGGTGCGCGTGCTGTTCCGCGTTAACGTCGAGCAGGAGGCAAAAGAGCATGAAAGCACGCTGACCAACGGCCATGCGCTCATTAAAACCATCAACATTCGCGTCGAAAACCCCAACCTGAACAATATGGCGATTCAGGATGTTCCCATTCTGAACAGCGCGACCATTATCTGTTCCCGCCTGAAACGTGATGAAACGCTGATGGTGCCTTCACCTGACACCCTTATTCAGCACGGCGATCTCCTGCATCTGGTAGGGCAACCGGCGGATTTAAACAATGCCCGGCTGGTGATTGGTCAGGAGGTGGATACATCACTCTCAACCCGTGGAACGGACATGCGCGTGGAGCGCGTGGTAGTGACCAATGAGAAGGTTTTGGGCAAGAAAATACGCGATTTGCAGGTTAAAGAGCGTTATGACGTGGTGATCTCCCGGCTTAACCGCGCCGGTGTCGAGCTGGTGGCCAGCCAGGATGCCAGCCTGCAATTCGGTGATATTCTCAACCTCGTCGGGCGTCCCTCATCCATTGATGCCGTAGCGGACATGGTGGGCAACGCACAGCAAAAACTCCAGCAGGTGCAGATGCTGCCGGTCTTTATCGGCGTCGGGCTTGGCGTCATGCTTGGCTCCATCCCCCTGTACGTGCCCGGCTTCCCGGTGGCACTGAAGCTGGGTCTGGCAGGCGGGCCGCTCATTATGGCGCTGATCCTCGGGCGTATCGGCTCTGTCGGCAAGCTCTACTGGTTTATGCCGCCGAGCGCTAACCTGGCGCTGCGGGAGTTGGGCATCGTGCTGTTTCTGGCGGTGGTGGGGCTGAAATCCGGCGGCGATTTTGTCGATACCCTGGTGAACGGCGAAGGGATGAGCTGGGTAGGATACGGCATATTTATTACCGCTATCCCACTGATAACGGTCGGATTACTGGCGCGTATCTTCGCTAAAATGAACTATCTCACGCTGTGCGGCATGCTGGCTGGCTCCATGACCGATCCGCCCGCGCTGGCGTTCGCCAATAACCTGCACGCCACCAGCGGCGCGGCGGCGTTGTCCTACGCCACGGTTTATCCGCTGGTGATGTTTCTTCGCATTATCACCCCGCAGCTACTGGCGGTGCTGTTCTGGGGGATGGGCTAATAAGTCTTCCGGGTGGATACGCCGCAAATGGTAGTCCACCTGGTAATCGCTGGTGTTCCGGAACATCACGGAATAATTGAGGAACTCGCCGCTGTCGCTGTAGGAAAGGGAGGTGATGCGCAGCAGCGGCGTCTGTTCCGGCACATTCATATAACCGGCCAGCTGTTTATCTGCCAGCACCGGCGTCAGGCTCTCGTAGTTGCCGCTGATGGTGATCCCGCATTCCTTCTCGATGTAATCAAACTTAGACCCTTCGAGATGCGCCAGGGAAAGATTGCGGAACAGCTTCACCGGCATAAAGCTGTCCTCCAGCATCAGCGGTTTTCCGTCAACGTAACGCACCCGCCTTGAAAAATAGATCCGCTCATCAACCTGAATCCGCAGCTGGCTGGCGATGGCGGGCGGCGCGGGCATCACTTCAAACTGCAACACCTTGCTCTGCACTTCTTTCCCCTGCTGGCGCAATACCTCCACCAGCCCGGTCAGGTTAGTCGTTTCATGATGAACGTCTTTGCGCGCCACGAACGTCCCGCTGCCGTGTCGACGTTCAACCAGCCCCCAGCTTACCAGCAGATCCAGCGCCTTGCGGATGGTCATCCGGGCTACGCCAAACTCTTTTGCCAGCGCTTTTTCTCCGGGTAACGGACTGCCAATGTTGTAGTCCGAGGAATTCAGCCGCAGCCGTAGCCGATCGGCAATTGATTTGTAGATCACCAGTAGACCTCTCTGCGCACATCATGGCGTGGAATACGTCTTAACTTGTCCATGTTTAGTTTAAAAAGTAGACCTGATTGGTCAAATTAAAACCATGAATGCGATCACGAATCGCAGCGGCATACCATGTTGCCGCATCAGTAAGTTCTTATGCTCACCTCAGGCCAGTAAAAAACCATAAAGGCCTCTATCCCCTACAGGTTGTTTCATGAGGATTTAAAAATGCTCAGTCAAATACAACGCTTTGGCGGCGCCATGTTCACCCCGGTTTTGCTGTTTCCCTTTGCCGGGATCGTGGTTGGGATCGCCATCATGCTTCGCAACCCGCTGTTTGTCGGTGAGGCCTTAACCGCGCCAGATAATCTGTTCGCGCAAATTGTTCACATCATTGAAGAGGGCGGCTGGGCGGTGTTCCGTAATATGCCGCTGATTTTTGCTGTCGGCTTACCGATTGGCCTGGCAAAGCAGGCGCAGGGCCGCGCCTGTCTGGCGGTGCTGATTAGCTTCCTGACCTGGAACTACTTTATCAACACGATGGGGATGACCTGGGGTCACTTCTTTGGCGTCGACTTCTCTGCTGAACCCACTGCCGGCAGCGGGCTGGCGATGATTGCCGGAATCAAAACGCTTGATACCAGCATCATCGGGGCGATTATCATTTCCGGGCTCGTCACCGCCATCCACAACCGATTTTTCGACAAGCCGTTGCCGGTCTTTCTGGGGATTTTCCAGGGCACCTCGTTTGTCGTTATCCTCGCGTTCTTCGTCATGATCCCCTGCGCCTGGCTGACGCTGCTGGGGTGGCCGAAAGTGCAGATGGGCATTGAGTCGTTGCAGGCCTTTCTCCGTACCGCTGGCGCGCTGGGCGTATGGGTTTATACCTTCCTGGAACGCATTCTGATCCCAACCGGATTACACCACTTTGTCTACGGTCCGTTTATCTTTGGCCCGGCTGCGGTAGAAGGTGGCATTCAGGTCTACTGGGCACAGCACCTTCAGGAGTTCAGCCAGAGCACTGTGCCGCTGAAAACGTTGTTCCCGGAGGGCGGATTCGCGCTGCACGGCAACTCTAAGGTGTTTGGCTCAGTCGGTATTGCGCTGGCTATCTGGTATACCGCGTCGCCGGAGAACCGCGTCAAAGTGGCAGGTCTGCTGATCCCGGCCACGCTTACCGCCGTGCTGGTGGGCATTACCGAACCGCTGGAGTTCACCTTCCTGTTTATCTCGCCGTTGCTGTTTGCCATCCACGCCGTGCTGGCCGCAACGATGGCGACGGTGATGTATACCTTCGGGGTGGTGGGGAACATGGGGGGCGGTCTGCTGGACCAGTTCCTGCCGCAAAACTGGATCCCGATGTTCCATAACCACGCCTCGACGGTATTCACCCAGATTGGCATCGGCCTCTGCTTCACAGGGATCTACTTCGTGGTCTTCAGGACGCTTATCGAACGTCTGAATCTCAAAACGCCGGGTCGGGAAGAGAGCGAAATCAAACTCTACAACAAAGCCGACTATAAGGCCGCGCGCGGGCAAACCACTGCCCCGGCGGCAGCCAGCCAGAAGGTCGGGCAGGCCGCTGGGTTCTTACAGGCGCTCGGCGGCGCAGCAAACATCGAAAGTATCAATAACTGCGCCACCCGCTTGCGTATCGCCCTGGTGGATATGACGAAAACCCAAAGCGACGACGTCTTCAAAGCCCTGGGCGCACACGGTGTAGTGCGGCGCGGCAACGGCATACAGGTGATTGTCGGTCTGCACGTTCCTCAGGTGCGCGACCAGCTGGAATCGCTGATGAAAACCCCTTTAACAAACGAACAAACCACTCTGACAGAGGCTATATCATGAAAAAATTCTCAGTTGTTATTGCAGGCGGCGGCAGTACATTCACGCCTGGTATCGTCCTGATGCTGTTAGCCAACCGTGACCGTTTCCCGCTGCGTGCGCTGAAGTTCTATGACAATGACGGAGCACGTCAGGAGATCATCGCCGAGGCGTGCAAAATCATCCTCAAGGAGCAGGCGCCGGAGATTGAATTTAGTTACACCACCGATCCGAAAGCGGCGTTTACCGATGTGGATTTCGTGATGGCGCATATTCGCGTGGGCAAATACCCGATGCGTGAAAAAGATGAAAAAATCCCGCTGCGTCACGGCGTGCTGGGCCAGGAAACGTGCGGGCCGGGCGGCATCTCCTACGGCATGCGCTCCATCGGCGGCGTGCTGGAGCTGGTGGATTACATGGAGCAGTACTCCCCGAACGCGTGGATGCTGAACTACTCCAACCCGGCGGCGATTGTCGCGGAAGCCACGCGCCGCCTGCGTCCGAACGCGAAAATTCTCAACATCTGCGACATGCCGATCGGCATTGAAGGGCGTATGGCGCAGATTGTCGGCCTGAAAGACCGCAAAGAGATGCGCGTGCGCTACTACGGTCTGAACCACTTCGGCTGGTGGACGTCGATTGAAGATCTGAACGGCAACGATCTGATGCCAAAACTGCGCGAATACGTAGCGAAAAACGGCTATGTGCCGCCTTCGGAAGATGCGCATACTGAAGCGAGCTGGAACGATACCTTCGCCAAGGCCAAAGACGTACAGGCGCTGGATCCGGACACCATGCCGAACACCTACCTGAAATATTACCTGTTCCCGGACTATGTGGTCGCCCATTCCAACCCGGAGCGTACCCGCGCCAATGAAGTGATGGATCACCGTGAGAAGCATGTATTCAGTTCATGCCGGGCGATTATCGAAGCCGGTCATTCTTCTGCCGGTGAACTGGAAATCGACGAACATGCGTCGTACATCGTCGATCTGGCGACCGCGATTGCCTTTAACACCCAGGAACGCATGCTGCTGATTGTGCCTAACAATGGGGCTATCCATAACTTTGACGCTGACGCGATGGTAGAAATCCCTTGTCTGGTCGGCCACAACGGACCGGAGCCGCTGACCGTGGGTGATATTCCGCACTTCCAGAAAGGGCTCATGAGCCAGCAGGTGGCGGTGGAAAAACTGGTGGTGGACGCCTGGGAGCAGCGCTCGTATCAGAAACTCTGGCAGGCGATTACCCTGTCGAAAACCGTACCGAGCGCATCGGTGGCGAAGGCGATTCTGGACGATCTGATTGAAGCGAATAAGGATTACTGGCCAGAGCTGCACTAATCTTTCTGACCGGCATCGCCTGATGCCGGTCTCCTTGTCCTGGCTGAATTACGCTATGCTGAAGCCTGCATGCTGCACGACAAGGAATCTTGATGAACATTTCCCGCCTCGGTGAAGCGCCGGACTACCGCTTCTCACTGGCTAACGAACGCACGTTCTTAGCGTGGATCCGCACCGCCCTGGGCTTTCTGGCCGCAGGCGTCGGCCTTGATCAGCTCGCCCCCGATTTTGCCACCCCGTTGATTCGCGAAGTGCTGGCCCTGCTGCTGTGCCTGATTGCCGGCGTGCTGGCGATTTATGGCTATCTGCGCTGGCTGAGAAATGAAAAGGCGATGCGTCTGAAGCAGGATCTCCCCTATACGCGCGGCTTGCTCATTATCAGTACGATTTTGCTGATGGTTGCGGGCGTAGTGATGCTACTGGTGCTGTATGCCGGATAGCCGCAAAGCGCGGCGGGAAGCGGACCCCGGCCTTCAGCCGGAGCGAACCTCGCTGGCCTGGCTGCGCACGCTGCTGGGGTATGGCGCGCTGATCGCTCTTGCCATTAAGCACAACTGGCACCGCACGGGGGCGCCATTCTGGATCTCCATTGTTGTGCTGGCGCTGGTAGCTATCATTTTATGGCGCTACACCCGCAGCCGTAACCTGATGGACGTGTCGCAGAACGACTTTGCGCAGCCGAAAGCGGTGCGGGATAAGTTCCTGATTGCGTTGGCCGTGCTGTCGCTGTCGCTGCTGTTTGCGGTAACCCACATTCAACAAATTTTGCACCTGTAGGCCGGGTAAGGCGTAGCCGCCACCCGGCATAATTACTTCCCTTTCGCTAAATATTTCGCCATCTCGTCTTCCGGCACCATCCCGCCGCCGGTTGCCCACACCAGGTGGGTAACGTTGGTATCCGAATGAACGCGCAGCGGCCCGGCCATCCCCGCCAGCGCCGACGGCTCCAGGCGAATCCCTTCCTCCTGCGCCAGCCAGCCGAGCAGGTCGTACATGCTCTGGTCGGACAACGTATAGAACCCGTCAAGCAGACGCTCCATCGCGCGGCCTACGAAGCCGGACGCGCGACCTACCGCCAGACCGTCTGCCGCCGTCACGTTGTCGATACCCAGATCCTGCACGGCGATTTCATCGTGCAGCCCGGTGTAGACACCCAGCAGCATACACGGCGAGTGCGTGGGCTCCGCGAAGAAGCAGTGGACGTTATCGCCAAAGGCCAGCTTCAGGCCAAACGCCACGCCGCCGGGGCCACCGCCGACGCCGCACGGCAGGAAGACATACAGGGGATGATCGGCATCCACCACGCGGCCCTGCGCGGCAAACTGCGCTTTCAGGCGTTCACCTGCAACCGCATAGCCCAGGAACAGCGTGCGGGAGTTCTCATCGTCAATAAAGAAGCAGTTCGGATCGCTTTCCGCCGCTTTGCGCCCTTGCTCCACCGCCACGCCATAATCCTGCTCATATTCCACGACGATGACGCCGTGGCTGCGCAGTTTGGCTTTCTTCCACTCGCGGGCGTCGGCGGACATATGCACCGTGACCTTAAAGCCAATGCGTGCGCTCATAATGCCGATGGACATCCCCAGGTTGCCGGTTGAGCCCACCGCGATGCTGTACTGGCTGAAGAAGTCCTTAAAGCGCGGCTCCAGCAGAACGCTGTAGTCGTCTTCAACGCTCAGCAACCCGGCTTCTAGCGCCAGTTTCTCCGCATGGGTCAGCACCTCATAGATGCCGCCGCGCGCTTTGATCGAGCCGGAAATCGGCAGATGGCTGTCTTTTTTCAGCAGCAGCGTGCCTGGAATGGCCTTGCCGGACTCTTTCTCCAGCCGCTTTTGCATCGCCGGAATCGCGACCAGGTCGGATTCGATAATCCCGCCCGTCGCCGCCGTTTCCGGGAAGGCTTTCGCCAGATACGGCGCGAAGCGTTTCAGGCGCGCATGCGCGTCGTCAACGTCGGCTTTGGTCAGCCCGACATACGGCAACCCTTCCGCCAGCGTCGTGGTGCGCGGGTTAAGCCAGGTGATCGCTTTCAGGGCAATCAAATCCGCCAGCAGCGGAAACCGGTCAATGAGGCTGGTCAGGTCAGTCGTTTTCATAATCTGTCTCAGAATTTAGTTCGTTCTGACTCTACACCAATTGTGAAAAAGCATGCTAAATACAGAGTAAAGCATTTGATTATTTGCAAGGGGCATCGTGTTAAAGCCGTTGATTGTCACCGTGTTAGCGATCGCTTCCGGCTGGGCCTGTGCCGCTGAGCCGCCGCTGACGGCTGCCCGTTACGCGCAGATGCTGGGCGTCGGAATGGATGTCGACTGGGCCCGCACCGAGCGCGGTATCCGCGAATTTGACCCGCTGGTGGTCCGTGATTTCCAGGCAAAAGGCATACGTCATGTCCGTATTCGGGTGGCGGGCGAACCGACGGAAGCGCGGCTGATTCACCTGCGTAAGCTGGTGGAGGCCTGCGAGCAATACGGCGTCATCCCCATCATCGCTTATCAGGCCGATGAATATAAAAACGACCCGAAAGCGGATACCGAAAAAGAGGTGATCAACTGGTGGATTGCCGTGGCGCACTATTTTGGTCAGCGCTCGCCGTTGCTGGGCTTTGACCTGATCTACGAACCGGCGGACAAGCTCAACCACAACCTTGCTTCGCTCAACCGGGTGTATGAGAAAGCGATCAAAGACATTCACGCCATTGATGCCAGCCGCATGATTTTTATCGCCCCTCGTCTGCGCGCCGCGCCGGAGGATTTATCCAGCCTGAAGCTGCCCGCGCACAGCCAGAATTACCTGCTGGCGGAGTGGCATATTTTCCCCTGGGGTCCGCTGAAAACGAACGGCAAATACCCGTGGACGTCCGGAACCGCGGCTGAGAAAGCGGCTATCCGTAACCGAATCAACGCCGCGCTGCACTGGCAGCAAAAAACCGGGCATGTGAGCTGGGTTGGCGGCTGGGGCGTGGGCGAATCGAAAAGCCTGACGCCAACCGCCTCGCAGATGGCGTTTGCCACGTTTATGGCGTGCGAGCTGCAACAGGCCAACATCCCGTATGCGATAAACGCCGATGTTCAGTTTTATGACGGGGAAGAGGGGGCGTGGCGGCCTGCCCCAGAGCGGCTATTGCAGGCGATGATTGCGCCCGTCTGTGAAAAGCCCGGCGAGAAGCCGGGCCATCATGCGGTTAAACCGGCTGTTCGTGATGCGAGGCACGCGACGCCAGCGGCAGCCAGCACAGCAAAATCAGCAGCCCCATCAGGGTCATCAGTAAGCCTAAACTCGCCTGCCCGGTCTGCGGCATCATAGCCGAAAGCCAGGCCAGCGCGCCGGAACCGATGTTCTGCAAACCGCCCACCAGCGCGCCTGCCGTGCCTGCGAGGAACGGGAACGGCTCCATCGCGCCGCTGGTGGCGAGGGGAAACAGCATGCCCGCGCCGAAGAAGAACAGCGCTGCCGGGATGAGCAACGTCCAGACCGACATCACGTCAAACAGCCCCGGGATCCACATCATCAGCCCGGCCAGCAGACAGCTAATCACCGACTGCCACATCAGCGTGGAGAAACGCTTGTTTGGACGTCCGGCGAACCATGCGCCGAAGAACGCCGCCGGGATCGGCAGAATAAACAGAATACTCACCACCATGCTGCTCAGGCCAAGGCCTGCGCCCAGCAGCACGCCGGAGCAGGCTTCGAACACCGCAATGCCCGCCAGGCCGCCGATCAGCATCAACAGATAACAGGTAAACGACCCATTACCGAACAGCGTTTTGTAGCTGGCGATGAGCTTCGTGCGCGGCGCGTCCTGTGGGCGGGTTTCCGGCATCCAGCGCGCCATGCTGAAGGTGACAATAATGCACAGCACCAGCAGGAAGGCGTAACAGGCGCGCCAGGACCAGACGGTGTCCAGCAGACCCCCAATCAGCGGGGCCAGCAGCGGGCTGACCAGAATGCCCATATTTAACAGACTGTTGGCGTGACGAAGCTGTGTGCCCTGGTACATATCACGCGGCAGGGTACGCGCCATAACCCCGCCAACGCCGGTGCCCACGCCCTGGAGGGCGCTGGCGGCAATCAGTATGGTCAGGCTGTGCGTGGTAATGGCAATCACCGTCGCTACCATGAAAATGCTCATGCCGACCAGAATGACCGGACGACGCCCGACGCGATCGGACAGGGGACCATAAACCAGCTGTGAAACGCCATAGGTCAGCAGATAGGCTGCCATCACGCTCTGTACCGCACCTTCGCGGACGCTCAGATCTTTTGCCATATCGGCAATCGCCGGAATGTAGATGGTTTGCGCCATCTGCCCGACGGCCACCAGTAACACCAGCATCAACAATAAGTTCACGTTCCGTTGCTTTTTCATGTCGCTGAATACTTTTGCCAAAAGAGATAAATAAAGAATAAGTGACTACGCATTCCCATAAATGCGCGAGGAATCTACCACAGAGAGATGACAATTTAAGCATTACTGTGATGAATGACAGAAGAGGTGAAGGCAGGATTTGTAAACAAGATCGGCAACTAATGTTGCCAGCGAATTACGCCAGGCGCAGCAGGACCGCACCGGCAGCAATGCCCAGTGCCGCCGCGATGCGCAGGCCAGCAACCTTCTCTTTTAAAAGCACAAATGCGATTAAGGCGCCGAAGAGAATAGAGGTCTCACGCAGCGCCGCCACCACAGCCAGCGGCGCCTGGGTCATCGCCCAGAGTGCCAGACCGTAAGATCCCATCGTCCCGACGCCGCCGAGCAGCCCTTTTTTCCAGTGCAGGCGCAGGTAGCTGGACGCTTCGCGACGCCGCGCCACCATTGCCCAGCTCAGCAGGCAGAAGCCGTTCATGAAGAAGGTCCAGAGCGTATAGCCCAGCGCAGTGTCCGAGAGTCGCACACCGGTGCCGTCCACCAGGGTATACCCGGCGATAAAACAGGCGTTCAGCAGCGCAAGCCAGATCCCCTTGCGTGACTGCATGCGGCCATTCATCGCCATCGCCAGAATCGACAGGCAAATGACCCCGATGCCGGACCAGGCGAGCCAGGAGAGATGATCCCCGAGCACCAATACGCTGATCAGCGCCACCAGCAGAGGGGCCGTCCCGCGCATAAGGGGGTAGGTCTGACTCATGTCGGAGACCTGATAAGTTTTTGCCACCAGTACCGTATACACCACCTGTAACGCACAGGAGACGAACAAATATGGCCAGCTTGCGGCAGTTGGCTGAGGAGAGAAGGGCAGAAAAATCAGGGCAATAAGCGCGGCTGAACCGCTGACTCCGATCGCCGAGTAGAGCTTATCCGTTCCGGCTTTAACGATAGCGTTCCAGCTGGCATGCAGCAGTGCGGCGAACAGTAAAATGCAGAAAACGGTGATGGTCATGGCGTATCGGTTGGCGAAATGTCATCCAACTGTAACATTCACCTGTCGATGCTGCCAGCCGCTTACACTGCGCAAAAAAGGCGGTGCGTCACCCGGGGTTCGTCTGACACGAGCCTGAAGCCCGCCCGATGGTAAAATCCGTACGCGGTTTCCGGCGCATGGGTATTAAGAAAATCAAACCAGATGCTGGCATCCGCCATCACCACGGTCAAAAGCTGTTTGCCTATGCCCTGCCCACGGCACTTTTCGCTGACGTAGAGATGACGAATACGTCCAGCGCGCGGCTGCTGGCTGAACGGATCGCGATTAAGGCCGCACACGCCCACCAGCCTGCCGTTAAGAAACGCCCCCAGCAGTTTTTCACCCGGCGCGTTAAAGCGGTTTTCACCCCGCAGCCAGTTCTCTTCCAGCCTGCGCAGCATATTGAAATTCAACGCGATACTCTCCGCCTTCAGGGCGATATACCCGGGTTCATCGGGCGTGACAGGCTCAATTAACAGACGCGACATAGCATTCCCTCGTTATTAAAGAGGGGCGGTTGCCCGCCCCTCTCAGGTGCGACTTGAACCTGAATCACCGAACGTATTTCAGGACAGCATCAAGCAGTTGCAATACAGCAACAATGAGTTTGAGGACAAGTATGACCATATCCACGACGCTCATACGCGTCTCCTTTTGGTTAAAAGGAGCACGATGCTGGCGTACCTTTCCGCCGCCTGTGGCCAGCACCTGGATTGACGTAACACAGTGTGCTCACTTCAGGGGTTAAGGCACTGACGGCACCACCCGTTTCAGCCAGGACTTCGTTGCGCCGGTAAACTGCGGCCCCCTCGCTCACTGCGAACACCCTCAGTATAGATAAATACTGTATGTATGAACAGTATTTTATGGACAAAATTTGGAAGGCGATCCATACTTAAAAACGTCAAAATCCGTGCCGGAATTGCGCGTTCGTCTTCGATCGCGTATACTTTTCGCGTTGACGTAACACAGTGTGTTCTGCGGCAACCAACCGCAAAACCCTGATAAAAACCTCGCTTAGGCGGGGTTTTTTGTTTTCAGGGCAGCCCAGAAAAGGTGCTTGTTGACTTATTGGCAATGGGTGCGGCTGGCATGCAGTATGATTCAATGATTAATTTAATAAGTTCTAATAAGCAGTGGTTCTGGTTCTAGGCCACTTATACAAGTTTACGTCGCTCAATACATAAACTCATTCCAGACATCAATATTCTTCTGAAAGTGAAATAATGGTATCGACTATAATTGCAGTAAATAATAACGATCTAATTTATATTTTTCTTAAATATTTGCGGGGTTAACCCTCCCTAATTTGAATTATTCGATTTTTCATTGTACTATCTATAACCACGCGCATAGTATGGATACATTATGCAGGCATCTGATTATTTAAAGATGAAGTTCCAAAGCGACAGGCAGTTGGCTATTTATGGACAGCAGGGCGTAGCAGGGACATGGAAAGCATTACAGGGGATCGGCTCTGATATTTACTCAGGAATTGAGCGTGTAAGTTGGTACTCATCATGCTTAATCCCCAGCTATCACGATGTGTGTGACGAGCTTCTCTCAGAAGAAAAGAGAATGTACCTCTCAATTCTCTCGCTTTACCGTTATCGCGATGTAATAGCACATATGCTATATCTTTATTTTGAAGGTGTTATTTCCGATTCTGAAAATGGAAATGAACACAATCGCGTTCGTAAGATGGATTCAAAAGTAACCGGGCTTGTTAATAACATACCGACCAGCAAGGCCGCGCGTTTAGCGATAGCATGGGGTCTGGCCAAATCCCTTTCCGAATCTGGCCTGCTGTCTGAAATCGTCGTCGAACGGCTTGCACGCCGCGTACCTAACGTAGTCATGGCGCTTCAATTGATTGGAACGGAACAGAAGTGCGCTCTTGCTGCTCGTCGCCTGAAAACATTGGACCCTAAGTATTACGCCACCCTCTATGCCGCACAACTGGAGATGCTTTACTACTTTTTTGAGCCTTTCCTGTCTGAACTCATTAAGAAGGTGCAGTTGGGATTCTATAAGGATTTCGATGCAATTTATAAAGACTTAAAGGGCAAGGAGCATGTTTAAAAGTCTGTTATCAATTCTATTAACGGATATTTTATTCCCTGTTTATATTTTTGCGTGCGCCTCTTTGTTCCTGTGGTTGGTACCTGACCACTGGGTCTTACTAACATTCATTGCTATCGTTGTGTTTATTATTGTTCACCCGATGATTTTTGGCCGCTTTGATAAATACGATTAAATGTTATTAAAAGGATTTTTATGTCAAACCCAGCTTATTTGTTTTTAACAGATGAAAATGGTTCTCCCATGGTTGGCCCTTGCCTTGTGTCAGGGCGTGAAGGTGCAATTGAACTTAAATCGTTCACTCATAATGTCAACATCCCGGTCGACGGGAATACCGGGAAATTGACGGGTACGCGTATACACATGCCCATCATGTTTCAAAAAGAATTTGATCGTGTAACCCCGCTTCTCTTTCGCGCACTGAGTACGGGAAGAACGCTCAAGTCAGCCACTATTAAGATGTATCAGATTAATGAGGCGGGTTTTGAACAGGAGTATTTTAATATCTTCCTGGAGAATGTGAAAATAACCTCAATCACACCAGACCTGTATCCCGGCGCAAACACCGGAACACACCTTGAAACGGTTCTCATACGCTACGAGAAAATCACCTGGAAGCATTGCGACGGCAATGTCATCTATAGTGACACCTGGAATGAGCGAGCAACGTACTGAAACGTGATCCCTGACGCATTTTTGCGCAGATGAAAATATTTCCATTGTCACATCCGAAAACCTGTGTTTGTATAAATTCAATCAATGATTCCAAACACAGGTCCCCAATGACTTCATCCATCTTCACTTCGACCCTACTAAAAACTGCGCAACCTGCCGCAGTGGTCGTCGTGCGTGTGGTGGTGGTCGTCGGCAATGCGCCGTAGGGACTGGATCAACACACGAATCCAAAACCCCGCCGGCGCAAACCGGGCGGGGTTTTTCGTTTAGGACCCTCCCCGGAAGGCTGGCTCAGAAGAAAAGGACTGGAGCATGGCAAGTTCGGGCACAACATCCACTAAGACGCGTTTTACAGGCGCGCAGCTGATTGTTCATTTACTGGAACGACAGGGCATCACCACCGTTGCGGGCATCCCGGGTGGGACCGTGCTTCCGCTGTATGATGCGTTAAGCCAAAGCACACAGATCCGTCACGTGCTGGCGCGCCACGAGCAGGGCGCAGGCTTTATCGCCCAGGGCATGGCGCGTACCCAGGGTAAACCGGCGGTCTGTATGGCCTGTAGTGGGCCGGGCGCAACCAACCTGGTGACCGCCATCGCCGACGCGCGCCTCGACTCCATTCCGCTGATCTGCATTACCGGCCAGGTGCCGTCCTCGATGATCGGCACCGATGCGTTCCAGGAAGTGGACACCTACGGCATCTCTATCCCCATCACCAAACATAACTATTTAGTTCGCGATATCAGCGAGCTGCCTCAGGTGATCAGCGATGCGTTCCGCATTGCCCAGTCTGGCCGCCCGGGTCCGGTGTGGATAGACATTCCTAAGGATGTCCAGACCGCAGAAATTGAGATCGACGTGCTGCCGGAGCCGGGTGAGCGTGCCCCCGCGCCGGAATTCAGCGCTGAGAGCGTGCGCGATGCGGCGGCAATGATCAACGCCGCCAAACGCCCGGTGCTCTATCTGGGCGGCGGGGCGATCAACGCCGCGGATGAAATCCGCCAGTTCGCTGAAAAAGCTAATTTGCCCACCACCATGACCCTGATGGCGCTGGGTATGCTGCCAAAAGCGCACCCGCTCTCTCTCGGCATGTTGGGTATGCACGGTGCACGCAGCACCAACTACATCCTGCAAGAGGCGGATTTGCTGATCGTTATGGGCGCACGTTTTGATGACCGGGCGATCGGCAAAACCGAGCAGTTCTGCCCAAATGCGAAGATCATTCACGTTGATATCGACCGCGCCGAGCTGGGTAAAATCAAGCAGCCGCACGTGGCGATCCAGGGCGACGTGGCCGAGGTGCTGGCGCAGCTGATCCCGCAGACGGAGGCAACCGACCGCGCCGACTGGCGCCAGCTGGTGGCCGATCTGCAACGTGAGTTCCCGGGCGCTATCCCAACCGAGGGCGACCCGCTGAGCCACTATGGTCTTATCAACGCCGTTGCCGCCTGCGTGGATGACAGCGCGATTATCACCACCGACGTCGGCCAGCATCAGATGTGGACCGCCCAGGCGTATCCGCTGAACCGCCCGCGCCAGTGGCTGACCTCCGGCGGCCTTGGCACCATGGGCTTCGGCCTGCCAGCAGCGGTTGGCGCGGCGCTCGCCAACCCGGACCGCAAGGTGATCTGCTTCTCCGGTGACGGCAGCCTGATGATGAATATTCAGGAGATGGCGACGGCTGCCGAAAACCAGTTAGACGTTAAAATCATTCTGATGAACAACGAGGCGCTGGGTCTGGTACACCAGCAGCAGAGCCTGTTCTATAAGCAGGGCGTGTTTGCGGCGACCTATCCGGGGATGATCAACTTCATGCAGATTGCCGCTGGTTTTGGCCTGCACACCTGCGATCTGAACGCCGAAGAAGATGCCCACGCGGCGTTGCAGGATGCGATTTCTCGCCCTGGCCCGGCGCTGATCCACGTGCGTATCGACGCGCAACAAAAAGTTTATCCGATGGTGCCGCCGGGTGCGGCCAATACTGAGATGGTGGGGGAATAAGCCATGCAGAAACAATGTGATAACGTCATTCTGGAACTCACCGTCCGCAACCACCCAGGCGTCATGACCCACGTCTGCGGGCTATTCGCTCGCCGGGCGTTTAACGTGGAAGGCATTCTGTGCCTGCCGATTCAGGGCAGCGAGCACAGCCGCATCTGGCTACTGGTGAACGACGACCAGCGTCTGGAGCAGATGATGGCGCAGATCGACAAGCTGGAGGACGTCACCAAAGTGGCACGCAACCAGTCCGATCCCACCATGTTTAACAAAATTGCGGTGTTTTTCGAATAGATGGCTTAAGGTAGGCGTCTTTCGCTCTAGTAGGCCGGATAAGCGTAGCGCCATCCGGCATTTCAGACCGCAGGAACACGCATGACCACCATCGCCCTTATCGACGACCACCTTATCGTTCGCTCTGGCTTTGCCCAGCTTCTCAACCTCGAACCGGATTTTCAGGTCGTGGCCGAGTTTGGCTCAGGACGCGAGGCGCTGGCGGGCCTGCCGGGACGCGGGGTGCAGGTCTGTATCTGCGATATCTCCATGCCGGACCTCTCCGGGCTTGAGCTGTTAAGCCAGCTGCCAAAAGGAATGGCGACCATTATGCTCTCGGTCCACGACAGCCCGGCGCTGGTCGAGCAGGCGCTCAACGCGGGGGCGCGCGGGTTTCTCTCTAAACGCTGTAGCCCGGACGAGCTGATTGCCGCCGTGCGCACCGTCTCCACCGGCGGCTGCTACCTGACGCCGGACATTGCCATCAAGCTGGCGGCGGGACGGCAGGATCCGCTCACCAGACGCGAGCGCCAGGTGGCAGAGAAACTTGCCCAAGGCATGTCGGTGAAAGAGATTGCCGTAGAGCTGGGGCTGTCGCCAAAGACCGTTCACGTTCATCGCGCCAACCTGATGGAAAAACTCAACGTCAGTAACGATGTCGAGCTGGCGCGCCGTATGTTTGACAGCTGGCAATGAACTCCCTGTTTTCGCGGCTGATCGCCGTTGTTGCCAGCTTTTTCATCTTCTCCGCCGCGTGGTTCTGCCTGTGGAGTATCAGCCTGCATCTTGTCGAGCGCCCGGAGCTGGCGGTGCTGCTGTTCCCCTTTGGCCTGCGGCTGGGGCTGATGCTGCAATGCCCGCGCGGCTACTGGCCGGTGCTGCTGGGCGCAGAGTGGCTGATGCTGATCTGGCTGGCGAAGGAAGTGGCGCTGGCGCATCTGCCGTTATTGATGACCGGAAGCCTGCTCACGCTTATCCCGGTCGCCCTGATTTCCCGCTACCGTCACCAGCGCGACTGGCGCACGCTGCTGCGTCAGGGGGCGGCGCTGATTGCCGCCGCGCTGTTGCAGTCCCTGCCGTGGCTGGGTGAAAAGGAGGTGCTCAACGCTCTGCTGCTGACCCTCACCGGCGGCCTGACGCTGGCCCCGACCTGCCTTGTGATCTGGCATTACCTCACCAGCACCGTCTGGCAGCCGCTCGGCCCAGCGCTGGTCTCCCAGCCGGTGAACTGGCGCGCCCGGCACCTGATCTGGTATCTGCTGTTGTTTGTGGTGAGCCTGTGGTTGCAGCTTGGTCTGCCCGCTGAATTATCACGCTTCACGCCGTTTTGTCTGGCGCTGCCGATCATCGCCCTTGCCTGGCATTACGGCTGGCAGGGCGCATTGATCGCCACGCTGATGAACGCCATCGCGCTGATTGCCAGCCAGACCTGGCACGATCACCCGGTAGATCTGCTGCTCTCGCTGCTGGCCCAGAGCCTGACCGGGCTGCTACTCGGCGCGGGCATACAGCGCCTGCGCGAGCTGAACCAGTCTCTGCAAGCCGAGCTGGCGCGCAACCGCCGTCTGGCGGAGCGTCTGCTGGAGACGGAAGAGAGCGTGCGCCAGGAGGTTGCTCGCGAATTGCACGATGATATCGGCCAGACGATCACCGCCATCCGCACCCAGGCGGGCATTGTTCAGCGCCTGGCGGCAGAAAACGCGGGCGTGAAGCAGGGCGGGGCGCATATCGAACAGCTTTCGCTGGGCGTCTATGATTCCGTTCGTCGCCTGTTAGGGCGGCTGCGTCCGCGCCAGCTTGACGATCTCTCGCTCGAGCAGGCGATACGCTCTCTGATGCGCGAGATGGAGCTGGAGAGCCGTGGGATTGTCAGCCATCTCGACTGGCGCATTAACGAACCTGCGCTGAGCGAAGGCCAGCGCGTGACCCTTTTCCGCGTCTGCCAGGAAGGACTGAACAACATCGTCAAACACGCCAGCGCCAGCGCGGTGACGATCCAGGGCTGGCAGCAGGACGAGCGCCTGATGCTGGTGATTGAAGACGACGGCTGCGGCCTGCCGCCGGGCTCCGGCCAGCAGGGGTTTGGCCTGGCGGGCATGCGCGAGCGCGTGAAGGCGCTGGGCGGCACGCTGACGATCTCCTGCACCCACGGGACGCGCGTCAGCGTCAGTTTGCCGTTAAGGACGCACCATGTTTAAAACCCCCGCCAGCGCCGCCCCGCTAAGCAACAAAGCGGAAATCGACGCCCGCTACCGCTACTGGCGTCGCCATATCCTGATCACCATCTGGCTCGGCTACGCCCTGTTCTACTTCACCCGCAAAAGCTTCAACGCCGCCGCGCCGGAAATTCTCGCCAGCGGCGTGATGGCGCGCACCGATATCGGCCTGCTGGCGACGCTGTTTTACATCACCTACGGCCTGTCGAAGTTCTTCTCCGGCATCGTCAGCGACCGTTCCAACGCGCGCTATTTTATGGGCGTTGGGCTGATCGCCACCGGGGTGGTGAACATCCTGTTTGGCTTCTCGACGTCGCTATGGGCCTTCGCCCTGCTGTGGGCGCTGAACGCCTTTTTCCAGGGCTGGGGCGCGCCGGTCTGCGCCCGCCTGCTCACCGCCTGGTATTCGCGCAACGAGCGTGGTGGCTGGTGGGCAATCTGGAACACCGCGCATAACGTCGGCGGGGCGCTGATCCCGATGGTGGTAGGCGCGGCGGCGCTGCACTACGGCTGGCGCGCGGGGATGATGATTGCCGGTGGCCTCGCGATTGTCGCCGGGCTGTTCCTCTGCTGGCGCCTGCGCGACAGGCCGCAAACCGTCGGCCTTCCACCGGTAGGTGACTGGCGGCACGACGAGATGGAGATCGCCCAGCAGCAGGAAGGGGCCGGGCTGTCCCGCCAGGAGATCCTCACCAAATACGTGCTAAAAAACCCCTACATCTGGCTGCTGTCGCTCTGCTACGTGCTGGTCTACGTGGTGCGCGCGGCCATCAACGACTGGGGCAACCTGTACATGTCCGAGACGCTCGGCGTGGATCTGGTGACCGCCAACTCGGCGGTGACCATGTTTGAACTGGGCGGGTTTATCGGCGCGCTGGTGGCGGGCTGGGGCTCGGACAAGCTGTTCAACGGCAACCGTGGCCCGATGAACCTGATTTTTGCTGCCGGGATTTTGCTCTCTGTCGGCTCGCTGTGGCTGATGCCGTTCGCCAGCTACGTGATGCAGGCGGCGTGCTTCTTCACCATCGGTTTTTTCGTCTTTGGCCCGCAGATGCTGATCGGCATGGCGGCGGCGGAGTGCTCCCACAAAGAGTCGGCAGGCGCGGCGACGGGCTTTGTCGGGCTGTTTGCCTACCTCGGCGCATCGCTCTCCGGCTGGCCGCTGGCGCGGGTGATCGACATCTGGCACTGGAGCGGGTTCTTCGCGGTGATCGCCATCGCGGCGGGCATCTCCGCCCTGCTGCTGCTGCCGTTTTTGCACGCGCAGGCACCGCGCGAAGCGTGACGCGCCTCACCTTTTGCTGCCGAGACGCGCAAAACTAAGAAATTTTCCCGGTTTCACCTGGACGCTGTCTCAGGCATATCTCCTGGCTGGTTTTTACAATGCTGCAAAAATCAGCTCAGGAGTAACTCAGTCATGCTGGCCTTCTTAAATCAGGTGCGCAAGCCGACCCTGGATCTGCCGCTCGACGTGCGGCGCAAGATGTGGTTCAAACCGTTCATGCAGTCCTATCTGGTGGTCTTCATTGGCTACCTGACCATGTACCTGATCCGCAAAAACTTTAACATCGCGCAGAACGACATGATCTCCACCTACGGGCTGAGCATGACGCAGCTGGGGATGATTGGCCTGGGCTTCTCCATCACCTACGGCGTGGGGAAAACAGTCGTTTCCTACTACGCGGACGGCAAAAATACCAAGCAGTTCCTGCCGTTTATGCTGATCCTCTCCGCCATCTGTATGCTCGGCTTCAGCGCCAGCATGGGCGCGGGCTCCGTCAGCCTGTTCCTGATGATCGCCTTCTACGCCCTGAGCGGTTTCTTCCAGAGTACCGGCGGGTCATGCAGCTACTCCACCATCACCAAATGGACGCCGCGCCGCAAGCGGGGTTCGTACCTCGGCATGTGGAACATCTCCCACAACCTCGGCGGAGCGGGCGCGGCTGGCGTGGCGCTGTTCGGTGCGAACTACCTGTTCGACGGTCACGTGATCGGCATGTTTATCTTCCCGTCGATTATCGCCCTGATTGTTGGCTTTATTGGCCTGCGCTACGGCAGCGACTCCCCGGAATCCTACGGCCTCGGTAAAGCCGAAGAGCTATTCGGCGAGGAGATCAGCGAAGAGGACAAAGAGACCGAAGAAAACGAAATGTCCAAATGGCAGATCTTTGTTGAGTACGTGCTGAAAAACAAAGTGATCTGGCTGCTCTGCTTCTCGAACATCTTCCTGTACGTGGTGCGTATCGGTATCGACCAGTGGTCCACCGTGTATGCCTTCCAGGAGCTGAAGCTTTCGAAAGAGGTGGCGATTCAGGGCTTCACCCTGTTTGAAGTGGGCGCGCTGATCGGCACGCTGCTGTGGGGCTGGCTCTCGGATCTCGCCAACGGACGTCGCGCGCTGGTGGCCTGCGTCGCGCTGGCGCTGATTATCGCCACGCTCGGCGTTTACCAGCACGCCAGCAACCAGTACGTTTACCTGGCGTCGCTGTTTGCGCTCGGCTTCCTGGTGTTCGGTCCGCAGCTGCTGATCGGCGTGGCGGCAGTTGGCTTTGTGCCGAAAAAAGCGATCGGCGCCGCCGATGGGATTAAAGGCACCTTCGCCTACCTGATCGGCGACAGCTTCGCCAAGCTCGGTCTGGGCATGATCGCCGACGGCACGCCAATTTTCGGCCTCACCGGCTGGGCGGGTACCTTCGCCGCGCTGGATGCGGCAGCGATTGGCTGTATCGTCCTGATGGCGATGGTTGCGGTGCTGGAAGAGCGTAAGATCCGCCGCGAGAATCGTGCGCAGAAATTAAAAGTAGCCTGAGTGTGCAGGTAACTTCTTTGCCCGGTGTGTGATGCCGGGCTTTTTTATTTGTACGCCACACCTTTACCCCGCTTTACACACCCGCCCCTCTCCATGCTCTACAGTTTTTTTGCTGCCGCCTTTCGTGCAGCCTTAGCCCCTTTTGCTAACGGAGAGCTTGCATGTTGACCCGACGATTGTCCTGCCTGGCGCTGTTGATGGCACTGGCCTCCCCCGCAATGGCCGCGGATGCCCCCACCTACGGCGAGAAGCTGGAAGGTTTTGACTACGGCTGGCCGGTAAAACACTTTACCTTTACCTCGCAGAACCAGCCTCTGGATATGGCTTACCTGGACGTGAAGCCGGAAAAACCCAACGGCCGCACCGTGGTGCTGATGCACGGCAAAAACTTCTGCGCTGGCACCTGGGACGGCACGATCCGCGCGCTTTCAGCCAGCGGGTATCGCGTGATTGCACCTGACCAGATCGGCTTCTGCAAATCCACCAAGCCGGAGCATTATCAGTACACCTTCCAGCAGCTGGCTGATAACACCCACGCGCTGCTGAAAACGCTGGGCGTCGATCGCGTCACGGTTATCGGCCATTCGACCGGCGGCATGCTGGCGACCCGCTACGCGCTGATGTGGCCGCAGCAGGTGGAGCAGCTGGTGATGGTGAACCCAATAGGGCTTGAAGACTGGAAAGCGCGCGGCGTGCCGCATATTACGGTCGACCAGTGGTACCAGCGCGAGCTGAAGGTCAGCGCCGACGGTATTCGTCAGTACGAGAAAAACACCTACTACGCCGGGGAGTGGAAGCCGGAATACGAGCGCTGGGTGACCATGCTCGCCGGGCTGAACAACGGGCCAGGCAAAGCGCGCGTGGCGTGGAACTCGGCGCTGCTCTACGACATGATTTATACCCAGCCGGTCGTCTATGAATTTAGCGAGCTGAAGATGCCGGTATTATTGATGATCGGCACGAAGGACAACACCGCCATCGGGAAAGATCTCGCCCCACCGGAGATCCGCAAGACGCTCGGTAACTACGCGGTGCTGGGCAAAGAGACGGCGAAGCGTATCCCGCACGCGACGCTGGTTGAATTTAACGACATGGGCCACGCGCCGCAGATGCAGGATCCCGCCCGCTTCCACGAGGCGCTGCTGAAAGGGCTTCAGGCTCGCTGACTGGTCTCCAGCAACAGCCCGCGCAGCCACGCCTGCGCGGGGTTGCGGTGCGTTCTGCCGTGCCAGGCCATGCTTTTGGTAAAGCCGGGTACGGGAACCGGCGTCTCGCAGACGAACATCCCCGTCTGCTTTTCCGCTATGCGTGATGGCACAACGGCAATCATATCGCTGAGGGCCAGCACGTCCGGCAGGACTAAAAAGTTACTCACCGATAAGCCAACATGCCGCGTTCGGCCAGTTTTCTCCAGCGCGCCATCCGTTACGCCGCGAAAACCGTCGCCCTCGTAAGAGACCAGCACATGCTCCAGGGCGCAAAACCGGTCTAACGTCATGGGCTGTCCGGCATCCGGATGGTCGGCACGCATCATGCAAACGTACCGTTCATCATAAAGCGCCCGGCTGTGAAGCTCATCTGGCGTGGTGTGCGGGGTGATCAGCGCCACGTCGACAGAGCCTTGTTCGAGCTGGCTGACCAGACGGTCGGATTCCACAGGTACCACGCGCACGCGAATCCCCGGCGCCTGCACCTTAAGCGCAGCGATAAACGGCACGACGACCGCGCGCAGGGCGTAGTCGGTCGCGGCAAGCGTGAAGGTGAACGTTGCGGTGAGCGGATCAAAGGCGATCGGCTGAAGCAGCTCGTCGATATCTGCCAGAATGCGTTTGACGGGAGCCGCCATCGCTTCCGCCCGGGTGGTAGGCACGATGCCGTGCGGCGCGCGGATAAACAGCGGGTCTTCAAAGTAATCCCGCAGGCGGTTAAGCATGCCGCTTACCGCTGGCTGGGTCAGGGCAAGACTCGCCGCCGCGCGGGTGACGCTGCGTTCGTCCAGCAGGGCATCCAGCGTTTTCAGCAGGTTAAGATCCAGCGTGCGCAGATCCGCTTTCATGACGTTTTTCCACCTCTTTTCCGTTTACTATTATGGCGCTGCCCGCTGTTGACGCACTGCGTTTCCCGCTATGATGGGCGGCTAGTCTAAGGAGAACGCATGGTCTGGATAATGCTGGCAACGCTTGCCGTGGTGTTTGTGGTTGGATTTCGTGTCCTGACCTCAGACTCCCGCCGCGCCATCAAACGTTTAAGCGAGCGGCTGGGGATCACCCCGATGCCGGTCGAGTCGATGATTGACCAGTTCGGTAAAACGCCGGGCAATGAGTTTATCCGCTATCTTGAACGCCCCGACGAGGCGCATCTGCTAAATGCCGCTCAGGTGCTGCTGATCTGGCAGGTCTGCATCGTCGACGCCAGCGAAGAGAATCTGCATACCTGGCACCGCATGCTGCGTAAAGCCCGTCTGGCCGCGCCGATCACCGATGCGCAAATCCGCCTCGCGCTCGGCTTTATGCGCGAGATAGAGCCTGACCCGCAGGAGCTTAACGCCTTCCAGCTGCGCTACAACCAGCTTTTCCTGCCGGAAGAGGGCGTGTTTTACCTGCACTGATATCACGAAACGTGATGAAGAGTATAAAGCATCGTCATTAGATTTATATCACCCGCAGGCGCACCATCACCTTATCAACTAACCGATGAGGTGAACCATGAAACAATCCGCCATTATCTGGCCGAACGACTACCTGCCCGGCACCACCGATAACTTTGCATCCAACGAAATCATCGTCGCCGGGCTGAGCGCAAAAGAGATTTGGGCGCAGCTTAACGACACCACCCTGTGGCCGAACTACTACAGCAACGCCGAGGATATCCGTTTTCACGACGGCAGCGGCCCGGCGCTGAGCGCCAACGCCCGCTTTCGCTTCACCACCTTCGGCTTCCCGGTTGAAGCGCAGGTGACGGAGTATGTTCCGCCCGTGGAGGGCGAAGCCGCGCGTATCGCGTGGCACGGCTGGGTAGAAGGGGATGCGAATTCGCGTCTGGACGTGATCCACGCCTGGCTGTTTGAAGACCTGCCGGGAAACCGCGTGCGCATTCTGACTCAGGAGTCGCAGAAAGGCGTGCCGGCGCAGGAATTAGCGCGCACCGTGCCGAACCCAATGATTAACGGGCATCAGGAGTGGATCGTGGGATTAGCGAATGCCGCTCTTAAGGCTCGCGGGTAATTTTGCCCGGTGGCGCTTTGTTTACCGGGCCTACAAGCCCGTAGGCCGGTGCAAGCGCAGCGCCGCCCGGCATTAAAAACGACAAAAGTTGTCGAAACGTTAAATTCGTCACACTTTTGATGATAAACTGCGCGACTTTTCCGCACGTTTTTATCTTCAGGTGACGCCATGACAGAACATACCCAGCCCACGACCACACCGCAGGCCAAAGAGGTTTCACGCCCCAACTGGTCGGCGGTTTTCTCCGTGGCATTTTGCGTCGCCTGCCTGATCACCGTCGAGTTCCTGCCGGTGAGCCTGCTGACGCCGATGGCTCAGGATCTGGGCATTTCCGAGGGCGTGGCGGGGCAGTCGGTGACCGTCACCGCTTTTGTGGCGATGTTCGCCAGCCTGTTTATCACCCAGGCGATCGGCACCATTGACCGTCGCAAGGTGGTTATTCTGTTCAGCGTGCTGCTGACGCTCTCCTGCCTGCTTGTCTCCTTCGCGGAAAGCTTCACCCTGCTGCTGCTCGGCCGTGCCTGCCTGGGGCTGGGATTAGGCGGCTTCTGGGCGATGTCCGCCTCGCTGACCATGCGCCTGGTGCCCGCGCGTACGGTGCCAAAAGCCTTGTCCGTCATCTTCGGCGCGGTCTCCATCGCGCTGGTGATTGCCGCGCCGCTGGGCAGTTTCCTCGGCGGGATTATCGGCTGGCGTAACGTGTTCAACGCGGCGGCGGTGATGGGCGTGCTGTGCATAATCTGGGTGTGGAAGGCGCTGCCGTCCCTTCCGGGGGAAGCGGCGCACCACAAACAGAACATGTTCGCGCTGCTGAAGCGCCCGGGCGTGCTGGCGGGGATGACCGCCATCTTCATGGCCTTCGCCGGGCAGTTTGCCTTCTTCACCTATATCCGTCCGGTGTATATGACCATGGCGGGCTTTGACGTGGACGGCCTGACGCTGGTGCTGCTGAGCTTCGGGATCGCCAGTTTTGTCGGCACCTCGCTGTCGTCCCAGTTCCTGAAGCGCTCCCTGAAGGTCGCGCTGGCGGGTGCCCCGCTGGTGCTGGCGATCAGCGCCGCGGTGCTGGTGTTGTGGGGCAGCGATAAGTGGGTGGCTTCGGCGATCGCGATTATCTGGGGCTTTGCCTTTGCGCTGGTGCCGGTGGGCTGGTCGACGTGGATCACCCGCTCGCTTGCCGATCAGGCGGAAAAAGCCGGGTCGATTCAGGTGGCGGTGATCCAGCTGGCGAATACCTGCGGCGCGGCGGTGGGCGGCGTAGCGCTCGACCATCTGGGGCTGACCTCGCCGCTGGTAATTTCCGGCACGCTGATGCTGCTGACCGCGCTGCTGGTGGCGGGGAAGGTTAAGGCGAAGTAGTGCTTTTCTCCCTCTCCCGTGGGAGAGGGTTGGGGTGAGGGCATCAGGCTACGCCGATGCCTTAACCCTTCTACGCGAATCCATCGAAATCAACACCACCGACGACACAATCAGCAGCGTCCCCAGCCAGTCCGGCAGGGTGAATGCCACCCCCAGCAACACCACCGACAGCAGCGCGCTGCTCAGCGGCTCGGCGCAGCTCAGAATGCTCGCTTTCGGCCCGCCGATCATCTGTGCGCCTTTCAGATACAGGCTGAACGTCAGCGCGGTGCCTATCACCACCAGGTAGAAAAACGCCAGCAGCAGGCCGCCGTCGATCACGAAGGTGGTGCCGCGTCCGGCGTAGAACGGCGTCAGCATTAGTCCCGCAATCAACATACTCCAGCCGACAATCGGCAGCGTGCCGTAGCGGGCAATCAGCGTCGATGGATAGGTGGTGTAAAACGCCGCGGCAAACGCCGAGGCGATGCCGAAGAACAGCGCGGCAGGCGAGATGGAGAGCGACGTCGGGTCGCCGTGGGTTACCAGCAGGAAGGTACCCACAAGCGACGTGAAAATCGCGGATAAGACAAATATGCCGGGACGCGTTTTCCGCGCCAGCGCAAACCACGCCACGATAATGGTCGGCGACAGAAACTGGAGCACGGTGGCCGTCGCGGCGTTGGATTTTTCAATCGTCAGCAGGAAGGTGAGCTGCACGGTGAGCGCGCCAGCCAGCGAGAAAAACAGCAGGCTGAGGGCGTCTTTGCGGTTTTTGATGACCGAGAAAATCTTGTCGCCGTGAACGAAGGAGAGCGTCAGCAGGATCACGCCGGTAAACAGCAGACGAACCATGGTCAGGTAAGGCGAAGAAATGTGGCTTTTCTCCATGATGTACTGCGCGCAAACCCCGGAACTGCCCCATAAAACGGCGGCGATCAGGACGTTGAGCATCCCTTTGCGTGTGGAACCCATGTTCTCCCCTGTTATGTTGGTTTTTTTGTAGCATAACATGGGATCTTGCCGGGTGGCGCTACGCTTACCCGGCCTACAAAACCTTGTAGGGTGAGGTCTGGTGCCCTCACCCCGGCCCTCTCCCACGGGGAGAGGGAGCGAACACTAAAAACGGCAACTCGCGTTGCCGTTTTGCTTTTACCTTAGAACCACGCCTCCCACATCGCGCCGACGTTGAAGTCGTCCAGCGTTTCATCTTTGGTGTTGTTCACGCGCGCGGTGCGTTCGTTATCCACCTTGCCGCCGGTCACGTAGAAGCGCAGCATCGGGCGGAACTCCGGCCCCATGGCGATGGACATGTTCTGCGACAGAGTCAGCTTCCAGCCCTTGTTGTCGCCGCCGTTGTCGTAATCCACGTGCTGCCAGCCCGCTTCTAGCCAGGTGGAGTGAACGTCGTTCCACCAGTGCATCGGGCGCACGATGGCGTTGTAGTTCTTGCGGTTGTCGGTCTTATCGCGGCTGTTGTCGTAGTCATGGAAGGCGAGGAGGTACTCCACCTGCGTCGCCTGGGTGAATTTGTACAGCCCTTCGAAGCTGGCGTAGACCGTGGTCAGATCCTCGGTTTTGTTGAACACGCTGTTGTCCGAGTTATCGGAGTAGCGGGCAATTACCTTGTTCACGCCGCTGTCGTTGGTATGACTCAGCACCACGCCGCCCTGCCAGGCGTTCAGACGCTCGTCGCTCTCCACCGCTTTCGAGTCAAAGCCGTAGTTGGCGTATAGCTCCAGATCCAGCGGACCGAGCTTCATGCCGTGGATTTTGGAGGTGGCGGCGTAGTTGCCCTTGTCGCCCGTGCCGGAGCAGCCGGTACAGGTGATGCGCGACGGGTTCGCTTCGTCTTCCATCACTTCCGGACTACAGGATTCCACCGCTGCCACGGCGGCCACGTCAAACTGCACGCCGCCGATGTCGAAGTTCTTCACCCCGGCGCCCTGACCGTCGTGGTTCATCCAGAAGTAATCGTTGATGCCCTGCTGCGGACGCTGGTGGAAGTCGCGACCCGCCCAGAAGTAGGCGTTCGGGTTGGAGGCCATAATGTTGGTCACCCCGGCGTAGGCTTTTTTGAGGTTAACTTCGTCGCCCCAGTGGTCGATCATCACGTTGATGTCCCAGATGGCGCCGTTTTCGCCCTTGAAGGCCTTGGAGAGCTGGAACTCGCCGCCGTTGCCTTCGTTACCCAGACGACCAATGGCGGACGCGCCGTTGTAGGAGCCGTCCACCGCCACGTATTTCTGATCGGCGGCCTGGAAGTGCGCGCCGTAGCGGGCGTAGCCGGTAAATTTCACGCCGAACGGGATCGCCATGTCCGGAGACTGCGCCGCGCTCTGCGGCTCGGTCACCACGTCCGCTTTTTTCGCGACCGCCGCATCCATTTTGGCCTGACGCTCGGCCAGGGCTTTATCCACCGCTTTCGCCACAATGGCGTCGATTTGCTCCTGAGTGAATTCCTGAGCGAGGACGGAAATTGGGCAAAGCGCGGCGATAACCGCCATGGTTAATGGAAGTTTTTTAATCGTATTCATGGTTATCTCAATATAGTTTAATTTTATTCAGACAATAACCATCCCGCTCCGATCTGACAGAGTATGTCGCTATCATCAGAACAAGTGGATCTCTATTTAGGGTACAGAGGTATTACAGTAATTATTTCGCCATAGACTATCTCTGATATAAATGAATAATTTCTTCGGATAACTCGCGCGCTAATAAGGAATTCATTAAATGATCCTGGGCGTGCACCATAATTAAGGTCATCGGCTGGCGGGCTTCGCCCGCATCCTGCTCGATCAGTTTGGTCTGCATCTTGTGCGCCTGGCGCGCGTAGCCGTCAGCTTCGCGCAGCAGGCTTTTGGCCTCGTCAAGGTTGCCCTGGCGCGCCGCGTGCAGGGCTTCAAAGCACAGACTGCGGGACTGACCGGCGTTGACGATAATTTCCATTACGGCTTCTTCTAGTGCGATCATCATCATTACTCTTTATCAAAACTATTATTTAAGGCGGTGGCGGCAAACCACTCTCCGCTTTTTTTGATGGTGCGCTGCTGCGTCTCAATATCGAGCTGAATAAAACCGTAGCGGTTTTTATACGCATTACACCACGACCAGTTATCAATAAACGTCCACATATGGTAGCCAAGGCAATTGCAGCCTTCGCTAATACCTTTGTGCAGCCACGTTAAATGCTCAGAAATAAACTCAATGCGGTATTGATCGTTAATCTGGCCGTTTTCAATAAAGCGCTGCTCATTTTCGACACCCATGCCGTTTTCCGAAATAAAGCAGCGAGGGTTGTCGTAATTATCGCGCAGGTTAACCAGAATATCGTAAATACCCGGCGCGTAGATTTCCCAGCCGCGGTACGGGTTCATCTTGCGGCCCGGCATCTCGTAATTATCAAAGAACCACTCCGGCATAAACGGCGCCTGCGGGTTCACCGCGCTGTCGCGACACTTCACGCGACGCGGCTGATAGTAGTTAATGCCGAGCAGGTCGATTTTCCCTTCCGCAATCAGGAAGCCGTCTTCCGGCTTGCAGGCGGGCAGCTGATCGTAAGATTTCAGCAATGCCACCAGGTCCGCCGGATACTCCCCGCGCAGCACCGGGTCGAGGAAGCTGCGGTTAAACATCAAGTCCGCAATGTGCGCCGCCTTCACGTCCGCCGGGTTCCGGGAGCGCGGATACGACGGCGTCAGGTTGAGCACGATGCCGATCTCACCCGCGTAGTGTCCGGCGCGGTAGGCCTGAACGGCCTTCGCGTGGGCCAGCACGGTGTGATACGCCACGGTGGCCGCCCGACAAAAATCCACCACGTTCGGGTAGTGGAAGTCGTACAGATAACCGCCTTCCACCGGCACGATCGGCTCGTTGAAGGTAAACCAGTGCAGCACGCGGTCGCCGAACAGCTCGAAGCATATCTGCGCATAGCGGGCGTACGCGTCCACCACGTCACGGTTTTCCCAGCCGCCAATCTCCTGCATCGCCATCGGCATGTCGAAATGGAACAGGGTGATAAACGGCGTGATGCCCTGTTCATTCAGCTCATCAATGACCTGATTGTAAAAATCGACCGCGTCCGGGTTCACTTCACCGATACCGTCGGGGATCAGGCGCGCCCAGCTAATCGAGGTGCGAAAGCTGTTGTGGTTCAGCTGCTTCAACAGCTGAATGTCCGTTTTCCAGTGCTGATAAAACGTGGAGGTGTGCTGCGGCCCCACGCCGTTGTGAAAACGGTTCGGCTCGCGGTCAAACCAGTAGTCCCACGTGGTTTCACCCTCTCGTGTCCCTTCCGTCTGGAGAGCGGAGCTTGCGCTGCCCCACCAGAAGTTATCGGGAAATGCGTATTTCATGACCTTTCCTCTTTGACTTAATTGCTGACTGTTTCAGCGGTGCCGACGGTTGCCTGAGCTTTCTGCTCTTCATTTTTGATGAGCGTACGCTCATAGGCGCGCAGGAACGGCAGGTACATCAGGGCGGACATCACCATGCAGACCAGGCACATCACCACCGGGCTCAGCGCCCAGTTCGCCGCCCACGAGGCGCCAATCGGCGCGGGGGTGGTCCACGGGGTTAACGAAACCACCTGAGCCAGCCAGCCGAGTTTGGTTGCGCCGTACGCCAGGCAGGCGTTGACCAGCGGAACGAACACGAACGGGATAAACAGCATCGGGTTCATGATGATCGGCGCGCCGAACAGAATCGGTTCGTTGATGTTAAAGAAGCTTGGCACCACGCCCATTTTGCCGATGGTGCGCAGGTGCGTAACGCGGCTACGCAGCAGCAGGAACGCCAGCGGCAGGGTGGAGCCTACGCCGCCAATCAGCAGGTAGTGATCCCAGAAACCTTGCAGATAAACGTGCGGCAGCGCCGCGCCCGCCGCCAGCGCCGCCTGGTTTGCCGAGAGGTTCGCCATCCAGAACGGGTTCATGATGCCGGTGACAATCAGCGACCCGTGGATACCGGCGAACCAGAAGATCTGGCACAGCAGCACGGAGAGCAGAATGGCGGGCAGCGAGTCAGACGCGGACACCAGCGGCTCCAGCAGGTGCATAATCGCCTGCGGGATGATCATCCCGGTCTGCGCTTCAATGAACAGGTTCAGCGGGTGCAGGGTACCAATCACCACCATCACCGGGATCAGGATCTCAAACGAACGCGCCACGCCGGTCGGCACTTCCTTCGGCAGGCGGATGGTGACGTTGTTCTGCTTCAGCCACGCATAGACGCGGGTGGAGTAGATCGCGGTGATAAGCGCAGTGAAGATCCCCTGGCCGGAGAGATACTGGGTCGAGATTTTGCCATCGGCATAGGGCGCGGCGACCAGCAGGAAGGCCATAAAGGCCAGCAGGCCGGACATCACCGGATCGAGGTTAAACTGACGCCCCAGGCTTGCCCCAATCCCCACCGAGATGAAGAAGGTCATCACGCCCATGCTGAGGTTAAACGGCAGCATCAGCTGTTCGCGGTAGGTCTCGGAGAAATCCAGCCAGCCGCGGGCGAAGCTGTTGGTGGTATCCGCCGAAAACGGCGGGAAGATAAACACCAGCATAAACGAGCCGATGATCATAAACGGCAGCGCGGCGGTAAAGCCGTCGCGGATGGCAATCACATACTTTTGCTGACCGAGCTTTGCGGCCAGCGGCGTAATTGACTGCTCAATCACCGCGACCATGGATTGATATAACGAACTCATGTGAACACCTTTTAGTGTGTCGCTTCGATGAGCGACAGAGCATAGTCCAGTACTTTATCGCCACGCTGCATGCCGTAATCCATCATGTCGATGGGCTGCACCGGAATGCCTTGCGTCGCTGCCTTGTCTGAGAGCGTCTTTAACATGTATTTCACTTGCGGTCCGAGAAGCACCACCTGGTAGTGCGGAAACTGCGTATCAAATTCGGATACGCCATACGCATCTATCTTCACGGGCAAGCCCCGTTCTTTTGCAACATCGATCATTTTGCTGACCAGCAGGCTGGTGGACATCCCGGCAGAGCAGCACAGCATAATCTTGAACATCGACAACCATCCTCAAAATGTAAAAAGTTATTGCGAGGATGATTGGACATGATACGGAAACCGGTTTCCATTTATAAAAGACAGAAGTGTGACAACCATCAAGATCCCTTACTTATGAGGCTAATTAACCGGATGTGGGTCACATAATTTGGCTGTTTTGGCATCAAGTTGAGTGGAAACGGAAAATCGGTTTCCATGGAAAACGGAAACGGATATACTCCGTTCTGGCTATAATGTGAGCCGTAGCGGTGATGGAAATTACAGACGCCAGTTGCGTCTGACAGGGGAGAGAGATGTCTACAATCAACGATGTATCGCGTCTGGCCGGGGTGTCCAAAGCCACGGTATCACGGGTGTTGAGCGGGTCGCGTGGCGTGAAGGAAGCCAGCCGCCAGGCTGTTCTGAAAGCGGTGGACGAGCTGAACTATCGTCCCAACGTGATCGCCCAGTCGCTGCTCAGCCAGTCGACGGGCTGCATTGGGGTGATTTGCGCGCAGGAAAACATTAACCAGACCACCGGTTACCTGTACGCGCTGGAAAAACACCTCAGCCAGCATCAAAAACATCTGCTGTTGCGTTTCGCACACACAAAAACAGAAGTGATGAACGCCCTTGAAGAACTCTCCTGCGGCTTATGTGATGACATTCTGGTGATTGGCGCGCGTTTCCCGCTGGACGTGGACATGGACAACGTGATTCTGGTCGACTGTATGGAAGCCGATAACGCCAATAGCATTCAGTTCGATCACGCGTTCGCGGCTGAAACGGCCTGTAACTATCTCACCAGCCAGGGGCGTCGCCAGATAGCGCTGATCCACCCGCAAGGCAGCGGCTTTGCCGATCAGGTGCTGCTGGGCTACAAACACGCGCTGGAGAAAAACTTCCTGCCCTTTAATCGCAACCTCGTGTTTATAGACGCGACTTCATCGTCCGTTGCGCTTCAGGAATTACTCAACAACGCGTCCACGCTGAACTTCAACGCGCTGCTGGTGGCGGACGAGCAGGAAGCCCAGCGGGTGATCCCGCAGTTACAGGCGTTTAATAAATCGGTACCGGAAGACATCATGGTCTTTAGCCTCGGCGGTTCGCTGCATCTGCCGGGTGTTCCGGTGATCCCGGCCATTGAGTATTCCATGGACGCCATGGCGGCGCGCATCGTGAGCTGGCTGACGGAGAAAACGCAGATGCTCGGGTCCTACGTTCTGCGCGGGGATTTGATTATTCCGGATGTGCGGAAGCGTTAAATGTGTGATGTAGGCCGGGTAAGGCGCAGCGCCACCCGGCGCTCAGCCCTCAGTAATCTTCCATACAATCCACCTGGCTTACTGCATCCCAGTAGGCGTCCAGGTTGTCACGCTTCACGGCGGTGATGGCGTTTTTGATCAGCAGCTGATTGGCCTCAGACGACAAAATCATCGCCTGCCAGGCCTTATCGCTCTGCTTTTTCTGCGGGGTACAGGTTTTCTTCACATCTTTCAGGACCTGCTGTTTTATTTGCGCCTCTTTCTCCGGAGCGCTCTTCTCCTGCGCGTGAACAAACGCAGCGAAAATCAGGCAAACGAGCAGGCAAACCAGGTGTGCAGATTTCATCGAAACCTCCTTTGAACGTCACATGCTTCCCCTGAAATATATCGTTACATTCATCAGCGCGATTCAAGCCAAAAGTATGAATTTACGCATTCTGCGTGCGGGATCCGATCGCCAGTGCAATGCCATAGCTTACTAACACCGCGAGACTCATTTTCAGCATCGTTTCTCCGCCGATACCCGCGAGAGGCGCTGCGATCCCGCCGAATAAAAACATCAGCATGCCCAGAATGGCTGACGCTGTGCCGGACTCCTTCGTGTCGACTGCGCTCATCGCTTCTGAACCCGCAAGGGTGCTGATCCCGCTGTTAAAGGCGACGGTGAAAAAGAGTGCAACCAGTGCCGGAACGGAAAGCTGCATCCACGCAAAGAGCAACGTCAGCCCCGCGCAGGACACCGCCAGAACGAGGCCTGTTCGCATCAATCTTTCCGCCAGATGGCGGCGTGCCAGACGGGAGAAAATCAGCGCTGAGACGATCAGGCCGATACCGTTCACACCGAACAGCAGGCTGAACTGCATGGCGCTCAGGCCATACTCGTTTTGCATCACAAAGGAGGATGCCCCGATATAGGCGAACAGCCCTGCCAGCATGAAGGCCTGGATCAGGCAGTAGCGCATAAAGCGACGATTATTAAGTACCGTCCTGGCGGTTTGCGTCAGCGATCCCCCGCCCTGTTTCTCTGTGAGGGACTCGCGGATAAAAAGCTGGCTGGCGATCAGCAGCGCCAGACCCGCCCCTGCCATTACCCAGAACAGCATCCGCCAGTCGAAATGCGACGCGATATAGCCACCGAGTACCGGAGACACCACGGGCGCGATGCCGTTGACCGTCATCAGTAGGGCAAAAAACTGCGTTAGCATCGTGCCATGATAGTTATCACGGGCGATGGAGCGGGCAAGTACGGAGCCGCCCGCCCCGGCAACGCCCTGCACAAATCGCCAGCCGATCAGGGCGTAAATATTCTGCGTGCTGGCACAAAGCACTGAAGCCAGTACAAACAGCAAAAGTGAGAACAGCAGCGGCGTTTTACGTCCGATGCGATCGCTTAGCGGGCCGAAAAAGAGTTGTCCCAGCCCCAGGCCAATCAGCGCCGAGGTAAGAGAAAGCTGCGTCAGCGTTGTGGAGGTATTGAGTTGGGAGGCGATCTCCGGCAGCGCCGGAAGATAAAAATCGGAACACAGCGGCCCGATCGCCGTCAGCAGGCCAAGGATGGCCGCGAAAGAAAAAGAGAGTTTTGCCATAGGTATTTACTCTGTTGGCCGGGCAACGTTGCGCCGCCCGGCAGTGATGTTACTGAATCCCGCCGCCCAGCGACTGCCACAGCGTGATGCGGTTTTCCAGGTCGGTTTGCTGCAAGGCAATCAGTGATGCCTGCGCCGACCACAGCGACCGCTGCGCGGTGAGCACCGTCAGATAATCGCCCGCGCCAGCCTTGTAACTGCGCGTCGCCACATCCAGCGTTTTTTGCTCCGCCGCCACGTATTCACGCTGGGCATCAAGCTGTTCACTCAACGTTTCGCGCCGGGCCAGCGCGTCGGCCACGTCCTTAAACGCGCTCTGGATGGTTTTCTCATAGGTCGCAATTAACCCTTTTTTCTCGGCTTCCGCATAGCGCAGCTGCGCCATATTGTTGCCGCCGCTGAACAGCGGCAGGGTGATGGACGGCGCAAACGACCAGACCTTCATCCCGTGGCTGAACAGGGACGACAGCGAATCGCTGCCGACGCCCGCGCTGGCGGTGAGCGAGATGGTCGGGAAGAAGTTGGCGCGCGCCGCCCCGATGTTGGCGTTAGCGCTCAGCAGGTTATGTTCCGCCTCCTGAATGTCCGGACGACGCAGCAGCGCGCTGGAGCTGACGCCCGCCGGGATCAGCGTGATGGCGTTGTCGCTCAGGCTCTCCAGCGTGCCGGGCAGCAGGTTCTCGGGCACCGTATCGCCCGCCAGCAGGTTGAGAGCGTTTTTGTCCTGCATCACCAGCGTCTGGTAGCTCGCCACGCTGGCGCGCGCCTGCTGGTAAACCGCCATCGCTTCACTGACGTCCGTTGCCGCCGCCACGCCCACTTCCTGCTGGCGCTTCACAATCTTGAGCGAGTTTGCGGCGCTCTCCAGGGTGGACTTCGCCAGCGCCAGATTGCTGTTATCCGCCGCCAGCGTCACCCAGGCCGTGGTCAGCTCGCTGACCATCGTCAGGCGCGTGTTCTGCGCGGTGAATTCGCTGGCAAGCCAGGTTTCACGCGCGGCGCGCGACAGGCTCTGGTTGCGGCCAAACAGATCCAGCTCGAAGCTGGAGACCGCGCCGTTGGCTTCGTCACTTGTCGCGACGCCGCTCGCCAGCGTGCGGCTGCGGGTGTGGCTCAGTTCCGCGTCCACCGTCGGGAACAGGGACGAGCGCGTTTCGCCATACTGGGCACGGGCGGCGTCGATATCCGCTATCGCTTTCTGCACGTCGCGGTTGCTGTTGAGCGCCATCGTCACCACGCTTTTCAACCGCGCATCATTCATCACCTGCTGCCACTGGCTCACCACGGCGTTGGCTTCGCCGTGCGCGCCGGGCAGGGTGGCCGGAACGGGCGCGTCCGGGCGCTGATACGTGGGATCTAATGACACACAGCCTGCGCTCAGCAGGGCTAACGCTAAAACAGTTACACGAAACATTATGACCTCCGGTTTGCGTGCTTACCGGAGAACAGACGTTTCACCAGTACAAAGAATAAAGGAACAAAGAAGATGGCCAGCAGCGTCGCGGCCAGCGTCCCGCCGATAATGCCGGTACCGATCGCCACGCGGCTGTTGGCCCCGGCGCCGGTGGCAATCGCCAGCGGCGTCACGCCTGCGATAAACGCCAGCGAGGTCATGATGATCGGACGCAGACGCGTCTGGGCGGCCCGCAGGGCGGCGCGCGTCAGGGAGTAGCCTTCGGCGACTTTGGCTTCGGCAAACTCGACAATCAGAATGGCATTCTTCGACGACAGACCGATGGTGGTCAGCAGCGCCACCTGGAAGTAGACGTCGTTGCTCAGGCCACGCAGGGAGGCGGCAATGGCTGCGCCCAGCACCCCAAGCGGGATCACGAGGATGACCGAAATGGGCACCGACCAGCTCTCATACAGCGCCGCCAGACACAGGAACACCACGAGGATGGAGAGGGCATAGAGGCTCATCGCCTGACCGCTCGCCAGTTTTTCCTGCAACGACAAACCGCTCCATGCCCAGGTGCTGCCGGACGGCAGGTTATTCGCCAGTTGCTCCATTTTGCTCATCGCCGTACCGGAGCTGGCGCCGCTGGCGTTCTCGCCCTGAATCTCATACGCCGCCGAGCCGTTGTAGCGCACCAGGCTTTCCGGGCCATACTCCCAGCGGGTGGTGGCGAAGGCGGAGAACGGGGTCATGGTGCTGTCGCTGCCGCGCACATACCATTTGTTAAGATCCGATGGCACCGCGCGATAGTCGCTGTCGCCCTGGATGTAGACCTTTTTCACGCGGCCACGGTCAATGAAGTCGTTCACGTAGGTGCCGCCCCAGGCGCTGGAGAGGGTGTCGGTAACATCGCTCAGGGAGAGCCCCAGCGACACGGCTTTGTTGTTATCGATATCCACCTGAAGCTGCGGCATCTGCGGCAGATCGTTGGCGCGCACGGCGTGCAGCGAGTTGTCCTGGTTGGCTTCGCCAATCAGCTGGTTACGCAGTTTCAGCAGCGCGTCGCGGTCGGTGCCGCCGCTGGCCATCAGCTCAAAGGTAAAGCCGTTGCTCTGGCCTAAACCATCCACCGCCGGGGGCGTCATGGCGAAAATTGTGGCATCCCGAATGGTGCTCAGCTCCTGCGTGGCGCGCAGGGCAATGGCCTGAGCGGTATTCTCATCGCCTTTGCGCTCTGACCAGTTTTTCAGGGAGACGAACGCCATCCCGGCGTTCTGGCCACTGCCGCTGAAGCTGAAGCCTTCAATGGTGAAGATCACGTCGGTATTGGCTTTCTCTTTGGTGAGGAACCACTCGCGTACCTGGCGGCTTACCTCGGCAGTACGCACCGCGGTTGCGCCGGCGGGCAGGGTGTACTGCACCATGATTTCACCCTGGTCTTCGGTTGGCAGGAAGCTGCCCGGCAGTTTTAGCATGGCGAACCCCATCGCGCCGCAGAGCAGGGCGTAGATCACCAGCATGCCACCGGAACGGCGCAGGGCGCGCAGAACCTTATTCTGATAGCCGTGCTCGGTCTTACTGTAGAAGCGGTTAAACGCGCCGAAGAAACCTTTTTTGTGCGGAGCGGTGTGATTCAGGATCGAGCCGCACAGCGCGGGCGTCAGGGTCAGCGCCACCACCACGGAGAGGAACATCGCCGAAATAATGGTGACCGAGAACTGACGGTAAATCACCCCGGTGGAGCCGCCGAAGAAGGCCATCGGCAGAAATACCGCAGAGAGCACCAGCGCAATGGCGATCAGCGCGCCGGAAATTTCGCCCATCGATTTTTCGGTCGCTTCCCGGGCGGGCAGCCCTTCGTCGCGCATAATACGCTCGACGTTTTCCACCACCACGATGGCGTCATCCACCAAAAGCCCTATCGCCAGCACCATCGCAAACAGCGTCAGGGTGTTGATGGAGTAACCGAACAGCGCCAGCACGCCGAAGGTGCCCAGCAGCACCACCGGCACCGCCAGCGCCGGGATCAGCGTCGCGCGGATGTTTTGCAGGAACAGGTACATCACCACCACCACGAGGATAATGGCTTCGAACAGGGTCTGAATCACGTCCTCAACGGAGATCTTGATGAACTCGGTGCTGTCTTTCGGGTAGGCCACGTCGTAGCCTTCCGGCATCGACTTTTTGAACTCGGCGATCTTGTCTTTTACCGCCGTGGCGGTATTAAGCGCGTTGGCGCCCGGTGAGAGCATCACCGCCATACCCGCCGCCGGGTGGCCGTTCAGCTTCGCCGTTGCGGTGTAATCTTCGCTGCCCATCTCCACGCGCGCGACGTCGCTGATGCGCACCACCGCACCGTTGGACTCGCTCTTGACGATGATCTTTTTGAACTCATCGACCGTTTGCAGACGCGACTGAGCGCGGACGGTGGCGGTCAGCTGTTGGGCGTTCGACGAGGGCAGTGCGCCGATTTTACCGGCGGAGACCTGCACGTTCTGGGCTTCAATCGCGCTCTGCACGTCGGAGGGCATCAGCGAGTACGACGCCAGCTTCGCCGGGTCGAGCCAGATGCGCATCGCGTATTCCGCGCCGAACACCTGTAGGCTACCGACGCCATCCACGCGCGCCAGCGGGTCCTGCATATTACTCACCAGCCAGTCGGCGATATCCGAGCTGCTGGCGGTGTCGGTTTTGTCATATACGCCCATGATCAGCAGGAAGTTGCTCTGGGATTTTTCAACGGTGATCCCGGACTGCTGCACCTCGGTTGGCAGGCGCGATTCCGCCTGCTGGACTTTGTTCTGCACCTGCACCTGAGCGGTGTCCGGATCGGTGCCCTGTTCAAACGTGACGGTAATGCTCACCGACCCGTCCGAGCTGCTGGTGGAGGTGAAGTAGAGCAGGTTATCCAGCCCGGTGAGCTGCTGCTCGATCACCTGCGTCACGCTGTTTTCCAGCGTCTGCGCAGAAGCGCCGGTATAGGTGGCGGAGATTTTGATCGACGGCGGAGCCACGTCCGGGTACTGCGCAACGGGCAGCGTGCGGATCGCCAGCATCCCGGCGAGCATGATGAGAATGGCGATAACCCAGGCAAAGACCGGGCGACGCACGAAGAAACGGGAAAACATCAGGCGTTTCCTCCGTTGGTTTTCATCTCTTCAGCTTTCACTTCCTGCCCGGCGGTGACTTTATCGGTGCCTTCCACAATCAGCTTATCGCCCGCCTTCAGGCCGCTCAGCACCAGCCATTTGTCGCCGTAGGTGTCGCCCGTCTCCAGCTGACGCTGTTCGACCTTGTTGCTGGCGTTCACCACCAGCGCGGTGGCGGTGCCTTTGGCGTCGCGGGTGATGCCCTGCTGCGGGGCGAGGATCGCGTCATTCATGATGCCTTCATCCACTCTGGCGCGGACGAACATGCCCGGCAGAAGCTGATGCTGCGGGTTCGGGAAGACGGCGCGCAGGGTGACGGAGCCGGTAGACTCATCCACCGCCACTTCGGTCAGCGCCAGGCGGCCTTTTTCGCTGTAGCTGCTGCCGTCTTCGAGGATCAACGACACGTTCAGCGTATCGCTGTTGCTGGCGAGGGTTTGCTTGCGTAATCGCAGCAGATCGGCGCTGGAACGGGTTAAATCGACGTACATACTGTCCAGCCCGCGAATGGTGGCCAGCGCGGTATCCTGCTGGGCGGTCACCAGCGCGCCGGGGGTCACAGAGGAGATGCCGATACGTCCGGCAATCGGCGCGGTGACGGTGGTCCAGTTGAGGTTAATGCGGGCGCTTTCCAGCGCGGCTTTCTTTGACTCGACGCTGGCCTTGTCCTGCGCACAGGTGGACTTCGCGTCTTCCGCATCCTGACGTGATACGCCGTCGTCCTTCACCAGCTGCGCATAGCGCCGGGCTTTCTGGCAGTCGGCCTGCACCAGCGCCTGCGCCTGTTTCAGTGCGGCGGCGGCTTCATCATACGCGGCGCGGTAGCTGGAAGGATCGATCTGATACAGCGCCTGCCCGGCCTTGACCGTATCGCCTTCGGTGAACAGGCGCTTCTGGATAATGCCGCCTACCTGGGGGCGCACTTCGGCGCTCATCGCGGCGGCGGTGCGTCCGGTCAGCTCGCTGACAACGGACACCGGCTGGCTCATGAGTGTGACAATCCCCACTTCCGGAAGAGGACGCTGGGGAGCAGATGTTTGCGCATTATCGCACCCTGTCAGGAGGAGTAATGCCGCGATGGAGGTTGTTATGGTTTTCATAATCTTTTTCCAGGGTGAACGAAGCCTGCCCTGTTAATTGCTTAACAGGGAGGAGGGTTAATTAAAAGCACAGCGATCCTGCATCTCTGGCTGAGCCAGAAATGAAAAAAGGGAAATTACTTATTTCCGCTAATTATTCACATGCGATTACTTCGCAGAGAAAATCATATTTAAAATATTCTGGTATATAGGCTCTAATTGTTCTGACGGTACTTTTAAAGGCGTGAGTCGACGGTAAATCGTGCCTTCGATCATCACGGCGGTAATCTCCACGCAGCAGCGAATATGCTCATCGCTCAGGTGAGGGAACTGCTTTTTCAGGTGCTCACAGGCGTTGGCGAACATGCGGGCTTCGGCTTCGATCAGCATGTTTGCCACCAGCGGATTGCGCGTGGCCTCTGCGGACATTTCGAGCATCAGCGCGTCATCGTCTTCGTTAAGCGTCTGGCGCCAGGCAAGCGCCTGCGGCATCCCTTCAACCAGGGTTTTGCCCTGCATCTCCTCGATACGTGAGTCGATAATGCGCCGGATCATCTCTTCAATAATCGCGTCTTTGTTACTGAAATAGCGATAGATTTGTCCGACGCTGAGCCTGGCTTCGCTGGCGATCTGCGACATGCTGGCAGCGTGAAATCCACTGGCGCGAAAGCAGCGGCGCGCGGCGGTGATGATTTCGTCCTGCCGCAGTTTTTGTCGTTCTTCCAGCTTTGTACTCATTGTCGGCTACCGTAAAAAGTGAGAATGATCGTTCTCATTATACGTTTTCGGAGCCTATTGGAAAGGCTTTTTTTATTTACATATTGAATGAATATTTCCAGCTATAAACAATGGAGAAAATAAGGAGTTTTTATGAAGGTTAAGCTGTGAGATATTCAGATTGCGCTGAAAATAAGGAGAGAATTATGCATCTGAGCATTACAGATAATGTCACAGCCGAAGAAAAAGAAGAATTATTAACGGGGCTAAGAGCCTATAACGCGCAGTTTTTAGATCTGGCGACGTTTGGCGGCGATATTGGCGTATATATGCGAGACGACAATGGCGTCATGCTGGGCGGGTTAATCGGCGTACGGAAAGGCGACTGGCTGAACATCGACTATCTGTGGGTCAGCGACAGCGTGCGGGGAACGGGCGTGGGAAGCCAGCTTATCAAAACGGCTGAAGAGGAGGCCCGTCGCAAAGGCTGTCGTCACGCGCTGGTGGATACGGTCAGCTTCCAGGCGCGTCCGTTCTATGAAAAGCAGGGTTATCAGGTGCAGATGTCCTTGCAGGATTACCCTTATCAGGGAATGCAGAGACACTATCTGTCCAAAAATCTTTAACCGCCGATCCCGGTGCCTATCACGGCTAACACGTGGCGCACCACGATCTCCGGCGAGAGGGCGCTAAGCCTCTCGTCATTGCGCATGCGGGAGAACGGCACCAGCACCAGGCTCAGCAGCGTTGTGAACAGCAGTTCGGGGGCCAGCGCCGGATTCAGCTTTCCTTCCTGCTGCCAGCCTTTGATGGTTGCCAGCGTGGTGTGATATTTCTCATCGCCAAAGCGTGCCTGCAAATGGGTGCGCAGTACCGGCATCTCGCCAATCACCTCCTGCATCCACAGCGGGGCAAACCAGCGATACTTTTCCGCCAGTTCGGCCAGCACCCTGATCATTTCCGTCAGGGCATCCACCGGCGAATCCCGGTTGTCGGCGAAAATCGCCCCGATCCGCTCGCGTAACGGCAGGAAGCGCTCCTCAATCATCGCATCCAGTAACTGTTCTCTGGAGTTGAAGTAGTAGTGCAGCATGGCGGGCGTCACGCCTGCTTCGCGGGCGATGGCGTTCAACGACGTATTGGCGATCCCCTGGCGGGAAAAGAGGTTCAGGGCGATGTCCAGCAGCTGTTCACGGCTGGCGGTAACGCGCTTGCCGCCGCGTGGCCGACCGGGGCGGCGGGGTTCAGAATTGTCCTTTTGTGCTGGCATGGTCACCGTATCTCTTGATCTTATTCATCACTTCCACAAATATTAATTATACGATTAATTAATTTCAAGTGATGTCTTATGGAGTCCGACGTAATGACTCAACCTGCGAAAAAGGCGCCGTCGATTAAGCTGCTGTTCAGCGCACTCCTGCTGGTGATGCTGCTCTCTGCGCTGGATCAGACCATTGTCTCCACCGCGCTGCCGACCATTGTGGGTGAGCTGGGCGGGCTGGATAAACTCTCGTGGGTGGTAACGGCCTATATCCTCAGTTCGACCATCGTGGTGCCGCTGTACGGCAAATTCGGCGATCTGTTTGGCCGAAAAATCGTTCTGCAAATCGCGATTGTGCTGTTTCTTGTAGGGTCCGCGCTGTGCGGTCTGGCGCAGAACATGACCCAGCTGGTGCTGATGCGCGCCCTGCAAGGGCTGGGGGGCGGCGGTCTGATGGTGATCAGCATGGCTGCCGTGGCGGACGTGATCCCGCCAGCCGATCGGGGTCGCTATCAGGGGTTGTTTGGCGGCGTGTTTGGCCTGGCGACGGTGATAGGGCCGCTGATCGGCGGGTTTATCGTTCAGCACGCATCCTGGCGCTGGATTTTCTACATCAACCTGCCGCTGGGGCTGTTTGCCCTGCTGGTGATTGGCGCGGTTTTCCACGGCAGCGCGCGGCGCAGCAAGCATGAGATTGACTACCTGGGGGCGATTTACCTCAGCATGGCGTTGCTGTGCATCATTCTGTTTACCACCGAGGGCGGGACGATCCGCCAATGGAGCGACCCGCAGCTGTGGTGCATTCTGGCCTTCGGCCTGACGGGGATCGCCGGGTTTATCTACGAAGAGCGGCTGGCGTGGGAGCCGATTATCCCGCTGTCGCTCTTCCGCGACCGCAGCTTCCTGCTCTGTAGCCTGATCGGTTTTATTATCGGCATGTCGCTGTTTGGCTCCGTCACTTTCCTGCCGCTCTATTTACAGGTGGTAAAAGACGCCACGCCGACGCAGGCCGGTTTGCAGCTGATCCCCCTGATGGGGGGGCTGTTGCTCACCTCCATTATCAGCGGGCGCATCATCAGCCGTACCGGGAAATATCGTCTGTTCCCGATCCTCGGCACGCTGCTCGGCGTGGTGGGGATGGTATTACTGACGCGCATTTCAATCACCTCCCCAACCTGGCAGCTGTACCTGTTTACCGGCGTGCTGGGCATGGGGCTGGGACTGGTGATGCAGGTGCTGGTGCTGGCGGTGCAGAACAGCGTGTCAGCCGATCAATACGGCGTCGCGACGTCTGGGGTGACGCTGTTCCGTTCCATTGGCGGGGCGATTGGCGTTGCGCTGTTTGGCGCGGTGTTCACCCATATTCTGCAATCAGGCCTGATCGACAGGCTGCCGGAAGGGGCGGAACTGCCGCGCGAACTTAATCCCGTTGCCATACACCATCTGCCTGATGCCCTGCGTCTGGACTATCTGGATGCGTTCGGCTCGGCGATCCATGCGGTATTCATGCTGGCGGCGGGGATTATGGTGCTGGCGTTTGTGCTGTCGTGGTTTTTGCGCGAAGCGCCGCTGCGTCGGCAGGCGTGAGGTTAGCGGTTCTGCTATTTATTGCGAGTCGCTTTCTGATTTTTCAATGTCTCTCTTGTCGCTTTCCGGGGCGTTAGCGCATGCTGTGGGCTGGTCAATAAACCGACAGAGGTTGCCATGGAACGCACAGCGAAACTATTCAAAAAAGGACGAAACCAGGCCGTGGTCTTGCCTGCGGAATTTGCGTTTGAAACGGAGAGTGTTTATATCCGCCGGGATGACGAGGGGAATGTGGTTTTGACGGCAAGGTCCGAGAAAGCACGGCACAGGGATAACTTTTTGCGCATGTTAAAAGAAACGCATGTGCCTGATACCTTTCTAAGTAAAGAGGAGCGCAATCAGAGCTATACGACAAGAAACCCTCTGGAAGGGCTGTAGAAGATGCTGCATATGCTGGACACTAACATCGTAAGCCATCTGGTGAGGCAGCATCCTGAAGTAGTAAACCGATATTCGCAAATTACGCCTGAAAAGATGTGTATTTCAAGCGTAACGGAAGCGGAATTGCTTTACGGCGTAGCCAAAAAGCAAAACAACAAGCTGCACGAAACCATAATGGAATTTCTTAAAACCATCACTGTCTGCGCCTGGGATAGCGAAGCCGCAGCCACCTACGGTGAACTGCGTGCGGCAATGGAAAAGAAAGGGAACGTGATGGGGGATCTCGATCAGTTGATTGCCGCACATGCTATCAGCCGGGGCACGACGATTGTCACGAACGATCATGCGTTCGGGATGGTACAGGATCTTACGGTTGAGGACTGGACTACCGTCGCCTGATGCCCATCGCCCGGTGGCGCTACGCTTACCGGGCCTACACTTCCCCCGTCACGTAGGCCGGGTAAGCGCAGCGCCACCCGGTAACAGGCCGCATATAACCTATCCGTCTTACTGATTCCTTTTCGTTTTTTAGCCTGCCGTCTCGTTGTCGATATAGTCTTCAAAACGTCTATCAAAAGGAACTGTCTCGTGAAACTTCGATTGGGTGCGCTTCTCCTGACTGGCCTGCTGCTCGCAGGCTGTGACCAGGGCGGCAATGATGCCAGACACATTAAAGTCGGCGTGATCAATGGCGCTGAGCAGGACGTGGCGGAAGTCGCCAAAAAGGTGGCAAAAGAGAAATACGGTCTGGATGTTGAGCTGGTGGGCTTTAGCGGCTCGCTGCTACCCAACGATGCCACCAACCAGGGCGAACTGGACGCCAACGTCTTCCAGCATCGCCCATTCCTCGCGGAAGATAACAAGGCGCACAATTACAAGCTGGTCGCCGTGGCCAATACCTTCGTCTTCCCGATGGCGGGTTACTCCCGAAAGATTAAATCGGTGTCTGAGCTGAAGGACGGCGCAACCATTGCGATTCCAAACGATCCCACCAACCTTGGTCGCGCGCTGTTGCTGCTGCAAAAAGAGAAGCTGATTACCCTTAAACCGGATGTTGGCCTGCTGCCAACGGCGCTGGATATTACTGCGAACCCGAAAAACTTACAGATTATGGAGCTGGAAGGGGCGCAGCTGCCGCGCGTGCTGGACGATCCGAAAGTGGATGTGGCCATTATCAGTACCACCTATCTCCAGCAAACGGGGCTTTCTCCGGTACACGACAGCGTCTTTATCGAAGACAAAAACTCACCCTACGTGAATATTGTGGTCACGCGTGAGGACAACAAAGACGCCGAAAACGTGAAGGAATTTATCCAGTCCTATCAGTCGCCGGAAGTGGCGAAAGCGGCAGAGACCCTTTTTAACGGTGGCGCGGTGCCGGGCTGGTAAGTCCCGGTAAAAAGGCCAGCGCTCCGCTGGCCGTCAAAGCGTTACGCGGGCATCGGTTCGGCTTTCGGGCCACAGAAAACCCTGACCAGACTGTGCGCCGGACGCGCGGGCGCGCGCCAGATCCCGCGAATTCTCGATGCCTTCGATAAGAATTGATTGCGCGATACCTGCCCTGACCTCCTGCACAAACGGGGCAAGCGGCGCGCGTTCCCGCAGCGCTGAGCGGTCAATTTTTACCCCATCCAGCGGCAGCGCAAGCCGCGCGAACGCCTCAGCCAACTCCCGGGTTAAATCGTCCAGCCAGATTTGCCATCCCGCCTCTTTTAACCGAACAAGCGTGGCATGAAGACGACGTTGCTCAGCCTCACTCAGCCGTGTGATGGTGAGGGGATCCTGAATTTCAATCGTTAACCGTTGCTGATGGCGTAACGCCAGCAACAACCGGATAGCGCGTTCGTCGAGAAGGTGCTCTGCCGGAAGGTTTAGCCAGTAAGCGTCCCGGGCGGGTATCTGTAACAGGGTGTTGGCCTGCCAGAAGAAGATTTGCAGCGCGCTGCGCGAGGGCAGCGAGGCAAACAGCACCTCAAGATTGACGTTATGGATCTCCACGAGAACTTCATGCGCGAACACCTGGCCCGAATGAAGATCGACAAGCGGCTGGAATCGCAGCCCTGAGATACGTTGCAACAGGGGAGAGGGAAGAACGGTATACATGGAACAGCCTTCAGGAAATGAAAAAAGGTTCCCGCGGACACGGGAACAAAAGGCAAACGACACACGGTCAAATTCTTAATTCAGGATCCAGCGAATGCTCTGGTAAAACGAGGGGCCACGCACGGCCTTAAGCTTGTTCATGGCGTTGTTCTTATAAAAGTAAACCAGCCTGACGTTACACCCCAGCTGACGGGCGATTTGCTTGGTTTTGAGATTACAGGAATAGCCGCGCAATACGCTGGCCTCCTCGCTGGACAGCCTCGCCGGGGTGCGTAAGCGGGTCGTCATGCCTACGTTGTAACGGCCAGACTCCTGCGGCGTCTGGCTCATCAGTATTTGCCACAGCGCTTTGATATCCCCCAGGGAGACTCTTTTGCTGATTACCCCATCAACATGTTTGAATTTCAAATAGCCAGCGGATAACGAATAGATATAGATCTTCGCCGTCACTTGTTTCTGTTTAATGCAGAGAATGTCGTCATTCGTCGTCACCCGGAAATGGCGCGTATTCAACGGATCATAAATGATGATATCAAAGAGTTGTTCACTCAAAGCAAGTTCTTCGATATGGGTAAACCCATGGAAAATAATGTCATGTTTTTCATCAGGCTCACGCTTTCCAAGCGATTGCAGGCCAATCATCGTGAATTCGCAGCTGTCAACAACGGCAACGTGAATTGTTTTTTTATTTTGCATTGGCATTCTCCTTTCGCTGAGTAAACAGTCCATATAAGAGAAAATGGCGGTTCGCACTCTCTTATTAAAAGAATAGCGAGCACTTTTTAAATAACGCGATGCGATGGCATCAATGTAAGCCAATACAAACCGTCGAGTAAAGCTGATGCCAATTATTAGAGGAAGATAAAATTGAAAAATGGTTTTAATGGTATATGTAATTGTTTTAATCTTCTAATAATATTCATGACAGGTTTTTATTCTGTAAAGGAGTGGATATTAAGTGTCAGGTAGTTGATTAATGGGGTTAATCCACCGCATTTTCAGTAGTTTACTGCTGTTTCTGTAAGAAAAGTTGTGATCGTGGCAGGATTATCGACAGGGCTTAATCTGCGAGAGGAAACGACGTGCAGAATAAAATAGAATTTTTTCTATAAATTTAATGTCCTTGTTCAGATTTTTAGGCCTGAGAAGGATAAAATCCTGGCGCGAAGAGGTTGTGAGTGGTGAGTACATAAACTATTATCATTTTCCTCCGGTCACGAGAATTTAGAAAAGACATGAATAATACTGAACGTATCGTAAGGGTAATGGTGTTTTACAAAATAAATATATTTAAAGAGATAATATTCCGGGCGCTCCATGATCTTTTACCCGATTACGTACTGAACATTACTCAGGTCGATTCCACTGAACAGGCGCTGGCGGCGGTGGCGGATAATAACGTGGATGTTTTCTTCACTGAATTTAATTATCTGCTTAATCATAAAGAGTGGAGTGCGGAGGTCAGCAGCCGTTTTACATCTTTATGTAAAACCCATCACGTCAGGCGTGTTCTGTTGGTGCCCGAGCTGCCTTACGGGCTGTTAAAAAAAGTTCTGGAGATGAAATTTGAATTAACCATCAGTCAGCAGGATGAATTGACTGAACTGAAAAAGGAATTACCCGCGTTGCTCATGGCGGACGGGCAAAAACCGTCGATCTCTTCGTGGCTCAGGCGGGTAATGCGGTCCGGCTCCCGGGCGCGCTCCATCCTCTCGGCCAGAGAGTGGGAGGTGCTTCATCTTATTGTGGAAGGATTTTCAACGACGGAGATTGCCCGTCATCGAAACCGTTCGGTCAGTACCATTGCGACACAGAAACACAATGCGATGAAAAAGCTGAATCTTTCCAACCACAGCGAACTGATTAAGTATGTGCAAACGGTTGGAAAGATGGAGGAATAGTCCACATCAGGGGTAGATAATATTCAGCGTAGCCGATGTATTGATCTTACCCTGGCTCACCTGGGCGGGCGCCCACACGTAATAGTACGCCGCCATCGGAAGGGTGAAATGTTCGTCCAGCGCCGCGCCAGCCGCCACGCTGAAAATCATTGTGGCGTTGCCACGGCTGGTGGTCGAGGTAGAGAAGGTCACCGGCGTTTGCGGGGCGTCACGTTTTATCAGGCGTAGCCCCACGCCCTGCGCCGCGCTACTGCTGCTGTCGATCAGCACCGAGCTGTCGGTCGAAAGCAGCTGCGTGCTGGACAAAAACATCTCAATTGACCGATCGGAATTGCCGTTAACCCCGACGTTCTGACAGCTCATATTCAGTGAAAAAGGCGTCAGCCCCGGCTGTGAGGATGCACTGAGCTGGGGAATGCCGAGCGTCGGCAGCGCCACGGTCAGCCCCGCATTATCAAAGGAACAGGTAGTCAGTTTTGGCGCGTATTTGATGATCATCGGCTGACCAAACATATCACGGTTGTCGTAAGGCCACTTGAACCCGCTGAATAACCACTGGGCGATTTTGATGACCTGATTAATTGGCCAGAGGATGATTTCCAAAATCGACAATCCGCTCATGTCGCTGACGAACAGAACGTCGCTCATGTTCGCCGTATCCCCCGTCAGGGTGGTGCCGCTCTGGTTAACGAGGGTGAAGCGAACCGTAAACGGTGTGTTCAGCTCAGACGCCGTATGGCTACCGCTGGCAGACAGGGTTTTATTGGCCGGGGGATTGGTGATCTCCGCCCGCACCATATACTTGTTGTTGCTGAACCCGAGGATGGTGGCGTATTTGCTGTCGGTCGAGAGGATCGGCGTGTAAGAAAATTCACTGTTACCCGTCGTACAGTTGAACGAGCCGCTGTACTGGGTGGTGAAGCTGCCGGTCCATGTGGGCGTGGCCGGGCTCAGCTTATCCGATAAATCAATAGTAATCGGTGTGCCATAAACGATGCTGCTGCCGGAGCAGGTGGCATAGCTCATCCCGCTAACGCTGGTGAGGAGCAGGAACATGAATGATCGTAACATTTTGATAATCCGTAATTAATGGCAAACCGATGAGGGGCTGTTCAGCCCCCAGGCCGGGGAGGAGATTTCGCACTTCCCGCCGCGGAGATGCACGTTGAGCGTGCGTGGCGGCTGTTCAGCGCGGATATACAGTACGCTGGCCTGGCCGACATACCCGACAGATCCACCGTGTTCATCCAGCACTTCGGTGCCAAAGGGCAGCGGTTTGCCGTCGGCGCGCGTCGCATGAAGTACCCATGACTGGCGCTTGTCGGTTTCGAAGCGGATATAGCTCACCGCCCCGTCGTAAGGCGCCACGTTAGCCATATTGCCGATCACCTCCGCGCCTGCGCTGTTTTCCGTTTCGGTTAACGTAATGGCGTTTTTGCGATACGGGGTGGCGTAAGGCACCAGCGCCACGCCATCGCGGTTCGTCATAATACTTTCATCGCCGTTCACCATCAGCCCCTCCGCCTTTGGCGCATCGACGATAGTCATGGTTGTGCCGGTTTCGTTTGAGGCGAGAACGTGCCACGGGTAGGCCACCAGGCTTCCGCGTCCGCTGAGCCCGGTCTGGCGGTAGTCGGAGGATTCGCTGTAAGAGCCACCGAGTGTCGCGAAGTTCGAACGGTACGCGGCGTTAACGCTTGCCGCATTTTTACCCCCCCGCGCATTACTGCCGGAGAGGGTGTAGCTCAGGCGGTTCGACGCCAGCGCGTTTCCGCTCATGCTGATATTGCTCTGTTCGTAATGCGAATCGCTGGCCGTCAGGCTGGAGGTGATCCACGCATTATTATCAAACAGCGAGAACGGCAGGCTGAGGGAGAGGTAAAGGCGCGTCTCTTCTTCACTGTCCCTGTTCCGTACCCGGCTGGCCGACAGGGTATAGCTGGCGCGGCCGATGGCGTTGGAATAGCCCATCTGATATTCGCGCGTGGTTTGCTGTGAGTTCCAGTAATCGCGCTGTGTGCCGGAGACAAACACCGTGCCCCAGTTATCGAGCAGGCGCTGATTAAGGTTAAGCGTAAAGGTATTCTTGGGCTGCGCCGCGCGCAGGGCGTCCCAGGTGCTTAGCGACATGTCAGGCGCGACGCCAAACCGATCTTCATAGTCGTCGTACTGCGCTCTCAGGCGCTGATACCCTTCGCGCGAATAGAGCGCGTCGCTGAAGCTGTAATAGCCTTTAGTGGAATAGCGATAGGCTGCCAGGGTGAAGTTGGTGGCGGTGGTATCGATAAATTTGCTGTACGACACGCGATAACTCTGACCGCTGCTGGTGCGATCCTGTAGGGTGGTTTTGGCGTGGGTGACATCAAACGAGACCGCGCCAAAGGGAAGGTTCCACCCGGTACCGACAAGCCCGGCCTGGTAGTTATCGCTAATAATCGTCCCGGTATACCCGGTGATGAGGTTATTAAACCCGTAGCGCAGCGTGGCCTGCATGAATGCGGGTTCGGCATCGAGCGTGTTCTGGTGCACTTTACCCGCCACCACGCTGTACTGACTCACCCCTTCTTTTAGCATCCCGGGCACGGCGGAAAACGGCACCGTGAAGGACTGCTGTGAACCGTCCGCTTCACGCACCACCACCAGCAAATCGCCCGCGGAGCCGGTAGGCTGAATGCTGTCGAGGGTAAACTGGCCCGGCGGCACGTTCTCCTGATAGATCACGTTGCCATTCTGGATAACTTTCACCAGGGCGTTCGTCCGCGCCACGCCGTGAACCACCGGTGAAAAACCCTGCTGTGAATTTGGGCGCATCTTCATGTCCGACGCCAGCGACACGCCGCGCACGCGCAGGGAATCAAACAGATCGCCAGGAATATAAAAGTCACCCAGCGTCAGGTTGGATTTCAGCGAGGCCAGGGGACGGCGCAGGTAGCGGGTATTATTCTGCCAGCTACTCTCTCCGCTGGCGGTTTTCCGCCAGGCGCTGCTGTCGCGAAACTGCCAGCCGAACAGGTTGGCGCCGGAATCCAGCCCGGCATAAAAATCATCATTTGTGTCTTTCACAGTGCCTTTCGCGCGGGTGTTATACCAGGTCGTGTTCCACGAGAGCATCAGCGCCGGTATCCCCTCGTCCCAGAACTGGGGGGCAATGTAACCTTCTTCAGTACGCAGCACGGCCGCCTGCGGAACGGTAAGCGCCAGACTCAGGGTGCTGGTATCGGTTTTGACTTCACCGCCCTGAACCAGATCGCGCAGCTGGACCTGCCCGTGCGCAATGGCGGGCGCAGGCACGGACGTGGTGTTGATGCCCAGCGACCGGGCATCTTTCCAGGCAAGGCGGATGTCGTCACGCTGCTCGCCGTAGATGACGGTATAACGTCCCTTCCAGCTGCCGTTTACGTAGATATCCATCTCCTGACTGCCGGCAGGCATGGCGTTGTTTTCGGAAAAGCGAGACAGATCGGACTCACCGGATGCGCCAGCAAGCAGGGAGGGATCAAACGAGACGGCCCCTGATTTATGCGAAAGCAGAAGCGTGCAGACTGCCAGCAGACAGAGTCTGTTTTGTTTCATTTTCATGGTGAGTCTTTCCGATCACTGACTGGTGAAAGTCCGGGTTTTATACGCGCCAAGATCGTCCACATACATCAGCTGGAAGGTCTGTCCGCGCTTAACCGTATTTTTGGCGGCGACCGTCAGCTGCCCAAACGGGGAAACCATCGGGGACTCCTGGAGCAATTTCGTTTTACCCAGCGAAATATTGGCGACCGTAATATGGAACGGACTGATATTTGTAATGCGAAAGCGATCGCCGTCGGCGGCGAGCGTCAGTTTCGCCACCGCGTCATCCAGCGTGCCTTTCAGCGCAGCGGGCCGGTAAAAAAGTTTGATACGGGATTTAATCGCCAGCTGGACGGTATTCTGGTTTTGCAGATTTTCAGGTCTGGGCGGAATGTCGAGGACATTCAGGAAAAAGACGGATTCGCGATCCGCAGGCAAGCTGGACGGCAGCTTTTTAATACGAAGCTGTTGACCATTATGTTCGTTAACCTTTATCACCGGCGGCGACAGCAGAAACGGCACATTGGCTGTTTCCGGCGTGGAATTAATATCACCGTCATCTATCCAGGATTGCACCAGAGCGGGCGCATCGCCCGTATTCATTAACTGGACGATCACCTCTTTGTTATTTTCAGGATAAAGGACACGGGTGCCATTAATGACAATATTGGCCCATGAGTGACCCGTGCTTAGCAGTAAGCCTGCCAGCAAAATTGCCTTGCGCATGATTGCAACCTTAAATACAGGCTCTGCGAAAACAGAGCCTGAATAATCACTATTACAGGTAGGAAATGGTATACGTTACGTTGGAGCTTAACTCGCCCACGGTGGCGGCAGCGGCGTTCGTTTTATAGTAATAAACATCCAGCGTCAGCGTTTCGGAATCTGGCGCGGTCGCTGTACCCATAATATTTGTCGTGTAAGGCTGGTTCAGGGTAATAGGCGTAGACGAACCTGGCTCCACTAACGCAAAGCCGACATTACGTGCCACGCTGGCATCGCTTTCGTTCACGCTGTTATTCAGCAGGTATTTACCGTCAGTGGAAATATTATCCGCGCTGGAGAAATACACTTTCAGCGGAGTACCGGTTGTTCCGGCTGCTGGTGAACAACCAGAGAACGTCAGCGCAATAGATTTTTTATTCTTAGTGATCAGGCCAACCGTGGTGCCTGCATCTTTTACCGAAATAGGGGAAAGCGCAACGGTAAAGTCCGCGCTTTTACCGCCGTTAATGGTACAGGTTGTATCGGTAATTGCGCCGGTAAAGTTAATGATACCACCCGCCGAATTGTCTGCGGCCACTGCGCTGGTAGAAGCAATAGCGGCGGCCAGCAGTGATACGGTCATGATCGATTTGAACATGATAAACTCCATAAAGATTTGTGTTATTTAAAATGAATGTTATACGGCTACACATGTCCCTGATGTACCGGCTAGATGCATGGCGACTCGGGAGAATGCTTTGACGATATTATGTTGCACTAAAAAAGTACATAACAAAACATTATTCCAACAACTTCGAAAGTTTAAGATTATAATCTTGCGGTGGCGTTTTTTTTAATGTTTTAACCTAAATGCAGAAGTTCGAAGATTTTTATTAATGATTTAATAATCGTTAATTAATGAAGCTTTATAAATTCATCTCTTAATTAATATCACGCGACTTGACCACACAAACTTTAGACTTATTATTGCCTGGCAAATGCACAAAATTTTAACAATGGCGTAATAATAATATGAAGTATCTCATTGATCTCACAATGCTTTATGAAGTCGACACCGGTATGATCATGATTAATGGAGAGGAAGAGTCATCCATTAAGTTATCTAACCAGGCGGGTCGTCTGCTTTATGAACTTATCATCAATAATGGTAAAACACTCGACAGAGATGACCTGATAAAGAAGGTCTGGGAGGATCATGGTTTCTCTGGTTCTTCGGTGAGTCTGAATGTTGCCATAAGTGAAATCAGAAAAGCATTTCGTACATTAGGATGCGACCCTTTACTGATAAAAACGATACGTGGCAAGGGATTTAGCCTTGCCGCGCATATTGAACATCACACGGTCAGGCCGCCGGTTGTTTCAACGGTTAGTGAACAATCTGCCTCTGACGCATTCGATACGCTGGCGCATAAGAAAGATGCCGATCCGCCTAAACAAATAATATCGCTGCACAGACTCTTTATTTCTCTCTGCACGTTATTACTGATTACCGTTATCGGCACCGCTGTTTTACTGTTGCACCAAAGGGATTCCTATGCCGAGAGCCTGAAAAATTCTGATATGCATCTGCTCGGTAAAGTGGACCGGTGTACGGTATACCTGATCGATAAGAATATGTATCAGCCGCGACAGCACTACTTTAATCACGTAAAAGAGGTCATTGCCAGTCAACATATCGACTGTCAACACCAGGTTGCAGATGCTTACTATTCCAGGTTTAAAAAGTCGCAGATAGAAAATTATTTCCTGGCCATCTGTTATCAGCAGGACAGTATCGACGATTATAAGAACTGCATTTCTTACAGAAGCCTGACCGGGAGTTAAAATATGTCAAGGACTAAAATGAGTGTACTGTTCAGTATCGTACTGGCGCTGTCTGTCATCGCGTTGTTGTGGATCTATTTTACCAGAACGCAGGATGAGGGGTTTGGCTGCCAGTCAGATACCGTTTCCTGGAAAACCTATTCCACGGGTGAGTTAACCGATATGTCGCTAACCACGCTATTCTTGTTTAACAACAAAGATGTTGTGACGGTTATTCATAAAGGCGTACTCAAGAAAGAGGGCAAAAGCTACCTGATTGACCGAAATTACACGCTCAGCGTGGAAAAAGTCGACGGAAGCAATATCTTTTATATTAAGGATAAAAAGCTGAATAAATCTGAAGATGATGCGGCGCCGGATGGCGTTGTAAACGAAATGTTACTTGATAATATCAACTTCTTCTATATAACCAGCGTAAAAAAACATGCGTGGTTAATTAAGGGGCTGGTGTTGCCTGTAATGATGTGTGTGGCTGTCCCGACGTCCTGATATTTCTCTTTATTGAAAAATCGATATTTATCTATTACTCGGGAAATTGAGTAATTTACTCAATACGTAACAATAAGATACGAGAAATTTATTTATATTTTTATTGTTGCTCTCCGTCGAGTGAATTTTTCTGTATTGCCTCGTTATTTTGCGGCTGTCTATACTCCGCCTCGAAAAAGGGGCTCCCCTTTTTATACACGTGGATTCTTTTTTGAAGGACTAAATAAATGAACAAACTGAACGCTATCGTTCTGGGCTCCCTGCTGTCTGTTTCTGCCCTGAGCGCAGTTAATGCAGCTGAAACGACGGCTTCTGCCACCTGGCAGGCAACCGCGACCAAAGACAGCGAATCCGATCTGGTTGTTACGCCAACGCGTGCTTTGAACTTCGTTTACAGCGCCAATACCAAATCTTTCAACACCGATACCGGTCTGTTTGATGTGGCTATCCGTGGCGATCACTCTACGGCGACCAGCTTCAAACTCGAAGCTATCCTCGACGATTCAAACAACACGCTGTTCAGCGTGGGTGGTGAAGCGACCAAACTGAAGGTAGGCGCGCGCTGGGGCGGTAACGACCTGGGCTCTATCGGTGGCACCGTGGGGGCAAAATCAACCGCATGGACCACGCTGGTTGATTCCTCTTCTAACACCGGCGTCTCTTCTGGCCTGTGGAACCTGACCACCAGCGCAGGCGCGGCGGCAGATACCGAAATTACCGGCCAGGACAAATTCGTCTTCTACGTTGACTCCGCTCAGGACAACGCCGGTACGGCGAAAGAGTTCAAAGACCTGACCAACAGCCTGTGGGAAGGGACCGTGTCTGTTGCGTTCCGCGCAACCTGGGGCTAAGGCCTGATCGATCCAGGGGCGCAAGCCCCTGTTTAGGGAAATAGCATGTTTAACCTCAAATCCGCCTTCTTATTTTTATTATTTATCTCTTCCTCCGCGCTGGCCATTAATGTGGGAAAAGTCACCACCATTATTCCTGCGGATGCTGACTCTACCGCCAAGGAAATAAAAAACGAAGCAGACAGCGTGCGTATTGTTTCTGTTCGCGCACAGCGGATCAGCAGCCCAATGGATGAAGGGATCGTCATTAATCCGGAGAAAGTGGACGAACTGTTGCTGACGCCCACGCGCATGGTAATGCCCGCCGGTACCAGCAATATCGTCAAATTTTACTATCACGGGAACGCCGATAACAAAGAGCGTTACTACCGCATTACCTTCACGGATGAAGGGGTAAGCGAAGAGGTGGACAGCGGTTCGCCAAAAAACGGTACCGGGATGACGCGTGCGGTGGTGAGCACCATTCTGGTGGTTCAGCCCCGGGATAAGAAGATCGACTTCGTCTATGTGGCGGGAAAAATAACCAATAAAGGGAACACCTCGTTTCGCGTCAATGCGACCGGGACCTGCCTGAAGCCGAATCCGGAATCCCCCGGCACGCCGTGTAGCAAAAACTTCTACCTGATGCCAGAGACCTCGCGCGCTATCGAGGATATCAACGTTACGGATAACCATTTTCATCTCGGAATATGGGACCTGAAACAGTTCATTCCTGTTAAGTAAGGATGCATGGTGAAAAATAAATTAGTGTTGCCGGTGATGATGGCTTGCGCATCCGGCACGCTGCCCGCGCTTGCGCATGCAGCCTCAAGCTCCGTGGTTATCGCTAATTACCGTTTTCCCGACTCGCTTTATGCACTGCTGGAGCAGGGGATCAAAATTCCCGTCTATCTGGTGAATACGCGTCCACACTCAGCACAACAAGGGAACCACGAAGGCACGGCGAGCGAATATGTTCGTATCGGTGACGTGACGCTCTTTGCAAAAGATCTGAAGCTGGGGCTGAGAGATGTTCAGGTCCAGGAGTCTGATAACGGCATTCGTCTGTCAAAAGAGATGCGAACGTTATTGCAGAGCATTAACGACAAGCAGTTCGATGACCAGATGCGCATTCCCGTAAGTGCGGGTTCGGCGTTCGAGCTGGATCAGAAAAAAATGCGCCTGTTGCTGAATCTGTCGCAGAGCGACTACGGGGTGAATATTCGCCCGCGTGAGGTGGATATTGATGCCCCGACGTCCGACGACCTGAGCGGCACGTTCTCCTACAACCTCGGGGCGTATCATACCGAGAGCGGCTACGGTGACAGCTGGTCGTCGGGTTATCTGAACGCGAGAAACTGGATCTCAATGGGCGTCGATCATGTGCTGATCGACGGCTCTGGCTACGTCAACGAGAGCAGCAGCGATACCCAGATGAACGCGGTCATGTGGGAGCGCGACTATCAGGGGATGCGCTACGCCGCGGGCATGCTGAACGGCTGGGCGATGCAGTCTCTGGCGAGCGTCAGCGGGATTTCCGGCGGGGAAGTCTACGGCGTTTCCATGGGCAACCAGGCCAACTCCCGCAAGCGCGATAACACCCTCTCTCTGACGCCGGTGGTGGTCTATTTCCCCACGGCGGGCGAGGCCCGTATTCGTCGTGACGGGCAGCTTATCGGCATTCAGCGCTTTGACGTCGGCAACCATGAAATTGACACCAGCAGCCTGCCCTACGGGATCTACAGCGTCGAAGTTGAAGTGGTGAGCGGAAGCCGCACCGTGTCGCGCAGCATGTACACCGTAAATAAACCGTTCTCCAGCAACGTGTCGGAAACGCTGCGCTGGCAGATGTGGGGCGGGATGTATAGCCGCGATAAATCCGTCGTCAATTATAAAAAATACGCGAAACGCAAAAACGAGCAGGATAACACCTACTACTACGATTACGACACCAAACATAAAGACACCATGTCGCTGGTGGGAGCCTCGTTCAGCAAGCGCAGCGGGATGGTCGACTGGAACGCCTCTACCTACATGATGCGGGAACACATCGTCAGCGAGCTGTGGGCCTCCCTGAACCTGACGGGCTATTTCTCGGTGAATACCCAGACCATGGCCGCCTCCGACGGAACGTATCGCGCCAACTATGGGGCGAATCTCAGCCTGCCGTGGCAGATCGGCTCGGTGTGGTACTCCCATGAACAGCTCTCCAGCGGCAAGTTCCTGGATATCTATGAGAGCAAGGGCAACACCTGGGGCGCTTCCTTTAGCCTGCCGTCATTCGGCCTGCCCTCGGCAGGCAACCTGAGCCTGATGCGTCAGGAAGACGACCTCTATCGCTATAAACGCTATCAGCTGGACTACTCCCAGGGGTTATACGCCGGTCGCTACGGTACGGCGCGCCTGCGGGTGGGGATGTCGCGCAACAAATACGACGGGTATTACGAAGAGAAAGATCGTTACGTAATGCTCGATTTCGCCATACCGCTCGGCAATACCGTGTCGGTTGGCGTTTCCCACAATCGCGATACCGGCACGGCGTTGAACGTCAGCGCCAGCCGCCAGTTTGAGGGCGATTACCTGAAATCGGCTACCGCCAACGTCTCGAAAGCCTTTAACAGCCGCCAGGATCGCAGCGTAAGCGGCGGCGGCAGCGTGAACTTCGACACGCCGTGGAACAGCAACATCCTCAGCGTCCAGAGCGGCATGAGCAAAGGCTGGAACTCCACGCTAACCAGTGACGGCAGCGTGGGCTGGTCCAAAGAGGCCATCGCCGCCGGGAAAGGCACTGAAAGCGCAGGGGTGATTGTCAGTACCGGTCTCAAATCTGATGAAGCGTTGACCCTGAAGCTTAACGGTCGGGCGGAACGCATCAAAGGGGATAAAACCTGGCTGTCGCTGCCGGCATACCAGGCCTATGACCTGGAAGTGATGAACAGTGAAACCGGTACGGAAAGCTATGAGATTGGCGCGAATGCGCGTCGCCATATCACGGTTTATCCGGGCAATACCGTGGTGATGAAGCCGCAGGTGAAGAAAATCGTCACCCTGTTTGGTCGTCTTGTGGATGCAAACGGGGCCCCGGTTGGCGCCATGCAGATCAAAAACCACGTCGGGCTGACCCGGACGGAAAGCGACGGACGCTTCGTGATCGACGTTGATAAGAACAACCCTGTCCTGAGTATCGCCACGCCGGACGACAGCGTCTGCGAAGTGCGCCTGGACATTGAGTCTAACCGCGGTGCGCTGTGGCTCGGGGACATCTCCTGCGACAAAGGCGATTTCGTCTGGCAGGAAGCAAAAGGAACGCAGGAACGTGACGATGAAAAAGATATTCGCTCTTAATTTACTGCTGATGAGCGCGGCGGTCCAGGCGCAGGAGCTACCCTATTTCGCCATCAATAACCCGGACAATAACGGGACGGGAAACAGCGCGGGGCTGTTTAGTCTGAACAGCACGTCGACCGCGTTTTTACACGGTTCGCGCGAGTGGCCGACCCTGAGTGCGAAAACGAATAACGGTATCGCCACTTACATCCCGGACAACAGCTACAGCGGTCCGGCAGGCAGCGCGCTGACCATCGACTTTTCGGTGACCGGTTCCAGCGCCTCTCCGTTCTTCAAAGGGACGGCGTGTTCCTCGTCCTGTGGCAACACGGGGTACACCCCGACGACCAGTTATACCGACACGTCGATGGTGGTCAAGCCGCCGGTGATGGAGCCCGGCACGTCATACGGGCGCTGGGTCCTGGGCGATCCGTTCTTTAACTATCTGCTCAACGCCGCGCCAGGGGATGAAGTGACCATCACCTCCACGCCGCAAATCAGCTCCATCAACAAAGTGACCACCACCAATACGCTTCACAAGGTGGGCACGCTGACCATGACCAACGCCAGGGCGCTTAACCTGGGGATTGACCCGATCAGCGGTGAGGTGACGATTGTCGATGAATCAACGGGGGCCACCTGCACCAAATACACCCGCAACACGGTCTCTGGCGTCCTGTGCGACCTGCTCGAATACACGTTTGTTGGGGAAGATATCTCCGGTTACAACGGGGGGCTGGCGCTCACCTCTTCCCGCGTCAACAGCGTGCTGCAATCGCACATGAGCGGCGGCACCGGGCTTGCCGCCGAGCTGACCTTCGATGAAAACACCTGGTACAGTATCTCCGGCGGTATCCTGAGCGATACGCGTGTCCTGGCGAACACCTTCCTTGCAGCGCCGCAGAAAAATGGCGGCAAAGCGTCCCTTAAAATCTTTTTGCCGAAAGCGTTAATTCTGAGCGTGGCGCAGGCGGGGGACAGCAGCAGCATTGGCAATATCGTCAGCCTGTGTCTGACGCCCGGCAACAGCTCGCTGGCGGCGGATTTCTGCTTCCAGCCGGGGGGCGGCCTGGTGATTAACCCTATCGAGCCCGGGCTGGAGATTGTGCCAGACAACCCGGATTACACCCTCGATCCTGACGGTCTGGGCGGCTCCGGGAAAGGCATTATCGGCGAAGCGCCCATTGAGATCCCCTACACCATCACCTACAGCGGGGCGCAAAAAGATGCGGCGATTGCGGTCACGGTAAAAGTCACCGGGCCTACCCAAAGCCTGAATGGGGTGGACTACTGCGCCTTTAGCGGTAACGGCTTCACGGTTCCGATTCCGGGCAACGTGCTGGTGGGGAAAAGCCAGACGCTGATGGCGCATAACTGTAAAGGCGAAGTACTGTCGATCCCGGCGCCGGCCACCCATGCGGAAGAGTGGGACAAAATGAGTTCCGGCGTGACCGATATGTGGCTCTGGAAAACGCCGCTGATCCTCCAGTTCGTTATGGATAATCCGGTATCGAAAACCACCTATGACGGAAATAGCTGGTTTGGTGAAGTGACCGCGCAGGGAAGAATAGATGTTAGCGCATCCTGGAATTAATCAACCATGACTGGAAAATTCCTGGCTATTTTTGCAATAAATTGCTTCATTTCCACAGGGGCAAATGCTTTAATTATCGAAAGTCTGAATATTGATTTTTTGCCTGAGAAAGAAGTTGTTTTTCAGCCGATAAAAAACGATACCAGCGAGCGTCAGAATTATACCGTTTCGCTTATTCAGGTAGACGTTCCTAAAGAGAAGGGAAAAGAAACCGAAATAAAAGACGGCGAAGTCATGTATTCGCCTAAGCAATTAACGCTGGGGAGCGGTGAACGCGCGGGTTTTAAATTTTATTATACCGGCCCGCATGACAACAAAGAGCGATACTATCGCGTAAAATTCACCGAGACGCCGCTCCAGGCAAAGGTTATCACGCGCAAAGGCCAGCGCATCCAGTCGGATGTGGTGGTCTCGCTTGAGGCTATTTTGATTGTCCGACCATGGACACGACATTTTGATTATGCGTTTAGCAACGGGGTGGTGAGTAATACCGGGAATACCTATTTTAAATATGTTTCCTCGGTCGGGTGCAGTACGCAATACAACAATTCAAAATATATTCCACCGGGGCAACGGCTGGAAATAGATAATGCCGGGCAGGCTGCAAGGCGAATGATTATTTATGGCAATAAAATCATTCCGCTGACCACCTGCCCGTAGCAACCGCTTTCCTTCATAAAAGGAAATTAGCCTTTAGCATCATGCTAAAGATCCATCACTACAGGAGAAAAAAATGAAAGCGATTTCATTCACAGAAGCGAAAGACATTATTGGCGGCGCGTTAAACCCGTTCGCTGGTCTGGTTAAAGGTGCACAGCTGGGTTACGACACCGGCGCAAGCATCATGGGCATGGTTGGCGGTGTGGTTGGCGGAGTTCTGGGTGGCGCAATGGGCTTCCTGGGCGCGCTGGTTGGTAGCTACAACTAATTCACGTTAACAGGAAAAGACTCATGCAAGTTATCGATTTCAAAAAAGCACAGGCCATCATCGGTGGTTGGGATCCGTTTGCTGCCGCTATTCAGGGCGCAAGCGCGGGCTATAACGCGGGCAGCCAGATGTTAGGCGCGCTGGGCGGCACCATCGGCGGCGTGTTCGGCCTGGTGGGCGGCTTCATCGGCGGTTTCTTCAGCGCCTAAGCGAGAAGCACGTTGTACGCATGGCCCGCATTGCCGGGCCATTTTTTTATTTCAGCCACGGATCATTATGTTTTCGCTCTTTCAGTATAAAAAACAGGGTAAGACCCCTGTTATTCGCCAGCATGAATTTACCGAATGTGGACTGGCCTGCCTGGCGATGGTGTTGGGGCACTACGACCACCATGTCTCCGTCAGCCAGCTGCGCCGGGAGATTTCCGTTTCCGCCGATGCGGGAACCTCAATGGCGGAATTGATGACCCTTGCCAGCGATAAAAATATGTCTGGCCGGGTGCTTAAAGGCGAAATCACTGAAATAGAAACGTCTGAGCTGCCGCTCATCGCCTTCTGGCGCGGCAACCATTTCGTGGTCATCGTGAAGATCGACAGCCGCAGCGTGACCGTTCACGACCCGGCCAGTGGCGTGCGCCGTTACCGTCTGAAAGAGGCGGAAAAACTCTTTTCCGGCTATGTGCTTGAGCTTAAGCCCACGCCGTGTTTCGAAAAGAAATCCCCGGATGAAAAGCTCACGCTTGGCCGGTTAGCCAATAAATCCCCGAGCCTGTTCCAGCGCCAGCTGCTGCTGTTTGTGCTCTGTATTTTTACCCTCATCACCATGCTGGCGAGCCCCACCTACGTGCAGCTGATTATGGATGAGGCCATTTCCCGCAGCGACAGCGATCTGGTGATCCTGCTCACCGCGATCTTGGCTATCGTCTTTATCTTTGAAGTCATCGGTAAATTTCTCAAGCAACTGCTTGAGATCCTGATGCGTAACATTGCCTATGACGATTTAAGCCAGTCCGTGCGCCACTACATGCTGCGCACCCAGACCAGCTGGTTCCGCTCGCGCCCGCCGGGCATCGTGCTGGCTATTGAGAAATCGCTCCACGCCTGCGCGGAGTTCATCAGCAATGGTTACGTGCAAATTCTCTTTTCCAGCCTGATCGCCGTCACCAGCCTGCTGTTTATGCTGCTGTATAACGTCAAAATTGCGCTGCTGACGATGCTGCTGATGGGCGTGTTCTTCCTGATCCGCTTTTCGCTGATCGGCCCCTATCAACGCGCCGTGGATGACTCCATCGAGCGCACCGCCCAGTATGAATCTCTGCTGGTAGAGACACAGAAAGGGATCATTACGCTCAAGGCGAACAACATGGAGCAGGCCCGGGACGCGGTGATGGACAAATCCCAGCGCGAACACATCGCCGGGCTGATGCGTAAAGAGCGGCTGCTGGCCCGTTTTGACGTGGCTTCACTGCTGGTGATCAATGCCGAGCAGCTGCTGGTGGTCTGCTTTGGCGCGTGGCTGATCCTGGAAGGGCAGATGAGCATCGGGATGCTTTACGCCTATATCAGCTATAAGCGCTATTTTTCCGATGCCATGGTGCAGGTGGCGCAGAAGCTGCTGGACAAAAATGCCCTCAAGGGGCCGCTGGATCGCGTGGGCGATCTGCTGTTTGCCCCCTCGGAAACCAGCCAGTTTGGGAAGCGGATTGTCACCTCGCCGGTCTGTCTGCAATTTGAGGATGTCTCATTTGCCTATCCTGGCCGGGAGGCCACGCTACAGCATATCAACATGACCCTGAAGCAGGGCGAAGAGGCGGTGATTGTGGGCCAGAGCGGGTCGGGAAAAACCACGCTGCTGCGTCTGATCTCCGGCATGCTGCTGGCATCGTCTGGCACGCTGCGGATCAATAAGATCCCCATTGAGGAGTGCGATCTTTCCTCGCTGCGTCAGCACGTCCGCATCGTCCATGCGGACGATATTCTCTTCACCGGCTCGATTCTGGACAACATCGCCTGCTTTGACAGCGCACCGGATAAAGAGCAGGTCATTGCCGCGTGTCGGCTGGCGGAGGTGGACCACGTCGTCGCCCGGCTGCCGCACGGCTACGAAACGGAGATGCTGCCGGGGAATACCTTTTTCTCTGCCGGGGAGATGCAGCGTCTGGTTCTGGCGCGCGCCCTGTACAGCCAGCCTAAGCTGCTGCTCTGCGACGAAGTGACGGCGAACCTGGATAAAACGACCGCGCAGAAGGTGCTGGCGAACCTGCGTAGCCTGGGGATTGGCCTGGTGTTTGTCACCCACTCGCCGGACGTGGTGGGCTGCCAGGGGCGTCTCTATACCATGGAAAACGGCACCCTGCGGGAGAATGCGCCATGATGTTTCTGCCGCGTCTCTATGCTCGCCTCTGCGCGCGCCAGGCCGGACGCACGCTGCTGGCAAACCGGATCACGCAAAACTACAGCCAGTTTATGCGCTGCCCGGAGGCCGATGTCCCGGCTGATTTTCTGCATCAGAACGCCCATGAGCTGAGCGGGTTTAACTTCGTGGAGCAGATCTTTCCGCCCGCGCTTTGGGCGCGCAACGTTCGTTTCGATCTGCACGGGTACGTGGCGCAGTGGACGCAGGAGCAGGCATTTTACCGCTCGCCGCGCACCCTGCTTCTGGGCATGCGCTGGGCGGGCTTTGGTCTGATCGTGGATGCGCTGCTCGCCACCGCGCCAGCCGATGTGCGCTTTCAGTTTATTACCCGTCACCCTGCGCTGCATAAGCTGATGGCCGCGCACGAAGGCCGACGCGCCAGCTCGTTTTTCGCCCCTCACCGCCTGGTGACGGTGCTGCTGATGGACGAACGCCTGCCGGATGCGCCGCTGTTCTCCACCCAGGCAGGGGATCAAAAGGCGTGGTTAACGGACGTCTCAACGCGGTTTTTATCGCGCTATGGCTACAGCGTCCGAACGCTGCTGCCGATCTGTTCGCTGCACGCGGCGGAGTTTGGGCTGGAGAGTCAGGCGTATGCGCCAGAGGATTACCGCCAGGCCGCCGCCGACACGCTGAACGCGCTGCGCAAAACCCCCACGCTCTGGAGTGCATGGGACGATCTTTCAGTGATTTATCATGGATGACATATCGTGAAATTAAAAAACCGAAGCCGACAGCGGCGGGCGCTGATCCCGCATCACTTCTCAAAAAGCTATCACATCAACGCGCCACGGCTGAAAGCCGTGCTGACCTTGTTCATCGCCTTTTTTCTCTGCCTGCTGGTCTTTGCGATTGTCTTTAACTTTTCGGAAACCACGCTGGCACGCGGGGTGCTGATCCCGGCGCAGGGCGATGTGGAAGTCCGCGCCAGAGAGTCCGGTACGCTTGTGGATTTTGCCGTGCGGCCGGGCCAGTACGTGAAGGAAAACGATCCGCTGTTCACCGTGTCGCAGGACTATGGCGGCAAGCAGGGCTCGGTGGTGCAGTTTGACCGCCAGCAGATGGAAGCGGAGAAGAAGCGCAGCGAGCAGCGCATCCAGGCCATTGAGGATTCGATTGCGTCGTATCGCAAAAATCTGGCGCAGCAGCTGGCTCTCACCGACAAGCAGATCGCCGTTTCCCGCGATAAGGTGAAGAAGCTGCGCGCGCTGTTAAAAAACAGCACCGACACCTACGAGGCGTGGAAATCCGTCTCCGGGAAGGGCTATGTCTCCAGAGTGGATCTCGATAAAAGCCACAACGATGTGCTCAATGCGCAGCTCAACCTGACGCTGGAGGAGAGCACTATTCTTGAGCTTGAGGCACGAAAAACCAGCCTGACCGACAGCACCCAGTCGCAAATTGACTCTCTGAGCGAAGAGCAGCTGTACGTGAAAAACCGCATCAGCGAAATCGAGCGCAACCTGTCCAGCCGGGGAAGTTCCACCATGGCGATGCTGGCCCCTTCCGATGGTTACGTGGTGGCGATTAACTTCCCGCCTGGCCGGGCCATTACGCAAAACAGCGAGGTGGTGGTAGTGATCCGTAAAAATACCGCGGCGACGATGGAGGGATACCTGTATGTTCCGGCAACGGGGGTGGGGCGCGTGGCGAAAGGCGATAAGGTCAAGCTGCGCTTCGACTCCTGGCCCGTAGACAAATACGGTTCCGTGGAGGCAACGCTGTCCGATTTCTATGAGGTAAACATTGATGCCCATTCGGCGCTGATCCCGCTCCAGGAAGGGCAGAACTACTACCTGGCTAAAGTGCGCGTCCCCTCCTGGTTTACCGACCCGGACAAGAAAAAGCGCATGCTGATGGGCGGAATGACGGTGAACGCCGATATCGTTATCGATCGTAAGCCGCTTATCAATCTGCTGATTGCGCCGCTGGAAAGGGTGCGCAAGCGGTTTATCGATTGACCCGATTTCATCGATCATCGCCCTTTAGCCCACATTCTTAACGGCACCCTGGGGCTATTCTCCTTCTCATACCAACCGGAGGATAGCCCATGAAAATTACGCAAATTCGCAATGCCACCCAGCTGATCACTTACGCGGGAAAACGCTTTTTAATCGACCCAATGCTGGCGCCAAAAGGCACTTATCCGGGTTTTCCCGGCACGGCGCGGGCTGATATTCGCAACCCGATGGTCGAGCTTCCCGTTGACGTTCAAACGCTTCTGGATGCTGACGCGGTGATCGTCACCCATACCCATGCCGATCACTGGGATCAGTACGCCGTTGAGCTGATCGCCAAAGGCAAGCCGATCTACGTGCAAAATGATAGTGATGCCGCGCTGCTGCGCAGCCAGGGATTTACCAACCTGACGATCATGACCGGGGAAACAACGTACGGCGATATCCGGATAGTGAAAACCCACGGCGGCCAGCACGGTACTGACCGCGCTTACGCCGTGCCGGAGCTGGCAGAGTTTCTGGGGGAAGCCTGCGGCGTGGTGTTCCGGCATCCCGATGAGAAGACGCTTTATATCGCAGGGGATACCATCTGGCGCGATGCGGTGGCGGCCGATCTGCAAAAGCACCAGCCGGATATCGTCGTGCTCAACGCCGGTTACGCTCATGTCATTGGGTTTGGGCCGATTATCATGGGGGAAGAAGATCTGCTTAACGTGCATTTCCTGCTGCCGCAGGCGAAAATCGTGGCGACCCATATGGAAGCTCTCAACCACTGCCTGCTGACCCGCCGCGCGCTGCGCGAGTATGTTGATGCCAACGAGGCAGGTGACGCGGTGAGCATTCCCCAGGACGGCGAAACTGTTATATTCTGACTGTTAAAGGGGACAGGAGAGACAGATGCCGCTTATTAACGTTGCCATTGTCGCGGTGGACGGGTTTAGCCCGTTCCACTACTCCGTCCCCTGCATCCTCTTTGGCGACACGGTATCCGGGGAAAAGCGCTTTAACGTCACGATCTGCGCTGAAAAACCGGGATTCCTGAACTCGACAGACGGTTTTACCCTGCATGCGACGCAGGATTTTTCCGCGATCGCATCGGCTGAAATTGTGGTTGTACCCTACTGGCAGCACGTTCTGGAGCGCCCGCCTCAGACGCTGCTCGACAGCCTGGTTCAGGCCAGAGACAACGGGGCGGAAATTGTTGGGCTGTGTCTGGGATCGTTTGTGCTGGGCTATGCGGGCATACTCAGCGGCAAACGGGCCGCCACCCACTGGGAGTTTGAACGCCAGTTCCAGTCGCTATTTCCGGACGTCCGACTGGATATCAACGCCCTCTACGTGGATGACGGCAATATGATTACCTCGGCGGGTACCGCCGCCGCGCTCGACTGCTGTTTGTATATCATCCGCCAGCGCTTTGGCAGCGTCGTCGCCAATCAGATTGCCCGCCGGATGATCGTCCCGCCGCACCGAGAGGGCGGGCAGGCGCAGTTTATTGCGCAACCTGTGCCGAAAGATACCCGTGATGGGCGGATTAACTGTCTGATTGACTACCTTCAGCAGCATATTTCCGAACCGCATAACCTGGACTCTCTTGCGGAAGTGGTGTCGATGAGCCGGCGCACGCTGACCCGCCATTTTATCAAGGCGACGGGCATGAGCGTTGCCGACTGGCTTACCGCCGAGCGCCTGCGGCGCAGCCAGATCCTGCTGGAGTCCGGCAACCTGCCAATCGAAAATGTCGCCGGGCAGGTGGGGTTTTTATCAGCGGTGACGTATCGGCAGCAGTTTAAGGCGCGCTTTGGCGTCAGCCCGGCGGAGTGGCGCAAGACGTTTCGCGTTAAGCCGTTTGCAGCGAAAAATAATGCTGGCGCGATGGAATAAAAAGACGTGGGCGGCTTCTTTGCCTTTAAAGCTGGCGGCAATGGGTATGCATCAGACGGGTTACAAGCACTTCTCTTCCGGTTAAGATAATCCACGTTACTTTCCAGAAGAAAAGGTAGTGGCATGAGCAATATTGAAACGCAGTTACTTGAATCAGGTTTCACCGTAAAAGAATTAGCGTACCTGAACCGAAACATTAGCCGTTATGGTTCATCCCTGCTCGAGGTGGTGCTTGAGTTAGGTAAGCGATTTATCATGGTTCTGTGTATTACTGCGGCTGTGGCCCTGATTTTCCTGGCGCTTCTTTTTTTCGCTGAACATTATAATATTGTTTCCGGAGGCATTTCTCTTTTCATCGTATTGATTATTGCCTGGTTTTTTCAACCCCCGATCATTACCTACAAAGCCTGGCGCTTCAGAAAGAAATACATTAGTTCTGTCCAGACGCATTAGAAATTAAATCAAACGAGACTTTTGCAGAGACACCCCAGCCGACAATTTTCATAGTGAGCGCTGCGCGATTCATTCCGTCGACCTTGCGGTAGAAATCCAGCGGGAGATAGCGAAACAGACGCCATGATTCGGGTTTCCGGATGGCGCCAAATACCGTATAGACGCTTGCTGCCAGGCTTACGCTGTTGAATACTCCCAGTGCTGATTCACGTTTAAATCCCATAAACTGAGCGATATCCATGACGCCATCTGCCAGCATACCTTCGGAGTTTGGTTGATGTTGAAGCGTTCTGTTAATTTCTTTTGAAATGGCATTTGCACCATCAATAACCAGAATCGCTCCTGCAAGCGCACCCACTGGATTCATTGTCATCATTGCACCAACACCTGCAACAATCTGTAACCCTGAAAGCACAACCTTAATCGATGAGATAACGTAACCGACGACTTTGTTATTTTCTTTAACCAGTTCAATCTGAGCAAAAAGCTGAGCTGTATGGGAGCGAAGCATTCTGCTTTGCTCAAGAAGACTTTCGTTCTCAGCTCGGATGTTTTTCAGGCATTCCATGCACTCCTCATCACTTCTGGCCGCCCGGGTAGCACTAAATTGTTGCATCACAAACTGCCGAATATCATCCATAAATTTAATCCGTGCGAGTCCGTCGCTGAGATGTTGCCCTCCGACAATATTCGCAGTATTGATGAGCTTGCGGGCTTCAAGATTTATCATTGTTTCAGCCCATGCACGGGCGTTCTGACCAGGGAAAAGTGCAATATCCATTTTAATTTTCTCATCTGATAACCAACGTTTACAGATTATCCTGGCATCAGAAACTGGCAACAATAAATTGGATAATCTGTCGCGAGCGCAGAATTCGCCGAAGGTATATACCGACGGAAATCATCTTCGTCGTTGATGGCGACCATGAGATGGTGATTGGCTAAAATGAATGTAAGAAACATAGACTTACCCCAGCCTCTCCATCCTCGTCTCCCCCTCCGCCATCGACAGCTGATACAGCGAAAACGATCGGTGCTTCTCAATCAACTGCGCCAGCTCCGGCGAGTGGCTGGTGAGCCAGATCTGCGAATAGCGGCTGGCCTCGGCAATAAGGCTTGCCAGGGCGGGCAGCATCTGCGGATGCAGGCTGTTTTCCGGTTCGTTGAGGGCGATGAATGCGGGAGGGCGCGGGCTTAACAGCGCCACCGCCAGGCACAGAAAACGCAGCGTGCCGTCGGAGAACTCTGCCGGTTCCAGCGGCCTGCTCAGCCCCTCGCGCTGCATCATCATGCGGAAGCGCCCGCCGGTGTTGTCGCTGTAAAACACGCAGCCGGGGAAGGCCTGGTCGAGGATGCGCATCAGCAGCAGCTCGTCGCCAATTTCGACAATGGTCTGAAACGCGGCGGCCAGGTTCGCGCCGTCGCTGGCCAGCACCGGGGAGCGGAAACCCACCTGCGGCGCACGGATCGCCGAGCCGGACGAAACGGAAAACTCATGATAAAACCGCCAGTTACGCAGGGACTCGCGCATCTGCGATACTTCGGGGTAGAGGTGCGGTTCACCGAGCTGCCCGAACACCGACTCGTTCTCATACAGCGTACCGCTGTGGGTCACTTTTTCGTGATGCACGTTGTTGAGGAATACGGCCTGGTTCTTACGCTTCATCAGCTGTGACGACGGACGACGGTGCTGGCCGCTCAGCCAGATAGATTCCTCTTTGATCACCGGGTCGAGCTGAAACTGTGAGGGGTAGGGCAGCTTTTCCACGAACCCGACCTGAAGCTCATATTCATAGGTTTCCGTTTCCACCGCCAGGTTCATGCGCCGCAGCTGGTCGCTGCGGGTTTTGCCCGCCCAGAACACCTTCAAAATGCCGCCCTCGTTTGCCAGCGCCTGGGAGAATTGCCCCTGCGCCGCGCTGTGCATCAGGTAAATCGCTTTATAAATATTGGATTTTCCGGTGCCGTTGGGGCCGAACACGATGTTGAGCTGTTCCAGCTCAAGCGACATATCGCGAATTGAGCGGTAGTTCTGAATATGCAAATTTTTGATCATCGGGGTACTCCGCTGTGCACGCTTAACCTGTACAGAATTACAGTATTTTACGCTGAGCGCAAAAAAAAGACGACAGTGAGGGTGTCGTCTAAACGGGGTACAGCTTTGGGCCTCTGTGGGTCAATGGGGCCTTCGCTTCTTTCTTATCAGGTAACGGCCAGACGCAGACCCAAATCATCAGGATAGGGATCAAAGTAGTTTTGCGTCATCAGATACCGGTCAGGGTATTCAGCCAGATAATGCTTAAGCAGCGTCAGCGGCGCGAGGATCGGCAGCAGCCCGTCCCGGTAATGCAGGATCACATCACGCAGTTCTCCGCGCTGGCGGCTGTTCAGCTGGTTACGGAAATAGCCCTGAATGTGCATCAGCACGTTAGTGTGATTCTTCCGCGAAGCGGGTTTTTTCAGGATGGTCATCAGCTTGTCGCGATAGGCCACGAAAAACGCGTCCAGATCGTCCCACTCGTGCAGTGATGCCACGAACGGGCCAATTTCACGGTAGCCTGCCTGATGGTGCGCCAGAAGCTGAAGCTTATAGCGGCTGTGAAAGTCCAGCAGGGCACGGCGCGTCAGGCCATTTTTACGCATTACGTTCAGTTCGTGGAGAGCGAAAACGCGCTCAACAAAGTTTTCCCGCAGTACCGGATCGTGCAGGCGACCGTCTTCTTCGACGGGCAGCCAGGGATAAGTTTCAAGGAGGGCGGCGGTGAACAGCCCGACACCCTCCTTGCGGCCCCGGTTGCCGTTTTCGTCGTACAGCCGCACGCGCTCCATGCCGCAGCTGGGGGATTTTGCACAGACGATAAAACCCGACAGATCGCCGATTTTCGGCAGATAATCTGCCGTAAATGCGGCCATCTTCTGCGTGACGTCATCGTGCGGCGCTTTGCTGAACCGCATTTCTGTCTCGCCGCCGGTGGTCATCACCAGGCGCAGCGCCGGACGAGGCGTGGGCAGGCCGATAGCCATTTCAGGGCATACCGGACGGAAAGCGACCCACTGCGCCAGCTCATCCATCACAAAGCCCATACGCTTATGCCCGCCGTCAAAGCGAACGGCGGAACCGGTCAAACATCCGCTAATACCCAGCACAGGTTTTGTTGTCATGGTGTGCACCTCCCGATCTCATATCTAAAAGTTACACAACAATGCGTATTTGTCCAAGTATTGGCGGAGTTATTTTTTAATCGTCTTTAAAATCAAGAGCAATCAGCTGCCCTTGTAGGTTGAGTAACCGTACTGGCTGAGCAGAAGCGGGATGTGCAGTTTTTCATTGGTGCGGGTGACGGTGAACAGCACCGGCACTTCCGGGAAGAAGGAGTCCAGCTTTTTGCCGTGGAAGTAATCTGCGGTTTTGAAGGTCACTTTATACATGCCAGGCGCCATATCCTGATCCTGCGGATAGAGTGATTTGATGCGCCCGTCGTGGTCGGTTTTACCGCTGGCAATCGGGGTCCACTTATCCTGCTCCTGCTTCTCCAGCGTGACGGTCACATCCGCTGGCGGCATACCGGTTTGCTGGTCCAGAACGTGAACGCTCAGGGTGCCTGCCGGGGCGCTGAACGCGGCAGGCGCGAAAGCCATTGCAGCCAGCATCATCAGAGGGAGTGTCTTTTTCATCGTGTTTTCCTGTTGAGTTGTCGGTGACAGGAAAACGTTAGCACTCGCTGCGCGAAAAAATATTCAACTTTTCGTGAAGATTGCCACAGCAGAAAATAATCAGAGGATAATCACCTCAAGGGAAACCTGCTGCTGCCACTGCGCAACCTGTTTTTTCCGCGCGGCGGTAAGTTTACCGCTGGTGACCAGCAGCCATTTGCGGTCCGGGAAAATTTCCGGGGCCAGCGCGGCAGGGGGAACCGGCAGTATGTCGATGCGGTGGCCCTGGCCGGTGCGCGTCAGAGCTTCAAGCCAGATCTCACACGGGTCGTTCAGATGCCAGCCGCTGATGAGGATGTTATCGCCCGGCGCTTTTTTATCGCCCTCAAGGCAAAACGAGGTATAGGCGATGAGGATGCCGTCGAGGATCTCACGCAGCGTCATGGCGGCGGCGACGTTGGCTGAAATCTGGCTGCGCAACGGACGCAGCACGTTAGTGACCAGCTCTGGCCTTGGGTATTCGCGTCCGGCGTCGTAAATCATCTGACGCAGGGATTCAATTTTCCCCTCCTGCAACTTTTGCAGCATGGCCTGTTGCAGGGTTTGCCAGTTATTGGCGCGGCGCGGCGCAGGGCGTTCCAGCAGTGATTTTACCTGACCGATGGGTACGCCTTTTTTTACCCAGTCGAGGATTTTCAGCGCCTGCTGAACGTCCTCATCGCTGTACAGGCGGTGACCGCCGTCCGTACGCTCGGGTTTGAGCAAGCCATAGCGTCGCTGCCACGCCCGCAGCGTGGTGGCGGTGATGCCGCTGAGTCTGGCGAATTCGCCGATGGAGTAAGCCATGTCTGCATCCGAAGAGAAGGAGTAGTCTCAATATACTACGAATATTCCCCGACGGGATGAAGCGCCGCACGGGTGCGCTACACTTAACGTCCAACCGCGTAAATGAAAGGAGTTCTCATGAGGCTATGGCCTGTCGTTACCGGTGTCGCCATTGCGCTGACGCTGGTTGCCTGTAAATCTCCCACGCCGCCGAAAGGCGTGCAGCCCATTACCGGCTTTGATGCCAGCCGCTATCTCGGCAAATGGTATGAAGTCGCCCGACTGGAAAATCGCTTCGAGCGCGGTCTGGAACAGGTCACCGCGACGTATGGCAAGCGCAGCGATGGCGGTATCAGCGTACTGAACCGCGGCTACGATCCGGTGAAGAAAAAATGGAATGAGAGCGAAGGAAAGGCGTACTTTACCGGCGAACCGACCACGGCTGCGCTGAAGGTATCGTTCTTCGGCCCGTTCTACGGCGGCTATAACGTGATCAAGCTGGACGATAAGTACCAGTACGCGCTGGTCAGCGGCCCGAACCGTGACTACCTGTGGATTTTATCGCGCACCCCGACCATTCCGGATGCGGTAAAACAGGACTACCTGAACACCGCACGCGGTCTGGGCTTCCGGGTCGATCAGCTGGTGTGGGTGAAGCACTAACCTACTGATACGAAAAGGTGATGCTTGCCAGGGCGTTGGCCGAGCCGGGGACCAGGTCTCCGGTTCGGATGTACTGCGCCTGGAACGGCAGGGACAGCGTTTGTGCCGAGCTGGTGGTCTGAATGAAAAACTGTCCCGTCGTGCCTGCGGCCGAGCTGTCCGGCCCCATCATCAGCGGCCCGGTACCGTTATAGAAAAACTGCACGCCAATGCCGGAGGCCGTGGAGTCCCCGGTCAGCGTGACGACCGACGAGGTATTTGACGGCGTGGTCTGATCGGTCATCACTGAGTTAACCGCCACGTTCTCATCACAGGTCAGGCTGACGTTAAACTCCCCCGACGGCGAGGTGCTGCCTACGCTGGGCAGCGTGTGAACATCAATGGTGCCCAGGTCGACGTTGGCGCTTTTCGTGCCTACCGTGCAGCCGCTTGCCGTCACCGTGATGGTGGTGGGGTTGATGATCACCTGCGCGGTTTTCACTTCGTTGTTATAGGCCGTCAGGATCGCCGCGTTAATGGTCGGGGTCTGGTATACGCCGGATTTCAGCGGAACGCCGGTCTTGATAAACGTCACTTTTGCCGACCAGCCCAGTGCGGTGGCGTAACCGTTAGTCCCATCGGCCGGATAGCTCTGCGTAATGCCCGTCTGCATCGGGACATAGGTGGTGCCGTTATAATCTTTAAGCCCAAGAATGAAGCCGATGCCGGGCACGCCCGTTTCAAATACCATGTAATTTGCGCCATCGAGAATAACCGTGATGCCGGTGGCGGTTATACTGCTGCTCGGCTCCAGCGTCCCTTTGGAGCAGGTAAATACCAGGCCGCACCAGAACACTTCCGCGACGCTCGCAGTGGCGCTCCATTCAGAGCCGATTGTCTTTCCAGGCACGATGGAGTCTGCCGGGCCGGACCACGACATGGGGGTTGGCGAAAGGGTGATATCCGATGTCCAGGAGAGGGCAAGTGCCTGAGAGGACATGAAAAACAGGGCTAAAAACAGTAAACGCATTATTGATACTCCGTCGTCCAGGTCGCCACTGCCGAAACGTCTCCGGCATTGACCGGCGCACCCGTGGCGGCCAGTCGCGCATAGAAGGTCATTTTTACGCTGTCATCCCCCGCCGCGCCGTAAGCAGCGGTTTGGGTGTCCAGCGGGATAAGTACGCTGTCTTTATCCAGAATCTGCACCGCCACGCCGGTCGCGCCGCCGTCAGCGACTTTCAGAAGCTGCGGGTTCTCGTCATCCGGCGTACCGCTGAAGCGGATTTTCACGCCAGCAAAGGTGGGGCCGCACGCTTCAAGGGTGAGCGTGAAGGGCGTTTTGATATTGCTGACCGCGCCCGCCTCGCTAAATTGCTTCACGCCGAGGGTGCCCAGCGGCACGTTTTGCTCCTTCGAATCTTCCGAGACAATGCAGGTATTGCCGATCACGTTGCCGGTCACGGAAACCAGCACGTCATAGCCGCGTGCGGGAACGGCGATGACCATCAGCAGGATCAGGGGGAGGAACCGGACGGTTACTGACATATGACCTCCTGGGAATAAAGCCCGGTGCGGGCGTGATAAGTCTGCGGGTTCAGCGCATAGCGGATCGTGCAGCGCTGGGCGCTGTCGCGTCCCCATACGGCATGCAATGTTCCCTGCGCTGACAGGCCGGTCAGATACACGCTGCCGCCATCGCCGACGATACCGCTGGCTTTGTCATCCTCTGACGAGACCAGCGTGCCGAAGGGGAGCACGTCTTTAGCGTGGCGTACGATAAACATCGCTTTTGCCCCCTGACGCGTGGTGAGGGTGGCGCGAACCAGTGCCCCGTCGGTGGGGATTTTATTGGCGATGGCGTTCTCAAGTTCCACGTCATTGCCCACGGTGGTGACATCCAGCGCAACCTGATTAACGCGATATGGCGTGGCGTACGGGATCACCGCATAGCCCCGGCTGTCGGTTTTGATGCCCTTGTGGTTGAGCACGGCGACATGGCTGGCGCCCGGAGCTTTCACGAGGATATTGGTGTTCCCGAGCGGCTGGCTCAGCGTCAGACCATCCTCATGCAGCACCGCTCCGCCGCTCATCCCGTAGCTGAGGTTGCGGGAGTCACCGGCGTAGCTGTAGCCCAGGTTATAGTCTCCCCACGCGCCCTCGTATTGCAGCGCGGCATCGCCGCCGTAGTGCTGCTGCGCGCTGTAGCGCTGGTTGACGCTATAGAAAAGATTCTCCTGCCCCGGCAGATAACCACTGACACCGGTACTGGCGGTGGTGCCAGCGGGATCCGCATGGGTAGCGGTAAAACGGAGACGGGTCGACAGCGCCGGATTACCCAGCGGCACCGACAGGGACAACGCGAGGATATTGTCTTTCTTGTTGTCGTACAGGCCAGAGCTACGCTGGGCGCTGATGCCAAGCGACAGGTTACGAAACGTCGCGTTCCACGCGAACTGCAAACTTTGCGTGGTTTTTGACGTATTCCAGTAGGTTTGTTGATCCCAGGACAGCGACAGCGCGCCGTATTCGCCCATCGGCTGCGACAACAGCAGCTGATTTTTTGCCTTACGCGACATATGCAGGTTGTAAACCGTGTCGTAGTGGGTGGTGATGGTGCCATCGTCTTCCACGGTCTGTTTTGGCGCTCCGCCCGCCATGCCTTTGTAAGTGGTATCGCTGAGGGTATAAAACCCTGCCGTTGAGTAACGCAGCGAGAAGAAATTGACCCGTGTACCGATATTGTTCAGCAGCTTGCTGTACCGCAGGCGCACCGAATCACCGGTGTAGTGCTGATTATCAGCCAGCTGGCTGCGGGCATGGGTGAGGTCGAGGGAGTAGGCGCCAAAGCGGCCGAGATTCTGCCCGATACCGAAGGCCAGGCCGTTGTAGCGATCGGAAAACTGCGCCCCGCCATAAAACGTGAGGCCGTATCGCCAGCCCAGGAACAGCTCGCCCTGCGCGAAGGAGGGCGAGATCTGATCGCCCGCAGGGCGGTATTTCCCCGCCCCCAGAGCATATTTGACCTGACCGTTACGCACCAGATTCGGCACGCTGGCAAAGGGCAGGGTGTATTGCGTCTGGCTGCCGTCGCTCTCCTGAATGGTAACCGCGAGATCGCCGCCGGAAGAGGTCGGATAGAGATCTTTCAGCACAAACGCTCCCGGCGGAACGGAGGTTTGATAGATGATGTTACCGTTCTGGCGAACCGTCACCGTGGCATTGCCGCGCGCGATGCCGCGCACTTCGGGCGCGTAACCGCTCAGGCTAGCGGGCAACATATTGTCATCGGTCTTCAGGGCAATCCCACGCAGGCCAACGGCGTCAAACACCTGCGAGGAGGTGAACGTTTCACCGGCGTAAACCTGGGCACGCAGGGCGCGGATATCCCGCTGTAGCCAGGTCTGGACGTGGGTGAGCTCGTTACTCTCTTTGGTCCACGTGGTGAAATCACGCAGCCGCCATGCGCCCAGGTTGGCGCCGCTGTTCAGGCTCACAAACAGCTGTTGTTCCCGCGTGCGCGTCTCGCCCCGGTATTCATTATTCGCGCCATTGACCACATAGTTCAGCCACGCGGCAGGGATGCCGGACTCCCAGCTCTCCGGGCTGACGTACCCGCGCGGCAGAGCGCGCATCGCGCTTTGCGGCACGGTGAAGTTGAGGGTAAGCGTCCTCTGGTCAAAATCAAACCGGGTATCGGCGAATGACCGGGTTAAAAAAATGCAGCGTTGCGCAGGCGGCAGCTCACCCCCTTTAGCCTGACGGCTGTCGATGCCAAGTGCGGCGAATTGCGCAGGCGTAAGGCACGGCAGGGCTTCACCGGCGGTGTTTTCAGCGACGCGAAACGTGACGTTACCTGTGAACGCGAACTGGGTGTTGATATACACGTTAAGATTGTACTCGCCCGGCGGCAGCGCGCTCCCGGCGTTGACCCAGGCGAGATCGGCGCTGTTGGCGCGCTCGCCGTTGAGAAACGCAGGATTAAATTGCAGCTCGCTTTCGGCAGCCACGGCTTGCCGAATCACCAGGGCGATCGCCGTGGCGCACAGGATTTTAATTTTCATGTGGTCACGCCTTACTGTTTTTATTATTGGGACAATGACGTGCGGGTGACGGGCGTCCAGGCCCCATAATCGTTAATCGTCTGGTAGCTCATGCTGCTCGCATGGCTGAAGGTGTCTGCCAGCGTCACGCTGGATTTCGGCGGCACCATGACGGGCGACACCGGCCTGCCATCAATTTTCACGTTAATGGTGGTGAGGTAATACGGCGTTGGGTTGGTCAGCGTGACCTTGCCCGCGCGGTAGGCGCCAGCAAGGTTTTTCCATGCCTCCCCTGCGCCTTCCCTGAGCCGCTCCGGGCGATAAAAGACCTTGATGCGGTTGGCAGAGGCGAATTGCAGCGAATTGCCGGAACCGTTTTTAACCTGCTGTGGGATAGCTTTGACCGTCATCCAGTACAGCGTTTCGCGATCCTCTGGCAGGGCGTTGCCGCTGAACATGATTTTCACCGCGCTTTCGCTGGCGGGCTTCATGACGTACAGCGGTGGCGTGATGATGAAGTCGTTGGTACGGCTCCCTTTCTCGTCTTCCATCCATGACTGGATCAGGAACGTAGCATCAGGATGGGTATTTCTTACCTGCATCATCGTCTGCGCTGCCGCGCCGGTGTAGATCAGCCGCGTTGCGCCTAACCCCACGCCGCCTGCGTACACGGCGGATGAACATAACGTGCCAGCCAGACAAATCCATGTGTTTACGCGCATTGTGCGTCTCCTGAAAGCTGAGTCAGACCCGGCCAGCAGACCGGGCCTGAAGATTACGAATAGGTCACGGTGTAGGTGGCGACCGCACTGGCATCACCCGCCGTGGCGTTGCCCAGTGGGGAGTAATATTTCGCGCTGAAGTTCAGGGTGTTCGCTCCCGCACGCAGGGGGATCGCTGCTGCCGGCTCACCCAGCCTGACGACGTTGCCCTGTTCGTCATAAAGACGGATAGCGACATGCTGCGCCGAGCCCGCGCCGCCGTTTACGCCCGCGGCCAGGCTATTCACATCGGTACTGTCCGGCGTACCGGTGAAGGTGATAGCCACGGTCGTTGCGGCAATGGGGTTATCTTCCGTGGACGCGGAGGTATCGGCGATTTCGCAATCTTCCAGCGTGATGGAGAAGGCTTTTGCGGTACTGGCTTCACTGCCTGCGGCAGCCAGCGTGGCGGTACGTACTTCACCCATGTCGACGTCGATATTGGCGCTACCGGCGCTGATGGCACAGGCGGAGGTCACCACTTTACCGCTGAAGTTAACCGTGCCGCCGCTGGTGGTGGCGGCCAGTGCTGAGCCCGCTGGCAGCAGGGCGGCAATGCTTAATGCCAGCAGAGAATGGCAAGTAAGGCGTGCTTTCATTTCATAGTTCCTTGGTTTTTTTATTACGAGATTTGCTCTGAAAGCGGCAGGTCTAACTGGTTAAAAAGACCAGCAAATCTGTCTTATTCCTGAGCCCGAGTTTCCTTATCGCTGAGCTTTTTAAGGCGCTCACGCGACGATAAGAAAGTTTCTCCAGTTCTGCGATGTAACGTATATCCAGTCCGTTCCTGAGTTCCTTTAATACCCTCCTTTCTCCAGGCGTCAGCGATAACGCCGCTGGCTGCTTTTGGGGCCGATAATGGCTATCGACCATTTTTGCTAGCTTTATCCGCCACTGATAAACCGTGTTCTGTAGCGAGATATAGGCATCAATATCTTCCCGGACCCATAACAGGGAATGGGCAGAGGTTGAGTACAGGCAGATAATCACCTCAGGATGCGTGGCTTTGATTTTTTTTAAATATTTCAGTGAGTCATACCCTGTATGGTATTTCTCTGCGCCGGATATAAATAAGATATCGATACGAATCGACGACAACGTCTTATCCAGTTCCTGATAACCTCCTTCGATGATAATGATGTGAAGGTCGTCGCGGATGCTGCGTAATAACGTTTTAATGCCGTTTCTTGCATAATGATCGCCGCCCATCAATGCAACAGTAATATGCTGTGTTATTTGGCTGTTGTTCGTCATGTTATTCCTCGATTTATAATAGTAATCAGGCGAATTATTTATAAGGTTATCGCCAGTATTCTCGAAGCAATGACGTATTGCATAGTGTAGGCCTACTATACGTCGGCCAATAAAGAGGTAATCTGAATTAATCTAAAATTGTATTAATTACTAAGATCGAGACCGGTTACGACGCTTCCCTCTGATTGGTCTTATTCCGCTTCGCTTTCTGTAAATTATGATAGCCGCTATTTTTAATGAAAATTTAGCTTTGATAAATGTTTTGTAAGGAGTTTGTCGTCTGGTGTCAGCGCGGGTGTGAAGTTGCTGACGGGGAATAACAATTTACGAATGTTATCATCGATAAAAACTGATAGAAAGGTGACTGAAAAGTATACAAAAACCATCGAAGTTATTGATATGAGTCAGGTTAAGAAAACTTAAGGCTTAAGGTTGCTGAATATTTCAGACACGCATGTCCGTGGCATACAATGTTTTTTTATGTAGAGATTTGTCAATGTCAAGAGGCGAGGAGTGCGCCAAAAGGAGAGGTTCTGATAAATGAGATGCTGCCGATAGTCAGATACTTCTGTGGAGCGGAAATTCACTTCACAAAACATCATAATGAGATTGATCGCGGATGAAACGGCTCTGCACGCCGCATTCTACAAGCGTTGAGTTCTTATGCAGGTTCAGTGAAGCTTAAGGGATGAAATATAAATTAAGATTTTTCGCCAACGGCGAAGATATACAGCATGCCGGTAATCAGTCACATTAATCCCGACGTGAATGTCATCCCATACATGCGGTGACTCAGGTTCAACATCTGTTAACCGGAGAATTCATACTGCCCCTATGCATAAGCATTACATAATAAATAATATCGTCGAATTTCATCCTGCGGCCAGCACGTTGCGTGATATCAACAATCCTGACCGTGTGGTTGTGTTAAATTCGCCAGCAGGCCGATGCCTGTTGTTATTAATCGACAGAGCGGGGTCGATTGTCACTCAGCAAGAGTTCCTTGATATTGTCTGGCAAAGCCGCGGCATGCTTGTCTCCTCCAATACCTATTACCAGAACATCTCCATCCTGCGCAAAGGGCTCAAAAAGATTGGTTTTGAAACTGACCCTATCGTTACCATTCCCCGGATTGGGCTGACGCTGGCAAGCGACACGCAAATAACCGTCAGAGAGTCTTCACCTGTCGCGCCTCAACCCGCAGAGGAACAATGTGTGGAGGCGCCAGCGATCGAGGAGGTCTCTGCACCCTCCGAGCCAGCAACGCCCGTTGCCAGAAAGCCCACGCACTGGCTGGCTGTCGTCATGGGGCTGTTGATCATCCTGGCCGGGGCAGGCGTGACGGGATATATGAGCGCCACAGAAAACCGGTTTGTTGAGGATTACCGTTTTGCGGCATCCGTCGGGGCCTGTCGCGTTTATCTTGCGAACGACATTCAGACCCACGCTGAACGCGCTTCCGCGCTGACCTATGTGGAACAATTCAAGGCTGAATGCGCGCAATATCCCTGGGTTTACATCAGCTGGTACGCTCTGCTTCCTCGTGCGTCGGTTATTCGCTGCGACCGGCCAATGAAAGAACCGAACCGCTGTATATCTGATTATTTCCTGAAGGATAGCTAGCATGACTCGTTTTCGGCAGATGCTGTATATCATCGTGACGGGCCTCGTCACGGCAGGCGTGCTGACGGGCTATTACCTGTGGCACCGAACTTACGTTCAGCCTTTTTCATGCCAGGCCAATCTGGTACAGCACCATCCGGATGAGACGCTGACGGTCTGGCTGAATTACACCTTCGACGGGAAATTCGGCACCCTGAGCATGAATGGCCGGGCAAAGAGCGATCCGGGTAAAACCATCGACAGGAAAATTTCCTTTCGGGTGGAGAGACAGGATCATCTCTATTTGCTGACGTCAGAAAAAAATATGACGTTCCCGGACGATAATGTCGACGACAGCTGGCTGGAAAAATATGAACCGCAATTTTTTGTCTATCCGGGCAAGAGTATTTATATGCGGATCAATGAACAACATAATGGTAACTATATCTTTACCTTAGGAACATTACCGACATATGTGTGTCGTGGTTCAAAAAAAGAATGATATAAACGAGAAAAACATTATATTTTCCTCCCGTCTCATTTATGCTTGATTTAAAATTTCAGGATTATCTTAGAAATATAAAGTGCGACAGATCATGTTGCGATAATGTAATTAATTTTAAATTTGGCAAGTAAATGAAAAGTGTATTTGACTCCTCCGATGGGGGGAAATCAGTACCGGAAAAGTGTCTGCATATTGGGTTGATATTATGGCCCCGTTATTCACTTCTGGCCGTCTCCGGGTTGCTGGAGGCGCTGCGTTATGCAGCGAAAGCTCAGGATAAATTAGCATTTAAAATCAGCCTGATAAGTGAATTTCCTGATATCCCGATTATCAGCAATGCGGGGATTAGCATGAGACCAGATTCCTCCCATGCGCCGCCGGACAGTTTTAACTACCTTGCTGTTATCGGCGGTGAATTGCAGTATCTGGACTTAGGGTATCAGGGGGATAAAGCGTATCTGGCACATGCCCACCATGCCGGGGTTCCGCTCATTGGCATTGGCACCGGCAGTTTTGTCCTCGCACAGGAAGGGCTGCTGAATGAACGACGAGCGTCCATCCATCCTTTCCACCTTGATGCATTTCGGCAGTCTTTCCCGCAGGTTTATGCTGAGCAAGGATATGATTTCATCGACGATGGCGATGTGCTGACCTGCCCGGGCGGTATTTCCACCCTGACGCTGGCAACTGAGCTTATCCGCGCCCATGCCGGGGATGATATCGCCAGCACCACCTGCCAGCGTTTGTCGCTCGTCCCGCATGAAATTGCCACCCCGCGTCCGGCCAATCTTGCGCTTATCCCTGACTCGCGGCTGCGCCGCGCCGTCATGCTGATAGAACAGTTCCTGACCCGGCCGCTTACCACCGCCGGGCTTGCGCGAGAAGTGGCATTGAGTGAACGCCAGCTCAACCGACTGTTCCACGCAGAATTCGGAAAAACGGCCCGCGAATTTATCCGTAGCGCCAGACTGCGCTATGCTTGCTGGCTGCTGAAGAACTCACAGCAGAGCGTGACGGATATTGCACAGCGGATGGGGTTCAGCGACTGCGCGCACTTTATTCGTCATTTTCAGACGGAGTATGGTTGTACGCCTGGGGTGTGGCGTACGTCGCAGAGCTGAATATCATTACATTGCTGCCCTGAAACTTTACTCAACCGGAATATCATCATGAAAATAGAAGCCGCACACCCCTCACAATTTGAACGCCTCGTCGCAGTCTGGGAGTCGTCCGTTCGCGCCACGCACCGCTTTTTGCAGGAAAGCGATATCGCGGCGCTGCGTCCGTTGTTGATTAACGCGTATTTGCCTAATCTCAGGGTTGTGATTGCCCGGGATGACGTGGGTATTATTCACGGCTTTTTGGGCGTGGATAAAAATCGCATTGAAATGCTGTTTGTGGATGATGCGAGCCGGGGGAAGGGTATCGGGAAAATGCTGCTGCAATATGCCATTGCAGAATTCGGCGTAAATGAAGTGGATGTGAACGAGCAGAATCCGCAGGGGGTGGCGTTTTATCGTTATATGGGGTTTGAGCAGGTCGGGCGCTCGGAGCTGGACGGGCAGGGGAATCCGTTTCCGCTGTTGCATATGAAGCTGAGCAGAAATACCGGGATTAGCGCTTAGCCTGCTTATCCCATTTTAATAAGCCGACAATATCTTTCTCACCTTCGGCCTCTTTCAGCAGGCGCTGCTTTTTTTCATATTCAATGTATTCTGAGCACGCCTTTTCATCAGCCGCTTTCTTGCTGATTTTTCCTGCGCCTTCTAAAACGTCCCGGTCGTTGAATTGCAGGAACTGATCGAGCTTGGTTTGCCAGTCTCGTAAAAATACCTGCTTGCGGCGTTTGGCCTGATCTTCGGCAAAATCGAGCCACATATTAACGACGCGATTAAGCTCGCTCACCTCATCCTGAGACAGATAATTTTTTGCGGTGGTGACATCGCTTTTACGGACTTCTTCGCCTTTATAGCTGGTCAGCCCCATATGCGGTTGAGTGGCGTCCGCACGTTGGTGAATCAACTCAGCAGCGGTGTGCCCAGTGCAGGCAAAATGCAGTTTATTCTGGATGGTCTGAAAGAATTGCGTGGTTTCTTTGAGCGACGGCTGATAGTCAGCGGCTAATGCGAAAATCTCCCTCACGCGAAGATAGACCCGGCGTTCGCTGGCACGTATATCGCGAATGCGTTCCAGCATTTCATCGAAATAGTCAGGGACGGCGGAAGATCCCACAGGCGGATTTTTCAGGCGCTCGTCGTCCATAACGAAGCCTTTAACCAGGTATTCTTGTAGCGTTTGGGTGGCCCACTGGCGGAACTGTGTACCTCGCGTGGATCGGACGCGATAGCCGATGGCGAGAATGACGGGCAGGCTATAGTGAAGTGTGTTGCGATTGACCTTGCGCTGACCTTCTTGCTGAACTTGTAAGTAAGCCTTACAAGTTGCTTTTTGTTCAAGCTCACCTTCTTCGTAAATAGCTTTAATATGCTGAGTAATAGCTTGAGGGGTGACCTGGTAAAGAGACGCAATGGCTGCTTGCGACAGCCAGAGTGTTTCATGTTCAAAGCGACATGTGATGCGAACCGTTCCATCATCACTGGCAAACATAACAAATTCGCCTGCCGGGGATTGGATTACGTCTTTATCTGCCATGTCGCCTCCACATCTAATGCACCAGGCAGGTAGTATGCCAGAAACAGCCGCTAAGCCAGGTGGTTTGTATTTGATTTTGCGAGGCGCTTTCCAGCATGTGGAATTTGGATCGCTGCAAGCGCGTCCTCTATCTCAATAAGCTTTGCTTTCGTCCGTTTATAATCATCCTGCAAACGCTGCTCCTGCTCGTTATACGCCACCAGAACGATGCATCCTTTCATGACCTTTACCGTGACCTGCTGTCCAGTATCAAACCCCGCCGCGCGCAGCCACTTGCCGGAAAGGATGATTTTTGGTGTAGATTTGTCGTAAACATTCGGGCGGTATCCCACAATTAACGAACGCTCGGTTCCGGATTGGTCGGTGTCTGGGGTAGAATGCGAATCAGCCATAATCAACTCCTTGATAGTTGGTGAGGTTAGACGCCCTTTAGTGCTCCAACACTGCTGGGCGTTGTCAGAATTCCGAATCCATGTGGTAGGTACCACGTGCGGATAAATTAACCGAAGTGGTACCTACCATGCAAGAGAAAAAGAAACCAAATTTTGACCGTACCAAAAGCACTATGAAGAACATCCGGTTCGAGGATGAGCTTTTGGAGCAGATTGAGAAGGCTGCGGGGAAGGGGAATTTTAGTAAGTGGGTTAAAGAGGCTTGTAAAGCACGATTGGAAACCTTTAAGTAATTGAAATTATATAAGTAAATTCTCAAATAATATCAATTACTGTATTTTTACACAGTATTTTATTGAAGTACTACTTCTGATCCGATATTGTCTTGCATTGTGGGGTTGTTGCTCTTGTGGGACTGATATCACATTAATTGATAAACGCTTGTAAATAAATCAATTTTGCTATCAATCAACGAGGTACGTCATGGAAGCAAATGTTTTTATAAAAATAGACTATAAAAAGGATAGACCAAACCCCAGCCAACTTTTTGAAGCTATGAGTTTGTACATTGCTGCGTATGAGCAGTTTGGACAAATTTTGGCTAAATCAATTGATGTAAAGCAGGAATTTAAATTTCATCTCGAAGATATACAAATATCTTCCATTAAAGCCAAGTTGATTCAGTCACCTGGCCTAGTACATGATTTTTTTATTAATAGAGTGGCTTCTGCTGGCTCAAAATTATTTGAGCAATTACTGGAAACTGATGAGACAGAGACAGAAGAACAAGTCGATCAATTAGCTGCAAACATTGAAGAAACATTAATTAATGATGGATTGGGCAATGAAATCGATTCACATATTGATCGAAAAGCGCTTTCTCATATGTTAGGAACAGTCTCAAAAGCTAATAATCTTATACTTAAGGATGAAATTGTCGAGTTTGGAGGTTCTTCTTATTCACAAAACATTAATACAAAGTGGCGATTCGCGGGAGACCTTTCAACTATGTTCTTAGGGTTGAAAGAAACCGTTGTCGCAAAAGATTATTTATATGTGAAAATCGCAATAAATGAAGGTAAGCAATTATGGACGTTTAAGAGTTCCAGAATGAATAAAACTTTTACTGCACGAATTCTTGTTAAGGATTGGATAAAGAATTATCAATCTGGTCTGATACCTCCTATTGGGCCTAAAGATACTTTATTGGCAGAGTTTACTTATGATCTTTATAAACCTTATGATAAACGAAAAACAGCAGAAGTAAGAAATGTGAAGATTATAAAGATCGAGGATATCGTTAGGGGTGGAAGCGATGAGCAATTCGAAATACCAGCTTAGTGCGTTACAGAAAAAAGGTTACGTATCAGATCTGAAAGCTGAGTATTTATATATTTGTGTGCCTTTTTTAATTCTTATTTTGGTTAAGATATATTTTGGTCCTTTACGTGACATAATATATACTTCTGATTGGAGTCTTGCTGCTTCAATAATTCTTGGGCAAAATGCAGCAAAAATCTCACGCTCTATTTCACAGGTCAAACAAAAAATCAATGATAGTAACTTTAGTTGGTATAGCGCCAAAAGATTTATTTTTGTAATTGTAGCCTTGTTTTTTTATTTTGGAATGATCTTCAAACCAAATATCTATATTGCTTGTTCCCAGATCTTTATATTCCTAATTGCCAGTTGGTTACATTTTTCAGATGGATTTACAATAAAGATGCTCGAGAGGCAAGTGAAAAATGAAGGAGCAAAATAGATTGATTTTGGCGGAAGATCACAGGAGTGTTAAACTCCATGTAATTATTTGATTTTATTCGATTTTATTTTGAGGGGAAAATAAATTATACACTTTGCTATACACAGTAGTGAGAGTGTAGATCACCCTAACAATCTCACATTGTTCGCAATACAATCAATAAACTTGCTAGGAACTTATTCAAAATCAATGGTTTATTCAATTTTATTATGAAGATTTTGAATCCATTTTATTTCTTGAAAGTATTTTCTGTTCAGCTTAGTGTAAAAATGAGGGTCTATATCTTTTGCATAAGCAATATAACCTGAAAGTTTGTTAAAATCTTCATCTTTTAATACTCCCTTTGATAAAAGAGAAAGATGTAATCTTATTTTATCTTTCATTGACCTATGTAATGTAACATGGAAATCATGACAAACTTTCAACCCGGTTACTACTATACTGCCACCCGAAGCACTACAGATCTTGAACTTTTTAATATTTATTTTAAAGTCGGGCCCAATTTCATTCATTGCGCTTTTAAAACAATTTAGAATTATTTTACTAGCCCCTTTCATATTTGTAGATACAATAATATCATCTGCATATCGTGTATAAGTGGCATTAAGTTTATCAATTGTGTTTAGTTTTCTCGTCAGTTTTTCATCAAGCTCTCTTGCGACAAAGTTTGCAATTATAGGTGACGTTGGAAATCCGATAGGGAGAGTACTATCTGATATGAAACAGATTGTTTTTATAAGTTGTAGTAACTCTTTGTCATACTCTGTTGTAAATTCAATGCGATCTCTATAACGAGTGAATGCATTTTCAAAATCACTAAATTTAATTGAAGGAAAAAAATCTTTGAGATCTATTTTTACATAATATTTATTTTTTGATTCAGCATGCAATAAGGCGTTGCTTTTTATTGAACGGTTTTTAACAAATGCATATGCAGCATTATGCATTGGCAGTTTAGAAAAAATATTATTCATTAACCAATATTGAATTAGTTTTACTTTAGATGATGGGTGGTATATTGTTCTCACACCGCCTTTTTTCTTAGCTATATCCCATCTTTTTGGAGGCTCAGGTGACCGCATTACTTCAGAAGCAAATCCCTTAGTCATTAATGTTTGAGAATCAATCAGGCTATATATTCTCATATACCTTCATCCTTTCTGGTTTGTTCTTGAGGAAAAAAACCTTAAACATTGATGAGATGTTGTCAATATCAAAATCATATTTAAAATAATATTCTTTATACAGAGAATAATAAACTCCATTTGTGCATGATATTATTCTAATAGCCATTAGAATACCAAGATGCTTTAGAAGGTTTTTTTTGTAATGACTTTCTGTACCAAAAATTTTGGTGATTATTTCGATAAGTTCATTAAGCTGTAAAGGGCCACATACAAAAATTATATCATGAATAAATCGTACTGAGTCTTTATTAAAGTTATTGGAAGGATCTAACTCTTCCTTTTTTAAAGTTCTTGAAATTGCTCTCTCATTCTTAGAAAGAATATCATATAGAGCATCGAATATTTCGCCAATGCCGTCAGAGCGCTCTATACTTTCAATACCTTCTGTCATTTTATAATGTAAGAAATGACCAGATTGTTGTGATTGTTGAGTAATAGCCTTTATTGGTCCCATATTTATAAATGATTTCTCATTTATAAATTTTGTATTGTTAACTATTATTAATTTCTTGCGTAATTGCTTGCTGTATGCGAATGCACCAAGTTCCGTGAAAGATGAATAACTTTCTAAAACAATGATAATATGGTCAGCTAATTTAGATAAGTCAGCTTCGATATCTAATAAATTATCAGATAATGATTCTTCATCGGTGCTTAATTCTTTGAAAACTAGTTCAGCAAGAAAAAAATGACAGTTATTCAAATACCTTTCAGAAAAATTTATTAATTCCAATCGTCTTGCTGATGGTTCTCCATTGTTTTTGTTAGCACCACACAGAAAGACGAATTTTTTTACATTACCAGGACATTTTACTTTGTTCTTTTCAACGAATGATGAAAATAACGCGGTTGCTCTGGATACCTCAGTACCATTTTTTTTTAGCTGAGTCAGCATCGAGAATATCCTTATGCACCTTGATGGTAGAGGACTAAAAGAGCCAAACCTACTTGAGCACGTCGTTCAGTTCGCTGATCGGTGGCCCCCAGCCGCCGCTCAGCGAACTGAACGACGGGCATAGCTAAAATACTAGGCGAAACCATGACTCATGGCCCGATGGGCTATTAACCCATAAAATGCTAGGTTTGGCTCTGTAACGCTCTCATAAACCTCAAGAGGATTCAAGAGGAAAGCTATTGATGTGAATTAATTTTCTTTTATCCAAGTGCTGAGAAAAAAGTTTTTTTGCATTTAACTGTTAACACTGTTCACCTCGGTTATTTCTCATTTTATATCATTAAGTTAAGTGATGATGAGTTGGTGAAGGGTGAACAGTCGACTCTTCACCTTTTTTCGCTTTACTCGTTCCGGGGGCGCCCGGTCAGGCAATACTCGGGGGGATAAAAAGTTTTTCCGGTTTTAGTGTTCACACTGTTCACCTTTGCTTTTTTATCAATAATTTCATACTGATACAGGGTGAATATACGGTGAAGGGTGAACAGTGGAGTGTTCACCTTATGGCAATGGCCGGAAAGAAAAAGACCGGCTGTAGCCGGTCTGGAGTGGGTTATGTCGCTGCGGGTTCGTCGCATTTCGGCAGCCAGTCGCCGTAGCTTTCCTCTTTCAGCGACAGGTTGGTCTGTATCCCCTGCTTTGTGTGCCGCTTCTCATAATTCAGGCCGTACTCTTTCAGCATCATGGGCAGCCCCAGTCCGAACATTTTCAGGCTGAGCACGTTCCTGTACCCGTTAGCCTCCATATAGGCCAGATATGCGTGATAAAGATATTTACGGTAATTACGCGGGATGATGCTGGCATTACCCATAAACATCCCGTTGGTCTGCGGCAGCATTTCCAGATAACCGCAAAAATCAAACGTCGGGTCAGCATCACGCTTGATGCTGAGTGCCTCATCGGAGTTCTGCTGCGACTGGAGCAGTGCGCGCGCGGTCATCGGGTCGCTGAATTTCTGCATAAGCTGGCGCACGATAACAGCCAGCTCGCGCGCAATTTTATCCCTGAGCTGCGGGTCGCGCTCTTCCGGGGCAATCTGCTCCGGGAAATGAATAATCACCCGGCGACGTGACACACCGCCGCTGCGGTCGGTGAAGCGCATCGGGTTATTGTTTACCGCCAGAATGACCGCCGGAATATGCGTTGAATACGGGTTCTGGTATTTCGGGTCAACCGAGACCGCATCGCCGCCGGTGATGGCTTTAAGTCCAGCGCCGTCACCGCTCCATTTTTCCTGGTCAGGCAGACGGATAAGCGAGAAGCCAATCAGGGAGGCACGCTTGCGCGGGTCTTCCAGCGTGTCGATGTCGGCCGATGTGGCGTTATCCTCTCCGGCGAGCAGGGTCGCAATTTCGGCCAGAATACTTTTGCCGCTCCCACCGGGACCGGTGACTTCGAGAAAGAGCTGCCAGTCATAGCGGTTCGCCAGCACCATAAACAGCGCAGCGAGTATCACGTCGCGCTTTTGTGGATTTTTACCGGCCGCCCGGTCAAGCCAGCGCCAGAAATTCGGCGCGTGAGTCTCCAGCATTTCGCCTTCCACCGGCGGGGTAAAATCCACGTCGCACAGCGTGCGCAGCCAGTGCGATTTACTGTGCGGGCTGAATATGCCGCCTTGGGTATCGAGTACCCCGTTGCGAAAACCAATCAGACGACGCGCCGGTGTATCCTGCTGCGGAATAATCAGTTTCAGGGTCTCCACCACCGAGGCAATTTTCCCGGATGAGAACGGGGCGCGCAGGCGCTGGAATAAGTCAGCCACATTCCGTGAAAAAGTGGCTGCCGGGATATTTTTCCAGATGCCGTTTTCATAGCGGGACAGGAGCTGGCCGTTCGCATCCACGGCCAGCGCTTCACCGTAATGCTCATGCACCCGCAGAGCCTTGTCACTGGCGCTCATGGCCGTAAATTCCGCCTCGCTCATGGTATCAAACGGACTTTGCGCCGGTGGCCGGATGGCGTCATAAATGGCGTTCCGCGTGGCCTCCCCGCCATTCTGCATAAACGCATCATTCCAGTCGCCGAACACCGGCGGCAGGGCGACAATGCCCTCACAGGTTTCTGCGGCCGCGGCGGCTTTTGTCTGGCCGTCGCCGTTAAGGTCACGGTCGGCAGCGAGGACAATCTGGCAGGCCGGGTGTTTCTGGCGGACAAGGCTCGCCAGAGAAAGGAGGTTCACGGACGACAGCGCCACCATGACGGTTTCACCGGTCAGGTGATGCACGGTGAGCGCGGTCGCATAGCCCTCCGCTATCCACAGGTGTTTTCCGGCCTGTTTTTTCCCTTCGATGGTATGGCACGCTCCTTTTACCGCCCCGCCTTTCAGGGGGCGTTTGAGACCGTCAGAACTGATAAGCTGAAGGTTAACCAGTGCGCCGGTATCGTCATACAGCGGGACAACCACATCACCGGCGCGGAACGTCACGCCGCCGGTTTTATGCGTGACCGTCAGTACCGGACATTCCCGGTCGGGGAAGCCCTTGCGGGTCAGGTAGGCGTTGCCGCTGGCAGGTCGGGTTTTCTCCATGAGCCTGACGGCCAGTGCGGCCGCCGCTTTGCGGTCAGCCTCCGTTTCAGCCTCGGCGGCCGCAATCACTTCGGGGGCAACCGGCGGCAGGTTGCCGGTCACGGCGTTCACCTTCCCGGCAGCCTCTGATGCGTTCATGCCGAACACTTTCTCTACCAGCTTAAGCCCGTCACCCGCACCGCACTGGTTGCAGAACCATGTGCCTCGCCCCTCTTTATCGTCAAAGCGGAAACGGTCAGAGCCGCCGCACACCGGACAGGCCTGATGGCGGTTTTTAATCACCTTCACACCCAGCGCCGGGAGAATGCGCGGCCAGTGGCCGCATGCCTGTTTTACCGTCTCTGTTACGTTCATTTTCATCGTTATTTCCTCCCTCAGTGCACAACAGGCGATTGCATGTGACGGGCGCAGAGTTCATCCATCACGGCCAGCCCGAGAAAGGACAGTGAGGGCGCGGCCTTGAGCGGTCCGGCTTCCATTAAATCTTCCAGCAGTGCACAGGCAATCTGACGGCCTTTTTCCTCGCCGTGCTGGCGCAGGTAGAAGCCCTCCAGCTCGGCGGCAATGGCGCTTTCCAGCGCGTCAAGGGTGAGGTGCGGATAGCGGCGCTGGCGTTCGCATACCGTCAGCCATGCACAGGCCACGGAGCGACGATACAGCGCGGCGCGTAATACGGGCGGTAATGGCTTTTTCATACGTTGCCCTCCCCGGTCAGCCAGCGTTGATTGCAGCGCTCTACCACGCCGTCGAGCTGGGCGGTCATGAGGTAAATCACGGAGGTGAGCTGTGAATGCTGCGAAGGGTCACGACGAACGGTGGCGCAGTCCTGCACCTGCATCAGCTCATTGACGAGCTGGCCGACGTTGCGCATATGCTCCAGACATTCGAGGTCACGGGCAGTAATGGTGGTGTGTCTCATGCACGCACCTCCGCAACCGGCAGACGACCGGCAAACGAGAGGACGTAATCGCGAACGAGGGAACGACGTGCCGCGTGTTCATCACCGGCAACGGTGCGGAGCATACAGATACGGGGTTTACGGTTTGCACGACGAACGGCGGCAAACACAAAGACAAACTGCGGGTGTGACGGGGTGAGGGTCGTAGCCATTAGGGCAACCTCCATTGAGTAGCGGTTAACGCCACCACCGGAGTTCTCACGCTCGGGTGGTAGCCCAGACGGGGGTGAGAAACCGGCCTCAATGGGTACCGGCCAGCCCGAAGGCTGCCCCGCCTGAGCCACCATTACGCGGATACAGCAACGGCTAAAGAACCGATGCGTAAACAACAGGTGCACATAGGCATAGACACAAAAAAAGACGCATGGCGCGTCCGGTGTCGCCACTGAGTAACTCGGGTTCTCACGCCCGGCTGCCGATTTTGCGACAGCGGGAAAACTATACCTGGAAACGGCGACAGGAAGCAAGCCAGAAAAAGGGGCGGTTTGCTGAACGGTCATCATCATGCGTCATACCCCCGGTTACGTTCGGCAATGCGATCTGCCATCCATGCCGTGATTTCAGACTGCGCCCATGCCACGTTTTTGCCGCCCAGGCTGATTTGTTTCGGGAAAGCCTCGCGGCTGATGAGGTCGTAAATGGTTGACCGGGACAGGCCACACAGATGCATCACTTCAGGCAGGCGGATAAAGCGCTCCTGAACGGCATCAGAAACAGGCATCAGTGGTGCGGCAGGGGCAGAAGACGGGGAAGAAAAAGCGGTGTGCATCGGGCTACCTCATAAAGTCCATACAGTGCCGGTCATGTCCGTCCGGCATCGGGTAGCTCCTTATTATGTCTATATTTTTTCTCAGGTCATGTGAGATTTTCGGGGAAACAAACATTGACTTTTCGCTCTGGCAAACAAAGACAAACGCTGGCAAAGATGTGCAAATCACTGCATTACAATGCAGCAATTTATATTGCTTTTAGTTATACATTTTTCATTTTTAGTCGAAATATAGTCTTAGTGGTATAGACAGAGCAAAACAGGAGGGTGAACAGTGGTGAACAGACGGTGAACAGTCATACCCTCAACTGTTCACCCTTTATCTAACTGTATTACTTATATTTTTATTTAAGGTGAACAGTGGTGAATAGTTATAAGTAAAAAAACAATCGATGAGTAGGTTTTGCTGAGACCTTTCTCTGGCAAGCCGGGTTTTGAGTGGTGTTTGTGCCAGAACTGCCACAACTGCAATGAATCGAGATGTTGTGTGATGAAGGGCAGAATCATTTCAGGTTGAATAAACGGAGAGCCTGAACATGAAACCCGAAACAGTCATTACCGCCCTGCAAAATGTTGCCGCTCAGCAGTATGAAGTGAACAACCAGCACATCACCGACAAGCTGAGCGCATTCACTGCGGCCAGAGACACCCACGCGGCCAGCATGCAGGTACTGAAAGAGATTGATACGTCCATTGAACGCTGTAAGCAGGAGCGGCAGACCGCCCTCGATGAGAGCGCAGAGGCTGAGCAGGACTGGCGCAGCCGCTTTCGCACCCTGCGCGGCAGTCTCACCCCTGAAATGAAAGCTGAGCACAGCAGGCGTATCGCCAGTCGCGAGCTGGCCGACGAGTTCACCGGCCTGATTGCGGAGCTGGAGACAGACCGGAAACGCGCCATGCTGAATGCCTGCTCCACCGGCAATAAATACCTTTCAGCGCATGAAGATGCCTTTACCGCTTATGCCGGTGCGGAATGGGCTCAGGCTGTCAACGCCGTTCCTGTCGCCCTCATCCGCGCTTTCCTGCTGCGCATTCGTGCCCTCGAAATGAAGGGAGAAAGCGCCCCGCAGTCCGTGGTCATCAGTGAGCTGCGCGATGCGCTGAGCCGTCAGGGCAGCCTGTATCACTTCGATATGACGCAGGAGCCGGTGTTGTCCGTGACGGGCATGCACCGGCCGCAGATTACTGACGTTGATACGGAGCTGTTACGCAGCCCTGCGAAGAGAATGATGCTCGCCAGAAAGCTGGCTGAAAATGGCGAGACAGAAGCAGAGGGGTAAGCATGTTTCACTGCCCGTTCTGCAAAACCAGCGCGCATTCCCGCACCAGTCGCTATCTGTCCGATAACGTCAAACAGCGCTATCACCAGTGCATGAACATTGAATGCTCGGCCACGTTCCGCACGCTTGAATCCATCGACGGGGTTATTCGTTCACCGGCGACAGAACCAGTTATCCCGGCACCCGCACCGGCGGCCACCGTTAACCGTGCCGGTGCGTAAGCACGGCCAGTCATAAGGAGAAACATACGTGACCACACTGACGCTACAGAAAGCCTTTGAGGCCTGTCAGGCAAACAAATCCGCCTGGCTGCAACGCAGGGATGAACTGAAGCAGGCCGAACAGGCATACCGCGAACAGCTTGCCGGTAACGGCCACAGCGGCCGGAGCCTGCAAACGCTGCGCGAAATTATCGACGTGAAAAAATGGGAAATTAATCAGGCTGCCGGGCGTTATATCCGCTCGCATGAGGAGGTGCAGCGAATCAGCATCCGTAACCGTCTGAATGATTTTATGCAGGCGCACGGCGCGGAGCTGGCCGCCGCCCTTGCCCCGGAGCTGATGAATTATCCCGGGCAACATCCCGCCGTTCAGCGCTGCGCCATGCAGCACTCACTCGACTGTCTGCGTGAGGCGCTACAGGTCTGGCTGGCCGCCGGTGAAAAAATTAATTATTCGGCGCAGGACAATGACATTTTAACGGCCATCGGATTCAGGCCTGATGCGGCTTCGCGAGATGATAGTCGTGAAAAATTCACGCCAGCACAGAACCTGAATTACACCCGCCGCCGTGCAGAACTGGCCGTGCGGTAGTCCGCTTAAAAATCCCAGAAAATCCCGCCATTTTTACGTATAAAAGCCATGCATGCATAAGGTGCATGGTTTTGCATGCGTTTTACCGACACAGGATCCCCCGCCAGCGCCAGCACTGGCGTGCCCTGAGGCCGGTCATGCACCTGCATTAAAAGCGCCCCCTTAAGCGGGCAGGCGGGGCGGGGAGAGCATTGCGCGCGAAGGTTGCATTAATTTAAGGACATGATTAAATGTTCATCACGCATCTTCTTCTGATTAGATTTCTCCTAAAATCAAAGTATTCAACCTCAACTAATGGTGAGCAAATGAGCGAAGGACTGGTCACTTTTTTCAAATATAAACAATTAGGATTCCATAAGAGAGGTGATTCATATTATGAGCCATTGATGATGGCCGATATGCTGGATTCCTTACATACTTGGTTCTCAAGTAGGACCTCATTGGCAGATACATTGCCTTGGGATGACAATACCCCCGGTTATTCTTCAAGGAAAAAAGTTTACTTAAAGGGAATTGAGCGTAACGAGAGCACAGGTGACTATGTTGTAATTTTATGGCGAGCAATTGGAAATGGGAATGGAGTTTATGGTATTCGCTCTGACTCTGCCTTAAGTGATGATCGTTTGTACAGTGCTGATGAAGAGTTAGATGGTGAAAATGTTATATGGGGGGAGCCTGCTTATTATTGGTTTGTTCCTTCTTTAAATATTTTTGCATCAATAAAATTTCATAGTTCAGTTTCAGATACAGAACTGATGAATAAATATCTTCGTGATTTCATGACACTGCATAGTGATATTAAAACAAAGCGTCGAGAAATGAAGGAAGGAAAAAATGGTAATTATTTAAGTATATCTTTTGTTTCTGCTTCTGGCGAGAACTTGTGGCTTAGGATATATAGTGAACAATATACAAAATTAACAAATGAAGCCGACTTAGATAGAATCGCAAACCAGATAACGCACTTCGTCAAACGAGATGTGATTAGCGCATCAGTTCAGCCAGATGCTGGCTGGACAAGGTATTTTAGAGGTCTTCCATTCATTTCTAGCGAAGTAACAAGAGATACTCGAAAAATTGAATTAACTATAGAAGCCTCTCCTACAGGAGAAGAGCTGCGTTCCATTTTTGAAACGTACAATGAAGACTATAATGTTAGTGCTGGTGATTGGGCCAACTTAGGTTTTAGAAAAGAAGGTGTAGGGGGAACATGTTGGTTAAACGAGTTCGTTGTAAGGAATACATTATTAGTTAGTGATATAGGTCAGTATGATGATTCAGGGTTTTATACGACTAGTAGAATTTTGAATGCCTTGCACTTAACTAGAGATAATTTACTGGCTGCCTTTACAAGTTCTCCGGACTCCGAAGAACAGGCGAATTCTTGATTGGTGATGTTTATGAAAGATCAAACTCGAGAGCATCTTAAATATCTTCACATCATTCCATTGGTTGCTATTGTTTGGGCCAGTTTTGCATATCGATCTGATATTGTAAGTCAGGATTTAGACCCGTTAATTTCTATTCTGCAAAATGTTTCTGTAATGGTTTTTACTATAATGGGAATATGGATAGCATATCTATATCCTAATGCAATATTGAGGATTACGCAGCCATCAAAAGTGGATGCTATTTTTTCAGATGAGGATAGTGAGCGAGTCAAGATCATTGTTGGTGTTGTGGTTCTATCCGCAATAGTGTTATCTCTTCTTTTAATAGGAGTTGTTTTAAAGCCGTTCATCATTAAATCTTGGCTGTTTATTCATGCCCCAAGTTTTTTTGTCGGCATTGGTATTTTTTCTTTGCTAATATTGAGTTATTTACAACTTATAGCTCTTTATATTGTGATTGCATCTAATGTTAACTTTATAATTGAACTGAAAAATAAAAAAAACAAACATAACCTCAATAGTAGATTGTAATATTGTAATCACTGGCAGTCTTATTGTTAGACTGCCAGTCCATATTTTATAATGAAATCTTGGAGTAAGGGGAAAGTATTCTGTCTGCATACCACTGCAACATACATCTTCTTTTTTCTATATACTGAGCATGATTATAAGTGCCTCGAATACTATTCTTGTCAACATGAGCTAATTGCATTTCAATCCAGGCGCTATCAAATCCTTGCTCATGAAGTATAGTCGACATAGAATGCCGAAACCCATGACCAGTAGCCCGTCCTTTATAACCAAGCAACTCAATTACTTGTGAAACGCTTTCTTTAGAGATCGGTTTACTACGATTATTTCTACCAATAAAAATGTAGGGATAATGGCCGGTAATAGGTTTGAGCTGATTGAATAGCTCAACTACCTGAGTAGATAAAGGAACAATGTGAGGCCTACGCATTTTCATACGTTCTGCTGGTATTTCCCATATACTTTTCTCAAGGTCAACCTCATCCCATGTAGCAAAGCGCATCTCTTGGGTTCGTACACCGGTCAACATGACGATTTTTGTCGCATTCTTAGTGATGATGCTGCCGGTATACGATTCAAGATCCCGAATAAAATGAGGTAACTCTTCAGCGGATAAGAAAGGATGGTGTTTTTGCTTCGGGACGGCCAGAGCAATGGCTAAATCAGGCGCAGGGTTGTACTCAGCACGGCCAGTTATGATTGCATAGCGATAGACCTCGCCACATCTTTGGCGCACTTTTCTAGTCTTCTCCAGTGCTCCACGCTTCTCGATTCGTCGTAGTACCTCAAGCAGTTCCAGAGGTTTGATCTCATTTATCGGGCGTTTACCGATGAACGGGAAAACATCTTGCTCAAATGTTTTAATGATTTCTTCGCGGTAGGCCACTGTCCAGCGATCGGCTTTATTTGAGTGCCACTCCCGACATATAGCTTCGAATGAGTTTTCTGTTGAGAGCTGCTGTGCCAGCTTTTGGGCTTTGCGTTCCTCAACCGGGTCAATGCCATTGGCAACTTGCTTACGTGCGGTCTCACGCTTCTCACGTGCTTCAGCTAGGCTCACAAGGTCGTAGCTACCAAATGACATTAACCGCGCCTTTCCGGCAAAGCGGAAACGGAAACGCCAGCCCTTCGAGCCATCGGGATTGATAAGCAATGACAGGCCTTGTCCGTCGTTCAATGTGTATGGCTTGTCTTGGGGCTTTGCTCGTTTAATTTGTATGTCTGTTAGTGGCATGTGTATAAGTCAAAAATGTGTATAAAAAATCTATACACATCACTATACATATTTTTCATGGATTCAGGGAGAACTTGTCGGACGGTTACGGATGGAGGATTTACTATATGTTTTGAAAATAAAGGATTTTTATACTTTCTCGGATGGTGACGGAGGAATTTTGGCGGAAGATCACAGGAGTCGAACCTGCCCGGGAACGCTGGCGCCCCCAACTGGATTTGAAGTCCAGCCACCTCACCGGAGATGACGATCTTCCGCGCCTGCATTGCTACATGGAGGCGGGGCGCATTATAGCTACTTTCAGGCATTTACCACATACCCCACACCACTTTTTTCACCTCTCTTTTGACCTTAACCCCCCTGTTTCAGCTAATTCTTAAGAAAATCCTCAGGTTAGCATTTCGTGCTCGCCAACTTTAATCCCGATCACAAAAAACAAGAAACGTAATCTCTTAACCAGAAAACGCAATACCCGCATCTGAAACAATGGTTTAAAACCAATGCAACCGGTCTCAGCGCCCCCTACAGCGTGAAGGATAAAAATATGAGCGAAGTCCTGTCAGTAAAAGAGAAGATTGGCTACGGCATGGGAGACGCCGCCAGCCATATCATTTTTGATAACGTCATGCTTTATATGATGTTTTTCTACACCGATATTTTTGGTATTCCCGCCGGGTTTGTCGGCACCATGTTCCTGCTGGCCCGCGCGCTGGATGCGATCTCCGACCCGTGCATGGGGCTGATTGCCGACCGCACCCGCAGCCGCTGGGGCAAGTTCCGCCCGTGGATTTTGTTCGGCGCCATTCCGTTCGGCATCGTCTGCGTGCTGGCGTATACCACGCCGGACCTCAGCCTCAACGGTAAAATGGTTTACGCCGCCATCACCTACACCCTGCTGACCCTGCTCTATACCGTGGTCAACATCCCTTACTGCGCGCTGGGCGGTGTAATCACCAACGACCCGACGCAGCGTATCTCACTTCAGTCCTGGCGCTTTGTGCTGGCGACGGCGGGCGGCATGCTCTCCACGGTGCTGATGATGCCGCTGGTGAACCTGATTGGCGGGGATGACAAAGCCTTCGGCTTCCAGGGCGGGATCGCCGTGCTGTCGGTGGTCGCGTTCCTGATGCTGGCGTTCTGCTTCTTCACCACCAAAGAGCGCATCCAGGTGCCGCCGAGCACCACCTCCATGCGTGAAGATCTGCGTGATATCTGGCAAAACGACCAGTGGCGCATCGTCGGCGTGCTGACCATCCTCAACATCCTCGCCGTCTGCGTGCGCGGCGGCGCGATGATGTACTACTGCACCTGGATCATGGGCTCGCCGGAGGTGTTCGTCGCGTTCCTGACGACCTACTGCGTCGGCAACCTGATCGGCTCCGCGCTGGCGAAACCGCTCACCGACTGGAAGTGCAAGGTCAGCATCTTCTGGTGGACCAACGCCGCGCTGGCGGTAGTCAGCGTGGCGATGTTCTTCGTGCCGATGCATGCCACCGTGCTGATGTTCGGCTTCATCTTCGTTATCGGCGTGCTGCACCAGCTGGTGACGCCGATTCAGTGGGTAATGATGTCCGATACCGTCGACTACGGCGAATGGACTAACGGCAAACGTCTGACCGGCATCAGCTTCGCGGGCACGCTGTTCGTGCTGAAGCTCGGCCTGGCGCTGGGCGGGGCGATGATCGGCTGGATGCTGGCAGGCGGCGGCTACGACGCGGCAGCCAAAACCCAGAACAGCGCGACCATCAGCATCATCATCGGCCTGTTTACGCTGGCACCGGCGATCTGTTACGTGCTGAGCGCTATTATCGCCAAACGCTACTACACGCTGAAAACCCCCTTCCTGACCAAAATCCTGCGCGAGCTGGCGCAGGGCGCGCGCCGCAATCAGCAGGAGTTTGAAAACCTGCCGGTCAGCAAAGAATTGCAGAACTAAGAGGACGTAAGCATGAAAATCAGTGATGGAAACTGGCTTATTCAACCGGGCCTTAACGTGACGTATCCGGTCCAGGTGTTCGACGTGGAGCAGCAGGGCAATGACCTGGTGGTGTACGTCGCGCCGCGTGACGTGCGCGAACGCACCTGGCAGCTCGACACGTTGATGTTCACGGTGCGCCTGTTTGCTCCGCAGGAGGGGATTATCGGGGTGCGCATTGAGCACTTCCAGGGCGCGCTGAACAACGGCCCGCACTATCCGCTGAACGTTCTGAAGGATGTAAAAGTTGAGATTGAAAACAACGCCGAATTTGTCGAACTGAAAAGCGGCAGCGTCAGCGTGCGCGTCACCAAAGGCGAGTTCTGGGCGCTGGATTTCCTGCGCAACGGCCAGCGCATTACCGGCAGCCAGCTGAAAAACAACGGCTACGTGCAGGACAGCAATACCGATCGCAATTATGTGTTTGAACGTCTGGATCTGGGCGTGGGGGAAACGGTCTACGGCCTGGGCGAGCGCTTCACCGCCCTGGTGCGCAACGGTCAGACGGTCGAAACCTGGAACCGCGACGGGGGCACCAGCACCGAGCAGTCCTACAAGAACATTCCGTTCTACCTGACCAACCGCGGCTACGGCGTGCTGGTGAATCACCCCGAGAACGTCTCGTTTGAAGTCGGCTCCGAGAAAGTGTCCAAAGTGCAGTTCAGCGTGGAAGGGGAGTATCTGGAGTACTTTGTGATCGATGGCCCGACGCCGAAAGAGGTATTAAACCGCTATACCCGCTTCACCGGGCGTCCGGCGCTGCCGCCGGCGTGGTCGTTCGGCCTGTGGTTAACCACCTCTTTTACCACTAACTACGACGAAGCCACGGTCAACAGTTTTATCGACGGCATGGCCGAGCGCGACCTGCCGCTGCACGTGTTCCACTTCGACTGCTTCTGGATGAAGGCCTTCCAGTGGTGCGACTTCGAGTGGGACCCGGTGACTTTCCCCGATCCGGAAGGGATGATCCGCCGCCTGAAAGAGAAAGGGCTGAAGGTCTGCGTGTGGATCAACCCGTATATCGGCCAGAAATCACCGGTATTCCGGGAGCTGAAAGAGAAGGGCTACCTGCTGAAGCGCCCGGACGGCTCCCTGTGGCAGTGGGACAAATGGCAGCCGGGGCTGGCAATCTACGACTTCACCAACCCGGAGGCGTGCCGGTGGTATGCCGACAAGCTGAAAGGCCTGGTGGCGATCGGCGTCGACTGCTTCAAGACCGACTTCGGCGAGCGTATCCCGACGGACGTCCAGTGGTTTGACGGCTCCGATCCGCAGAAGATGCACAACCACTACGCCTACATTTATAACGAGCTGGTGTGGAACGTGCTGAAAGAGACGGTGGGAGAAGAAGAGGCGGTGCTGTTTGCCCGTTCTGCCTCCGTCGGGGCGCAACAGTTCCCGGTACACTGGGGCGGCGACTGCTATGCCAACTACGAATCGATGGCCGAAAGTCTGCGCGGCGGGCTGTCGATTGGCCTGTCCGGCTTCGGGTTCTGGAGCCACGATATCGGCGGGTTCGAAAACACCGCTCCGGCGCACGTCTACAAGCGCTGGTGCGCGTTCGGACTGTTCTCCAGCCACAGCCGCCTGCACGGCAGCAAATCCTACCGCGTGCCGTGGGCGTACGATGACGAGTCCTGCGACGTGGTGCGCCACTTCACGCAGCTGAAGTGCCAGCTGATGCCGTACCTGTATCGTCAGGCGGCGCTGGCCCGCGAGTTCGGCACGCCGATGCTGCGGGCAATGATGCTGGAGTTCCCGGACGATCCGGCGTGCGATTACCTCGACCGCCAGTACATGCTCGGGGATTCAATGATGGTGGCCCCGGTGTTCTCCGAGGCGGGCGACGTGCAGTTCTACCTGCCGGAAGGGCGCTGGACGCACCTGTGGCACAACGATGAAATCGAGGGTAGCCGCTGGCATAAGCAGCAGCACGATTTCCAGAGCCTGCCGGTCTATGTGCGCGACAACACGCTGCTGGCGCTGGGTAACAATAACCAGAAGCCAGACTATGCGTGGCACGAGGGGACGGCCTTCCAGCTCTTCAACCTGAGCGATGGCGCAACGGCGGTAAGTGAAGTGCCTGCGGCGGACGGTTCTGTGGCGTTTACGCTGAAGGCGTCACGTCAGGGCGACGTCGTGATCTTTACCGGCGCGGGAGATGCGCAAAACTGGTCGGTGTGCTTGCGCAACGTGCAGAAGGTCGGCGGCGTAAAAGGCGGTTCACATGTGGGCAGCGAGTGGGGTGTGGTGGTGAAAGCCGAGGGGGATGAGGTGGTGGTTCACCTCTGAACCGTAAAAATGCCCGGTGGCGCTTCGCTTACCGGGCCTACATGAGATCGTAGGCCGGGTAAGGCGAAGCCGCCACCCGGCTATTTACTGTGCCGGAGTCACCGTCGACACCATCCCGCCCGTCATGGTCTGCTGCACCTGCTGTTTATCCATATTCACCGCGCTCAGCTTCCCGTTCACCGTCGGCTTCAGCGGCGCATTCGCCTGCACGCTGCCGCTGGCGGTGAGCTGAATATTGCCGTCGCCCGCAATCGGCAGCGCTGGCCAGCCCCACTGCTGCAAAACGTTGAGCGGTACGCCGCGCCCGTTCAGGCTCACGGTGGTTTGCCGCTGTGGCAGCTGTGACACGGTGGCGGTCGCTTCCAGGATCCCTTTCTCGGTAAAGGCGCTCAGGTCGGTAATATTTACCGTCGCGGCGTTGGCATTCAGCGCCAGCGACGGGCGACGCACGTCGACGCGGTTAAAGGTTGCTGCCGCCCCGTTCAGGGTTGCGTTACCGCCCCACACGCCCCACTTGTGATCCTGCGCCAGCCGCAGATTAGCGCCATAACCGTCGAGGGAGGTGATCTGCCACGGGAACGCCGGATCGATGTCGATCACCAGGTTGCGGCTCAGGCCAAATTTTTTCAGCGTCACGCTGTTCAGCCATGCCGGAAGCGGGTCCATCCACAGCGTTTTCCAGTTTTCCGGAAGCGTATATTCCAGCCCGGCAATGGCAACGTCGTCCAGCACCAGCGCCTGACCCTCGCGCAGCCAGTTGCCGGAGGTGCGCACCATGCCTCCTTCCCAGCGGGAGGTGAACTGACGCAGCGCAATGCCCTGCGGGGAGAATTCCGCATTCAGGATAGGGTCAAACAGATGCAGCGAGCCGTAGATAAATTCGCTGGCGTTCATGGATAACCGTCCCTCCTGGCTTTGCCAGTCACCTTTACTCAGGGTGAGGTGACGCAGGCTGAGATCGAGGTCGGTTACCGCCCAGTCTGGCCCCTGTAGACGGGCATCGGTCACTTCCAGCCGCCCAATCTGTAACGAAGGCAGGGTGGAGAGAGGGGCGAAGAAATCCAGCAGCGATTTGTCGCTTTGCAGGCGGATCTCATTCAGACGCAGGGTGTTGATAACCCAGCCACCGTCGGCATTACGCAGAGCCGAGCCCGTCAGCGAGCCGCGCGCCATATCGGCACCGATGGTATTCAGCACCACCTCTTTGCCGTTGAGTTGTCCCTGAATCAGCACGTTGTTGGCCGGTATGCCGTTGAGCGTGAGCGACCCGGCGCTCATCTGGATTTGCGCATTTTTTCCCAGTACGTTCCCCGCCTCGGGCTGCCACGGGCTGACGCCGCCGGTCACCTTTTGCGCACTGAGATCCCACTCCGTATTCGGGCTGTTAAAGGCCATGTTATTCAGTTGCAGACGGTCGGCCTGGAACGGCAGCGGCGCCGTCTGCGGCGATAAATTCAGCGTGCCATCGAACAGGGTGATGGCATCCATATGCAGCGGGTCGGTGATCTGGCGGCTGCTTAAGCCAATATCCACTTTTTTAGCGACCAGCGTGGCCGGTTTGCCATCTCGTCCGAAGGTAACGTTTTCCAGAAGGATGTGAGAAGGGGATGAAAAGCGGTGATCCATCAGGTCAAAGTTGAGCTCGTAATCGGTATTCACCGTGATCCAGCTGCTGACCTGCGATGCGCCCCAGCGGGTCTGGAGCAGAAAATAAAAGGCGAGCACTACAATGAGCAGGGCTACCAGAAGATAGATAAGCAGCTTTCCAATAAATTTCATGGTCTTCCTTCCCGCGAAACGCACATAAGGGTGTTATGCACGATTTATGCGCAATGCTCAAGGCGGGAATGGTGTAAAGAGATGTCACGGCAGGCATTGACAGCCTGCCGTGTGGGGATCAGTTCTTTTCAGGCGGGAAAATGAGATTCAGCACAATAGCGGTAATACCGCCCGCGGCGATGCCGGAAGAGAGCAGGTTTTTCACCCAGTCCGGGGCAAACTGCAAAATCATCGGCTGCTGGGAGACGCCAAGCCCTACGGCGAGAGACAGCGCAATAATCATGATTGCGCGGCGGTTCAGCGGCTCGCGGGAGACGATACGCACGCCAGAGGCCGCGATGGTACCGAACATGACCAGCGTCGCGCCGCCCAGCACCGGCTCAGGGATGTGCTGCACAAACCCGCTCACCGCCGGGAACAGGCCGAGGACCACCAGCATCAGCGCTACCACGAAGCCCACGTAGCGGCTGGCCACGCCGGTCAGCTGGATCACGCCGTTGTTCTGGCCAAAGCAGGAGTTCGGGAAGGTGTTGAACACCGCCGAGACAAACGAGTTCAGTCCGTTCGCCAGCACGCCGCCTTTCAGACGTTTCATGTACAGCGGGCCGGAGACCGGCTGCTCGGACACGTCGGAGGTGGCGGTGATATCGCCAATGGTTTCCAGCGAAGTGATCATAAAGACCAGCATCAGCGGCAGGAGCAGACTCCAGTCAATGCCCAGGCCGTAGTAGAGCGGCGTTGGCACGGTAATCAACGCGCTGTTGGTTGGGGTGGTGTTTTCCGGCAGCATGCCCAGCGCCCACGCCAGCAGGTAACCGGCCGCCATGGCGATCACCAGCGATGCCACGCGCAGGTACGGGTTACGCTGGCGGTTAAGCAGAATAATGATCGCCAGCACCACGCCTGCCAGCAGCAGGTTTTTCGGCGCGCCGAAGGTATGGTCGCTCATTGCCGCGTAGCCGCCCCCGATGGAGGTCAGACCCACCTGGATCAGTGACAGGCCGATAATCATCACCACCACGCCGGAGACCAGCGGGGTGATCACCCGGCGCGCCAGGTGCAGAACGCGGGAGATGATCATCTCTGTGCAGCTGGCCAGCATCAGGGTGCCGAAAAGCGCCGCCATCATCGTCGGGACATCTGCGCCGCCGGTTTTCAGTGCCGTACCGCCCATGATCAGCGGCGCCACAAAGTTAAAGCTGGTGCCCTGAATCGACAGCAAACCTGAACCCACCGGACCCCAGGCTTTAATTTGAATGATGGAGGCCACGCCGGAAGCGAACAGAGACATACTGATGATGTGTTGCGTATCCTGCGCCGGTAACCCCAGCGCCTGGCAAATCAGCAGAGCCGGCGTGATGACCGCAACGAACATCGCCAGCAGGTGCTGGCAGGCGGCAAACAGGGTTTGAGGCAGCGGGGGACGATCTTCAAGGCGGTAAATCAGTTCGCTGTTTTGCTTCTGCGCAATCGGTTGCGCATCAGCAGACTCCAGAGTGTTAACAGACATCGGCGGCAATCCCACGGTGGAAAAGCGGGCATTTTAGCTGACCACCTGGTAAAAGCAAACGATTGCCAGCAAAAAAAAGAGAGAAAATCTGCCGGTGTGAGCAGGTTTTCTACAACGAACAGCAAAAAAAAATTACACTTTTCGCGCTGGCGGCTCATGACGAGCATCACCCGGCCCAGGATAACGCCGCGTGTGTATGGAATACGCGCATAACAGGAGCCTTTTATGATTCATCTCGATACGTTGTCGACCCTTGTTGCCGCAACGCTGGTTCTTCTGCTTGGTCGCAAGCTGGTACACAGTGTTTCCTTTCTGAAAAAGTACACCATTCCTGAACCTGTCGCCGGTGGATTGCTGGTGGCGCTGGCCCTGCTGGTGCTGAAAAAAAGCATGGGCTGGGAAATCGATTTTGATATGTCCCTGAAAGATCCGTTGATGCTGGCCTTCTTTGCCACTATCGGCCTGAACGCTAACCTCGCAAGCCTGCGTTCGGGCGGCAAGGTGCTGGGCGTGTTCCTGATTGTTGTGGTGGGCCTGCTGCTGATGCAAAACGCCATCGGCATCGGTATGGCGTCGCTGCTGGGGCTGGATCCGCTGATGGGTCTGCTGGCGGGGTCGATTACCCTGTCAGGTGGCCACGGAACGGGCGCGGCGTGGAGCAAGCTGTTCATCGAACGCTATGGCTTTGAAAACGCAACGGAAGTGGCAATGGCGTGCGCGACCTTTGGCCTGGTGCTTGGCGGGCTGATTGGCGGCCCGGTGGCGCGCTATCTGGTGAAACACTCCACCACGCCGGAAGGCAGGCCAGACGATGAAATGGTGCCGACGGCATTTGAAAAACCGGACGTTGGCCGCAGCATCACCTCGCTGGTGATGATTGAAACCATCGCCATGATTGCTATCTGCCTCACCGTGGGCAAAATCGTTGCGCAATGGCTGGCGGGAACGGCTTTCGAACTGCCAACCTTTGTCTGCGTGCTGTTTATCGGGGTGATCCTGAGCAACGGTCTGGCGCAGATGGGCTTTTACCGCGTCTTTGAGCGTGCAGTGTCCGTGCTGGGGAACGTCAGCCTGTCGCTGTTCCTGGCGATGGCGCTGATGAGCCTCAAGCTGTGGGAACTGGCCTCGCTGGCGCTGCCGATGGTGGCGATCCTGGCGGTACAGGCCGTGTTTATGGCGCTGTATGCCATCTTTGTTACCTGGCGCATGATGGGTAAAAACTATGATGCGGCGGTACTGGCAGCGGGCCACTGTGGGTTTGGTCTGGGAGCGACGCCAACGGCCATCGCGAATATGCAGGCGATCACCGAACGGTTCGGCCCGTCGCACATGGCGTTTCTGGTGGTGCCGATGGTGGGGGCATTCTTCATTGATATCGTCAACGCGCTGGTCATTAAGCTCTACCTGATGCTGCCGATGTTTGGCTGATCGTCAGGCGTTGGAATACCGCTCGGTTTCTGGCATCCAGCGTTCAATCAACGCTGCCGCCTGTTCGGGGTAGCGTTCATGAATATGACGCGCAAGGCGTTGTACTTCAGGGATCATGGCCTGATCGCGCAACAAATCCGCCACTTTAAATTCGGCGTTACCCGTCTGACGCGTGCCCAGCAGTTCGCCCGGGCCGCGGATCTCCAGATCTTTTTGCGCAATCACGAAGCCGTCATTGCTGTCGCGTAATACCTGCAAACGCATCTGCGCGGTTTTCGACAGCGGGGCTTTGTAGAGCAGCACGCAGTGAGAGGCGATCGCGCCACGGCCCACGCGCCCGCGAAGCTGGTGGAGCTGCGCCAGGCCCAGGCGCTCCGGGTTCTCAATAATCATCAGGCTGGAGTTCGGCACGTCCACGCCCACTTCGATGACCGTGGTCGCAACGAGTAAATGCAGTTCACCCTGTTTAAACGACTGCATCACCGCCTGCTTCTCGGCAGGCTTCATGCGCCCGTGAACCAGACCGACGTTCAGCTCCGGCAGGGCGAGCTTTAACTCTTCCCACGTGGCTTCGGCAGCCTGCGCTTCCAGCAGCTCAGACTCTTCAATCAGGGTACAGACCCAGTAAGCCTGACGTCCTTCGTGGGTGCAGGCGTTGCGCACGCGGTCAATGATGTCGCTGCGGCGCGTGTCCGGAATGGCGACCGTCGTCACCGGCGTACGGCCCGGCGGCAGCTCGTCGATGGTGGAGGTATCCAGATCGGCATAGGCCGTCATCGCCAGGGTGCGCGGAATCGGCGTGGCGGTCATGATCAGCTGATGCGGGTGGAAGCCCTGTTGCAGACCTTTCTCCCACAGCGCCAGACGCTGATGAACACCAAAGCGGTGCTGTTCGTCGATAATGACCAGCGCCAGGCCGTTAAACTGCACCTGTTCCTGGAAAATGGCGTGCGTGCCGACAATCATCTGCACCTGCCCGCTGGCAATGGCGTCCTGCTGCGCAAGGCGCGCTTTGCCCTTCTGCTTCCCGGCCAGCCAGCCCACTTCGATTCCCAGCGGGGCAAACCAGTTACGGAAATTGTTGGCATGCTGCTCGGCCAGCAGTTCCGTCGGCGCCATCAGCGCCACCTGCTTACCGTGGGCGATGGCGCGCAAAGCGGCCAGCGCGGCAACCAGCGTTTTACCGGAACCCACGTCGCCCTGCACCAGGCGCATCATTGGCACATCCAGCGCCATATCGCGTTCGATCTCGGCAGTCACCCGCGCCTGGGCGCCGGTGGGTTTAAACGGCAGTGAGGCCAGCAGCTTATCTTTGAGCTCATCACGCTGGCTTAATGGCTGCGCGTGGAAGCGCTGCGTACCTGCGCGCAGGGCCAGCATGCTCAGGTTGTGAGCCAGTAATTCCTCAAGGATAAGACGCCGTTGGGCGGGGTGTTTACCGCTTTCTAAATCAACAAGCTGAAGCGTTGGCGGTGGACGGTGCAGGGTGCGTAACGCCTCCGGCAGGCTCATCATGCCCTGTGCCAGCTCCGGCGGTAGCAGCTCGTTAATGGCGCAGGTATCGAGCAGCTCCAGCGCCTGGTCGGTGAGCTTGCGCAGCGTAGCCTGCTTAATGCCTTCAGTGGTTGGATAGACCGGCGTGAGCGTCTCCTGTAGCTCAGGTGAGCTGAGATCGCCCTGCACGCGGTATTCCGGGTGGATCATCTCCGCGCCGTATTTGCCCCGTTTGGCTTCACCGTACGCAAGTACGCGTCGTCCAGTGGCAAGGCTGTTTTTCATTGCCGCATTGAAGTTGAAAAAGCGCATGGTGAGAATGCCGGTGCCGTCGCTGATCTGGCAGGTCATCATTCTGCGTCCGCCAAAGGTGATGTTGCAGTTCAGCACTTCCCCTTCAACGGTGGCGTAAATAGCGGGCAGCAGATCGCCAATCTTATAAAGCTGAGTACGGTCTTCGTAACGCAGGGGGAGGTGGAGCAGGAGATCCTGCACGGTGTGCAGGCCAATCTTCGCCAGTTTACTGCTTTGAGCCGCGCCCACGCCCGTCAGGCTGTTGAGCGGTATGGCTTCCAGCAGGCGGCCTTTCATGATTTAGCCCGCGTACTGCATGGTGGACCACCACTCGGCATCGGCTTCAATTTCGCCCTGCGCGTTGACGTGGGGGTAAGGCAATTTCTTCTGCTTCGCAACGCGAGCCAGCACCGGATAGCCACCTTCAAACAGCAGGCGCTGCTGCTCCTCTTCCGGCAGCATGCTGTTGCTGCGCTCGTACATTCCGGCATTCTGACGCTGGCGCTGCGCTTCATACAGGATCAGCGCCGAGGCGACCGACACGTTGAGTGACTGGACCATCCCGATCATCGGAATGATGATGTCCCGGTCGGCCAAATCCAGTGCTTCCTGCGTGATCCCCGTTTTCTCCTGGCCCATTAAAATGCAGGTTGGACGGGTGTAGTCGATCTCACGGAAATCCACGGCTTTAGCAGAGAGGTTGGTTGCCAGAACCTGCATGCCACGCCCTTTCAGGTGCGAGACCGCCTCACCAATAGTCTGGTGAGTTTTCACGGATACCCAGCTGTTACTGCCTGCGGCGGTGGAGGCCATGGTACGCATACGTGCGCCTGGCCAGACGGCGTGGACTTCATGCACGCCGACGGCATCTGCGGTGCGGACGATAGCAGAGACGTTATGAGGTTTATGGACCTGCTCCATGCAGACCGTCAGATCAGGCTGACGCCTGGCGAGCATTTCGCAGATTCGCTCGTAACGTTTTGAATTCATAATGCTAGTTTCGGTTTCGGGTGACTTTAATGACATCCGGCATCACGCGGATCTTGCGCATAATATTCGCCAGATGCACGCGGTCACGGGCGGTCAGGCGAATAAAGGCGCTGTAAACGCGGCCATCTTTTTCTTCCGTATTCAGGCTTTGAATGTTGGACGAGGCCGTGTTGATCGCTGCCGTCAGGTTCGCCAGTGCACCCTGGTGGTTGAACATATCCACCTTGATTTCAGTGATAAATTCCTGCGCCGTCTCTTTATCCCACTCGACCGCCATGAACTTCTCAGGCTCTTTCTGATAGCCACGGATGTTACGGCAGGATTCGTGGTGGATCACCAGCCCTTTACCCGGGCTGACGTGCGCAATAATCGGATCGCCCGGGATAGGACGGCAGCATTTGGCGAAGGTGATGAGCACCCCGTCAGCGCCTTTGATTGGCAGGTGACCATGATTTTGCGTGGTGGCAGGAACGGCTGTCGTTTCGCCTTGTTGCAGGTTCTTCGCCACGACCACGCTCATGGCGTTGCCGAGGCCAATCTCTGCCAGCAGGTCATCCAGCGAGGCGAGCTTCATACGCTCCAGCTCATGTTGAATGTTTTCTGGCGGGATCTCTGCCAGTTTGCGGCTGCCACCCAGCGCGTGGTTGAGCAGACGACGCCCCAGGCTAACGGAGTCGTCGCGCTTGAGGTTTTTCAGCAGCTGGCGGATTTTTGCGCGCGCTTTTGAGCTCACGACAAAGTTCAGCCAGGCGGCGTTAGGACGTGCCCCCGGCGCGGTAATGATCTCCACCGTCTGTCCGCTGAAGAGCGGCTGCGACAGCGGATAAGGCTGCCTGTCGACGCGGGCACCTACGCAGGCATGGCCGATATCGGTATGCACGGCGTAAGCGAAGTCGACCGGTGTCGCGCCCGCAGGCAGTTCGACAATGCGTCCTTCCGGTGTGAAAACGTAAATCTCATCCGGGAAGAGATCGGATTTAACGCTCTCGATAAATTCAAACGAGCTACCTGCGCTCTGTTGCAGCTCCAGCAGGCTCTGCATCCAGCGCTGGGCGCGGATTTGCGCGGTAGTGCTGCTTTCACCGCCGTGCTCTTTATAAGCCCAGTGCGCCGCGACACCCATCTCCGCCATTTGATCCATATCTTCGGTACGAATCTGCACCTCAACAGGGACACCGTGCGGGCCAATCATGGAGGTGTGCAAAGACTGGTATCCGTTCGCTTTAGGAATGGCTATGTAATCTTTGACGCGCCCCGGACGCGGCTTGTACAGGCTGTGCATCTGCCCCAGCACGCGGTAGCAGGTGTCTGAGTCGTGGACGATCACGCGGAACGCGTAGATATCCATGATCGAGTGAAAACGCTGCTCTTTGAGCACCATTTTGCAGTAGATAGAGTACAAATGCTTTTCGCGACCGCTCACGCGGCACGGAATGCCCGCTTCCTGCAAACGCCCTTCGATTTCAGAGAGGATCTTTTGAATCATCTCTTTACGGTTACCGCGAGCGGCTTTCACCACCTCTTTAATCACGCGATAGCGGTTCGGGTACAACGCTTCAAAACCCAGCTCTTCCAGCTCGGTTTTAATGTGATGAATACCTAAACGGTGCGCCAGCGGACTGTAGATTTCGAGGGTTTCACGGGCGATGCGGCGACGTTTATCCGGGCGAAGTGAGCCCAGCGTGCGCATATTGTGGGTGCGGTCAGCCAGTTTGATGAGAATGACGCGGATATCCTGCACCATCGCCATGATCATCTTGCGAAAGTTTTCGGCCTGCGCCTCTTTCTTGTCGCGGAATTTCAGCTTATCAAGCTTAGAGACCCCTTCCACCAGCTCGGCAACGCTTTTGCCAAACAGCTGTTCCATGTCCTGGTAGGTGGCAGGGGTATCTTCAATCACGTCATGCAGCAGGGCGGCCATCAGCGTTTCGTAGTCGAGTTTCATCTCGGCCAGAATACAGGCCACCGCTACCGGGTGCGTGATATAGGGTTCACCGCTTGAACGTGTCTGGCCCTCGTGAGCGTCACGTGCAACGAGATACGCCTGCTGAAGACGCTTAATCTGGTCTTCAGGCAGGTAGGTTTGAATCAGTTGATTCAGGCTTTCAAACAGATACAAGGGCGACCCGCAGGTTTAATTAACGACGACCTTCAGCAATAGCGGTAACAGCTTGTAATTCAGCGGCTTCCTGCTCTTGCTGCTCCTGGCGCTCACGCACGTCGAGGATCTGGTTGTTGATCAGACCTTCTTCGATTTCGCGAAGTGCAATAACGGTGGTTTTATCGTTTTCTTCCGGTACCAGCGGATCTTTACCGCCTACCTGCATCTGACGAGCGCGACGCGCGGCGACCAGCACCAGGTCAAAACGGTTACCAATTTTCTCTACAGCGTCCTGAACAGTTACGCGTGCCATACTTAAAATGCTCCACAGGTGAAGAAATGACTGGGCATGATACTGAAAGTGGGTTCAGTCTGCCAACAGTTTGGTGATTAATGCGTCATGTCGCTGCTTCTGGCGGCTCATACGCAGACGTTCTGCGCGAAGGATAGTTTTGAGATCGCTCAGCGCGGCATCAAAATCATCATTCACAATAAGGTAATCATATTCCGCGTAATGGCTCATTTCTGCAACAGCTTGCGCCATACGCTTCGCGATAACTTCTTCGCTGTCCTGGCCGCGACCACGCAGGCGGCGATCCAGTTCATCTTTCGATGGCGGTAAAATAAAGATACTGCGCGAATCAGGCATTTTCTTACGAATTTGCTGCGCGCCCTGCCAGTCGATATCCAGGAACACGTTCACGCCGGTCGCCAGTACCTGCTCAATGGTTTCACGTGAAGTGCCGTAGTAGTTACCGAAAACTTCTGCGTGTTCAAGAAACGCGTCTCTGCCAATCATCGCTCTGAATTCGTCGTGATTCACAAAGAAATAGTGTTCACCGTGCACTTCACCCGGACGCGGTGCTCGCGTGGTGTGAGAAACAGAAACCTGCGTATCGTACAACGGTTGGGTTTTTAACAGTGCCTGAATAAGGCTGGATTTACCCGCGCCACTAGGGGCAGAAACAATATAAAGCGTGCCTTGAGCCATGAGAGTCTTTTGTATGTGTTAACGAAGAAGTCCTACATACGGGCTTATTATACACGTCGCCGCTGTGTGACGTAGCCTTTGTCACACTTTTTCCCCTGGATGATTAAATTTTGCGTGCCGTTTTCAGCTTTTACCTTCCTTTTGCTGCAATAAAAACAATGCGCTGAAGCGCGCTCGTAAAATGCAATTTTGCAGCTGGTCTGCGGCTCCCGGGCAGGGTATACCCTTCGCAAAACAGGGAGGGGTAATAATGGTGAAATGGATAAGCATACTGATGATCTTCTTAAGCAGCGGGGCGATGGCAATGTGCCCGGTCTGGTCACCGGCTAAAGCCGGGCAGGAGATCGCGGCCCTGAAGGCGCAGCTGACCCGCTGGAATGAAGATTACTGGAAGCAGGGCAGCAGCGAGGTGAGTGACGACGTTTACGACAGGCTTAACGCCCGCTTAAAACAGTGGCAGCGCTGTTTTCACGATGAGCCGCTGCACGACGATCGCCCTGCCGCCAGCGGGACGGTGAAGCATCCCTTCGCCCATACCGGCGTGCATAAGGTAGAGAGCAAGCAGGCGCTTAGCCGCTGGATGGCGACGCAGCAGGAGCTCTGGGTACAGCCAAAGGTGGATGGTGTTGCGGTCACCCTGGTCTACAAAAACGGCAAGCTGGCGCAGGCGATTAGTCGGGGCGACGGCTTACAGGGGGAAGAGTGGACGGCACAGGCGCGAATAATTCCCGCTATTCCGCAAACGCTGGCCGGGCCGCTTGCCAACAGTGTGTTGCAGGGTGAACTTTTTCTGCTGCGCGAGGGGCATATCCAGCAGCGGATGGGAGGGATGAACGCGCGTGCGAAGGTAGCGGGAGCGATGATGCGCGCGACCGATCGCGCAGCGCTGAAGCAGACAGGCATTTTTATCTGGGCCTGGCCGAACGGCCCAAAAGCGATGAAAGCACGCCTTTCCGCGCTGGCGGAGGCAGGTTTTACCCTGACGGCCCGCTATACCCTGCCGGTTAAAAACGTGGCTGACGTGGAGGCGCAGCGGACGGCCTGGTTTAAGGCTTCGTTGCCCTTCGCCACGGATGGCATTGTGGTCCGCGCCTCGGCAGAGCCGCCGGGTGAGCAATGGCTGCCGGGGGAAGGGAGTTGGGTCGTCGCATGGAAATACCTTCCTGTGGCCCAGGTGACGGAAGTCAAAGCGATTCACTTTACCGTTGGCCGTACCGGGCGGATCACCGCGATTGCGCAGCTTGAGCCGCTGATGCTCGACGATAAACGTGTACAGCGCGTCAGCTTAGGGTCGGTTAACCGCTGGCAGAGGCTGGATATTGCCCCCGGCGATCAGGTGCTGGTAAGCCTGGCGGGACAAGGTATTCCCCGGCTGGATAACGTGGTGTGGCGCAATGTGGATCGCCGTAAACCGCAGCCGCCCTCATCGCGCTATAACGGTTTAACCTGTTTCTATGCCTCTCCGGAGTGCATGGAGCAATTTTTTGCCCGGCTGACGTGGCTAAGTTCCAGGCAGGCGTTAGATATCGAAGGAGTGGGCGAATCAGGATGGCGGACCCTCTATCAGGCGCATCGGTTTGAGCACCTCTTCTCCTGGCTACAGCTCACGCAGGCGCAGCTCACCGCGACGCCGGGGATATCGGCATCGCATGGCGCTGCGCTGTGGCATCAGTTTAACCTGGCGCGGGAGCGTCCTTTTATCCGTTGGATCACCGCGATGGGAATACCGCTGGCCCGGTCGACGCTCAGGGCGGCAGGGGATCGCACCTGGCAGGCGCTGAGTCAGCGAAGCGAAGCGGAGTGGCGGATGCTGCCGGGTGTCGGGCAGGAGAAGGCCCGCCAGGTCGTAAACTGGCTGCATCAGCCTCAGATTGATGCCCTGGCAAAATGGCTGGCCGCAGAGCACATCGGTGGATTTTAATCGGCATGCGCTCCTGAACAGACTGGCGAGGGGGCACATACTTCCGCTGCCGTGAAATAGCGTATTTATGAGACGCGGTTTATATACGCAATAATTATGAATATAAATGAATCATTCATGATGAATATATTTTGAGGAAATATTATTCCCCATCCCAATTTCAGGATTTGCTCTGCTTGCGTTTTTATTTTCTTCGAGAGAGCGGCTTAATTGATCTCAATCACTATTAATCGAGAGCAATAGCCGGGAATGAAGGGGTTATAGGTGATGCAGCCTGTATGCTGAACGAGGTGTTGCTTTTAATTTCAGTAAGTTAAGTGTTTTATTAATAATATGTTGAGTTTTTCCTGGTTAACAATTGGTCATATTTATTCTGCCGGAAATCATTGCGTCAAATTATTATAAGAATTATCTTATCCAAAATTTTTAAGGTAGTTACCGCTGGGGTGCATTTCGCATCACTTCTGCGTTTTCCTTTCTTTTTGCACCCCGTGAGGGAGTTAACTATCTGAACTCCAATTGAAGCAATTAAGGGTACCGAAATATATCCTGGCGGTTTATATGCGCTGGTGTTCAGAGCCCAGGGCTTTTACATGGATGATTTTCCGTCCCTGTCGGGCCGGAATTCAGCCCCGGGCTTTATGCCCGTTAACCGGGACCTGGTTTCCAGGTGCTCATATTTTCCTTCATTTGAATGAGGACCAAAAATGAAAAGGACGCTTTGTACAGTGCTGACGGCACTCACGCTGGCGACTGCCCTGCCTGCTATAGGCGCTACCACCGAAGCAGGTAGCACCAGCGCAGCAACAACCGGTACAACAACCGGAGCAACGGTGGGAACTACCGCTGGCACTACGGGAGGACTGGCGGCAGGTGCGATTGGGACAACCGCTGTTGTCACCACCGCTGCGATTGCCGGCGTAGCGACGTTAGCCGTTGTCGCGGCAAGCGACAGTGGCGATGACTCAGGCAATGGTACTTCCACGACGACAGTTACCCGCTAAGGCTGGTGCGCAAGGCGATATAGCTTTGCGCTGAACAGCGCAACGACTTGACCCGGTGGCGATATCAAAGCCGGGTATTTAATTGATTTCAATGTTATTTAATCAAGGATTTCTGGTGAGACTGTTTATTCTGCTCATCATGACTCTGCTGATCCAGGGATGTACGCCGAGCCAGCAGAGCATTATTGAGACCTTTAACGCCAGCCTGGACGGGCGCCAGGATGTGACGGTAACGGACGGGCAGATTCAGGCGCTCCCATACTCAACCATGTACCTGCGTCTGGATAATGGCCCGAGGATCCTGGTGGTTCTCGGATACATCGAACAGGGAAACAGTAAATGGTTATCGCAGGATAATGCAATGATCGTCACGCATAACGGTCGCCTTATCCACACGCTCAAGCTCCCTTATAACCTGCTTGAGGTAACCAACCTTGAGCACGATCCGCTGCGCCACACGCCGCAGCTCCGCGACGGCAGCCAGTGGTCGCGCGATGTGCGCTGGCAGGAAGAGGGGCGGTATCGCTCCGCACACCTGACCTCGCGCTTCTCCCTGAGCGGGATTGAAAACCTGACCCTTGCCGGAAACACGCTACGTTGTCAGGTCTGGCAGGAGACGGTGCAGGCCGACGGCCTCGATCGTCACTGGCATAACACCTTCTGGATTGATTCCGCCACCGGGCAGGTACGCCAGAGCGAACAGATGCTCGGCGCGGGCGTATTCCCTGTCGCCATGACGATGTTGAAGCCCGCCCCATGAACAGACTCAGAAAATGGTTACCTGGCGTAGGGCTATCTCTCTTCAGCCTGTCCGCCTCATGCGCAAGCGTCGTTACCGTGCATCAGCCGGGCAAAACGTGGTCTGCTGAACCGGCTGATACGCTCTCCCGGCTGGTCACCCAGCCGCAGCTGAGCAACGTCTGGTGGCAGGGCGCTGTCATCGCAACCCCTTCCGCCACGCGGCGCGCGCAACAGACGCAACAGCAGGTGCTGGCGTCGCTTTCAGCCTGGCAGAATCGCGCCGATGACGAGCGGATCGCGACCATTCGCGCTGTCGCTGCACAGATCCGCTCCCTGCGGATCGTCGGGCGGCAGTTTGTCAGCCTCGATCCAGACGCCGTGCGTACCGACGCCCGCGGCGATCGTTCCCTTGAGGGCCGTTACGATCTGTGGCTCTCGCCTGCGCCCCGCACTGTCACGCTGATGGGGGCGGTCGCCACGCCGGGGAAACTGGCCTGGCGACCGGGCGCAAGCATCAGGGATTACTTACAGGGGCAGCTGCGGCTGGCTGGCGCCGACAGGAATCACGTGACCGTTATCGATCCTGACGGCAGTACGGTTGTTGCGCCAGTGGCGTACTGGAATGCACGCCATATTGAAGCAGAGCCGGGCGCTGTTCTGTGGGTGGGGTTTGATCCCCGGGCGGTGCCGGACGATTTTACCGATCTGAATGAGCAAATCGTTGCGCTCCTGACGCGGCGGATACCTGACTGATGAACAAACTTTTTTTACTGAGCGGCCTTGCTCTGGCGATCTCTTCTGCCTGCCACGCGGAGCTGCGTACCTGGCCCGATCCGACCGGACCGTCACAGTCCGACTTTGGCGGCACCGGCCTGATGCAAATGCCCGACGCGCGCTTTGGCCGGGAAGGGGAATTCAGCATCAACTACCGCGATAACAACCAGTATCGTTTTTACTCCTCTTCGGTCGTGCTCTTTCCGTGGCTGGAAGGGACGATTCGTTATACCGACGTCCGCACCCGCAAATACAGCAGCGACGAGGATTTCAGCGGCGATCAAAGCTACAAGGATAAGTCGTTCGACTTTAAGGTTCGTCTGTGGGAAGAGGACTATAGCCTGCCGCAGGTAGCGCTCGGCAAGCGCGATATTGCGGGCACCGGCCTGTTCGACGGTGAATATCTGGTTGCCAGTAAAATGGCCGGACCGGTCGATTTTACCTTTGGAATAGCCTGGGGATATCCCGGTAATAGCGACAACGTGGGTAACCCGCTGTGCCACGACAACAATAAGTATTGCACCCGCGGCGAATCACATGATGCCGGGGATATCAGCTTTAGCGATATGTTTCGTGGTCCGGCGTCGCTGTTTGGCGGACTCCAGTATCAGACACCCTGGCAGCCCCTGCGCCTGAAGCTCGAGTATGACGGCAACAATTATGCCGATGATTTTGCCGGCTCCATTAAGCAGTCGAGCCATATTAACGTGGGGGCGGTCTATCGCGTTGCCGACTGGGCCGATCTCAACCTCAGCTACGAGCGCGGCAATACGCTGATGTTTGGCTTCACCCTGCGGACCAATTTTAACGATCTGCGCCCCGCGCTGCGTGATAACCCGAAACCGGCCTGGCAACCGGCACCGGCAGGCGAGACGCTGGACTATACCTCGGCGGCAAACCAGCTCACCGCGCTTAAGTACAACGCAGGCTTCGATGCGCCGGAGATCCTTCAGCACGGCAATACCTTATACATGACCGGCGAACAGTATCGCTATCGCGATCCGCGCGAAGCGGTGGATCGCGCCAACCGTATTCTGATCAATAACCTGCCCGACGGGGTCGACACGATCGCTATCACCCAGCGGCGTGACCATTTGCCGCTGGTCACGACGCAAACCGACGTCGCCAGCCTGCGCAAACAGCTGGCGGGAGAGCCGCTCGGCCAGGAGGAGGCGCTCAGGCAGCAGCGCGTCGAGCCTGTGGATACTACAGCGTTCGGGCGCGGCTACCGTATTCGCGCCGATCGCTTCAGCTACAGCTTCAAACCGACGCTGGCGCAGTCGCTGGGCGGTCCGGAAGATTTCTATATGTTCCAGGTGGGGGTGATGGCCAGCGCCAGCTACTGGCTGACCGATCGTCTGCTGCTCGACGGCGGCGTGTTCGCCAACCTCTATAACAACTACGACAAGTTCAAATCCTCGCTGCTTCCCGCTGACTCCAGCCTGCCGCGAGTCAGAACCCATATTCGAGATTATGTCAGCAATGACTTCTACATCAACAACTTACAGGCCAACTATGTCGATGCGCTGGGGCACGGCTTCTATGCCCAGATTTATGGCGGCTACCTCGAAACCATGTACGGCGGCGTGGGAGCAGAGGCGCTCTGGCGCCCGCTGGATAGCGACTGGGCGCTGGGCGTGGATGCGAACTACGTCAAGCAGCGCGACTGGGACGACATGATGCGCTTCACCGACTACAGCGCGCCAACCGGATTTATCACCGCCTACTGGAACCCGGCGAAGCTCAACAGCGTGCTGATGAAGCTGAGCGTCGGGCAGTACCTGGCGAAGGATAAAGGCGCCACCCTCGACGTCGCGAAGCGATTCGACAGCGGCGTGACGGTAGGCGTCTGGGCGGCGCTGACCAACGTCTCGAAAGAGGATTATGGCGAAGGTGGCTTTAGCAAAGGCTTCTACATCTCGATCCCGCTTGATCTGATGACGATCGGCCCAAATCGCAACCGGGCGGTGGTCTCGTGGACGCCTCTCACGCGTGATGGCGGCCAGATGTTAGGCCGTAAATATCAGCTCTATGACATGACGTCAGAACGCGAAACCCCGGTAGGGCAGTAGTACCGGATGAAACAGGCATTACTTAACCAGATGATTTTCCTGAATGAAAAACGTTAAATTTTCCGTGCTTGCGTTGGCTATGATGGCGTTAAGCGGTTGTACTATCGTACCGGGCCAGGGACTTCGCACCCAGGGCAAAGATATTATCGATCTGCCTGACAGCAATTACGATCTGAATAAGATGGTCAACGTCTATCCGCTCACGCCGGGGCTGGTGGAGCAGTTGCTGCCTGGCAAAGTCGACTCCCGCGCGAATCCTGAACTGGATCGCCAGCTCCAGAACTACCAATATCGCATCGGCGTCGGCGACGTGCTGATGGTTACCGTCTGGGACCACCCGGAGCTGACCACCCCCGCAGGTCAGTACCGTAGCGCCAGCGATACGGGCAACTGGGTAAATGCCGATGGCACGATCTTCTACCCCTATATCGGCAAAATCCGCGTCGTCGGCAAAACGCTGGCCCAGGTGCGCGATGAGATCGCCGCCCGGCTGGACTCTGTGATTGAGAGCCCGCAGGTGGATGTCAGCGTCGCGGCGTTCCGCTCGCAAAAAGCCTACGTGACGGGCGAAGTGGCTAAGTCGGGCCAGCAGCCCATCACCAACATTCCGTTGACCATAATGGATGCGATCAATGCGGCAGGCGGCCTGACGTCGGAGGCGGACTGGCGCCACGTGGTGCTGACCCATAACGGCCAGGACACGCACATTTCTCTCTACGCGCTGATGCAGCGCGGCGATCTCACCCAGAACAAACTCCTCTATCCGGGCGATATTCTCTTCATTCCCCGTAATGACGACCTGAAAGTGTTTGTCATGGGCGAGGTGGGTAAACAGAGCACCCTGAAGATGGACCGTAGCGGCATGACGCTGGCGGAAGCGCTGGGTAATGCGCAGGGCGTGAATCAGGATATGGCCGACGCCACGGGGATCTTTGTGATTCGTCCGTTGCAGGGCAAGCAGAACGGCAAAATCGCCAACGTCTACCAGCTTAACGCCCGGGATGCCACCGCGATGGTGTTGAGCACCGAATTTCAGCTTGAGCCTTACGACATCGTCTATGTCACCACCGCGCCGCTGGTGCGCTGGAACCGCGTGATCTCTCAGCTTGTGCCGACCATTACCGGCGTACATGACCTGACTGAAACAGGGAGATATATCAGAACATGGCCAAACTAACGTTTAACGCCATCCTGGTGATCTGTACCGGCAATATCTGCCGCTCTCCCATTGGGGAACGGCTGCTACGCCGGCTGCTTCCCGCCGCCCGGGTCGATTCAGCGGGAACGTGTGGCCTGGAAGGGAGCACCGCCGATTCACAGGCGACAGAGATCGCCGCCGAACGCGGCACCCTGCTTGAGGGCCACGTGGCGCGCAGGCTCACCCCCGCCATGGTGCGCGATTACGATCTGATTCTGGCGATGGAGCTGGAACATATCGAGCAGGTCACGGCTATCGCACCGGAGGCGCGCGGCAAAATGATGCTCTTTGGTCACTGGACGGGCAGAAAAGAGATCCCGGACCCCTACCGTAAAAACCGGGACGCATTTGAATATGTTTATGGGCTGCTGGAGCAGGCCAGTCTGGAATGGGCGAAACGGCTCAGTTAATCACACGGGATAGTTACGTTTTATGTCAACAAATAACCTTCACGCCCATGATGCGTCTGCCGCGAATAACGAGATCGATCTGGTGCGCCTGTTGGGTGAGCTGCTCGACCACCGAAAATTTATTCTCATCCTTACCGCGCTGTTCACGCTGGCGGCACTGCTTTATGCGCTCTTTGCCACACCGGTTTATCAGGCCGATGCGCTGATACAGGTGGAGCAGAAACAGGGCAACGCGCTACTCAGTAACCTTAGCGAGTTCATCCCTGACTCCTCGCCAGAGTCGGCGCCGGAGCTTCAGCTTCTCCAGTCGCGCATGATCCTCGGTAAAACGATTGATGACCTGAACCTGCGCACGCAGGTAAGTGAAAACTATTTTCCCCTTGTCGGACGCGGCTGGGCGCGGCTCATCGGCCAACAGCCTGGCATCGTCGATATCCGTATGCTCAATCTTCCCCCTGTCGCGGGCCGGGCGCAAAAGCTGACGCTGACCGTCGGCGAGAAGGGCCACTATCAGCTGGAAGGCGATAACGTGACGTTACAGGGCGTAGTGGGACAGCCGCTGAGCGCGGCGAATATCGCCATTACCATTGCCGCTATCCAGGCGAAGCCGGGTACGCAATTTACGATTACACAGCTGAGCGAGCTGGAGGCCATTGACGCGCTACAGCTGCGTTTTTCCGTGAGCGAGCGCAGCAAGGACAGTGGGATGCTTGGCCTGACCATCACGGGGGAAGATCCCGATGAGATGGCGCGCGTGCTTAACTGCATCGCCGATAACTATTTACAACAGAACGTGGCTCGCCAGGCGGCGCAGGATGCGAAAAGCCTGCAATTTTTGAAGCAGCAGCTTCCGCAGGTGCGCAGCGAGCTGGACCAGGCCGAGGAGAAGCTCAACCGCTATCGCCAGCAAAATGACTCCGTTGACCTGAACCTGGAGGCAAAAGCGGTGCTGGAGCAGATTGTAAATGCGGACAATCAGCTCAATGAACTGACCTTCCGGGAAGCGGAAATTTCGCAGCTCTACAAAAAAGATCACCCCACCTACCGGGCGCTGATTGAGAAACGCCAGACGCTGGAGCAGGAAAAAAACCGCCTGAATAAACGGGTATCGTCCATGCCGTCAACCCAGCAGGAGGTGTTGCGCCTGAGCCGTGATGTGGAGTCGGGACGCGTTATCTACCAGCAGCTGCTTAACCGCGAACAGGAGCTGAGCATCGCCCGGTCGAGCGCAATTGGTAACGTCCGCATTATCGATCCGGCCGTGACCCGGCCGCAGCCAGTCAAGCCGAAAAAAGCGCTGGTCGTCGTTCTGGGGGTTCTCCTGGGTCTGTTCGTCTCTGTGGGCTGGATCCTGGCGCGCAGTATGCTGCGTATGGGCATTGAAACGCCGGAGCAGCTGGAGGAGCATGGGATTAACGTCTATGCCACCGTACCGCTGTCGGAATGGCTGGCTAAAAAGATGCGTTTGCGCAAAAAAGACTTTATGTCCTCAGGGCTGCGCCATAAAACCAAACATATCCCCTTCCTGGCGGCGGATAACCCGGTCGATCTCTCCGTGGAGGCGATTCGCGGCCTGCGCACCAGTCTGCATTTTGCGATGATGGAGTCAGCGAACAATATACTGATGATCTCTGGCGCCACGCCTGACAGCGGTAAAACCTTTGTCAGCAGTACCCTGGCGGCCGTCGTGGCGCAGGCGGGCCAGAAAGTGCTCTATATTGATGCGGATATGCGTCGCGGGTATGCCCATGATCTGTTTAAGCTCGACAATACCTGCGGCTTGTCAGAAATGTTGTCCGGTAAGGCGGAGTATACCCAGGGCGTTCAGACCTTCGATAAAGGCGGATTCGATACCATCGTGCGCGGGCCGATCCCCCCTAATCCGGCGGAGCTTCTGATGCATACGCGTTTCCAGCAGCTGCTGGACTGGGCGAATGAACGCTACGATCTGGTGATTATCGATACGCCACCGATCCTGGCGGTCACCGACGCGGCTGTTGTCGGCCGTCGCGCAGGCACCACGCTGCTGGTCGCCCGCTTCGGGATGAACAGCGTGAAGGAGATGCTGGTCTGTGTACAGCGTCTGGAGCAGAGTGGCGTCAATACCAAAGGGGTGATTCTCAACGGCGTCGTTAAGCGGGCAAGCAACGCTTACGGCTACGGCTATCATCACTACGGTTACAACTATTCGAGTAATTGATTATCCGGCGCCTGCCCGTTCTGACATTAATGCGCATTGTGTTTGTAATGAAAAACGGGCAGGCCCAGCTTAAGGCGCAATGCCAGCATACGCGCGGTGAAGCCAAACAGCAGGGTGGAGATAACAACCACATCGTGGCTGGTGACATAGTGCTGCAAGGCGACATAAAGCACTGCCGCGGCAAAGGAGATGCCGGCATACAGTTCCTTCTGGAAAACCAGCGGGATACGCTTGCAGAACATATCCCGCAGCACCCCGCCAAACACGCCCGTGATCACGGCAGCGATGGTGGCGATAACCGGGCCTTCACCCATATCGAGAGCGATTTGTGCGCCAATGATGGAAAAAACAATCAGCCCAAGCGCATCCAGCACCAGGAACACGCGGCGCAGATGAGGCATCACCGGGGCCACAATCGTGGTTAGCACGGCTGCCGTTGCCACGATAATGACGTACTCAGGGTTTTTTACCCAGCCGAGCGGATAATGGCCAAGCAGGATATCGCGCACGGACCCGCCGCCGAGCGCAGTGGCTGTGGCAATGATAATCACGCCGAAGGTGTCCATACGGCGACGTCCGGCAGCGAGCGCGCCGGTCATGGCTTCTGCGGTAATGCCAATAAGATAGAGAATGTGAAGCAGCATAAACCCTCCGGAATGAAGAGGAGGAGATTAGCGATTTGTGCGGAAGATCACGATTGAGATTTTCTAAGGCGAGGGGGTTTGCCCTACAGAAATTTATCAACGCATGCCTGGCGGGCTTGTGATAAGGCGGCAGGAAAAGAAATTAAGGCTAAATAAGGATTAGAAAAAGTAATGGGTGGTGTGCGAGGCAACACCACCCTGAAAGGAATTACTCGATATTCTGGATCTGCTCGCGCATCTGCTCAATCAGGACCTTCAGTTCAATCGCTGAATTGGTTACCTCTGCATTGATAGACTTAGACGCCAGCGTGTTCGACTCGCGGTTGAACTCCTGCATCATAAAGTCGAGACGGCGGCCTACCGCTTCTTTCTTCTTCAGAATGTTGTAGGTCTCTTTAACGTGCGCTTCCAGACGATCCAGCTCTTCAGCCACGTCCACACGTTGCGCCATCAGCACCAGCTCTTGTTCCAGACGGTTGTTTTCCAGCTGGACTTCCGCCTCTTCCAGTTTGGCGACAAGACGCTCACGCTGCCATTGCAGCACTTCTGGCATATGAGCGCGCACTTTAGCGACTTCGGCGCTCACGCCTTCAAGGCGTTGCTCAATCATCGCTTTCAGCGCCTGGCCTTCGGTTTCGCGGGCAACGATAAAGTCGTCCAGCGTGCCGTCGAGTGCAGCCAGGATTTCAGCGGTAATCGCGTCCAGATCCTGCTCTCCGGCGGCCATCACGCCAGGCCAGCGCAGAATATCAACCGGGTTGATCTCGCCTTCATCGCTCTGCATTTTGACCCAGTTCGCCGCATTAACCAGCTGTTTCGCCAGTTTTTCGTTCAGGATCAGTTCGCCCTGCGCGCTGGCATCGGGCTCAAAACGCAAATTACATTCCACTTTCCCGCGGGTCAGACGCGTACGGATACGCTCACGTACCACAGGCTCCAGGCTGCGGAACTGTTCCGGCATACGGAAATACGTTTCCAGATAGCGCTGGTTTACCGAGCGCATTTCCCAGGTAGCGCTACCCCAGCTACCCTTGATTTCACGCCGGGCGTAGGCGGTCATACTGCGGATCATAGACATTCCCGTTTTTAAAGGAGAGATGGGGGGATTATAGCTTTCAGGGGCTTCTCAGGATAGGAATAAGCGTCCTTTATCCGTATAATGCGCAGCCACATTCGTTTCAAGCCGGAGAATCCATCATGCGTCCAGCAGGTCGTAGCGCCAACCAGGTGCGTCCCGTCACCCTGACCCGTAACTATACAAAACACGCTGAAGGCTCCGTGCTGGTTGAGTTTGGTGACACCAAAGTGCTTTGCACCGCGTCCATTGAAGAGGGCGTGCCTCGCTTCCTGAAAGGCCAGGGCCAGGGGTGGATCACCGCCGAATACGGTATGCTGCCGCGCGCAACCCATACCCGTAATGCCCGTGAAGCGGCAAAAGGTAAGCAGGGCGGCCGTACTATGGAGATCCAGCGCCTGATCGCGCGTGCGCTCCGCGCCGCGGTTGACCTGAAAACGCTGGGTGAGTTCACCATCACGCTGGACTGCGACGTGATCCAGGCCGATGGTGGCACGCGTACGGCCTCTATTACCGGCGCCTGTGTGGCGCTGGCAGATGCCCTGAACAAGCTGGTTGCCGCCGGTAAGCTGAAAACCAACCCAATGAAAGGGATGGTTGCTGCTGTCTCCGTTGGTATCGTTAACGGCGAAGCGCTTTGCGATCTGGAATACGTTGAAGATTCTGCCGCAGAAACCGACATGAACGTGGTGATGACCGAAGATGGTCGCATCATTGAAGTGCAGGGTACGGCAGAAGGCGAGCCATTCACCCACGAAGAACTGCTCACCTTGCTGGCGTTGGCCCGAGGGGGTATCGAATCTATTGTAGCGACGCAGAAAGCGGCGTTAGAAAATTGATTTTAAGGCGACCAATGAGTCGCCTTTTTTTTGCCTGTAAGACTGAAAAGACAAAGGAGCAAATCCATGAAATCGTATCAGCGCCAGTTTATTGAGTTTGCGCTTAACAAGCAGGTACTTAAGTTTGGCGAGTTTACGCTGAAATCCGGGCGTAAAAGCCCGTATTTCTTCAACGCCGGGCTGTTTAATACCGGGCGCGACCTGGCACTGTTAGGCCGCTTCTATGCCGAAGCGCTGGTGGATTCCGGGATTGATTTCGACCTGCTGTTTGGCCCCGCGTACAAAGGCATTCCAATTGCAACCACCACGGCGGTGGCGCTGGCGGAGCACCATGACCGCGACGTACCGTACTGCTTTAACCGTAAAGAGGCCAAAACCCACGGTGAAGGCGGTAATCTAGTAGGCAGTGCGTTGCAGGGGCGTGTGATGCTGGTGGATGACGTGATCACCGCAGGTACCGCGATCCGTGAATCGATGGAGATTATCCAGGCTAACGGCGCAACGCTTGCGGGTGTGCTGATTTCACTCGATCGTCAGGAGCGCGGGCGCGGCGACATTTCTGCTATTCAGGAAGTGGAGCGCGATTATGGCTGCAAGGTCACGTCGATTATCACGCTGAAAGAGCTGATTGCGTATCTGGAAGAGAAGCCTGAGATGGCGGATCATCTGGCAGCGGTAAAAGCGTATCGCGAAGAGTTTGGCGTTTAATTCAATTGCCTGGTGGCGCTACGCTTACCGGGCCTACCCGTTCGTAGGCCGGATAAGGCGAAGCCGCCATCCGGCGATGGCGTTACTGTAACTGAGCAGCCACTAACGGCCAGCGGGCGTCAAAATCGTCCGTTGGTCGATATTTAAACTCGCTGCGCACAAACCGGGAGAGCATCCCTTCGCAAAATGCCAGGATCTGGCTTGCCAGCAGGGTCTCATCCGTATTATATCCCTCGCCTTCCCGCATTTTCTTCTCGCGCAGAACCTGACGCAGCTGGGCTTCGATACGCTCAAAAAGCTGGTTTATACGGCCTTGCAGACGATCCTGTTCAAACATCAGCGCGTGGCCGGTCAGAATACGGGTCAGACCCGGGTTACGTTCACCAAAGCCCAGAATCAGCAGCACAATCAGACGCAGACGCGTGCTGGTGTCTTTTTCATCCTTCAGAATCAGGTTGATGCGCGTGATCAGGCTGTCTTCGATAAACTCGATCAGGCTGTCAAACATCCGGGTTTTGCTCGGGAAATGACGATACAGCGCCGCCTCTGACACGCCCACAGAGGCCGCCAGCTTTGCGGTGGTGATGCGTTGACTGCCGTCGCTGGATTCAAGCATCAGAGCCAGAGATTGAAGTATTTCTTCGCGACGATTCCTTTTCGCGGTTTGTTTTTCTGCCATGTTACAAAATACCCCTGAAAATAAGCACTTGTCAGGCTGGCAACCACACAGCGACCCGCAAACTGACGTTTGCGGTTTGTTATTGCATTATGGCGCTGTGAGATGCGTGTTTGTCGGGCAGTTATTTGCGCCCGGAATGGCCGAAGCCGCCTTCGCCACGGTCGGTAGCATCGAAGTCTGCCACCAGGTTAAATTCTGCCTGCACCACCGGTACAAACACCATCTGCGCGATACGCTCGCCCGGCTCAATGGTGAAGCTGTCCTGGCCACGGTTCCAGACGGATACCATCAGCTGACCCTGATAGTCAGAGTCGATCAGGCCGACCAGGTTACCCAGCACGACGCCATGCTTATGGCCCAGGCCAGAGCGCGGCAGGATCACCGCTGCCAGTGACGGGTCAGCAATGTGAATCGCCAGCCCGGTCGGGATCAGGGTCGTTGCACCCGGCGCCAGTTCTACGGCGTCATCGAGACAGGCGCGCAGGTCAAGACCGGCAGAGCCGGAGGTGGCATACGTTGGCAGCGGAAATTGCTCGCCAACGCGCGGGTCCAGAATCTTAACGTCGATTTTTTTCATCATAACGGGTAACGATCTCGTCCAGTAATTGTTGGCCCAGGAGTTCTTTGCGCTCAAGCGGTAAGACTTTATCTCCATCCTGCCAGAAAAGGTGCAATGCGTTGCTGTCGCTGTTAAATCCTTGCGTGGACAGCGATACGTCGTTCGCGCAAATCAAATCGAGGTTTTTGCGGGTACGTTTTTGCCGGGCATATTCTTCCACATTATTCGTTTCTGCGGCAAACCCAACAACGTAAGGACGATGAGTTTTCAATGCGGCGACACCGGCAACGATATCCGGGTTCTTCACCATTTTTATTGTTAATTCATCACCTTGCTTTTTAATTTTGGCGTCGGCAATGGTTTCGGCGCGGTAATCAGCGACGGCCGCACAGCCGATAAAAATATGCTGCTGTTGAGCATGTGCCTGTACGGCGGCTTCCATTTCCAGCGCGGTCGTTACATCAATACGCTGCACGAACGCAGGGGTGGCAAGCGACACCGGGCCGCTCACCAGCGTGACGTTCGCGCCGCGTTTGGCTGCCGCGGCAGCAATCGCAAAGCCCATTTTGCCGGAGCTGTGGTTGGTGATGTAACGCACCGGATCCAGCGGCTCGCGCGTGGGACCCGCGGTAATCATGATGTTGAGATGTTGCAGATCGTTGACAGGCGAGAAATGGGCGGCGGCCATATCAACAATCGTCAATGGGTCGAGCATACGCCCTGGCCCAACGTCGCCGCAGGCCTGGCTGCCGCTGTCCGGTCCCCAAATCAGCAGGCCGCGCGAGGCCAGCGTGTCCAGATTATGCTGGGTAGCGGCGTTGCGGTACATCTGCTGGTTCATTGCGGGCACAACCGCGACGGGCGCAGGCGTGGCGAGGCAAATGGTCGTTACCAGATCGTTCGCCATACCGGCTGCCACGCGGGCAATTAAATCTGCCGTGGCGGGGGCAAGGATAACCAGATCGGCCCATTTCCCCAGTTCAATGTGGCCCATTGCGGCTTCGGCTGCCGGGTCGAGCAGGCTGTCGGATACCGGGTATCCCGAGACGGCTTGCAGGCTCAGCGGGGTGATAAAGGCTTTGCCGCCTTCGGTGATCGCGACCCGTACGTCGGCCCCGCGCTCGCGCAAACGGCGCACCAGGTCTGGCGTTTTATAGGCAGCAATACCGCCGCTGACGCCAAGAACGATTTTTTTACCGGCCAGGCTCATCATGATTCTTTCCTGTTGGGTTTCACCAGAGAGCGGGCATTTTATCACAATCCCTAAAACGGGGTGATGATGTCCTTAATTCACTTTGCGAGGCGTTACGCAAGAACGAAACGTCAGCGTCGAGCCCCGAATTTGCCTGTGGCAGCATAATGGCAAACAGAAGGAGGCCGGGCATGGAAGAGACTGAACTGCTGCTACCGCGTGAAAAAATGCTGCGTCATGGCGTCACGTTGTTAAAGGACGACGAGCTGCTGGCGCTCTTTTTACGCACAGGCACGCCGGGGAAAACGGTATTTACGCTGGCGAAAGAGCTGATAGACCATTTCGGTTCACTGTATGGATTGCTGACCGCTGAGCTGGAGGCGTTTACGCACGTTGAGGGCATTGGCGTGGCGAAATATGCCCAGTTACGGGGCATTGCCGAGCTAGCCCGGCGATTTTACAACGTGCGTATGGAGGAGGAAGACCCGATCCTCACCCCCGACATGACTCGCGAATTTCTGCAAAGCCAGCTCTCCGATCTGGAGCGGGAGATCTTTATGGTGATCTTTCTCGACAACAAAAACCGGGTACTGAAACATACCCGCCTTTTTTCGGGAACATTGAGCCACGTTGAGGTGCATCCGCGTGAAATTGTGCGGGAAGCGATAAAAGTGAATGCAGCCGGCGTGATCCTCGCGCATAATCACCCCTCTGGCTGTGCAGAACCAAGCAGAGCTGACAAAGCAATTACCGAACGTATTATCAAATGCTGTCAATTCATGGACATTCGTGTGCTGGACCATCTGATAATTGGCCGCGGAGAGTACATTTCTTTTGCCGAACGTGGCTGGATTTAGGCCTTTTCTCGCGATCCATCGGGATCTTTGTCTGTTCGGGACTTGAGCACACCGCCGAGTCAGCGTATACTACGCCACCTTTGAGAATCTCGGGTTTGGCATTTGGGCCTGGCAATCGAGAGTTCAATAGAACTATGCGATGACCGGGCTGTAAAGCCTGACGAGGCGCCGATACCCCATACGAAGCTCGAGCTAATTTGATTTTTGGAGAATAGACATGTCCCGAGTCTGCCAAGTTACTGGCAAGCGTCCGGTGACCGGTAACAACCGTTCCCACGCACTGAACGCGACTAAACGCCGTTTCCTGCCGAACCTGCACTCTCACCGTTTCTGGGTTGAGAGCGAGAAGCGTTTTGTCACCCTGCGCGTATCTGCTAAAGGTATGCGTGTAATCGATAAGAAAGGCATCGATACAGTTCTGTCCGAACTGCGTGCCCGTGGCGAAAAGTACTAAGTACTTAAAGAGGAAATAAATCATGGCTAAAGGTATTCGCGAGAAAATCAAGCTGGTTTCTTCTGCTGGTACAGGTCACTTCTACACCACCACGAAGAACAAACGTACTAAGCCGGAAAAACTGGAACTGAAAAAATTCGATCCAGTTGTACGCCAGCACGTACTGTACAAAGAAGCTAAAATCAAATAATTTTAGTCTCCTTGTATTGAAAAACCCCGCAACTGCGGGGTTTTTTGCATTCTGCATCTCAACGGAGGAACCATGCCTGAATTACCTGAGGTAGAGACCAGCCGCCGCGGCATTGAGCCCCATCTGGTTGGCGCGACTATTCTTCATGCTGTCGTTCGCAACGGGCGTCTGCGCTGGCCGGTGTCCGATGAGATCCACGCGTTAAGCGACAAACCTGTCCTGAGCGTACAGCGCCGCGCGAAATACCTGCTGCTGGAGCTACCTGACGGCTGGATCATTATCCATCTGGGCATGTCGGGAAGCCTGCGCATCCTCACCGAAGAGTTGCCTGCGGAAAAGCACGACCACGTTGATCTGGTGATGAGTAACGGCAAAGTGCTGCGTTACACCGACCCGCGTCGCTTTGGCGCATGGCTGTGGACCAAAGAGCTGGAAGGACACAACGTGCTGGCGCATCTCGGACCTGAGCCGCTGTCAGAGGCGTTTAACGCGGATTATCTCAAAGAGAAGTGCGCGAAAAAGAAAACCCCGATTAAACCCTGGCTGATGGATAACAAGCTGGTGGTGGGGGTGGGGAATATCTATGCCAGCGAATCGTTGTTTGCCGCCGGGATCCATCCCGATCGGCTGGCCTCCTCGCTGTCGGCGCAGGAGTGCGAGCTGCTGGTCAGAGTAATTAAAGCGGTACTGCTGCGCTCAATTGAGCAGGGCGGGACGACGCTGAAGGATTTCCTGCAAAGCGACGGGAAGCCGGGCTATTTTGCGCAGGAGTTGCAGGTTTATGGCCGTAAGGGTGAGCCGTGCAGAGCCTGCGGGACGCCGATTATTGCCACGAAGCACGCTCAGCGCGCCACGTTTTACTGCCGTCAGTGCCAGAAGTAGGGTTACTTTAGCTTTTCCATCAACGCCTGGTGGACGTTAACCGGCAGAAAGTGGGTAACGTCCCCGTGATGGCGCGCCACCTCTTTCACCAGCGAAGAAGAGATGAAGGACCACTCTTTGGAGGGCATCAGGAATACGCTCTCCAGCTCCGGCATAAGATGGCGGTTCATGTGTGCCAGCTGCATTTCATATTCGAAGTCTGCTACCGCGCGAAGACCGCGGATCAGGATATTGGCCTGCCGGTCACGGGCAAAGTTTGCCATCAAGTCGCTGAATCCGACGACCTCAACATTCGACAGATGCGAAATCGCATCGGTGGCAAGCTGCACGCGTTCGTTCAGGTCGAACATCGGCTTTTTGCTCGGGCTGGCGGCAATGGCCAGAATCACCTTGTCGAACATACAGGCCGCACGGGTGATGATATCAAGATGACCGTTAGTGATCGGATCGAAGGTACCCGGATAAATCGCTTTTGTGCTCATGGCTCACGTTTTCTCTGAGTAGCCGCGGTTCAGCGCCCACAGCTCGGTGTATTTGTTGAAAGTATACTGGGCATTCACTACGGCCAGTAACCAGCCCTGTTTGCCGTCCAGCACGCCGCCACGCAGCAGCAGCGTTTTCAGAAACGCGCCCAGCGTGTGGGTGAAGATGCCGGTCAGCGTGGCCTTCTTGCCGCGCGCATGCCGCTCCTGCGCCCAGGCGGTGGCATAGTTCAGCTGTTTGCGCTGGAAGCTGGCGAAATCGCGGCAGGTCAGATGAAGCAGATCGCCCGTCAGGGGGATGATCTGAGCGCCATCGCAGGCCAGAGATTCATGGACCAGGTTATCGTTGTACTGATAACGCTCGCGCACATAGAGGCGCATCACGCGGTCGGGGTACCAGCCGCTGTGGCGCATAAAGCGGCCCAGGAAATAGTTACGACGCGCGATACTGTAGACCGCGCCAGGCTGTGGCGCGGCAAGCACCGTTTGAATGGCCTGTCGGAGTTCCGGGGTGACGCGCTCATCGGTGTCGATCATCAACACGTAATCGCCCGTGGCGTAACCCTGCGCACGCTGACGCTGAATACCGTAGCCCTGCCAGTCGGTGTCGGTAAAGACTTTTGCCCCGGCTGCACGGGCAACGTCCGCCGTATTGTCCGTACTTCCGGAGTCGAGAATGACGATTTCGTCAGCCCAGGCAACAGAGGCCAGGCAATCCGGAAGCAGGTCGGCGGCGTTTTTGGCGATCATCACGACCGACAGACGCGTTGACATTAGTGGCTCCGCTGCGGCAGGTAAGGTTGCAGAAGTTGCAGCAGACGGGTCAGCGCCCCCTGGTTCTGATGCAGGACTTCAACGGCGTGACGACCGTACCACAGGCGGTAATCTTCGTCAGTCAGAAGGGTAGAGACCTCTTTGACCACCGAATCCGCGTCGGTCACGGTGATTAAGCCATCGGCTTGCTGCAATTTCGCGCAGATATCTTTGAAGTTAAACGTGTGTGGCCCCATCAGCACGGGAATGGCGTGGGCTGCCGGCTCCAGCGGGTTATGACCACCGCGCTCCACCAGGCTTCCGCCAACGAAAGCAAGATCGGCGATCCCGTACAGCAGCATCAGTTCGCCCATCGTATCGCCAATCACCACCTGCGTGCTGCCAGAGGGAATTTCGCCGCTGCTGCGCAGGGTGAAGCTGAAACCGCCTTTTTGCACCATCTCGCGGGCATCTTTAAAACGCTCAGGATGGCGAGGAACCAGAATCAGCAGTAAATCAGGGAATTTTTCCAGCAGCTGACGGTGAGCCTGAAGAATAATGGCTTCTTCGCCGTCATGGGTGCTGGTGGCAATCCAGACCTGGCGACGCGGCGCCCACTGACGACGCAGTGTTACCGCACGGGCGGCGAGTTCAGGGGTGACGGAAATATCGAACTTCAGGCTACCCGTGACCGCAAGCTGGTTGCGCTTCAGGCCGAGGGCGATAAAGCGCGCGGCATCTTCTTCGTTCTGCGCGGCGATCAGCGTGATTTTGCTGAGCAGGCGACGCATAAATTTACCCAGCTTGCCGTACCCTTTCGCCGAGCGTTCCGACAGACGCGCGTTGGCGATAACCAAAGGAATTTTACGGGCATGCAGGGCGGAAATCATATTCGGCCAGAGCTCGGTTTCCATGACGATCACCAGTTTAGGGCGCACGGTATTCAGGAAACGGTTCATGGCGCAGGGGAGATCGTACGGCAGGTAGACGTGATGCACGTCTTTACCGAAGGCAGACATCACGCGCTCTGAGCCGGTTGGCGTCATCGTGGTGACGGTGATGGGCAGTGACGGATAACGGTGGCGCAAGGCACGCACCAGTGGAATGGCGGCCAGCGTTTCCCCGACTGACACGGAATGCAGCAGAATACCGTCCGGCGCCACTTTATTGCGGCAGTAGCCATAACGTTCGGCCCAGCGTTTACGGTACGCAGGCGCTTTACGGCTACGAAGCAACAGTCGCAGCCACACCAGTGGCTGAATGATGTAGAGCAGGGCGGTATACAACAATTCCAAGCGATTATCCGTTTTTTTAGTTTCGGCCGGGAAATTCTAAGCATTTAAGCGTGCTAAAGCTATCTCTTATGCCAGATACCGTTTTAAACGGAAGTAGCGTCGGCCCAGGCGCCAGCGCAAACGCGGGCTTTTGGCACTTTTCCAGATGAGCTTCCAGATCCCGGTGTCGAAGAACTCTTTGATTATCATTGATTTCTTCGCCTCATCCTTCATGTTGTCGAAGGTATGAATAATTCCCAGACCCTCTTTAGCGATTTGCCAGTAACAGGCCGGGATATTTTTCACTTTATCCGGGTAGCGCTGGTTAATGGCATCAAGCATCTTCAGGATCTTCATGTAATGGCGCGCAGAGCGAATCAGCGTGTCGTCATTATCCGGGGTGTGCGATACCGAGGCGGAGTGAATGTAGTAGTCGTAAAAGCGTTCGCTGGTGTACTGAACGCGTTCCGCGGCAAGCAGCACCTCAGTCGTCCACGGGATATCCTGATGGCGCAGGCCTGGCTCGAAACGGAAGCCGTGCTGACGAATAAAATCGTGACGATAGATATTCAGCCAGGTCACATGCAGGAACTTACGTGAATCCAGCGCCTTTTTTAACCATGCCGCGCCATTCATGACGCCCGTTGAGGCGAGCTTATCTTCAGGGAAGATAGGGCGAGACGGTTTTTTGTTATTTTCCCAGACGTAGTTGCCATTGCAGGTGGCGACATCCAGATTCTGCGTGACGGCCATATCCAGCAGACGCTGGTACATGCCGGGTTTGAAGACATCATCAATATCCGGGAAAGAGAGATACTGCCCGGTCGCAACGGCCAGGCCAGTATTACGCGCGATGGACACGCCCTGATTAGGTTGTTCAATAACCTGCATCTGTGGCAGCTTTTCGCGCCATTTTTCGACAATCTGCATCGAGCGGTCAGTGGAGCCGTCATTCACGATGATGACTTCCACACTGTCGATGTGTTGATTTACAAGGCAGGTAAAGAACTGATCGAGAAAAGCTTCACCGTTATAAACGGCAACCACCACGCTTAATAAAGGCGCTGAATTTTGCATATGAAACCTGATTATTTTTGGTTGTCGACCAAAGCAATGTATTGCTGGCAAATGGCGTTGATACCGAACGAGGCGATCGTTTCGCGATCAACAACCGGCGGAGAGGCATACAGTTCTGCCAGTGTTTTCGCCAGTGATTCGTCGGTTAACGCGGTCAGACCACGCGCCAGGGGGCCAGTAAGGATCTCAGCAGGGCCGCCAGGGCAGTTTGTACTCACCGGTGGGGTCTGACAGATAATGGACTCTACCAGTACGTTACCAAAACCTTCGCAGTCGGAACTTAACACTAAAAGGCGTGCCCCTTTGATCCACGGGTAGGGGTTAGTTTCGAACGGGCGGAAGACGATCTTGTTTTCAATTCCCAGCTTAGCGGCAAGCTGTTTGAGCTGGTTTATTTTCGCGTCAGAACCTTTACCCATCAACACCAGCGATGCGTCGATCTTGCTCAGCGCGAACGCCCGCAGCAGCCGGTCGTGACGTTTGTGTTCATGAAAACGGCCAACGTGGATAATGTAATCCTGCCCCTGCATCTCAAAGGGCGCTTCCGCCAGACGCTGAATTTCAGGGATATCAAAGGGGTTATGGATAACCGCTTTGCGCCGCAGGGGGATCGCGAGTACCTCAGACAGATCGTGCAGCACGGCGCCGGATACCGCCACCACGTTGCGGTTTTCATAGGTATGACGAATTTTATAATGCTTAAACCAGCGAGAAAGCCCGCTGCGATGGCGCAAATAGGAAAAGGAGAACATCCCGTGTATGCAGAACCAGACCTTATCCCGATCCAGCACGCGGCTGTGCGCTACGATACGGTCGGTTTTATGCAGATGCGAGAACACGACGTCAAATTTACCGCTGCGTTCTGCCTGCTCGATGGCGCGATCCAGCAAACGGGCGCGACGCGGGATCTCGGTCAGCTTCCGCCAGGGTTTTTTACAGGTATCCTGCACAACCTGAAAATCGATACCTTCCGGAATGGCGTAGTCGCACACCTTCCGTAAGGAGAAAAGGGTGACCTGATGCCCCAGTTCTGTCAGTCCGCTGGAGAGGGTGAGAACCGTTTTTTCGGCTCCTCCACCGGGTAAACCATCAATAATCATTAGGATGCGCATTATTAATCCAGTAATTTTTGATAAAGCGAAATAAGCTGACTTGATAGTTTTTCAGGGGTTGCTTCTCTGACGCGTTCACGCGCCGCAAGCCCCATATTGTTATTTTTTTCCAATGAAGGGATGGACATGACGGCCTCCTTCAATGTGTGGATATCAAGTGCATCACAGTAAAACCCGTTCTGGCCTTGCTCAATAAATTCTGAACCACCGCAACTCTCTGACGTAATGACGGGCAATCCACAGGCCATTGCTTCAAGTATGACGTTAGGGAAAGGATCATACAGCGTCGGCAGCAGTAAACCATCAGAAAGCTGATAAAATGGCAGCGTCTCTTTTTGCATCCCCAGGAAACGGATTTGCCCCTCACAGCCTAATGAGCGGGCGAGGTCGCGATAACGGCTTTCCGCTTTATCCTGACCGACCACAACCAGCCACGCCGAAGTTCCTGCTATAGCCCGAATAGCGCTTGCCAGCCCCTTGCGTTCAAACCCTGAACCCACGAAGCAGAAAATGACGGTATCAGCGGGTAAGCCAAATTGCTGACGCAGTACAGCACGCTGACGCTCTTCTGCCGGAACGAAGCGGCTGGAATCTATTGAATTATAAATCACATGTATCTTTTTTGCGTCAATATCAAAGTCTTCGACGATTTCGCGCTTGATCATCTCCGCATTACAGATAACGGCTTTCAACTCGGGCGCCTGGTACATTTCACGTTCTGCGTGCATCACGTAGCGGTGATAGCGATCGTGCATAAGCAGCTTCGCGCGCCAGGCGGGAAGAATACGCGTACGCTGTAGCAGCCAGCGTCGATGTACACCATCCCCGGCGCGGTAAATATCGCAGCCCGGAATACGTTCATGGCTCTGGACAATATCAAACTGCTGTTGCTGCCACAGCGCGCGCGCGGCGTGTGCAAAGCCGCGCTCACGGCTGATGCGGCCCCACTTTCGGGGATCGCAAATATGAATATGCCAGTCGTCCTGCTTTTCGCCCTGCCACTCACGGGTGATGACGTTGAGCTCAAGATTTTGATTGCTCAGCGCGGTAAGTGCCCTGGAGACAAAACGTTCTGCTCCGCCATCCGGACGATATTTTTGGCGCACAATGGCCAGACGATGAAGCTTCATTGCAGGTTTCTCCTTGCGGCGGAGACGACAGCATCAACGGGGATGGCGTCGAGATAACGTTCCGTCGTTTTTGTATCAATGGCGTCAGGGTTGGGAAGCGGGCCGTAGTCGCCTGCCCAGATGACCTCGCCGTTAACCTGCCATGGCGACCAGAACGTCAATTTTGACGGGCCAAACAGCGCCACGCAGGGCGTCTGAAGGGCGGCGGCCATGTGCATGGGTACGGAGTCAACGCCAATGAAAAGGATCGCGTGATCGATAAGCGAAGCCAGCTGGCGCAGGGTTAACTGCCCTGCCAGCGATACAACACCCGTCTGCGGGGAGGCGGCAAGAATACGGTCAATCATCGCCAGCTCTTTCTTATCCGGTCCCGCCGTAAGGACGATAGTGTGGCCGTCCTGCTGCAACGCGGCGATAGTTTGCGCCATTTTGCCTTCGTCCCAGCACTTAAAGAACCAGCGTGAAGTGGGTTGAATAACGATGTAGCGGTCTCCCACGCCATTTTGCGTCAGCTTTTGGTGAGCATGGCGCCAGTCATCCGCGCTATAAGCCATGGTCACGGTAGGGTTGGCCATTACCGGCAGCGCTGACAGTATGGAGAGATTTTGTTCAACGGTGTGCAGCGACTGATGGCTGGCGACCGAGACCAGTTCACTGTGACAAAAACGCCAGAAGGCATTATTGCGCTTGTTAAAGGCGAACCCGAGCCGAACCGGTGCGCCGGTGAAGCGGGTAACAATCGCGCTGCGCCATTGATCGGCAAGATTGATCACCAGATGATAATGCTGAGCGCGTAAAGCACGAAGCAACTGCCACTCTTTTTGCAGGTGCTTCAGCGTCCCCAGCTGCTTCCATTTACGATCGATACCATAGATCGTCCCGATTGCCGGATGCGCGGCGAGCATGTCTCGCGTCTCTTCATAGAGAAGCACGTCGATTTGGGCTTCAGGCCATTTCTGGCGTAATGAATTGATGACGGGGGTGGTGAGTAACATGTCACCATGATGGCGAAGTTTGATCAGTAAAATGCGCAAATCAGGCGTGTCAGGTAAGTTATTCATCATCATCTTATCGGCGTTGTACTATTGGCAATTCTAATAGACCTGGTAACGACTTGCACTCTTTCTCCATAATGTCAGGAATTTCCCTGGAAGGGTTTACTCCTGCTTTCGGGCGTGCGTAACATAGCGCTAACTATTTTGTCTTGCGGGCTCATTATGAAAAAACCAGCGTTTATCATCACGATCGATACCGAAGGGGATAATCTCTGGCAGAACCACCGGGTGATCAAAACGGAAAACGCGCGCTACCTGGCGCGGTTTCAGGCGCTTTGTGAACGCTTCGGCTTTAAGCCCGTCTGGCTGACCAACTACGAGATGGCCGTCGAACCGGTATTCATTGAGTTCGCGAAAGAGGTCATAGCCCGCGGTCAGGGTGAGGTGGGAATGCATCTCCATGCCTGGAACAGCCCTCCGGAGCACGATCTGACCGGTGATGACTGGCGCTGGCAGCCTTATCTGATTGAGTTTTCAGACGAGGTCATGCGTGAGAAAGTGCTCTTCATGACCCACTTACTGGAAGAGACTTTCCAGACAAAAATGCTCAGCCATCGCGCCGGGCGCTGGGCATTCGACAGCCGTTACGCCCAGTTGCTGATTGAGCTGGGGTATCAGGTTGATTGTTCCGTTACGCCGCGTGTGAACTGGCGCAACGCGAAAGGTGCCCCGCAGGGTAAGGGCGGAACGAATTACCAGCATTTTCCCGATCGTGCCTACTTTTTGGACGTAGACGACATTTCCCGGCCGGGAAACAGCCCTCTCCTCGAAGTGCCGATGAGCATCCAGTATAAACACCCGGCATGGCTGAATTCCCTGAAGCAGGGTTATGATCGTCTGCGCGGTAAATACCGTTCTCCGTCAGTTAACTGGTTACGCCCGTCCGGAGGAAATGCGGCGGAGATGATTAAGGTGGCGCAGCAGTGCCTGGCTCAGGGGAATGACTACGTGGAGTTCATGCTGCATTCGTCGGAATTTATGCCTGGCGGCAGCCCTACTTTTAAAGACGAGGCCGCGATTGAAGGGCTGTATCAGGATCTGGAGCAGCTCTTTACCTGGTTATCAGATAAGACCGTGGGGATGACGCTGGCGGAGTTTTACCAGTACAAAAAATAGTTATGCCCGCCAGGCGGGCATATTTGTTATTGCTGTTTTGTTTGTGAGAAAGGTGTACTTAGCGCAAACAAAATCATAAAGAAGATTAAGGCTTCTGAACTGAGCAGTATGACATCCGTCAGTCCATACAAAAGCAAAAGAAGCATCGACGTCAGCAGCAGCGCGTTTCTGTTTCGTAGGGCATACACAATCATCGAAACGAAGAAAAAGAGCATTACCGCCACGCCGGGGATCCCCTGCAAAGAGTATTTCTCAATAAATTCATTATGCAGGTGGACTTTGATGTATTCGAGTGCACTGCCAAGGTGAGGATGGCCGTCTTTTATATACTGCCGTGTCCACGTTTCACGGTCTTCAAGTGATTGCCCCAACGGATGTGCAAGACCATTCGCGATCCCGACAGTCCACATCGAAAAACGTGCGCCAAGTGACGTGCGGTCATAGCCTTTCTGATAATTCTCAAATTCAATTTGGGTTTGCGTTATTTTCGGGGAAATTAACGGCTTGTAGCTCACGATGACAATCCCGGCCACAATACATAAAAAGATGAGAGTGGATTTGAGATGAATCTTTCTGAAATGATACAGCGTGAGCACAACCGCCAGAAGCAGATATAAACCCATCGCAGCACGGGTCCCCGTCAACAGTATGACGAAGTAAGAAATTAATATAGTGAAGCCCGCAACAACATACAGCTTCACGTTCTGTTGAAGGTAAAGACTGTATACGAAAGCCAGTGACAGGACAGAATAAACGTAAGCTGAAACGGTGGCACGGTTAATTGCCATCTCAACGCGAGTCATACCTTGCGAGGCCTGCCACAAGCCATACCCTGTGGCGAGCACAAACCCCAAGGCCGTTGCGAAGAAGAACAATTTCCTGAAGGTGTCCTTATCGATATAAATCTTAAAGCGGTCAATATAGAAAATCAGGACACTCGCTAAAATTAACTTTTTGCTGGCACCGAGATAGTCGCTGTAAAGGTTGAGGCCCTCGTTATGATACTCATAGACTAAGTACCAGCCGAGGTTAAGTAACCCAATCAGCAGAATGGGCAGCGCTATAGTAAAAGGTCGCAGAGTGATTTTTTTATATTCGAAAGCCAGGCCAATAATACTGACGTAAATAGCAATATAGAAAAACTCTCTTTGCTTCCCTGAACTGACCAATGCCAGCATCAAAGAGATGAGGCTCAAAGCGATCGTCAGTTGATAGAGCCGTGGTTTTATTTTTTCCATAACGCCTCAATAACCCTTTTTTTGTAGCTAAAACGAACATCGGTGGACAGGAAAAAAGACAATGTATACATGGCCTTTACGCGTTGTTTCACGAGCTGCAATTGTTGGTCTGTAAGACAGGACCGATGGTTGCTGTAAATATCAAACCAGTGGCAATTGACGAGATGTTTGTAGCGTGACGGAAATGTTCTTTCCATCTGTAACGTGCATTCGACAAGCGTTGAAATTTTGCTGGCGTCCAGACTGCTCGACAAACTGTCGCGACGCTTGATGTAATAATAATGCCCCTGGCGTTGATAGGCTATTTTGCTCGATTGCATCAACATTCCCGGGAAGACAGCGAAATCCTCATAACATAACATCGGAGGAATAGGGTTACTCTCGTACAGGCTACGATGAATAAACTGGCCAATGAGATGTGCCTGAAAGTCTTTATGACGTAAGAAGCGAGCGACTGCTTCATGTTGTAACAATGGCACAGGATTAAATCCCTGCCAGTCTGAAGTCATTTTCCGGGGATCGCGAATCTCAAGCAAACGTGTCAGTAACATATCCGGACGTTGCGCTTTCAGGAAGGCTATTGCGTCCCTCAGGCTGCCCGGCTTTAAGCAATCGTCACTGTCGAGCATCGTAATATACTCACCCGATGCCAGTGCGACAGCGCTGTTTCTTACCCGGCCTACGTTACGAAAGTTCACGGTGCGCGTTATGATCTGAGGAAATTTCGGCGACCACTCATCAATTATTGCCTGCGTGGCATCCTCAGAACTGTCATTGAAAATAATGACTTCAGTATCCTGAACGGTTGCTGCCAGCAGGCTTGAAAGCGTGGCGTGCAGCGTAGCTTCAGCGTTATGCGCAGCAATAATGACGCTTAAAAAAGCCATAAAAATTAGTTTCCTTGAGCGTCGGTAGCGCTAGCCAGTGAGCGGGCTTTTGGTAATGTACGGATAAACTGCTGAAGATCGTGTAACGCGGAGTCAGTGACAGAGAATAGCGCTTCCCGTTCTTGCGGGAAGTAATAGCGCGTTTCAAACACATAAGAACAAATGTTATCGTCATTCCCGATCAGCATCACATTGCCAAGCGGACGCTGTTCATAGTGACAACACGGTCCAAACAGCAGGACCACCGGCACGCCGACGGCGTCTGCGATGTAGACATTCCCTGAGTCAGACGCGATATAGCAGTCCATCTTAGAAATGGCCCAGGGAAGCTCTTCCAGCGAAATTTTGCCAATAAGATTGATAAAATTGGGGATTTCACCGTAAAGACGGGTGATATCGTCCATCCACGACTGTTCGTTTGGCGCGCCGAAGACATAAAACTCGCAGGGTAAATCAGCGAGTTGATCAACAATCCGCTTCCAGATAACCGGAGGGACGGTTTTGGCTTTATTGCCCGCCGCAATACTGATGCCGATGCGGATAACGCCAGGTTTATCAAGAATGGCCGGCCAGGTCGTCGGCTTGAAGAGCGGCTTTGTGGCGTGCTTGGGAGAGTCTTGCCACGTGAGCGAGCGGTCGGCCAGTTTCAGGTAGTTCGTCACCGAAAGCGTTTTTTTGCCATGCTCAACGGTACCGTCAGCCGCGAGATAGAAAATCCCGTGGTACCACCTGCGCGTGTAAATGCTTAAAAATTGTTTGTTTTTTGCATTACAGACGGCGGCAAAAAAGAGGTTCACGCTGTTGGGCTGTAGCAGGTAGACGTTGTCGTAGCGGTTCATGATCCTGCACGCGAAGCACAGTTTACGCCACAGGTTGCGCTTATGCTGCTCGATAAAATAGATCTGCTCAATAGTCTCATCATGCTTCGCCAGCGCGCCAACGCTGCGACTGATCAACACATCGCTTTTTTGCAGCCAGGCCAGAAGAGGCGTCGCATTAATAAAGTCACCGATTTTGGCTGTCTGAATGACAAGGTTCTTGCCCGTGTCCTTTCGAAACAGCTTCCGGATGAGTTTCACCGGAAAGAGTAAAATCAGCAGAAATACATAACTCATGGGTTAAATATCCCTGTTGGAAAGCCGATGGCTGCCCTGTAAATATGAAAAAATAGCATCTGCGCTAATATCCTTCGTTTGGTGCGTAGGGCTGACCATCTGATGCTGGTTTTTACCGTAACCCCCGATCAACCCCGGATCGGTCGGGCCGAAAATCGTGATATTAGGACGATCCAGTGCGGCGGTTAAATGGCTTAACCCTGTATCCACAGAAACGACGGCGTTAGCGCCCGCCAGCTGTGCGGCAACCTGCGCCAGTGTGAGTTTGGGTAACACCTCGACATGGGAAAAACCGGCTGCCAGACGCTCCGCACGCTGCCGCTCATGTTCAGCGCCCCACGGGAGTTTAATATGGATACCGCAAGGTTGCATTAGTTCAATCAGCCTTCTCCAGTGCGTTTCCGGCCAGTGCTTATCATCGCGCGTTGTGGCATGCAGGAAGACCAGATACGGCGCGATATCCCTGTCCGTTTCGCGCAGAAAATGCTGTGCGATGGCGTAGTCACCCTGGAGGTCGGGTTTTGCATAGCCGAGACTCTTAGCGAACAGCTCGCGGGTACGTTCCACGGCGTGCTGCTGCTTCGCAATATGGTGGCGACGATTATAGAACAGGCTCGCCAGCGGTTCGCGGGCGGTTTGCCAGTCCATGCCGTGCTTTACGCCGTGCGCCAGACGCGTGACCAGCGCGGCGCTTTTCACCAGCCCCTGGGCGTCGACGATCGCGTCGTAACGCCGGGCCTGCACCGCTTCGCGGAAGGCTTTGCGTTCGGCTTTAATCTGTGCGGAGAACCACGCTTTGCGCCAGCGGCGAATGGCCACCGGGATCACGCGATCAACCGCTTCATGCCAGGTGGGGATCTGCGCGAAGCCTTCTTCCACCACCCAGTCAAAACGGATGCCGGGAATGGCCCGCATGGCGTCCGTCAGCGACGGCAGCGTATGCAGAACATCACCCATTGAGGAGGTTTTAACGATCAATACCCGCATCCGTTATCCTTCTTCGCTCAACAGCAGTGCGTTGAGTTCTTCGAGAACACGCTGCGGGGTAATGTCGATCAGGCTCTGATGGTAACCTTCTGCGGCATCGCCTTTGCGCACCTTGTGGTAGCCGGTGATCAAACGGATCACGCGCGCTTTGTGCGACAGCGGCGGCGTGAAGTCCGGGCTGCTTGGGCCATACAGCGCGACCAGCGGACGATCCAGCGCGGCGGCGACGTGCATCAGACCTGAGTCGTTGCTGACCACGGCCTTACAGGCGGCAATCAGGATAACCGCCTGCTCGAGCTGCGTTTCCCCTGCCAGGTTGCGACACCAGGCCTGTTGCTCAGTGCTCAGCGTGGCGAGAATTTCATTGCCCGCCTCATGATCTTTCGCCGAGCCAAACAGCACAATTTGATAGCCTTCGTCGATAAGTTGTTTCGCCAGCTCTGCGTAGTGATAGTGCGGCCAGCGTTTTGCCGGGCCAAACTCTGCGCCGGGGCAGAAGCCAATCATCGGGCGTTCGGACGAAATGCCAAACGCGTTGCAGGTGTGGGATTTCTCCCCATCGCTTACCTGGAGTTGCGGCCACAGCAGCGGCTGCGGCAGATCTTTCGCGCTGCGCATCACGCCTTTGTCGTAGGCCAGCGCCACGTAGCGCTCCACCATCAGCGGCCAGGCCTCTTTATCCAGCACCCGGGCGTCGTTCAGCAGGCCGTAGCGCATTTCACCGCGCCAGCCGGTACGATGCGGGATGCCCGCAAAGAAGGGCACGAGGGCGGATTTGAAGGAGTTTGGCAGCACGTACGCGCGGTCATAGCGCTTCTCACGCAGGCTGTGACCGAGTTTGCGGCGTTCACCGATTTCCAGCGCCCCGTGGCCGAGCGGCATCGGGATCGCCTCGTTCACTTCCGGCATACGCGATAACAGCGGACGGCACCATGCGGGTGCCATCACGTCGATTATCGCCTGGGGATAACGCGCCTTGAGCGTGCGATAGAGACTTTGCGACATCATCATGTCGCCCACCCATGACGGGCCGATCACCAGAATTTTCATACTTATGCGTCGCGGTTCAGCCAGGCCATATATTCCGTTACGCCTTCGGCAACGGTCTTGAACGGCTTGTCGTAGCCTGCGGCGCGCAGGTTAGTCAGGTCCGCCTGGGTGAATGCCTGGTAGCGGCCTTTCAGCTTATCCGGGAACGGAATGTACTCAATGCTGCCTTTTTTATGGTACGCCAGCGTCGCGTCTGCCACCGCCTGGAAAGATTCCGCGCGGCCGGTGCCCAGGTTGAAAATGCCGGACACGCCATTTTCCAGGAACCACAGGTTTACTGCCGCCACATCGCCCACGTAGACGAAGTCACGCTTAAAGCCGTCGCTGCCTTCGAACAGTTTCGGGCTTTCGCCGTTATTTAACTGGGTGTTCAGGTGGAACGCCACGCTCGCCATGCTGCCTTTGTGGCCTTCGCGCGGCCCGTAGACGTTGAAGTAGCGGAAGCCAACAACCTGGGAGTTTGCTTCTGGCAGGATCTGACGCACGTACTCGTCAAACAGGAACTTGGAGTAACCGTAAACGTTCAGCGGCTGCTCATATTCGCGGGATTCGATAAAATCTGAAGTGCGCCCACCATAGGTTGCCGCGGAAGAGGCGTACAGGAACGGAATTTCACGCTCCAGGCAGTAGTGCAGGAGCTCTTTGGAGTACTGATAGTTGTTATCCATCATGTACTTGCCGTCCCACTCGGTGGTGGAGGAGCACGCACCTTCGTGGAAGATGGCTTCGATCTCGCCGAACTCTTCACCCGCCATAATCTGGATAAGGAAGTCTTCTTTATCCATGTAGTCAGCGATGTTCAGATCCACCAGGTTAACGAACTTGGTGCCGTCTTTCAGGTTGTCCACCACCAGAATGTCGGTGATGCCTTTGTCATTGAGGGCCTTAACAATATTGCTGCCGATAAAGCCCGCGCCGCCAGTAACGATGATCATAACTGTAACCTTTGAAGTATGAGTCGGGGAATATCCCGAACGCTAATCTCTTTATCATATCATCACAATGCTCAGGCTTCAGCCATTCACCGATATGCAGCAGGGGTACGCGTGATTTATGCTGCAAAAACGAGAAGAGATACTGCGTCATCTCGTCATGAACTATTGGTTTGGGTAATATGTGCCAAAATTTGCCGAGTCTGGAGAATTGCAATGCGTGGTGATTTTTACAAACAGTTAAACAGCGACCTCGACACCGCACGTGCGGAAGGGTTGTTCAAAGAAGAGCGTATTATCACGTCTGCGCAGCAGGCGGACATCACCGTTGCCGACGGCAGCCATGTGATCAACTTTTGCGCGAACAACTATTTAGGTCTTGCGAATCACCCTGAGCTAATTGCCGCGGCGAAAAACGGCATGGACACCCACGGTTTCGGTATGGCCTCCGTTCGCTTTATCTGCGGTACGCAGGACAGCCACAAGCAGCTTGAGCAAAAGTTGGCGAACTTCCTCGGAATGGAAGACGCGATTCTGTACTCCTCCTGCTTCGACGCCAACGGCGGTCTGTTTGAGACCCTGCTCGGCGCAGAAGACGCGATTATCTCCGACGCCCTGAACCACGCCTCCATCATCGACGGCGTACGCCTGTGCAAAGCGAAGCGTTTCCGCTACGCCAACAACGACATGGTGGAGCTGGAAGCGCGCCTGAAAGAGGCCCGTGAAGCAGGGGCTCGCCACGTCCTGATCGCCACCGACGGCGTGTTCTCCATGGACGGTGTGATCGCCAACCTGAAGGGCGTGTGCGATCTGGCGGATAAATACGACGCGCTGGTGATGGTGGATGACTCTCACGCGGTCGGTTTTGTCGGCGAAAACGGTCGTGGCTCCCACGAATACTGCGACGTAATGGGCCGCGTGGATATCATCACCGGTACGCTGGGCAAAGCGCTCGGCGGCGCGTCTGGCGGCTACACCGCCGCGCGTAAAGAGGTGGTCGAGTGGCTGCGCCAGCGCTCCCGCCCGTATCTGTTCTCCAACTCCCTGGCGCCGGCGATTGTGTCTGCCTCCATCAAAGTGCTGGAGATGGTGGAGTCCGGCGCTGAACTGCGCGACCGCCTGTGGTCCAACGCCCGTCTGTTCCGTGAAAAAATGAGCGCCGCAGGCTTCACCCTCGCCGGTGCTGACCACGCCATCATTCCGGTGATGCTGGGGGATGCGGTTATCGCGCAGAACTTTGCCCGCGAACTGCAAAAAGAAGGGATTTACGTGACCGGGTTCTTCTTCCCGGTGGTACCAAAAGGTCAGGCGCGTATCCGCACCCAGATGTCTGCGGCGCACTCGCCTGAACAAATTGAACGTGCGGTGGAAGCCTTTACCCGCATCGGCAAACAGCTGGGCGTAATTGCCTGAGGACGTGTGATGAAAGCGTTATCCAAACTGAAAGCGGAAGAAGGGATTTGGATGACCGACGTGCCGGAGCCGGAAGTCGGTCATAACGATCTGCTGATCAAAATTCGTAAAACCGCCATCTGCGGTACTGACGTTCACATCTACAACTGGGACCAGTGGTCACAGAAAACCATTCCGGTACCGATGGTTGTCGGTCACGAATATGTCGGCGAAGTGGTTGGCATTGGTCAGGAAGTGAAAGGCTTCAACATTGGCGATCGCGTCTCCGGTGAAGGCCACATTACCTGCGGTCACTGCCGTAACTGTCGCGGTGGGCGCACCCACCTGTGCCGCAACACCGTCGGCGTGGGCGTGAACCGTCCGGGCTGCTTCGCGGAATACCTGGTGATCCCGGCGTTTAACGCGTTCAAAATCCCGGACAATATCTCTGACGATCTGGCCTCCATCTTCGATCCGTTCGGCAACGCGGTACACACGGCGCTCTCCTTCGACCTGGTGGGTGAAGACGTGCTGGTTTCCGGCGCGGGCCCAATCGGCATTATGGCGGCAGCCGTGGCGAAGCACGTGGGTGCGCGCAACGTAGTGATCACCGACGTGAACGAATACCGCCTGTCGCTGGCGCGCAAAATGGGCGTCACCCGCGCGGTGGATGTCTCGAAAGAGAGCCTGACCGACGTGATGGAAGAGCTGGGCATGACCGAAGGCTTTGACGTGGGTCTGGAGATGTCCGGCGCGCCACCGGCGTTCCGCACCATGCTCGACACCATGAACCACGGTGGCCGTATCGCGATGCTGGGTATTCCGCCGTCAGATATGTCCATTGACTGGAACAAAGTCATCTTCAAGGGGCTGTTCATTAAGGGCATCTATGGCCGTGAGATGTTCGAAACCTGGTACAAGATGGCCGCGCTGATCCAGTCCGGTCTGGATCTGTCCCCGATTATCACTCACCGTTTCTCCATCGATGAGTTCCAGCAGGGCTTTGACGCAATGCGGTCCGGCCAGTCAGGGAAAGTGATCCTGAGCTGGGATAAGTAATTAAAAAGGGGCCAGCGGCCCCTTTTTTTACTGATTCTTTTTCTCTTCGTCCGTCAGGTAACGCACCTTGCGGGTGTAATCCTGGCCTTTGAACAGCAGTTTGTTATCCGGCGATTCCAGATACTTCTGCCATTCGGAAAGCGGGAAACCACCGTGCGCGCCAATCACCTCTTTCGGCACAACGGCTTCCTGACCGCCGATCTTCTTGGAGACCGGCCAGTTCATCCAGTCGCCCAGGTTAACCGTTTTTACATCCAGCATGTCCAGCAGCGCAGCGAGCGGCAGCTGATCGGTCGGCGGCTGCGTATCGTCCATCAGCTCCCAGGTATCCTGGAACAGCGTCAGCCACAGCGGGCAGATACGGCGCCAGGTCTTTTTGGTGGCGGCAAGAAACGCGCCGTTAACGTGATCGACCAGATACGGACGCACCGTTTCTTTATAATATGCCGGCACTTTCTCCGCTGGCGCGCCGTCCAGCTTGGCAATCATTTTGCCCTGACGGAAGCTGGAGTAGATGTGCATATCCGCCATGTTGATCTCTGGCATTTTAAGCAGGTTGAGATCGGAGTCGATCATCAGCACACCTTCACCGCGCGACTGCAACGGAGCGTTAAGCTTCACCAGACGACTGAGGTAGATCTGCTTATAGCGGTAACCTTCTTCACGTTTTGGAAGCGTGAGGGTAACAACGCGGGTTTTTGGCGGCAGCTCGCCGAAAGCGGATTCTGGCTGATCGCTGACAATAACAATCTCGCTGACGTCGGTGGCATAACGCTCTGCAAAGGTCGCTGACAATAACGCCTCTTCGACGAAATCCGCGCCCGTACACGGGATCACAATGGAATCCACCGCAACGAGATCGCGCGTGACCGGAAGGGAAGCGTAAGGAATGTTATGACGCCCGGTAATGTGGCGGTAGCGAGCATTCAGGAATTTAAACATGTTCTTCTCGTTTGGTTATTGCGCGCCAAGAACGGCCTCGACACCGTTAACATAGCTTTCAATGGCATACATGTTGCAGACATTCTGGTGTGCGGCAGCGGCGAGCCGGGCGCGCAGAGCAGGATCCTGCCAGATATTATCCAGATGTTGAGCAAGTTGCGACACGTCGCTCCAGGGGAACAGCAGGCCGGTTGACTCATGAACGATCAATTCTGCCGTGCCGGTCACTTTTGAACCAATCACGGGAATATTCAGCAGCATCGCCTCCAGCACGACGCGCGGCAGGCCTTCGCTCTTCGAGGCCAGAATAAATGCGTCAAAGGTGGCGAGATAGTCAAAAGGCGTGTTCTGGAAACCGGTAAAAATGACGTGTTCAGCAATACCTGACGCATCAGCCTGTGCCGCCAGTGCGCCGCGCTCCGCCCCTTCACCGACCAGCACCATCTTCCATTTTGCCTGCGGGTGCCTCTGGCTGAACTGGGCCAGCGCCTCCAGCGTGTGGTGGTTGGCCTTGCGAGGGATTAGCGAGCCAATGCTGCCGAACACAAACGTGTCGTCATCAATGTTCAGGCGCTGGCGCATCGCGCGTCGGTCGGGCAAAGGCTGGTGGATGTCGATGGCGTTGTTGACCGTGGTACACAGCTCGGGCCGGACGCCATGCTGAAGTAGCACGCGTTCAACGCCGTGCGAGACGGCGATAATTTTTGTGGCATGGGTATTCACCAGCTTCACCAGCGGCGGGGTCAGCACCGGTTCAATCCGGCAGTGCTGGATTATCCGCGCATGCAGGTTTGCGCCCGCCAGATACCCTTCTTCGTTAGAGCCTGGCTGGTTGTTCATATACAGCGTATCGAAACCACCTTCTCTAAAAATAGTCTCGATCTTGCTGACGTTGGGGCGAATGCGCCACAGGGTATCGATATGCCGCGTAAATGCTTTGCGCGCCGAACGCGAGAAAAACAGCAGACCACGTCCCGCTTCTTTCAGGAGTTTTGCCCATGCCGGTTGCTTACGTTGAGGGATAACCAGTAGCGGGATCCCAATGCTATTGAGCACCTGGCCTATCGTTTCACCTTCAGCACGACTATAATCACTGTAAAAACAACAAGTAATGTCGAATTTGTCGCGGTTGATTCGCTTCAGAAGCTCAAGCATACTGTTGGTACCTCCCCCCCATTCTTTGCCCGTGTCCAGGAGGAGGATTTTACGTTTTTGCGGCATGTCTGAATCCGTATGCTACCCTTCATCTGACCGCATTATAGAGAATTTGTTGAAATAAAATAGATTTTTTGTATTTCTTTGTCTTTTTATAAGAAAACATTTTAAACACGCTTATTTTAAAAGTGTGATTTAAGACTTTAATCGCCTCTTCTCAATTAGATACTATTAGCGCAAAAATTTATGTTGTTATTGAGAGAGTGAGAATATGTTTAAAATAACGGTCTGCTTATTAACGTTTAACTCCGAAAGAACGTTGCACGATGTTATTCCTCCTCTTTTAAAAATAGCGGATGAATTCGTTGTAGTTGATTCCGGAAGTACAGACTCAACGATATATATTTGCCAGAGTTATGGATTGTCGCCCGTATTCAAAAAATATAGCTGGCACGGCGAGCAGATGAACCATGCCGTATCCCATGCGCACAACGACTGGGTGCTGTGCATGGACAGCGACGAAATACTCGATCAAGAAACCGTTGATGCTATTTTAAAATTAAAAATGGGCGATGAACCCGAACCGGATATGGCGTGGCGGATATGTCGTCACTGGTTTGTTCTGGGAGAAAATGTACGAACGATTTATCCCGTCTCATCACCGGATTATCCTGTGCGTCTTTTTAACCGTACGCAGTCGCGATTTAATAACCGGCCAGTAGACGATCAGGTTGAAGGTTTTCTCCGCTCTGAACGTATTCCAGGTTATGTCAGACATGATACGTTTCATTCGCTGCATGAACTTTTTAATAAATTAAACGGATATACCACTCGCCTGGTTCAATATCAGACGATACGTCCTTCTCTTGGCCGCGGAGCGATCAGCGCTATCGGCGCATTTTTCAAATGGTATCTGTTTAGCGGTGCCTGGCGTCAGGGAAAAGTGGGTGTGGTGACAGGGTTTTATGCCACGGCGTACAGTTTTTTGAAGTATTTCAAAGCCTGGTATCAGGATCGGGAAAAGAGAGAGTCCGTTGCAAAAGAGCAGTCGGACTCTTACATAGCAGAATAGGCGTTAGCCGATCAGGCTTTTTTTCCCCAACCCTGCCACTGTTGCTGGACGTATTTAACCAGCGTACTGCTGCTGATGCTTTCGCCAATCACCGTGAAGAAGCGGGTAGCATAGACCGGTTCAGGCGGCTTTTTCAGCGTGCAGTTCTTCACGCCGCGGAATGGATTGCGCGGCTGCGTTGCGGGTGGTTGCGCGCTACCCGGACGAGAAGTATCCACCTGAGGTTCATTGAGCAGATCGCTCGGACGCACCAGCGTGATATCGGCGGATAAGCCCGGCAACATTTGCTGCAAAACGCGAACGGTAGACGGATGCGGATGCCCAATGGCAATCGCCGAACCGTTACGGCGCGCCAGCTGAACCGCGCGGTTGAACTGCACGCGGATATCCGCTTCGTTCTGGGAGTCATCCAGGAATACTTTGCGCTTGATGACTTTCACGCCCGTCCCCTGAGCGGCACGCATCGCCTGGCTGTTGCCGATGGTCATGCTGTCGAGGAAATAGAGATTGTAACGCTCCAGCGCCTGCATCACTTTCAGCATACCGTACAGGCTGGAGGTCATCGCGCTGCCCATATGGTTATTCAGGCCCACGGCATACGGCACTTTATTGTACGCATCGCGGATGATGCGATCGATCTCGTCGCTGCTCATGTCCGGGCGCAGAGTATCTTTTTCCAGCGGCTGCTTGCTGAGGGGGGCCATCGGCAGATGGATGAGGACCTGATGGCCGCCATTGTGCGCTTTGGTCGCCATTTCATGCGCGTGAGGCGCATTAGGCAGGACGGCGACAGAGATGGCTGGCGGCATCGCCAGCACCTGATTTTCATAGTGTGGTCGGTAACCGAAGTCATCAATCACAATCGCGAGTTTGCCTGCATAAACCGGTACAGCCAGCGCCAGTGCGCTGACTACGGAAAAAACAATTCGACGAAATTGAAGCAAAACCTATCTTCCCAACCACGGCTGTGGATTGACCGCCTGACCCTGACGACGAATTTCGAAATAGAGTGACGGGCGGCCCTGACCGCCACTGCTGCCCACAAGGGCAATGGGTTGACCCGCGCGCACCTGAGTGCCCACGCTGACCAGCGCGCTCTGGTTGTAGCCGTAAAGACTCATGTCGCCTTTACCGTGTTCAACCACCACCACGAGCCCGTAACCCTGTAGCCAGTCGGCCAGGATCACGCGGCCATCGGCGATGGCTTTCACTTCGCTACCTTCAGACGCACCGATAACGATCCCCTTCCAACGTAGCTCACCCTGCAACTGTTCGCCATAGCGATGCAGGATCGTACCGCGAACGGGCCAGTAAGCCTGACCACGCGGGGAGCCGAGGCCGCCGGTACGCGACATCAGGGAACGTTCATTTTCAGTCGGTTTGTAGGTGGTGCCTTTCCGGGAGGCTTCCTGCTGCTTATTACGCACCGCCTGCGCTTCGCGCGCTTCTTTTTCGGCGCGCGCTTTGGCCGCGGCTTCTGCCCGGGCAATGCTGTTACGCAGTCTGGATTCGTTGGCGCGCATTTCGCTCAGCTGGCTTTGTCCTTCCTGGATAGAGGACTCCAGCCCGGCGAGCGTCTTCTTACGCTCATTGCGCGCCTGCTCAAGCTTCTCCTGCTGCGCCTGCTGATCGTAGAGCAGCGTTTGCTGCTGGCTCTGCTTCTCTTCCAGCTCGGCTTTTTGCGTGGTGACTTCTTCGCGCGTCTGTTTCAGCTGCGCAATGGTCTCCTGTCGCGCCTGGTTAAGATAGCCGAAATAGGCCTGTAAACGCTGACCTCGCTGGCTCTCTTCACCGCTGAGGATCAGCTGAAGGCCTGTGTGCTCACCCTGACGGAAAGCGGCATCAAGCTGTGCAGCAAGGTTCCGCTCCTGGGCATCGCGCTGACGCTCCAGTTTCGCAATCGACGCGTTCATTTCATCGATTTGCTTATTGAGCTGGGCAAGGGTGTTTTGTGTTTCACGCAGCTTACGCGCGGCGGCGGAAATGGCCTCTTCCTGCTTTTTAAGCTGGGCGAGCAGGGTGGCGCGCTGCTGTTGCTGCTGACGCACCGCACGCTCTTTGGCGGCGATATCGGCCTGAATGGATTTAAGCTGATCGCGGTCATCCGCGTGGGCGGATGCGGCGCACAGCAATACGCCAGCGCTGAGTGCGCTGGCGCAAAGCAGAGGTCTGACTGATAACCGAAGCGGCTTCACGACCCATGTGATTGAAAAAATCGCCTTTCCCCTCATGGGGAGCGATTATTCCACGATGAACAGCGGCTTGCCAGTCATCTCTTCAGGGATTTCCATACCCATCAGCGACAACATGGTTGGCGCGATGTCGGAAAGCTTGCCGCCTTCCACAGCTTTCACTGATTTATCACCCACATAAATCAGTGGAACAGGCAGGTTGGTATGGGCGGTATGCGCCTGACCGGTTGCCGGGTCACGCATCTGTTCTGCGTTACCGTGGTCAGCGGTGATCAGCAGTTGGCCGCCTACGGATTCAACCGCCTTCGCAACCTGCTCAACGCAGTGGTCCAGCGCTTCAACCGCTTTAACGGCTGCTTCCATCACGCCGGTGTGGCCCACCATGTCGCCATTCGGATAGTTACAGATGATGGTGTCGTATTTACCGCTTTCGATCGCGGCCACCAGTTTTTCGGTCAGCTCCGCAGAGCTCATTTCTGGCTGGAGATCGTAAGTGGCGACTTTCGGCGAGTTAATCAGGATGCGGTCTTCGCCTTCAAACGGCTCTTCTACGCCACCGTTAAAGAAGAAGGTCACGTGCGCATACTTCTCAGTTTCGGAGATGCGCAGCTGCGTTTTATCGTTTTTCGCCATCCACTCGCCGAAGGTATTTTCCAGGGAAGCGGGTGGATACGCGCATGGCGCTTTGATATCCGCTGCATATTCGGTCAACTGGATGAAATCGATCTTCGCCACTTTCTTACGGGCGAAACCGTCGAAATCGCTGTTGACGAAGGCGCGGGTGATTTCGCGCGCGCGGTCAGCACGGAAGTTCATGAAGATCAGCGCATCGCCATCTTCCATGGCGGCATCGGCCTGGCCTTCAGCGCGGATCACGGTTGCCTTCACAAATTCGTCGTTTTCATCACGCGCGTAAGCCGCTTCCAGGCCTTCAACGGCGGTCGGGAACTGGAACTCGCCTTTTGCCAGGGTCAGCAGATCATAGGCTTGCTCAACGCGGTCCCAGCGGTTGTCACGGTCCATGGCATAGTAACGGCCAATGATGGACGCCACGCGGCCTTTGCCCATTGCGGCAAATTTATCTTCAAACGCTTCAAGAGAACCTTTTGCGCTGCGTGGCGGCGTATCGCGACCATCCAGGAAGGCGTGCAGATAGATTTTTTCCGCACCGCGCTCGGCGGCCAGTTCTACCATCGCCATGATGTGATCTTCGTGGCTGTGAACGCCGCCCGCAGAGAGCAGACCCATAATGTGAACGGCCTTGCCTGCGGCAACGGCTTTATCAACCGCTCCGGTGAGCGTTGGGTTGGCAAAGAATGTACGTTCTTTGATTTCAACGTCCAGGCGCGTCAGGTCCTGATAAACGATACGGCCCGCACCCAGGTTAACGTGACCCACTTCAGAGTTGCCCATCTGACGATCCGGCAGACCCACTTCCAGGCCAGACGCATCAATCAGGGTGTGGGGACGTTTTGCCCATAGCGCATCCATAACCGGGGTTTTGGCGTTGAAAATGGCGTTATCCTGTTGATCTTCACGGTAGCCATAGCCATCCAGAATCACCAGTACCATAGGTTTTTTAGAAACCGACATTGCGACAACCTCATGCTCAAGAGACAAAAAATTTGCGTAATTTTACTACAGCTGAATCGATAAAATAGCCGCAGAAGATCAAAGAAAGCGCGGGGGCAATGCTGTTCTCAGGCCATTTTGAGGCTTTTTTTACGTGGCATGCCGCAGAAAATAGATTAGCTTTATGTCGCTGGCTGTATTTGCCACAGCGCACAGGTATACTCCTGTCCTGGTTTTTTTAATCACTTAGTCGGGAGTTGTTACCCCCCATGCAAGAAATTATGCAATTCGTTAGCCGCCACCCGGTTCTGAGCATCGCGTGGATTGGCCTGCTGGTCGCTGTACTGTTCACCACATTTAAGGGACTGACGTCTAAAATTAAGGTGATCACCCGCGGTGAAGCGACACGTCTGATCAACAAAGAGGACGCCGTGGTTGTCGATCTGCGTCAGCGCGACGATTTCCGCAAGGGCCACATCGCAGGTGCTATCAACCTGCTGCCAGCGGAAATTAAAGCGAACAACATTGGTGAGCTGGAGAAGCATAAAGCCCAGCCGATTATTGTTGTTGACGGCACTGGCATGCAGGCGCAGGAATCTGCCAACGCACTGCATAAAGCAGGCTTTGAAAACGTAATGGTGCTGAAAGAAGGCATCTCCGGATGGAGCGGGGAGAATCTTCCTTTAGTGCGCGGTAAATAAGGAGTTAAGTGATGGCCAATATTGAGATCTACACCAAAGCAACGTGCCCGTTCTGCCACCGAGCGAAAGCGCTGCTGTCCAGCAAAGGCGTAACGTTCAAGGAACTGCCGATCGATGGTGACGCGATTAAACGCGAAGAGATGATCCAACGCAGTGGTCGCACAACGGTTCCACAGATTTTTATTGATGCGCAGCACATTGGCGGCTGTGATGACTTGTATGCGCTCGACGCCCGTGGTGGACTCGATCCGCTGCTGAGCTAGAGACTTTAGGACAATTAAAAAGGGTTTTTCCATGTCAGAACAAAATAACACCGAGATGACTTTCCAGATCCAGCGCATCTACACCAAGGATGTCTCTTTCGAAGCGCCAAATGCGCCGCACGTTTTCCAGAAAGACTGGCAGCCAGAGGTTAAACTTGATCTGGATACCGCATCCACCCAGCTGGCGGATGATGTGTATGAAGTCGTACTGCGTGTCACCGTGACTGCCTCTCTGGGCGAAGAAACTGCATTCCTGTGCGAAGTTCAGCAGGGCGGTATCTTCTCCATCGGCGGCATCGAAGGCAACCAGATGGCACATTGCCTGGGTGCATACTGCCCGAACATCCTGTTCCCGTATGCGCGTGAATGCATTACCAGCCTGGTTTCTCGCGGTACATTCCCGCAACTGAACCTTGCGCCAGTAAACTTTGATGCGCTGTTCATGAACTATCTACAGCAGCAGGCTGGCGAAGGTGCCGAACAACATCAGGATGCCTGATGAGCACTGTTAATGCGTCAATGACTGTGATCGGTGCCGGCTCTTACGGCACCGCTCTTGCCATCACGCTGGCAAGAAATGGTCACGACGTGGTCCTGTGGGGCCACGATCCAAAACATATCGCGACGTTGCAACACGACCGCTGCAACGTGGCGTTTCTCCCGGACGTTCCGTTCCCTGACTCTCTGTATCTGGAAAGCGACCTCGCGACCGCGCTGGCGGCCAGCCGCAATATTTTGATTGTGGTGCCAAGCCACGTGTTTGGCGAAGTCCTGCGTCAGATTAAGCCGCTGATGCGTGCGGATGCGCGTATTGTATGGGCGACGAAGGGGCTGGAAGCGGAAACCGGACGTCTGTTGCAGGACGTTGCCCGCGAAGCGCTGGGAACCGCGATCCCGCTGGCGGTGATCTCGGGGCCGACGTTTGCCAAAGAGCTGGCTGCGGGCTTGCCGACGGCGATTTCGCTGGCGTCCACCGACCAGGCATTTTCCGACGATCTTCAGCAACTGCTGCACTGCGGCAAAAGCTTCCGCGTGTACAGCAACCCCGATTTTATCGGCGTGCAGCTGGGCGGCGCGGTGAAGAACGTCATTGCCATCGGGGCCGGGATGTCTGACGGCATCGGTTTCGGCGCGAATGCGCGTACTGCGCTGATCACCCGTGGCCTGACCGAAATGTCCCGCCTGGGCGAAGCGCTGGGTGCCGATCCGGCCACCTTTATGGGAATGGCAGGGCTGGGCGACCTGGTGCTGACCTGCACCGATAACCAGTCGCGTAACCGCCGCTTTGGCATGATGCTCGGACAGGGCAGCGATGTAAAAAGCGCGCAGGAGAAGATTGGTCAGGTGGTTGAAGGCTATCGCAATACCAAGGAAGTTCGCGAACTGGCGCACCGTTTCGGTGTTGAAATGCCAATAACCGAGGAAATTTATCAGGTATTGTATTGCGGAAAAAATGCGCGCGAGGCAGCATTGACCTTATTAGGTCGTGCGCGCAAGGACGAGCGCAGCAGCAATTAGCCGGGAAGTATCGTCACCTGAATGACCCAGCCAGCGCAGAACTGGCTGGTCATTAACTATCGTCTGGAGCAAGCAATGCCGTGTGAAGAACTGGATATCGTCTGGAATAATATTAAAGCCGAAGCCCGAGCTTTGGCCGACTGTGAGCCCATGCTGGCCAGTTTCTATCACGCGACGCTACTCAAGCACGAAAATCTCGGCAGCGCCCTGAGCTATATGCTCGCCAATAAACTGGCTTCCCCTATCATGCCTGCTATTGCCATTCGCGAGGTGGTGGAAGAGGCCTACGCCGCAGATCCGGAGATGATTGCTTCTGCCGCCTGCGACATCCAGGCCGTGCGCACGCGTGACCCGGCGGTGGATAAATATTCCACGCCGCTGCTGTATCTCAAAGGCTTCCATGCCTTACAGGCGTACCGCATCGGCCACTGGTTATGGAATGAGGGACGCCGCGCGCTGGCCATCTTCCTGCAAAACCAGGTGTCCGTGACCTTCCAGGTCGATATTCACCCGGCGGCGAAAATTGGCCGCGGGATCATGCTCGATCACGCCACCGGCATTGTTGTCGGGGAAACGGCGGTGATCGAAGATGACGTGTCGATCCTGCAATCCGTTACGCTGGGCGGTACCGGTAAAACCAGCGGCGATCGCCATCCGAAAATTCGTGAAGGGGTGATGATTGGCGCGGGTGCTAAAATCCTCGGCAATATTGAAGTCGGACGCGGCGCGAAGATTGGCGCGGGGTCGGTTGTGCTCCAGCCTGTACCGCCGCACACCACCGCCGCTGGCGTCCCGGCGCGCATCGTCGGTAAGCCAGACAGTGATAAGCCGTCGATGGATATGGATCAGCACTTCAACGGTATTCACCACACCTTCGAATACGGCGACGGTATCTGAACGCCGGAACACCTAAATAAAAAAGCCCGGTGAGTCAATGCACCGGGCTTTTGATTAGTTGCGGTATAACACTTTGATAATGTGATAGCCGAATTGTGTGTGCAGTGGGCCAGTTGGCTCCAGCACCGGGCAGGAGAAGACCACTTTATCAAACGCCGGGACCATCTGGCCCTGGCGGAACTCGCCTAAGTCACCACCGCGTTTGCCTGACGGGCAAATCGAGTGTTTCTTCGCCAGTTTGCCGAAGTCGGCGCCGTTTTTAATCTGTTCGAGCAGATCCTGTGCCAGTTTCTCTTCTTTAACAAGGATATGCAGTGCTGCTGCTGTTTTTGCCATGATCGTGCCTTGAGTCGACTAGTTTACGATCGGTATACTACCACGCGTTTTTCCTCCTCTCCCGACTTTCATTGAGTGACCATTTATGCGTTTAAACCCCGGACAACAACAAGCTGTCGAATTCGTCACCGGACCCTGCCTGGTGCTGGCGGGAGCGGGCTCCGGTAAAACACGCGTGATCACCAACAAAATCGCCCACTTAATTCGGGGTTGTGGATACCAGGCGCGCCATATCGCGGCGGTCACCTTTACCAACAAAGCGGCGCGTGAGATGAAAGAGCGCGTCGGCCAGACGCTGGGCCGTAAAGAGGCGCGCGGGCTGATGATCTCCACCTTCCACACGCTGGGTCTGGATATCATCAAGCGCGAATACGCGGCGCTGGGCATGAAGTCCAACTTTTCTCTCTTTGATGACACCGACCAGGTGGCGCTGCTTAAAGAGCTGACGGAAGGGCTGATCGAAGATGACAAAGTGCTGTTGCAACAGCTGATCTCGACGATCTCGAACTGGAAAAACGATCTGATGACGCCGGCCCAGGCAGCGGCAAGCGCTAAAGGCGAGCGCGACCGCATCTTTGCCCACTGCTACGGTCTGTACGACGCGCATATGAAAGCCTGCAACGTCCTGGATTTCGACGATCTGATCCTGCTGCCGACGCTACTGCTTCAGCGGAATGAAGAGGTGCGCGAGCGCTGGCAGAACAAAATTCGTTACCTGCTGGTGGATGAATACCAGGATACCAACACCAGCCAGTACGAGCTGGTGAAGCTGCTGGTAGGGCAGCGTGCACGCTTTACCGTCGTAGGCGATGACGATCAGTCGATTTACTCCTGGCGTGGCGCACGTCCGCAAAACCTGGTGCTGCTGAGCAAAGACTTCCCGGCGTTGCAGGTGATTAAACTGGAGCAGAACTACCGTTCCTCCGGGCGTATCCTGAAGGCGGCGAACATCCTGATTGCCAATAACCCGCACGTCTTTGAGAAGCGCCTGTTCTCCGAACTGGGTTACGGTACAGAGCTGAAAGTGCTCAGCGCCAACAACGAAGAGCACGAAGCGGAGCGCGTAACGGGCGAGCTGATTGCCCATCACTTCGTCAACAAAACTGAATACAAGGATTACGCGATCCTCTATCGCGGAAACCACCAGTCGCGCGTCTTTGAAAAGATGCTGATGCAGAACCGCATTCCCTACAAAATCTCCGGCGGTACGTCGTTCTTTTCGCGTCCGGAAATCAAGGATCTGCTGGCCTATCTGCGCGTGCTGACCAACCCGGATGACGACAGCGCTTTCCTGCGCATCGTGAATACGCCGAAACGTGAGATTGGCTCTGCGACGCTGCAAAAGCTGGGTGAATGGGCGATGACCCGCAACAAAAGCCTGTTCACCGCCAGCTTCGATATGGGGCTGAGCCAGACCCTGACCGGGCGCGGTTATGACGCCTTAACCCGCTTTACCCACTGGCTGGGTGAGGTGCAGCGTCTGGCTGAGCGCGAGCCGGTGGCAGCTGTGCGCGATCTGATCCACGGCATTGATTACGAATCCTGGTTGTATGAAACCTCCGCCAGCCCGAAAGCAGCCGAGATGCGCATGAAAAACGTTAACCAGCTCTTCAGCTGGATGACCGAAATGCTTGAAGGCTCTGAGATTGACGAGCCCATGACCCTGACGCAGGTGGTCACCCGCTTCACGCTGCGCGATATGATGGAGCGCGGCGAAAGCGAAGAAGAGGCCGATCAGGTTCAGCTGATGACGTTACATGCCTCGAAAGGGCTGGAGTTCCCCTATGTCTATCTGGTGGGGATGGAAGAGGGCCTATTGCCGCACCAGAGCAGCATTGATGAAGATAACGTCGACGAAGAGCGCCGTCTGGCCTACGTGGGGATCACCCGTGCGCAGAAAGAGCTGACGTTTACACTGTGCAAAGAGCGCCGTCAGTATGGTGAGCTGGTGCGCCCGGAGCCGAGCCGTTTTCTGCTTGAGTTGCCTCAGGACGATCTTATCTGGGAGCAGGAGCGTAAAGTCATTACCGCTGAAGAGCGTATGCACAAAGGGCAGGCAAACGTGGCAAACATTCGCGCGATGCTGGCAAAAGCCAAAGAGAAGGGATAACTATTTGCAGGCCGGGAAAGGCAAAGCCGCCACCCGGCACGCTTCAAAGGGTCACTTCACATCAAGCGCCCAGTGCACATAGCTCTGCCACTGGTACTCCTGCTCAATCAGTTCCGCCCCAAGCGGATGATCCTCAAGCCAGTTTTCCGGCAGCGTCAGCGTCAGTTTCTCATCGTCTGCCGCCAGCGTAATGGCGGGCAGCAAATCATCACGACGCCGACTGGCAAACAGGATCGCCAGCCGAAGCAGACGACACAGATGCTCCGCCACGCGCGGCGGCACAGCGTTCTGCTGGTGAAGGGAAGAGAGATCGACGGCGTTAGTCTGATTTAGCAGCAGGGTAGCCAGCAGCTTCTTCTGGGCGGGCGTATAGCCCGGCAAATCGAGATTACGCACCAGCCAGGCCGCGTGCAGCGGTGCCTGCTTGTACTCCACGCTGAGACCAATTTCATGTAGCGCACAGGCGCTTAGCAACAGATCGCGGCTTAACGGTTCAATATCCCAGCTTTTTTTCACCTGATCGGCAAACTGTGACGCCAGTTGACTCACTCTCTGTGCCTGGTCGGTATCCACAATAAAGCGGCGCTGAACGTTACGCAGCGTACGGCTACGGATGTCCTGATCGACCGACTGGTGCAGCATTCCGTAGACCAGACCTTCGCGCAACGCACCGCCTGCCAGAGTCATACACTGGATATTCAGTTCAGTAAAAATGGCGATCAGAATGGCGAGCCCACTGGGGAAAACCAGCGCGCGTTCGAGCGTCAGCCCTTCTATTTCAAGCTCTTCCAGACGACCACACTGGATGGCGCGCTGTTTAAGCTGCTGGAGTTTGGCAAGCGTGATCCGCTCGTCCATTCCCTGTGCCATCATGATTTCCTGCAACGCCTGAACGGTCCCGGACGCGCCGACACACACTTTCCAGCCGTGATAGCGCAGTTCGTCCATGACCGGGCGCAGGACCGCGCGCGCCGCGTTTTCCGCCTCGTCAAAATTCTCTTTGGCAAGGTTTCGATCGGTAAAGTAGCGTTCCAGCCAGGTCACACAGCCCATCGACAGGCTGAAGAGCGACGTCGCCTGCGCGCCTGTACCCGTGACCAGTTCGGTACTGGCACCACCGATATCGACCACCAGACGGCGATCGTCGCCGCCGGTCGTGTGCGCCACACCCTGATAAATCAGACGCGCTTCTTCTTCACCGCTGATGACCTGCACCGGACAGCCCAGAATTTCCTGTGCTCTGGCAATGAAATCGCCAGCGTTAACCGCCAGACGAAGGGTCGCCGTGGCAACAACGCGAATTTGACTGAGCGGGATATCCTGCAAACGTTCTGCAAACAGACGCAGACACTGCCAGCCACGTTCCATGGCTTCCGGGGAGAGGTGATTATCGCTGCTCAGGCCCGCCGCGAGGCGGACCTTGCGCTTAATGCGCGTCAGCGTTTGTATGCTTCCCGCCACCTCGCGCACAACCAGCATATGAAAACTATTCGAACCGAGATCAATTGCCGCATAAAGCGAGGTGGAGCTGAGCATATTTTTTAACCTGAACGACGACGATTACGCGGTGCACCGCCGGAACGACGCGGACCATTGCCGGAGCGTGGACGGGTAAGGCGCTTAGGTGGCGGCAGCTCGCTCAACAGCGCGTCCGGATTGTATTTGCTCTGTGGAATAGAGTGACCGATGTAGGTCTCAATGGCCGGAAGATTCAGCGCATACTCTTCACACGCAAGGCTGATGGAGTGACCGCTTGCGCCGGCACGACCGGTACGACCGATACGGTGTACATAGTCTTCACAGTCATCTGGCAGGTCATAGTTAAAGACGTGCGTCACGGCTGGAATGTGCAGGCCACGGGCCGCCACGTCGGTCGCGACCAGAATATCAAGGTCGCCACGAGTAAATTCGTCGAGAATGCGCAGGCGTTTTTTCTGCGCCACGTCGCCGGTCAGCAGGCCCACACGGTGACCATCTGCCGCCAGGTGACCCCAGATATCTTCACAGCGGTGTTTGGTGTTCGCGAAGATAATCGCGCGATCCGGCCACTCTTCTTCGATCAGGGTTTGCAGCAGGCGCATTTTCTCTTCATTAGAAGGATAGAAAAGCTCTTCTTTAATGCGGTGCCCGGTTTTCTGCTCCGGTTCTACTTCCACATATTCCGCATTGTTCATCTGCTCGAATGCGAGTTCACGTACGCGGTATGACAGGGTTGCGGAGAACAGCATGTTCAGACGCTGGTTTGCCGCAGGCATACGGCGGAACAGCCAGCGGATGTCTTTAATGAAGCCCAGATCGTACATGCGGTCTGCTTCATCCAGCACCACGACCTGGATTGCGCCGAGGTTGATATGGTTCTGTTTGGCGTAGTCGATAAGACGGCCGGTGGTCCCAATCAGGATATCGACGCCGCTTTCCAGCACTTTCAGCTGTTTATCGTAGCCGTCGCCGCCATAGGCCAGGCCAAGTTTCAGGCCGGTGGCTTGCGCCAGGGGCTCAGCGTCTGCGTGGATCTGTACCGCCAGTTCTCGCGTCGGGGCCATAATTAGCGCGCGCGGCTGGTTAACTTTGCGGTCTGCAATCGCCGGGTGAGAAAGTAAATAATGAAACGTTGACGTTAAAAACGCCATCGTTTTGCCAGTACCGGTTTGCGCCTGCCCTGCAACGTCGCGACCGGCCAGCGTCAGCGGCAGGGCGAGAGCCTGAATGGGCGTGCAGTTATGAAACCCTTTAGTTTCAAGGGCTTCGATCACCTTTGGGTGCAGGGCGAAGTCGGAAAACTTCTGTTCTGTTAAATGTGTTTTGCTCATAGTGTGGTAGAATATCAGCTTACTATTGCTTTACGAAAGCGTATCCGGTGAAATAAAGTCAACCTTTAGTTGGTTAATGCGACATCAACACGTCGTTGGTGGAGACAAAACCAACGTACCAGGCTTATTCCTGTGGAGTTATATATGAGCGATAAAATTATTCACCTGACTGACGACAGTTTTGACACGGACGTACTTAAAGCTGACGGGCTGATCCTCGTTGATTTCTGGGCTGAATGGTGTGGTCCTTGCAAAATGATCGCTCCGATTCTGGATGAAATCGCTGACGAATATCAGGGCAAACTGACCGTTGCCAAGCTGAACATCGACCAGAACCCGGGCACCGCGCCAAAATACGGTATCCGTGGCATCCCGACCCTGCTGCTGTTCAAGAACGGTGACGTGGCGGCGACCAAAGTGGGCGCACTGTCCAAAGGTCAACTGAAAGAGTTCCTGGACGCTAACCTGGCGTAAGGTTTCTCAGCTGAGCGTCCAGAGCGCCTAATTAACGGCGAGATCTGGACGCCCGGCTTTAGTCGTGCTAAGTTAGCTATGACTACGTTTTAAACATATCTTGTTGTTTGAATCTTGTTTTACCCGATACTTCCCGTTGTTAACTTAAACAGTGCGTGAAGTTGCTAGATTCCGGGCTTGTCACTCAATCCGTCTTGTCGTTTCAGTTCTGCGTTCTTTCCCTGTGACCAGACAGCGAACAGACATGAGGTGATGGCCGCTAAACAGGCATGGATGACCCTGCCATACCATTCACAACATTAAGTTCGAGAATCACCCCGAGTTTAAGAACCCACACCATTATGAATCTTACCGAATTAAAGAATACGCCGGTTTCTGAGCTGATCACTCTCGGCGAAAATATGGGACTGGAAAACCAGGCTCGTATGCGCAAGCAGGACATCATTTTCGCCATCCTGAAGCAGCACGCTAAGAGTGGCGAAGATATCTTTGGCGACGGTGTGCTGGAGATACTGCAAGACGGATTTGGTTTCCTCCGCTCCGCAGACAGCTCCTACCTCGCCGGCCCTGACGACATCTACGTATCCCCTAGCCAAATCCGCCGTTTCAACCTCCGCACTGGTGACACCATTTCAGGTAAGATTCGTCCTCCAAAAGAGGGTGAACGCTACTTTGCGCTGTTGAAGGTTAACGAAGTTAACTACGACAAACCGGAAAACTCCCGCAATAAGATCCTGTTCGAGAACTTAACGCCGCTGCACGCGAACTCTCGTCTGCGCATGGAGCGTGGTAACGGGTCTACTGAAGACTTAACTGCGCGTGTGCTGGATCTGGCATCGCCAATTGGTCGTGGCCAGCGTGGTCTGATTGTGGCGCCGCCAAAAGCCGGTAAAACCATGCTGCTGCAAAACATCGCGCAGAGCATTGCTTACAACCATCCAGACTGTGTGCTGATGGTGCTGCTGATTGACGAACGTCCGGAAGAAGTGACCGAGATGCAGCGTCTGGTGAAAGGGGAAGTGGTTGCGTCTACCTTCGACGAGCCTGCTTCTCGCCACGTTCAGGTTGCGGAAATGGTTATCGAGAAGGCAAAACGCCTGGTTGAGCACAAGAAAGACGTGATCATCCTGCTCGACTCCATCACCCGTCTGGCGCGTGCCTACAACACCGTGGTGCCAGCTTCCGGTAAAGTACTGACCGGTGGTGTGGATGCCAACGCCCTGCATCGTCCGAAGCGTTTCTTCGGTGCGGCGCGTAACGTGGAAGAGGGCGGTAGCCTGACCATTATCGCGACGGCGCTGATCGATACCGGCTCCAAAATGGACGAGGTTATCTACGAAGAGTTCAAAGGTACAGGCAACATGGAACTGCACCTTTCTCGTAAAATCGCAGAAAAACGCGTCTTCCCGGCGATCGACTACAACCGTTCCGGTACCCGTAAAGAAGAGCTGCTTACCACTCAGGAAGAGCTTCAGAAAATGTGGATCCTGCGTAAAATCATCCATCCAATGGGCGAAATCGACGCAATGGAATTCCTCATTAACAAACTGGCGATGACCAAAACGAACGACGATTTCTTCGACATGATGAAACGCTCGTAACGCAAATAATCCCAGTAAACGCCACGTTTTTACGTGGCGTTTTTTATTTATGGACTATACGCTATTACCATACACTCCCAATTTTGACCGGTCGGTGCGAGAATGAGATAATTCGCACAGTAAAAATATTAATAGCTTGAATAATAAACAAATGGGTCGCAAGAGGTATGCTTTATGCCTTCTGGCTTGATGCCATCATGGTTATACTTCTTTGACTAACATATGTTGAGAACATCCATTGTGAACCTATTCGATACGTTTGCTGAACTAACCAGTATTTTTTTGTTTACTACTTGCTTTCTTTTTTTCGCGCGCAAGGTGGCAAAGTATCTGGGGTTAGTGGATAAACCCAATTTTCGTAAACGGCATCAGGGTATGATCCCCTTGGTGGGTGGTATCTCCGTTTTTGCAGGTGTCTGTTTCACTTTTGCTATCGCTGATTACTATATCCCTCATGCAAGGTTATACCTCAGCTGCGCGGCGGTTCTGGTTATTGTGGGGGCACTGGATGATCGTTACGATATCAGTGTAAAAATTCGAGCTCTCGTACAGGCTGCTGTTGGTATTGCCATGATGGTGGCAGCAAAACTTCACTTGAGCAGCCTTGGTTACATTTTTGGTTCCTGGGAGATGGTGCTCGGACCATTTGGTTACTTCCTCACACTCTTTGCCGTATGGGTTTCAATCAATGCCTTTAATATGGTCGATGGGATAGATGGTTTATTGGGCGGATTATCTTGTGTCTCATTTGCTGCTATTGGCATTATCCTATGGTTTGATAGTCAATACAGCCTGGCAATGTGGTGTTTCGCCATGATTGCGGCCATTCTACCCTACATCCTGTTAAATCTTGGGGCGCTGGGCCGTCGCTATAAAGTCTTTATGGGCGACGCGGGTAGCACATTGATTGGTTTCACTATTATCTGGATCTTGTTGGAAACTACGCAGGGTAAAACTCACCCTATCAGCCCGGTAACGGCTCTCTGGATTATCGCCATCCCGCTGATGGACATGGTCGCTATTATGTACCGCCGTCTGCGTAAAGGGATGAGCCCGTTTTCTGCCGATAGGCAACATATTCATCACCTGATTATGCGCGCCGGCTTCACGTCTCGTCAGGCATTTGTGTTGATTACGCTTGCGGCTGCTATTCTGGCTGCGATTGGCGTTGCCGCGGAATACGCACATTTCATTCCTGAATGGGTAATGTTGGTATTATTCTTGCTAGCATTTTTCATGTACGGTTACTGCATCAAGCGTGCATGGAAAGTCGCGCGTTTTATTAAACGTTTAAAACGCAGGATGCGTCGGAACAGTGGCAAAAACACAACATTAACTAAGTAAAACCGGGACTATGATGACTCAACCGTTGGCGGGAGCGAAATCAGTGGGCACTGAGAACGAGCTGGATATTCGTGGTTTGTTTCGCGTGTTATGGCAGGGCAAACTGTGGATTGTGGGGATTGCCCTGGGGTTCGCGCTGTTAGCGCTTGCCTACACCTTCTTTGCAAAACAAGAGTGGAGCGCCACGGCGATCACAGACCGACCAACGGTGAATATGCTTGGAGGCTACTACTCCCAGCAGCAATTCCTGCGTAATCTTGATATCAAGGCCAATCTGGCGACCCCGGATCAGGCCTCGGTGATGGATGAATCCTACAAAGAGTTTGTGATGCAGCTGGCGTCGTGGGATACACGTCGCGATTTCTGGTCCCAGACGGACTATTACAAGCAGCGCATGGTCGGTAACAGCAAAGCGGATGCCGCGCTGCTGGATGACCTGATTAATAACATTCAGTTTATGCCTGGCGATGTGCTTCGTAACGTTAGCGACAGCGTGAAGCTGATTGCGGAAACGGCGCCGGACGCCAACAACCTGTTGCGTCAGTACGTTGCTTTTGCCAGCCAGCGCGCGGCCAGTCATCTGAATGACGAGCTGAAAGGCGCCTGGGCTGCGCGTACTATTCAGATGAAAGCGCAGGTCAAACGTCAGGAAGAGGTCGCTAAGGCCATCTTCGCCCGTCGCGTGCATAATATTGAGCAGGCGCTGAAGATTGCGGAACAGCACAATATTTCCCGTAGCGAAACGGATGTTCCGGCTGACGAACTCCCGGATTCAGAAATGTTCCTTCTTGGTCGCCCAATGCTTCAGGCGCGTCTGGAAAATATCCAGGCCGTTGGCCCTGACTTTGACCTTGATTACGACCAAAACCGCGCCATGCTCAATACGCTCAACGTCGGTCCAACGCTGGACCCGCGTTTTCAGACCTATCGTTATTTAAGAACGCCTGAAGAGCCTGTAAAACGCGATAGTCCGCGTCGCGCATTCCTGATGATCATGTGGGGGATTGTGGGCGCACTGACTGGCGCTGGCGTAGCGTTATTGCGTCGCCGCACAAACTAAGAACGCCGTCTACGATGAAGGCTGCGGCCTTCATCGTCTAATCGAAGAGAATCGATGTGAAAGTACTAACCGTATTTGGCACCAGGCCGGAGGCCATCAAGATGGCGCCTCTGGTTCATGCGCTGGCCAGAGATCCTGATATCGAAGCGAAAGTGTGCGTGACTGCCCAGCACCGTGAGATGCTCGATCAGGTCTTAACCCTCTTTTCTATCGTCCCGGATTACGATCTCAATATAATGAAACCGGGACAGGGACTGACGGAAATCACCTGCCGTATTCTGCAAGAATTAAAGCCTATTCTGGAGTCGTTCAAGCCGGATGTGGTGCTGGTGCACGGCGACACCACCACCACCGTGGCGACCAGCCTGGCTGCGTTCTATCAGCGTATCCCCGTTGGTCATATTGAAGCGGGTCTGCGTACCGGCAATCTCTATTCCCCGTGGCCGGAAGAGGCCAACCGTACGCTCACCGGTCACCTGGCGATGTACCATTTTGCGCCAACCGAGAACTCACGCCAAAACCTGCTGCGCGAAAATATCAGCGACAGCAAGATCTTTGTCACCGGCAATACGGTCATTGATGCGCTGATTTGGGTGCGTGACCGCGTGCTGGCTAACAGCGAGCTTCAGGCAGAACTCGCTGCGCGCTATCCGTTCCTGAACAACGGCAAGAAAACGATTCTGGTGACGGGCCACCGCCGCGAAAGCTTTGGCCGTGGCTTTGAGCAAATCTGCCACGCGCTGGCTGAAATCGCCGCGCAGAACGAGGATGTGCAGATTGTCTATCCGGTGCACCTCAACCCGAACGTCAGCGAACCGGTCAACCGTATCCTCGGCCACGTGGAAAACGTGCTCCTGATCGAGCCGCAGGATTATCTGCCCTTTGTCTGGCTGATGAACCACGCCTGGCTGATCCTGACCGATTCAGGCGGCATTCAGGAAGAGGCGCCTTCACTCGGTAAGCCGGTACTGGTGATGCGTGAAACCACCGAACGCCCGGAAGCGGTTACTGCCGGTACCGTGCGTCTGGTGGGAACGGATCCGCGTCGTATTGTCGAAGAGGTCACGCGCTTACTGCATGACGATGAAGAGTATCAGGCGATGAGCCGGGCCCACAATCCGTACGGTGACGGGCAGGCTTGTGGTCGTATTTTGCACGCACTTAAACACAATCGGGTAACGCTATGAGTTTTTCTACCATCTCTGTTGTTGGTCTTGGCTATATCGGGCTGCCTACTGCGGCGGCCTTTGCCTCTCGTCAAAAGCAGGTCGTTGGCGTAGATATCAACGCGCACGCGGTGGAAACCATCAATCGTGGCGAAATTCATATCGTGGAGCCCGATCTCGATCGCGTGGTGAAAAAGGCGGTGGACGGTGGCTTCCTGCGCGCCAGCACCACGCCGGTAGAAGCCGATGCGTACCTGATTGCGGTTCCTACGCCCTTTAAAGGCGATCATGAGCCTGACATGGTTTACGTCGAGGCGGCGGCAAAATCCATTGCGCCTGTGCTGAAGAAAGGGGCGCTGGTTATCCTTGAGTCCACTTCACCTGTTGGGGCTACCGAGCAGATGGCGCAGTGGCTGGCCGAGGCGCGTCCCGATCTCAGCTTCCCGCAGCAGGCGGGCGACCAGGCCGATATCAATATCGCCTACTGCCCTGAGCGCGTACTGCCCGGCCAGGTGATGGTGGAACTGATCAAAAATGACCGCGTGATTGGCGGCATGACGCCAGTCTGCTCCGCGCGCGCCAGCGAGCTGTATAAGATCTTCCTTGAAGGCGAATGTGTGGTGACTAACTCCCGCACCGCCGAGATGTGCAAACTGACCGAAAACAGCTTCCGCGACGTTAACATCGCGTTTGCGAATGAACTGTCGTTGATTTGCGCCGATCAGGGGATTAACGTCTGGGAACTTATTCGCCTTGCCAACCGTCACCCCCGCGTGAACATCCTTCAGCCGGGGCCGGGCGTGGGCGGGCACTGTATCGCGGTCGATCCGTGGTTTATCGTGGCGCAGAACCCGGAACAGGCACGCCTGATTCGTACCGCGCGCGAAGTAAACGACCACAAACCGCACTGGGTCATCAACCAGGTCAAAGCCACGGTCGCGGATTGCCTGGCCGACAGCGGCAAACGCGCCAGTGAGCTGAAAATTGCCTGCTTTGGTCTGGCATTCAAACCGAATATTGACGATCTGCGCGAAAGCCCGGCGATGGAAATTGCCGAAATGATCGCTGCCTGGCACAGCGGTGAAACGCTGGTGGTGGAACCGAATATTCATGCGCTGCCGGCAAAACTTGCCGGTCACTGCACCCTTACCGCCCTGGATGACGCGCTGGCGACGGCGGATGTGCTGGTGCTGCTGGTGGATCACAATGCGTTTAAAGCGGTCTCCGGTGATGCCGTACGTCAGCAGTATGTTGTTGATACCAAAGGCGTGTGGCGTTGAGTACCCTCAACGGCGTGCTGGAGTCCCTTGAGTGGGAAAGCGCATTCTTTGCGCGTCCCTCAGCGATAGTGCGTCTGCGCGACAATGCCCCTGCATTGCAGGAAGCAGACTTCAGCGCCTGGCAGCGCGTACAGGCTAAGATCCCGGCGGACCGCGCCGATCTGCTGGACGCCCTCCAGCAGCACGGATTCCGGCTGGTCGAGGGTGAGGTTGATCTCTCTGTTACCGTGGCTCTCCACGCCTCACCGGGCGCGGAAATTGCAACGGAGCAGGATATCTCCGTGCTGCGCAAGATGGCGGCGCTGGCCTTCGCTCAGAGCCGTTTCCGGGCGCCCTGGTATGCGCCTGATGACAGCGGTCGCTTTTATGCTCAGTGGATAGAGAATGCGGTCAAAGGCACGTTTGACCACGTCTGTCTGGTGTTCCGTACCGCCGGGGGGCAGATTCAGGGTTTTGTTTCGCTTCGCAGGCTCAACGAGCACGAGGCGCGCATCGGATTGTTAGCCGGGCGCGGCATGGGCGAGAAACTCATGCAGGCGGCGCTGCACTGGGCGGAGCAACAACAGGTATCGACGCTGCGGGTCGCAACCCAGATGGGCAACACCGCTGCGCTTAAACGTTATATTGCGAGTGGTGCCAGCATCGACGCCACCGCCTACTGGTTATACAGGTGACAAGATGATTCCATTTAACGCGCCTCCCGTTGTGGGCACTGAACTTGATTACATGCAGTCTGCTATGGGTAGCGGCAAGCTCTGTGGCGACGGCGGTTTTACCCGCCGCTGCCAGCAGTGGATGGAGCAACGTTTTCACAGTGCCAAGGTACTGCTGACGCCGTCCTGTACCGCATCGCTAGAGATGGCGGCGCTGCTGCTGGATATCCAGCCCGGCGATGAAGTGATCATGCCGAGCTACACCTTCGTCTCCACGGCGAACGCGTTTGTCCTGCGCGGGGCGAAAATCGTGTTTGTGGATATCCGTCCGGATACCATGAACATCGACGAAACGCTGATTGAAGCGGCGATCACCGATAAAACGCGGGCGATTGTGCCGGTACATTACGCGGGCGTAGCCTGTGAGATGGACACCATCATGGCCATCGCTAAAAAGCACAACCTGTTTGTGGTGGAAGACGCCGCGCAGGGCGTGATGTCCACCTACAAAGGACGCGCGCTGGGCACCATTGGTCATATCGGCTGCTTTAGCTTCCACGAAACCAAAAACTACACCGCAGGCGGCGAAGGCGGCGCGACGCTGATTAACGATCGTGCCCTGGTGGAGCGTGCGGAAGTGATCCGTGAAAAAGGGACCAACCGCAGCCAGTTCTTCCGCGGTCAGGTGGATAAGTACACCTGGCGCGATATCGGCTCAAGCTACCTGATGGCGGACTTGCAGGCCGCGTATCTCTGGGCGCAGCTGGAAGCGGCAGAGCGCATCAATCTGCAACGCCTCTCCCTGTGGCAAACCTACTACGACGCGCTGGAGCCGCTGGCAAAAGCCGGACGTATTGAACTGCCGACCATTCCGGCAGACTGCATCCACAACGCCCACATGTTCTACATCAAGCTGCGCGATAACGACGATCGCAGCAAGCTGATTGCCTGGCTGAAAGAGGCGGAAATTATGGCGGTATTCCACTATATTCCGCTGCACTCCAGCCCGGCGGGCGAAGCCTTCGGGATGTTTGCCGGTGAAGACCGCTACACCACCAAAGAGAGCGAACGTCTGCTCCGCCTGCCCCTGTTCTACAACCTCGCGCCGGTGAACCAGCGTACGGTGATCAATTCGCTTCTGAGTTATTTCGCCTGATATGTCTCTGGCAAAAGCGTCGGTGTGGACGGCAGCGTCCACGCTAGTAAAAATTGGCGCCGGGTTACTGGTCGTCAAGCTGCTGGCCGTCTCATTTGGTCCGTCAGGCGTTGGGCTGGCAGGGAACTTCCGCCAGCTGGTCACGGTGCTTGGCGTGCTGGCGGGGGCCGGGATATTCAATGGCGTCACCAAATACGTCGCGCAGTATCATGACGATGCCGAAAAGCTTCGCACGGTGGTGGGCACCTCCTCTGCTATGGTGCTGGGCTTCTCTACGTTGCTGGCCATCGTCTTTTTGCTGGCGGCGGCACCCATCAGCCAGGGGCTGTTCGGACACACGCATTATCAGGGGCTGGTGCGCCTGGTGGCGCTCGTTCAGATGGGGATCGCCTGGGCGAACCTGCTGCTGGCGCTGATGAAAGGCTTCCGTGATGCCGCCGGGAATGCGCTGGCGCTGATCCTCGGCAGCATCATCGGCGTTGTCGCCTATTACTTTTGCTATCGGCTGGGCGGCTATGAAGGCGCGCTGCTGGGGCTGGCGCTGGTGCCTGCGCTCGTTGTCATTCCGGCAGCGTTTATGCTGATGCGCAGAGGCAATGTCCCGCTGAGTTACCTGAAACCGCAGTGGGACAAGATGCTGGCGGGGCAGCTCGGTAAGTTCACCCTGATGGCGCTCATCACTTCGGTAACGCTTCCCGTTGCCTACGTGATGATGCGAAACCTGCTGGCAGCGCATTACAGCTGGGATGAAGTGGGGATCTGGCAGGGCGTGAGCAGCATTTCAGATGCTTACCTCCAATTTATTACGGCTTCCTTTAGCGTCTATTTGCTGCCAACCTTATCGCGCCTGACTTCCAGGCAGGATATTACCCGCGAGATTTTTCGCTCCCTGCGTTTTGTGTTGCCGGCGGTTGCGATCGCCAGCTTTACCGTCTGGTTACTGCGTGATTTCGCCATCTGGCTACTGTTTTCGGCGAAGTTTACCGCCATGCGCGATCTGTTTGCCTGGCAACTGGTCGGCGATGTGCTGAAAGTGGGGGCCTACGTTTTCGGCTATCTTGTGATTGCGAAGGCTTCGCTGCGGTTGTATATCCTGGCAGAGATCGGCCAGTTTGCGCTGCTGACGGCATTTTCTCACTGGCTGATCCCCACCCACGGTGCGCTGGGGGCGGCTCAGGCCTATATGGCAACTTATATCGTTTATTTCGCTGCCTGTTGCGGCGTATTTTTACTTTGGCGTAAACGCGCATGACTGCACTGATACACATACTGGGATCGGATATCCCGCATCACAACCAGACCGTTCTGCGGTTCTTCAACGATGAACTGGCGTCCGGCACGCCCGATGCGCGCGAGTTTATGGTCGTGGGACGCGATAACGGCCTGAGCGCGGCGTGTCCGGCATTGCACATCACCTTCTGGCCAGACAAAGCGGCCCTGACCAAAGCCGTTGTCGCGAAAGCCAAAGCGGACCGAAGCCAGCGTTTCTTCTTCCACGGACAATTCAATACCGGGCTGTGGCTGGCGCTGTTAAGCGGCGGGATAAAACCTTCCCAGTTCAGCTGGCATATCTGGGGAGCGGATCTCTACGAAGTCTCCCGTGGCTGGAAATTCCGTCTTTTCTATCCGCTGCGTCGTCTGGCGCAGGCGCGCGTGGGCTGCGTTTTTGCTACCCGTGGCGATCTCAACTATTTTGCTAAACAGCACCCGAAGGTTCGCGGGGAGCTGCTCTATTTCCCAACCCGTATGGATCCGGCGCTGAACACCCTGGCGAATGACGCGGTTCGTGAGGGCAAACTGACTATCCTGGTGGGAAATTCCGGCGATCGCAGTAACGAGCATGTCGCGGCGCTGCGGGCGGTGCATCAACAGTTTGGCGATACGGTGAACGTGGTGGTGCCGATGGGCTATCCCGCCAATAACGACGCCTACATCGATGAAGTTCGCCTGCAGGGGCTTGCGCTGTTTAGCGCGGAAAATCTGCACATTCTCAGCGATAAGCTGGAATTTGATGACTATCTCGCACTGCTGCGAAAATGCGATCTGGGCTATTTCATCTTTGCCCGTCAGCAGGGGATTGGTACGCTGTGTCTGCTGATTCAGGCGGGCGTGCCGTGCGTGCTCAACCGCGAAAACCCGTTCTGGCAGGACATGGCCGAACAGCATATTCCGGTGCTGTTTACCTCTGACACGCTTAATGTCGAGGTGGTGCGGGAAGCGCAGCGTCAGCTCACGCTGGTGGATAAAAACAGCATCGACTTTTTCAGCCCGAACTACCTCACGCCGTGGCACCGCGCGCTGCGTATTGCTTCAGGAGACAACGCATGAGCCAGTTGCAATTTAGCGGCTTGCTGGTGGTCTGGCTGCTGAGCACGCTGTTTATCGCCACGCTCACCTGGTTTGAGTTCCGGCGCGTACGTTTTAATTTCAACGTATTCTTCTCGCTGCTGTTTTTGCTGACCTTTTTCTTTGGCTTCCCGCTGACCAGCATCCTCGTGTTCCGCTTTGATGTGGGCGTCGCTCCGCCGGAAATCTTGTTGCAGGCGCTGCTCTCTGCGACCTGCTTCTACGCGGTGTACTACGTCACCTATAAAACGCGCCTGCGCGCGGCGAAAGATACCACACCCCGTCGTCCGCTGTTTACCATGAACCGGGTAGAAACCCATCTGACGTGGGTTATGCTGATGACTATCGCCCTCGTCAGCGTGGCGATTTTCTTCATGCATAACGGCTTTTTACTGTTTAAGTTGCAGTCCTATAGCCAGATTTTCTCCGCCGAAGTCTCCGGCGTCGCGCTCAAGCGTTTCTTCTATTTCTTCATTCCGGCGATGCTGGTGGTCTTTTTCCTGCGTCAGGACAGCAAAGCCTGGCTGTTCTTCCTGGTCAGCACCGTCGCATTTGGCATTCTGACCTACATGATCGTCGGCGGCACCCGCGCCAACATCATTATCGCCTTCGCGATTTTCCTGTTTATCGGCATTATTCGCGGCTGGATCTCGCTGTGGATGCTGGCGGCGGCAGGGGTCTTTGGCATTGTGGGGATGTTCTGGCTGGCGCTGAAGCGCTATGGGCTGAACGTGGCGGGCGACGAAGCGTTTTACACCTTCCTGTATCTGACGCGCGACACCTTCTCGCCGTGGGAAAACCTGGCATTACTGCTGCAAAACTACGACAAAATCGAATTCCAGGGGCTGGCGCCGATTGTTCGCGATTTCTATGTCTTTATACCGACGTGGCTGTGGCCCGATCGTCCCGGTATTGTCCTGAACACGGCGAACTACTTTACCTGGGAAGTGCTGAACAACCATTCGGGCCTGGCGATTTCCCCAACCCTGATTGGCTCGCTGGTAGTGATGGGCGGAACGTGGTTTATCCTGCCTGGCGCGATCGCGGTCGGGCTGATCATAAAATGGTTCGACTGGCTATATACGCTGGGTAACGAAGAGACCAACCGCTACAAAGCCGCTGTTTTGCACAGTTTCTGTTTCGGTGCCATTTTCAATATGATCGTTCTGGCGCGCGAGGGGCTGGATTCGTTCGTCTCACGCGTGGTGTTCTTTATGGTCGTTTTCGGTCTCTGTCTGCTGCTGGCAAAACTGCTGTACTGGTTGTTTGACAGTGCAGGGCTTGTGCACAGACGTGAGCCACAGGGCAGCACAACGCTGTCGCAAGTCTGAGTAGGGATTATCATGACGGATACAACTTCAGCCCCGCGTTACGCGCTGCGTGGGCTACAGCTTATTGGCTGGCGTGACATGCAACACGCGCTGGATTTCCTGTTCGCGGACGGGCAGATGAAATCGGGCACGCTGGTGGCCATCAACGCAGAAAAAATGCTGGCGGTTGAAGATAATGCGGAAGTGAAAAGCCTGATTGAAGCCGCGGAGTTTAAATACGCAGACGGTATTAGCGTGGTGCGTTCAATTCGTAAAAAGTTTCCAGGCGCTAATGTGTCTCGCGTGGCGGGAGCTGACCTCTGGGAACGGCTTATGGAACGCGCAGGCGCTGAAGGCACGCCGGTATTTTTGATCGGCGGCAAGCCAGAGGTGCTGGCGCAGACCGAACAAAAGCTGCGTAGCCAGTGGAATGTTAACATCGTGGGCAGTCAGGATGGCTATTTCAGGCCGGAAGATCGCCAGGCGTTATATGAGCGCGTGCGCGACAGCGGGGCGAAAATTGTCACTGTCGCCATGGGGTCGCCGCGCCAGGAAATTCTGATGCGCGATTGCCGTCTGGTCAGCCCGGATGCGCTCTATATGGGCGTTGGCGGCACCTACGACGTCTTTACCGGCCACGTTAAGCGTGCGCCCAAAGTCTGGCAAAACCTGGGGCTGGAGTGGCTCTACCGCCTGCTTTCTCAACCGACGCGTATCAAACGACAGATTCGTCTGCTGCGCTACCTCGCCTGGCACTACACCGGGAAAATGTAATCAATATGCAGCGCGTTCTGCTGTTCGCGCTGCAACGCCCCCTGCAAAGCTGCTGAATTTCTGTGCAATGCATTCATTTTTTTAATGCATTGTTTGCCATTTGCCAGAATTTAAGAAACCATTCGCTCCGTATTTCAGTACCCCTCAAAACAATACCCGGCAATAAGTCGGGAAACAGCAAACACAACCGAGGAATTATGGCAGAGAAAAAACCGGAGCTTCAGCGTGGGCTGGAAGCTCGACATATTGAATTGATCGCGCTGGGCGGGACTATTGGCGTTGGCCTGTTTATGGGCTCGGCAAGCACGCTGAAATGGGCGGGGCCTTCCGTTCTGCTGGCGTATATTATTGCCGGACTGTTCGTCTTTTTCATCATGCGCTCAATGGGCGAAATGCTGTTTCTGGAGCCGGTAACGGGCTCTTTCGCCGTTTACGCCCACCGTTATATGAGCCCGTTCTTTGGCTATCTCACGGCCTGGTCGTACTGGTTTATGTGGATGGCCGTCGGGATTTCGGAGATCACAGCCATCGGGGTCTACGTGCAGTTCTGGTTCCCGGACATGGCACAGTGGATACCCGCGCTCATCGCCGTAGGGCTGGTGGCGCTGGCGAACCTTGCCGCCGTTCGCCTTTACGGTGAAATCGAGTTCTGGTTTGCGATGATCAAAGTCACCACCATTATCGTGATGATTGTTGTGGGTCTGGGCGTCATCTTCTTTGGTTTCGGTAACGGCGGGCACGCGATTGGTTTCGGTAACCTGACCGGGCACGGCGGCTTCTTTGCCGGCGGCTGGAAAGGCTTCCTGACGGCGCTCTGTATCGTTGTCGCCTCCTATCAGGGCGTTGAGCTGATCGGCATTACCGCCGGTGAGGCGAAAAACCCGCAGGTCACGCTGCGTAGCGCGGTAGGCAAGGTGCTGTGGCGTATCCTGATTTTCTATGTGGGCGCGATCTTCGTTATCGTGACCATTTTCCCATGGAACGAGATCGGCACCACCGGCAGCCCGTTTGTCTTAACCTTCGCTAAGATTGGCATCACGGCGGCAGCCGCCATTATCAACTTTGTGGTGCTGACGGCGGCGCTCTCCGGCTGTAACAGCGGAATGTACAGCTGCGGGCGTATGCTTTACGCGCTCTCGCAAAACAAACAACTGCCGGCGGTGATGGGTAAAGTCTCCCGCGTGGGTGTACCGGTGGCGGGCGTAGCGGTGTCGATTGTGATTCTGCTGATTGGTTCTTGCCTGAACTACATCATTCCGAATCCGCAGCGCGTGTTTGTTTACGTCTATAGCGCCAGCGTGCTGCCGGGGATGGTACCGTGGTTTGTCATTTTAATTAGCCAGCTGCGTTTCCGACAGGCGCACAAAAAAGCGATCGCCAGCCATCCGTTCCGCTCCATTCTGTTCCCGTATGCGAACTATTTGACGATGGCGTTCCTGATTTGCGTATTAATTGGAATGTACTTTAATGAAGATACCCGCATGTCGCTGTTTGTCGGGATGATCTTCCTGGCTGCCGTCACAGCTGCATATAAACTTTTTGGCCTGGGCCGCCGTGGCTCCGCCCATAAAGTGGAGGAATAAGCGGCAAAATGTGCAAACCATAACCAAACGCGCATTTTTTTCAAAAAAGCACTAGACAGCGGGGACGGAGGTACGTAATATCCAGCCCCGCAACGGCGCTAAGCGCCCGTAGCTCAGCTGGATAGAGCGCTGCCCTCCGGAGGCAGAGGTCTCAGGTTCGAATCCTGTCGGGCGCGCCATTTTAGTCCCGGCGCTAGAGCTGCGGTGGTCTGAGAAGTAGTCAGAACCGCGTGAAAGAATACAGTGGTGGCTATAGCTCAGTTGGTAGAGCCCTGGATTGTGATTCCAGTTGTCGTGGGTTCGAATCCCATTAGCCACCCCATTATTGAAAGAGTTGTGAATTGCGAAGGTGGCGGAATTGGTAGACGCGCTAGCTTCAGGTGTTAGTGTTCTTACGGACGTGGGGGTTCAAGTCCCCCCCCTCGCACCACGACTTTTAATGAGTTGAACTAAAAATTCAAAAAAGCAGTACATCGGCGAGTAGCGCAGCTTGGTAGCGCAACTGGTTTGGGACCAGTGGGTCGGAGGTTCGAATCCTCTCTCGCCGACCAATTTTGAACCCCGCTTCGGCGGGGTTTTTTGTTTTCTGCGTTTTTTATCCTGTAGCCTTTCCCCGACAACACTCTATATCTTTGTCGCGATTCAGCGACATATAACCCGTTAATATTAAAGAATTTATTATTTTACCTCTTAACCTGTCTCCTGGTGACGACATATCGCCGCCTTCAGCGCGATGTTGTATGGCTTCAGGCGGTTCTTAAGAGCATAATTTCCTTTTATCTTAAAATGTTGCGCGATGTAAAAGTTCTGCGTGTAAACCTGGCACATTACATGCAATAATATGCGTGTAGATGCTCATTCCATCTCTTATGTTCGCCTTAAGGCCTCATAAACTCAGGAATGACGCAGAGCCGTTTACGGTGCTTATCGTCCACTGACAGATGTCGCTTCGGCCTCATCAGACACCATGGACACAACGTTGAGTGAAGCACCAAATATGTTGTCTTACAGACCTGTTTTAACGCCTGCTTTTATAGCAGGCGTTTTTTTATGGGCGTAAAAAAGGAGGCCATCTGGCCTCCTGTTAATTACTGCTGCGTTCCGTTATTTTGCAACGTCAATAACAGCCCATCACGGCGCATAGCTGCGGCCTCTTCCGGCTTGTGCTGCTTGTCCAGCGAATCAGCAAGCCAGGCGTAATCAAATGCGTCCGGGCGTTGCTTCAGCGCGGCGCGGAAGGCGAGACTCGCCTCCTGCCACTCGCCGTGTTTCATCAGAGACTGGCCCAGCGTACTCCACAGCAGCGGACGATCGCCCACGGTTTTGATCTGCTGGCGCAGTGCTTTTTCAATTTGTTCCGGATTATTGGTTTTCAGACGCGGGATAACCATCACCAGGCGGTCATCATACTGTCGCTTGAGGCCGTCGAGGAGGATCTCCTGCGCGGTGTCATGGTCGTCACACTCAATCAGATGTTCTGCCATCGCCACCTGAAGAGGAACCTGCTGGCGCGTTTTGCGGCTCTGGTTTTTCCACCAGGTTTTCAGGCCGTCGCTGCCGAGATCGGCGCGCGCCTGATCCATCAGGCCAATCCAGGCCAGACGCTGAAGTTCATCACGATGTTCATCATCGCCCACGTCGGCTTTCGCCATGGAAGGGATAATGTCCAGCAGCGAGCCCCAGGCACCGGTCCGAATATATGCCTGCTCAGCAAGACGCAGCACTTCCGGGTGACGAGGGGTAATTTCCAGCAGACGGTCAACGCCGTGACGTGCGGCATGGTTTTCATTGCGCGCCAGTTGCAGACGAACGCGGGTGATCTCAACCGGAATCGGATCCTTAGTAGAGAGCTCAGACGCGCGTTCAAGATGCTGATTGGCGCGGGCCTCATCGCCTCGCTGTTGCGCCGCTTCAGCGGCCAGCAGATAGTTAACAACCGGCTGTTCTGCATGGTCGGCATTTTTCGACATCAGCTTTTCAACCTGCTGATAGTCGCCTTCGGCCAGCTTCAGCAACGCCTGCTCGGTCTGCTTGCGGGCGCGACGGCGCTTACGGCCAACGAACCAGCCGCGCGTATGTACGCCGGTACGGAAAATACGACGCAGGAGCCACTCCACGGCCAGCAGAACGACCACACCCAGAATCAGGATAATCACCAGCCCTGTTACGCTGGTTTCGATGTTGTAGTTATCGGTCTGGATCAATACATAACCCTGGTGACCCGCGAGCATCGGCCCCAGTACAATCCCGGCGATCAGCAGGATGAAGAGTAAGAAGACTTTTAGCATCATTACTCTCCTTGCGGCGCGCTTTCAGGCGCTGGCGCGGCGGCAGGTGCTTCAGCCGGACGCTCTGCCGGTATGCCCGGCTGGGCCAGCAGGTTACGCACGCGCGTCTGCATGATCTTCTCCAGAATCGGCTGACTTTCCAGCTTGTCCGGCACGTTCATGGTGATGTTTTGCTGGCTCAGCTTGTCGATATCTTCAAGGAACGCGGTCGTGGTGGCGTCATTGGTATCGTAGTAAGCACGTACCCAGGTTGAAACGTTATCCAGCGCCTGTTTGTAGGTCTCTTCCTGGTGACGCGGCACGGCCTGGGCAGCCACCAGCAGGCGGGAGCGAATGTTTTCGCGCAGATAGACGTCCTGGTTCGGCGCCAGCAGCGGCACGGCAGTTTCATCGCGGCGGCGAATGGTAATAAAGCTGTCCATAAAGTTCTGCCAGCTCTTTTGCAGGTTGATACGCCATTCGCTCAGGGAGCTGGACAGCTCGGTGCCGTCAGAATCCATCGGGGAGTCATCGTCGTTGTTATCGGCCAGCTGAAGGTTATCAATCTGGTTGGAGAGCTGATTTACCTTAAGGATGATACCGTCGTAATCGACCTGAGAAACCGCGGACAGGCTGGCGATATCTTCCGTAATAGCGCGGCGAGCGTTGATGAGGCTCGGATCGTTCATGTCCGCCAGGCTTGCGTCGGCGCTTTTCAGCAGCGCGGCGGCGGTGGTGACATCCTGATCGCTCCAGAGCTTGCGCCCGGCCAGTTTCACCAGAAAATCGGCCTGTGAAAGTAGCCAGGTTTTGGCATCGGTTCCCGAAATTGTGGCGACTTTTTCCTGCACTTCGCTCAGCTGTTTGGTCAACTCTTCACGTTTGCTGTTCGCGTCGGCGAGGGCGGCAGCCTGCTGTTTGATCACGCCTTCCAGCTCAGCTTTTTGCGTCTCCTGCGCTTTCTGTAGGGCAGTGATTTGGTTAACCAGCGCGTCGCTGGTGGCCGTCTGGTTGGTGCCTTGTTTCTTCACCAGTCCGTAGAGTCCCACGCCTGCGGCCAGCGCAATCGCGATGGCAATCACGCTCAGCGTGAGGCTGGTTTTATTGCTGCCGTTTTTCTTCTCAACGGTTGTGTCTGTCGTCTCTGGCTGTGACGTGGTGTCCACAGTCTCCCTGGTCTCTTCAACCACGGCGGAGGATTTTTCGTGTTCCGTCATTATGGCTTCCCATTTGAGAGTTATTGTAATGCGCGCAGCAGCGCATCGTTGTCGGCGTTTTCAGCGATCCGAATATCCTGCCAGCCCAGTTCCCGGGCGTGGTTCGCCAGACGCTCACTGACGACCAGAAGCCGACAGCGGAGTAACCAGTTTTCGCGATACCAAAGCGGAATCAGCGACCAAAGCTGTTGTAACATTTCACCGCTGGTGACCACTAGCGTATTAATGCCGCGCGCGTGCCAGCGCATTGCTTCTTCCGCGCCATCATAGTGTTTCGCACAGCGCTGATAGCACTCCACAAACGTCACGTCTGCGCCGCGTTCGCGCAGCGTTTCGCCCAGCAGTTCGCGGCCACCGTTGCCGCGCAAAATGAGCGCGCGCTTTCCGGCAATGGTTTGTAATTCAGGTAATTGTAGCAAGACTTCGCTGATTTCCCGATCTAACGGGTAACGAACATCGATTCCGCTCGCGGTATGTAAGGCCAGCGCCGTGGTGCGCCCAATGGCGAAATAGCGGGGGGCGTGAGGCCAGGTAACGCCCTGTTGTTGCAGCTGCGCATGAGCAAATTCCACGGCATGCTGCGATAGCGCAAAGAGCAGATCCCCTTCCTGCAAGAGACGCATCTGGTCAGCGAGCGCAGGCAGCTCGCGACCGGGGGAGAATTCAATTAGCGGAAAACTCCAGGCCACCTGCCCCAGTGCGCGCAGACGGCTCACTAACTGCTCTCCTGCGGGAGAAGGGCGGGTGACAAGTATGCTCATGCAGGGGGCTCTCCGTTATAGACCTCGGCCAGAATTTCACGCGCGCCGTTATTCAGCAGCTCTTCCGCCAGCGATACGCCAAGCGCCTCGGCATCTTGCGGTTTGCCGCGACGTTCACCGCGAACCATCTGCGAGCCGTCCGGCGCGCCAACCAGCGCACGCAGCCACAGCTCACCGTCAGTTAATTCAGCATAGCTGCCAATTGGCACCTGACAGCCTCCTTCGAGGCGAGTATTCATCGCGCGCTCGGCTTTTACGCGAACGGCGGTATCGTCATGATTCAGCGGCGCGAGCAGTGCCTGAGTGCGCGCATCATCCAGACGACACTCAATGCCGACGGCGCCCTGGCCGACGGCGGGCAGCGACAGCTCCGGCGGCAACGCGACGCGAATACGTTCTTCCAGCCCCAGGCGTTTCAGGCCCGCAACCGCAAGAATAATGGCATCGTAGTCGCCGTTATCCAGCTTGCCAAGGCGTGTGCCGACGTTCCCGCGCAGTGAACGGATCACCAGATCCGGGCGACGTTCAGCCAGCTGACACTGGCGGCGTAAACTTGACGTGCCGACCACGCTGCCTGCCGGCAACGCATCGAGCGAGTCATAGCGATTAGAGACAAACGCATCGCGCGGATCCTCGCGCTCGCAGATGGTCACCAGCCCCAGCCCTTCCGGGAACTCAACGGGCACATCCTTCATCGAATGCACGGCGATATCGGCGCGGTTCTCAAGCAATGCCAGCTCCAGCTCTTTGACAAACAGACCCTTTCCGCCCACTTTGGCCAGCGGCGTATCCAGAATGACATCGCCACGCGTGACCATTGGCACCAGTTCAACGCGTAATCCGGTGTGGCAGGCTTCCAGGCGCTGCTTAACATAATGTGCCTGCCAGAGCGCAAGAGGACTTTGGCGTGTGGCAATTCTCAAAACATTGTCTAACATGCTTGTTACCGTCATTATCAATCGCTAACCATCCTAACATTGTTGACACTCGGATGGCAGTTTTACGGTTGATGAAGAGTGAGAGGGACAGGGCGGCGTATTCGTCAGCCATCGCCGTATTCAGGAATTTACACGTACAGAACGGTGCTACACTTGTATGTAGCGCATCTTTCTTTACGGTCAACCGGCAAGGTGTTAAATTGATCACGTTTTAGACCATTTTTTCGTCTGTACCACCAGAAAAGCAAAAGGCGAAAAAAGGGTAACGGTTATTTTTGAAATACTGCGGGTCCGCTGCTTTTTCTGTTCTGACTGGCGTGCGACACCCGGAAACATCAGGCGATACGTCTTGTACCTCTATATTGAGACTCTGAAACAGAGACTGGATGCCATCAATCAATTGCGTGTGGATCGCGCGCTTGCTGCCATGGGCCCTGCTTTCCAGCAGGTATACAGTCTACTGCCGACATTGTTGCACTATCACCATCCGCTAATGCCGGGTTACCTCGATGGTAACGTTCCCCAGGGCATTTGCCTCTTCACGCCTGATGAAACCCAACAGCACTACCTGACTGAACTTGAACTCTACCGTGGTATGCCGCCGCAGGATTCGCCGAAAGGCGAGCTGCCGATTACCGGGGTTTACTCTATGGGCAGCACGTCATCGGTTGGGCAAAGCTGCTCTTCTGACCTGGATATCTGGGTCTGTCATCAGTCCTGGCTCGACAATGAAGAGCGCCAGCTGTTGCAGCGTAAATGCAGCCTGCTGGAGAGCTGGGCGGCGTCGCTCGGCGTGGAAGTGAGCTTCTTCCTGATTGATGAAAACCGTTTCCGCCATAACGAAAGCGGCAGTCTGGGTGGTGAAGACTGCGGCTCGACTCAGCACATCCTGTTGCTGGATGAGTTTTACCGTACTGCCGTTCGCCTGGCCGGGAAACGTATTCTGTGGAATATGGTGCCGTGCGATGAAGAAGAGAATTATGACGACTACGTCATGTCGCTTTACTCGCAGGGTGTTCTGACGCCAAACGAGTGGCTGGATCTGGGCGGCCTGAGCTCCCTGTCCGCCGAAGAGTACTTTGGCGCAAGCCTCTGGCAGCTTTATAAAAGCATTGATTCACCGTACAAAGCGGTGCTGAAAACCCTGCTGCTGGAAGCCTACTCCTGGGAATACCCCACGCCGCGCCTGCTGGCGAAAGATATCAAACAGCGTCTGCACGACGGGGAGATCGTCTCCTACGGGCTTGATGCCTACTGCATGATGCTGGAGCGCGTCACCGAATACCTGACAGCCATTGAGGACGCCACGCGTCTTGACCTGGTGCGTCGATGTTTCTATCTCAAAGTCTGTGAAAAACTGAGCCGCGAACGCGCCTGCGTGGGCTGGCGTCGTGAAGTCGTCAGCCAGTTAGTCAAAGAGTGGGGATGGGACGAAGAGCGTCTCGCCATGCTCGACAACCGCGCCAACTGGAAGATCGATCAGGTGCGTGAGGCGCACAACGAACTGCTTGATGCGATGATGCAGAGCTACCGCAACCTGATCCGCTTTGCCCGCCGTAACAACCTTAGCGTTTCTGCCAGCCCACAGGATATCGGGGTGTTGACCCGTAAACTGTACGCCGCGTTTGAAGCGTTGCCGGGCAAGGTCACGCTGGTTAACCCACAGATTTCGCCTGACCTGTCTGAACCGAACCTGACCTTTATCTACGTGCCGCCGGGCCGCGCGAACCGCACCGGGTGGTATCTGTACAACCGTGCGCCAAGCATGGATTCGATCATCAGCCATCAGCCGCTGGAGTATAACCGCTACCTGAACAAGCTGGTGGCCTGGGCCTGGTTTAACGGCCTTCTCACCTCACGCACCCGGTTGTTTATCAAAGGCAACGAGGTGGTCGATTTAGCCAAGTTGCAGGAGATGGTGGCGGATGTCTCGCACCACTTCCCGCTGCGTCTGCCTGCGCCGACGCCAAAAGCGCTCTACAGCCCGTGTGAGATTCGCCATCTGGCGATCATCGTCAACCTGGAATACGACCCGACGGCGGCCTTCCGCAATCAGGTCGTTCACTTTGACTTCCGCAAGCTGGACGTCTTTAGCTTTGGCGAGCAGCAAAACTGCCTGGTGGGCAGCGTGGATCTGCTGTACCGCAACTCGTGGAACGAAGTGCGTACCCTGCACTTTAACGGCGAGCAGGCGATGATCGAGGCGCTGAAAACGATCCTCGGCAAGATGCACCAGGACGCCGCGCCGCCGGACAGCGTGGAGGTGTTCTGCTACAGCCAGCACCTGCGCGGCCTGATTCGTACCCGCGTGCAGCAGCTGGTGTCTGAGTGCATCGAACTGCGTCTTTCCAGCACCCGTCAGGAAACCGGGCGCTTTAAAGCGCTGCGCGTTTCCGGCCAGACCTGGGGGCTGTTCTTTGAGCGCCTGAACGTGTCGGTGCAGAAGCTGGAGAACGCCATTGAATTCTACGGCGCGATTTCACACAACAAACTGCATGGCCTGTCGGTTCAGGTGGAAACCAACCACGTTAAGCTGCCGCAGGTGGTGGATGGCTTTGCGAGTGAAGGGATTATTCAGTTCTTCTTCGAAGAGTCGGGCGATAACGCCGGGTTTAACATCTACATTCTGGATGAAACCAACCGTGCCGAGGTGTATCACCACTGCGAAGGCAGCAAAGAGGAGCTGGTGCGCGACGTCAGCCGCTTCTATTCGTCCTCGCACGATCGCTTTACCTACGGCTCAAGCTTTATCAACTTCAACCTGCCGCAGTTCTACCAGATTGTGAATGTGGATGGGCGAGCGCAGGTGATCCCGTTCCGTACGCAGGCGATTACCCCTGCGGCGCCTGCTAACCAGGAAACTGCGCCGCTGTTGCAGCAGTATTTCTCCTGAGGCTTTTCGACGGGTGGCGCTGACGCTTACCCGGCCTACGGTCCGAGCCGTTGTAGGCCCGGTAAGGCGTAGCCGCCACCGGGCAACGAAACTACCTGAAACTCACGTCCTCGCCCGCCTGTGCCGTCGCCGCCTGTTCCAGCAGATCCCAGAACGTTTCGCCGCTGCGATCGCAGACCCACTCGTCACCTTTCAGATCAAAGTGATAACCGCCCTGTTTCGCCGCCAGCCACACCTGGTGAAGCGGCTCCTGACGGTTAATAATAATCTTGCTGCCGTTTTCGAAGCTTAAGGTCAGGATCCCGCCGTTGATTTCACAATCGATATCGCTGTCGCCGTCCCAGTCGTCGATACGCTCTTCGATGGTCATCCACAGGGTATCGGCAAGGCGATGAAATTCACTGTCGTTCATGGTTTTATTCCTGTTTTTCGTGATGGCGGCAGTATAACGCTAAATAATTCCCGTTGCAGGAAAGCGGCAAACTCTTGCTTTTGTGTCTTCTCCTGCGATGATAGAAACAGATTTGAACTTACGGGCAACCTCTACATGAAAAACGTCTTCCGAACGCTTGTCGTTCTTGTCACTCTGTTTAGTCTGACCGGCTGTGGACTGAAGGGACCACTGTACTTCCCGCCAGAGGATAAAAACGCACCACCGCCGACAAAACCGGTGCAAAGTGGTATCGAGTCATCTACGCCGGATACCAACGATCGCGGCAATAACGGCGGCCCGACTCAGGTCAATCTCTGACAATTACGTTCTGTACCCGCGCAATGGAGCAAATGATGCAGTTCTCTAAAATGCATGGCCTTGGCAACGACTTTATGGTCGTCGACGCGGTAACGCAGAATGTCTTTTTCTCCCCGGAACTGATCCGTCGTCTGGCGGATCGACACGTGGGCGTGGGGTTTGACCAGCTGCTGGTGGTGGAGCCGCCTTACGATCCTGACCTGGACTTTCACTACCGCATTTTTAACGCCGACGGCAGCGAAGTTTCCCAGTGCGGCAACGGCGCGCGCTGTTTTGCCCGCTTTGTTCGGCTGAAAGGGCTGACCAACAAGCGCGATATCCGCGTCAGCACCGCCAATGGCCGGATGGTGCTCAGCGTCACCGACGACGAACTGGTGCGCGTGAACATGGGCGAGCCGAACTTCGACCCCTCTGCCGTGCCGTTTCGCGCCAACAAAGCGGAAAAGACCTATATTATGCGTGCCGCCGAGCAGACAGTATTGTGCGGCGTCGTCTCGATGGGTAACCCGCACTGCGTGATTCAGGTGGATGATGTGCAAACCGCGGCGGTTGAAACGCTCGGCCCGGTGCTGGAAAGCCACGAGCGCTTCCCGGAGCGGGCGAACATCGGTTTCATGCAGGTGGTGAAGCGTGAACACATTCGCCTGCGGGTTTACGAGCGCGGCGCGGGCGAAACCCAGGCCTGCGGAAGCGGTGCCTGTGCGGCGGTGGCCGTCGGTATCTCACAGGGGTTACTGGCAGAAGAGGTTCGCGTGGAATTACCGGGCGGTCGGCTTGATATCGCCTGGAAAGGAGCGGGTCATCCACTGTACATGACTGGCCCGGCGACACATGTTTATGACGGGTTTATCCATCTATGAAGCAACCAGGGGAAGAACTGCGGGAACCTGTAACGGAGCTGGACGACAGCGCCGTTGTGGATTACCTGCTGCACAATCCTGAGTTTTTTATCCGCAATGCACGCGTCGTCGAACGGATGCGCGTGCCGCATCCGGTTCGCGAGACCGTGTCGCTGGTTGAATGGCACATGGCGCGCTCGCGCAACCACATCAATCAGCTCGAAGAGAATATGACGCTGCTGATGGAGCAGGCCAGCAATAACGAAAGCCTGTTCTACCGTCTACTGCACCTTCAGGCGCGTCTGGCTTCCGCACACAGTCTCGAAGAGTTCCTCAACCGCTTCCACCGCTGGGCGCGCGAGCTGGGGCTGGCAGGCGCGACGATCCGTCTCTTCCCTGACCGCTGGCGCATTGGCGCGCCGTCCGGGTTTACCCATCTGGCGCTGAGCCGTCAGGCGTTCGAACCGCTGCGCATTCAGCGTCTGGGCCATGAGCACCACTATCTGGGGCCGCTTAACGGGCCAGAACTGCTGGTGGTGCTGCCGGAAGCCAAAGCTATCGGCTCGGTGGCGATGTCGCTGATGGGGCGCGATGGTGACCTGGGCGTGATGTTATTTACCAGCCGCGACGCGCATCATTATGAACAGGGGCAGGGCACGCAACTGTTGCAGGAGATCGCCCTGATGCTGCCTGAGCTGCTGGAGCGCTGGATTGAGCGCGTATGACGGACGGACTGCTCGCCACTGACGTCACCCGCTTTCTGCGCTATCTGGGCGTGGAACGCCAGCTCAGCCCTATTACGCTGCTCAACTATCAGCGTCAGCTTGATGCCATCATGCAGATTGCCGATGAAATCGGCCTGAAAAGCTGGCAACAATGTGACGCCGCCACGGTACGCGGGTTCGTCGTGCGTAGCCGTAAAAAAAATCTCAGCCCGGCGAGCCTGGCGCTCCGGCTCTCTGCCCTGCGCAGTTTCTTCGACTGGCTGGTCAGTCAGGGCGGTCTGAAAGCCAACCCGGCGAAAGGGATCGCCACGCCGAAAGCTCCGCGCCATCTGCCGAAAAATATCGACGTCGACGACGTAAACCGCCTGCTGGATATCGATCTTAACGATCCGCTGGCAGTGCGCGACCGCGCGATGCTGGAGGTGATGTACGGCGCGGGCCTGCGTCTCTCTGAGCTGGTGAACCTCGACTTAAAGCACCTCGATCTGGAATCCGGCGAGGTGTGGGTGATGGGCAAGGGCAGCAAAGAGCGCCGCCTGCCGATTGGCCGCAACGCGGTCTCCTGGATTGAGCACTGGCTGGACCTGCGCGGGCTGTTTGGCGCCGACGAAGATGCGCTGTTCCTGTCGAAACTCGGCAAGCGGATCTCGGCGCGTAACGTGCAGAAGCGCTTTGCGGAGTGGGGCATTAAGCAGGGGCTGAACAGCCACGTTCACCCCCACAAGCTGCGCCACTCCTTTGCGACGCACATGCTGGAATCAAGCGGCGACCTGCGCGGCGTACAGGAGCTGCTTGGTCACGCGAATCTGTCGACCACCCAAATCTATACCCACTTAGACTTCCAACACCTTGCCTCGGTGTATGACGCGGCGCATCCACGCGCCAAACGGGGGAAATAATGCGTTTTTACCGCCCACTTGGTCAGATCTCAGCCCTGACGTTTGATCTTGATGACACCCTTTACGACAATCGTCCGGTGATCCTGCGTACCGAGCAGGAGTCGCTGGCGTTTGTGCAGAACTACCATCCTGCGCTGAAAGCGATGCAGAACAAAGACTTCCAGCAGCTGCGTCAGTCCCTGCGGGAAACCGAACCGGAGATTTACCACGACGTGACCGAATGGCGCCGCCGTGCGGTTGAGCAGGCGATGCTCAATGCCGGCCTGAGCGCGCAGGACGCGGCCACGGGTGCCGAAGCGGCCATGGAAAACTTCGCCAAATGGCGCAGTCGGATCGACGTGCCGCAGGAGACCCACGACACGCTGGCGAAGCTCGCCGAAAAGTGGCCGCTGGTGGCCATCACCAACGGCAACGCTCAGCCTGAACTGTTTGGTCTGGGGAACTATTTTCAGTTCGTGCTGCGCGCGGGCCCGCACGGACGCTCGAAGCCGTTCAACGATATGTATCATCTGGCAGCGGAAAAACTGGATTTGCCGCTCGGTGAGATCCTGCACGTGGGCGACGACCTGACCACGGACGTCGCCGGGGCGATCCGCTGCGGCATGCAGGCCTGCTGGATCAAGCCGGAAAATGCCGATCTGATGACTACCCCGGATAGCCGTCTTCTGCCGCACGTGGAAATTTCACGGTTGGCATCCCTCACGACGCTGATATAATCATCAATTGTTCTGTATAAATTAACAGGGTTTTGGCGAATGGAAACATTTGCCTGCCCGCCATGACGTGACGGTGCCAATGGACGTTTCTTACCTGCTCGACAGCCTTAATGATAAACAGCGTGACGCGGTTGCCGCCTCGCGTACAAACCTGCTGGTACTGGCTGGAGCGGGCAGTGGTAAGACGCGCGTGCTGGTTCACCGTATCGCCTGGCTACAGAGCGTGGAGAACTGCTCGCCGTACTCGATTATGGCCGTGACGTTCACCAACAAGGCAGCGGCGGAGATGCGCCACCGTATCGCACAGCTGATGGGCACCAGCCAGGGCGGCATGTGGGTTGGCACCTTCCACGGCCTGGCGCACCGCCTGCTGCGCGCGCACCATATGGACGCTAACCTGCCGCAGGATTTCCAGATCCTCGACAGCGAAGATCAGCTGCGCTTGCTGAAACGCCTGATCAAGGCGATGAATCTCGACGAGAAGCAGTGGCCGCCGCGTCAGGCGATGTGGTACATCAACGGTCAGAAAGACGAAGGGCTGCGTCCGCATCATATTCAGAGCTTCGGTAACCCGGTCGAGCAGACCTGGCAGAACGTCTACAAGGCCTATCAGGAAGCGTGCGATCGCGCCGGTCTGGTGGATTTCGCCGAGCTGCTGCTGCGCGCCCACGAGCTGTGGCTGAACAAACCGCATATCCTGCAACACTACCGTGAACGCTTTACCAACATCCTGGTGGACGAATTCCAGGATACCAACAACATCCAGTACGCCTGGATCCGCCTGCTGGCCGGGGATACCGGCAAGGTGATGATCGTAGGCGATGACGACCAGTCTATCTACGGCTGGCGCGGCGCGCAGGTGGAGAACATCCAGCGCTTCCTCAACGATTTCCCCGGCGCGCAAACCATCCGTCTGGAGCAGAATTACCGTTCTACCAGCAACATTCTGAGCGCGGCCAACGCCCTGATTGAGAACAACAACGGGCGCCTGGGTAAAAAGCTGTGGACCGATGGCGTAGACGGCGAACCGATTTCGATTTACTGCGCCTTCAACGAGCTCGACGAAGCCCGCTTCGTGGTGAACCGCATTAAAACCTGGCAGGAGAACGGCGGCGCGCTGGAGCAGTGTGCCATTCTCTATCGCAGCAACGCCCAGTCGCGCGTGCTGGAAGAGGCGCTGTTGCAGGTGAGCATGCCGTACCGCATTTATGGCGGTATGCGCTTCTTCGAACGTCAGGAGATCAAAGATGCGCTCTCGTATTTGCGTCTGATTGCCAACCGTAACGACGATGCGGCGTTTGAGCGCGTGGTGAACACGCCGACGCGCGGCATCGGCGATCGTACGCTGGACGTGGTGCGTCAGGCCTCGCGCGATCGTCAGCTCACGTTGTGGCAGGCGTGCCGCGAGCTGTTACAGGAAAAAGCCCTCGCCGGGCGCGCCGCCAGCGCATTGCAGCGCTTCCTGGAGTTAATCGACGCGCTGGCGCAGGAAACGGCCGACATGCCGCTGCACGTCCAGACCGACCGGGTGATAAAAGATTCCGGCCTGCGCACCATGTACGAGCAGGAAAAAGGCGAGAAGGGCCAGACCCGTATTGAGAACTTAGAGGAACTGGTGACGGCAACGCGCCAGTTCAGCTACAACGAAGAAGACGAAGACCTGATGCCGTTGCAGGCATTCCTCTCTCACGCCGCGCTGGAGGCGGGTGAAGGGCAGGCCGATACCTGGCAGGATGCGGTTCAGCTGATGACCCTGCACTCCGCGAAAGGTCTGGAGTTCCCGCAGGTGTTCATCGTCGGGATGGAAGAGGGGATGTTCCCGAGCCAGATGTCGCTGGATGAAGGCGGGCGTCTGGAAGAGGAGCGTCGTCTGGCCTACGTGGGCGTGACCCGTGCGATGCAGAAACTGACCCTGACCTACGCAGAAACCCGCCGCCTGTACGGGAAAGAGGTGTATCACCGTCCGTCGCGCTTTATCGGCGAACTGCCGGAAGAGTGCGTGGAAGAGGTGCGCCTGCGCGCCAGCATCAGCCGTCCGGTCAGCCATCAGCGTATGGGCTCGCCGATCTCTGAAACCGACACCGGTTACAAGCTGGGCCAGCGCGTGCGCCACTCGAAGTTTGGCGAAGGCACCATCGTCAACCTGGAAGGCAGCGGCGAGCACAGCCGTTTGCAGGTAGCGTTCCAGGGGCAGGGGATCAAATGGCTGGTGGCAGCCTATGCCAAGCTGGAAAGTGTGTAACTTTCAGAAAAATATCACTATTTTGTAATAATCTGCTAGCCTTATACGTTGAAGGTCAATTAATGCCCTTCAGCGTTCCGTTGCGTGTTGACGCCACAGTTATTGCTGGCGTAACATGCGCGCACGATTACGCTAAGAGGACATTCGCCTTGGACACACCCAGTAGATACTGGCTCAATTCCCTGTCATCCAGGAACAACTCCTAAGGCTATCTCCTCTTGCTGATGGCCTTAGTGGTTGTCAGCGACTGCATCATTCCCGTCGCGCTGAGTCAGGCTGTTTAATGGTCTGAAACCCAATTTGTTTCTGTGTGCCCACCGAACTGTCCGATATTTTTTGCATTGGGAGTCCCGGTCATGTTGAGCGCATTTCAACTCGAAAATAACCGACTGACTCGGCTTGAAGCCGAAGAGTCACAGCCCCTCATTGATGCCGTATGGGTGGATCTGGTCGAGCCGGACGACGATGAGCGCCTTCGCGTACAATCTGAACTGGGGCAAAGCCTGGCGACACGCCCGGAACTGGAAGACATCGAAGCATCCGCCCGTTTTTTTGAAGACGAAGACGGCCTGCACATTCACTCCTTCTTCTTTTTCGAAGATGCCGAAGACCACGCGGGGAACTCTACCGTGGCGTTTACCATCCGCGATGGCCGCCTGTTCACCCTGCGCGAGCGCGAACTGCCTGCGTTTCGTCTCTACCGTATGCGCGCCCGCAGCCAGGCGATGATGGACGGCAACGCCTATGAGCTGCTGCTGGATCTGTTCGAAACCAAAATCGAACAGCTGGCGGATGAAATCGAAAACATCTACAGCGACCTGGAAAAGCTGAGCCGCGTGATCATGGAAGGCCATCAGGGCGATGAGTACGACGAAGCGTTGTCCACGCTGGCAGAGCTGGAAGATATCGGCTGGAAGGTGCGTTTGTGTCTGATGGATACCCAGCGCGCGCTGAACTTCCTGGTGCGCAAGGCACGTCTGCCGGGCGGTCAGCTGGAGCAGGCGCGTGAGATCTTACGCGATATCGAATCCCTGCTGCCGCACAACGAATCCCTGTTCCAGAAGGTCAACTTCCTGATGCAGGCGGCGATGGGCTTTATCAACATCGAGCAGAACCGCATCATCAAGATCTTCTCGGTGGTGTCCGTGGTGTTCCTGCCGCCGACGCTGGTGGCGTCCAGCTACGGGATGAACTTTGAGTTTATGCCGGAACTGAAGTGGAGCTTTGGCTACCCGGGGGCGATTATCTTTATGATCCTCGCCGGGCTGGCGCCGTACCTGTACTTTAAGCGGAAGAACTGGCTGTAAAAATCTGGCGGGTGGCGCTGCGCTTACCCGCCCTACGATCGAATTCCCTCTCCCTGTGGGAGAGGGTTAGGGTGAGGGCAACATCACAGCCCTTTGCGTACCCTGCGCTGGGTATAAATCGCATCCGCAACGAAAATCGCCAGCGCCACCCAGATAAAGGCGAACGTCACCATCTTATCCGCACCCGGCACCTCGCCGTAAAACACCACCGCCAGCAGGAACATCAGCGTCGGGCCAATGTACTGGAAGAAGCCCAGCGTGGAGAGGCGCAGACGCGTTGCCGCGCCGGTGAAGCACAGCAGGGGGATCGTCGTGACCACGCCCGCGGCCATCAGCATCAGGTTCAGCGACCATGGGTTGCTGCCCATATGGCTGGTTGGGCTGTCGGCGATGCCGAAGAGATAAATCGCCGCCACCGGCAGCAGCCACAGGGTTTCAAACAGCATTCCCGTCTGCGCTTCCACCGCAATCTTCTTACGCACCAGGCCGTAAAACGCAAAGCTGAACGCCAGCCCCAGGGCGATAACCGGCAGTGAGCCGAAGGTCCACAGCTGTACCAGCACGCCGCAGAAGGCCAGAATCACCGCCACCCACTGCATCCGGCGAAAGCGCTCGCCGAGGAAAATCATCCCCAGCAAAATATTGACCAGCGGGTTAATAAAGTAGCCCAGGCTGGCTTCGAGCATGTGATGGTTATTCACCGCCCAGATGAACAGCAGCCAGTTGCCGCCGATCAGCACCGCAGAGAGCGCCAGCAGGAAAACCTTTTTAGGGGTTTTTAGCAGCGTTTTGACGCCTGACCACTGACGGCTGATGCTCATCAGCGCGATCATAAAGAAGAACGACCAGATGACGCGGTGAGTGAGGATCTCGTCCGCCGGGACATAGGCGATAAGTTTGAAGTACGCCGGTGCGATACCCCAAATAAAATAAGCGGCAAGGGCGAGTAAAACGCCCTGCCGCGTCTGTTTAGCATCCATCGGGAAAATCCGTTACAAAAAGTGAAGTAATTTTACCCGAATTTGCCGTCTCAACCCACCATATAAGTGGCGGTTGCGCTGGCGATATAAACCTGCTCTTCGTTATGCAGCTCAACGCGGGCGACGGCAACTTTATTCCCGGCGCGCAGCAGGCTGCTGGTGCAGGTGAAGCGGTTTCCGCGTCCCGGACGCAGGTAGTCGACGCGTAAATCGATGGTGCCCATGCGCGACAGGCGCTGGCGTAACTCATCTTCGTTGATGGTGTCATGGCGCGTCAGCGTGCTGCCCACGCACACCAGACCGGCCGCCACGTCCAGCGCGGAGGCAATCACCCCGCCGTGCAAAATGCTTTGCGCCCAGTTACCGACCATCATTGGCTGATTATTGAAACTCAGCTGAGCGAAGTCTTTTTCGTATCGCTCCAGCTCAAGACCCAGTGCACGGTTGAACGGCATGTGGTACACAAAAATCTCGCCCACGAGCTTTAAGGTTTCTTCGGCGGTGAGTGTCGCTGACATCTGACGTGGCATCCTTGTTGTTAACAAAATGTTGATTTTATGCTTCAGGATAAAGGAATGCCACTTTAAGAAACGAGGAAGCGGAAGTTATCGCAGAAGTCTGTAGAATGCCCGGACAAAACTATTCATTAAATGTCACCATTTCAGGAGAACACCACCGATGCGGACGTATCTGGGTTGGTTACTGGCGGCGGTTGCGCTGCCCCTCACAGCATATGCGCAGGAAGCGACGATCAAAGAGGTGCATGATAAACCTGCCGTTAAGGGCAGCATCATCGCCAATATGCTTCAGGAGCATGACAATCCGTTCACGCTGTACCCGTATGATACAAACTACGTGATCTACACCCAGACCAGCGATCTCAACAAAGAGGCGATAAGCTCCTATAACTGGTCTGATAATGCGCGTAAAGATGAGGTGAAGTTCCAGCTCAGCCTCGCCTTCCCGTTCTGGCGCGGCATCCTGGGGCCGAACTCGGTACTTGGCGCGTCTTACACGCAGAAGTCATGGTGGCAGCTCTCAAACAGCGGAGAATCTTCACCGTTCCGCGAAACCAACTATGAACCGCAGCTGTTCCTCGGTTTCGCCACCGATTATGAGTTTGCAGGCTGGACGCTGCGAGACGTGGAGGTGGGCTATAACCACGATTCCAACGGGCGTTCCGACCCAACCTCACGCAGCTGGAACCGCATCTATACGCGTCTGATGGCGCAGAACGGCAATTTCATGGTGGAAGTGAAGCCGTGGTACGTGGTGGGCAGCACCGATGACAACCCGGATATCACCAAATACATGGGCTACTATCAGCTTAAAGTGGGCTATCAGCTGGGTGACGCGGTGCTGAGCGCCAAAGGCCAGTACAACTGGAATACCGGCTACGGCGGCGCAGAGCTGGGCCTGAGCTACCCGGTGACGAAACACGTTCGTCTCTATACTCAGGTGTATAGCGGGTATGGCGAATCGCTGATCGACTACAACTTCAACCAGACCCGCGTTGGTGTGGGCGTGATGCTGAACGATATTTTCTAAGCTGCTCGAATGTTTTTGCGTTAAACGTTGAAGTTTCTCTCTCAGGCGCTGAAAATAGCGCCTGTTTCATTTCTGGCATATGGGGTTAACGTGGCGCAGGCGGAAGTATTGAATCAGGAATCGCTGGCTAAACAGGTTTTGCATGAAACCTTTGGCTACCAGCAGTTCCGCCCCGGCCAGGAAACCATCATTGAAACCGTGCTGGAAGGCCGCGATTGCCTGGTGGTCATGCCGACCGGCGGCGGTAAATCGCTCTGCTATCAGGTGCCCGCGCTGGTGCTTAATGGCCTGACGGTCGTGGTATCGCCTCTTATTTCCCTGATGAAAGACCAGGTCGACCAGCTGCTTGCCAACGGCGTGGCGGCGGCCTGCCTGAACTCGACGCAGACCCGCGAGCAACAGCAAGAGGTAATGGCCGGGTGCCGCACCGGGCAGATCCGCCTGCTGTATATCGCGCCAGAACGCCTGATGCTGGACAACTTCCTCGATCATCTGGCGCACTGGAATCCGGTGCTGCTGGCGGTGGATGAAGCGCACTGTATCTCCCAGTGGGGGCACGATTTCCGCCCGGAATATGCCGCCCTCGGCCAGCTTCGTCAGCGCTTCCCCGAACTGCCGTTTATGGCGCTTACCGCTACGGCAGACGACACCACGCGTCAGGACATCGTTCGCCTGCTGGGGCTGAACGACCCGTATATTCAGGTCAGCAGCTTCGACCGCCCGAACATCCGCTATATGCTGATGGAGAAGTTCAAGCCGCTGGATCAGCTCTTACGCTACGTGCAGGAGCAGCGCGGTAAGTCCGGCATCATCTACTGCAACAGCCGTGCGAAGGTGGAAGACACCGCCGCCCGTCTGCAAAACCGTGGCTTTAGCGCCGCGGCCTATCACGCCGGGCTGGAGAACCATATCCGCGCCGACGTGCAGGAGAAATTCCAGCGCGACGACCTGCAAATCGTGGTCGCAACGGTGGCGTTCGGGATGGGGATCAACAAGCCCAACGTGCGCTTTGTGGTGCATTTCGACATTCCGCGTAATATCGAATCCTACTATCAGGAAACCGGCCGCGCCGGGCGTGACGGCCTGCCAGCGGAAGCGATGCTGTTTTACGATCCGGCGGATATGGCGTGGCTGCGCCGCTGTCTCGAGGAGAAACCGCAGGGGCAGTTGCAGGATATCGAACGCCACAAGCTTAACGCGATGGGTGCCTTCGCCGAAGCGCAAACCTGCCGCCGTCTGGTGCTGCTCAACTACTTTGGTGAAGGGCGTCAGGCGCCGTGCGGCAACTGCGATATCTGCCTCGACCCGCCGAAGCAGTACGATGGCCTGATGGACGCGCGCAAAGCGCTCTCGACTATCGGACGCGTGAACCAGCGCTTCGGGATGGGCTACGTCGTTGAAGTGCTGCGTGGGGCTAACAACCAGCGCATCCGCGATATGGGTCACGACAAGCTGCCGGTTTATGGCATCGGGAAAGACCAGAGCCACGAGCACTGGGTGAGTATCATCCGCCAGCTGATCCATCTCGGCTTTGCCACGCAGAACATTGCCCAGCACTCTGCGCTTCAGCTGACCGAAGCGGCACGACCGGTCCTGCGTGGCGAGGTTGAACTGAAGCTCGCCGTTCCGCGCGTCGTCGCCCTGAAGCCGCGCGTGATGCAAAAATCCTACGGCGGCAACTACGACCGCAAGCTGTTCGCCAAGCTGCGTAAGCTGCGTAAAGCCATTGCGGATGAAGAGAACATCCCGCCATACGTGGTGTTCAACGACGCGACGCTGATCGAGATGGCCGAGCAAATGCCGCTCAGCGCCAGTGAGATGCTCAGCGTCAACGGCGTTGGCACGCGCAAGCTGGAGCGCTTCGGTAAAGAGTTTATGGCGCTCATCCGTTCCCACGCTGATGGTGATGATGAGGAGTAGTCAGCCGGGCGAAAAAGTGCCAGGATGGTGACTCACTGTATTATTTCCCCGCGAGCTAATTATGTTAATGCTATTTCTCACCGTGGCGTTAGTGCACATCGTTGCGCTGATGAGCCCTGGCCCTGACTTTTTCTTCGTGTCGCAAACGGCCGTCAGCCGCTCCCGTAAAGAGGCGATGATGGGTGTGCTCGGTATTACCATGGGCGTCATGGTCTGGGCGGCGGTTGCGCTGCTCGGTCTGAACCTGATCCTGGCGAAAATGGCGTGGCTGCATAACGTCATCATGGTCGGCGGCGGTCTGTACCTGTGCTGGATGGGCTACCAGATGCTGCGCGGGGCGCTGAAGAAAGAAGAGAAAAAGCCGGAAGAGCCAAAGGTTGAGCTGGCAACGGGCGGCCGTAGCTTTGTGAAAGGGCTGCTGACCAACCTGGCGAACCCGAAAGCGATTATCTACTTCGGCTCGGTATTCTCGCTGTTCGTGGGGGATAACGTCGGCGCGGGCGCGCGCTGGGGGATCTTCCTGCTGATCGTTGTTGAGACGTTCGCCTGGTTTACCGTTGTGGCAAGCCTGTTTGCCTTACCGGCGATGCGTCGCGGCTACCAGCGCATCGCGAAGTGGATCGACGGCTTTGCCGGCGCGCTGTTCGCCGGCTTCGGCATTCATCTCATCATTTCTCGCTAAGCATGACGCGCTGACGCAAGCAGCGCGCCAACCAGCATAAACAGCGAACCAAAGACTTTGTTCAGGGCCTTCATCTGCTTAGGCCCTTTGATCCACGCCGCAATTCGCTGCGCCAGCGTCGCGTAACCAATCATCACAATGATATCGACAATAATGGTGGTCGCGCCCAGCACCACGTACTGCATCACCTGTGGCTGATGCGGCACGATAAACTGCGGGAACAGGGCAGCGAGGAACACGATGCTTTTCGGATTGGTCAGGTTAACGAACACCGCGCGTTTAAACAGGTGGCCGCGCGTTTGCGCCCGGGAGAGCGTATTCAGGTCAATCGAGCCTGCGGCGCGCCACTGCTGAATACCCAGCCAGATAAGATACGCTGCGCCAGCCCATTTCAGCACCTCGAAGGCCAGCACCGAACGGGAGAACAGCGTGCCCAGACCAATCCCCACCAGCACAATATGAATGCCAAGCCCGGTCTGTAAACCGGCGATTGACGCCGCCGCGCCGCGATAGCCGTGATTAATGGAGGTGGTCATGGTGTTGATTGCGCCCGAGCCAGGTGAAAGGCTGAGGATGATGGATGTCAGCAGGTAGGCGAACCACCATTCGAAGGTCATTTGAAACTCCCGGATCGTCTGTTTTTATGCCACAATACGCTATTGTTGAGTCATTTTGTGACCGGTGACGAAAAAAACGATATTCCCTGAATTACGGGGGGTGGAAACCCAATGTTTCAGCAGAAAAAGGACTGGGAAACACGAGAAAACGCATTTGCTGCTTTCTCCATGGGGCCGCTGACCGATTTCTGGCGCCAGCGTGAGGAAGATGAGTTTATGGGCGTCGGGGAAATCCCGGTACGCTTCGTTCGTTTCCGTGATGAAAAAAATGACCGGGTGATTGTGGTCTGCCCCGGGCGCATCGAAAGCTATATCAAATATGCCGAGCTGGCGTATGACCTGTTCCATCTGGGCTTTGATGTGTTAATTATCGACCATCGCGGGCAGGGGCTTTCCGGCCGGATGTTGCCGGATACCCATCGCGGCCACGTGGATAACTTCAGCGATTACGTCGACGATCTGGCCGCGTTCTGGCAGCAGGAAGTGCAGCCCGGACCGTGGCGCAAGCGTTATATTCTTGCCCACTCCATGGGGGGCGCGATCTCGACGTTGTTTTTGCAGCGCCATAAGCACCAGTGCGACGCCATTGCGCTGACCGCGCCGATGTACGGCATTGTGATACGTTTTCCTGACTGGATGGTGCGCCATCTTCTCGACTGGGCTGAGGGCCATCAGCGCATTCGAGAAGGCTATGCCATCGGAACAGGACGCTGGCGGGCATTGCCGTTTGCCATCAACGTGTTAACCCACAGTCGGCAGCGTTATCGCCGCAACCTGCGTTTTTATGCCGATGAACCGCGTCTGCGGGTCGGCGGCCCCACCTGGCACTGGGTGCGGGAAGGTATTCATGCCGGTGAGCAGGTACTGGCGGGCGTAGGCGATGATGACACGCCGACGCTCCTGATCCAGGCGGAAGAAGAGCGTGTGGTGGATAACCGCATGCATGACCGCTATTGTGAACTTCGCGCCGCTGCGGGCCATCCCTGTGAAGGGGGTAAACCGCTGGTCATCAACGGTGCGTACCATGAGATCCTTTTTGAAAAGGACGCTATGCGCTCAGTCGCGCTCAACGCCATTGTTGAATTTTTCAACAGGCATAACTGATTATTGTTTTCCACCAGAGGTTGAAATCCCTATGTACCAGGTTGTTGCATCTGATTTAGATGGCACGCTGCTTTCCCCCGACCACACCCTGTCGCCTTATGCGAAAGAGACCTTAAAACTCCTGACTGCCCGTGGCGTGAACTTTGTCTTCGCCACTGGCCGCCACCACGTGGACGTGGGGCAGATCCGCGATAACCTGGAGATCAAGTCGTACATGATCACCTCCAACGGTGCGCGCGTACATGACACGGACGGCAACCTGATTTTTACCCACAATCTCGATCGCGACATCGCCACCGATTTGTTCGGCATTGTGCATAACAACCCGGATATCGTCACTAACGTTTACCGCGACGACGAGTGGTTTATGAACCGCCACCGCCCGGAAGAGATGCGCTTTTTCAAGGAAGCCGTATTCCAGTACTCACTGTACGAGCCGGGTCTGCTGGAGCCGGAAGGGATCAGTAAGGTGTTCTTCACCTGTGTAAATCATGAGGAGTTACTGCCGCTGGAGCAGGCGATCAACGCCCGCTGGGGCGACCGCGTGAACGTGAGCTTCTCCACGCTGACCTGTCTGGAAGTGATGGCGGGCGGGGTGTCCAAAGGTCACGCGCTGGAAGCGGTAGCGAAACGGCTGGGTTTTGATCTGAAAGACTGTATCGCCTTTGGCGATGGCATGAACGATGCCGAGATGCTCTCCATGGCGGGTAAAGGCTGCATCATGCAGAACGCGCATCAGCGCCTGAAAGATCTGCACCCGGAGCTGGAAGTGATCGGCACCAACGGCGATAACGCCGTGCCTAAGTATCTGCGCAAACTGTTCCTTGAATAATCTTCAATTGATTGTTTATTGTTCAGATGTCAACTAAAGAGTTCGCTACAATGCCTCTCCTTCTTTCTGAGAGACAAGCATTGTGGCGCTACTCATTATCACCACTATCCTGTGGGCCTTCTCCTTTAGCCTGATTGGCGAATACCTTGCCGGATCGGTCGACAGCTACTTCTCGGTGCTGATGCGCGTGGGGCTGGCGGCGCTGGTGTTCCTGCCGTTCCTGCGTACCCGCGGGCAGTCGCTAAAAACCATTCTGCTGTACATGCTGGTAGGCGCGATGCAGCTCGGCATCATGTACCTGTTCAGCTTCCGGGCCTACGTTTACCTGTCCGTCTCGGAATTTTTGCTCTTCACCGTGCTGACGCCGCTCTACATCACGCTGATTTATGACTTGCTCAGCAGGCGCCGCCTGCGCTGGGGATATCTGCTGAGCGCTGCGCTGGCAGTGATTGGCGCGGCGATTATTCGCTATGACAAGGTGAGCGATCACTTCTGGACCGGGCTGATGTTCGTCCAGCTCGCCAACATTAGTTTCGCCATCGGCATGGTGGGCTACAAACGCCTGATGGAGACCCGCCCTATGCCGCAGCATAACGCGTTTGCGTGGTTCTATATGGGCGCGGCGATTGTCGCGGTAGCGGCGTGGTTTCTGCTCGGTAATCCGCAAAAGCTGCCGACCACCCCCGTGCAGTGGAGCGTTCTGGTCTGGCTGGGCGTGGTGGCGTCGGGGCTGGGGTACTTCATGTGGAACTACGGCGCTACGCAGGTAGACGCCGGGACGCTGGGGATCATGAACAACGTGCATGTTCCGGCGGGGCTACTGGTGAACCTCGCCATCTGGCAGGAGCAGCCGCACTGGCCGAGCTTCCTTATTGGGGGAACGGTGATCCTGGCTTCGCTGTGGGTCCATCGCCGCTGGGTCGCTCCGCGCTCCGCACAAACGGAAGATGGTCGCACGCGTGGTTCCGCGCTGAGCGAATAAACGCTTCCGTAATCGGCTGACGCTGCTCGCCGTCGCGCACGGCGGCGTACAGTCGGCTCCACAGTCCTTCCCCCAGGGTTTTGGTGACCACCAGGCCCTGGCGTTCAACCGTCTCGACCACCCAGTGCGGCAGCGCCGCAATCCCCATTCTGGCCGCCACCATCTGAATTAACAGCAGCGTGTTATCCACGCTTTTCAGCTGTGGGCTGATGCCCGCGGGTTGCAGGAAATGGCGCCAGATATCCAGACGACTGCGCTGTACCGGGTAAATCAGCAGCGTCTCCGTTGCCAGATCCTCCGGCGTGATGCGCGTTTTGGCGGCCAGCGGATGGTCCGGAGCCAGCACCAGACGCACCTCAAAATCAAACATTGGCGAATAGTGCAGACCGCTGCGCGGCAGAATATCTGAGGTCATCACCAGATCCAGCTCACCCTGCTGAAGCGACGGCTGCGGATCAAACGTGACGCCGGATTTGAAGTCCATCTCCACCTGCGGCCACTTCTGGCGGAAGTTCTCAAGCGCGGGGGTCAGCCACTGAATACAGCTGTGACACTCAATGGCGATGCGCAGGGTGGTCTGCTGCGGCTCGTTGCAGGACTGCAACGCGCTGGCAATCTGCGGCAGCACCTGGTTCGCCAGCTGAAGCAAAATTTCGCCCTGCGGCGTAAAGCGCAAAGGCTGGCTCTTACGCACAAAAAGACGAAAGCCGAGGCGTTGTTCCAGATCGCTGAACTGGTGAGAAAGGGCAGACTGAGTCTGGTGCAGCGTGGCCGCTGCCGCCGCAAGAGAACCGCAATTCCGCAACGCTTGTAGCGTTTTCAGGTGTTTAATCTCGATCATGAAAGTCCTTCACTTCGGCATGAACATTTTGCGCTTGAGGAATATACAGTACCTGCCAATTATAGAAGTGTAAACATCTGGACGTCTAAATAACGAATTTCTACAAGGGGTATGCCATGACAATCCGCACTCACACTCTCGGTTTCCCTCGCGTTGGCCTGCGTCGCGAGCTGAAAAAAGCGCAAGAAAGCTACTGGGCGGGTAACGCCACCCGCGAAGAACTGCTGGCCGTGGGACGCGAGCTGCGCGCGCGTCACTGGGATCAGCAAAAACAGGCGGGCGTAGACCTGCTGCCGGTGGGCGATTTCGCCTGGTACGACCATGTTCTGACCACCAGCCTGCTGCTTGGCAACGTGCCGGCTCGTCATCAGAACAACGATGGATCGGTGGATATCGATACCCTGTTCCGCATCGGCCGTGGCCGCGCGCCAACGGGTGAGCCAGCGGCAGCGGCGGAAATGACCAAGTGGTTTAACACCAACTATCACTATATGGTGCCGGAGTTCGTTAAGGGCCAGCAGTTCAAACTGACCTGGACCCAGCTTCTGGATGAAGTGGACGAAGCGCTGGCGCTGGGTCACCAGGTGAAACCCGTGCTGCTGGGGCCGGTCAGCTACCTGTGGCTGGGCAAAGTGAAAGGTGAGCAGTTCGACCGCCTCAGCCTGCTGAACGCTATTCTGCCGGTTTATAAGCAGGTGCTGATTGAGCTGGGTAAGCGCGGTATTCAGTGGGTGCAAATCGATGAACCGGTGCTGGTGCTTGAGCTGCCGCAGGCGTGGCTGGATGCCTTCAAACCGGCGTATGACGCGCTCACGGGCCAGGTGAAGCTGCTGCTGACCACCTATTTCGAGGGCGTAACGCCTAACCTCGACACCATTACTGCGCTGCCAGTTCAGGGTCTGCACGTTGATCTCGTTCACGGCAAAGACGATGTGGCAGAGTTGCACAAGCGTCTGCCTGCGGAGTGGCTGCTCTCTGCCGGTCTGGTGAATGGTCGTAACGTCTGGCGTGCCGATCTCACTGAGAAATATGCACAAATTAAGGATATTGTCGGTAAACGTGAATTGTGGGTAGCCTCTTCCTGTTCCCTGCTGCACAGCCCGATCGACCTGAGCGTTGAGACCCGACTCGACCCTGAGGTGAAAAGCTGGTTTGCCTTTGCTCTGCAAAAGTGTGAGGAGCTGGCTCTGCTGCGCGACGCGCTAAACAGCGGCGACACGGCAGCGATTACCGACTGGAGCGCTCCGATCCAGGCGCGCCGTCACTCGACGCGCGTGCATAACCCGGCAGTGGAAAAACGTCTGGCGGCCATCACCGCCCGGGACAGCCAGCGCCAGAGCCCGTATGAAGTGCGCGCCGAAGCCCAGCGTGCGCGCTTTAACCTGCCCGCGTGGCCGACCACAACCATCGGCTCCTTCCCGCAGACTACCGAGATCCGCGGCCTGCGTCTGGACTTCAAAAAGGGCAATCTGGATGCGAATCACTACCGCACCGGCATTGCGGAACACATCAAACAGGCAATCGTCGAGCAGGAACGTCTGGGTCTGGACGTGCTGGTGCACGGCGAGGCCGAGCGTAACGATATGGTGGAATACTTCGGTGAACACCTGGACGGATTCGTCTTTACCCAGAACGGCTGGGTGCAAAGCTACGGTTCCCGCTGCGTGAAGCCGCCAGTGGTGATCGGCGACGTCAGCCGCCCGGAAGCGATCACCGTGGAGTGGGCGAAGTATGCCCAGTCTCTGACCGACAAACCGGTAAAAGGCATGCTGACGGGGCCGGTGACCATTCTCTGCTGGTCGTTCCCGCGTGAAGATGTATCCCGGGAAACCATCGCCAAACAGATCGCCCTGGCGCTGCGTGATGAAGTGGCGGATCTGGAAGCGGCGGGGATTGGCATCATTCAGATCGACGAACCGGCGCTGCGTGAAGGCTTGCCGCTGCGTCGCAGCGACTGGGATGCTTATCTGACGTGGGGTGTGGAGGCGTTCCGCCTCAACGCGGCCGTCGCGAAGGACGACACGCAGATCCACACCCACATGTGTTACTGCGAATTTAACGACATCATGGACGCCATTGCCGCGCTCGACGCCGATGTGATCACCATCGAGACCTCGCGTTCAGACATGGAGCTGCTGGAGTCGTTCGAAGAGTTCGACTACCCGAACGAAATCGGGCCGGGCGTGTATGACATTCACTCCCCTAACGTGCCGAGCGTGGAGTGGATTGAAGCGCTGCTGAGAAAAGCCGCCCGGCGCATCCCGGCGGAACGTCTGTGGGTAAACCCGGACTGCGGCCTGAAAACCCGCGGCTGGCCTGAAACCCGCGCGGCGCTGGCGAACATGGTGCAGGCGGCGCAGAATTTGCGTCAGGCGTAGTGGTGCTGGATTGCCCGGTTGGCGCAGCCGCCACCGGGCTTTTTGTATTACGCTTTCTTCCCGCCGTACTGGCTGAACCACGCCAGCATTCTTTGCCAGCCATCTTTCGCCGATTCTGCGTGATAGCTCGGACGATAATCGGCATTAAACGCGTGTCCCGCATCCGGGTACACCACGATTTCGGCCTTCGCGTTTGCCGCCCGCAGCGCGTGGCGCATGGTCTCGACGGTATCAAGCGGAATGCCGGTATCCTGGCCGCCATACAGCCCTAGCACCGGGGCATTTAAATCGGTGGCGATATCAACCGGATGTTTCGGCGAGTTCAGGGTCTTTTCACCCACCAGTTTGCCGTACCAGGCCACAGCGGCTTTCAGTTGCGGATTGTGCGCGGCATACAGCCAGCTAATGCGTCCACCCCAGCAGAAGCCGGTCACCATCAGACGGTGCGGGTCGCCACCGTTGCGCGCCGCCCAGCTGGCAACGTGGTCGAGATCGGCCAGCACCTGCGCGTCCGGCACTTTGCTGACCAGGTTGCTGAACAGCGTCGGGATGTCGCTGTAATCATTCGGATCGCCCTGACGGAAATAGAGTTCCGGCGCAACGGCCAGGTAACCTTCCAGCGCCAGTCGGCGGCAGAGGTCGCGAATATGTTCATGAACACCAAATATTTCCTGCACCACGATCACGATGGGCAGCGGGCCATCGGCAGATTTTGGCCGCGCGTGGTACGCTGGCATGTTCTCCCCCTGGGAGGGAATGGAGGTCTCGCCTGCGGTAATGGCTTCTTCAGGGGTTGAGACGATGGTTGAAGCGTGCGGGGCCGCAGCAGGTGCAAAACCGGTTTTTTCAGTCATGGCATTCTCCGTACCAATGAATGGATTAGCGCAAAGATAAATATAGACACCAGGTTAACAACCCACAGTGCCTTATAGCGTCTATCTTTTGTGCAGCACCCGGCGATATAACTTGTTAATGTGATGTGAATCACTATTTTATGGAAATTAACTGCAATCATTTTCATTCATGGTGAGGTGTGTCACGAAATAATGCACATTGCTTCTGTAAAGTACCGTTTTACTTCTTCTGACAAACCGACCCACAGAGGAGTCACCTATGTCTAAGTCTGATGTTTTTCATCTCGGCCTCACTAAAAACGATTTACAAGGGGCTACGCTTGCTATCGTCCCTGGCGATCCTGAGCGTGTGGAAAAGATCGCCGCGCTGATGGATAAGCCGGTCAAGCTGGCAGCCCATCGCGAATTCACCACCTGGCGCGCAGAGCTGGACGGTAAAGCGGTGATCGTGTGCTCTACCGGTATTGGTGGCCCGTCTACCTCTATCGCCGTTGAAGAGCTGGCGCAGCTGGGCATTCGTACTTTCCTGCGCATCGGCACCACCGGCGCCATTCAGCCGCACATCAACGTGGGCGACGTGCTGGTTACCACCGCATCCGTGCGTCTGGACGGTGCAAGCCTGCACTTTGCACCGATGGAATTCCCGGCAGTGGCCGATTTCGAATGCACCACCGCGCTGGTTGAAGCCGCGAAGTCCGTGGGCGCCACCACCCACGTGGGCGTGACTGCCTCTTCCGACACCTTCTACCCGGGCCAGGAGCGTTACGACACCTTCTCTGGTCGCGTGGTGAGCCGTTTCAAAGGCTCCATGGAAGAATGGCAGTCGATGGGCGTCATGAACTACGAAATGGAATCTGCGACGCTGCTGACCATGTGCGCAAGCCAGGGTCTGCGTGCCGGTATGGTGGCGGGCGTTATCGTCAACCGTACCCAGCAGGAGATCCCGAACGCTGAAACCATGAAGCAGACTGAAAGCCATGCGGTGAAAATCGTGGTTGAAGCGGCGCGCCGCCTGATCTAATTCTCTCTTCAGTGCTAAAAGGCCGACATGCTCGGCCTTTTCTTTTTTGCGTAACGCCTCGCAGGAAAACCCTTTCAAACTGGACGTTCATACAGCACAATTCTATTTTGTGCGGGTTAGACGTGGATGCAGGGGGCATTGTGGATATCTCAATCCTGGTTTATGCGGTAGTTGCGCTGGTGAGCGTGGGGATTGGCTGGCTCATTTCCGGCTACCAGCATGCGCAGCAGAAAGCCGAGCAACTGGCAGAGCGCGAAGAGATCGTCGCCGAACTCAGCGCGACGAAACAACAGCTTGCGCTGAGTGACCACTGGCGCGACGAGTGCGAACTGCTCAATAACGAACTGCGCAATCTGCGTGATATCAACACCTCGCTGGAGGCCGATCTCCGGGAAGTGACCACCCGTCTTGAGTCCACCCAACTGCACGCCGAAGACAAAATCCGTCAGATGATCAACAGCGAGCAGCGTCTTAGCGAGCAGTTTGAGAACCTCGCGAACCGCATTTTCGAGCACAGCAATCGCCGCGTGGATGAGCAGAACCGCCAGAGCCTGAACAGCCTGCTGACGCCGCTGCGTGAACAGCTGGATGGCTTTCGCCGTCAGGTACAGGACAGCTTTGGTCAGGAGGCCCGCGAGCGCCACACGCTGGCGCATGAAATTCGTAATCTCCAGCAGCTGAATGCACAGATGGCGCAGGAGGCGGTTAACCTGACGCGCGCACTGAAAGGTGATAACAAAGCGCAGGGAAACTGGGGCGAAGTGGTCATGACGCGCGTGCTGGAGGCCTCTGGTCTGCGCGAAGGATACGAATACGAAACGCAGGTCAGCATTGAGAACGATGCGCGCTCGCGGATGCAGCCGGATGTCATTGTTCGTCTGCCGCAGGGCAAAGATGTGGTTATCGACGCCAAAATGACGCTGGTGGCCTATGAGCGCTACTTCAACGCGGAAGATGACTACACCCGCGAAACAGCGTTGCAGGAGCACATCGCCTCCGTGCGTAACCATATCCGTCTGCTTGGCAGAAAAGATTATCAGCAGTTGCCGGGGCTGCGATCGCTGGATTATGTGCTGATGTTCATTCCGGTCGAGCCTGCGTTCCTGCTGGCGCTCGACAGACAGCCCGAGCTGATCACCGAAGCGCTGAAAAATAACATTATGCTGGTCAGCCCCACCACGCTGCTGGTGGCGTTACGTACCATTGCCAACCTGTGGCGCTATGAGCACCAAAGCCGTAACGCGCAGCAGATTGCCGATCGCGCCAGCAAGCTGTACGACAAAATGCGGCTGTTTGTGGACGATATGTCCTCGGTGGGGCAAAGCCTCGATCGCGCGCAGGATAACTACCGCCAGGCGATGAAAAAACTCTCCTCCGGGCGCGGCAATTTGCTGGCGCAGGCGGAGGCGTTTCGCAGCCTGGGGGTGGAAGTTAAACGCGAGATTAATCCGGAACTGGTGGAGCAGGCTACGGCTCAGGACGAAGAGTTTCGTCTGCGTGAAGGCGACGGTGAGCAAAATAGCCGCAATGAAGACAATGGTTTAGCGGCGAGTTTATCCCCCGAAGCACAGCCGGCGCGTTTCTTTCACGGTGGTTGAAACGTAGGGCAAATGCGCCCAATCTGTTACACTTCACGAACATTTGACTGATTAGCAGGCTCTGAGATGGTTGACGATTCACAAGACACAACGCACTTTGGCTTTCAGACTGTCGCCAAAGCGCAGAAAGCTGACATGGTGGCCCACGTATTTCATTCCGTGGCGGCGAAGTACGATGTGATGAATGATTTGATGTCATTCGGCATTCATCGCTTGTGGAAGCGCTTCACTATTGATTGCAGCGGCGTGCGCCGTGGACAAACGGTGCTGGATTTAGCCGGAGGCACAGGGGATCTTACCGCTAAATTCTCCCGTCTGGTTGGCGAAACCGGCCGCGTGGTGCTGGCAGATATCAACGACTCCATGCTGAAAATGGGACGCGAAAAGCTGCGTAACATCGGCGTGGTGGGCAACGTTGAATATGTTCAGGCCAACGCCGAAGCGCTGCCGTTCCCGGATAATATGTTCGACTGCATCACCATCTCTTTCGGTCTGCGTAACGTGACCGATAAAGATAAAGCGCTGCGCTCCATGTACCGCGTGCTGAAGCCGGGCGGCCGACTGCTGGTTCTCGAGTTTTCTAAACCGATTATCGACCCGCTGAGCAAAGCTTACGATGCCTATTCCTTCCACGTTCTGCCGCGCATCGGCGAGCTGGTGGCAAACGATGCAGAAAGTTACCGTTATCTGGCTGAGTCCATCCGAATGCACCCGGATCAGGACACGCTGAAAGCGATGATGCAGGATGCGGAGTTCGAAAACGTGGAATACTTCAATATGACGGCGGGTGTCGTCGCGCTGCATCGTGGTTACAAGTTCTGAGTGGAGGTTTCCCGTGCCCATTAAACCCTTAGTCACCGCAGGCATCGAGAATGTACTGAATGCCTTTCTGTATCGCGCTCCGGCGCTGAAAACCGCACGTCAGCGGCTTAACGGAAAGGTGCTGCGCATCGTTTTAAAGGAGTTCTCGACGCCGCTTGTGCTGGTCTTCAGCGAACGCCAGCTTGACGTTCTGGGGGAGTGGAAAGGCGAGGCGGACTGCTCGGTGATTACGCACATGAGCGTATTGCCAAAACTGCGTGACCGTCAGCAGATGACGGCGCTTATTCGCAGCGGTGAGCTGGAGGTCGAGGGCGATATTCAGGTGGTACAGAACTTCGTTGCTCTCAGCGATCAGGCTGAATTCGACCCGGCGGAACTGCTGGCGCCCTATATCGGCGACATCGCGGCTGAAGGTATAAGCAAAACGCTGCGCACGGGTTCCGCTTTCCTGCGTAAAGGTCTGCTCCGTCAACAGCGCTACGCTGCCGAGGTGCTGACCGAAGAGTGGCGTATGGCGCCGGGGCCTTTAGAAGTCGCCTGGTTTGCAGAAGAGACCGCGGCAGTTGAGCGCGCAGTTGATGCGTTAACCAAACGGCTGGAAAAACTGGAGGGCAAATGACGCCTGGTGAAATTCGGCGCCTCTATTTTATCGTTCGCACCTTTTTGAGCTACGGGCTCGACGAGCTTATCCCCAGAATGCGTATCACCCTGCCGCTTCGGCTTTGGCGTCGCACGCTGTTCTGGATGCCGAATCGCCATAAGGATCAGGAGCTGGGCGCACGCCTGCGTCTTGCGTTACAGGAGCTGGGCCCGGTCTGGATCAAGTTTGGACAGATGCTCTCAACACGTCGCGACCTTTTCCCACCGCAAATTGCCGATCAGCTCGCGCTATTGCAGGACCGCGTCGCTCCGTTTGACGGAGAGAGAGCGAAGAAACAAATCGAAGAAGCGATGGGCAATATCCCCATCGAGACCTGGTTTGATGATTTCGATATTCAGCCTCTGGCCTCTGCCTCTATTGCGCAGGTTCACACCGCGCGCCTGAAGGAAAATGGCAAAGAGGTGGTCATCAAAGTGATTCGTCCGGATATCCTGCCGGTTATCAAAGCAGACATGAAGCTGATTTATCGCCTGGCTCGCTGGGTGCCGCGTCTGTTGCCGGATGGCCGCCGTCTGCGTCCGCTGGAAGTGGTACGGGAATACGAAAAAACGCTGATTGACGAGCTTAACCTGCTGCGTGAATCGGCGAACGCCATTCAGCTGCGTCGAAACTTTGAAGACAGCCCGATGCTGTATGTTCCTGAAGTCTATTCTGACTATTGCAGTCAGAACATGATGGTGATGGAACGTATCTACGGTATTCCGGTCTCGGACGTGGCGGCGCTGGAAAAGCAGGGCACCAACATGAAGCTGCTGGCCGAACGTGGCGTGCAGGTCTTCTTTACTCAGGTTTTCCGCGACAGCTTCTTCCATGCAGACATGCATCCGGGCAACATTTTCGTCAGCTATGAGCACCCGGAAGATCCGAAATACATTGGTATCGACTGCGGTATTGTCGGCTCGCTGAATAAAGAGGATAAGCGTTATCTCGCCGAGAACTTTATCGCTTTCTTCAATCGCGACTACCGTAAGGTGGCCGAGCTGCACGTGGATTCAGGCTGGGTTCCACCAGATACTAACGTGGAAGAGTTTGAATTTGCGATCCGCACCGTCTGTGAGCCGATTTTTGAAAAGCCGCTCTCGGAGATCTCTTTCGGACACGTCCTGCTCAACCTGTTCAATACTGCACGCCGTTTCAATATGGAAGTGCAGCCGCAATTAGTTTTACTTCAGAAAACATTACTTTACGTTGAGGGCGTAGGCCGCCAGCTCTATCCTCAGTTAGACTTGTGGAAAACCGCGAAACCGTTCCTCGAATCCTGGATTAAGGATCAGGTCGGTATTCCAGCCCTGGTTCGCTCGCTTAAAGAGAAAGGCCCGTTCTGGATTGAAAAAATGCCTGAAATTCCTGAACTGGTTTACGACAGTTTGCGTCAGAGCAAGAACCTTCAGCACAGCATGGATAAAATCGCGCACGAGCTTCAATCCAGTCGCGTGCGTCAGGGGCAGTCCCGCTATCTCTTCGGAATTGGCGCGACGCTGCTGATAAGCGGCACGTTGCTGTTGATCAATCGTCCGGACTGGGAAATGATGCCAGCCTGGATTATGGCTGCCGGTGTGGTTGTCTGGCTTGCTGGCTGGAGAAAAACGCGCTGAATTAGCGTCGCTATCGAGGGATTGCATACGTATAATGCGATCTGACTAATTAATCATCTATCACTGGGGAACACGCATGGGTGGTATCAGTATCTGGCAGTTAGTGATCATTGCCGTCATCGTTGTGCTGCTGTTTGGCACGAAAAAACTCGGATCGATTGGTTCCGACCTGGGCGCGTCAATCAAAGGCTTCAAGAAAGCCATGAGCGATGATGAGAATAAGCAGGAAAAAACCAGTCAGGATGCTGATTTTACCGCTAAATCCATCGCCGATAAGCAGGACGAAGCCAAAAAGGAAGAGGCTAAACGTCACGATAAAGAGCAGGTGTAATTCGTGTTCGACATTGGTTTTGGTGAGTTACTGCTGGTCTTTGTGATTGGTCTGATTGTGTTGGGGCCGCAGCGTTTACCCGTTGCGGTGAAAACCGTCGTGGGCTGGGTGCGGGCGCTTCGCTCGCTGGCAACTACCGTGCAGAACGAGCTGGCGCAGGAGCTGAAGCTTCAGGAATTTCAGGACAGCCTGAAAAAAGTTGAAAAGGCGAGCATGGACAACCTGACGCCGGAGCTGAAAGCATCAATGGATGAGTTGCGCGAAGCGGCGGAATCCATGAAGCGCTCTTACAGCATTAACGATCCTGAGAAGGCGAGCGATGAAGCAAACACCATCCACAATCCGGTGGTGAAGGGTAGCGAAGAGCAGCGCGAGGGTGTAACGCCTTCCAGCGCGGAGCATCAGGCTGCTTCGCCAGAGCAATCGCCGCAGGAGCCCGAAGTGAAAAAGCAGGTGCCGCCGGAAGAGCCCGTGGTCAAAACGGCTGAGGTAAAACCCGCCGCGCCCGTTTCCGAATCATCCCCCTCGTCGAGTGATAAAGCGTAAACATGGCAGTAGATGATACTCAACCGCTTATTACGCACCTCATTGAGCTGCGTAAACGCCTGTTAAACTGCATTATTGCGGTTTTCCTCATTTTTTTATGTCTGGTCTATTTTGCCAACGATATCTATCAGGTGGTTTCCGCGCCGCTGATTAAACAGATGCCGCTGGGCGCGACGATGATTGCAACAGACGTTGCTTCGCCGTTCTTTACCCCGATCAAGCTGACCTTCTGGGTGTCGTTGATTGCCTCTGCGCCGGTCATTTTGTATCAGGTCTGGGCATTTGTGGCGCCCGCGCTGTACAAGCATGAACGCAAGCTGGTTATTCCGCTGCTGGTGTCCAGTTCGCTGCTGTTTTATATCGGCATGGCGTTCGCCTACTTCGTTGTCTTCCCGTTGGCCTTCGGTTTCCTGACGCATACCGCACCGGAAGGGGTACAGGTGTCGACGGACATCGCCAGCTACCTCAGCTTCGTGATGGCGCTGTTTATGGCCTTTGGCGTCGCCTTCGAGGTGCCCGTAGCAATTGTCCTGCTCTGCTGGGTGGGGGTGACCACGCCTGACGATCTGCGTAAGAAGCGCCCGTACATCCTGGTGGGGGCATTTGTTGTAGGTATGCTGTTAACGCCACCGGACGTCTTCTCGCAAACCTTACTGGCGATACCCATGTACTGCCTGTTTGAAGTCGGCGTGTTCTTCGCTCGTTTCTACGTCGGAAAGGGGCGTACCGGGGACGAAGAAGACGAGCCGTCTGAAGAGACCACTAAAGAATAAAACCAACCGCCCGTCAGGGCGGTTGTCATATGGGGATACGTATGTTTGATATCGGGCTTAACCTGACCAGCGCCCAGTTTGCGAAAGACCACGATGAGGTGGTGGCGCGCGCCTTTGCCGCTGGCGTGCGTGGGCTGTTACTGACGGGAACGAATCTGCATGAGAGTGAGCAGGCACGGCAGCTGGCGCAACGCTATCAACACTGCTGGTCCACCGCAGGCGTGCATCCTCATGACAGCAGTCAGTGGACGCATAAAAGCGCTGAGGTGCTACATCGTCTGGCACAAACGCCAGAAGTGGCTGCCATTGGCGAATGCGGACTTGATTTCAACCGTAACTTCTCGACGCCTGAAGAGCAGGAGAAGGCATTTACCGCCCAGCTTGCGCTGGCAGCAGAGCTGGAGATGCCGGTGTTTATGCACTGTCGCGATGCGCATGAACGTTTTATGGCGCTACTGGAACCCTGGCTGGAGAAACTGCCGGGCGCGGTGTTGCACTGCTTTACGGGCTCCCGTCAGGAAGCGCTGGACTGCCTGAACCGCGGGCTGTATTTGGGTATCACGGGCTGGGTCTGCGATGAGCGTCGTGGGCTGGAGCTGCGTGAGCTTTTACCTGTTATCCCGGCCGATCGTTTGCTGCTGGAAACGGATGCTCCGTATCTGTTGCCCCGGGATATGCAGCCCAAACCGCCATCACGACGTAATGAACCGGCCTACCTGGGGCATATTGCTGAGCGAGTGGCGCACTGGCGCGGAGAAGATGCGCAGTGGCTGGCAGCACAAACCGATGATAACGTGCGTCGTCTGTTCGGCGTGCAGTTCTAAACTTTGCGGAAATCGGTGTTTTTAACGCTCTGCAACACCTCTTTGTTCAGCAGGTTGAGCAGCAGCATGGAGCGCGCTTCACCGTCCGGCTCAGCGAAAATGGCCTGTAACCCTTCAAAGGCGCCTTCGGTGATCACCACGCTGTCGCCAGCATAAGGGGTTTCCGGATCGGTAATATCTTCAGGCTGCTGGTAGACAGAAAGCTGATGAATAACCGATGACGGTACTCTTGCCGGATGGGCGCCAAAACGCACAAAATGGCTGACGCCGCGCGTGGCGCTGATCGTCGTGGTGTGGATCACTTCGGGGTCGAACTCAACGAACAGGTAATTCGGGAACAGAGGCTCACTGACGGTCGTGCGTCTTCCACGCTGCATTTTTTCAAGCGTGATCACGGGTGTCAGGCAGTTAACAGACTGACGTTCAAGATGTTCCTGCGCGCGCTGAAGTTGCCCGCGTTTGCAATACAGTAAATACCAGGCCTGCATAATCACTCTTCCCATTGTTCGGGGCGCAAGCATATCAAAACCCTGGCGGGATCGCTAAGGTGATTATAATGGCGAAAAAGAGAGTAAGTCGTGGAAGTTCACGCTAATTTAACAAAATTACAGCATCACGCGGTCTTACGCCGTATAATGAAGCGCTTACAGAGAGGCCATGATTAACTGCATGAAATACCACGATCTACGCGACTTCCTGGCGCTGCTGGAAAAGCAGGGCGAACTCAAACGCATTACGCTTCCTGTTGATCCGTATCTGGAAATGACAGAAATCGCTGATCGCACCCTGCGCGCGGGCGGCCCGGCGTTGCTGTTTGAAAACCCAAAAGGCTACGCCATGCCGGTGCTGTGCAACCTGTTTGGCACACCTCGCCGCGTGGCGCTGGGGATGGGACAGGAAGATGTCACGGCGTTACGTGAAGTGGGCAAACTGCTGGCCTTTCTGAAAGAGCCGGAGCCGCCAAAAGGGTTCCGCGACCTGTTCGACAAGCTGCCGCAGTTTAAGCAGGTGCTGAACATGCCCACCAAACGCCTGCGCGGTGCGCCGTGCCAGCAAAAAGTGCTGGAAGGCGATGCGGTTGATCTGACCAAAATTCCCATCATGCAGTGCTGGCCTGACGATGCCGCACCGCTGATCACCTGGGGCCTCACCGTGACGCGTGGGCCGCATAAAGAGCGTCAAAACCTCGGCATTTACCGCCAGCAGCTGATTGGCAAGAACAAGCTCATCATGCGCTGGCTGTCCCATCGCGGTGGGGCGCTGGATTTCCAGGAGTGGTGCGCGGCCCATCCGGGCGAACGCTTCCCGGTTTCCGTCGCGCTGGGTGCCGATCCGGCAACCATTCTGGGCGCGGTGACGCCTGTTCCTGATACGCTGTCTGAATATGCCTTTGCAGGGCTGCTGCGCGGCACCAAAACCGAAGTGGTGAAGTGCATCTCCAATGACCTGGAAGTACCGGCCAGCGCAGAGATTGTGCTGGAAGGTTATATTGAACAGGGCGAGCTGGCGCCCGAAGGGCCGTACGGCGACCACACCGGCTATTACAACGAAGTGGATAACTTCCCGGTGTTTACCGTCACGCACATTACCCAGCGTGAAGATGCCATCTATCACTCCACCTATACCGGTCGTCCACCCGACGAACCGGCGGTGCTTGGCGTGGCGCTGAACGAAGTGTTCGTGCCGATCCTGCAAAAGCAGTTCCCGGAAATCGTTGATTTTTATCTGCCGCCGGAAGGGTGTTCGTATCGCCTGGCGGTGGTGACGATGAAGAAGCAGTATGCCGGTCACGCTAAGCGCGTGATGATGGGCGTATGGTCTTTCCTGCGCCAGTTTATGTATACCAAGTTTGTGATTGTCTGCGATGATGACGTCAATGCCCGCGACTGGAATGACGTCATCTGGGCCATCACCACGCGTATGGATCCGGCGCGTGATACGGTATTAGTGGAAAACACGCCGATTGATTACCTGGACTTTGCCTCGCCGGTTTCCGGCCTTGGCTCAAAAATGGGACTGGATGCCACGAACAAATGGCCTGGCGAAACCGACCGTGAATGGGGGCGCCCGATCGAAAAAGATCCTGCCGTGACCGCGCGAATTGACGCGATCTGGGACGAGCTGGCCATAATGAATAACGGTAAGGCAGAATAAGACCGTTTAGCCCTATAGACTTCCCGACAGAGAGAGCGAATGACAACCTTAAGCTGTAAAGTGACGTCGGTAGATGCTATTACCGACACCGTATATCGCGTCCGTTTGGTTCCTGAAGCGGCATTCTCATTCCGTGCCGGTCAGTACCTGATGGTCGTGATGGACGAGCGTGATAAGCGTCCTTTCTCTATGGCCTCAACGCCAGCAGAGAAGGAATTTATTGAGCTGCATATTGGTGCGTCTGAGCTTAACCTGTACGCGATGGCCGTGATGGACCGCATCCTGAAAGAGCGTGAAATAGTGGTCGATATTCCTCATGGCGAGGCCTGGCTGCGTGAAGACGAAGACCGTCCGCTGATCCTGATTGCCGGTGGCACGGGCTTCTCTTATGTCCGCTCTATTCTGCTGACCGCGCTGGCGCGTAATCCAAATCGCGATATCACCATCTACTGGGGCGGCCGTGAAGAGAAGCACCTTTACGATCTGTCTGAGCTGGAAGCGCTGAGCGTAAATCATCCAAACCTGCGCATTGAGCCGGTTGTCGAGCAGCCGGAAGAGGGCTGGCGCGGGCGTAGCGGTACGGTGCTGACTGCGGTATTGCAGGATCACGGGACGCTGGCCGGGCACGATATCTACATTGCCGGTCGCTTTGAAATGGCAAAAATTGCCCGCGACCTGTTCTGCAACGAGCGTGACGCGCGGGAAGATCGTCTGTTTGGCGATGCGTTTGCGTTTATCTGATTGAGAGACCCGCTTCGGCGGGTTTTTACGCTCGGGCAATAGCCTGGTGAAAATTTAACCTTGAAATGGGCGGCGCATTGCCGTTATTCTTGTTCCCGTTAAATTTCGCCCTCAGGAGCGCCCCCCAAAAATGAACAAACACGACTGATGAATTTCGATCCTTGCTCAACGCACCGCGTCGGCAGGGGATGTTTTGATTTCATTCAGGAGTGCTTATGGCTCATTTTGCGCAGTCCCCCTCTTTTATTTTGCATCAGGTCACCTGTCAGTTTGCGACGGGCGATATCCTTTTTGGTCCACTGAATCTTTCTCTGGATGCGTCAGTGTACGCGCTGGTTGGCCGCAACGGCAGCGGTAAAACACGCCTTCTGCGGCTGCTGGCAGGGGTTGATGAACCCGCCAGCGGTCATATTGAGCGCTTTGGTACACACGTCTATGTGGCGCAACAGCAGGATATTTCTGCGGATACCACGCTTGCCGGACTGCTTGGTTACGACGCGATCTTTGCGGCGCGCACGCGCATCGACAGCGGTCATTATGAACCCGACGATCTCGACACGCTCGACGGTTACTGGGATCTGGCTGAACGGCTGAGCCAGGCTTTTATCGCTGCAAAACTTCCCCCTTTTGACCCGAATAAACGCGCGGCAGAACTGAGCGGCGGCGAGCGCATTCGTGCTTTGCTGTGCAGCGCATTCACCGCAGATGCTGATTACCTGCTGCTGGACGAACCGACCAACCACCTCGACAGGCAAGGCCGCGTGTGGTTCTACGAGCAGCTTTCCCGGTATCAGGGCGGGGTACTGGTGGCCTCTCACGACCGTGAGTTGCTGGCCCAGGTACCGCGTATCCTTGAACTGAGCGCGTTGGGCTTGCGCAGCTACGGGGGGAATTATGCTGACTATCGAACCCAGCGTGATGCTGAGCAACTGGCTGCCCGCGCCGCGCTGGAGCATGCTGCCACCGAGCGCAAGCGTACCCGCGCCCGTATGCATAAAGAGCATGACGACAGCCTGCGGCGTTCAGCCAAAACGCTTCGCACGGTCGACAGCCTTAACATCGCCTCGTTTGAACGGGTCAAATACAAAGGGGCGGCGAAAGAGCGTATTGGTTCCTGGAAAAAACAGCATAGCGATCAAAATCATGCTCTGAACGCTGCGGTCAACCAGGCACGCGAGCGGGTTGAAGAGGATCACGTGGTGATGTTTACCCTGCCGGGCAGTGAAATCCCGGAAGGAAAACAGGTGCTGGTGCTGGAAGAACTGGTGCTTCCGCACGTGCCTGTCTCCCCGATAAACTGGCGAATGGATGGCCCGATGCGCGTGGCGCTACGCGGGCCGAACGGCTGTGGAAAATCCACGCTGTTGAAAGTGATGTTGGGCGAAACCGCCCCTGTTACGGGAACCTGTAAGGTCTCCGTCAGGTGTGCTTATCTCGATCAGCATCTTTCCCGGCTGGATCTGTCGCAGTCGGTGATGAAACACCTTAGCCTGGGCAATACGCCGCTCGAAGAGGGGGCGCTGCGTACCCGTTTAGCGCAGCTTCAGCTGGGCGCAGAGAAAGTGACACTACCACTGGCCGAACTGAGTGGCGGCGAGCGCCTGAAGGCCGCGCTGGCCTGCGTATTGTGGCGTGAAGCGGCAACGCAGCTGTTGCTTCTGGATGAGCCGACCAACCATCTTGATCTGGCCTCTGTTCAGGCCATTGAAGCGGCCTTAGCCGATTACCCCGGCGCGCTGCTGGTGGTGTCGCATGATGAAGCCTTTCTGGCAGGGCTGAAGCTGACGCATGAACTGGTATGGGAAGAGACGGGATGGCGATGTGAAAGCCTGTAAACACAAGCCCCCGCAAGGGCGGGGGCAAACAAACTTTATCAGGCTAACTGCTTGCGAAGGTCAGGGTTTGCCTGGATCAGGCGCATCAGCTTTAGCTCGGCTGGGGTAGGTTTTTCACGTTTTGACTCCCACTCCAGCACCATCGCTACGCTGACACCCATCGCTCTTGCGAATTCATCTGTTTTCAGGCCCGATCCTTTGCGTAAACGCTCAAATTCACTAAAAGGATTGGACTTTTGATTCAGGGTAACCGTCGGCGGTACATCTTTAAAAATAATCTGTTCCAGGCTGCTCAGCAGCTCAAACTCAGGATCTTTTAATTCCATTGAGAACTCCTCATAAATCACACATCGGGATCATGAACATCAGAGAGCCTGTTAAGAATAGTCCCTAAACCAGACACAGGATCGTCACGGCTGTGATTAATTGTGCGATAACGATCGCTTTACGCGTTTCAGCTATATGGATAGTTATGCTAATTACCTGATTAGTCATATGTAGGGATGCACAGGTATTTTTTTGTAAATAGTCAGTACAAAAACGGGAATACCCGTTTTGCATGAAAACTCTATCTTGCAAGGCTGACCTGGACTATCCTTGTCAGCGTTGGGCACGCGTGTGCCGGTGTGCGCTTTTTGGGTGAAAGGAGTAATAAAATGGCGACAGGAAAGTCCTGCTCTCGCTGGTTTGCGCCTATTGCGGCGTTGTTGATGGTTGTTAGCCTGAGTGGGTGTTTCGATAAAGAAGGCGATCAGCGCAAAGCGTTTATCGATTTTTTACAGAATACAGTGATGCGTAGCGGCGAGCGTTTACCAACGCTGACTGCGGATCAGAAAAAACAGTTTGGTCCATTCGTGTCGGATTACGCCATTCTGTATGGCTATTCACAGCAGGTAAGCCAGGCGATGGATTCCGGTATTCGCCCGGTAGTGGATAGCGTGAATGCTATTCGCGTTCCACAGGATTATATGACCCAGCGCGAACCGCTGCGCCAGTCAAATGGCGCGCTTGGGGTACTGAGCCAGCAGCTGCAAAATGCCAAAATGCAGGCTGATGCGTCGCGTTCCGCGTTGAAGCAGGGCGAGGATCTCAAACCGGTCTATGACCAGGTGTATGAGAAAGTCGTGACCAAGCCGTCAAACGCCTTGCAACCGCTGATCCCGGCGGCGCAGGTCTTTACTCAGCAGCTGGTTCAGGTGGGTGACTTTATTAGTGAACAAGGTACGCAGGTGAGCTTCGTCTCTAACGGTATCCAGTTCCCAACCTCCCAGCAGGCGAGCCAGTACAACACGCTGATCGGGCCGCTCGCGTCCCAGCATCAGGCCTTTAGCCAGGCCTGGAGCGCAGCGGTCGCTGCTACGGAATAAGAAAAACCCCCGCTTCGGCGGGGTTTTTTTTATGCTTGATGAAAATAACGCTTGTCATTCATCTACCACATCGGTATAACTATGTTCGTCGGTTTGTTACACAGACCTAAAGCAGTTTAGTAAAGCAGTCCAGATTGTTATCCATAGATACCCTTCGTAGTGACCCTTCCTTCATCGCTTAAAAATCTGTAACGCAATCCATCAAGCCGGAAGGCACAATATATTTGTTAATAAGGTAATTTCTATGTCTGCTAAAATGACTGGTCTGGTAAAATGGTTCAACGCTGATAAAGGTTTCGGCTTCATCACTCCTGACGATGGCTCTAAAGACGTGTTCGTACACTTCTCTGCTATCCAGAACGATGGCTACAAATCTCTGGATGAAGGTCAGAAAGTTTCCTTCACCATCGAAAGCGGCGCTAAAGGCCCAGCAGCTGGTAACGTTGTAAGCCTGTAAGCTTCCAGCCCAGTAGCACAAAATTCAAAAACCCGCCTTCTGGCGGGTTTTTTCGTTTCTACTGTTGTATCTGTGGGTTAACGCAGTTCTTATCCACTTTACCGCCGAGCGCGGCAATCAGGTTATCCACGGCGGTCGCCGCCATATTGTAGCGTGTTTCATGAGTGGCAGAGCCGATGTGGGGCAGGGCGACGACGTTCGGCATGGTCAGTAGCGGAGAATCCACCGGCAGCGGCTCCTGTTCAAACACGTCCAGACCGGCGGCGTGGATCTCACCGTTTTGCAGTGCCTCAATCAGCGCCTTCTCATCGACCACCGGACCACGACCCGCGTTAATGAAAATGGCCGATTTCTTCATCTTTTCAAACGCCGCTTTGCCGATGAGATGACGCGTTTCATCCGTCAGCGGCAGGATCAGGCAGACAAAGTCGGCTTCCCGCAACAGCGTATCAAGCTCGCAGTAGCGGGCGTTGAAACGTTCTTCAGCTTCACTGTGGTGACGGCGTGCGTTATACAGGATGGGCATGTTGAAGCCAAAATGGGCGCGCTGTGCCAGCGCCAGACCGATACGGCCCATCCCAACAATCCCCAGCGTTTTGCCATGAACGTCCACGCCGAACCAGTCCGGGCCAATGCTTTTCGTCCATTCGCCCGCTTTCACGCGCTCGGCCACTTCCACCACGCGACGCGCGGTGCTGAGCACCAGCGCCATCAGCGTGTCGGCGACGGTCTCCGTCAGGGCATGGGGCGTGTGCATCAGCAGGATGTTGCGCGCGTTTAGCGCATCCACGTCGAAATTGTCGTATCCCACCGAAACGGTTGAGGTAGCACGAAGCTTCGGCATTTTCTCCAGCAGCGCTGCATCCACCTTTTCGCTCGAACCCAGCAGGCCCTCGGCGCTGGCAAACGCGTCGGCGTGCTGCGCCACGGTTTCCGGGCTAAGGTTCTTGACCCGGGTAACGGTAAAGTGTTCCTCCAGGCGTTTTTGCAGATCTTCAGGCAGTGCTTTGTACAAAATGACGGACGGCTTCATGCTAATCTCCGTTGATTTTAAAAGGATTCAGGCGTGGCGTGCGCCGACGGGTAGCTGTTGATTATTAGCAGGCTTAACGATCAGAGTAAGCCATACCGAGGCAAAAAGCGCCACCCCCATAAAGATGTAAGAGGCCGACGGGCTGCCGGTGGCGCCGTTCAGATAGCCCACAAACCACGAGCCAAAGAACGAACCCAGCGCGCCCATACTGTTGATCAACGCCATCGCGCCCCCTGCGACGTTACGCGGCAGCATTTCCGGGATGATGGCAAAGAACGGACCATACGGGGCATACATGGCCGCACCCGCAATCACCAGCAGAGTGTACGAGACCCAGAAGTGGTTTGCGCCTACGGCCCAGGAGCCAATGAAGGCAAAAGCAGCGATCAGCAGCAGTGGCCAGACGAACAGCTTACGGTTTTGCAGCTTGTCCGATGCCCAGGAGACGATAATCATCGCGATGGTCGCAGCCAGGTAAGGCACGGATGACAGCCAGCCCACTTCCACCATGCCAAGGTTTTCACCGCCGCTGCGGATAATCGACGGCAGCCACAGCACAAAGCCGTACACGCCAATGCTCCAGGTAAAATACTGTGCGCACAGCAGGATGACATTCCGGGAGCGGAAGGCTTCGCCGTAGTTACGCACCGCTTTCAGCCCCTGCTGCTCTTTATCCAGCTGCGCCTGGAGTGCGGCTTTTTCGTCCTCAGAAAGCCATTTTGCCTGGGCTGGCTTATCTTTCACCAGCACCCACCAGCAGAAGGCCCAGATAATCGCGGGAACCCCTTCGATGATGAACATCTCGCGCCAGCCGAAGGACTGGATCAGATAGCCGGAAACCACCGACATCCACAGCACGGTGACCGGGTTACCGAGTATCAGGAACGTATTAGCACGTGAACGCTCAGATTTTGTGAACCAGTTGCTGATGTAAATCAGCATTGCTGGCATGACGGCCGCCTCAACCACGCCGAGAATAAAGCGAATGGCCGCCAGCGCAGGAATGTTATTCACCACGCCAGTAAGCGACGCACAGGCACCCCACAAGATCAGGCAGATGAAAATGAGCTTTCGCACGCTGCGGCGTTCAGCGTAAATCGCGCCGGGGATCTGGAAGAAGAAATAACCCAGGAAGAAGAGGGCACCCAGCAGGGAGGAGACCCCTTTGGTGATCCCAAGGTCTTCGTTGATCCCCGCGGCGGATGCGAAACTGAAGTTGGCACGATCCAGGTACGCCAGGCTGTACGTGATAAACACGATTGGCATGATGTACCACCAGCGTTTTACTGCATTGGTCGAACTGTTCATAGGCTTGCCTCTGTTGTTGAGGTTGTTGCCGCCGTTGTCTGTAGGGTACACGGTGGCTTAATTATCTGGTGCGGATTGCTGCCCTCACCCTGGTCCTCTCCCTGTGGGAGAGGGAATTTAGACGCCGAGCTCTGCTCGTGTTGGTAATCCTTCGCTGTCGCCCTGCACCTGAATCGCCAGCGAACCAATTTTGTTGCCTCGCGCCACGGCCTGCGACAGTGGTTTGCCCTCCAGCAGGGCGCTGATGACCCCGACGGCAAACCCATCGCCCGCGCCTACGGTATCGACCACGTTGTCGACTTTTACCGCAGCGACGGCGCCTTGCTCGCCGTCGGCAGTTTTGAACCATGCGCCGTCGGCACCGGTTTTCAGCACCACGGCTTTTACCCCTCTGTTGAGGTAAAAATCAGCAATGCCTTCGGGCGTGCTTTCGCCAGTGAGGATCATTCCCTCTTTTATGCCCGGCAGAACCCAGTCCGCCTGAAACGCCAGTCGGTTGAGTTTCTCAGCCATCTCCGCTTCGCTTTTCCACAGCACCGGGCGCAGGTTCGGATCAAAGGAGATCGTTTTGCCCTGCGCTTTCATTGCCGAAGCCGCATGATCTAGTAAATCGTACGAGCTGGCCGAGAGCGCCGCCGCCACGCCGCTCAGGTGCAGGTGGCGCGCGGAGGAGAAATACGCGGCGTGATAATCATCCACGGAGAGATGGCTTGCCGCTGAGCCTTTGCGGAAATACTCCACGATGGGATCGGTTCCATTTTCAACTTTAGATTTCAGCTGAAAGCCCGTCGGGAAGCGTCCGTCAAGGGTCACGCCTGCGGCATCAATGCCCTCTTTTTTCAGCGAGTCGAGAACGAAATGGCCAAAGCTGTCATTTCCCACGCGGCTTACCCAGCCGACATTCAGCCCCAGCCGCGCAAGTCCCGTCGCGACGTTCAGCTCTGCGCCCGCCACGCGTTTAATGAAGTGCTCCACTGCGCTCAGCTCGCCCGTTTCGGTGGCGACAAACATCGCCATGGCCTCGCCAATGGTGATGACGTCCAGCGTCTTGTGCATGGTTTACTCCTCGCGCAGCAGGTTGACGTAATGGCGGGTGACGGCGGTGAGATCCGTCCCTTCCAGCGGAAATTCGATGCCGCGTGGCGCATCGGCAGGCAGCTGATTAAGCAGATCCCGCCAGCGAGAATCGGCCTGATCCGGCGCGACGGCGCGGAACTGCGCCTTATGTGGGACTGCGACCTTCACATGAATATAGCTCACGGCGGGAGCCAGCTGACGTGCAGCCTCTTCCGGGGAGTCGCCAACCCACAGCCAGTTGCCCATATCGAACGTCAGCGTGACCGGCAGCGCCATTACCCGGCAGGCGGCTTTGAAGCGCTGCATCGGCGCGAGCTGCCCGCAGTCGGTCTGGTCGTTTTCCACCACCAGCGTCATGCCGCTTTCATCCAGCAGTGCGCGCAGGGCTTCAAGGGGTTGTTTGCCGCTGAAATGACCCAGCGAGACTTTAAGCCACAGCGCGTTCAGGGCGCTGGCTTCGCTAAGGTAGCGCGGGAGATCCGGGTTGAGGGTGCCATCGGGCATAAACAGGGGGGCCGGGGCGGAGTAGCACGCCAGTAAACCCAGCAGTTCAATGGACTCGCCGAGCGCAGGCAGGGCCATTAACTCGTCGTTGCTGAAGAGCTCGCGGCGGATTTCAACGCCATCAGCCCCTGCGCCGGCAATAACGGGAAGCATCGCCCGTTGACCGCCTGCCTGTCGCACCTGGTCCGCGCCATACGCGGCGGTGACCACCATAATTTTCCTGCTCATTTCCTGACTCCAGAGCGTAATCGATAGTATTACGCTAGATGGAACCGGTTCCAAAGAAAAGATCGGGATGCTGAATTTATGATCGCTGTCACGAAGGGGAAATTAACGGGCAGTAGAGCCGCGAACGATCAGTTCGCCGGAAAAAACCTGCTCGCGTACGGCGTCGCGGGTGCCTTCAATGCGGCGAACCACTTGTTCAACCGCGGCATAGCCGATCTGCCAGGTGGGTTGTTTGAGGGTGGTGATGCCTACGCCAGCCAGTTCTGCCCATTCCAGTTCATCAAAGCCGAGTAAGCCGATGTCGCTGCCCCAGTGCAGGCCAATGCGTTTAAGCGAGCGGGCAACCTGAAGCGTCAGCGCCCCGTTCGCGGAGATCACCGCTTTGCGCATTCCCCGATGGCGGGTATGGAACTGGCGCAGGGTATTATCCAGCTGCCCGGCTTCATGCAGGGGGATTTCGGCATTCTCGGCGATCACGCCCGGATATCGCGCCAGCGTGGCACGAAATGCAGCCAGGCGGTCGCGGCGGGTGTTAACCATGCCCAGCGGTTCGCTCAGGAACAGAATGGCTTCGAAGCCCTGTTCAATCAGGTGCTCTGTGGCGGTGGTGGCCGCCTGGGTGTTATCCAGCCCGACCACATCGCAGGCAAATTCCGGGATTTTGCGGTCAATAAGCACCATCGGCAGAGAAGATTGTTGCAGGCGATTTAGCCCCTCTTCGCGCATCCCGACGGCATTCACCACAATCCCTTCCACCTGATAGCTGCGCAGCAGATCGAGATAATGCAGCTCCTGATCAACCTCGTTATTGGTGTTACAGACCAGCGGGGTAAAGCCTTTCTCACGGCACGCCGCTTCGATGCCGCTGAGGACGTTAACGGAATAGGGGTTGGTGATATCGGCGATGATAAGGCCAATCAGACGAGTGCGACCCCGCTTGAGACCGCGCGCCATCAGGCTGGGACGGTAGTCGAGATCGGCAATGGCCTGTTCGATTCGCGCCAGCAGCGCATCGGAAAGCAGGTGTTTCTCGCCGTTGAGGTAGCGTGAAATGCTGGTTTTACCGGTTTTGGCGGCTTTCGCCACGTCGCTGATGGTGGCCCGGGTTGGTTTGATCATCGCTGATTTCCCTGAATTTAGTGAGAATACCTTAGCGGGAAAATCTGGCGAATCAAGCTATTTGCCGGGTGGCGGCTTCGCTTACCGGAGGTTGCGGTCTGATGCCTTCACCCCAACCCTCTCCCACGGGAGAGGGCGCAAACACTAAAAACGGCAACGGGGTTGCCGTTTTGCTTTTACCTACTGCAAAGGACTCAACGTAATCTCAACGCGGCGGTTCTGCGCTTTGCCTTCCGCCGTGCTGTTGCTGGCGATCGGGTTAGCCGGACCCATGCCGCTGGTGCGGATGCGGTTCGCTTCAACGCCCTGGGCGATCAGCGAGCTGGCCACGGAATCGGCGCGCTGCTGCGACAGACGCATGTTCAGATCCTGGCTGCCGGTACTGTCGGTGTAACCAATCACGTTCACGGCGGTTTTATTGTACTCTTTCAGCACCGCGGCCACGCCGGTCAGGGTGTTCGCGCCTGCGGGTTTCAGCGTCGCGCTGCTGCTGTCAAAGGTCACGTTGTTTGGCATGTTCAGGATGATGTTGTCACCGCTGCGCGTCACGCTCACGCCCGTACCTTTCATTTTGTCACGCAGTTTTGCTTCCTGCACATCCATGTAATAACCCACGCCGCCGCCCAGGGCTGCGCCTGCCGCTGCGCCAATCAGCGCACCTTTGCCGCGATCTTTCTTGGAGGAGGAGAGTACGCCAACGCCAGCGCCCACCAGGGAACCAATACCCGCGCCAATGCCGGATTTGCCCGCTTCGCGTTCGCCGGTGTAAGGGTTGGTTGTGCAGCCTGAAACAGCCAGTGCGCCGCTCACCAGAGCGGCAATAACGAGTACGCGTTTTTTCATCTTATTTCCTTAATCCTTTTTATTCTTTGCCACGACGGACGTGGCAGTGGATTATGACGTCCGGATACGGAGAAAATTCAGTGTATAACTCTGAAATTTGTCACAAACGATAAATTGCCTCAATGAAAGGCCGAAACACCTGCACGCAACCAGGAGCGCACGCTTTGAGCACCTCAACAAAAACCATTCTGACCGCCGCCCACTGGGGGCCGATGCTGGTCGAAACCGATGGCGACACTGTGCTGTCGTCTCGCGGGGCTTTGCCTTCGCGCCATCTCAACTCTTTACAGACCGTCGTTCGCGATCAGGTACACAGCAAAACCCGCGTCCGCTGGCCGATGGTGCGTAAAGGCTTTCTGGCGTCACCGGATAAGCCGCAGGGTATTCGCGGGCAGGATGAGTTCGTTCGCGTGAGCTGGGACGACGCGCTGGCGCTGATCCATACCCAGCATAAACGCATTCGCGCCAGCTATGGCCCGTCGTCTATTTTTGCCGGCTCCTATGGCTGGCGCTCGAACGGCGTGCTGCATAAGGCTTCCACCCTGCTGCAACGCTATATGAGCCTGGCCGGAGGATACACCGGCCATCTGGGTGATTATTCGACCGGCGCGGCGCAGGCGATCATGCCGTATGTGGTGGGCGGGAATGAGGTTTATCAGCAGCAGACCAGCTGGCCGCTGGTGCTGGAACATACGGAGGTGGTGGTGCTCTGGAGCGCCAACCCGCTCAACACCCTGAAAATTGCCTGGAATGCGTCCGACGAGCAGGGCGTTTCCTACTTTGATGCGCTGCGCAAAAGCGGCAAGCGCATCATCTGTATCGATCCGATGCGTTCTGAAACGCTGGATTTCTTCGGCGACAGCGCCGAGTGGATCGCGCCGCATATGGGCACCGACGTGGCGATGATGCTGGGTATCGCCCATACCCTGGTGGAGAACGGCTGGCACGATACGGAATTTCTGGCGCGCTGCACCACGGGCTTCGATAAATTTGCCGACTACCTGACGGGACAAACCGACGGTATCGCCAAAACCGCAGAGTGGGCTGCGGCGATTTGCGGCGTTGATGCCGTTAAAATCCGCGAACTGGCGACGTTATTCCATAGCCGTGTCACGATGCTCATGTCCGGCTGGGGGATGCAGCGCCAGCAGTTTGGCGAGCAGAAGCACTGGATGCTGGTGACGCTCGCCGCGATGCTCGGGCAGATTGGCACACCCGGCGGCGGTTTTGGGCTTTCCTATCACTTTGCTAACGGCGGCAACCCGACGCGAAAAGCGGCGGTGCTGGCGTCCATGCAGGGCTCAGTGCAGGGTGGCGTGGACGCGGTAGATAAAATTCCGGTGGCACGCATTGTTGAAGCCCTGGAGAACCCAGGCGGGTTTTATCAGCACAACGGCCAGGATCGGCATTTCCCGGATATTAAGTTTGTCTGGTGGGCGGGTGGGGCCAACTTCACCCATCACCAGGATACTAACCGCCTGATCCGCGCCTGGCAGAAACCGGAGCTGGTGGTGATCTCGGAGTGCTTCTGGACCGCGTCAGCGAAACATGCCGATATCGTTTTGCCCGCCACGACCTCGTTCGAGCGTAACGATCTCACCATGACGGGGGATTACAGTAATCAGCATATGGTGCCGATGAAGCGCGTCGTGGCTCCCCGGGATGAAGCGCGGGATGATTTTGATGTCTTTGCCGACCTGAGTGAAATGTGGGAAGCGGGCGGTCGGGAGCGTTTCACCGAGGGCAAAACCGATCTGCAATGGCTGGAAACGTTTTACCAGATTGCCAGCCAGCGTGGGGCTGCGCAGGGCGTGACGCTGCCGCCATTCGCTGAGTTCTGGGAGGCGAATCAACTCTTCGAAATGCCGGAAAGCGAGCAGAATGCGCGGTTTGTGCGCTTTGCTGACTTCCGTCGCGATCCGGAGAATCACCCGCTAAAAACCGAAAGCGGGAAGATTGTGATCTACAGCGAACGCATCGCCAGCTTTGGCTACGCGGACTGTCCGCCACATCCGGCGTGGCTGGAGCCGGACGAATGGCATGGCAATGCGCAGCCGGGGCAGCTTCAGCTGCTGTCTGCCCATCCCGCCCATCGTCTGCACAGCCAGCTCAACTATTCGGCTCTGCGCGAGCAGTATGCGGTGGCGGGTCGTGAGCCGATTGCGCTGAACAGCGATGACGCAAAGGCGCGGGGGATTAACCACGGCGACCTCGTTCGGGTCTGGAACGCGCGCGGGCAGGTGCTGGCAGGTGCCGTGGTGAGTGACGGGATCCGCCCTGGCGTTTTCTGCATTCATCAGGGCGCATGGCCTGATCTGGCGCTGGACGAGGGCGGTATTTGTAAGAACGGCGCCGTAAACGTGCTGACCAAAGATCTCCCCAGCTCGAAGCTGGGGAATGGCTGCGCGGGGAATACGGCGCTGGCATGGGTGGAGAAATATGAGGGACCGGCGCTTACCCTTACGGCGTTTGATCCGCCTGCCAGCTCATGATCCACGTCGGGTGTTGGGTATCATCCTGCCAGGCGCTGTCTTCGATGCGAAAACCCTGAGCATGATAGAAATTCACCGCCCGCACGTTTTTCTGATACACCTCCAGAGTTAAATACGGATAGTGCTGCTGAACGTGGTTCAGCAGCGCACGCCCGATCCCCTTTCCGATGAACGCCGGGGCGATAAACAACGCCCCCACGAACTGGAACTGCATGACGCTGATAAAACCGCACAGGGTACCGTTTTCTTCCCAGACCCAGGTCTCGGCGGCGGGAAGGTATTCATCCCGCACTACCGCTTCATTCGCTTGCCAGTAACTTGCGTCGATAAACGGATGCGCCTCGGTGGTGCTCTCCAGCCACAGACTCAAAAGCGGAGCAGTGTCCTCACTTTGCCATTTGCGGATCATGGTGGCCCTCCGGATGGCAGAAGCAGCCCGTAATGTGGTCATTGATCAGCCCGCAGGCCTGCATAAAGGAGTAACAGATGGTGGTGCCCACAAACTTAAAGCCGCGTTTTTTCAGCGCTTTCGACAGGGCATCTGAGGCGGGGGTCGACGTTGGGATCTCTGCAAGCGTGGCGGCCTGCGTCACCTTCGGCTCGTTATCCACAAACGACCAGACGAATGCTGAGAAGGGTTCGCCGTTTTGCTCCATCGCCAGATAAGCACGCGCGTTACCAATAATGGCCTGAATTTTACCGCGATGGCGGATGATACCGGTATCCAGAACCAGCCTTTCCACGTCTTCGTCGTTCATGGCGGCAACCGCTACCGGATCGAACTGGTGGAAGGCTTTGCGATAGTTCTCACGCTTTTTCAGAACGGTGATCCACGACAGTCCGGCCTGCTGGCCTTCAAGGCAAATCATTTCAAACAGTTTTTTACCGTCGGTTTCCGGTACGCCCCATTCCTTGTCGTGATAATCGATATAAAACTGATCCTGGCTTACCCAGCCGCAACGTTGCATAGGTCATCTCCCTTCCTGATACGGTAAACGCAAAAATTTCAATCTGCCCGGCTTGACGTGTCTGCTAAAGAGACAATAGTTAATACAGGGCTATACGCCCTAATACCTCTTCGAACAATGACATATATCGCCGAACTCGGCTCTTTCTGGAGTCGCTTTGATGATGATAAAAAAAATCAGTGGTCGCCATGCTGCTTCTGGCCTGGTGGGTGTTTCAGCCTGCCTGCTTTTTTGTAACACCGCTTTTGCGTGGCAACAGGAATATATCGTTTCAGATGCACAAAGTAATACGACGGAACGCTATACATGGGACGCCGATCACCAACCTCGTTATGAAGATATTCTCGCGGAGCGTATTAACCATTCGCAGAATGCTGCGGGGTTTGCCCTGAACGACCCATCCGGTTCAGATGCGGAAACCGTTCTGAGCGTTGGCTGGAATTTTCCCGTGGCGGGACATTTCACCACCGGGCCCGTCATGGCGTGGCGCACTGATGGCGCTCCCCCCGTACCGGTGAATGCGTTTGAGGATACAACCACCACGCAGTCGCTTACCGATCCACTCTGGCATGCCAGCGTGAACTCGTTGGGGTGGCGTGTCGATACGCAGTATGGTGATTTACATCCCTGGGCGAAGATCAGCTATAACCAACAAGCTGAAGAAGAATATTTATATACGCTGGGATTGAGCGCCAAATTTTAAAGGTTGTTATTTTTTTAAACGCTACGATAACATATTTTATACAATGATGACGGGGTCTGGAGCGATAGTACTCACTAACAGGACAGCGCTTCATTCTCCGGCAAGGTCATTCATTCCCGCTTCCAGGCATTTCATTCCGTTTCTCCTGCATTTCATGCCATTTTACCCCTGGCGTTATGGGGTTTTGTTTATCGTGTCCTCAGCGAATTTCCTTAATTTATCTTGCAGGACACTGCCATGAACACATCAACTTATAACCGCACGCGTTGGCTGACGCTATTCGGCACCATCGTTACCCAGTTCGCACTGGGATCGGTCTATACCTGGAGCCTGTTTAACAGCGCCCTGTCTGATAAGCTCGGCGCGCCAATAAGCCAGGTGGCGTTCTCCTTCGGCTTGCTGAGTCTTGGGTTAGCAATTTCCTCTTCCGTGGCGGGTAAACTTCAGGAGCGCTTCGGCGTGAAGCGTGTAACCATGGCCTCCGGGATCTTGCTGGGCGTGGGCTTCTTCCTGACGGCATATTCCGACAACCTGATGATGCTGTGGCTGAGCGCCGGGGTGCTGGTGGGGCTGGCGGACGGCGCAGGTTACCTGCTGACGCTGTCTAACTGCGTGAAGTGGTTCCCGGAGCGTAAAGGGCTTATCTCCGCGTTTGCCATTGGCTCATATGGCCTGGGCAGCCTCGGCTTCAAATTCATCGATGCGCATCTGCTGGCCTCGGTGGGGCTTGAGAAAACCTTTATGATCTGGGGCGTGATTGTGCTGGTGATGATCCTCTTCGGCGCAACGTTGATGAAAGACGCGCCGCAGCAGGAAGTGAAAACCGTTAACGGTGTGGTGGAGAATGATTTCACCCTTGCACAGTCCATGCGTAAACCGCAGTACTGGATGCTGGCGGTGATGTTCCTGACGGCCTGCATGAGCGGTCTGTATGTCATCGGCGTGGCGAAAGATATCGCGCAAGGGATGGTAAAACTGGACGCGGCGACGGCGGCGAACGCGGTAACGGTCATCTCCATTGCTAACCTCTCGGGTCGTCTGGTGCTCGGTATCCTGTCTGACAAAATCGCCCGCATCCGCGTGATTACGCTGGGGCAGGTCATCTCTCTGGTGGGCATGGCGGCGCTGCTGTTTGCACCGCTGAACGAAGCGACATTCTTTGCGGCGATAGCCTGCGTAGCCTTTAACTTTGGCGGTACCATTACCGTCTTCCCGTCGCTGGTGAGCGAGTTCTTCGGCCTGAACAATCTGGCGAAAAACTACGGTGTGATTTATCTCGGCTTCGGTATCGGCAGTATTTGCGGGTCGCTGATTGCCTCGCTGTTTGGTGGCTTCTACGTGACATTCTGCGTGATATTTGCCTTGCTGATTATTTCACTGGCACTGTCCACCACGATTCGTCAGCCGCAGCGCGAGGTATATAAAGAAGCGCATGCATGATTCGATAAAAAGGGGCCGCAGGGCCTCTTTTTTTATCGCAATATCACTTCCGGACTTGTTATTTTGTAAAAATTTTCATCGATTCACATTCTCTGCTGCCACTTTTCTTCCTCGCTGTGGTCTACTTATCGCGCTTGTAGACGTTTCTGATAACGGTTTATCTCGCACCTACTTACTCTGTCTGCTTTCTCAATGAGATTCGGCGGGTCTTTATACCCCTTCCCCCAGGGTTGTTTGCATGAAATATATCAGGTCTCTTACCCAGCAAAGATTGTGTCTGATGCTGGCTGTCTATATCGGTTTGTTTCTGAATGGCGCGGTGCTGTTCAGAAGAGTGGAAGGTTATTTTGAACACCTCACCGTAAGAAACGGAATTTTCGCCGCGATTGAAGTGTTTGGCTCAATTCTGGCAACCTTCTTCCTGCTACGTCTGCTCTCGCTTTTTGGCAGACGTACATGGCAGGTTCTGGCCTCGCTGGTGGTGATTATCTCTGCCGCCGCAAGCTATTACATGACATTCATGAACGTAGTCATTGGCTACGGTATTGTGGCCTCGGTGATGACCACGGACATCGACCTCTCGAAAGAGGTGGTGGGACAAGGGTTCATCATGTGGACGATTTTGACCTGCCTGATCCCGCTCTTCTTTATCTGGAGTAATACCTGTCGCTATACCCTGTTACGCCAGCTGCGTACCCGTGGGCAACGCATTCGTAACGTCGCCGTCGTTCTTCTGGCGGGTCTGCTGGTATGGGCGCCTATTCGTCTGATGGAAAAACAGCAAAAACGGATCGAAAAAGCGACAGGCGTAGATATGCCAAGCTATGGCGGCGTGGTGGCTAACTCGTATCTGCCGTCTAACTGGCTGTCGGCGTTAGGTCTTTATGCCTGGGCCCAGGCGGACGAATCCAGCGATGTGAAATCGCTGATTAACCCGACCAAAAAGTTCACCTACCAGGCTCCGGCTGACGGGCTGGATGATACTTACGTGGTCTTCGTTATCGGCGAAACGACGCGCTGGGATCATATGGGTATTCTCGGTTATGACCGCGATACCACCCCGAAACTGGCGCAGGAAAAGAACCTGGTGGCATACCGCGGCTACTCCTGCGATACCGCCACGAAGCTCTCGTTGCGCTGTATGTTTGTTCGTGAGGGCGGTGCGAGTGATAATCCTCAGCGCACTCTCAAAGAGCAAAACGTGTTTGCTGTTCTGAAGCAGCTTGGATTTAGCTCCGATCTGTTCGCCATGCAAAGTGAGATGTGGTTCTACACCAACACCATGGCGGATAACATCGCTTACCGCGAACAGATTGGCGCCGAGCCGCGTAACCGCGGAAAGAACGTTGATGACATGCTGCTGCTCTCTGAGATGGAACAGTCGCTGAAAAACCATCCGCAGGGTAAGCACCTTATTGTTCTGCATACCAAAGGGTCACATTACAGCTACTATCAGCGTTACACGCGCGATTTCGCTAAATGGACGCCTGAGTGCGTCGGCATTAACAAGAACTGTAGCAAGCAGGAGCTGATCAATGCCTATGATAACTCGATTCTGTATGTGGATACCTTCCTCAGCCGGGTGATCGACCAGCTTCGCGATAAGAAAGCGATTGTGATTTACGCGGCCGACCACGGCGAGTCCATCAACGAGAAAGAGCATTTACACGGCACGCCGCGTAAGCTGGCCCCGCCTGAGCAGTTCCGCGTGCCGATGATCATGTGGATGTCGGATAAGTATCTGGAAAACCCGGACAAAGCCAAAATGTTTGCCCATCTGAAACAGCAGGCAGAGATCAAGGTACCGCGCCGTCACGTTGAGCTGTACGACACCATTATGGGTTGTCTCGGCTATACCTCACCGAACGGTGGGATTAACGAAAACAACAACTGGTGTAAACTCCCTGATAACACCACAAAAGCCGCGCAGTAGCTGGTCTGGCGAGAATATCGCCAGTTGAATGGCTTTTTGAAAATAAGGGATTGACGGGGGCGCACCTCAGCAGTAAGATGCGCTCCGCATTCGGCGAGTAGCGCAGCTTGGTAGCGCAACTGGTTTGGGACCAGTGGGTCGGAGGTTCGAATCCTCTCTCGCCGACCACATTCTAAAAAGGGCTAACCGCAAGGTTAGCCCTTTTTGCATTAACGCGTTACCCCGCACGAGTCCTCAAAATACCCCTTAGCCCTGCTTCCCCCTGCCTGCTTGCGGTTTTGTGACATAATCCATTGTATTTTTTTATATATAGTTTGATCTTTTTTCGCGTTGCTTATGGATAACCTCAGCATTTTTCGCTGTGCGTTTTAACGTTCGCGGTATTTAGTGCTCAGATAATCACCATTCTGTAAGAAAATTTACCCATTCTGAATAAAACTTAATCACTGAGTGTTGCGAAATATGAAGATAATTGTGCTGCATCATGGCGAGTAGCATAAATTTCTCTGCTGAAAACTCACGGTCAGGGTTTTTTTAATCTTTGTTTGCGGTTTCTCACACTCCACGTAAATCCCCGCCACCTGTATTGACGTTTTCACATTCTGTTGACAGATTGTAGGGCACGAGGGGCATTTCAGGGAGGATCTGCGCTGCAACTCAAACGCTCTTCTGAAAGGATTCTCTATCCCTTTTAACGCCTTCGGGCATCACCGACCGGACCGGGTAAAAAATAAATAAAGGTCAGGCGGCGTAACACAACAAAGCAAAACATCACATTGGAGCACAATAATGAGTATTTCCTTGAAGAAGTCAGGGATGCTGAAGCTTGGTCTGAGCCTGGTGGCCATGACCGTTGCAGCAAGCGTACAGGCAAAAACCCTGGTTTACTGTTCTGAAGGCTCTCCGGAAGGCTTTAACCCACAGCTCTTTACCTCTGGTACGACTTACGACGCAAGCTCTGTACCGATCTATAACCGTCTGGTTGAATTTAAAACCGGCACCACGGAAGTAATTCCTGGCCTGGCTGAAAAGTGGGATATCAGCGAAGACGGTAAAACCTATACCTTCCACCTGCGCCAGGGCGTGAAGTGGCAGGACAGCAAAGAATTTAAACCTACGCGCGACTTTAACGCCGACGACGTTGTGTTCTCCTTCGACCGTCAGAAAAATGCCCAGAACCCGTACCATAAAGTGTCTGGCGGCAGCTATGAATACTTCGAAGGGATGGGTCTGCCAGACCTGATCGCTGAAGTGAAAAAAGTGGACGATAAAACCGTTCAGTTTGTACTGACGCGTCCGGAAGCGCCATTCCTGGCTGACCTGGCGATGGACTTCGCCTCGATTCTCTCTAAAGAGTACGCGGACAACATGCTGAAAGCCGGCACCCCGGAAAAAGTGGACCTGAACCCAATCGGTACCGGCCCGTTCCAGCTGCTTCAGTACCAGAAAGATTCCCGTATTCTGTATAAAGCCTTCCCGGGCTACTGGGGCACCAAGCCGCAGATCGACCGCCTGGTCTTCTCCATCACGCCTGACGCATCCGTGCGTTACGCAAAATTGCAGAAAAACGAATGTCAGGTGATGCCGTATCCAAACCCGGCTGACATCGCGCGCATGAAGCAGGACAAAAATATCAACCTGCTGGAGCAGGCGGGCCTGAACGTGGGTTATCTCTCCTTCAACACCGAGAAGAAACCGTTCGATGACGTGAAAGTGCGCCAGGCGCTGACTTACGCGGTGAACAAAGAAGCGATCATCAAAGCCGTTTACCAGGGCGCGGGCGTTGCGGCCAAGAACCTGATCCCACCAACCATGTGGGGCTATAACGACGACATTAAGGACTACACCTACGATCCTGAGAAAGCGAAAGCGCTGCTGAAAGAAGCGGGCCAGGACAAAGGCTTCACCGTCGAGCTGTGGGCGATGCCGGTACAGCGTCCTTACAACCCGAACGCACGTCGTATGGCGGAAATGGTTCAGGCTGACTGGGCGAAGATTGGCGTACAGGCCAAGATTGTGACCTACGAGTGGGGCGAGTACCTGAAGCGCGCCAAAGCGGGCGAACACCAGGCGGTCATGATGGGCTGGACCGGCGACAACGGGGATCCGGACAACTTCTTCGCGACCCTGTTCAGCTGTGCGGCAGCGAAAGACGGTTCCAACTACTCTCGCTGGTGCTACAAGCCGTTTGAAGATCTGATCCAGCCGGCGCGTGCGACCGACGATCACAACAAACGTATCGAACTGTACAAGCAAGCTCAGGTTGTCATGCACGATCAGGCTCCGGCGCTGATTGTTGCTCACTCCACCGTGTACGAGCCAGTGCGTAAAGAAGTGAAGGGCTACGTGGTCGATCCACTGGGCAAACACCACTTCGAAAACGTGTCTGTTGAATAATAAGTAGGGTGTTCTCCCTCTCCCTTTGGGAGAGGGCAGGGGTGAGGGTCGTGCATGCCCCCCCTCACCCTAACCCTCTTCCACAGGGAGAGGAAATTTACATTTGTGAGCAATACAGACGTCATGCCACTGGGCGTGCGTCATCAGAGAGAATCCGGGTTATGTTGCAGTTCATCCTCCGACGTCTGGGACTGGTTATCCCGACGTTTATCGGTATCACCCTTCTCACTTTTGCCTTCGTCCATATGATCCCGGGTGACCCGGTAATGATTATGGCAGGCGAGCGTGGTATCTCCCCTGAACGTCATGCGCAACTGCTGGCTGAACTCGGCCTTGATAAGCCGATGTGGCAGCAGTATCTCCACTATATCTGGGGCGTGTTGCACGGCGATTTAGGGATTTCACTGAAAAGCCGTCTTCCGGTGTGGGACGAGTTCGTGCCGCGCTTTAAAGCGACGCTGGAACTCGGTATCTGCGCCATGATCTTCGCGACCGCGGTAGGGATCCCCGTTGGCGTACTGGCTGCCGTTAAGCGTGGCTCTATTTTCGACCACACCGCTGTTGGCCTGGCACTGACCGGCTACTCCATGCCTATCTTCTGGTGGGGCATGATGCTGATCATGCTGGTCTCGGTGCAGTGGAACCTGACGCCGGTCTCCGGACGCGTCAGCGATATGGTTTTCCTTGACGACACCAACCCGTTAACCGGCTTTATGCTGATTGATACGGCGATCTGGGGCGAAGAGGGCAACTTCATTGATGCGGTTGCGCACATGATCCTGCCTGCAATGGTGCTGGGCACCATCCCTCTGGCGGTGATCGTGCGTATGACCCGTTCCTCCATGCTGGAAGTGCTGGGCGAGGATTATATTCGTACTGCCCGCGCTAAAGGCCTGACCCGTATGCGCGTCATCATCATTCATGCCCTGCGTAACGCTATGCTGCCGGTGGTGACCGTTATCGGTTTGCAGGTCGGTACGCTGCTGGCGGGGGCGATCCTGACCGAAACCATCTTCTCCTGGCCGGGTCTTGGACGCTGGCTGATTGATGCGCTGCAACGCCGTGACTATCCGGTTGTGCAGGGCGGTGTACTGCTGGTCGCGACGATGATTATCCTCGTCAACCTGCTGGTCGATTTGCTGTACGGCGTGGTGAACCCGCGTATTCGTCATAAGAAGTAAGGGGCCATCATGTCACAAGTTACTCAAAATAAAGTGGTCACCGCACCGGTGCCAATGACGCCGATGCAGGAGTTCTGGCACTACTTCAAGCGCAACAAAGGCGCGGTCGTCGGGCTGGTGTATGTTTCCATCATGATCCTGATTGCGGTGTTTGCGAACTTCCTTGCGCCGTATAACCCGGCTGATCAGTTCCGCGATGCGCTGCTGGCACCTCCTGCATGGCAGGACGGCGGAAGCCTGACGCACCTGCTGGGCACCGACGACGTGGGCCGCGATGTGCTGTCGCGCCTGATGTACGGCGCACGCCTGTCGCTGCTGGTTGGCTGCCTCGTTGTCGTACTGTCGCTGATCATGGGGATCGTACTCGGCCTGGTGGCAGGCTACTTCGGCGGCATTGTTGATAACATCATCATGCGCGTCGTCGACATTATGCTGGCATTGCCAAGCCTGCTGCTGGCGCTGGTGCTGGTGGCGATCTTTGGTCCGTCGATTGGTAACGCCGCGCTTGCGCTGACGTTTGTTGCGCTACCGCATTACGTGCGTCTGACCCGTGCGGCGGTGCTGGTGGAAGTGAACCGCGACTACGTTACCGCCTCTCGCGTGGCGGGTGCCGGTGCGATGCGTCAGATGTTTATCAATATCTTCCCAAACTGCCTTGCGCCGCTGATCGTTCAGGCGTCGCTCGGTTTCTCTAACGCCATTCTTGATATGGCCGCTCTTGGCTTCCTTGGCATGGGTGCGCAGCCGCCAACACCGGAGTGGGGCACCATGCTCTCCGACGTGTTGCAGTTCGCGCAAAGCGCCTGGTGGGTCGTCACCTTCCCGGGTCTGGCGATTCTGCTGACGGTGCTGGCATTTAACCTGATGGGTGACGGTCTGCGTGATGCACTTGATCCCAAACTGAAGCAGTAAGAGGCACGAGATGGCGTTATTAAATGTAGATAAATTATCCGTGCACTTTGGCGACGAAGGCACACCGTTTCGCGCCGTGGACCGCATCAGCTACAGCGTTAATCAGGGCGAAGTGGTCGGGATTGTAGGAGAGTCGGGCTCCGGTAAGTCAGTGAGTTCGCTGGCGATTATGGGGCTGATTGACTACCCCGGACGCGTGATGGCGGAAAATCTGGAGTTCAACGGTCAGGATCTGAAGCGCATTTCCGAAAAACAGCGCCGCCAGCTGGTGGGCGCGGAAGTGGCGATGATCTTCCAGGATCCCATGACCAGCCTGAACCCGTGCTACACCGTGGGTTTCCAGATTATGGAAGCCATTAAGGTGCATCAGGGTGGTAACAAGAAAACCCGTCGCCAGCGTGCTATCGATCTGCTGAACCAGGTGGGGATACCTGACCCGGCATCGCGTCTGGACGTTTACCCGCATCAGCTTTCCGGCGGCATGAGCCAGCGCGTGATGATCGCCATGGCGATTGCCTGTCGACCAAAACTGCTGATTGCGGATGAACCAACTACCGCGCTGGACGTGACCATCCAGGCGCAAATCATCGAGCTGCTGCTGGAGTTGCAGCAGAAAGAGAATATGGCGCTGGTGCTGATTACGCACGACCTGGCGCTGGTGGCGGAAGCGGCACACAAAATCATCGTGATGTACGCGGGTCAGGTGGTGGAGACCGGAAGTTCGCACGATATCTTCCGCGCGCCGCGTCATCCGTATACGCAGGCATTGCTGCGTGCGCTGCCGGAGTTTGCCCAGGACAAAGCGCGTCTGGCGTCGTTGCCGGGCGTGGTTCCGGGTAAATATGACCGTCCGCAGGGCTGCCTGCTGAATCCGCGCTGCCCGTATGCGACGGATAAATGCCGCGCCGAGGAGCCAGAGCTGAATCTGCTGGCCGATGGTCGGCAGTCAAAATGCCACTACCCACTCGATGATGCCGGGAGGCCAACACTATGAGTACGCACGAGGCCACCACGCAACAGCCGCTGTTGCAGGCTATCGACCTGAAAAAACATTACCCGGTGAAGAAGGGGATTTTTGCCCCCGAGCGCCTGGTAAAAGCGCTGGACGGCGTCTCCTTCAGCCTTGAACGCGGTAAAACGCTGGCGGTCGTCGGGGAGTCGGGCTGTGGGAAATCCACGCTGGGCCGTCTGCTGACGATGATCGAAACGCCAACCGGCGGCGAGCTTTACTATCAGGGACAGGATCTGCTCAAGCACGATCCGCAGGCGCAGAAGCTGCGCCGCCAGAAAATCCAGATCGTATTCCAGAACCCGTACGGCTCTCTGAATCCGCGGAAGAAAGTCGGGCAAATTCTGGAAGAGCCGCTGCTGATTAACAGTAATCTGAGCAAAGAGCAGCGTCGTGAAAAAGCGCTGGCGATGATGGCGAAAGTAGGGCTTAAAACCGAGCATTACGATCGCTACCCGCATATGTTCTCTGGCGGTCAGCGTCAGCGTATTGCCATCGCCCGTGGGTTGATGCTTGACCCGGACGTGGTGATTGCCGATGAGCCGGTCTCAGCGCTTGATGTGTCCGTTCGTGCGCAGGTGCTTAACCTGATGATGGATTTACAGCAGGATCTTGGGCTGTCGTACGTCTTCATCTCCCATGACCTGTCCGTGGTTGAGCACATTGCCGATGAGGTGATGGTGATGTATCTGGGACGCTGCGTGGAGAAGGGGACGAAAGATCAGATCTTTACTAACCCGCGTCATCCGTATACCCAGGCGCTGCTGTCTGCGACGCCGCGGCTGAACCCGGATGACCGCCGTGAGCGCATCAAGCTGACCGGCGAGTTGCCAAGCCCGCTGAACCCGCCGCCGGGATGTGCGTTCAACGCCCGCTGCCGTCGCCGCTTCGGTCCGTGCACGCAGTTGCAGCCACAACTGAAGGATTATGGCGGACAGCTGGTGGCCTGCTTCGCGGTCGATCAGGATGAAAACGGCGAAAAGCCGCAGGCATAAATAAAAAAACCGGCGCTAAGCCGGTTTTTTTACGTCTGAGATCTACTTCCGTAAACGAATCTGGTCGACGGCGTGTTTCTCACTCTTGGTGAGGATCAGGCTTGCACGTTCGCGAGTCGGCAGGATGTTCTCTTTGAGGTTGACGTAGTTGATCTCATTCCACAGCCCGGTCGCCACGCTGATAGCCTCTTCTTCAGAGAGCTGGGCGTAGTTGTGGAAGTAGGAATCCGGGTCGGTGAACGCCCCTTCGCGGAACTTCAGGAAGCGGTTGATATACCAGCGTTGCAGCAAATCTTCCGGCGCATCGACATAAATTGAGAAATCGACAAAGTCAGAGACAAACACATGATGCGGATCGTGAGGGTAATCCATCCCGCTTTGCAGGACGTTTAAGCCTTCCAGAATCAGGATGTCGGGCTGCACAACCGTTTTGTCGCCGTCCGGGATGCGGTCGTAGATCAGATGCGAGTAAACCGGCGCGGTGACGTGAGGTACGCCTGATTTTAAATCAGAGACAAACTTTACCAGGCGGTGCATATCATAAGAGAGCGGGAAGCCCTTCTTTTTCATCAGACCGCGTTCTTTTAACACCTCGTTGGGATGCAGGAAGCCGTCGGTGGTGATCAGCTCCACGCTGCGGTGTTCCGGCCAGCGGCTCAGCAGCGCCTGTAGCACGCGCGCGGTGGTACTTTTACCCACTGCCACGCTACCCGCAATACTGATGATATAAGGAATACGTTGACCGTTCGTGCCGAGGAATTGTTCCAGTACGGCCTGACGACGCAAATTGGAGCTGATATAGAAGTTAAGCAAGCGAGAGAGGGGGAGATAGATTTCTGCCACCTCTTCCAGGGAGAGATCTTCGTTTATCCCTTTTAGCCGTGCGATTTCACCTTCCGTCAGTGTCATAGGGACGGAGTCACGCAGGGCTGCCCACTGGCTACGGTTAAACTGAAGATAGGGCGTCATTAACGTTTGCTCTTTTTTGCTCATAAGCATGCTTCTGTGAACCATCACGAAACGGCGGGTGCGGGCTCATCACATAGTTAATTTTGGACAATGGGCAGGAGGTTAACACCAGATGAGAGGAATAATAAGAAAAAATATGGGAAAGCGATGCTTAACCGGGCAGGCATCACCTGGGGCTATAGCGTGCCGAAATCAGGCGTTCATGTTGAATTTTTAACCGTGAGCGGATGAATTTACAGCGGTTAGCCCTGGTTTCGAATAAAATGTGAGCGAAAGAACGTTTTATGCAATTTTTTAGTTGCATGACTGCGCAGGTCTCCATAGAATGCGCGCTACTTGATGCCGACTTAGCTCAGTAGGTAGAGCAACTGACTTGTAATCAGTAGGTCACCAGTTCGATTCCGGTAGTCGGCACCATCAAGTCCGGTGGGGTTCCCGAGCGGCCAAAGGGAGCAGACTGTAAATCTGCCGTCACAGACTTCGAAGGTTCGAATCCTTCCCCCACCACCACTTTCTGGCAGCGTCAACGCCGCCGGAGCTGGTTGGAAAAATTGACCAGCTCGAACAGAAAAGAGAGAAATCTCTTTTTTTGTTACAGAAAGAACTGGGTAGCCGAGTTTCAGGATGCGGGCATCGTATAATGGCTATTACCTCAGCCTTCCAAGCTGATGATGCGGGTTCGATTCCCGCTGCCCGCTCCAATACGTGCTGATATGGCTCAGTTGGTAGAGCGCACCCTTGGTAAGGGTGAGGTCCCCAGTTCGACTCTGGGTATCAGCACCACTTCACTTCTCCCTCCCTTTCTCTCTGTTTCAATGTAAATGTATTCAACAGTTCAGGCATTTTCGCCTGGTTGATGTGGTGATATCACCGATTTATCCGTGTCTTAGAGGGACAATCGATGTCTAAAGAAAAGTTTGAACGTACAAAACCGCACGTTAACGTCGGTACTATCGGCCACGTTGACCATGGTAAAACAACGCTGACCGCTGCAATCACTACCGTACTGGCTAAAACCTACGGCGGTGCTGCTCGTGCTTTCG